>Ga0207696_1000057_pt1 | contig 249404 bp, 204 predicted proteins | sample KBSS54metaG_FD_184403 | JGI IMG/M metagenome (GOLD analysis project Ga0207696, IMG submission 184403) | Switchgrass rhizosphere microbial communities from Kellogg Biological Station, Michigan, USA - KBS S5-4 metaG (SPAdes) (version 2) | ecosystem: Host-associated > Plants > Roots > Rhizosphere... | reverse complement strand
AACCCTGAATCTTGCGATTCAGGGTTTTCGGTATTTGGTGCCCAGAGACGGAATCGAACCGCCGACACGGGGATTTTCAATCCCCTGCTCTACCGACTGAGCTATCTGGGCAACGGGGCGCATTAAAAGGGTTTTTCGGATTTACGTCAACGACTTTTTTAAAATTTCTTAAATTAATTCCGTCGCTTACGATCCGCCCCCCGATTTTGCGGGTTTACTCCGCAGGCGGAACGTAGCCTTCCGCCTTGGCGTAATCCTCGCCGGAGAAGTACTTGTCCATTTCGCCCTGCAGATATTTGCGGTCTTCGGCATTCATCATGTTCAGACGCTTTTCGTTGATCAGCAGGGTCTGGTGTTTCTGCCAGTCAGCCCAGGCCTTGGCCGAGACGTGGTCAAAAATATCCTGACCTTTGGCGCCCGGGAAAGGAGCGCGTTCCAGCGAGGGCAGTTCTTCTTTGTACTTGCGGCACATGATGGTGCGGGTCATGACGACTCTCCTGCGTTCAATACGGCGGCCGCGCGTTCGAGCAAGGTTTTGACCGGGGCGGCAAGGCCCAGGCGCGGCGGGGTGGCGAGGTTATACCAGAGCCAGTCGGCCTCGGCCACGTGCTGACCGGCCTCCTGCACCTGAACCAGCCAGGGTTCAATGGACAGCTGGAAATGGCTGAACGTGTGGATGAGGCTTGGCAGCGCCTGCTGCTCGCCCATGGTCAGCGAGTGCTGGGCGGCCAGATGTTGCAGGTCGTCGAGATCGTCGAGTTCCGGCAGGCTCCATAAACCGCCCCAAAGCCCCGTGGACGGGCGGCGATAAAGCAGAATCGCGCCTTCGCCGTTGGCCAGCAATGGCATCAGCGTGCGTTTCTGCGGGATGGCCTTGCGCGGTTTGGGAATCGGGTAGCGCGTCTCCAGCCCGAGCATGTGCGCCTCGCAGCCCTTTTCCAGCGGACACAGCAGGCAGCTCGGTTTGCTGCGCGTACACAACGTGGCGCCGAGATCCATCATCGCCTGGGTGTAGGCGTTGACCCGATCGTGCGGCGTGAAACGCTCTGCGTTGGCCCACAGCTGTTTGGCGACCTTCGGTTCACCCGGGTAACCCTCCTGCGCGGTAAAACGCGCCAGAACGCGTTTGACGTTGCCGTCGAGGATCGGCGCGCGCAGGCCCATGCTGATGCTGGCGATGGCGCCGGCGGTGGACAGGCCGATCCCCGGCAGATCCGTCAGCTTTTCGACGTCCCGCGGAAATTCGCCGCCGTACTGGCTGACGACGATCTTCGCGGTTTTTTGCAGATTGCGCGCGCGGGTGTAGTAACCCAGTCCGGTCCACAGGTGCAGCACTTCGTCCTCCGGCGCTTCGGCCAGCGCTTGCACCGTTGGCAGCGCGGCCATGAAGCGGTCGAAGTAATTGAGCACGGTGCTGACCTGGGTCTGCTGCAACATGATCTCCGACACCCACACCCGATACGGGTTGATGTCTTGCTGCCAAGGCAAATCGTGGCGGCCGTGGCGGTCGAACCATTCCAGCACCGCCGTGGAAAACTGCTCCGCTGTCATCGCTTGAACAGCCCCTTCAATGCGTTTTTCAATTCCGGGCTGACCTTGTCGCCAAGTTTTTCATCGATCTTCTCGCTGAGTTTGTCACCGGCCATTTTGGTCGCGACCTGGCCGAGGCGTTCGTTGTCCACACGGCAGGCCTTGGCGCCCAGTTCCAATGGGCCGCGGCAGCGCAGCGGCCACTCGATGCCGACGAATTTCTCGCCGACCTGACAGGCCGGATCCGGCATCGCGCTGGTGTCGCCTTCGACGATGATGCCGACGCGGTAATCCATGCCCAGCACCCGCAGGTCGATGTCGCCATCGCCGTTGACGGTCATGCCGGGGATGCGCACTTTCAGGTCCGGGTTGCTGGCGATACCGTTGCGGAAGGTCAGGTTGCCCTTGAGTTCCTGGAACGGCGTGTCCTTGCCCCGTGGCTCGCCGCTGAGGGTTTTGCGGTTGAGGGTGGCGATGCCTTTGCACAGTTGCTGTTCAAGGTTGGCGTTGAGCAGCACGCCGTTGTTGATCACGAAACTGGCGTTGCCGTTGAGGGTTTCGATCAGCGCCTGCTGGCTGTTGCCGCTGCCGGTGAGGCTGCTGGTCAGTGTGACCAGGCCTTTGACCGGCGGATTCTTGCCTTGGCTTTCGAGGATTTTCTCGGCCGGTACGCGGTTGATCCTGGTTTGCAGGTTCAGCACAGGCGCACTCGGGCGTACGTCGAGGGTGCCCTTGGCTTCGAAGTCGCCGTTGTACAGCCCGCCGCGCAGGTTTTCCAGAGTCAGCAGGCCGCCCTGGCCAGTGGCTTTGAGCGCGGCGTTCTGGATCGGCAGTTTGTCGAGGGTCAGCTGGCCGAAGGTCAGGTCGGCATCGACGTCGAGTTTGGCCAGACGCTCGACCGGCAGCAGACGCTCGGTGCTCCAGGCGCTTTTGCTTGGTTTGTCCGGCAACGGTGTGCTGCCGGCGCCGGCCATGGCATCGGCTTCGGTGCTGGCGACTTCGGCCTGACGCACTTGCGTGGCGTTTTTGGCTTTTTCCGATTTCGGCGGCAGGTAGCGGTCGACGTCGAACGTGTCAGCCTTGAGGATCGCGCGCAGCGACTGCTTGGCGAAATCTTCCACGGCAATGCGCCCGCTGAAGCTGCTGTCGTCGAGTTTCAGGTTGATGTTGTCGAAGGCGACGCTGGTTGGCGTGGCGGCCACGCGGCTGACCAGTTCGACCTTGCTCAGGCTGCCGGGCGCCATGGCTGGCAACGTCTGGCCGATGCTGTCGACAAATTTCGCCAGATCGAACTGGGCGATCGAGATTCCGCCAGTGATCTGCGGGGTCTTGTCGAGGTCGTTGGCTTTCAGCTCACCGAGGGCACGCAACTGGTTGGCGGAGATCTTGATCCCGGTCCATTCGGCGACGTTCGCTGCCTTGTCCAGGGAAATCTGGCCTTGGGCGGAGAAGGTCATGGCCTTGCCTTGTAGTGGGTCGCCGGTCAGTTCGCCGGACAGTTTCATGTCTTCGAACTTGTAACGTTGCAGGGCGCGTTCGATGCGCAGCTCGCCGTTGAGCTCGGTGCGCACCCGCAGCACGGGCTGATTGGTGCTGAGGAACGCCGTGGCTTTCAGCGGAATGTTGGTCGAGTCGTGTACTGCACCGGTGCTCAGCTGGATGCTTTCGGCGCTGTACTGCTTGCCGGTCTGCTCGTCGGTGTATTCAACACGGGCGTTGTTGACGGTCAGGCTGTCGATGTCGAGGCGGATCGGCTGCGGCGGTTTTTCCGGCTGGACGGGGGCCTCTGCAACAGGCGGGCCGGCAGGCGTCGGGCTGCCGGCAGGCGTGGCAGGAGGTGGCAGCTTACCGATGTCTTCCCAGTTGCCGTGGCCGTTCTTGTCGCGTTTCAGGCGCAGGTTCAGGCCTTCGACGCGCACATCGCTCATCTGCACTTCGCGGCGCAACAGCGGCAGCACGCGCACGGACAGGCCGAGCATCTGCAGGTCGGCATACGGTTCGGTCGGGTTGATCAGGGTGGCGATGCTGGCCTCATGCAGTTCCAGGCCGAGCCACGGGAACAGGCTCCAGCCGATATCGCCATTGAGCGTCAGCTCGATGTGGGCCTTGTCGCGGGCTATCTGGCGAATCTCGTCTTTGTAGTCGTTGGGATCAAACAGGTGGGTCAGGGCGAAGCCCGCCGCCACAATGATCAGCAACAGCCCGAGAAGTACCAGACCCAGGATTTTGCCGAACGCTTTCATGGGCGAGTCCTTGTAGTTAGTCGAATTCGTAATTTAGCCGGGGAGTATAGCGCTGCATCCGCCCGGTTCGGGGCGCTGTCATGTCGCGATCACGTCCAGCGGCAATTGCAATCTGGCGGCCAGCGCCTGGATTTCAAGGTGCCCGGCCGGTGCCAGCAGGCGCAGTTGGGCACCCGCTTGCGACGCCATTTTCTGTGCTTGGTTCACCAGTCTCTCGGCTACCCCACGGCGCCGGGTGACTTTTCGTACACACAAATGTGACAAGTACCAAATCCTGTCGTGCCTTGTCAGGCGTGCTGCACCGAGCAGGCGATCGTTGAAACGTCCTGCAATCAAAGAGCCGTCAGCCAGGCTGTTTTCGATCAGTTGAGCGTCCCCGGAATACGGTGCGAACAGCCATTGCGGAGCGTCACGATAGATTTTTTGCAGGTCCTGTTGATCCTGGTAACTGGCATCGTTCAGCGCTTGGACAGCGATCGGCATGGCTTTTTCCTGTGGGGACGAGATCAGATGACACGAAAAAGGTGATATCAGTTTGGTTTTTCTGTCACGTGCAAATGGTAACCTTCGCCGGTTCGTCCGTCCTTCTGCGACTTAACGTCGCGCCTTCAAGGAGCTTCACCCGAAAAAACGGTCATGCCTGCGTGCATAAAGGCCGAGGGTGAGCAGTGGCTGGCGAACCATACTAATAATTGGGGGATACACAATGAGCACGAGCATCACGGCGGACGGCCTTCGCGCCGACCAGCCTGCGTTCCTGTCCAAGGAACGCATCATCGCCAAGCCCGGTTTCAACCGCTGGCTGGTTCCACCGGCCGCTCTGGCCATCCACCTGTGCATCGGCATGGCCTACGGTTTCTCGGTGTTCTGGTTGCCGCTGTCCAAGGCGCTGGGCGTCACCGCTCCGGTGGCTTGCGCACCGGACATGAGCTTCATCGCTCAGGTCTTCTCTTCGCAATGCGACTGGCCGATCTCCATGCTCGGCTGGATCTACACCCTGTTCTTCATCTTCCTCGGCTGCTCGGCAGCGATCTGGGGTGGCTGGCTGGAACACGCCGGACCACGCAAGGCCGGTGTGGTATCGGCACTGTGCTGGTGCGGCGGTCTGCTGATCTCGGCGCTGGGTATCTACACCCACCAGATCTGGCTGATGTGGATCGGCTCTGGCGTGATCGGTGGTATCGGTCTGGGCCTGGGCTACATTTCGCCGGTCTCGACCCTGATCAAGTGGTTCCCGGACAAGCGCGGCATGGCGACCGGCATGGCGATCATGGGTTTCGGTGGCGGCGCGATGGTCGGTGCACCGTTGGCGACTGCGCTGATGAGCCACTTCGCTTCGCCTGCCGGTGTCGGCGTGTGGCAGAGCTTCGTGGCCATGGCTGCGATCTACTTCGTGTTCATGATCGGTGGCGCCCTGGCTTACCGCGTGCCGCCAACCGGCTGGAAGCCTGAAGGCTGGACCGCTCCGGCAAAGAAAGCCTCGAACGCGATGATCACTCACCGTCACGTGCACGTGAATGTGGCGTGGAAAACCCCGCAGTTCCGTCTGGTGTGGCTGGTGCTGTGCCTGAACGTGTCGGCCGGTATCGGCATTCTCGGCATGGCTTCGCCACTGCTGCAGGAAGTGTTCGGCGGCAAGTTGCTGGGCGTTGACGTGCCGTTCGGTCAACTGGATGCCGGGCAACTGGCTTCGATCGCTGCGATCGCTGCCGGCTTCACCGGTCTGCTGAGCCTGTTCAACATCGGTGGCCGCTTCTTCTGGGCTTCGTTCTCGGACTACCTGGGTCGCAAAAACACTTACTTCGTGTTCTTCGCCCTCGGTTTTGCCCTGTACGCGCTGATCCCGAACATGGGCCATCTGGGCAACGTTGCGCTGTTCGTGGCGGCGTTCTGCATCATCCTGTCGATGTACGGCGGTGGTTTTGCGACCGTTCCGGCGTATCTGGCCGACCTGTTCGGCACGCAAATGGTCGGTGCGATCCACGGTCGTCTGCTGACTGCCTGGGCCGCCGCCGGCGTGCTCGGCCCGGTGCTGGTGAACTACCTGCGTGAGTATCAGTTGAGCATCGGCGTTGAACGCGCTGCCGCTTACGACATCACCCTGTACATCCTCGCCGGCCTGCTGGTGCTGGGTTTCCTGTGCAACCTGATGGTGCGTCCGGTGGCCGACAAGTACTTCATGACCGACGCTGAACTGGCCGCCGAACAGGCGCTGGGTCACGACAAAGGTGCTGATGCCAGCACCGTGCTGGAGTGGAAAGCCGCACCGGGCAGCAAGCCGCTGGCAATCGCTGCATGGCTGGTGGTGGGTATTCCGTTGGCGTGGGGCGTGTGGGTGACCCTGCAGAAGACGGCGGTACTGTTTCACTAAACAAAACCTAGTACCCCTGTAGGAGTGAGCCCTGCTCGCGATAGCGGTCTGACAGTCACGGAAATGTTGGCTGTCACGCCCTCATCGCGAGCAGGCTCACTCCTACAGTTGTTTTCGGGGTGCCTGTAATGGCTTGTATGGACATGTCTACCCGCGACAGCCGGGCGTTCTATCCGTCAGCCATCTCACGTCGCGTGTTTCTGTTTCGGCCTCGCGTGCCTATAATGGCTGCCTTTTTCGCCCAATGATTTTGCGGAGCTGGTGATGGCCGAACGTAAGGCGTCTGTCGAGCGCGACACTCTGGAAACCCAGATCAAAGCCTCGATCAACCTTGATGGCACCGGAAAGGCCCGATTCGATATCGGTGTTCCTTTTCTTGAGCACATGCTGGATCAGATCGCCCGTCACGGGTTGATCGACCTGGATATTGAATGCAAGGGCGATCTGCATATCGACGACCACCATACCGTGGAAGACGTCGGTATCACCCTCGGCCAGGCCTTCGCCAAAGCCATCGGCGACAAGAAAGGCATCCGTCGCTACGGTCATGCTTACGTGCCGCTCGATGAAGCGCTGTCGCGTGTGGTGATCGACTTCTCCGGCCGTCCAGGCCTGCAGATGCACGTGCCGTATACCCGCGCCACCGTGGGCGGCTTCGACGTCGACCTGTTCCAGGAATTCTTCCAGGGCTTCGTCAACCACGCCTTGGTCAGCCTGCACATCGACAACCTGCGTGGCACCAACACCCACCACCAGATCGAAACCGTGTTCAAGGCTTTCGGCCGCGCGCTGCGCATGGCCGTCGAGCTGGATGAGCGCATGGCCGGGCAAATGCCATCGACCAAAGGCGTTCTGTAATGCAGACGGTTGCAGTTATCGACTACGGCATGGGCAACCTGCACTCGGTGGCCAAGGCCCTCGAGCACGTCGGCGCCGGCAAGGTGCTGATCACCAGCGATGCGGACGTGATCCGCGAAGCCGACCGCGTGGTGTTCCCCGGCGTTGGTGCGATTCGCGATTGCATGGCGGAGATCCGTCGTCTCGGTTTCGACGCGCTGGTGCGTGAAGTCAGCCAGGATCGTCCGTTCCTCGGCATCTGCGTCGGCATGCAAGCCCTGCTCGACAGCAGCGAAGAGAACGACGGCGTCGACTGCATCGGCCTGTTCCCGGGCGCCGTGAAGTTCTTCGGCAAAGACCTGCATGAAGACGGCGAGCACCTGAAAGTCCCGCACATGGGCTGGAACGAAGTGCAGCAGAAGGTCAGTCACCCGCTGTGGCACGACATTCCGGACATGGCGCGTTTCTACTTCGTGCACAGCTACTACATCGCTGCCGCCAATGCGCGGCAGGTAGTCGGTAGCGGTCATTACGGAGTCGATTTCGCTGCCGCGCTGGCCGAAGGCTCGCGTTTCGCCGTGCAATTCCACCCGGAGAAGAGCCATACCCATGGCCTGCAATTGCTGCAGAACTTCGCCGCGTGGGACGGTCGCTGGTAAATGGCTGCCAAGAAGTCCAAACCGCCGATCCTGACCCTCACTCCCGAACAGGAGAACGAGGCCAACCGCAAGATCCAGCGGTTCATGGAGGATCGGTTCGAACTTGACCTGGGTTCGTTCGAGGCGGCGGAAATTCTTGAGTTGTTTACCCGCGAAATTGCTCCGCACTATTACAACAGGGCGATTTTCGATGTGCAGACCCACCTCAAAGAGCGGTTTGAAAGCATCGAAAGCGACCTGTGGGCGCTCGAGAAAAACTGATTTCCGAGCCAAGCTGAACATTCAAATTTGAAGGTTTGCCAGATGCTGATTATTCCCGCTATCGATCTCAAGGACGGTGCCTGCGTACGTCTGCGCCAGGGCCGCATGGAAGATTCCACAGTGTTCTCCGAGGACCCGGTGAGCATGGCTGCCAAGTGGGTGGAGGGCGGTTGCCGCCGTCTGCATCTGGTCGATCTGAACGGCGCGTTCGAAGGCCAGCCGGTCAACGGTGAAGTGGTTACCGCGATCGCCAAGCGCTACCCAAACCTGCCGATCCAGATCGGCGGCGGCATTCGCTCGCTGGAAACCATCGAGCATTACGTCAAGGCCGGCGTGAGCTACGTGATCATCGGCACCAAAGCTGTTAAAGATCCGGCGTTCGTCGCTGAGGCCTGCCGCGCGTTCCCGGGCAAGATCATTGTCGGCCTGGATGCCAAAGACGGGTTCGTCGCCACCGACGGCTGGGCTGAAATCAGCACCGTGCAGGTCATCGACCTGGCCAAGCAGTTTGAAGCCGACGGCGTGTCCTCGATCGTTTATACCGACATCGCCAAAGACGGCATGATGCAGGGCTGCAACGTACCGTTCACCGCTGCGCTGGCTGCAGCGACGAAGATCCCGGTGATCGCCTCCGGCGGTATCCACAATCTGGGTGACATCAAGTCGCTGCTCGACGCCAAGGCGCCGGGCATCATCGGTGCAATCACTGGCCGGGCGATCTACGAAGGCACCCTCGACGTCGCCGAAGCGCAAGCTTTCTGCGATGCGTACCAAGGCTGAGGACTGACCATGGCGCTGGCCAAACGCATCATCCCTTGCCTGGACGTGGACAACGGCCGGGTCGTCAAAGGTGTGAAGTTCGAGAACATCCGCGATGCCGGCGACCCGGTGGAAATCGCCCGTCGTTATGACGAGCAGGGTGCCGACGAGATTACCTTTCTCGACATCACCGCCAGCGTCGATGGCCGCGACACCACGCTGCATACCGTCGAGCGCATGGCCAGCCAGGTGTTCATCCCGTTGACCGTCGGCGGTGGCGTGCGCACCGTGCAGGACATTCGCAACCTGCTCAACGCTGGTGCGGACAAGGTTTCGATCAACACCGCAGCGGTGTTCAATCCGGAGTTTGTTGGCGAAGCGGCGCAGCATTTCGGCTCGCAGTGCATCGTCGTCGCCATCGACGCGAAGAAGGTCTCCGGCCCGGGCGAAACCCCGCGCTGGGAAATCTTCACCCACGGCGGGCGCAAGCCGACCGGCCTCGACGCGGTCGAATGGGCGAAGAAGATGGAAGGCCTGGGTGCCGGCGAAATCCTGCTGACCAGTATGGATCAGGACGGCATGAAAAACGGCTTCGACCTCGGCGTGACTCGCGCGATCAGCGATGCGCTGGGCATTCCGGTGATCGCCTCCGGCGGCGTCGGCAACCTGCAGCATCTGGCCGACGGTATCCTCGAAGGCCACGCCAGCGCGGTACTGGCGGCGAGTATTTTCCACTTCGGCGAATACACTGTGCAGGAAGCGAAAGCGTATATGGCCAAACGCGGCATCGTGATGCGCTAAACCGTACAGGCCAGTGGACAGCATGGCGTACCCAAGGCACTCTTGGGCACGCCATGGATTCCGGTAGCCCGACATGATCAAACGCCTGCTTCTTGTTCTCGCCAGTGCCTCTGTGTTGTTGCTCAACACGGCGCGGGCCGAAAACAGTCCCGACACCGATCTGGTGCTCCTCACCGAAAACTTTCCGCCCTACAACATGGCGAAAGACGGCAAGAATTTCGCCAAGGGCGAGAACATCAACGGCATTGCCGCCGACATCGTCCGCGAAATGTTCAAGCGCGCCGGGCTCACCTACAGCCTGACCCTGCGCTTCCCATGGGAGCGCGTCTACAAACTGGCGCTGGAAAACCCCGGTTATGGCGCCTTCGTGATGGCCCGCCTGCCGGATCGCGAAAACCTGTTCAAATGGGTCGGTCCGATCGGTCCGGACGACTGGATCATGTTGGCCAGGGCCGACAGCAAGATCACCCTCGACACCCTCAACGATGCACGCAAATACAAGATCGGTGCCTACAAAGGCGATGCGATTGCCGAGACGCTGGCCAAGCAGGGCTTGAAGCCTTCGGTCGTTCTGCGCGATCAGGACAACGCGAAAAAACTGGTCAATGGCCAGATCGACCTGTGGGCCACGGGTGATCCTGCCGGGCGTTATCTGGCGCGGCAGGACGGGGTCACTGGACTCAAGACCGTGTTGCGCTTCAACAGCGCCGAGTTATATCTGGCGCTGAACAAGGATGTGTCGGACGCAACGGTCGCCAGGCTGCAGGCGGCGCTGGATCAGATGCGCAAGGACGGGGTTGTCGACGAGATCATGGGGCGCTATCTGTAGCCGTCGGCAACGACTTGTCTGTTGCCTGGTGGGTGCATTCTTGCGGCGGATACTGCAGCAGACTCAGGTTATCGTTCTGGGTGTAAGCCAGATTGATCCCCGCTTGCGAGCCGTCAGCACGACGCAGCTCGTAGAAACTCTCCAGCTGATACACCGCGACGAATTTGCCTTTGCCGGCCATGGCGATCACATAGGTAGCAAATGGAGTCTGCCAACCACTGGTTGACGTCTCGCTGTGAGTGAACTGGCTGTCCAGTCTTGCCGAGAATGGGAGTGACACAGGAGCGTCTGCCTTCGTTGCCCACGGGCTCACAAAACTGATCGCAGTAAGTTGAGTGAACAGACGCAGCGTCTTCGGATTCTGCAGCCGCTGCGCAGTCCACTTGAAAGCCCGTGCCTCCTCGCCTGTGTTGTGTCCGCTCCCAACCAAATAGTACTGGTCGGTTCTTTCCAAACGATAAAACGGCGTGGTGCGTAATTGATCAATTGGCGACAAGTCATCCTTGACCACGAACCATGGCAGCTCGATGACTTGGGCGAGCGTAGCCACTCCCTTGGTCTCTGGGGCTCGCGCTGCGGAGAGCGTCGGCAGCTGTGGCGATGACTGGATCAATGGCGCGATCTGCATCCGTAGTGAATAGGCACCGACATTGCTCTCTGGCCGGTTGAAACTGCTTGCCCCAACAAAGGTGCCTGGTGCGAAATGAATCTCTCCCGGCGGCGCATTCGTCGGCGTGACGCTCCAGGCGCTGAAACTCTGTCTGGCACCGCTGCCCTTGTCATTCCAGATCAGTTCGCCAACGTCCGAGGCGATCACCAGATCGGCGCGTACACAGCGAACCGCGTTGAGTGAAGGTTTTTCGTGATCATTGGAGCAGACCGCGCCCATGGCCACATAGCCTTGCGGGGCGATCGGTCGCCATACGGCCCCGTCTTTCTTCGAGCCTGAGCCGGAATCTTTCCAGATCAGCTCGAAATCGTCCGGGCGCCTTAATGCCGGGCCCCTGGCCGGATCTGCACTGGGTGCATCGGCTTCACAAACCACAGCTACCACGGTGCTGCCGTTAATGTTGTCGTGCCCGGCGACGAACACGTCGCCGAGCGGGAAATAGCCCGGCAATACATCCGGCGCCGGAGTCGGGCGCCAGAAGGTCGCGGGTTTAGCCCGTGAGCCGGTGCTGTCCCAGATCCGGTGAAATTCCGTGGTGAAATGGATCAGCAGATTGTCGTGTCGGATCGGCTCGATTTGCCTGGATGGCGCTGCGGCCTGGTCATGAATGGTCATGGTCACTCCTGATAGTTGAACGGCGACTCAAGGGAGTCGCGACCTGTTGCAGGTCTCACTATCGGTAATCGCAACCGGTCTCTGGCGGTAACTATGTATGACGTCGTGACCAGTTATTTCCAAAAAACCGTTCCTTGCCATGGGCAGCCTTGCGCTCCTGTTTTGCCTATTGATGCAGAAGCACAAGGCCGACGTTACTGGTCAGCTCAGGGGGCGCTGTTTTTGAGCGCTTCCCATTCCAGGATGTATTCCTTCAATTCTGAGCGCTGATTGTTGGGGTCGACAGCGTAAACGCAGAGTTTGAGGGGGAAGTTGCTTTGCGGGCGTAGCCAATTGGAGGTCACATGCCTATAACCCTGCGGGTCTTCGCAACTGACTTTTTCAGCAAGGCCGCCTTTTACCTCGTATCGATCAAGACCCTCGTTCTTGCGTTCCGGCCACAGAATCAGTGCCCTGTTTATCTCTTTGTTAAACGAAGTCTCTATGGTCGGAACAGGCGTCGGGCCCGCATCAACCAGATAAGTGGGAACAGTGACGGCATTGCGATAAGTGCCTGCGGGTAATATGTCCTCAGTACTGTTTGTGGCGATGATGCAAAGGTTGCTAGGCCCGGTTTCAGGTCCCATCGGAACATTTAATCGAGTCGGCGCAGTGCCGGTGGTGATTGGCTGGCTGTAGTCTTGCGGAACTTCGCAGTCGACCGGGTCAGCCGTCCGTTTAGTCCGGATAAACCGGGTGCTGGCGGTTATTTCGAAGTTCCATTCTGGATAAACGTAGTTGCCCTGAGCGCTTACGCTGATCTTTGCATGCGTTGGCAGTTGGGCAGGCAGTCTGATAGAGGCTGCCGGAAATAATTCGCACACCTGCGGATCCGTATTGAGTTTGCCATCGAAAAAGCAGTTGTTGAAAACCGAGGTGGGACTGCCGTAACTGCCGCTCGGCATCTGACCGTATCCAGGCAGCGGCGTCAGATGGTGAGCCAAGGTCCCGAGGACGCCATAGACCTCGTTGGTCGCTCGAACGATGACCGGACTCCCCGAGCTTCCGGAAGCAATATCTTTGCATTGGTTGCTGACGGTATGCCGCCAAACCCAGGGCTTTTCGAAAATCGCCGGGGAGGGCATGTGGGTGCAGGCGGACATTTGTAATGGAGAGCCAACGGGTTTGTGCACAATCAGAATGTCGCTATCTTCTGCCGGCGCCTGCCGGGCCAGTTTCATGGGCGTGATGCCCTGAGCCAGAAGTTCACCCTGTGACACTCCAAGCTCCAACAGAGCCAGGTCGACACCCTGAATACTGCTCCAGGCTACTTTCTGCAGAGAAACGGTCCTGGAGGCAGCAGTCGTATCGATGAAGTTGTTGAAGGTAATGCTGGCTTCGATAGGGTCATCTATTCGCATGACCCCGTTTTCCTTGCCCACGCAGTGGGCGCTGGTCAGTGCATAGGCGGAATCGGACGGTCGAGAGCTGTTAGTGTCGATCAGGAAGGCGGTGCAGGAACCGTGCTCGCGGCTTTTGTACTCACCGATTCCCATCCAGTGGTTATTTTCGCCATCTTTGTTAGTCAGGTGTTGCGACGGTGAGAAGTTTTCAGCGCCCTTGCCGTAATCGACAGGGCTGGAACAGGCAGGAAGTGAGAAGGCAGTCAGTAATAAAAAGCTTGGGTGGATATATTTAAAGTTCATGGCCAGTCCTTGGCTAATATATGGGTGTAAGACTGGCGCAGAATAAGACAGTTAGGTTTGAGTCGGTTCTATAAGTTATTGCTGCTTATTTTGGACGTAGAGGCTTATGAGAATTTAATAAGTTGATAGCTTAACGATAAATTCCATTTTTCCCGTGTGCAGCTGTCGCTTTGTTACTCCGCACGCTGATCATCTGCTTGATATCGATCCACTCGATGCCTTGCGCCTTGAGCTTCGGCAATTCACGTTCCAGCACCGCCAGCGTCTGCGGGTAAGGGTGGCCGATCATCACTGCCGAGCCCTGCTTGCGGGCCAGGCTGATCGCCGTCTGCAGCTGGTTGAAAATGGCGGCTTCGGTGCGTTCGTCATCGAGAAACACATCGCGCGAAACACTCGCCAGATCGATCTTCTGTGCTTGCTGCGCCGCCACGGTCTGGGCGCTGGTGCGGCTGTCGACGAAGAACTTGTGCCGACGCTGCAACTCGCCCATCAGCCACGCCATCGCCACCGGCTGGGCGGTCATGCGACTGCCCATGTGGTTGTTGATGCCCGCCGTGTAGGGGACCATTTTGAACGCGGCGTCGAGGCGCTTTTGCAGCTCTTCGAGCGGCAGTTCGGGGTGCCAGGCGTACGGACCGGTGGCCGGATCCATCGGCATGTGCAGGATCACGATCTTGCCGGCGCGATGGGCTTCGCGGGCGAATTCGGTGGCGTGCGGGGTGTCGGGCATGATCGCCGTGGTCACTGGGCCGGGCAGAGCCAGCACACGGCGATCCCGGGGCAGGTTCTGCCCCAGGTCGTCGATGATCAGCGTCAGGTAGGCTTTTGGCGGTGGCGTCCTGGCGGGTTCTGCGTGAGCAGCACCCGCCAGATAGCACAGCAGGACGAAGAGCAAACGCAAAGACATCCTCAACGGCCGGACGTGATGCTCAAGCCCTTAAGCAGGCTCAGGGCCTGGGCCAACTGGTAATCGTCATCCTGCGGCATGGCCTTGGCCTTGGTGCCGGAACCGGTCGGCTTGTCTGCGCCGCCGTTGCCGTTGCCCAAGTGACCTTGCAGGTCGGCTTCCTTGAAGTAGTCGCCGTCCGCTTCGTTGGTGATCTTGGCCTTGCGCACTTCGATGTCCGGAACGATGCCCTGGGCCTGGATCGAGCGGCCGTTCGGCGTGAAGTACAGTGCCGTGGTGATCTTCAGCGCGCGGTCGTTGTTCAGCGGCAGCACGGTTTGCACCGAGCCCTTGCCGAAACTGGTGGTGCCCATGACTACCGCGCGTTTCTGATCCTGCAGGGCGCCGGCGACGATTTCCGAAGCGGAGGCGCTGCCACCGTTGATCAGCACGACCATCGGCACCGCTTCGCTTTCGTCTTTGCCGGTGGCGGAGAAGCGCAGTTCGGAGTTGGCGATCCGGCCTTTGGTATAGACGATCAGGCCTTTCTTGATGAAGTGGTCGACCACTTCCACTGCCGCCTGCAACACGCCGCCCGGGTTGTTGCGCAGGTCGAGGATGATGCCGTTGAGCTTTTTGCCGTTGTCCTTGCGCAGCTTGGCCAGCGCCTTGGAGACCTCTTCGCCGGTCTTGACCTGGAACTGGGTGATGCGAATGTAGCCGTAGCCCGACTCCAGCAGCTGCGCCTTGACGCTCTTCACCTGAATCACGGCGCGGGCCAGGGTCACGTCGAACGGCGTGCCACCGTCGCGCACCAGGGTCAGGGTGATTTTCTGACCGATCTTGCCGCGCATCTTGTCCACGGCTTCGGTCATGGTCTGGCCGCGAGTTGGCGCACCGTTGATCTTGACGATGAAGTCACCGGCCTGAATGCCGGCCTTCGACGCCGGGGTGTCGTCGATCGGCGAGACGACCTTGATGAAACCGTCTTCGGAGCCGACTTCGATGCCCAGGCCGCCGAATTCGCCGCTGGTGCTTTCCTGAAGTTCGGTGAAGTCTTCAGGGCCGAGATACGCGGAGTGCGGATCGAGGTTGCTGAGCATGCCCTTGATCGCGTTTTCCAGCAGGGTCTTGTCATCCACCGGCTCGACATACGCCGCCTTGATCCGGTCCATGACCTCGGCAAAGGTGCGCAACTCTTCCAGCGGCAACGGGGCCTTGGCGGTCGCGGCAGTGCCTGCCGGAGCGACGGCCGGGGCCGGTTGAGCGGCGAACGCCAGAGGCGCGCCGATCACCAGGGCGATCGTCAGGGCCAGCGAGGTAAGGCGGGACAAATGCAGCATGTCGAACGAACTCCTGAATTAGGCGACGCGCTTATCCTTGCGCGTGACACCATTGCGCCGGATCACTCGGGTGACCCTGCTGACGAATTGCGAAATACAGCGCTGGTGTGTCCTGACCGCCACTGTTACCCACAGTGGAGATCGACTCACCGGCTTTTACCACGTCACCGGCCGACTTGAGCAGTGTCTGGTTGTGACCGTAAAGACTCAGATAACCATTGCCGTGATCAAGGATCACCAGCAGCCCGGCGCCACGCAACCAGTCGGCGAACACCACGCGCCCGCCATGCACGGCATGCACTTGGCTGCCGGCAGCGGCGCTGATCATCACGCCATCCCACTTGGTGCGGGCATCGTCGCCACGGCTTTCGCCGAAGCGTGCCAGCAATCGACCATCAACCGGCCATGGAAGTTTTCCCCGGGTTGCAGCAAAAGGGCCACCGAAGGTCTCGCCGCTGCTGGACACCAGTGCGCCGGGGGTTGATTTGACGGGTTTTCGTGGGGCGTCGCTGTTGTCAGCCTGCGCCTCACGCAAACGCTTTTTTTCCGCTTCCTGCTGGGCGATCAGCGCTTTCTGCCGCGCTTCTTCTGCCTCACGGGCCTGTCGGGCCAGGGTTTCTTCAATGGTTTTAAGGACTTTAGACAGGTCTGCCTGATCCTGCTCGCGGGCGGCCAGTTTCTGGTCGCGGGCCTTTACGTCATCGTTGAGCTTGGCGAGGACTTGCTGGCGTTCCTTGCGGACCTTTTCCAGTTCGTCGCGCTGGGTGTCGAGGCTGCTTTTCTGTACCAGCAATTGCGCCTGCTGCATGGCGATGTCTTTTTCGACATTGGCCAGTTGGCGCAGGGTTTCGTTGAAGTTCTTCAACTGCTCCAGGCGGGCCTGGCTCAGGTAATCGTAATAGGTGAGGGTGCGGGCGAATTTCTCGGGATTCTGCTGGTTGAGCAGCAGCTTGAGGTATTCCTGACGGCCATTCTGGTAGGCCGCGCGGGCCTGGATGGCGATCAGTCGCTGCTGTTCAGTGCGCGCGCTCTGGAGTTTTTTTTTCTCCGCATCGAGCCGCTGCAGCTCGGATTCGCTTTTCTTCAGCTCTTTCTGCAGGGCATCGACCTGCTTCTCGAGCTTGCCCATCTCGGTTTCAGTGCCCTTGAGCTCTTTCTGCACACCGGATTTTTCTTCCTGCAGCTTGCCCAGCAGCTTTTTCAGCTCGGCAATGTCCTGACGCGTGGCATCCAGCTGCTGTTGGGTTTGCGCGCGCTCGTCAGCGAAGGCCGGTTGGAGCAGGCAGGTCAGAGCGAGGGCGATCAGGACGCGGAGCATAGAGGCGGGCGGCACCAGGGTAATGGACGGCCTAGTATGCCCGCCCGAGGCTGCAAAAAAAACGCCCAATTGGGCTTGTGTGATAACTGGAGCGGCGCAGAGGCTCATTTCCATTTCGAAAACCCCATAAACCACTGTGGGAGCTGGCTTGCCAGCGATGGCGTCTGCACATTCAACATAGCTGTTGGCTGTCAGATTGCTATCGCTGGCAAGCCAGCTCCCACAGGGTTTGGCGGTGTTTGATCTGGCGATTACACCAGAATCGAAGTCCCCGTCATCTCCGCCGGTTTTTCCAGGCCCAGCAGCATCAGCATGGTCGGCGCGACGTCCGCTAATACGCCGCCTTCACGGACCTTGAGGTCACGCTTGCCGACATAAATGAACGGCACCGGCTCGGTGGTGTGCGCGGTGTGCGCCTGGTGGGTTTCTTCATCGGCCATTTTTTCGACGTTGCCATGGTCAGCGGTGATCAGCGCTTCGCCACCCACCTTTTCCAGAGCTTCGACGATACGGCCGACGCAGGTGTCCAGGCATTCCACGGCTTTTACCGCAGCGTCGAACACGCCGCTGTGGCCGACCATGTCGCCGTTGGCGTAGTTGACCACGATCACGTCGTAACGCTGGTGTTCGATCGCATCGACGATGCGGTCGGTGACTTCCGGTGCGCTCATTTCCGGTTGCAGGTCGTAGGTGGCGACTTTCGGCGACGGGATGAGGATGCGCTCTTCACCCGGGAACGGTTCTTCACGGCCGCCGGAGAAGAAGAAGGTCACGTGCGCGTATTTTTCGGTTTCGGCGATGCGCAGCTGAGTCTTGCCGTTTTTTGCCAGGTAGTCGCCAAGCACGTTTTCCAGGCTGCCCGGAGCAAAGGCTGCAGGGGCTGGAATGCTGGCGGCGTATTGGGTCAAGCCCACGTACTGCACTTTTGGCTGGCGCGCGCGCTCGAATTCCTTGAAATCGTCTTCGACAAATACTCGGCTCAGCTCGCGGGCACGATCGGCGCGGAAGTTCATGAACACCACGGCGTCGCCGTCTTCGACCTTGACCGGCTCGCCGATAGTGGTGGCTTTGACGAATTCGTCGCTCTCGCCACGGGCGTAGGCGGCGTCGAGGCCTTCCTGAGCGGTGGCGGCGTTGAATTCGGCGTTGCCGTCAACGATCAGGTTGTAGGCCTGAGATACGCGGTCCCAACGGTTGTCACGGTCCATCGCGAAGTAGCGACCGATGAGGCTGGCGATGCGGCCCTTGCCGAGCGCCTGGAAGGTCGCGTCGAGCAGTTCGATCGACGAAGCGGCGCTTTTCGGCGGCGTGTCGCGACCGTCGAGGAAGGCGTGCAGGTAGATTTTCTCGGCGCCGCGCTTGAAGGCCAGTTCGGCCATGGCGATCAGGTGATCCTGGTGGCTGTGCACGCCGCCATCGGACAGCAGACCCATGAAATGCACGGCTTTGCCGGCGGCCACGGCTTTATCCACGGCAGCGCAGATGGTCGGGTTGTCGAAGAACTCACCGTCGCGGATCGCTTTGGTCACGCGCGTGAAGTCCTGATACACCACGCGCCCGGCGCCGAGGTTCATGTGGCCGACTTCGGAGTTGCCCATCTGGCCGTCCGGCAGACCAACGTCCATGCCGCTGCCCGAGATCAGGCCGTTCGGCACCGTGGCCCACAGACGATCGAGCACAGGCTTCTTCGCCGCATACACGGCATTGGATTCGTGGCTGTCACTGTGACCGAAGCCGTCGAGAATCATCAGGACCAAAGGTTTAGGCGTGGTAGTCATGGAATCCACTCGTGGCTAATAAAGAAGAGGGCGATGGAAAAGGGAGTGGCGAGTTTAATGCTTAGTTCCGACCACGTCACCGCCGGACGGGGTTTGGCCCACCATAGTGGCTGTGTATACTGGCCGACATTTTAACGCCCTGGAACCTCCTTCGATGGTTGCTCACCTGATTGAATTTGCCACTAACCACTACATTCTTGTCGGTATCTTCGTCGTACTGCTGGCTCTGCTGCTGGCGCACACGATGCAGGGCGGCGGTAAAAGCCTGAGCACCGGCGAACTGACCGCACTGGTCAACAAGGACGCAGGCGTGGTGGTGGACATCCGTCCGGCGAAAGATTACGCCGCCGGCCATATCGTTGGCGCGATCAACATTCCTCAAGACAAACTGGCTGCGCGTACCGGCGAGCTGGAAAAGCACAAGGCCAAGACCATCATTCTGGTCGACGCCCTGGGCCAGACCGCTGGCACCCACGCTCGCGAGCTGATGAAGTCCGGCTTCACTGCCGCCAAGCTGTCCGGCGGGATCTCCAGCTGGAAAGGCGACAACCTGCCGCTGGTGAAGTGATATGAGCGAAGTCATCGTCTACTCCAGCGACTACTGCCCTTATTGCATGCGAGCCAAGCAATTGCTCGCGAACAAAGGTGTGGCCTTCGAAGAGATCAAGGTCGATGGCAAGCCGCAGATTCGTGCTGCCATGAGTCAGAAGGCCGGACGCACGTCCGTGCCGCAGATCTGGATCGGCGAAAAGCACATCGGCGGTTGTGATGATTTGTATGCCCTGGAGCGCGCCGGCAAGCTCGACGCGCTGCTCAAGGCCTGAACGGCTGCACCCACGTACAGCACTCCCTAAAAGACCCAAGATCAGAAAGGATCTGAGATGACTGACCAACAGAACACTGCAGCCAGCGAAGAAGAAACCGCACCGCAATTCTCCTTGCAGCGCATCTACGTACGCGATCTGTCCTTCGAAGCCCCGAAAAGCCCGGCGATCTTCCGCCAGCAGTGGGACCCGACCGTCGGCCTGGACCTGAACACCCGTCAGAAAGAACTGGAAGGTGATTTCTACGAAGTGGTACTGACCCTGTCCGTGACCGTGAAAAACGGCGACGAAGTGGCTTTCATCGCTGAAGTGCAACAGGCCGGTATCTTCCTGATCAAGAACCTCGACGCGGCTTCGATGAGCCACACTCTGGGTGCGTTCTGCCCGAACATCCTGTTCCCGTACGCGCGCGAAACCCTGGACAGCCTGGTGACTCGTGGTTCGTTCCCGGCCCTGATGCTGGCGCCGGTGAATTTCGACGCCCTGTACGCGCAAGAGCTGCAGCGCATGCAGGAAGCTGGCGAGACGCCGACCGTTCAGTAAGTATCTGAGCGACGACGCAAGTCCAATGTGGGAGCGGGCTTGCTCGCGAAAGCGCAGTGTCAGGCGACATCAATGTCATCTGATCCGACGCCTTCGCGAGCAAGCCCGCTCCCACATTTGTTATCCGGTGTTATTTGAAGTCGTTCTGCCGCCACGCTTCGTACACGGCCACCGCCACGGTGTTGGACAGGTTCAGGCTGCGGCAGCCTTCACGCATCGGCAGGCGCAGGCGCTGTTCGGCGGGCAGGGCGTCGAGCACTTCCGCCGGCAGGCCACGGCTTTCCGGGCCGAAGATGAACGCATCGCCCGGGACGAACGCGGCGTCGTGAAACGGCCGCGAGCCCTTGGTGGTGAACGCGAACAGCCGTGGGTTGCCGAGGCTTTCCAGGCAACTGGCGAGGTCGGCGTGGCGCTGCAACGTGGCATATTCGTGGTAGTCGAGACCGGCCCGGCGCAAGCGCTTGTCGTCCATCTCGAAACCCAGCGGTTCGATCAAATGCAGGTGGCAGCCGCTGTTGGCGCACAGCCTGATAACGTTGCCGGTGTTCGGCGGAATTTCTGGTTGAAAAAGGATGACGTGAAACATGCACGGCTCCGAAGGTAAAGATGACGCGCATTCTACGCCGCAAGCCGACCCGCGTTCGAAACTATTCCCGCGGGTGATCGGTTCGCTGGCGATTGTCGGCGTGATGGTCGGCTTGATGATCGGTCGCCTGACCACGCCGGACCCCAGTGTGCTGCAGCAGGTCGACGTGACCGGTGACGGCCTGGTGGTGTGGTTCAGCAACGAACCGAAGCTGCACGGTGAAATCATCGATGGCACCGTGGCCCTGTTGTTTCAGGCAGAGGGCAAGGCGCAAAAGGGTCAGCTGAAGCTCAACGGCAAGGACGTGAACTGGCGAACGCGCTTGAGTGACGGTGGGCTGTTGCTGACGGTGCTGGCGGCGCGGCCGCTGCAAGGGGAGTGGGCCGGGAGCAAGGTCGATGACCGCTGGCGGCTGGAGATCCATCTCCGGGAGCAATAAAAGCGGGAATCCCCGGCCTGCCTGTACCAGGGTTCCCAAAACGGGGTGGACTTCGCTGAGAGCGTCGGTCCGGTGTAAAGAGGGAACCCCCGGCCTGCCTGTACCAAGGATCCCAAAAGGGTGGGTTCGCCGCGTTGCGGTTTGAACCCGGTGTAAAGAGGGGAATCCCCGGCCTGCCTGTACCAAGGTCCCCGAAACGGGTGGTGAATCGAATCACCTGTGAGGGTTATTGCAGGCGGCGTGCCAGTTTTAGTATTTGGAAACAGAAAAATCCCTCAAATGCACCAAGGCCCCGTAAATCGGGGCTTTGGTGTTTTTACTGGCTGGGTTTTTCAGTCTTGCCTGGATGGTTTTTGCACAGGTTGCGATGCCCGATCACGGGTCAAAGTGCATTAGGTTGGTGCACGGCGGGACCACTGTGGGAGCGGGCTTGCTCGCGAAGGCGTCGCGTCAGTTACTGATACGTTTCATGAGCAGCGCTTTCGTGAGCAAGCCCACTCTCACAGAGGGTGTGGTTGATCAGCCCTCATCCCCCTCATCATCATCCCCACCGTCCACTTTCATCCCCAATTCCTTGATCTTGCGCGTCAGGGTATTACGTCCCCAACCGAGCAATACCGCCGCATCACGACGGCGACCGGCCGTGTGCTTCAGTGCAGTCTCGATCATGATCCGTTCGAACGCCGGTACCGCGCTGTCGAGCAGGCTAGACTGGCCACGGGCCAACGCCTGATCGGCCCACTGGCGCAGCGCCTGCTCCCAGTTGGTCACTGGCGCCGAGTCCTGCGGCAGGCTCAGCAGTTCCGGCGGCAGGTCACTGATGTGCACTTCGCGCCCGGAGGCCATCACGGTGATCCAGCGGCAGGTGTTCTCCAGCTGCCGCACGTTGCCCGGCCATGGCAGGTTCTTCAGGTATTCCTCGGTCTCGCTCTTGAGCAGCTTCGGCTCCACCGCCAGTTCTTGCGCGGCGCGGCTGAGGAAGTGCTTGGCCAGGGTCGGGATGTCTTCGCGACGGTCCGACAGGCGTGGAATGTGGATGCGGATCACGTTGAGGCGGTGGAACAAGTCCTCACGGAATTTCCCGGCGTGCACCAGGGTTTCCAGATTCTGGTGAGTCGCGGCAATGATCCGCACATCGACCTTGACCGGCACGTGCCCGCCGACGCGATAGAACTCGCCGTCGGCCAGCACCCGCAGCAAACGGGTCTGGGTGTCCGCCGGCATGTCGCCGATTTCGTCGAGGAACAGCGTGCCGCCGTCCGCCTGTTCAAAGCGCCCGCGACGCAGGTTGGCCGCGCCGGTGAATGCGCCTTTTTCGTGGCCGAACAGCTCGGATTCCATCAGGTCCTTGGGGATCGCCGCCATGTTCAGCGCGATGAACGGCGAGGCCGCGCGCGGGCTGTGGCGGTGCAGGGCGTGGGCCACCAGTTCTTTACCGGTACCGGATTCACCGTTGATCAGCACGGTGATGTTCGAATGGCTCAAGCGGCCAATGGCCCGAAACACTTCCTGCATCGCTGGCGCTTCGCCGATGATTTCCGGCGTGCGGGTGAGAGCCGGCACCACTTCCAGGCCTTGCTGCTCCTGCGCATGCTGGTTGGCGCGTTTGACCAGCGACACCGCCTCGTCGACGTCGAACGGTTTCGGCAGGTATTCGAAAGCGCCGCCCTGATAAGACGCAACGGCGCTGTCGAGGTCGGAGTGCGCGGTCATGATGATCACTGGCAGCCGTGGGTGCTGTTCGCGGATACGTGCCAGCAGGTCGAGGCCACTGGCGCCCGGCATGCGGATGTCGGAAATGATCACATCAGGCTGCTGACGGGCCAGACGACTCATCACGCCATCGGCGCTGTCGAAGCTCTGCGTGGTCATGCCTTCCTGCTGCAAGGCCTTTTCCAGAACCCAACGGATAGAACGGTCGTCATCGACGATCCACACGGTTTCACTACGGCTCATGTCGATGTGGCTCCTTGTTCCAGTGGCAGAAAGATCGAGAACGTGGTGTGGCCGGGGTGGCTGTCACACTCGATCAGGCCCTGGTGCTGGCTGATGATGTTCTGGGTGATGGCCAGGCCCAGCCCGGTACCGTCCGGGCGGCCGCTGACCATGGGAAAGAAGATGGTTTCCTGAAGTTCTGCAGGGATCCCCGGGCCGTTGTCGATGATCTCGATTTTGGTCACCAGGCGATGGCGGACGTGGCCGATGGTGAACTGGCGCATGGTCCGGGTGCGCAGGCTGATGCGGCCCAGACGCAGCTCGTTCTGGCTGCTGATCGCCTGCATCGCGTTGCGCACGATGTTCAGTACGGCCTGAATCATTTGTTCGCGGTCGATCAATACGTCGGGAATGCTCGGGTCGTAGTCGCGCACCAAGGTGATGCAGCCCTGGCTTTCCGCTTCGACCAGTTGGCAGACGCGCTCCAGCACTTCGTGGACGTTGCACAGCGCCAGCGACGGCAGCTTGTTCGAGCCGAGCATGCGGTCGACCAGATTGCGCAGACGGTCGGCCTCTTCAATGATCACGTTGGTGTAGTCGCGCAGGCTGTCTTCCGGCAGTTCGCGGGCCAGCAACTGCGCGGCGCCCCGGATGCCGCCGAGCGGGTTCTTGATCTCGTGAGCGAGACCACGCACCAGCATCTTGCTGGTTTCCTGCTTGGACAGTTGCGCCTCTTCCTTGGTGATCCGCAGCAGGCGATCACGCGGGTGCACCTCAAGCAGAAGCATGGTCGCGCCGTTGCTGAGGATCGGTGTCACTGCGTAGTCCACGGTCAGAGTCTGGCCGGTGAGGGCGGTGAGCATCGCTTCGCGCTTGGTGAAAGGGTGTGCCTGTTCGACCGCCTGACGCAGCGAGTTGAGCGCCTCGGTGGACTCGGTGAACAACTCGCTGATGAACTGCCCATGGCTGCGCTGACCGCTGATGGCCAGCAGCATCTCGGCCGCCGGGTTCATGTATTCGAGGCGCAGTTCGGCGTCGAGCAGGATGGTGGCGGTGGTCAGGTTGTCGAGCAGCAAACGGTGGATTGCGTCGCTAATAGTCATCGGAGCCTCTTTTGGGGGCGGAGCGTGCGCAAGAAGCAGGCGTCGTTAAACGGAAAATGCAAAAACCAAACCAAGGCTCCGAAAAGAAGCGTTCAACCCGTGAAACAGGCGTTTGACGCTCGTTTGAGTGGCAGGGTGCCAGGTCGAACGGGAAGTTTCGAACCAAAATGGGTTGGAATCTGGGTACGGTGCAGCCTATTGCACCAATATAGTGCGTAAAGCTGAATGGCGTTAGAAGAAGCGCAGGAAGGGGTTTTTTTCTTCGGCGGGTTTGTCTTTCAGCGGACATTCCGGGCGCACGCCGTAGTCCTCGCTGACGCAGGGTTTGACCTGGCGTTTCTGCGCCAGCGAGATGCGCAGCATGTGGAATGGCTGGTTGGCGGTGCGCTCGACAGTGCGACCCTGCTCATCAAGGATTTCCACCGACAGGTTGTGACTGCCGCGGTCGATGTTGCTCAGCGGGAATACCGGACTAAGTCCCGGCTCGCCAGTGGCCTGGCCGTCCAGCAGCAGGCGATAGCGATGGCCCTGCTGTAAGCCAGGTTCGCTGGTGACACTGACGATCACCTCGCCCGCGCTGCTGCGCAGGGTCGCATCCGGCTCGGGGATCAGGATGCGCAGCATGTCGTAGTGAAACGGTGGTTGTTCCGCGACCTTTTTTGCAGCGCTGATCGGTGCTGCAGCCGTGGGGTTGGCCGACATGCGATTGCTGGTGGCGATAGGTACGCGCTTGGCGTTGCCGCGCGGCTGGTCGGTGTAGACGCGATTGCCCTGCGCGTCGACATAGGTGAAGACCTCTGCCGAAACGGGCAGGGCGAACAGGCACAGGATCAGCCAGAAATTTCTCACGGCTTGTGCACCCGCTGTACGGTGAACACCACCGCCGGGCTCTGCTGGATGATCGCTTCGCCGTCGATCACCTGCACCGCGAGACGATGCTCGCCGCGATCGACATTCACCAATTGCAGGATCGGCACGTTGCTCGGCTGGCCGTAAGGTGCGTCGTCCAGCACGAGCCTTAATTGGTGCGGCGCCTGCAGGCGCGGCTTGATCAGCACATTGACAGTGAAGGTGCCGTTGTTGGCGCGCAGCGCTTCTTCGCTGGGCAGGCCGGTCAGCTCCAGCACCTCGTAGGCACTGCGTGCCGCGGGGCGTGTGTCGGTGCTTGAAGGCGCTGGCGCGCTCGGTGCCTGTGGCTCGACGCGGTTGAGTGGCGGCAACTCGACCGGCTGCGCCTGAACACCGTCCGGCGAGTGATCGCTGTAAACCGTGTTGCCATTGGCATCGGTGTACTTGTAGATCTGCGCGGCGGCGGGCAGGGCGATCAGCAGCAGGATGTAGAGAAAGGTGCGACCCATGAAATCGACCGGGAAAGAAAGCGATGGGGTGCAGCATAGGCCAGGTGCGGCGGTTGGCCCAAACAGGGACATATCCGGAGATCATTCAGACGCCAAAAATTCCCTGTGGGAGTGGGCTTGCTCGCGAAGGCGGCGTATCAGTCGCCATCCCTGTCAATGACCCACCGCCTTCGCGAGCAAGCCCGCTCCCACAGGGGTTTTGCGTAGTTTCATAAATCGTGGGCAATAAAAAGGCCTCCCGAAGGAGGCCTCTTATTGTCACGCCGCGTAGCGCGGCGCTACCGGATCAGCAGCTGTAGTACAGCTCATATTCCAGTGGGTGTACGAAGGTACGGACCTTGATTTCTTCTTCGGATTTCAGCGCGATGTAAGCGTCGATGAAGTCGTCGGAGAACACGCCGCCCTTGGTCAGGAACGCACGGCCCTTGTCCAGCTCTTCCAGGGCTTCTTTCAGGCTGCCGCAAACTTGTGGGATCTCTTTCGCCTCTTCAGGGGGCAGGTCGTACAGGTTTTTGTCAGCGGCATCGCCTGGGTGGATCTTGTTCTGGATACCGTCCAGGCCGGCCATCAGCAGTGCTGCGAAAGCCAGGTACGGGTTGGCAGCCGGATCCGGGAAACGTGCTTCGATACGACGGCCGCGCGGGCTGTTGACGTAAGGAATACGGATCGAGGCGGAACGGTTGCGAGCCGAGTAGGCCAGCATCACCGGCGCTTCGAAACCTGGCACCAGACGCTTGTAGGAGTTGGTAGCCGGGTTGGTGAAGCCGTTCAGGGCCTTACCGTGCTTGATGATACCGCCGATGAAGTACAGGGCGGTTTCGGACAGGCCGGCATAGCCTTCGCCCGCGAAGGTGTTCTTGCCGTCTTTGGCGATGGACATGTGCACGTGCATGCCCGAGCCGTTGTCGCCGTACAGTGGCTTCGGCATGAAGGTCGCGGTGCGGCCGTAAGCGTCGGCAACGTTGTGCACAACGTATTTCAGAGTCTGAACTTCGTCAGCTTTCTTCACCAGGGTGTTGAACTTGACACCGATTTCGTTCTGACCGGCAGTCGCCACTTCGTGGTGGTGAACTTCAACGGTCTGGCCCATCTCTTCCAGTGCGTTGCACATGGCAGTACGGATTTCGTGGTCGTGGTCGAACGGCGGAACCGGGAAGTAGCCGCCTTTGATACCAGGACGGTGGCCTTTGTTACCGCCTTCGATGTCCTGGTCGGACATCCAGGAGCCTTGTTCGGAGTAGATCTTGAACATCGAGCCGGAGATGTCGGACTTGAACTTCACTTCGTCGAAGATGAAGAATTCTGGCTCGGGACCGGCGAAGACGGTGTCACCGATACCGGTGGTCTTCAGGTATTCCTCGGCACGGTGAGCGATGGCGCGCGGGTCGCGATCATAACCCTGCATGGTCGACGGTTCGATGATGTCGCAAACCAGGATCAGGGTCGCGTCTTCGGTGAACGGGTCGAGAACGGCAGTATCGTCGTCCGGCAGCAGGATCATGTCGGAGGCTTCGATGCCTTTCCAGCCAGCGATGGAGGAACCGTCGAACATCTTGCCGACTTCGAAGAAGTCGTCTTCCAGCGCATCGCGAGCCGGCATGGTCACGTGGTGCTGAGTGCCTTTGGTGTCCGTGAAGCGCAGATCAATCCACTTGACGTCATGATCTTTGATGAGTTGAACCGACTTCGACATAGTGTCCTCCGGGTGGCTTAGGGCTTGGTAGTGGATGCCCTTAATAGGGGTGATGCCGGCGCAGATACTCTGCCAAGGCAACCTGCCTCACAAGGGAGCAAATTGCATGCCAGTGCCCCAGCATGGGTTTTTTGCCCCAATTTCACGCTTTGAGCGCTGCAAAGCGCCATAAAGGTGAAAATCTCGCCCCTTAATGTAGCGCCTCAAATCAGAAATGACCTGTTTTGGTGCATGTGAAACCTTCTGCATATTAACTGGTTAAACCTTGAGCAATTTCCGCTATAATCCGCGCCCCCCTTTTTCGGCTGGCCCTGCGCGCGCTGTTTTCATGAAACTAATCGTAAAAGTCTTCCCCGAGATCACCATCAAAAGCCGCCCTGTCCGGATGCGTTTCATCCGCCAGTTGGCCAAGAACATCCGCGCCGTGCTCCGCGATCTGGACCCGGCCGTGGTGGTGAACGGTGTGTGGGACAATCTCGAGCTGGAAACCCGCGTTACCGACCCCAAAGCCTTGAAAGAGATGGGTGAGCGCCTGGTCTGCACCCCGGGTGTCGCGCACTTTCTGCAGATCGACGAGTACCCGCTGGGCGACTTCGACGACATCACCGAGAAGTGCAAACAGCACTACGGCGATGTACTGGCCGGGAAGATTTTCTCGGTGCGCTGCAAGCGTGCCGGCAAGCACCCGTTCAGTTCGATGGATGTCGAAAAATACGTCGGCAGCAAGCTGCGTCGTGAGTGCGGTGCGGCCGGAATCGACCTCAAAGACCCGGAAATCGAAGTTCGCATCGAAGTTCGCGACCAACGGTTGTTTGTCATCCACAGCCAGCACAACGGCATCGGCGGTTACCCGCTCGGCGCCCTGGAGCAGACACTGGTACTGATGTCCGGCGGCTTTGACTCGACGGTTGCCGCGTACCAGATCATGCGTCGCGGCCTGATGGCGCATTTCTGCTTCTTCAATCTGGGCGGTCGTGCCCACGAATTGGGCGTGATGGAAGTCGCGCATTTCATCTGGAAGAAGTACGGCAGCTCGCAACGCGTGCTATTTGTCAGTGTTCCGTTCGAAGAAGTGTTGGGCGAAATTCTCGGCAAAGTCGATAACAGTCATATGGGCGTCGTATTGAAGCGTATGATGTTGCGCGCATCTTCGGCCATCGCCGACCGGCTGCACATCGACGCGCTGGTTACCGGCGAAGCGATCTCCCAGGTATCGAGCCAGACGCTGCCGAACCTGTCGGTGATCGACTGCGTGACCGACAAACTGGTCCTGCGCCCACTGATCGTTGCGCACAAGCAGGACATCATCGACACGGCCAACGAGATCGGCACCGCCGATTTCGCCCGGCACATGCCGGAGTACTGCGGGGTCATCTCGGTCAATCCGAAGACTGCCGCCAAGCGCCACCGTGTTGAGCACGAAGAGAAAGAATTCGACATGGCAGTTCTCGAGCGTGCGCTCGAAAACGCCAAACTGGTGCCGATCGATCGAGTGATCGACGAATTGGGCCAGGACTTGCAGATCGAAGAAGTCGGCGAAGCGCTGGCCGGTCAGATCGTCATCGACATCCGTCACCCGGATGCGGCCGAGGATGACCCGCTGGAACTTGCCGGCATAGAAGTACAGACGATGCCGTTCTACGCAGTGAACGCTCGTTTCAAGGAGCTGGATCCGACTCGCCAGTACCTGCTGTATTGCGACAAAGGCGTGATGAGTCGCCTGCATGCTCACCATTTGCTCAGTGAGGGGCATGCCAATGTGCGCGTTTATCGACCGAGCTAAGTGCCCGGGGCTGTTTGCCTGTGGCCTGCGTCACCGGCCCCCCGACACCGCCGTCAAGCTGTAACGGCCATGCCGGACACTACTGTTAATCGCTGCCAAGACTTGTCAGCAAACCGAATCCTCTGATCGAGATACACAAGTGATCGAAAATCTACGTAACATCGCCATCATTGCCCACGTTGACCATGGTAAGACCACTCTGGTAGACAAACTCCTGCGTCAATCCGGCACTCTGGAGCGCAACGAGCTCAACGACGAGCGCGTGATGGACTCCAACGACCAGGAAAAAGAGCGCGGTATTACCATTCTGGCGAAAAACACCGCCATCAACTGGAACGGCTACCACATCAACATCGTGGACACCCCGGGCCACGCCGACTTCGGCGGCGAAGTAGAACGCGTAATGTCGATGGTTGACTCCGTTCTGCTGCTGGTTGACGCTCAAGACGGCCCTATGCCGCAAACCCGTTTCGTGACCAAGAAGGCGTTCGAAGCCGGCCTGCGTCCAATCGTGGTCATCAACAAGGTTGACCGTCCAGGCGCGCGTCCGGACTGGGTTCTGGACCAGATCTTCGATCTGTTCGACAACCTCGGTGCTACCGAAGAACAACTGGACTTCCAGGTTGTTTACGCCTCGGCCCTGAACGGTATCGCCGGTCTGGATCACACCGCCATGGGCGAAGACATGACTGCGCTGTACCAGGCAGTTGTCGACCACGTTCCGCCTCCGGCCGTTGACCGTGACGGTCCGTTCCAGATGCAGATCTCCGCTCTGGACTACAACAGCTTCCTGGGTGTTATCGGTGTTGGCCGTATCGCTCGTGGTCGCGTCAAGCCGAACACCCCGGTTGTCGCGATCAGCGCCGACGGCAAGCGCCGCAACGGTCGTATCCTGAAGCTGATGGGTCACCACGGTCTGCACCGCATTGACGTTGAAGAAGCAGCAGCCGGCGACATCGTCTGCATCAGCGGCTTCGACGAGCTGTTCATCTCCGACACCCTGTGCGACATCAACACCGTCGAGGCGATGAAGCCGCTGACCGTTGACGAGCCAACCGTTTCCATGACCTTCCAGGTAAACGATTCGCCATTCTGCGGTAAAGAAGGCAAGTTCGTGACCTCCCGTAACATCAAGGATCGTCTGGACAAAGAGCTGCTGTACAACGTTGCACTGCGCGTTGAAGAAGGCGACTCGGCTGACAAGTTCAAGGTTTCCGGCCGTGGTGAGCTGCACCTCTCGGTACTGATCGAAACCATGCGTCGCGAAGGCTTCGAGCTGGCCTTGGGCCGTCCTGAAGTGATCATCCGTGAAGTTGACGGCGTGAAGCAGGAACCGTTCGAAAACGTCACCATCGACATCCCTGAAGAATCGCAGGGCAAGGTCATGGAAGAGATGGGTCTGCGTAAGGGCGACCTGAGCAACATGGTGCCGGATGGCAAGGGCCGTGTTCGTCTGGAATACAACATCCCTGCTCGCGGTCTGATCGGTTTCCGTAACCAGTTCCTGACCCTGACCAACGGTGCTGGCATCCTGACCTCGATCTTCGATCGTTACGCTCCAGTGAAGTCGGGCCACATGTCCGGCCGTCAGAACGGCGTTCTGGTTTCGGTTGAAACCGGCAAGGCACTGACCTACTCGCTGGAAACCCTGCAGGCTCGTGGCAAGCTGTTCGTAGAACACGGCCAGGAGATCTACAACGGTCAGATCGTTGGTCAGAACAGCCGCGACAACGACCTGGGTGTGAACCCTACCAAAGGCAAGAAGCTCGACAACATGCGTGCTTCGGGTAAAGACGAAACCATCGCTCTGGTACCACCTGTTCGCTTCACTCTGGAACAGGCTCTGGAATACATCCAGGAAGACGAGCTGTGCGAAGTCACGCCTAAGTCCATCCGTCTTCGCAAGAAGATCCTGGACGAAAGCGAGCGTACCCGCGCTGCCAAGAAAGCCAAGGCATAAGATTTAGCCCAGGCTGAAAAAAACGCCCCCGGTCGCGAGACCGGGGGCGTTTTTGTTTGTCTGGGGTTTACGCGTTGTTTGTGCTGGCCTCATCGCTGGCAAGCCAGCTCCCACAGGGGAACGCATTCCAATGTGGGAGCGAGCCTGCTCGCGAAGGCGGCGGATCAGCCGCCGCACATTTCAGGAAAGGTCAGAACTTCTCGATCGACCGCGAATTTTGCACCCGCTCGACTTCTTTCGGCTTATACGCGCAATACCCCGGCCGCGGGCCGATTTTCGGGTGGTTGCGGCAAGTGTCCGGGCGCTTGTCATAAATGGTGCACAGGCGGCTCTTACGATCCAGGTAGTAGCAATCGTTGTTGCTCATGCGCTGCAGGGTGAAGATCCCCGACTTCTGGTTGAAGCGCTCGACCAGCCCTTCCTTTTGCAGGCGCTTGGCGATGTTCTTCGGCGGATCACCCAGTTCGAACTCGTCAACCACGCCGATGCGTACCAGGTCCTTGATCTTGACCTCGACCGGCAGGGTGCAGCAGCTGGAGACACAAGAGCCGCACATCGGGGCCGAATATTTGGCCCACGTATCGAGACGATCGATCTCGGCGGCGGCAATCAGGTTGGGCTTCATCATCGGGGGTTACCAGGCGTGTGTGCATCAGGGCGCGCGATCATACCGGGACTGGTGGATTTTTGAACAACCTTTCGCCAGATTTTTGCAAATGCCGCGCAAATGCCATTCAGTCCGGCACGGCCCCTGCATTCATTAGCCCACTCGCCAAGGTAATGCCGGGCTATCTCACCGTCTTCGGAAAAACTGCAGAACCTGCGCCTCTACCGTCGGTCAGACCGTCTAGGCTCAGACAATTCCCCGCTCGCTCGAGGTCCTATCGATGACTCAAGAACCACTAGTTCGCGAAGCAGAGGTGGCCGCATTCCGCGATGCCGTCCTGACCAAGCTCACCTATGCAGTGGGTAAAGACCCGGATCACGCTTTCGACCATGACTGGTTCGAAGCCATTGCCCTGGCGGCGCGCGACCACATGGTCGAACACTGGATGGACCACACCCGGCAGATCTACCGCAAAGGCCAGAAACGGGTGTATTACCTCTCGCTGGAATTTCTCATCGGTCGTTTGCTCTACGACAGCCTGAGCAATCTCGGCCTGCTCGACGTCGCGCGTGAAGCGCTGACCGAACTGGGCGTCGATCTCGAACGCATCCGCCTGCTGGAACCCGACGCGGCACTCGGCAACGGCGGCCTCGGACGTCTGGCGGCGTGCTTCATGGAAAGCATGTCGACCCTCGGCATCGCCGGGCACGGCTACGGCATTCGCTACGAGCATGGGCTGTTCCGGCAGGCCATCGTCGATGGCTGGCAGCAGGAACAGACCGAGCACTGGCTGGATTTCGGCAACCCGTGGGAGTTCGAACGTCCGGAAGTGGTGTACTCGATCGGCTTCGGCGGCAGCGTCGAAACCGTCACCGATGCCAGCGGCAAGACCAAACAGGTCTGGTCGCCTGCGGAAACCGTGCGCGCGATTGCCTACGACACCCCGGTGGTCGGCTGGCGCGGGGCGAGCGTCAACACCCTGCGCCTGTGGCGTGCACGCGCCATGGAAGATCTGCACCTGGAGCGCTTCAACGCCGGTGACCACCTGGGTGCCGTCGCCGAAGTCGCCCGCGCTGAAAGTATTTCCCGCGTGCTTTACCCGGCAGACAGCACTGAGGCCGGGCAGGAACTGCGCCTGCGCCAGGAATACTTCTTCGTCGCCGCTTCCTTGCAGGATTTGCTGCGTCGTCATCGCAACATGCACACCTCGGTGCTGACCTTGGGCGATCACGCGGCGATCCAGCTCAACGACACCCACCCTTCGATTGCCGTTGCTGAATTGATGCGGCAACTGGTCGACGTCTACGACGTGGCCTGGGATGCGGCGTGGCAAGTCACGGTCGATACCTTGTCGTACACCAACCACACGCTGTTGCCCGAAGCGCTGGAAACCTGGCCGGTCGGCCTGATGGAACGCATGCTGCCTCGGCACATGCAGATCATTTATCTGATCAACGCCCAGCACATCGATTCGCTGCGCGCCAAAGGCATTCATGATTTCGACGTGCTGCGCGCGGTGTCGCTGATCGAAGAGGACAACGGTCGCCGGGTGCGCATGGGCAACCTCGCGTTCCTTGGTTCGCACAGCGTCAACGGCGTGTCCGGGCTGCACACGCAGTTGATGCGCAAGACCGTGTTCGCTGAACTGCACAAGCTCTACCCGGAGCGGATCAACAACAAAACCAACGGCATCACCTTCCGCCGCTGGCTGTTCCAGGCCAACTCCGAACTGACCTCGATGCTGGTCGACTCCCTCGGTCCGGAAGTGCTGGATAACCCGGAAGAACGCCTGCTCGACCTCGAACCGTTCGCCGAGAAACCCGCCTTCCGCAAAGCCTTCGCCGAACAGCGCCTGCACAGCAAAAAGGCCTTGGCCTATCTGATTCACGAGCGGCTGGGGATCGCGGTCAATCCGGCGGCGATGTTCGACGTGCAGGTCAAACGGATCCACGAATACAAGCGCCAGTTGCTCAACCTGATGCACACCGTGGCGCTGTATCAGGCAATCCGCGCCGAGCCTGAAGTCGACTGGGTACCCCGGGTGAAAATCTTCGCCGGTAAAGCGGCGGCCAGTTATCACCAGGCCAAATTGATCATCAAACTGACCAACGACATCGCCCGGGTAGTGAACAACGACCCGACAGTACGCGGTTTGCTGAAGGTGGTGTTCCTGCCCAACTACAACGTCAGCCTGGCGGAGAGCATCATTCCGGCGGCGGACTTGTCCGAGCAGATTTCCACGGCCGGGTTCGAAGCCTCGGGCACCAGTAACATGAAGTTCGGCCTCAACGGTGCGCTGACCATCGGCACCCTCGACGGCGCCAACGTGGAAATGTGCGAGCGCATCGGCGCCGAGCAAATGTTCATCTTCGGCCTCAGCGCACAGCAGGTCGAGGCGCGCAAACAGAACCACGAGTTCAGCGCCGCGCCGGACATCGCCGCGTCGCATCGTTTGAGCGACGTGCTGCAAGCGATCCGCAGTGGTGTGTTCTCGCCGGATGACACGTCGCGCTACACCGGGCTGATCGATTCGCTGGTGGACTACGATCGCTTCCTGGTCTGCGCCGACTTCGATTCCTATTGGGAAGCGCAAAAACGCGTCGATGCGCACTGGCACGACGCCAACAACTGGTGGCGTTCGGCGGTGCTCAACACGGCGCGGATGGGCTGGTTCTCGTCCGACCGGACGATTCGCGAGTACGCCACGGATATCTGGAAGGCACTGGAGTGATTTTCTGCAACAAATGTGCGTAAGGCCCAACGATTGTTGGGCCGGATCGATATACTGAGCGCCGGTTACCGGCAGCGCCAGTCACCACCAATCCAATGTGGGAGCGAGCCTGCTCGCGAAGCGGTTGTCACGTTAAACAGAAATGTTGGCTGACAAACCGCTTTCGCGAGCAGGCTCGCTCCCTCAGGGTTGTGCCTAGACTGAAGCAATCGCCGGACTCGCCCCGCCTCGGGGCCGCTTAGGGATATCGACCATGCAATGGATGTTCATGTTGATCGGGCTGCTGCTCGGCTGGCTGCTCGATGAGTCGTTCAGTGCCGCGCTGCTTGGTGCACTGCTCGGGCTGGCGATCGGGCAAACGCTGCGGATCGCCCGGCTTGGCTCGCAGGCCACCGACCAACAGCGTCAACTGGAAGAGGCCAAGGTCGCCCTGCAAGCCGTCGAGCAGCGTCTGTTTCTGCTGGAAGGTGCCAGCGTGCGCACCACACCGCCGAGCGTGGCGCCGATGCAGGACGCCATCGTTGAGCCGATCATCGTCGCCGAACAATCATCCTCCCCCACGCCGGATCTGGTCTGGGAACTGCCGCCCGAACTCGAACCGATCTCTGCCGTTGCCAGCGAAACCAGTCAACCGCTGCCAGCCGATGTCTGGCAGCTGGATGCCGTCACCGCCGAGCCTGCACAACCCGCACAATCTGCCGAGCCCCGTGGCCCGAACCTGATCGAGCGTGGCATCAGCGCTGCGCGTAACTGGCTGTTCGGTGGCAACACCGTGCTGCGGGTTGGTGTGGTGCTGCTGTTTTTCGGTCTGGCGTTCCTGCTGCGCTACGCCACCGAGGGCATGGTGGTGCCGATCGAACTGCGTTATGCCGGCGTCGCGGCGGCGGCGTTGGCCCTGCTGGCACTGGGCTGGTGGCTGCGTACGCGCAACAGCAGTTATGCGCTGATTCTGCAGGGCACCGGGATCGCGGTGCTGTACCTGACGGTGTTTGCGGCGATGCGTCTGCATCCGTTGCTCGATCCGTCCGCCGCGCTGGGGTTGCTGGTGGCGGTCACGGTGTTCTCGGCGATTCTCGCCATCACTCAGGATGCGCTGGGGCTGGCGGCGGCTGCAGCATTGGGCGGTTTCGCCGCGCCGATCCTGACCTCGACCGGGGAGGGCAACCATGTCGCGCTGTTCAGCTATTTCGCGTTGCTCAATGCCGGCATTCTCGCCATTGCCTGGTTCAAGGCCTGGCGCCTGCTTAACCTGATCGGGTTCGTCGGCACGTTCGGTATCGGCTTCGCCTGGGGCCTGCGCTCCTATGCGCCCGAGTTGCTGTGGAGCACCGAGCCGTTCCTGATTCTGTTCTTCCTGATGTACCTGGGCATCGGCCTGTTGTTCGCCCGACGCAAGTTGCTCGACAGGCCCGATGCGCCAGCAGACGGCGATCGCGAGGCGCTGCTGCACTGGTCGGCGCGCAAGGGCGACTACGTCGACGGCACGATGCTGTTCGGCCCGCCGATCGTGGGCTTCGGTCTGCAGTTTGCGCTGGTGCAGCACCTGGAGTTCGCCGCTGCGTTCAGCGCACTCGCACTGGGCGTGATCTACATGGGCCTGGCCCGGGTGTTGGTGGGCGGCCGCGCCTTGTTGCTGGGTGAAACCTGTCTGGCGCTGGGGGTGATTTTCGCCAGTCTGGCGATCCCGCTGGGCCTCGATGCGCGCTGGACTTCTGCGGCGTGGGCAGTGGAGGGCGCGGGGATTTTCTGGCTCGGCCTGCGTCAGCATCGGCCGTTCGCCCGAGCGTTTGCCCTGCTGCTGCAACTGGGGTCGGCGCTGGCCTTTCTCAGTCAGTTGCAGGTTGGCGAAAGCAGCCTGCTCGACGGCGCACCGCTGGGGGCGTTGATGCTCGGCCTCGCGCTGCTGTTCAGTTTCTATCAATTGCGCAAAGCCTCGGCGGAGCAGACTTCGCTGTGGGAGCGTCAGGGTTTGCCGGTGCTGGCGGCGCTGGGCCTGACCTTCCTGTATTTGCTGGCGCCGTTGTTTTTCTTCGTTCAGGCGACAGCGATCAGTTGGGCCTTGGCCGGATTGGTGACCTTGTTTGTCGGCCTGCGCCTGCAATCGCGTACGTTTCTGTTCAGCGCGTTCGCCGTGCAGTTGCTGGGTGGTGCGTTGTTCCTGCTTCGGCTGCAAGGCGCAGGCGAGGATTCGGCGGCGGTGTTCAGCGCCGGGTGGAGCGGGTTGCTCAGCGCATCGCTGATCGGTCTGGCGTTGATCGCCGGGATGTTGCTGGCGGCGCGCGACGAGATGGTGCGCGGTGATGTGCGGCTGCTGCGCGGGTTGTCGGTGGTGTTGCTGGCGGGGTTGGTGCTGATCAATCTGGCGGTGCTGTTCGTGCTGCCGTGGCAAACCGCGAGTGCGGTATGGGCGGCGAGCGGCTTGCTGATCATCTGGCTGAGCCTGTACCTCAAGCAGCGCGTGAGTTTTGTTTTCGGCCTGTTGTTGCAGTTGGTCGGTGGCGCGGCGTTCTTGTTGGCCGGCCCCGAGTTGCTCGGGCCGCTGTCCAGCGAAGGTCTGCGGCCGTTGGCCCATGGCGGCTTCTGGACGCCGCTGGTACTGGGGCTGGCCGCGCTGATCGGTGCCTGGCGTCTGCAACTGGGCAATCACGCCTCGGCCTTCGATGCGCTGAGTTTGCAACGCCTGTCCGAAGTGCTGCTGGTGTGGGGCGCCGGTTGGTGGGCGTTGGCGTGGGTCAGTGAGGTGCTGCGTTTTGCGCCGCTGAATCTGCAGGCGACGCTGTTGCTGCTGATTGCCGCGCTGAGTGTGGCGCTGTGGACATTGTTGGCGCTGCGCCTGAAATGGCCGGCGCTGGGCCTGCTCTGCACCTTGCTGATCCCGGCGGCGGGGCTGGTGCTGCTGGCGGCGTGGCATGCGCGTTATCACCCAGCGGCGAATTTCGGTTGGCTGGCGTGGGTATTGGTGTTCGCCGTGCATTTCTTCAGCCTGCGGCGTCTGGCGCCGATGCTACCGGCACGCGCCTTGAGCACGGCGCACGTGCTGGGTTGCTGGCTGCTGATCGGCGTACTGGCGCTGGAGCTGCGCTACGGTCTGCTGCTGTTGTCCGAGCAATACAACGCCTGGCGCTGGCTGGGCTGGGCGATCCTGCCGAGCCTGTATCTGTTGCTGGCGGCGGCTCCGCGCAGCTGGCCATGGCCGGTGGCGGCATTCCCGCGGGAATATCGTTTGTACGCCGCCGCGCCGCTGGCAGTGCTGATGCTGGCGTGGTTCTGGCTGGCCAACGGCGTCAGTGACGGCAACGCCGAACCGCTGCCGTATGTGCCGCTGATCAACCCGCTGGAATTGGGCCTGCTGTTCGCCCTGTTCGGGGTGTACGTGTGGTCGCGCCATGCGGTGACGCAGTTTGCCCTGCGCAAGGATTACGCCGAGTACGCCACACAACTGGTCGCCGGGGTCTCCCTATTCGCCTTCTGTACCGCGTTGGTGACCCGCGCTGCGCACCATTGGGCGGGCATTCCGTTTGAGCTGGATCTGCTGCTCGAATCGATGCTGGTGCAGGCCGGGTTGTCCATCGTCTGGACCCTGATGGCGTTGGGGCTGATGATCGGCGGACACCTGCGTCACCGGCGCGAAGTGTGGCTGATCGGCGCGGCGTTGATTGCGCTGGTGGTGGCCAAACTGATTTTTGTCGAATTGAGCAACCGTGGCGGACTGGCCCGGATCGTCTCGTTTATCGGCGTCGGCGTGTTGCTGCTGGTGGTGGGCTATTTCGCACCGCTGCCACCGAAACGTGTCGAAGCCGAACCGGTGGCGGACAAACCCGTGCCGGATACCGAAGGAGTTTCATCTTGAGTCGCATGCTGAATCTGGGGTGGTTGGCGTTGGGCGTGGTGATGGTTGCCGGCGCCCAGGAAAAACCGGCGGACTTCGCCACGCAGGTGCCGCTGACGGTGAGCGGCAACGGCCCGTGGTATCGCCTCGACCTGCCGCTGAGCGCACAATTGCAGGCCCGCCAGACCGATCTCAGCGACCTGCGCGTATTCAACGCCGCCGGCGAACCGCAGGCCTATGCCCTGGCCCGGGAATCGGCGCAGACCCGCGACGACGGTCAGTTGCATGAGGTGAAGTGGTTCCCGCTGTACAACGCCGCCGATGCCAGTGAGCGTGCGCCGAACGTGCGCGTGCAATCGACCACCACCGGCACATTGGTTGAAGTGCAGCCGTCGACTCAGCTGGAGGCCGGCGAAGAAGTGCTGCGTGGCTGGTTGCTCGATGCCAGTGCGATCAAGGCGCCGCTGCAGCAGTTGATTATCGACTGGACCAGCGAGCGTGACGGCTTCCAGCGCTTCAGCATCGAGGCCAGTGATGACTTGCAGCACTGGCAGGCGTGGGGCGAGGGGCAGGTCGCGCGGCTGACCTTTTCCGACGAACGCATCGAACAGCACGAAGTGACGCTGCCGGGGCAATCCGCTCGCTACCTGCGTCTGCTGTGGGATGCGCCAACCTCGGCGCCCATCCTCACGTCGGCGCAACTGAAAAGCAGCGATCCACGTAACGTGCCGCTGCCGTTGGTCTGGTCGCAAGCGCTGGCGGGCAACAGCACCAAGTCCGGTGAGTACACCTGGCAGTTGCCGATGGGCCTGAATGTCGAGCGGGTGCAAGTCGAGCTGAAACAACCGAACAGTCTGGCTCCGGTCACACTCGCGGGCCGCCGCGAAAGCAGCCTGCCGTGGCAGACGTTGAGCAACGGTTTGCTGTATCGCCTGACCCAGAACGGTCAGGACGTGGTGCAAAACGAATTGCAGTTGTACGGGCAGACTGTGCAGCAGCTGAAACTGAGCGTGGATGAGCGTGGCGGCGGTCTGGGTGAACAGGCACCGAGCCTGAAATACGCGGTGCGGGCGACGCAGGTGATTTTCCTCGCACGGGGTGACGGGCCTTACAGCCTGGCGCTGGGCAATCCGACGGTGAAAACCGCGAACCTGCCACTGAGCACGCTGATTCCGGATTTCAAACCGGAAAAACTCTCGACGCTGGGCAAGGCCTCGGTGCAGGGTGAGGTGGTTGCCACTCAGGCTGCGCCGGCGACTACGGCGGCAGTAGCCGAGACCAACTGGAAGAAAATCGGCCTGTGGGCGGTGTTGCTGGTGAGTGTGGTGTTCCTCGGGGCGATGGCGGCGAGTCTGTTGCGCAAGCCACCAACCAATTCCTGAGCATGGCTGGCGCTGCGGGCCATTCGCGAGCAGGCTCGCTCCCACAGTTGACCGAGTAGCCTCGATGGACGCGATCAATGTGGGAGCGGGCTTGCTCGCGAAGGCGGCTGATCGGCCAACGAGAATTTCAGATCGGCCGCGGTTGCGCACGCACCACCCGTCCCGTTTCGAACTACGCTCAATCCGGTACCTGAACTCTCTCGACCCGATCACGTCTGATACAAGCAATTGCGCCCCAATGCACGTTACCGGGCGTCATCGCTCGCTACGTTTTCAGACTCCCTGTAAACTGCGCGGGTTTTTAGCCCCCCATTCCACCGGAGCCGTCCATGTCCCGCGTTACCCTGAGTCGCTATTTGATTGAGCAGACCCGCAGCAATAACACTCCTGCCGATCTGCGCTTCCTGATCGAAGTGGTGGCGCGTGCCTGCAAAGAGATCAGCCACGCCGTGTCCAAAGGCGCCCTGGGTGGTGTTCTGGGCAGCATGGGCACTGAAAACGTCCAAGGCGAAGTGCAGAAGAAGCTCGACGTGCTGTCGAACGAGATCCTGCTCGAAGCCAACGAATGGGGCGGTCACCTGGCCGGCATGGCGTCCGAAGAAATGGACAATGCCTACCAGATCCCGGGCAAATACCCGAAAGGCGCCTACCTGCTGGTGTTCGACCCACTGGACGGCTCGTCGAACATCGACATCAACGCCCCGGTCGGCACGATCTTCTCGGTACTGCGTTGCCCGAACGAATACCTGAGCCAGAACGAGCCGCTGAACGAAAAAGCCTTCCTGCAGCCAGGCACCCAGCAGGTTGCTGCCGGTTACGCGATCTACGGCCCGCAGACCATGCTGGTACTGACTCTGGGCGACGGCGTCAAAGGCTTCACCCTGGACCGCGAAATGGGCAGCTTCGTGCTGACCCACGAAGACATCACCATTCCTGAAACCACCCAGGAATTCGCGATCAACATGTCCAATCAGCGCCACTGGGAAGCCCCGGTACAACGCTACGTCAGCGAACTGCTGGCCGGCGAAGAAGGCCCGCTGAAGAAGAACTACAACATGCGCTGGGTCGCGGCGATGGTGGCCGACGTGCACCGCATCCTGACCCGTGGCGGTCTGTTCATGTACCCACGCGACAGCCGTGAGCCATCCAAGCCCGGCAAACTGCGTCTGATGTACGAAGCCAACCCGATGTCGTTCCTGGTGGAACAGGCCGGCGGCGCGTCCACCGACGGTCACCAACGCATCCTCGACATTCAGCCGGAAGGCCTGCACCAGCGCGTAGCGGTGTTCCTCGGCTCGAAAGAAGAAGTCGCCCGCGCCACGGCTTACCACAAGGAATAAGCCATGAACGCGCCCTGGCAGCCGTTGCTCGATTGGTGGTTCGGACAAAGCGAATCACCGGACGAGGTTGCGGCTGACAAGGGCAAGTTGTGGTTCGGCAAGAAAGACAGCCAAGACCTCGAAGCGCAGACGCGTTTCGGGGTCTTTGTCGATCAGGCCCTGGCCGGCGAATTGACCGAGTGGACGCAACGTCCCGAAGGTTGGTTGGCCATGGTACTGCTGCTCGATCAACTGCCGCGAATGATTTTTCGCGACTCTCCCAAAGCTTTTTCCGGTGATCTGCGCGCGCAAAAACTCGTCGCCCAAGGCATTGCAGCGGACTTCGACCGGCAACTGAAGCCGATCCAGCGCGTATTCATTTATCTGGTGTTCGAACACTGCGAAAACCTCGCGGTGCAGAACGAAGCCGTTTCGCGTTTTATCGATCTGGTAGCTGAACAGCCGGAAGCCGAGCGGACGGTGTTTGCCGACAATCTGGACTATGCCGAGCGGCATCGTAAAGTGATTGCACGGTTTGGACGGTTTCCGCATCGCAATGCGGTGTTGGGGCGGGAGTCTACGGCGGAGGAGTTGGCGTTTCTCAGTCAGCCTGGGTCACGGTTCTAAATCAAGGGTTGCGTCGTAGAAGGCGTTTCATCAACAGCGTCGGCAGGCTTTTTCGCGTATCGACAATGATATGGATGAAAACTGTTTTTTCCCGCACCTCATAAATAATCCGGTTCATTCCCAAAACAATCTGGCGATATTGGCCGAGATTGAGCTTCTCGATTTCTTCGGGAACCGGTCCTGAGTAAGGCAGATCTGCGAGACCAAGAATCGCAGTCTTTAAATCGGTATAAGTGCTTTGCCAAATATGGGTTGAAAACTGTCTGACGAGGTAGGTACGGAGTTCTTTGAGATCTGTTTGTGCGGACTGAAGAATAACGACCTTCAAACTCATTGATGATCGGCCTTATCCAGTTCGGCAAAGACATCTTCAGCAGCACTGAACTTGCCTTCCTCGATCTCCCGATTACCCATCGCCAACAGTTTCAGCAAGGCCATCGTGTCTTCTTGCTCTTCAAAGCTTTTCACATCCATAACCACTAGCTTGGCTTCACCATTTTGGGTGATGACCAATGGCTCACGGCTTTCAGTGATCGTCTTGACGATTTCCGCTGTATGACTTTTGAGGTAGCTGATCGGTTTGATTTGCGATGAAAGCTTCATGGTTGAGTCTCGCCAAATTGAACAGGACTGAGTTTAGTCTTAATTCAGTCCATCGTCATTGCGAGCTGACCGGCGTATTTCAACTCAAAATTCAATCGTCGCTAACGCCGTCATCGCCAGCAGGCTACCTCCCAAAGGGGATCTGTGTCGTTCACAAAAACCTGTGTGAGCGAGCCTGCTCGCGAAGACGCCAGTGGCCGCGTCTTAGATCCTGAAGCTGCCTACCAGCTGCTTCAACCGCGCCGCCTGCTGCTCCAGATCCGAACAAGCGCGCAAGGTTGCCTGCAGGTTTTCCACACCTTCCTGGTTCAGCGTGTTGATCTCGTTGATGTCGACGTTGATCGATTCGACCACAGCCGTCTGTTCCTCAGTCGCGGTAGCCACCGACTGGTTCATGCCGTCGATCTCGCCGATGCGCTGGGTCACGCTGCCCAGGCGTTCGCCGGCCTGGTTGGCGATGCCGACGCTGCTTTCGCTCTCGCGCTGGCTCTCGGTCATGATGCTCACTGCCTGACGCGCGCCGACTTGCAGTTCTTCGATCATCTTCTGTACTTGCTGCGCCGAATCCTGGGTGCGGTGGGCGAGGTTGCGCACCTCGTCAGCGACCACGGCGAAACCACGGCCAGCCTCACCGGCGCGGGCCGCTTCGATGGCAGCGTTTAGCGCCAGCAGGTTGGTCTGCTGCGAGATGCTGGTGATCACTTCCAGAATCTGCCCGATGTTCACCGTGTTGCTGTTGAGGGTTTCGATGTTGCCGCAGGAGTCGCTGATTTTTGCCGACAGCTGCTGCATGGCGTGGATGGTTTTATCCACAACCTGCTGACCATCGACCGCCAGGCTGCGCGCATCGCTGGAGTGTTGCGAGGCGAGGGCGGCGTTCTGGGCGATTTCTTGGGCGGCGGCGCCGAGCTGGTTGATCGCCGCAGCCACGCTGTTGGTGCGGGTTGCTTGCTGGTCGGAGTTGTACATCGACGAGTTCGACGCCGCGACCACGCGCAGGGCGACTTCGTTGACCTGCCCGGTGGCCGAGGACACCTCACGGATCGAGGTGTGAATACGCTCGACAAAGCGGTTGAACGACAGGCCCAGTGCGCCGAACTCATCGTGGCCGTGGATCACCAGACGTTTGGTCAGGTCGCCTTCACCTTCAGCGATGTCGTGCATGGCGCGGCCCATGGTCAGCAGCGGTTGCATCAGCACGCGGATCAGCATGCCGAGCAGGGCGATGATGATCACCACGGCGATCACCATGGCGATCAGCGCCGAGGTGCGGAATTCGCTGAGCATCGAGAACGCGGTGTCTTTGTCCAGCACCAGCGCCACGTACCAGTCGGCCGATGGCACGCCGTTAACGCGGGTGAACGAGATCAGTTGAGTCTTGCCGTCGAATTCGACTTCTTTCAGGCCCGGGCTGACTTTCGGTGCGCCGTTTGGATAAGCCTCGGCGAGGGTTTTCAGAACCAGTTTGCTGTCCGGGTGAATCAGAATCTTGCCATCGGCGCTGACGATGAACGCATGGCCGTGGCCACCAAAGTTGAGCGAGTTGATGATCGCGCTGACGCTGGTCAGGTCGATGTCCGCGCCGGCCACACCGATCATCTGACCCTGACGCTGCACCGGGGTGGCGACGGTGATCACCAGTTTGCCCGACGAGGCGGCGATGTAGGGTTCGGTGACGATGGTCTGTTGGGCGCTGTTGGCTGCCTTGTACCAGCCTCGGGCGCGCGGGTCGTAGTCCGGCGCGCGATTGCCGGCGGGTACCGAGAACATCACACCGTCAGCGCCGCCGAAGTAGCTGAGCTGGAAATTGCCGGTGTAGGCGGGCAGGTCGATGATGCGCTTGAGGCTGGCCGGGGCGCTGCCGTCGGCGGCGACCTGCTGCGACAGCGATTGCAGCAACTGGATGCGGCTTTCCAGCCAGGTCTGGATGTTGCTGGTGGTCAGGCTGCCCAGTTCCTGCATCGAGGCTTCGGTACTGCTGTTCAGGGCTTCGCGTTGTCGATAGTCGTTGAACAAAATGAAACAGGCGAACGCAACGGCCACCACGAGGGCGGCAGCCAACAAGATCTTGTGGCTGAATTTCATGTTTCTGGTCATCGAATGAACTACCGCGAAGGGGCTGGTCGAGAAAGGGCGGCAATTTGCCACACTCGGGGGCTTTGCGCTGCTCTTATTTCGACCGCCGCGCGCCAAAGATTAGGCGTCTTTGATGAAATGCGACGAAATGCTCAATAGCCGCACAAAGTGTCTGATTTACCGGTAAATGCCAGACGAGCGGAGCGATAAATAGCCCTTTCTGAAGGGAACCAGATGAGGGTTTTCTCTTCTAAGCTTCTGGTTGGCACCATGCCATCCCCCTTCCGCTCCAGGAGTTACTTCATGTCGCTGCGATCTATCGCCCTTCTGACTTTTTGCGTGCTGTTGGCCGCGTGCAGCAAGGTCAATCAGGAAAACTATTCCAAGCTTTCGGCCGGCATGGCCAAGGCCGAGGTTGAGACGCTGCTCGGCAAACCCACCGACTGTTCGGGTGCGCTCGGCATGTCCAGTTGCACCTGGGGCGATAAAAACAGCTTTATCAGCGTGCAGTACGCCGGTGACAAAGTGCTGATGTTTTCCGGCCAAGGCCTGAAGTAAACCGGGGCTATGCGCCCACGGGAGAAAAATAATGAAGCGGTTATTGTTCGTCCTTTTTGCCGGCCTGGTACTGGCCGGCTGCGCCACCCACGGTGAAGATCCGCTGGCGCCCAAGACGGCTCACAGTGTCAATCTCAAGCGTTATCAGGGCACCTGGTATGAACTGGCGCGCCTGCCGATGTACTTCCAGCGCAACTGCGCGCAGTCCGAAGCCCACTACTCGCTCAGACCCGACGGCAATGTCGATGTGCTCAATCGCTGCCTGACCTCCGACTGGCAGTGGGAAGAAGCCAAAGGCAAGGCTTATCCACAGGTACCCGGCAAGACCGACAAGTTGTGGGTCGAGTTCGATACCTGGTTCTCGCGCTTGATTCCGGGTGTGGCGAAAGGCGAATACTGGGTGTTGTACGTCAGCGACGACTACAAGACCGCCATCGTCGGCGACCCGAGTCGCAAGTACATGTGGTTGCTGTCGCGCACGCCAACGGTCAATGGTGTGGTGCGTGAGGAGTTGCTGAGCAGGGCGCGGCAGCAGGGTTACGACACCACGCGACTGATCTGGCGGGCGTCGGATCGGCAGATGGCCAAGACTTCGAACTAAAGGCAACCACAAAATCAATGTAGGAGTGAGCCTGCTCGCGATGACTGTGTGTCAGACATAAATATGTGACTGACACACAGTCATCGCGAGCAGGCTCACTCCTACATTTTGTTATGTGTCAGCTCAGCAATTCGCGCAGGACCTGGATGAATGCCCGAGCGCTTTCCTCTTCGCCCGCGTGCCGTCCATCGCGCACCACCCACTGACCATTGACCAGCACATCGCGCACCTGGCGATCGCCACCAGCGAACAGCCAGCGATTCAAAATCCCGTCGCCGCTGGCCGTGGCCAGATACGGATCATTGCCATCGAGCACGATCCAGTCCGCACGTTTGCCGACTTGCAGCGCACCAATCGGCTGTCCCAAAGCTTGGGCGCCGCCGTCCAGCGCCGCGTCATACAACGTGCGTCCGACCATCGGCTGATCCGCACCATACAAACGGTTACGCCGCTGATCGCGCAGACGCTGGCCGTATTCCAGCCAGCGCAATTCCTCGACCACGCTGAGCGACACATGGCTGTCGGAACCGATGCCCATGCGTCCGCCCTGGGCGAGGAAATCCACGGCCGGGAAAATCCCGTCGCCCAGATTCGCTTCGGTGGTCAGGCACAGCCCGGCGATGGCGCGACTTTTGGCCATCAGCGTGACTTCTTCCGGGTTGGCGTGGGTCGCGTGGACCAGGCACCAGCGCTGATCGACCTCGGTGTTTTCGTAGAGCCATTGCAACGGACGGCGACCGCTCCAGCTCAGGCAGTCATCGACTTCCTTCTGCTGTTCGGCGATGTGGATGTGCACCGGGCATTGTTTGTCGCTGGCCGCCAGAACTTCACTGATTTGCTGCGGGGTGACCGCGCGCAGCGAGTGGAAGCACAGACCCAGCGATTGCGCTTTTTGCTGAGCCAGCAGCGGTTGCAGGCGCGATTGCAGCTTCAGGTAGTTTTCGGTGCTGTTGATAAAGCGGCGCTGCCCATCATTGGGCGTTTGGCCGCCGAATCCGGAATGGCTGTACAGCACCGGCAACAGAGTCAGACCGATACCGCTTTCGCTCGCTGCCTGACTGATGCGCAGTGCCAACTCGGCCGGATCGGTATACGGCTGACCGTTGTTGTCGTGGTGCACATAGTGGAATTCAGCAACTGAGGTGTAACCGGCCTTGAGCATCTCGATGTACAGCTGACGGGCGATCACACCGAGCTGCTCCGGGCTGATTTTTCCGACGAGGCGATACATCAGGTCACGCCAGGTCCAGAAACTGTCGTTGGGATTACCGGCCACTTCGGCCAGCCCGGCCATCGCGCGCTGGAAGGCGTGGGAGTGCAAATTGGGCATGCCCGGCAGCAGCGGACCGCTCAGCCGTTCGGCGCCGTCTGCGGTGGAATCGGCCAGGATTTGGGTCAACACGCCATCGGCATTGACCTCAAGACGTACATTATTGGCCCATCCGTTAGGCAGCAGCGCGCGTTCGGCAAAGAAAGCGGACATGGTTCAGCACCCCATCGTGTGTTATTTGTATATACATATACAGACGTTTGCCTGCCCGGTAAACTCCGGCAAGCTAGCAACCTTCATCCAATGAACAGGGATCAACCGTGCCGACTCCGCCTCCAGTCTCTCCGTTGGCCGCGAACCTGGGCGACAGTCCGGCGCCCTTGTACGCCCGCGTCAAACAGATGATCACCCAGCAGATCGACAGCGGTAACTGGCCACCGCACTACCGCGTGCCGTCGGAAAGCGAACTGGTCAGCCAGCTCGGTTTCAGCCGCATGACCATCAACCGCGCGCTGCGTGAAATGACCGCCGACGGCCTGCTCGTGCGCATGCAAGGTGTAGGCACGTTTGTCGCTGAACCGAAGAGCCAGTCCGCGTTGTTCGAAGTGCACAACATCGCTGATGAAATTGCCTCCCGTGGCCATCGCCACACCTGCCAGGTGATCACCCTCGAAGAAGAGGCCGCCGGCTCCGAGCGTGCGCTGGCGCTGGACATGCGCGAAGGGCAGAAGGTCTTCCACTCGCTGATCGTGCATTACGAAAACGACATTCCGGTACAAATCGAAGACCGTTTCGTCAACGCGCTGGTCGCCCCGGAATACCTCAAGCAGGACTTCACCCTGCAGACCCCTTACGCCTATCTCAACCAGGTCGCGCCACTGACCGAAGGCGAGCACGTCGTCGAGGCGATCCTCGCCGAGCCGTCCGAGTGCAAGCTGCTGCAGATCGAAAAAGGCGAGCCTTGCCTGCTGATCCGTCGCCGCACGTGGTCGGGGCGGCAGCCGGTGACCGCCGCGCGTTTGATTCACCCAGGTTCCCGTCATCGTCTGGAAGGACGCTTTCATAAATGAGTCAGGTAAAGGTTTTACGCGCTGAAGGCTACCCGCGCATGCCGTGGAAAAACGGCGGCGGCAGCACCGAAGAGATTACCCGTGATGCGGGTGCCGGCCTCGATGGTTTCGGCTGGCGCCTGTCGATTGCCGACATCGCCGAGTCCGGTGGTTTCTCGACCTTTGCCGGTTACCAGCGGGTGATCACGGTATTGCAGGGCGATGGCATGACCCTGTGCGTCGATGGTGATGACACGCGGCCGCTGTTACCGCTGGACCCGTTTGCCTTCAGCGGCGAAAGCCAAGTGTCCTGCACTTTGCTCGGTGGCGCGATCCGCGACTTCAACCTGATCTACGCGCCGCAGCGGTACAGCGCGCGGTTGCAGTGGCTGGAAGGCGAGCAGCGGTTTTTCAGCTCGGCGACGACGGTGCTGGTGTTCAGTGTCAGTGAGTTACTGCAAGTGCAGGTCGGTGACAGCACTGCGCAACTGGGTCGGCATGATTGCCTGCAGCTGGACGGTAACACCGGCCTGCTTGAAGTCGCGGTCAATGCGGGCTGCTGCGTGATTGAGCTGACCGCGCGCTGATCCAACTTTGGTAACACTCCTGTGGTGAGGGGATTTATCCCCGATGGCGGCGCAGCAGACCTTTTGGGACCGCTACGCGCTCCATCGGGGATAAATCCCCTCACCACAATTGCATTTCAATTCCTGTTTCCCTCAGCGCACCAACTTGTTACCGAACGCCCCAGCGTGGCGCAAAGCCACGGGTTCGTAACGATCTTCCGCGACCTCAATTCTCCCCCGCAAAAAATTTCATCCGCGCCACAACCCTTGTTTCCAGCGCTCTGTAGCCCTGTTCGCGATTTTTCTTGAACAGCTCTTCAGTGAGTTGGCCGCTTGATTGCATATGCTTGTATGTACAAGTAAAGACGTATGCGTATAAGTCCGCAGCGTCCACTGATTCGCTTGTCGCGCATTGAGGCGCACAGGCTGCTTGCCCACTGCCAGGGTTGGTTTGAATTGATCGCTGAGGAGTCTTTTTCGTGACTGACACAAAACCTACTAAGTACCGTGACGTCGAGATCCGCGCTGCACGCGGCAACAAGCTGACCGCCAAGAGCTGGCTGACCGAAGCGCCGCTGCGCATGCTGATGAACAACCTCGACCCGGAAGTGGCCGAGAACCCGAAAGAGCTGGTGGTTTACGGTGGCATCGGTCGCGCTGCGCGTAACTGGGAGTGCTACGACAAGATCGTCGAAAGCCTGACCAATCTGAACGACGACGAGACCCTGCTGGTGCAGTCGGGCAAACCGGTCGGCGTGTTCAAGACCCACAGCAACGCCCCGCGCGTATTGATCGCCAACTCCAACCTGGTGCCGCACTGGGCGAGTTGGGAACACTTCAACGAACTCGACGCCAAGGGCCTGGCCATGTACGGCCAGATGACCGCCGGCAGCTGGATCTACATCGGCAGCCAGGGCATCGTTCAGGGCACCTACGAAACCTTCGTCGAAGCCGGTCGTCAGCACTACAACGACAACCTCAAGGGCAAGTGGGTGCTGACCGCAGGCCTCGGCGGCATGGGCGGTGCTCAGCCACTGGCGGCCACCCTGGCCGGTGCCTGCTCGCTGAACATCGAATGCCAGCAGGTGAGCATCGATTTCCGCTTGAAAAGCCGCTACGTCGACGAGCAGGCCAAAGATCTCGATGACGCCCTGGCGCGCATCGCCAAATACACCGCCGAAGGCAAAGCGATTTCCATCGCGCTGCTGGGCAACGCGGCAGAAATTCTGCCGGAACTGGTCAAGCGCGGTGTGCGCCCGGACATGGTCACCGACCAGACCAGCGCCCACGACCCACTGAACGGCTACCTGCCGGCTGGCTGGACTTGGGACGAATACCGCGCCCGCGCCAAGACCGAGCCGGCCGCTGTGATCAAGGCCGCCAAGCAGTCGATGGCCGTCCACGTCAAAGCGATGCTGGACTTCCAGAAACAAGGCATTCCGACCTTCGACTACGGCAACAACATCCGTCAGATGGCGCAAGAAGAAGGCGTGGAAAACGCGTTCGACTTCCCAGGCTTTGTACCGGCCTACATCCGCCCACTGTTCTGCCGTGGCATCGGCCCGTTCCGCTGGGCGGCGCTGTCGGGTGATCCGCAGGACATCTACAAAACCGACGCCAAAGTCAAAGAGCTGATCCCGGACGACGCGCACCTGCACAACTGGCTGGACATGGCCCGTGAGCGCATCAGCTTCCAGGGTCTGCCGGCACGTATCTGCTGGGTCGGTCTGGGCCTGCGCGCCAAGCTCGGTCTGGCGTTCAACGAAATGGTGCGCAGCGGCGAGCTGTCGGCACCGATCGTGATCGGTCGCGACCACCTCGACTCAGGCTCCGTTGCCAGCCCGAACCGCGAAACTGAATCGATGCAGGACGGTTCCGACGCCGTGTCCGACTGGCCACTGCTCAACGCTCTGCTGAACACCGCGAGCGGCGCGACCTGGGTCTCGCTGCACCACGGTGGTGGCGTGGGCATGGGCTTCTCGCAGCACTCGGGCATGGTGATTGTCTGCGACGGTACTGACGAAGCGGCCGAGCGTATTGCGCGCGTGCTGCACAACGACCCGGCGACCGGTGTCATGCGTCACGCCGATGCCGGTTACCAGATCGCTATCGACTGCGCCAAGGAGCAGGGGCTGAACCTGCCGATGATTACCGGTAAATAAACGCCAACCTTGTGGGAGCGAGCCTGCTCGCGAATGCGGTCTGTCAGCCACCACACATGTTGAATGTGCTGACGCCTTCGCGAGCAGGCTCGCTCCCACACTAGTGCGCAAGACGCTCAGTGAACTCGAATAACAATCCACAGAGGTTGAATCATGGCTGTAACTCCCGATCGTGCAGGCAACAAACCGTTGATCGAAAGGCGTTCGATCGACTACATCCCGGAAGCGGAAAGACACGGTCGTCTGTTGAGCCAGTTCACCCTGTGGATGGGTGCGAATCTGCAAATCACTGCGATTGTCACCGGGGCGCTGGCCGTGGTGCTGGGTGGTGATGTGTTCTGGTCGTTGATCGGTCTGTTGCTCGGTCAACTGCTGGGCGGTGGCGTGATGGCGCTGCATGCGGCGCAAGGGCCGAAACTGGGCCTGCCGCAGATGATTTCCAGCCGCGTGCAATTCGGCGTCTACGGCGCGGCGATCCCGATCGTGCTGGTGTGCCTGATGTACCTGGGCTTCACCGCCACCGGTACGGTGCTTTCCGGCCAGGCGCTGGGCCAGTTGTTTGGCGTCAGCGACACGGTTGGCATCCTGCTGTTCGCCAGCGTCATCGTGGTGGTCACGGTGCTCGGTTATCGGGTGATCCACTGGATCGGCCGGGTTGCCAGTGTCATCGGCGTGATTGCCTTTGTGTATCTGTTCAGCCGTCTGCTGAGCCAGGTGGATGTGGGCGCACTGTTGCAGATCCGTCACTTCAGCTGGAGCAGCTTCCTGCTGGCGGTGTCGCTCGCGGCCTCCTGGCAGATCGCGTTCGGCCCTTATGTGGCTGACTATTCGCGTTACCTGCCGAGCAAGGTTTCCTCGGTGAAAACCTTCTTTGCCGCTGGCGCCGGTTCGGTCATCGGCGCGCAGGTGGCGATGGTCCTCGGCGTGTTCGCGGCAGCTTCGGCCAACGGCCAGTTTGCCGGTCACGAAGTGGCCTACATCGTCGGACTGGGCGGCACCGGTGCCACGGCGGCGCTGCTGTACTTCAGCATCGCGTTCGGCAAGGTGACCATCTCGACGCTGAACTCCTACGGCAGCTTCATGTGCATCGCCACCATCATCAGTGGTTTCAAAGGGCACCTGACCGTTACGCGTATGCAGCGTCTGGTGTTCGTGCTGGTGATCGTCGGCGCGGCAACCCTGATCGCCTTGCTCGGTCAGCATTCGTTCCTCGGTGCGTTCAAGTCGTTCATCCTGTTCCTGCTGGCGTTCTTCACGCCATGGAGCGCGATCAACCTGGTCGACTACTACTGCATCACCCGCGAGCGCTACGACGTGCCGGCGCTGGCCGATCCGAACGGTCGCTACGGGCGCTGGAACCTGCTCGGGATCAGCGTCTATGTGTTCGGCGTGCTGGTGCAACTGCCGTTCATCTCCACCAAGTTCTACACCGGCCCGCTGGTGGCCGCCCTCGGTGATGTGGATATCTCCTGGATCATCGGTCTGGTGCTGCCTGCTGCCCTCTACTACGTGTGCGCAAAAAAATGGCACGGCTCAGTGCCTGATCAACTGATTCTGCCGGTCGAGCAGAACAGCGTTGTACCACCTGAAAAAAGTGGGGCCGGGCGCGCTGCGGCGCAGGCCTGATTGGACGTGGACAGGGCTGGATGCCTCTTGACTGCCGTAAGCCAATTCATGATTAGGAGCGTCGCAACAATGAAATCGAACAAGACCCTGCTCACCACACTGTTGTCCATGGGCCTGCTGGCCAGTGCCGGTGCCACTCAGGCAGCCGGTTGGTGCGAGTCCGGTAAACCGGTGAAATTCGCCGGTCTGAACTGGGAAAGCGGCATGCTGCTGACCGACGTGCTGCAAGTGGTGCTGGAGAAAGGTTACGACTGCAAGACCGACAGCCTGCCGGGCAACTCCATCACCATGGAGAACGCCCTGAGCAGCAACGACATTCAAGTGTTCGCCGAAGAATGGGTCGGCCGCAGCGAAGTCTGGAACAAGGCCGAGAAGGCCGGCAAGGTCGTCGGTGTCGGCGCCCCGATCGTCGGCGCTATCGAAGGCTGGTACGTGCCGCGCTACGTGATCGAAGGCGACGCCAAACGCAAGATCGAGGCAAAAGCCCCGGAGCTGAAAAACATCGCCGACCTGGGCAAGTACGCGGCTGTTTTCAAAGACGCCGAAGAGCCGTCCAAGGGCCGTTTCTACAACTGCCCGGCGGGCTGGACCTGCGAGCTGGACAACAGCGAAATGCTCAAGAGCTACGGCCTGGAAAACACCTACACCAACTTCCGCCCGGGCACAGGACCTGCGCTGGATGCGGCGGTGCTGTCGAGCTACAAGCGTGGCGAGCCGATCCTGTTCTATTACTGGTCGCCAACCCCGCTGATGGGCCAGATCGACGCGGTCAAGCTGGAAGAAAAGCCGGGCGTCGACAAAAGCGTGAGCATCAAGGTCGGCCTGTCGAAAACCTTCCACGAGCAGGCGCCAGAACTGGTGGCCGTGCTGGAAAAGGTCAACCTGCCGATCGACCTGCTGAACCAGAACCTGGGACGCATGGCGAAGGAACGTATCGAGTCGCCAAAACTGGCGAAAATCTTCCTCAAGGAACATCCTGAGGTCTGGCACGCGTGGGTCAGTGACGACGCAGCCAAGAAAATCGACGCGGCGCTGTAGGTCGATACCTCCCGGTCAACCGTGAGGCTGGCCGGGAGATATGCCGTAAATCGCTTGATTGAGATTTCTGATTGAGAGCCGCTTATGTTTCCCGAAAGCTTTACCTTTTCCATCGCCGACTGGGTCAACGGTTGGGTCGATTCGCTGGTCACCAACTACGGTGATGTGTTCCGCCACATCTCGGACACGCTGCTGTGGGCCATCGTCAACCTCGAAGGCCTGCTGCGCGCGGCGCCGTGGTGGTTGATGCTGGCGATCGTCGGCGTCGTCGCCTGGCACGCCACGCGTAAAGTGGTGACCACCGCCGTCATCGTCGGTCTGCTGTTCCTCGTCGGTGCTGTCGGCCTGTGGGACAAGCTCATGCAGACCCTGGCGCTGATGATGGTCGCGACGATCATTTCGGTGCTGATCGGCATTCCGCTGGGGATCCTCTCGGCGCGCAGCAACCGCCTGCGTTCGGTGCTGATGCCGCTGCTCGACATCATGCAGACCATGCCCAGCTTCGTGTACCTGATTCCGGTGCTGATGCTGTTCGGCCTGGGCAAGGTCCCGGCGATTTTCGCCACGGTGATCTACGCCGCGCCGCCGCTAATTCGCCTGACCGATCTGGGCATCCGTCAGGTCGACGGTGAAGTGATGGAAGCGATCAACGCTTTCGGTGCCAACCGCTGGCAGCAACTGTTCGGCGTGCAACTGCCGCTGGCTTTGCCAAGCATCATGGCCGGGATCAACCAGACCACCATGATGGCCCTGTCGATGGTGGTGATCGCCTCGATGATCGGCGCCCGTGGCCTGGGTGAAGATGTGCTGGTGGGGATTCAGACCCTCAACGTCGGACGCGGCCTCGAAGCCGGTCTGGCGATCGTGATTCTCGCGGTGGTCATCGACCGCATTACTCAGGCGTACGGTCGGCCACGGCATGAGGTGAGCAAATGAACAACGCAACCGTGAGCAAGATCGAAGTCAAAAATGTCTTCAAGATTTTCGGCAACCGCGCCAAGGACGCACTGGCGATGGTCGGCCAGGGCAAGACCAAGGATCAGGTGCTGAACGAAACCGGTTGCGTGGTCGGGGTCAACGACCTGTCGCTGAGCATCGGCACCGGTGAGATCTTCGTGATCATGGGCCTGTCCGGCTCCGGCAAATCGACCCTGGTGCGCCACTTCAATCGCCTGATCGACCCCACCAGCGGTGCGATCCTGGTCGACGGTGTGGACATCCTGCAATACGACATGGAAGCGCTGCGCGAATTTCGCCGGCACAAGATCAGCATGGTGTTCCAGAGCTTCGGTCTGCTGCCGCACAAGACCGTGATCGAGAACGTCGCCTACGGCCTGAAAGTGCGCGGCGAGAGCAAGCAACTGTGCGCCGAACGCGCGTTGCACTGGATCAACACCGTGGGCCTCAAAGGCTACGAAAACAAATACCCGCACCAGCTCTCCGGCGGCATGCGCCAGCGCGTGGGCCTGGCCCGGGCACTGGCGGCCGACACCGACATCATCCTGATGGACGAAGCGTTCAGTGCGCTGGACCCGCTGATCCGCGCCGAGATGCAGGACCAGTTGCTGGAGCTGCAAAAGACCCTGCACAAGACCATCGTCTTCATCACTCACGACCTCGACGAGGCCGTGCGCATTGGCAACCGCATCGCGATTCTCAAGGACGGCCGCCTGATCCAGGTCGGCACGCCAAGAGAGATCCTGCATTCGCCGGCAGACGAGTATGTTGACCGGTTCGTGCAGCGGCGGGCGGCAGTAGTCTGATATGGATTGCCTTTGTGGCGAGGGGATTTATCCCCGATGGGTGGCGAAGCCGCCCCCAAACATTGCATGCGGCGCACCTGAAACATCCTGGCTGCAGGTTTTGGGGCTGCTGCGCAGCCCATCGGGGATAAATCCCCTCACCACAGGTTTTGTATCAAAGAATTGGTATGAGGTTTTAGATGTCCCAGGCTGAAAAAATCATCATCACCGGCAACCCCCTGCGTTGGCAGGACGTGGTCGCCGTCGCCCGTCACGGCGCGCAACTGAAGTTATCGAGCGAGACCTGGGCGCGCATCGAAAACGCTCAGGCCATCGTCCAGCGCATCGTCGAAAGCGGCGAGCGTGCCTATGGCGTCAACACCGGTCTGGGTGGTCTGTCCAACGTTTCGCTGAAGGACGAACAGCTCAGCCAGCTCTCACGCAACACCCTGCTCAGCCACGCCTGCGGCGTCGGCCCGGTGCTGCCTGATGAGCAAACCCGGGCAATCATCTGCGCCGCAATCCACAACTACAGCCACGGCAAATCCGGCATTCACCGGCGGGTGGTCGAAGCGTTGCTGGCGCTGCTCAATCGCGGCATCACCCCGCAGGTTCCGTCGCAAGGCTCGGTGGGTTACCTGACGCACATGGCGCACATCGGCATCGCGCTGCTGGGCGTGGGCAATGTCAGCTATCGCGGGCAGATCACTTCGGCGCAACAGGCGCTGGCCGAAGAAGGCCTGCAACCGGTGCAACTCGGCGCGAAAGACGGTTTGTGCCTGGTCAACGGTACGCCGTGCATGACCGGCCTCAGCTGCCTGGCGATTGCCGACGCGACGCGTCTGGTGCAATGGGCCGATGTGATCGGCGCCATGAGTTTCGAAGCGCAGCGCGGGCAGATCGCCGCGTTCGATGCCGAGATCATCGCGCTCAAGCCGCACCCCGGCATGCAGCAGGTCGGTAGCAACCTGCGCGCCTTGCTCGATGGCAGTGAAGTGATCGCGATGAGCAGAGGCATTCGTACTCAGGATGCGCTGAGCATCCGTTCGATCCCGCAGGTACACGGTGCGGCGCGCGACCAACTGGAGCACGCGATCAAACAGGTCGAGGCCGAGCTCAACGGTTGCACCGATAACCCGTTGCTGCTGGGCACGCCGGAGAATTTCCGGGTGATGTCGCAGGCCAACCCGCACGGTCAGTCGGTGGCGATGGCGGCGGATCTGCTGGCGATTGCCATGGCTGAAATCGGCTCGATTGCCGAGCGTCGCCTCGATCGTCTGGTCAACCCGCACGTCAGCGGTCTGCCGGCGTTTCTGGTGGCCAATCCGGGGGTGAACTCCGGAATGATGATCGTGCAATACGTCGCCGCTTCGCTATGTGCCGAGAATCGCCAACTGGCGCAACCGGCGGTGCTCGACAACTACGTCACCTCGGGCCTGCAGGAAGACCACCTGAGCATGGGCACCAGCGCCGCGCTGAAGCTGCACCGCGCCCTGGAAAACTGCACGCAGATCCTCGCCATCGAATACCTGCTGGCGGCGCAGGCCTTTGAATTCCTCAAGGAGCAGCGCTTTGGTGCGGGCACTGACCGGGCGTGGCGCCTGCTGCGCGAAAGCGTCCCGGCCTACGATCAGGATCGCTGGCTGGCGCCGGATATCGCCGCCGCCGCGAGCGTTCTGAAACACCCGAATTCGCTGCACAACGTATTACCGAATCTGCACTGACAACTACCCATACCAGCGTGCCAAGGCGCGGATCGTCCACAAGACGAGAAACGACGGATAACGGAATGCTCCGGAGCGACTGGTAGTTAATAACAATGTTCAAAAGGAGCATTTTAATGACTGCGCTGAACCTGATTCCCGGCCAACTGAGCCTGGCCCAACTGCGTGACGTCTATCAGCAACCGGTCAAGCTGACCCTCGACAACAGCGCTGCGGCGCAGATCGAGGCCAGCGTCGCTTGCGTCGAGCAGATCCTTGCCGAGAACCGCACTGCCTACGGCATCAACACCGGTTTCGGCCTGCTGGCTTCGACCCGCATCGCCAGCGAAGACCTGGAAAACCTGCAGCGTTCTCTGGTGCTGTCCCACGCCGCCGGCGTCGGCCAGCCGATCAGCGATGAGCTGGTGCGGCTGATAATGGTGCTCAAGGTCAACAGCCTCAGTCGTGGTTTTTCCGGCATCCGCCGCGTGGTGATCGACGCGCTGATCGCGCTGATCAACGCCGAGGTTTATCCGCATATTCCGCTCAAGGGTTCGGTGGGTGCATCGGGTGACCTCGCGCCGCTGGCGCACATGTCGCTGGTGCTGCTGGGCGAAGGCAAGGCGCGCTACAAGGGCGAGTGGATGGAAGCCACCGAAGCGCTGAACGTCGCCGGTCTGACCCCGCTGACCCTGGCGGCGAAAGAGGGTCTGGCGCTGCTCAACGGCACTCAGGTGTCCACGGCGTTTGCCCTGCGCGGTCTGTTTGAAGGTGAAGACCTGTTTGCCGGTGCTCTGGCTATTGGCGGTCTGACGGTTGAGGCGGTGCTCGGTTCGCGCTCGCCGTTCGATGCACGTATTCACGCCGCTCGTGGCCAGAAAGGTCAGATCGATGCCGCCGCCGCATATCGCGATCTGCTCGGCGAGCGCAGCGAAGTGTCCGACTCGCACCAGAACTGCGAGAAGGTTCAGGACCCGTACTCCTTGCGTTGCCAGCCACAAGTCATGGGCGCTTGCCTGACCCAGTTCCGTCAGGCCGCCGAAGTGCTGGCCATCGAAGCCAACGCCGTCTCCGACAACCCGTTGGTGTTCGCCGCTGAAGGCGATGTGATTTCCGGTGGCAACTTCCACGCCGAACCCGTGGCCATGGCCGCCGACAACATGGCCCTGGCCATCGCTGAAATCGGCTCGCTGAGCGAACGCCGTATCTCGCTGATGATGGACAAGCATATGTCGCAACTGCCGCCGTTCCTGGTGGCCAATGGCGGCGTCAACTCGGGCTTCATGATCGCTCAGGTGACCGCCGCGGCACTGGCCAGCGAGAACAAGGCGCTGGCCCATCCGCATTCGGTCGACAGCCTGCCGACCTCGGCCAACCAGGAAGACCACGTGTCGATGGCCCCGGCCGCCGGCAAGCGCCTGTGGGAAATGGCCGAGAACACCCGCGGGATTCTCGCGGTGGAATGGCTGGCGGCGGTGCAGGGGCTGGACCTGCGCAACGGTCTGAAGACCTCGGCCAAGCTGGAACAGGCGCGGGCGATTCTGCGCAAGGAAGTGCCGTTCTATGAGAAGGACCGCTTCTTTGCGCCGGACATCAATGCGGCGACTGAGTTGTTGGCTTCGCGCTGCTTGAGCGAATTGGTTCCGGCGAAATTGCTGCCTAGCCTGTAATGGCCTCTTCGCGAGCAGGCTCGCTCCCACAGGGGAATGCATTTCAACTGTGGGAGAGAGCCTGCTCGCGAAATCGATTTTGAATACTGTGGAGACTAAGGGATGAAAACCCTCTGGCAACACTGCCACGTCGCAACCATGGCGCAGGGCGTCTACTCGATCATCGAGGATGCGGCCATTGTGACGTCCGGTGCGCACATCGAGTGGATCGGTCCGCGCAATCTGCTGCCGTCCGGTGAATACCCGGCGGTCAACGATCTGCAAGGCGCGTGGGTGACCCCGGGCCTGATCGACTGCCACACCCACACGGTGTTCGGCGGCAACCGCAGCGGCGAATTCGAGAAGCGTCTGCAAGGCGTCAGCTATGCCGAGATCGCGGCGCAGGGCGGCGGCATTGCCAGCACCGTGCGCGCCACCCGTGAAGCGAGCGAAGACGAGCTGTTCGCCAGCGCCGCCAAGCGTCTGAAAAGCCTGATGCGCGACGGCGTGACCACGGTCGAGATGAAGTCCGGCTACGGTCTCGATCTGGCCAGCGAAAGCAAGATCCTGCGGGTCATTCGTCGCCTGGCCAAGGAGCTGCCGATCAGCGTGCGCAGTACCTGTCTGGCCGCCCACGCGCTGCCGCCGGAGTACAAGGATCGCGCTGACGACTACATCGAGCACATCTGCGCCGAGATGCTCCCGGCATTGGCCGCCGAAGGGCTGGTCGACGCCGTGGATGCGTTCTGCGAATACCTGGCGTTCTCGCCGGAGCAGGTCGAGCGGGTGTTCATCACCGCACAGAAACTCGGCCTGCCGGTGAAGCTGCATGCCGAGCAATTGTCATCGCTGCACGGCTCCAGTCTGGCGGCGCGGTATCACGCGTTGTCTGCCGACCATCTGGAGTTCATGGACGAGGACGACGCCATCGCCATGGCCAAGTCCGACACCGTCGCCGTGCTGCTGCCGGGGGCGTTCTACTTCCTGCGCGAAACCCAGTTGCCGCCGATGGACGCCCTGCGCAAACACAAGGTCAAGATCGCCATCGCCAGCGACCTCAACCCCGGCACCTCGCCGGCGCTGTCGCTGCGCCTGATGCTGAACATGGCCTGCACCTGTTTCCGCATGACCCCGGAAGAAGCCCTGGCCGGCGCGACCATTCATGCCGCGCAAGCGTTGGGGATGGCTGACACCCACGGTTCGCTGGAAATCGGCAAGGTCGCGGATTTCGTCGCCTGGCACATCGATCGTCCGGCGGATCTGGCCTATTGGCTCGGTGGTGATCTGGACAAACGCGTCGTGCGTCACGGCGTCGAATCAAGTCTGTAGGAGAGCGGTTGTGGATAAGGTTCTGAGTTTCAAACAAGGTCGCGTACCGCTGCTGATCAGCATGCCGCATGCCGGCGTGCGCCTGACGCCAGCGGTCGAAGCCGGGCTGATCGCGGACGCGAAAAGCCTGCCGGACACCGACTGGCACATTCCGCAGCTCTATGACTTTGCCGAGGAACTGGGCGCCAGCATGTTGGCCGCCGAATACTCGCGGTTCGTCATCGACCTTAACCGTCCGTCCGATGACAAACCGTTGTATGCCGGCGCCACCACCGGGCTGTACCCGGCGACGCTGTTCGATGGCATTCCATTGTTCCGCGAAGGGCACGAGCCCTCGAAAGCAGAGCGCGCGACCTACCTGGAACAGGTCTGGACGCCGTATCACTGCACCCTGCAACAAGAGCTGGCGCGGCTGAAGGCCGAGTTCGGCTATGCGCTGCTGTTCGACGCGCATTCGATCCGTTCGATCATCCCGCACCTGTTCGACGGCAAACTGCCGGATTTCAACCTTGGCACCTTCAATGGCGCCAGTTGCGATCCACAATTGGCGACGCAACTGGAAGCCATCTGCGCCCGTCACGATCATTACAGCCACGTGCTCAACGGACGCTTCAAGGGCGGCCACATCACCCGCCATTACGGCAACCCGGCCGAGAACATCCACGCCGTGCAACTGGAGTTGTGCCAGAGCACCTACATGGAAGAGTTCGAACCGTTCCGCTACCGCGCCGATCTGGCAGAGCCGACGCGGGTGGTGCTCAAGGAGTTGCTGCAGGGCCTGCTGGCCTGGGCAAAGTCGCACTACACCGCATAACCCCTGTGGGAGCGAGCCTGCTCGCGAAGGCGTCCGTTCAGCCAGCATCTACGTTGAATGGCACACCGCATTCGCGAGCAGGCTCGCTCCCACAGGATGGTGGATAGCCTGCGAAGTTTACGGCTGACAAACGCTGACTGCTCTGGAGCATGCTCATTGACGTAAATCGGGTTTATGATGCCGAACGGCAGAATAATAGAAGTCCCCCCAGGGATGACCTCGACCCCTTACGGAGCGCGCAATGCAGACATTGTTTCCGCAGATCAAACCCCACGCCCGGCACGATCTGGCTGTCGATGACACCCACACGCTGTACGTCGATGAAAGCGGCTCGCCGGAAGGCTTGCCGGTGGTGTTCATCCACGGCGGCCCGGGTGCCGGTTGCGACGCGCAGAGCCGTCGCTATTTCGATCCGAACCTGTATCGCATTGTCACCTTCGACCAGCGCGGCTGCGGACGCTCCACCCCGCATGCGAGCCTGGAAAACAACACCACCTGGGATCTGGTCGCTGACCTTGAGCGTATCCGCAAGCACTTGGGCATTGATAAATGGGTGCTGTTCGGCGGTTCGTGGGGTTCGACCCTGGCGCTGGCCTACGCGCAAACCCACCCGGAGCGCGTACACGGTCTGATCCTGCGTGGGATCTTTCTCTGCCGTCCGCAGGAAATCGAGTGGTTCTATCAGGCCGGTGCCAGCCGTCTGTTTCCCGATTACTGGCAGGACTACATCGCGCCAATCCCGCTGGACGAGCGCGACGATCTGCTCAGCGCCTTCCACAAGCGTCTGGTCGGTAACGATCAGATTGCCCAGATGCACGCGGCCAAGGCCTGGTCTACGTGGGAAGGACGCACCGCGACCCTGCGCCCGAACCCGCTGGTGGTCGACCGTTTCTCCGAGCCGCAGCGCGCCCTGTCGATCGCGCGGATCGAATGTCACTACTTCACCAACAATGCGTTCCTCGAGCCAAATCAGCTGATCCGCGACATGGGCAAGATCGCTCATCTGCCGGGGGTGATCATTCACGGTCGCTACGACGTGATCTGCCCGCTGGACAACGCCTGGGAGCTGCATCAGGCCTGGCCGAACAGCGAGCTGCAGGTGATTCGTGACGCCGGTCACGCCGCCTCCGAACCGGGCATCACCGATGCGCTGGTGCGTGCCGCGAGCAACATGGCCCGTCGCTTGCTCGACCTGCCGCCCGAAGAAGCATGAAGGGGCTGTTACAGCGCGTGCGCGGTGCACGGGTCGAAGTCGCGGGAGAGACAGTCGGCGCGGTGGATCAGGGTTTGCTGGTGCTGGTGGCGGTCGAACCCGACGATACCCGTACCAGCGCCGACAAACTTTTGCATAAGCTGCTTAACTATCGGGTATTCAGTGACGCCGAGGGCAAGATGAATCTGTCCCTGGCGGATGTAGGTGGCGGGTTGCTGCTGGTCTCTCAGTTCACCCTGGCCGCTGACACCAAGAGTGGGTTGCGCCCGAGTTTCTCGACCGCGGCCCCTCCGGCATTGGGCGAGGAATTGTTCGACTATCTATTCAACAAAGCGAAACAGATGCATGGCACTGTGGCATCAGGTAGATTCGGCGCGGATATGCAGGTGCACCTGGTCAACGATGGCCCGGTAACCTTCCTGTTACAGACATGAAAGCCCTTGAAACAGCTTTTCAAGGGCTTTTCGACTGAAAACAGGCGTTTTTCGCGATAAATACTTTGTTACCCCTGATGCGTTGTCACGCGGGCTACTAGATAATCGCGCGCTATGGGGATCAGCGTTCGCTGTTCCATTTTTGACTTAGGTAGAGACTTGTCTGGATCCGATTGGGGAATCATTTTGCCCCAGCGGAGTCGGAACAATGCTCGCCAACTTGGCAAGGGTGCGCTGGGAGGTCGGCTTTTCAAAGTCGAAAACCCCACAGGCACTTAATCTGGCCGTTGGTTTTTTGATCTGTTTTCGGCGAGGGTTGCTCGTGATTGTTAGTCCCTGTAATGCAGCAAAAATGTCTGCCAAACGCATGCGAAGTGCCCTGGTAGCCGGCTCGGCGCTCCTGTGCCTGCTCAGCGCCGGCCAGCTTTGGGCGTTCAATCTTGACGATGTATCAGCCAAGGCTAAAGAGCTGGCCGGGCAGAAGTTCGAAGCCCCGCGCAGCAACCTGCCGAACGAATTCCGCGACATGAAGTTCGCGGATTATCAGAAAATCCGCTTCCTCACCGAAAAGGCTGAGTGGGCTGATCAGAAGACACCGTTCAAGCTGTCCTTCTATCACCAGGGCATGCACTTCGACACGCCGGTGAAAATCAACGAAATCACGGCGAACACCGTCGAAGAGATCAAATACGATCCGACCCGCTTCGATTTCGGCGACCTCAAGTTCGATCCGAAGGCCACTGAACAACTGGGCTACGCCGGTTTCCGTGTGCTGTACCCGATCAACAAGGCCGACAAACAAGACGAAATCATGACCATGCTCGGCGCGAGCTACTTCCGCGTCGTCGGCAAGGGTCACACTTACGGTCTGTCGGCCCGTGGTCTGGCGATCGACACCGCACTGCCGTCGGGCGAAGAATTCCCGCGTTTCCGCGAGTTCTGGATTCAGCAGCCGAAGCCGGGTGACAAGCATCTGGTGATCTTCGCCCTGCTTGATTCGCCGCGCGCCACCGGTGCCTATCGCCTGATCCTGCGTCCGGGCAGCGACACCATTGTCGACGTCAAGGCGCAGATGTTCCTGCGTGACAAGGTCGGCAAACTGGGCATCGCACCGTTGACCAGCATGTTCCTGTTCGGCGCCAACCAGCCGTCGAAAGTCCTCAACTACCGTCGTGAACTGCACGACTCCAGCGGTCTGTCGATCCATGCCGGCAACGGCGAGTGGATCTGGCGTCCGCTGAACAACCCGAAACACCTGGCCGTGAGCAACTTCAGCGTCGAGAACCCGCGTGGTTTCGGTCTGCTGCAGCGTGGTCGCGACTTCAGCCACTACGAAGACCTCGACGATCGCTACGACAAGCGCCCAAGCGCCTGGATCGAGCCGAAGGGCGAGTGGGGCAAGGGCACCGTTGATCTGGTAGAGATTCCGACTGCCGACGAAACCAACGACAACATCGTTGCGTTCTGGAGCCCGGAAACCATGCCGGAGCCAGGCAAGCCGCTGGACTTTGCCTACCGCCTGCACTGGACCATGGACGAAGCGGCGATTCACGCCCCCGACAGCGCCTGGGTCAAGCAGACCCTGCGTTCGACCGGTGACGTCAAGCAGTCGAACCTGATCCGTCAACCGGATGGCAGCGTTGCCTACCTGGTCGACTTCGAAGGTCCATCGCTGGCGGCTCTGGCCCCGGATGCCGACGTGCGCAGTCAGGTCAGCGTTGGCGATAACGCCGAACTGGTCGAGAACAGCGTGCGTTATAACCCGGAAACCAAGGGCTGGCGCCTGACCCTGCGCATGAAGATCAAGGACGCGAGCAAGTCCACCGAGATGCGCGCTGCCCTGGTACAGCCAGTGGTCACCGCTGATCTGGCCAAGTCTTCGGTGCCGGCGTCGAACTCGTCGGTGGCCAAGGCGGACAAGGTCGCGGCCAAGCAACAAGAGAAAGACGAGAAGGAAGCCAAGGCAGCCGAGGCCAAACAGGCCGACGCCAAGCCAGCCGCAGATCCCAAGGACAAGGCCAACAAAGACGCCAAGCAGCCAGCGGCTGCGAACGCGGCCCCAGCCACACCGGAATCGGCACCGACTGAAGAAGTCCTGACCGAGACCTGGAGCTATCAGTTGCCTGCCGATGAGTAACTCTCAAGTACAGCCAGAGACTCTGTCCGAGTATCTGGCGCATCTGCCGATGACCGACGAGCAGCGCGCGGAACTCGCGGGCTGCCAGTCCTTCAGCGAACTGCACCAGCGTCTGTCGTCGCCGACGTTCGACGCGCCTGCCGAAGCCGCCCAGGCTTCGGTGGGCAAGCGCCTGACCCTGAGCACCGCCGAGGAGCTGGAAGAGGCGGAAATGCTGGTGCTCGACGCCAGCGGTCGGGTCAGCATGAAGGCGACTCCGCCGATCCGTCGGACCAAAGTCGTGCCGGAGCCTTGGCGCACCAATATTCTGGTGCGTGGCTGGCGCCGCCTGACCGGGCGCACCAACCCGCCGCAGCCGCCGAAGGACGAAAACGTCTTGCCGGCAGCGCGCTGGCGCACGGTTGGTTCGATTCGACGTTACATTCTGTTGCTGCTGATGCTCGGTCAGACCATCGTTGCCGGCTGGTACATGAAAGGCATCATGCCGTACCAGGGCTGGTCGTTCGTCGATCTGGACGAAGTGCTGCACCAGCCGCTGCTGCAAACCGCCACGCAAGTGCTGCCGTATGCGCTGCAGACCAGCATCCTGATCCTGTTCGGGATTCTGTTCTGCTGGGTCTCGGCCGGTTTCTGGACGGCACTGATGGGCTTCCTCGAGTTGCTCACCGGTCACGATAAATACCGTATCTCCGGCAAAAGTGCCGGCAACGAGCCGATTCCGAAAGACGCTCGTACCGCGCTGGTGATGCCGATCTGCAACGAAGACGTGCCCCGGGTATTCGCCGGTCTGCGCGCCACCTTCGAGTCGGTCGCCGCTACCGGTGATCTGGATCGCTTCGACTTCTTCGTCCTCAGCGACAGTAACGACACCGATATCTGCGTCGCCGAGCAGCAAGCCTGGCTGGACGTCTGCCGTGAAGCCAAGGGCTTCGGCAAGATCTTCTATCGCCGCCGTCGCCGCCGTGTGAAACGCAAGAGCGGCAACCTCGACGACTTCTGCCGTCGCTGGGGTGGTGACTACAAGTACATGGTCGTGCTCGACGCCGACTCGGTGATGAGCGGCGAGTGCCTGACCAGTCTGGTGCGCCTGATGGAAGCCACGCCGGACGCCGGGATCATCCAGACCGCGCCGCGAGCGTCGGGCATGGACACCCTGTATGCGCGCATGCAGCAGTTCGCTACCCGCGTGTACGGTCCGCTGTTCACCGCCGGTCTGCACTTCTGGCAGTTGGGTGAATCCCACTACTGGGGTCACAACGCGATCATCCGCATGAAGCCGTTCATCGACCACTGCGCCCTGGCGCCGTTGCCGGGTAAAGGTGCGTTCTCCGGTGCAATCCTGTCTCACGACTTCGTTGAAGCTGCGCTGATGCGCCGTGCCGGCTGGGGCGTGTGGATTGCCTACGATCTGCCGGGCAGCTACGAAGAACTGCCGCCGAACCTGCTCGACGAGCTCAAGCGTGACCGTCGCTGGTGCCACGGCAACCTGATGAACTTCCGCCTGTTCCTGGTCAAAGGTATGCACCCGGTGCACCGCGCAGTGTTCCTCACCGGCGTGATGTCGTACCTGTCGGCGCCGTTGTGGTTCTTCTTCCTGGTGCTGTCGACCGCGCTGCTGGCGGTGAACACACTGATGGAGCCGCAGTACTTCCTGGAACCGCGTCAGCTCTATCCGCTGTGGCCACAATGGCACCCGGACAAGGCGATCGCGCTGTTCTCGACCACCATCGTGCTGCTGTTCCTGCCGAAACTGCTGAGCATCATCCTGATCTGGGCCAAGGGCGCGAAAGAGTTCGGCGGCAAGTTCAAGGTGACCTTGTCGATGCTGCTGGAGATGCTGTTCTCCATGCTGCTGGCGCCGGTGCGGATGATTTTCCACACCCGTTTCGTGCTCGCCGCGTTCCTCGGCTGGGCCGCGACCTGGAACTCGCCGCAGCGTGACGATGACTCCACACCTTGGAGCGAGGCGGTCAAACGCCACGGTCCGCAGACCCTGCTGGGCTTCTGCTGGGCACTGCTGGTGATCTGGCTGAACCCGAGCTTCCTGTGGTGGTTGGTGCCGATCGTCGGTTCGCTGATGCTGTCGATCCCGGTATCGGTGATTTCCAGCCGTGTCGGTCTGGGCCTCAAATCCCGTGACGAGAGCCTGTTCCTCATCCCCGAGGAATACAATCCGCCACAGGCGCTGCTGGCGACCGATCAGTACACCCACGAGAACCGCTGGCACGCGCTGAACGACGGCTTCATCCGCGCCGTGGTCGATCCGCAGCAGAACGCCCTGGCGTGCTCGCTGGCGACCTCGCGTCACGGTCAGGCCGAGCCGATCGAGTGGCTGCGTCAGGAGCGTGTACGTCACGCCCTGAAGGCTGGCCCGGCGGCACTGAGCAACCACGATCGCCTGCAACTGCTGAGCGATCCGGTGGCCCTGGCGCGTCTGCACGAGCTGGTCTGGTCCGAAGATCACAAGGAATGGCTGGATGCCTGGCGCGCTTCGGTGAAAGCCGATCCGCATGCGCCGCTGTTGCCACTCAAGCCTGTGAGCTTGCAGGCACAACCGGCCTGATGAAGAAACCCCGCTAACTAGCGGGGTTTTTTTATGGCGCTGAAAAGCCCCCTCACCCTAACCCTCTCCCGGAGGGAGAGGGGACTGACCGGATTGGATATTCGAGTTGCATCGACCTGAGAAATCGAGTCGAACTTAGCTTTCGAATATTTCCCCGATCGGCTCCCTTTCCCCCTCTCCCCTCTGGGGAGAGGGCTGGGGTGAGGGGTGGCCTTTGAATGTTAAACAAATCGTCCATAAAACCTTGTGCAAAAAATCGAGTGCGTTAGCATCCGTCCCCGAATTGGCGCGCCCGGACGATCTTGTCCATTTCAGTCGGTTTTCGCGCCGCAATTGCAATGGTTTTGGGGACTTGAAGATGAAGAAGTATCTGTCGATGCTGCTGGTCGGCGTCACGGCACTGGTTGCAGTCAATGCGGCGCACGCCGGTGCAATCGATGACGCGGTCAAGCGCGGCACATTGAAAGTCGGTATGGATCCGACCTACATGCCGTTCGAAATGACCAACAAGCGCGGCGAGATCATCGGCTTCGAAGTCGACATCCTCAAAGCCATGTCCAAGGCCATGGGCGTCAAGCTCGAGCTGGTGTCCACCGGTTACGACGGGATCATTCCGGCCCTGATGACCGACAAGTTCGACATGATCGGCAGCGGCATGACCCTGACTCAGGAGCGCAACCTGCGCCTGAACTTCAGCGAACCGTTCATCGTGGTCGGCCAGACCCTGCTGATCCGCAAGGAACTGGAAGGCACCATCAAGTCCTATAAAGACCTGAACACCGCCGACTATCGCATCACCTCCAAGCTCGGCACCACCGGTGAAATGGTTGCCAAGAAGCTGATCGCCAAGGCCAAGTACCACGGCTACGACAACGAGCAGGAAGCCGTGCTCGACGTGGTCAACGGCAAGGCCGACGCCTTCATCTACGACGCGCCGTACAACGTGGTCGCGGTGAACAAGGTCGGCGCCGGCAAACTGGTGTTCCTCGACAAGCCGTTCACCTACGAGCCGCTGGCCTTCGGTCTGAAGAAGGGTGATTACGACAGCATCAACTTCATCAACAACTTCCTGCACCAGATCCACGAAGACGGCACCTACGATCGCATCCATGACAAGTGGTTCAAGAGCACCGAGTGGCTCAAGGACATGGAATAACACTGGGTCAGTCAGACCGAGTCGCCCCATTCGCGAGCAGGCTCGCTCCCACATTGGAATGCATTTCCCTGTGGGAGCGAGCCTGCTCGCGAAGAGGCCCTCCATAGCAACAAAAATCCGGAACCTGCAATGAAACAGAAAAAAGCCCAATGGCCCTGGCACGTCCTGACCGTGCTGGTGCTGGTCGGCCTGGCGGGCGCGTTGTATTACGCCACGTCGCTGATGTCCTACGAATGGCGCTGGAACCGCGTGCCGCAGTACTTCGCCTATCAGGCCGAAGAATCCCAGCGTGCCACCGATATCTCCACCGTCACCGAGCTGGTGCGCAAGGGCGGTAGCGCGCAGGTCACCCTGCGCAACGACGCCGGTGACGAGCAGCACCTGACCGTCGACGAAAACAGCCTGCAATTCGCTCAGGGCGACGATGTGGCGGAAGGTGACGTCGTGGGCGTGACCCGGCACTGGGCGGCAGGGCCGCTGCTGTGGGGCCTTTGGACCACGCTGTGGCTGTCGGTGGTGTCTGGGGTACTCGGTCTGCTGATCGGTCTGGTCACCGGGCTGTGCCGCCTGTCGAACAACCCGACCCTGCGCGACCTGTCGAGCATCTACGTCGAGCTGGTGCGCGGTACGCCGCTGCTGGTGCAGATTTTCATTTTCTACTTCTTCATCGGCACAGTGATGAACCTGTCCCGCGAGTTCGCCGGGATCGCCGCGCTGTCGCTGTTTACCGGCGCCTACGTGGCCGAGATCATCCGTTCCGGGGTGCAGTCGATTGCCCGTGGCCAGAACGAAGCGGCGCGTTCGCTCGGTCTGAGCGCCGGCCAGTCGATGCGCCACGTGGTACTGCCGCAAGCATTCAAACGCGTACTGCCACCGCTGGCCGGGCAGTTCATCAGCCTGGTCAAGGACACCTCGCTGGTGTCGGTGATTGCGATCACCGAGCTGCTGAAAAGTGGTCGTGAAGTCATCACCACCTCGTTCTCGCCGTTCGAGATCCTGTTCTGCGTCGCCGGCCTGTACCTGTTGATCAACCTGCCGCTGTCGAAAATCGCCAGCCGGCTTGAGCGGAGGCTCGCGCAAAGTGATTGAAGTCCGCGATCTGGTAAAAGTCTTCGACACCCGTGGCCAGGTAGTTCGGGCTGTGGATAACGTCACCACTTCCGTTGCCAAAGGCGAAGTGCTGGTGGTGATCGGCCCGTCGGGTTCGGGCAAGTCGACCTTCCTGCGCTGCCTCAATGGCCTGGAAGAATTCGACTCGGGTTCGGTGAGCATCGACGGCCTGCAACTGGCCGACCCGAAAACCGACGTCAACGCCTACCGCCGCGAAGTCGGCATGGTGTTCCAGCACTTCAACCTGTTCCCGCACATGACCGTGCTGGAAAACCTCTGTCTGGCGCAGAAAGTCGTGCGCAAGCGTGGGCAGAAGGAAAGCGAGGCCAAGGCCTTGGCGTTGCTGGAGAAGGTCGGTATTGCGCAGAAGGCCCGGGAATATCCATCACGCCTGTCCGGCGGCCAGCAACAGCGCGTGGCGATTGCCCGGGCGCTGGCGATGGACCCGAAAGTGATGCTGTTCGACGAACCGACTTCGGCCCTCGACCCGGAAATGGTCGGTGAAGTGCTGGATGTGATGAAGAATCTGGCCGTGGAAGGCATGACCATGGTTTGCGTGACCCACGAAATGGGTTTCGCCCGGGAAGTGGCGGATCGAGTGCTGTTCTTCGATCACGGCAAACTGCTGGAAGATGCTTCCCCGGCGGAGTTTTTTGATGCGCCGAAGGATTCGCGCGCTCAGGCTTTCCTGCGGCAGGTCTTGTAATTTCAGCGTCTCTCAGGACGCCTTCGCGAGCAGGCTCGCTCCCACAGTTGACCAAGCGGACGCGGTCCAATGTGGGAGCGAGCAGGCTCGCGAAAGCATCACCTCGGTTCTGAATGAACCGAGGTTTTCGGATCACCTCAAACCTTGAAGCGCCCCACCAGCATCTGCAGATGCGTCCCCAGCCGCGCCAGCTCAACACTCGACGCCGCGGTCTCTTCACTCGCCGCCGACGTCTGATCCGACACATCCCGCACATTCAGCACGCTACGGTTGATCTCCTCGGCCACGGCACTCTGCTGCTCGGCTGCCGCTGCAATCTGCTGGTTCATCGCCTGAATCGCCGAGACGGTGCGGGTGATGCTTTCCAGTGAGCCACCGGCGCGGCGGGTCAGTTCGACGCTGCTGTCGGTCAGGCTGCGGCTGTTGTCCATGATCGTCGCCACTTGCTGGGTGCCGTTCTGCAGGCCGACGATCAGCTCTTCGATCTCTTCGGTGGACTTCTGCGTGCGCTGGGCGAGGCTGCGCACTTCATCGGCGACCACCGCAAAACCACGCCCGGCCTCACCGGCACGCGCTGCTTCGATCGCGGCGTTGAGCGCCAGCAGGTTGGTTTGCTGGGCCACGGACTTGATCACGTCGAGCACGCTGCCGATCTTGTCGCTCTCGCGCTTGAGTTCGCCCATGGCTTCGGTGGAGTGGCCGACTTCGACGGCCAGACGCTCGATCTGCGCGATGGCTTCACCGACCACCTTGTCGCCTTCGCGGGCCTGCTGGTCGGCGGCCACAGCGGCTTCGGAAGCTTCCTCGGCGTTGCGCGCGACTTCCTGCACAGTGGCGGCCATTTCGTTCATGGCGGTGGCGACCTGATCGGTCTCGATCTTCTGATTGTTGACCCCGGCGCTGGTCTGCTCGGTCACCGCCGACAGTTCCTCGGCAGCGCTGGCGATTTGCGTAACGCCGTCGCTGATGCCACCGATCAACTCGCGCAGGCCTTGGGTCATGCTCTGCATCGAGCGCTGCAACTGGCCGAGTTCGTCGCGACGCTGTGACACCAGGTTGTGGGTCAAGTCGCCGGCAGCCACGCGCTCGGCGACCTTCAGGGTCTGATTCAGTGGAATGATGATCTGCCGGGTGATCGCCCACGCGGCCAGCAAACCGAAGGCCACGGCCAGCAGGGTGGCGATGATCAGCATGTTCTTGGCGTGCGCGGCATCGGTATCGCGCACCACGGTTTGTGATTCGGTGAGCTTCTTGCTGAGGTCGAGGAGGATGTCGCCCTGCGCCGTCATGGTTGCCCCGGCCTTGGCATTGTTCACCTGCGAGTCGCGGAACTGAGCGACCGCCGCGCGATAAGCCTTGATCGAGTCGGTGGCCTGTTGCAGGTTGGCGATGTGCTGTTCGGGCAGTTTCGCCGGCAGGCTGTCGAGGTTTTTCAGTGCATTGTCGATGGCGTCCAGCGCGGGCTGCTCCGCCTCGGCCTTGCCGCTGTAGGTGTAGCCGCGCACCTGATAGCGCGCTTGCTGCAACAGTTTGCTCAGTTCGATCACGCTGTTGAATTGCGCGACGCTGTCACCTTGCAGCATGGATTTCTCGACTTCCGAGACTTTGGCCACGGCATTGTCGGCACTGGCGCCGAGCTTGCTGCGCGCGTCCTCACGCTGCACGGTGGCCTGTGTCATGTCGGCGAAGGCACGTTTGTACTCGGCGACAGCGGCCAGTTGCTGATCGACCATGGCCGCATCTGAGGGCTGCTCGATCAGGCCGCGCGCGGTTTGCAAGCCGCTGGCGAGTTTGGCCAGTAACTCGTTGACCGCGCCCGGGCCTTGTTCGCCGCGACGCGCTTCATAGTCCAGACGCGCCAGGCGCAGGTCCTTGGTCAGTTCATTGAGGCTGGAGATGAAGCCGAGCTTGTCGCCACGGCTGATAATGCCGCCCATGCCGGTCCAGCCGGTAAAGGTAATCAGCAGGGTGAGCAACAGCACCAGGCCGAAACCGATGCCCAGCTTGCGTTTGACGCTGACGTTCCCAAGATTCTCGGCTAACCAACGGTACATGCGACGACTCCCCTCGGACCACTTGCTAATTGGACTTATGGGGACTGTATCGGCTGGATGATGGCAATCTGTAACCTGATTTGCCCGGGCGCAGCGACATTGTGGCGAGGGAGCTTGCTCCCGCCCGGCGGCGCAGCCGTCGCAAAACTGGCAAACACATTTTAATCTGAAGAAAGAGCAATGGCCGCTTCGCGCCCAAGCGGGAGCAAGCTCCCTCGCCACAGTACTTTTAGAACAGGCGGGCGAGCAGGGCGGTGACGGCGGTTTCGACGCGCAGGATGCGCTCGCCCAGTTGCACCGGTTGCAGGCCGGATTTGCCCAGCAGGTCGATTTCGTAGGGAATCCAGCCACCTTCGGGGCCGATCGCCAGGGTCACCGGTTCGCTCAACGCACGTGGGCACGGCGGGTAATTGCCGGGATGGCCGACCAGGCCGAGGGTGCCTTCGCTGATCGCTGGCAGACGATCTTCGACGAACGGTTTGAAGCGCTTCTCGATGATGACTTCCGGCAGCACGGTATCGCGGGCCTGTTCGAGGCCGAGAATCAGGTTCTCGCGAATCGCTTCCGGCTCGAGAAACGGCGTCTGCCAGAAACTCTTCTCGACCCGGTAGCTGTTGACCAGAATCACCTTCGACACGCCCATGGTCGCCACGGTCTGGAACACCCGTCGCAGCATCTTCGGGCGGGGCAGGGCCAATACCAGCGTCAATGGCAGCTTGGCCGGTGGTGATTGATCGAGGGTGACACGCAACTCGGCTTCACCGGCCTCAAGGCGAAGCAGCTCAGCCGAGCCCATCAAGCCATTGATCCGTCCCACGCGCAGGCTGTCACCGACTTCCGAGCGGTGAACTTCCTGCATGTGGGTCAGGCGCCGGTCACGCAGCACGACGCGGTCGGCCGCGATGAAGTCGGCCTCTTCGAGCAACAGCAGGTTCATGCCTGGGTCGCTGGCGGCTGGTCGTTGTGATCGTCGGCCGGTGTTTCGTCCGGGCGTTCGCGCTTGCTGATCAGGCCGCCGAACAGAATACCGATTTCAAACAGCATCCACATCGGTACCGCCAGCAGGGTCTGCGAGAAGATGTCCGGCGGGGTGAGGATCATGCCGACCACGAAGCAGCCGATGATCACGTACGGGCGGATCTTCTTCAAGTATTTGACGTCGACCACGCCGATCCACACCAGCAGCACCACGGCCACCGGGATTTCGAACGCGACACCAAAGGCAAAGAACAGCGTCATCACGAAGTCGAGGTAACTGGTGATGTCGGTCATCATTTCCACGCCGGCCGGGGTGGCGGCGGCGAAGAACTTGAAGATCAGCGGGAACACGAAGTAATAGGCGAACGCCATGCCGGTGTAGAACAGCAGGATGCTGGACACCAGCAGCGGTACGGCGATGCGCTTCTCATGCTTGTACAGGCCCGGCGCGATGAAACCCCAGATCTGATGCAGGATCACCGGAATCGCGAGGAACAGCGAGACCATCATCGTCAGCTTCAGCGGCGTCAGGAACGGCGACGATACGTCAGTGGCGATCATCGTCGCGCCGACCGGCAGGTACTGGCGCAGCGGCGTCGAGACGAAGGTGTAGATCTGCTGGGTGAACGCGAACAACCCGGCGAAGATGATGAACACCGCCGCCACACAGCGCAGCAGGCGGGTGCGCAACTCGGTGAGGTGCGATACCAGCGGCATGTGCTGGTCGTTTTCAGGGAAATCGCTCATGGGGCTCGCGGCGGCAGAGTAGGGTCGTGAGGCGCTGGTGTGATCGGCGCGGCGTTTGGAGCTACGTGTTCAACCGGCGTTGGCGCCGCGACGGGCACAGGTTCGGTTGTCGCTACGGCAGGTGCAGTTGGCGCGGCTGGCGCATGAATCGTCTGCTGACCCACATGCTCAACCGGCGTCGGCTCCTGCTGAACCGGCGTGAAAATCTTCCGCGCCTCCTGCTCCAGCGACAGAATGTGCTCGTTGTGCAGTTGCCGACGGATCTCGTCGGCACCGATTTCACGTTCAACTTCCTGTTTGATCGCGTTGAAGCTGCGCTTCAGCCGGCCGACCCACAGGCCGGCGGTGCGCGCAGCGCCCGGCAGACGCTCGGGGCCCAGCACCAGCAGGGCGACGAGGCCGACGAGCAGCAGTTCAGAGAAGCTGATACCAAACATTAGTCAGTGCTCACACGTCTTTGCGGATCGGCTCTTCGACTTTCTGCGCCTGCACGTCGATGGTGTGCGGCGGGTTGGCCTGAGCGGTGGCTTGCGGCTGCACCGGCGGTACCGGTTGCGCAGGCGTTACGGTCGGATCGGCGGCCGGTTTTTCGTCATCGTTCATGGCTTTACGGAAGCCCTTGATTGACTCGCCGACGTCGGTGCCGAGGTTTTTCAGTTTCTTGGTGCCGAACACCAGCACCACGACTACCAGAATGACGATCCAGTGTTTCCAGTCAAAAATGCCCATGTTGCTGTTCCTCTCTAAAAATTGTTCAGGCGGATGGACGCGAGGCTTTCTCGACGTGTCCGGACAGACCGAAGCGACGATCCAGTTCATCCAGCACGGCCTGCGGATGCTGCCCCAGTTGGGCGAGCATGACCATGCTGTGGAACCACAGGTCGGCAGTCTCGTAGATCACATCGCTGCAGTCACCGCTGATGGCGGCGTCCTTGGCGGCAATAATGGTTTCGACCGACTCTTCGCCGACTTTCTCCAGAATCTTGTTCAGGCCCTTGTGATACAGACTAGCTACATATGAGCTGTCGGCCGCTGCGCCTTTGCGCTCTTCGAGTACCTGAGCGAGGCGGGTCAGGGTGTCACTCATGGGAGGATGTGTCATCAGTCATTTCCTGAGCTGCGCCGGAGCCTGATTTTGTGCAGGGCAAGGCGCGAGGAGTGTAGTTTGGCATTTCAAATAAACGACGAGTAACGCAGCCCTGCACAAAATCAGGCCCGGCCCTTCGGGTTGCCGGCTGAAAGCGCGCCATGCTGCGTTGCAGGCCTTGACAAGGAAAAGACATTCCCTGCGGCCTGCGCCTTGCCTGGCGCGCTTTCAGCCGGCAACGCAGCTCAGTAAATGACTGATGACACATCCTATTGTCCTGCGGAATAGATTGCGTGCGGGTCTTTCAGAACCGGGTCGACCGTTTTCCAGTCGCCGTTTTCGAAGACGCGGTAAAAGCAGCTTTGACGGCCGGTATGGCAAGCGATGTCGCCGATCTGTTCGACCATCAGGATGATCACGTCGGCGTCACAGTCCAGGCGCATTTCATGCAGGGTCTGTACGTGGCCGGACTCTTCGCCCTTGCGCCACAGCTTGCCACGGGAACGTGACCAGTAGATTGCACGGTTTTCCGCAGCGGTCAGTTCCAGCGCTTCGCGGTTCATCCAGGCCATCATCAGCACGCGTCCGGTCTTGTGATCCTGGGCAATCGCCGGCACCAGGCCATCTGCGTCCCACTTGATCTCGTCCAGCCAGTTTTTCATCTTCGACTCCGACAGCGAACCCGTACTTCAATTGTCAGGTTCAGGCGTTGAAACAGTGTGCCAGCCGATCAGCGAACTGGCTATCGGCGAACGACCAGATACAAGCCGACTGCCACCATGATGCCCGCCGGCCAATGCCCCAGTTCGTGCAACGGGCCGCCGGCGGCGAGGATCGTCCCGCCCGCCAAATGCGCGCAACCGAGCAGGCGCAGGAACCAGTCGTCCTTGCGTTTGTGCCACGGTGGTGGCGGGTCGTAGGCGTGCGGTTGCGACATGCGTTCGAGCAGGTCGCGGGCCATGTTGGCCAGGTGCGGCAGCTGTTCGAACTGGCTCTGCACGTTGCCGAGCAAGGCTTTCGGGCTGACGCGCTCGCGCATCCAGCGCTCGAGGAACGGCTGCGCGGTGTTCCACAGATCCAGATCCGGGTACAGCTGACGACCGAGGCCTTCGATGTTCAACAGAGTCTTCTGCAGCAGAACCAGTTGCGGCTGCACTTCCATGTTGAAGCGCCGCGCAGTCTGGAACAGGCGCATCAGCACCTGGCCAAATGAAATATCTTTTAACGGTTTTTCGAAGATCGGTTCGCATACGGTGCGGATCGCCGCTTCGAATTCGTTGAGTTTGGTTTCCGCCGGCACCCAGCCCGAATCGATGTGCAACTGCGCCACGCGGCGGTAGTCACGCTTGAAGAAGGCGAACAGGTTGCGTGCCAGGTAGTCCTGGTCTTCCGGGGTCAGGCTGCCGACGATGCCGCAGTCGATCGCGATGTACTGCGGGCTCCACGGGTTGACGGTGCTGACGAAGATGTTGCCCGGGTGCATGTCGGCGTGGAAGAAACTGTCGCGGAACACCTGGGTGAAAAAGATCTCCACGCCGCGCTCGGCGAGCATTTTCATGTCGGTGCGCTGGTCGGCGAGGGTCGCCAGATCCGTCACCTGAATCCCGTAGATGCGCTCCATCACCAGCACTTTCGGCCGGCACCAGTCCCAATAGACTTGCGGCACATAGAGCAGCGGCGAGCCTTCGAAGTTGCGCTTCAACTGGCTGGCGTTGGCCGCCTCGCGCAGCAGGTCGAGCTCGTCGTAGATGGTTTTTTCGTAGTCCTGCACCACGTCCACCGGGTGCAGCAGGCGGGCGTCGGCGGAGACTTTTTCGGCGGCGCGGGCGAGGATGAACAGCCACGCCAGATCCTGGGCGATCACCGGTTTCAGGCCCGGGCGGATCACCTTGACTACCACTTCTTCGCCGGTTTTCAGTTGCGCGGCATGCACCTGCGCCACCGAGGCCGAGGCCAGCGGCTCGACGTCAAAGCGGCTGAACACTTCGCTGATCTTCTTGCCCAGCTGTTCTTCGATCAGCTTGATCGACAGCTGCGAATCGAACGGCGGCACGCGGTCCTGCAGCAGCATCAACTCATCGGCGATGTCTTCCGGCAGCAGGTCGCGGCGGGTCGAAAGAATCTGCCCGAACTTGATGAAAATCGGCCCCAGATCCTGCAGCGCCAGGCGCAGACGCGCACCACGGCTCAGCTCCAGCGGCTTGCGCGGCAACCAGCGCCACGGCAGCACGTAGCGCAGCGCCAGGAGGAACCAGGGCAGCGGCAGCTCGAACAGCAGGTCATCGAGGCGGTAGCGGATCACGACGCGCTGGATGCGCAACAGACGGCGGACGGCAAGCAGCTTCATGCGTTATCGCTTGGGTCGAGGGATCGGGAAAGGCGCTCGAAACGCGCCTCGAGACGTTCCAGATCAAGTTTGATCCGGTCCAGTTCGCTGAATCGCGCTTCGGCTTCGCGCTGCCCGACCAGGGTGCGCGATTCTTCGGCGAGGTATTCGGCGAGGTTCTGGTTGAGGCTGGCAAATCCTTGTTGATACCAGCGTGCGCGGCTGCGCAGGTGACCGCCAATCAGTTGCGTGGCGACCGGGCCGAGCCAGCGCGAGAGTTCGTACTCCCAGTCCAGCTCGAGGTCCTGCAGCACCCCGGCCAGCTCCAGCAGCACGCCGCTGTCACCGTCGAGCTCGACTTCCGGGGCGTGCAGCACCGCGGTCTTGTCTTTGCTCAGGGCCAGTTTCACCAGGCTCGAGGCCGGGGCGCGCAGCGTGCAGTCGACGCCGGTTTCCCAGTGCGAGGCGAGCATCAGGCCCTCATCGCTGGGCAGGATGAACAGTTGCAGCGCCGGGCTGCGGCAATCGACGGCAATCACTTTGCCAGTCAGATGCGCCAGCCGCGGCAGCGCCGTGCTGTCGAGACGCAGCACCCGGTTCAGACCGAGTTCGACGCTGGCAAGCAGCCCGGTGAGCAACATCAGGGCTTGATGCCGCGGTGCAGGGCGACGATGCCTGCGGTCATGTTGTGATAGGTCACGCGGTCGAAACCGGCGTCGACCATCATCGACTTCAGGGTTTCCTGATTCGGGTGCATGCGGATCGATTCGGCCAGGTAGCGATAGCTTTCCGAGTCGTTGGTGATCAGCTTGCCCATCAGTGGCATGAAGGCGAACGAGTAGGCGTCGTAGGCTTTCGACATCAGCGCGTTGGTCGGCTTGGAGAACTCCAGCACCAGCAGGCGGCCGCCGGGCTTGAGCACGCGCAGCATCGAGCGCAGGGCGTCTTCTTTGTGCGTCACGTTGCGCAGGCCGAAGGCGATGGTCACGCAGTCGAAATGGTTGTCCGGGAACGGCAGTTTTTCCGCGTCCGCCTGAACGAATTCGACGTTGCCCGACACACCCAGATCCAGCAGACGGTCACGGCCGACCTTGAGCATCGATTCGTTGATGTCGGCCAATACCACCTGACCGGTCGGGCCAACCAGGTGCGAGAATTTTTTGGTCAGGTCACCGGTGCCGCCGGCGATGTCGAGCACGCGGTTGCCTGCACGCACACCGGACAGTTCGATCGCGAAACGCTTCCACAGACGGTGCATGCCGCCCGAAAGAAGGTCGTTCATCAGGTCGTACTTCGCGGCTACGGAGTGGAACACCTCAGCGACTTTTTCCGCTTTCTGGCTTTCCGGAACGTTTTTGAAACCGAAGTGAGTGGTGGGTTCGGCATCGCTGCCTTTGCGCTGATCAGTCATATCGCTGTCACCAAAAGAGAATGCGCGACATTCTAATCCCCAAGCCATGCTTTGTCTTGGAATGGCTAAAGGTAAGATGGGCGACCTTCGGGACGATTTGCCGCAGACGCGGTCAAGATTTACCGTCACCTATTCATCAAGCAGGAGTCATTCGATGGCCAAAATCAGTGTTGAGCGTGCCCACAGCCTGGGCAAGGAAGCCGCCCGCGAGAAGGCCGACAAGCTGGCGCAGAAACTCTCCGATCAATATGGCCTGGAGCCGCAGTGGTCGGGCGACACCCTGAACCTCAAGCGCTCGGGCGTGAAAGGCGCGGTGCATGTGGCCGACGACTCGATCCGTGTCGACGTGGAACTGGGCATCATGATGTCGGCCATGAGCGGCATGATCAAAGCCGAGATCGAGAAAGCGCTGGACAAAGCGCTGGTCTGATCGCGATTCTTCGGTAACCCGAGATCCCTTGTGGGAGCGAGCCTGCTCGCGAAAGCGGTGTGTTAGTCGACTCGAATATTGACTGATACACCGTATTCGCGAGCAGGCTCGCTCCCACATTTGTTTGGTGGTGCCCCTGCTGTTTATGTCAGTTGTTAGGGTGCCGTTTCTAATTTTTCTCCCTACTTTGTGCCTGAGCCCGACACTTTTGCGGGCAGTTCCTCAAACCTTCTGCGCGTGAGGTGCACCATGGCCAAAGTCATTCTGAAGAAAAAAATCGACGCTTCGACTTCTGCTCTGAGCGACGTCAAATCCTATGCCCGCAAGATCTGGCTGGCAGGCCTGGGTGCCTACACCAAGGTCGGCCAGGAAGGTAGCGACTACTTTCAAGAGTTGATCAAGGCTGGTCAAACTGTTGAAAAGAAAGGCAAAAAAGCCGTCACCGAAAAACTCGAAGCCGCCAACGCCGAGATCGACGAAGCCAGGGATGAAGTCAGCTCGTTCAAAGGTCGCGTCGAAGTTCAGCTCGACAAGGTCGAGAAGGCGTTCGACTCCCGTGTAGCAAGCGCCTTGAATCGTATCGGCATTCCGTCTAAACATGACGTTGAGACACTCTCTGCTAAGCTCGATGAGCTGACGGCATTGCTCGAACGCGTCGCGCGTAAATCTTAAGGAGAACGGGATGGCTGGTAAAAAGAACACCGATAAAGAAGGCAGCTCGTGGATTGGGAAAGTCGAAGACTACTCCCGCAAAATCTGGCTGGCTGGTTTAGGCGTGTACTCGAAGATCGACACTGACGGCAGCAAGCTCTTCGAGTCACTGGTCAAAGACGGCGAGAAAGCCGAGAAGCTCACCAAGTCGGCAGTCGGCAAGAAAGTCGATGCCGCCAAGGATTCCGCTTCTTCGGCCAAGTCGCGCATCAGCGGCGTGAAAGATCGCGCACTGGGCAAGTGGGACGAGCTGGAAGGGGCTTTCGACAAGCGCCTGAACAGCGCGATTTCGCGCCTGGGTGTGCCTAGCCGCAATGAAGTCAAAGCGCTGCACAGCAAGGTCGAGACCTTGACCAAGCAGATCGAGAAACTCACCGGTCTGAAAACCCAACCGGTCGCGGCGAAAACCGCAGCGGCCAAACCGGCAGCCAAAACCGCCGCGAAGCCACTGGCTAAAGCGGCTGCGAAACCAGCTGCCAAAGCTGCGGCCAAGCCAGCGGCAAAAACCGCTGCCGCCAAGCCTGCTGCTAAAACGGCCGCTGCCAAGCCAGCCGCCAAGGCTGCCGCGAAACCGGTTGCTGCCAAAGCCGCTGCGAAACCTGCGGCCAAGTCCGCGGCCAAACCAGCCGCCAAGCCAGCAGCGAAAACCGCTGCCGCGAAACCGGCTGCCAAACCTGCGGCCAAACCGGCTGCGGCGAAAAAACCGGCAGTGAAAAAACCGGCCGCGCCGAAGGCCGCTGCTCCGAAGCCAGCTGCACCCGCAGCAGCCAAGCCAGCCACCCCGGCAACCCCGGCCAGCGCGTCGAACTCCGCCGCTGCACCGACTCCGGCAGCCACCCCGACTGCTGCATCGACCCCGTCGACGCCAACCAGTCAGTCCTGATTTTTCAGGGCAAAACAAAACGCCCGGCCTGTGAAGGTCGGGCGTTTTTGTTTGTGCAGATAATCGCTGGAACAACACCATTCCCCCTGTGGGAGCGGGCTTGCTCGCGAAGGCGGTGTGTCATTCAGCATTGATGTTGGCTGAGCCACCGCTTTCGCGAGCAAGCCCGCTCCCACAGGGGGGGGAATGTGTAGCCCCTTCAGTCGTGATCTTCGAGGTATTGCAGGGCCATCCGCTCCGTCGCCACTTTCACCGGCGGCAGCAGATGCGGCGCCACCAGCATCATGATCTGGTACACCACCAGTTTGACCTCGCCTTCGCGATCGAGAATCCGCTGATAGTCCAGCGAGAACAGCAGAGTCAGGGTGATCTGCTCCACCAGTTGCCCCAGCGCCTGGGTGTCACTGACCAGTTGCCCCGATGCCTTCAACCGCGCCAGCAATGACGCCAGCGTACGTTTGAGCGCGTTGAGCAGGTTGCGAATGCCCTTGGCCAGTTTCGGCAGGCGCCCGGCGAGGTTCGACAGGTCCTGGAACAGAAACCGGTACTGCGCCAGGCGCTCGACGATCAGGTGCAGAAACAGCCAGTAATCCTCCGGCGCCAGCTCGGCATCCGATGGCGGATCGAGCAGCGGCGCCAGTTCGTTCTGGAAGCGTTCGAACAGGCCGAGAATCAACGGCTCCTTGCCGTGGAAGTGGTAGTAGAGGTTGCCGGGGCTGATCCCCATTTCGTTGGCAACTTCCATGGTGGAGACGTTGGGCTCACCCTTTTCGTTGAACAGTTGCAGGGCACATTCGAGAATCCGGTCGCGGGTTTTCATCCAGTCTTCTTAGAAAAGTTCGGTTAAGCGTCAGCGCACATGCACGTAGGTGCCGGGTGCTGCCTCCATCGGTGGATAATTCGGGTTGCCGAGGGTAAACGTGGTTTCGTGCTGCGTGCCGGAGCGTTGCTGTATCCACTCCAGCCACTGCGGCCACCAACTGCCGTCGACGCGCTTGGCGTCGTAGTACCAGGCGCGCGGATCGCTGCTCAGCTTGCCGTTCTCGACGTAATTGGCTTTCGGGTTGCTCGGCGGGTTGAGGATGCTCTGCACGTGCCCACTGTTGGACAGTACGAAACGCCGCTCGCCACCGAGCAGCAGGGTCGAGCGGTACACCGCGTCCCACGGCGTGATGTGGTCGTTCATGCCGGCCACGCTGAAGCTGTCGACGGTGACTTTCTGCAGATCGATCGGCGTACCGCAGACTTCCAGCCCGCCCGGGTGGGTCAGCGGGTTGTGTTTGAAGAAGTCCAGCAGGTCGCCGTGGAACGCGGCGGGCAGGCGGGTGTTGTCGTTGTTCCAGTAGAGAATGTCGAAGGCCGGCGGCTCCTTGCCGAGCAGGTAGTTATTGACGAAGTAGCTCCAGATCAAATCGTTGGGCCGCATCCAGGCAAACACCTTGGCCATGTCGCGACCGTCGAGCACGCCTCGCTGGTAGGAGCGGCGTTTGGCCGCTTCGATGGTCTGTTCGTCGGCGAACAGGGTGGTCGGGGTTTCGATCTCGCTGTCGAGCAGGCTGACCAGATAGGTCGCACTGGAGATCCTCCGCAGTTGCCGTTTGGCCTGCAGATGACCCTGTAGCGCGGCGATGGTCAGGCCACCGGCGCAGGCGCCCATCAGGTTGACCTCGCGCGCGCCGGTGATCGCCCGGCAGATGTTCATCGCTTCTTCCACCGCTTCGACGTAGGTCGACAGGCCCCATTCACGGTGGCGCACGTCCGGGTTGCGCCAGCTGATCATGAAGGTCTGCAGGCCGTTTTTCAGCGCGTACTGGACGAAGCTGTTGTGCGGGCTGAGGTCGAAAATGTAGTACTTGTTGATTTGCGGCGGCACCACCAGCAGCGGCTTGGCGTACTGTTTTTCGCTCATCGGCTTGTACTGGATCAGCTCCAGCAGCTCGTTGCGAAACACCACCGCACCGGTGGTGGTGGCGACGGTCTTGCCGACCTCGAACGCCTGCTTGGTAACCTGGCGTGGCAGGCCATCGTTGTGCAGCAGATCATCAAACAGATGGCTCAGGCCGCGCACCAGACTCTGGCCGCCGGAATTGAACAGCTCCTTGACCGCCAACGGATTGAGCAAGGTATTGGAGGGCGCGACGGCATCGTTGAGCAGGGTGAACGCGAAGTGCGCGCGAGCGCGATCGTCCTCGCTCATGCTGCTTTCATCGATCCAGCTCTTGACCTGTTTCTGCCAGGCCAGATACGCCTGCAGACTGCGCCGGTAGAACGGATTGAGGCTCCACGCCGGATCGGCGAACCGCGCGTCCTGCGGGTTGGTCGGGTGCAGGGTTTCACCGAGCAGCACGCGACCGAGCTGGCCACCGAGTTTCAAGGCGTGCTTCGCGCTGTGAATCGGGTTGCGCAGACCGTGGGCGGCGACGCTGCGCAAGGTCGAGAGCAGGTCCCGCCCACGCAGGCCGGTCATTGCACTTTGTGCATTGATGAACACGGCGGGACTGGGCACTACGCCCGTCGCAGGTTTGTCGCGCATGACTCAACACTCCTTCGTCTTCAGGTCAAAAACAAACTCACCGAACCAGAACACCATAGTCGCTGTTACGGGTTGCTGCCTGCGCGGCGTCCTGCCGCGCACTTTGTTCAAAACCTTGCATAAAGCCTGCCGCCGTGATTTATCCGCCCAGCGGGGTCGGGTGCGGGTGCATCACGGCGCGCTGCCGTTCCTCCTCAAGGAATTTCATGATGATCGGCGCCACGGCTTCGGCGCGGGTGATCAGGAACAGATGACCGTCGTCGATGATGTGCAGTTGGGCGTTGGGAATCCGCCAGGCGAGCATGCGCATGTTGATCAGCGGGATCAGTGGATCGTCGTCGCCGGCCAGCACCAGGGTCGGCTGATGGATCTTGTGCAGCCAGTGAATGCTGGTCCAGCCGAGGCCGGCGAACAGCTGCCAGTAGTAACCGAGCTTGCCCGCCGAACGCACTTTCGCCGCATGGCTGGCGGCCAGCGTCGGGTCGCGGCGGAACGAGCCGCCGTAGATCAACGGCGCAATGCGGATCACGTGCGATGGCTGGATGTAACGGCGTGGGCTGGCCATCATCCACAGCACTTTCGGCTTGCCCGGCACCATGAAGGCGCCGGCCGCGGTCGCCGCCAGCACCAGTTTCTTGCAGCGTTCGGGGTAGTCGTGGGCGAATTGCTGCGCCAGCGCACCGCCCCAGGACACGCCGATCACGTTGACCTGACCGTAGTCGAGGTAGTCGAGCATCCGCGCCGTCAGCTTCGCCAGCCCGGGAAAGCGATAAGGCCGGTTGGGCGTCGACGAGCCGCCGACACCGGGCACGTCGAAGGCGATCACTTCCAGATCCGGGTCCAGCGCCGCGACAAACGGAAACACCAGCTCCAGGTTGGCGCCGATGCCGTTGAAAATCAGCAAGGGCGTCAAATGAGGCTTGCCGGGGCGTACCGCGGTGCGGAGGGTCTGCCCATCCAGATCGACGGTACGGAAAATGAACGGTTGCGGCATGCTTCAGGCCCTGTGGGTCAATCTCAATATCACCCCGAATCCTGTGGGAGCGAGCCTGCTCGCGAAGGCGTCGTGTCAGCCAGCATCAATGTTGATTGCATGACCGCTTTCGCGAGCAGGCTCGCTCCCACAATGACAGGGTGGTGTCAGTTACCGCTCGTGAACATATGTGCCCGGCGATGCTTCACCTGGCGCGTACGCCTTGTTGCCGAGTTTGGTTGGTGCTTTTTTCAGATTACCCGAGCGCTCGGCCTGCCACGCCTGCCAGTACAGCCACCAGGAATCAGTGTGCTTGGTCGAGTTCTCTTGCCATTCGTCGGCATTGGCGGCCATGCCTTCGCTGGTCATGTAGCGCGATTTCGGGTTGCCCGGCGGGTTCAGGATGCTCTGGATGTGCCCGCTGCTCGACAGCACGAACTCGACCTTGCCGCCAAACAGCTGCGCCGACTTGTAGCAGGATTTCCACGGGGTGATGTGGTCGTTGGTGCCGGCCAGCGAGAAGATGTCGGCGGTAACCTGTTTGAGGTCGATCGGCGTGCCGCACACTTCCAGTGCATTGGGGCGAATCAGTGGGTTGTTTTTGAACATCTCGATCAGGTCGCCGTGAAACGCTGCCGGCAACCGGGTGGTGTCGTTGTTCCAGAACAGGATGTCGAACACCGGCGGCTCGTTACCGAGCAGGTAGTTGTTGACCCAGTAGTTCCAGATCAGGTCGTTGGGGCGCATCCACGCGAAGACCTTGGCCATGTCTTTGCCTTCGAGCACGCCGGCCTGATATGAGTGACGCTTGGCGGTCTCGAGGGTCTGCTCGTCGACGAACAGGGCGACGTCGCTGTCCAGGGTGGTGTCGAGGACGCTGACCAGCAGGGTCAGCGCGTTGACCTTGTTCTGGCCGAGGGCGGCGTAGTGGCCGAGCAGCGCGGTGCAGGTGATACCGCCGGAGCAGGCGCCGAGCATGTTCACATCTTTGCTGCCGGTGATGGCGGTGACCACGTCGACTGCTTCTTTCAGCGCATCGATGTAGGTCGACAGGCCCCACTCGCGCTGGGCCTTGGTCGGGTTGCGCCAGCTGACGATGAAGGTCTGCACGTTATTGCGCAGGCAGAAGCGCGCGAGACTCTTGTCCGGGCTCAGGTCGAAAACATAGAACTTGTTGATCTGTGGCGGCACCACGAGCAGTGGACGCTCGTGGACTTGCTCGGTGATCGGCTTGTACTGGATCAGCTCCAGCACGTCGTTGCGAAACACCACCGCGCCTTCGGTCACACCAAGGCTCTTGCCGACCTCGAACGCGCCCATGTTGACCTGGCTCGGCATGCCGCCGTTGTGCACCAGATCCTTGGCCAGATGCGAGAGGCCATCGAGCAGGCTTTTGCCGCCGGTCTCGAAGAAGCGTTTGACCGCCGCCGGGTTGGCGGCGGTGTTGGTCGGGGCCATGGCTTCGGTCATCAGGTTGATCACGAAGTGGCCGCGCGCGATGTCTTTGGGTGACAGGCTGCTGTCGTCGATCCAGGAGTGGAGCTCCTTGCGCCACGCCAGATAAGTTTGCAGATAACGTTTGTAGAGCGGGTTCTGACTCCACGCCGGATCAGCGAAGCGACGGTCATCGCTGGCCGGTTGCAGTTCCGATTTGCCGAACAGCACGTTCTTCAGTTCGAGACCGAAGTGGGTCACGTGCTTGACGCTATGGATCGGTTGTTTGATGGCCTGGGTCAGCACCATTCGAGCAGAGGCCAGCAGATCCTTTCCGCGCAGCCCAACGACGGGATTAAGCCCCAGGGTGTTTTCCGAGGCTTGGTACTTCAGGTCATCGTTATTCTTGTTACTCATCTACGACGCTCCATTGTCCTGAGACGAGTACCCGTTTTCTGCTGTGCAGTTCCACAGCGAATGCCAGGTACTACTGCTCGGGTGACCGTTAATTCTGCATAGCTGCTTTACAGTCGTAGAGCACTGCAGGGAACTTGCCAGCTCCATTGGTTACCCGAGTTTAATTTTTTTCGCAAGCAGGCCGATCCTCGGCCACACAGCAGAGCATTCAAACAGATGAATTTAGAAAATGCCCTCTAAAGAGCAAGAGTCTCGGACTAGAGCATCAGCTTGACGATTGACTGGTCCGGATCGCGGGTTTTCCCGGCCGCTTTGAGCTCGGCCAGATAATCGGCCCAGAGTGCGTCATGACGTCGCCCCAGCTCGTAGAGATAATCCCAGGTGAACAGGCCGCTGTCGTGACCGTCGTCGAAGGTCAGTTTCAGTGCGTACTGACCGGCCGGTTCCAGGCCGCTGAGGCCGACATTGAGCTTGCCGAATTGCAGGATCGGTTTGCCGTGGCCCTGGACCTCGGCGGAAGGGGAATGCACGCGCAGGAATTCGGCGGGCAGGGTGTACTCCTCGCCGGACGCGTATTTGAGCGTCAGGGTTTTCGAGGCTTTGTGCAGTTTGATGTCGGTGGGGATCATGAGCAGGTTTCCGTCTTGTGCGGAACCTTGTGGGAGCGAGCCTGCTCGCGAATGCGGTGGTTCAGTCAACGCAACGGTTGAATGTACTGCCGTCTTCGCGAGCAGGCTCGCTCCCACAGTTCCATTACATCTGTAAGAGTGACCTACAGGATATAACGGGACAGGTCTTCGTTCTGCGCCAATTCGCCCAGATGGCTGTTGACGTACGCAGCGTCGATCAGGATCGGCTTGTCGTCATGCGCGCTGGCCAGGTCGCCGGCACTGAACGACACCTCTTCCAGCAGGCGCTCGAGCAGCGTGTGCAGACGACGGGCACCGATGTTCTCGGTTTTCTCGTTGACCTGCCAGGCGATCTCCGCCAGACGCTTGATGCCTTCCGGCTGGAACTGGATGTTCAGGCCTTCGGTTTTCAGCAGCGCGCAATATTGCTCGGTGAGCGATGCGTGCGGCTCGCTGAGGATGCGCTCGAAGTCTTCCGGGCTCAGCGCCTTGAGCTCGACACGGATCGGCAGACGGCCTTGCAGCTCCGGCACTAGATCGCTCGGCTTGCTCAGGTGGAACGCGCCGGAGGCGATGAACAGGATGTGGTCGGTCTTGACCATGCCCAGCTTGGTGTTGACGGTGCAGCCCTCGATCAGCGGCAGCAGGTCGCGCTGTACGCCTTCACGGGACACGTCGGCGCCGCCGACATTGCCGCGCTTGGCGACCTTGTCGATTTCGTCGATGAACACGATGCCGTGCTGCTCGACCGCTTCCAGGGCCTTGGCTTTCAGCTCTTCTTCGTTGACCAGACGCCCGGCCTCTTCGTCGCGCACCAGTTTCAGCGCTTCTTTGACCTTGAGCTTGCGCGCTTTCTTCTTGCCCTTGCCCATGTTGGCGAACAGGTTCTGCAACTGGCTGGTCATCTCTTCCATGCCAGGCGGCGTGGCGATCTCGATGCCGGCCACTTCGGCGATTTCGATCTCGATTTCCTTGTCGTCCAGCTGACCTTCGCGCAGGCGTTTGCGGAACAGCTGACGGGTGTTGGAATCGCTGCTCGGTGCTTCTTCATTGCTGAAGCCCATGCGTGCAGGCGGCAGCAGTGCGTCGAGGATACGGTCCTCGGCAGCGTCTTCGGCACGGTGACGCACGCGGGTCATTTCCTGCTCGCGGAGCATCTTGATCGCGGCGTCGGCCAGATCACGGATGATCGATTCGACGTCACGGCCAACGTAGCCGACTTCGGTGAATTTGGTCGCTTCGACCTTGATGAACGGCGCATTGGCCAGTTTCGCCAGACGACGGGCGATCTCGGTTTTACCGACACCGGTCGGGCCGATCATCAGGATGTTTTTCGGGGTCACTTCAACGCGCAGCTCTTCAGGCAGCTGCATGCGGCGCCAGCGGTTGCGCAGGGCAATCGCGACGGCGCGCTTGGCATCGTCCTGGCCGATGATATGGCGGTTGAGTTCGTGGACGATTTCGCGGGGAGTCATGGACATAGTAATTGACGGTCCTCAAGCAGAAACAAGCCGTGGCACTTTGGCCGCGTCAGGCTTATTCAGCGAGATCCTGCTCCTCAATGGTCTGGGTGTGGTTGGTGAATACACAGATGTCGCCGGCGATACCGAGGGCAGTTTCGACGATCTCACGGGCCGACAGGTCGGTCTTTTTCAACAGCGCGCTGGCTGCGGCTTGCGCGTAGGCGCCGCCGGACCCCATGGCGATCAGGCCGTCTTCGGGTTCGACCACGTCACCGTTGCCGGTGATGATCAGCGAGGCGTCCTTGTTGGCGACCGCGAGCATGGCTTCGAGGCGGCTCAGGGAGCGGTCGGTGCGCCATTCTTTGGCGAGTTCGACAGCGGCGCGGATCAGGTGGCCCTGATGTTTCTCGAGCTGGCCTTCGAAACGTTCGAACAGGGTGAAGGCGTCGGCGGTGGCACCGGCGAAACCGGCGATGACCTGGCCGTGGTACAGGCGGCGAACTTTTTTCGCGTTGCCTTTCATCACGGTGTTGCCGAGAGAAACCTGGCCGTCGCCGCCCATGACGACTTTGCCGTGGCGGCGGACTGAAACGATGGTGGTCAAGGGAAGAGTCTCCACGCAGCGGGGCGAAAATGCCTTATGCCCATTCATATGGGGGTGCTGGATAGGATTTCAACCGGGGAGGGCGCAGGGGGACGAACGGCGGAGGACAGACCGGGAATATGTTGTGCCGGTTATGACGCCTTTGCGAGCAGGCTCGCTCCCACAGGGACTGCGTGATTCCTGTGGGAGCGAGCCTGCTCGCGAATGAACGATGACGCGATGCGACTGACGGAATCAGCGGCTCTGGCGTTGTTGTAACAACAGGTTGCTGAAGCCGCTGCCGGCCAGTTGTTTTTGCGCAGTCGTCAGCTGTTCGCGGTTGCTGAACGGGCCGACCAATACGCGGTACCAGGTTTCATCCTTCACCGTGCCCGACTCAACCGAAACAGCCTGGCCCAGCAGAATGATCTGCGCCCGCACCTTGTCCGCGTCCGCCTCTTTGCGGAACGAGCCGGCCTGGAGGAAGAACTTGGTCACCGGCGCCGCTTTCGCCACCGGTGGCGCTGGCGGCGGGGTAATACCTGACAGCGCAGCCTGCGCCCGCGCGGTGTCGATCTTCGCCGCTTCCGCCGGGGTGACCGGCGTGGTCGGCACTTGTGGCGTCGGCAGGGTTTTCTCCGGCACGGCATCCGGCGGCACGATCACTTCCGATTCCGGCAGCAAGGTGTAGAAGTCGTACTTCGGCTTCACCGGTTGCGTCGGGCTCGGCGGGGTCTTGTTGGCCTCGGCGATCTTCGACGCTTTCTGCTGTTGCGCCTGCTCGACTTTCTCGCGCTTGACCGTGTCGCTGCCCTTGCCAGGCTCCAGTTTCATCAGAAACACGATGAACGCACCGACCGTCAGGCCGATGGCCATCCACAGCCAGCCCGGGATCGGTTGCTTTGCAGGAGCTTGGTAACGGCTGGCGCCACGCTTGGGTGCAGGTTTTTTCTTGGCAGCCAACTTACATTTGCTCCAGGACTTTCAGGCCCAGCAGCTCCAGGCCTTGTTTAAGGGTTCGACGCGTCAACTCGGTCAGGCGCAGACGGCTTTGCATCTGTTCTGGTGTTTCAGCTTTCAGGATCGGGCAGTTCTCATAAAAGCTGGAGAACAGGCTGGCCAGATCGTAGAGGTAAGTGCACAGAATATGCGGAGTGCCTTTTTCCGCGACGCCGTTCAGCACTTCACCGAATTGTGCCAGTTTGGTGCCCAGCTCCTGTTCCAGCTCGGCTTCGAGGACAATTTGGCCCTGGACCTCGCTGAAGTCTTTGTCCAGTTTGCGGAATACGCCGGCAGCGCGGGTGTAGGCGTACAGCAGGTATGGCGCGGTGTTGCCTTCGAAATTCAGCATCAGGTCGAAGTTGAAGCTGTAGTCGCTGGTGCGATGCTTGGACAAGTCGGCGTATTTCACGGAGTCGATACCGACGACTTTCGCGATTTCGTGCAGAGTTTTGACCGGTAATTCCGGGTTCTTTTCTTGTACGAGTTTGAACGCCCGATCCTCTGCTTCGATCAGCAGGTCAACGAGTTTCACGGTGCCGCCATCACGGGTTTTGAAGGGACGGCCGTCGGCGCCGTTCATGGTGCCGAAGCCCATGTGCTCCATTTCCATCGGATGGGTGACGAAGCCGGCCTTGCGCGCCACGGCGAACACTTGCTGGAAGTGCAGGGCCTGACGCTGGTCGACGAAGTACAGCGCGCGATCGGCTTTCAGCTTGCCGCTGCGGTAGCGTACGGCTGCCAGGTCAGTGGTGGCATAGAGGTAGCCGCCGTCAGCCTTGACGATGATCACCGGCAGCGGGTCGCCGTCGGCGTTCTTGAACTCGTCGAGGAACACGCACTGGGCGCCGTTACTTTCGACCAGCATGCCCGCCGCTCTCAGGTCGTTGACCACGTTGATCAGGTCGTCGTTGTAGGCGCTTTCGCCCATCACGTCGGCCATGGTCAGTTTGACGTTGAGCTTTTCGTAGATGTCCTGGCAGTGAGAAAGGGAAATGTGGGTAAAGCCCTTCCATGCCTTGATGCACTCTTCATCTCCTGCTTGTAGATCGACTACCAGCTTCCTGGCGCGATCGGCAAACACTGGATCTTCGTCGAAACGTTTTTTCGCGGCGCGGTAGAATTCTTCCAGATCCGACAGTGCGCTTTTGAGCATGTCTGGATGATCTTCCAGCATTGCCATCAGCATGCCGAACTGGGTGCCCCAGTCGCCCACGTGGTTCTGGCGGATCACTTCGTCGCCGAGGAACTCAAGTACGCGCGCCACGCCGTCGCCGATGATGGTCGAGCGCAAATGACCGACATGCATCTCTTTAGCCAAGTTCGGTGCCGACAAATCGACCACGGTGCGCTGTACAGGACCAGCCTTGCGCACGCCAATGCGCTCGTCAGCCAAAGCGGCTTCGAGGCGATTGGCCAGCGCCTGAGTGTTCTGGAAGAAATTGATGAAGCCTGGGCCGGCGATTTCGGCCTTGGTGACGTTCTCGTCGGCCGGCAGCGCAGCGATGATTTTCTCCGCCAGATCGCGCGGCTTCATGCCCGCAGGCTTGGCCAGCATCATGGCGATGTTGCTGGCGAAGTCGCCGTGGGTTTTGTCGCGGGCGTTCTCCACCTGAATCGCCGGCGACAGGCCTTCAGGCAACACACCTTCGTTGACGAGTTGGGTGAGGGCTTGTTGGATCAGCTGGCGAATGGTGTCTTTCATGGTCTTCTCTTTCGACCGCAAGCGCGGCGGCGCATCGATGCGCGGGTGGAAAAACTGGGCATTATCCGTTGCGAAGACGGGCTTGCCAACCTTAGCAGGCAGCTTATGGATATGTGGTGACAATTCGGGCCTCTTCGCGAGCAAGCCCGCTCCCACAATGGATCAGCGGCGTTCATTTGTCTGGCTCATACCCTGTGGGAGCGGGCTTGCTCGCGAAGGCGATTTTCAGATCAATACAGATCCACGGGATCGACATCCAGCGACCAGCGCACCGCCCGCCCGCTCGGCATCTGCTCCAGTTCCAGCAACCAGTTGGCGAGCAACCGATGCAGCGGGGCCCGGGCTGCCGCCTGCACCAACAACTGTGCACGATAGCGACCGGCTCGGCGCTCCATCGGCGCCGGCACCGGCCCGAGCAATTCGATGCCGCTCAGATTCTGCTCGACCAGCAAGCGTTCGGCCGCGCTGCATGCCTCATCGAGAAAACCTTCGGCCTGCCCCGGTTTGTGCGCTTCGGCACGCAACAGGGCCAAGTGTGAAAACGGTGGCAGTCCGGCAGCCCGGCGCTCGCTCAAGGCCTGCTCGGCGAAAGCGAAGTAACCCTGCTCGGTCAGTTGCACCAACAAAGGATGGTCTGCCAGGTGCGTCTGGATGATCACCTTGCCCGGCTCCTCCGCCCGCCCGGCGCGCCCGGCGACCTGCACGATCAATTGCGCCATGCGCTCGCTGGCACGGAAGTCGCCGGAGAACAGTCCGCCGTCAGCATCCAGAATCGACACCAGCGTAACCCGGGGGAAGTGGTGCCCCTTGGCCAGCATTTGCGTGCCGACCAGAATGCACGGCTGGCCTTTCTGAATCGTCGCGAACAGTTGATTCATCGCGTCCTTGCGCGAAGTGCTGTCGCGGTCGACGCGCAGCACCGGGTAGTCCGGGAACAGAATCGCCAGGCGCTCTTCGGCGCGTTCGGTGCCGGCGCCCACCGGCCGCAGATCGACTTTGTTGCACTTGGGGCATTGGCGCGGCGTGCGCTCGACGTTGCCACAGTGGTGGCAGCGCAGTTCGCCGTAGCGCTGGTGCACGGTCATTCGCGCATCGCAGCGTGAGCACTCGGACATCCAGCCGCAATCGTGGCACAGCAACGTCGGCGCAAAGCCGCGCCGGTTGAGAAACACCAGCACCTGCTGGCCGGCCGCGAGGGTCTGGCCGATGGCTTGTTGCATCGGCCCGGAAATGCCGCTGTCCAGCGGACGGCTTTTCACGTCCAGCCGCAGGAACCGTGGTTGCTTGGCACCGCCGGCTCGCTCGTTGAGACGCAGCAGGCCATAACGACCGGTGTAGGCGTTGTGCAGGCTTTCCAGTGAAGGCGTGGCGGACCCGAGGACGATCGGGATGTTTTCCTGTCGCGCGCGCACCAGTGCCAGATCCCGGGCGTGGTAGCGCAGGCCTTCCTGCTGTTTATAGGAGCCGTCGTGTTCTTCGTCGATGATGATCAGCCCCGGGTTCTTCATCGGGGTGAACAGCGCCGAGCGAGTGCCGATAATAATGTCGGCCTCGCCGTCACGGGCGGCGAGCCACGCATCGAGACGCTCACGGTCGTTGACCGCCGAATGCAGCAGGGCGATGCGCGCATTGAAGCGCTGCTCGAAACGCGCCAGGGTCTGCGGGCCGAGGTTGATCTCCGGGATCAGCACCAGTGCCTGCTTGCCGGCTTCGAGGGTTTCGCGGATCAGTTGCAAATAGACTTCGGTCTTGCCGCTGCCCGTGACCCCGGCCAGCAGAAACGCGTGATAACTGTCGAACCCGGCACGGATCGCTTCGTAAGCGGCGCGTTGTTCGGTGTTCAGCGGCAACTCCGGTTGCGCCAACCAATGTTCATGGCGCACGCCAGGGGCGTGCCGACGAATCTCCACTTGCACCAGACCCTTGGCCAGCAGCAGGTCGAGGCTGTCCTTGCTCAGCATCAGCTTGCTCAACAACTGATGGGCCACGCCGTGCGGGTGCTGCGCCAGCGTCGCCAGCGCTTCACGCTGGCGCGGGGCGCGGGCGACGCGCGGATCATCGAGGCTGGCGCCGGGGGCGACTGACCAGAAGCGCTCCTGTCGCGCCTCGGCCAGTTCGCCCTGACGCAGCAGCACCGGCAGCGCCCAGCTCAAGGTGTCGCCGAGACTGTGCTGGTAATACTGCGACGTCCACAGGCACAGCTTGAACAGTGCGGGCGGCAGCGGCGGCTCTGCATCGAGCAGGGCCAGCGCGGGTTTGAGTTTCTCCAGCGGCACGTCGCTGGTGTCGGTGATCTCGACCAGAATCCCGATCATCTCCCGCCGCCCGAACGGCACCCGCAGGCGCATGCCCGGCTGCAACTGGGCACGCGATACCCCGGCCGGCGCCCGATAATCGAACAGGCGGCGCAGGGGCGAAGGCAGGGCGAGGCGCAGAATGGCGTCGGGCACGCGGGGGGATCTCTATCAACACAAAAGGAGGCTTGGCGCAGATCGAGTGTGGGAGCGAGCTTGCTCGCGAACGCGGTGTGTCAGGCACGAAGTCATCAACTGGCACAGCGCATTCGCGAGCAAGCTCGCTCCCACAGGGGAGTGCGTTCAAGCCCGGGAGCCTAGCAGACGGTCGGTCTCAGGGACAGCTTGCGCGATTGACATTGTCTGGTAGAATCCGCGGCCTAATTACGTGCGGTATTCAACAATAGTGTTGGGTGGCGGCACGCTAGCTGAGGAAGACATCATGAAAGCTGATATCCACCCGAATTACCCAGAAGTTGCAGTAACCTGCAGCTGCGGCAACAAGTTCGAAACCCGTTCGACCTTCGGCAAAGCCCTGGCGATCGACGTTTGCAACGAGTGCCACCCGTTCTACACCGGTAAGCAGAAGACTCTGGACACCGGTGGCCGCGTTCAGAAGTTCGCCGACCGTTTCGGTGCCTTCGGCGCCAAGAAGTAAGATTGGTCATTCTGGAAAACTTCGACGGTTTCTCCAGGCTGATGAAAAAGGCGTCCCTTGTGGGCGCCTTTTTTGTGTCCTCGATTTGGCTGTCCGCTGCCCAGGCATTTTGCCCCACGCCTGCCGGCCTGATCAGCGTCAACGTCCAGCGCGTGGTCGATGGCGACACGCTACGCCTGAGCGATGGGCGCAGTGTGCGGATGATCGGTCTCAACACGCCGGAGCTGGGCAAGCAGGGCCGCAGTGACCAGCCCTTCGCCGTGGCGGCGCGTAAACGCCTCGAAGCCCTGGTGGCGGACAGCGGCGGTTGGGTCGGTCTGCTCCCCGGCAAGCAGGCCAAAGACCATTACGGTCGCACCCTCGCGCATATCTACAGCACCAACGGCACCAATCTTGAAGCGCAAATGCTTGCCGACGGCCTTGGTTTGCAGGTGGCGGTGGCACCGAATGTCGATCTTGTTGCCTGTCAGCAGGCGGCCGAACGCAGCGCCAGGCAGGCCGGTCGGGGCCTGTGGCGCCAGTCACCTGTACTGAAAACGGAGCAGATCCGCACTTCAGGTTTCGCCGTGGTCAGTGGGCGTGTGAGCAAGGTTCAGCGCAATCGTGGCGGCATCTGGATCGAGTTGCAGGACTCGGTTGTACTGCGCGTTGCACCCAATCTCGTCGGACAATTCGACAACGCCCGGTTGCAGGCGCTGCAGGGCAGGCAGATCGAGGTTCGCGGCTGGGTCGTCGACCGTTCGCGGCGGGGCGGGTTGAAACCGGGCCAGCCGCGTTGGCTGCTGCCGCTGACCGATCCGTCGATGCTGCAAAGCGCGCGCTGAAGAAAAATTGTAGACATTTTTTCTGTCGATTGTGAACAGTCAAGCCCTTGTGCGCCGTGGCTCTTGGCCCAAAGTCGTAGGACGGCGCGCTTGACAGGGGTGACCGCTCAGTCTTGTGGGGACTTTGCGAGGCGCGTATCCTCGCTGACCAGTCTGTCCAACAGTAAAAAGCGGAATGCCAAAATGTCTGATCTGAAAACTGCCGCTCTCGAATATCATGCCAATCCTCGTCCAGGGAAGCTGAGTGTCGAGCTCACCAAGGCCACTGCTACCGCCCGCGACCTGTCGCTGGCCTACAGCCCCGGCGTAGCTGAACCAGTGCGTGAGATCGCCCGCGATCCTGAACTGGCCTACAAATACACCGGCAAGGGCAACCTGGTTGCAGTCATTTCCGATGGCACCGCGATTCTGGGCCTGGGTAACCTCGGCCCACTGGCCTCCAAGCCAGTGATGGAAGGTAAAGGCGTACTGTTCAAGCGCTTCGCCGGCATCGACGTGTTCGACATCGAAGTCGACTCCGAAAGCCCGCAAGCCTTCATCGACACCGTAAAACGCATCTCCATCACCTTCGGTGGCATCAACCTGGAAGACATCAAGGCACCTGAGTGCTTTGAGATCGAGCGCGCTCTGATCGAGCAGTGCGACATTCCGGTATTCCACGATGACCAGCACGGCACCGCGATCGTGACCGCTGCGGGCATGATCAACGCCCTGGAAATCGCCGGCAAAACCCTGCCGGAAGCCAAGATCGTCTGCCTCGGCGCTGGCGCTGCGGCCATCTCCTGCATGAAGTTGCTGGTGAGCATGGGCGCAAAAATCGAAAACATCTTCATGGTTGACCGTACCGGCGTGATCCACTCCGGCCGTGATGACCTGAACCAGTACAAAGCCGTGTTCGCTCACGCCACCGACAAGCGCAGCCTGGCTGATGCTCTGAAAGGCGCTGACGTGTTCGTCGGTCTGTCCGGCCCGAACCTGCTGAGCGCTGAAGGCCTGCTGTCGATGGCGGCCAACCCGATCGTCTTCGCCTGCTCGAACCCGGATCCTGAAATTTCCCCGGAACTGGCGCACGCCACCCGTAGCGACGTGATCATGGCCACCGGTCGTTCCGACTACCCGAACCAGGTCAACAACGTTCTGGGCTTCCCCTTCATCTTCCGTGGTGCCCTGGATGTTCGCGCCAAGCGCATCAACGAAGAAATGAAAGTGGCTGCGGCCAACGCCCTGCGCGAACTGGCCAAACTGCCAGTGCCACAGGACGTGTGCGACGCCTACGGTGGTGCGCCGCTGGAATTCGGTCGTGAATACATCATTCCGAAGCCAATGGACAAGCGCCTGATCACCCTGATCTCCGACGCTGTGGCCAAGGCTGCGATCGAGACCGGTGTGGCCACCCTGCCGTATCCGAAGAACTACCCGCTGAAAAGCGTGGATGACGTGTTCAACGGCTAAGCCGTTGTAGCGCTTCAACGAAAGCCTCGGCTTGTGAGAGTCGGGGCTTTTTTGTGCCTGTGTGATTTGTGGTGTTCTTCAGTGCCTCTTCGCGAGCAAGCCCGCTCCCACAGGTTTTGTGGCTACAACTCGCTCACTGTGGGAGCGGGCTTGCTCGCGAAGAGGCCGGCCCAGACAACATAAAATCACAGCCATAAAAAAAGCCCCGCACTTCAATCGAAGGCGGGGCTTTTTGGGGTGCATTGATCAGAACAGATCGATCGGCGCCTGCTCATCCGCCGGCAGCGGACTGCCCGGTACGGCGCCGTTGCCCAGCTCATTCACCGAGGGCGGCGTGTCTTCGGACTTGAACAGCTCGAAGTAGGCGCCCGGCGTGCTCGGCGTTGCCGCACGACCGCTGACCGGATCCACCCGCAGGCTGAGGATGCCTTCCGGCTCAGGCTGCACGTGCGGCGGCTTGTCCTTGAGCGCGGCAGACATGTAGTTCATCCAGATCGGCAACGCCACGGTGCCGCCGAACTCGCGGCGACCGAGACTTTCCGGCTGGTCGAAACCGGTCCACACGGTGGTCACGTAATCGGCGTTGTAACCGGAGAACCACGCATCCTTCGATTCGTTGGTGGTACCGGTCTTGCCGGCGATGTCGCTGCGGCCCATGGCCAGTGCGCGGCGTCCGGTGCCGAGCTTGATCACGTCCTGCAGCATGCTGTTGAGGATGTACGTGGTACGTCCATCGACGATCCGCTCGGCCACGGCCGGCGCTTGTGGCGCGGCGGCAGCGCCCGGTGCTTCACCCGGAACCGGTGCGGCGTTGACGGTGATCGACTGAGGTGTCGGCGCCGCGATGCCATCGGTCGCCGAGCCACCCTGTGGCACGGTCGGCGGGTTGGCGACGAACAGCGTGTCACCGTTGCGGCTTTCGATCTTGTCGATGATGTACGGGGTGATCTTGTAGCCGCCGTTGGCGAAGGTGCTCCAGCCGGTAGCGATTTCCATCGGGGTCAGGGTCGCGGTGCCCAGCGCCAGCGACAGATTCGGCGGCAGGTCCTGCTTGTTGAAGCCGAAACGGGTGATGTAGTCGATGGTCTTGCCCACACCCATCGCCTGCAACAGGCGGATCGACACCAGGTTACGCGACTTGTACAGCGCCTCGCGCAGACGGATCGGGCCGAGGAAGGTGTTGGTGTCGTTCTTCGGCCGCCAGACCTTGTCCAGGTACTCGTCGACGAACACGATCGGCGCGTCGTTGACCAGGGTTGCGGCGGTGTAACCGCTGTCCAGCGCAGCGCTGTAGACGAACGGCTTGAAGCTCGACCCCGGCTGACGCTTGGCCTGCAGGGCGCGGTTGTAGTTGCTCTGCTCGAAGGCGAAACCGCCGACCAGCGAGCGAATCGCGCCGTTCTGCGGATCCAGCGACACCAGCGCGCCTTGCGCCTGCGGGATCTGGCTGAATTTCAGCGAATTGTTCGGCTGACGCTGCACGCGAATCAGGTCGCCGACCTGCGCCACATCCGACGGCTGACGCGGTGCGGCGCCCATGCTGTTGGTGTTGAGGAACGGCCGCGCCCATTTCATGGTGTCCCAGGCGACGTGTTCTTCGCCGGTACGGGTCAGCACCTGCAAGCCATTCTTGTCGACCTGGGTAACGATGGCCGGCTCCAGGCTGCTGATGGTGCGCTGCTTGGTCAGCTCGGTCGCCCACGCTTCGTGGGTCTTGCCCGGCAGACGCGATTCAGGGCCACGGTAGCCGTGACGCTGATCGTAGGTCATCAGGCCTTCGTGCAGCGCGGTGTTGGCCATTTCCTGCAGGTTGCTCGGCACCGTGGTGGTGACGCGGAAACCTTCGGTGTAAGCGTCGCTGCCATAGCGACCGACCATTTCGGCTCGGGCCATTTCGGCGATGTACGGTGCGTTCACTTCCGGGGTCGGCACGTGATAACTGGCGTTCAGCGGCTCGTTGATCGCGGCGGTGTAGTCCGCCTCGGAAATCTTCCCGAGCTTGTACATGCGCCCAAGGATCCAGTCGCGACGCTCCTTGCTGCGCGCCGGGTTGGCCAGCGGGTTGAAGCGCGACGGGGCTTTCGGCAGGCCGGCGATCATCGCCATCTGCGCCAGGCTTACGTCGCGGATCGACTTGCCGTAATAGACCTGGGCCGCCGCCTCGATGCCGTAGGCGCGGTTACCCAGATAAATTTTGTTCACGTACAGCTCGAGGATCTCGTCCTTGGTCAGCTGCCGCTCGATCTGCAGGGCCAGAAGAATCTCGGTGGTTTTGCGCGAGAAGCTGCGTTCGCTGGTCAGGAAGAAGTTCTTCGCCACCTGCATGGTGATGGTGCTGCCGCCGGACTGAATGTGCCCGCTTTTGACCAGTTGGGTCGCGGCGCGCATCAGGCTGCTCGGATCGACGCCATAGTGGTTGGCGAAATTGTCGTCTTCAGCACTTAGTAACGCATTAATGAAATTGGGTGGAATGTCGGCGAAACGGATCGGAGTACGGCGCATTTCGCCAAATTCTGCGATCAACTTGTTGTCGCTGCTGTAGACCCGGAGCGGAATCTGCAACTGAATGCTTCTCAGCGCCTCCACAGACGGCAAACCCGGACTAAGGTAAAGAAACGCGCCGCTGAGACCTAAAAGCAGTCCGCAGAAAACGGCGACGATGGACCAACCGAAAAATTTCAGCAGACGAATCAAGGCTTTTGAACATCCAGGGCAAAGAATGAATTGGGCGACAGGGTTCCGGTAACACACAGAACAGCCTGGGCCGGCAGTAAAAAGCGGAAAAAAACGCTGGGCATTATAAGCACTTTTCTGCTGGGGGCGTCATTTGCGCTTCTGTCAAGACGGGGTGAAGGAACGCAATGCGTATTACAGAGTCCGTAACTCACGGAAAGTCATAGGGAATTGGTAGTGCTGGGACTCTTCAAGAAAAAGACCAATACGTTACTGGGGATCGACATCAGCTCCACTTCGGTGAAGCTGCTGGAGTTGAGCCGTCAGGGCGACCGCTACCGGGTCGAGGCCTACGCGGTAGAGCCGCTGCCGCCCAACGCCGTGGTCGAAAAGAACATCGCCGAGCTCGAAGGCGTGGGCCATGCCTTGGCCCGGGTGCTGGTCAAGGCACGCACCGGGCTCAAGAGCGTGGCGGTGGCGGTGGCCGGTTCTGCGGTGATCACCAAGATCATCGAGATGGATGCCGGGCTGACCGATGACGAGCTGGAAAACCAGCTCAAGATCGAAGCCGACCAATACATTCCCTATCCACTGGACGAAGTCGCCATCGATTTCGAAGTCCAGGGCGTGTCGCCGCGCAACCCGGAGCGCGTCAGCGTGCTGCTGGCCGCCTGTCGCAAGGAAAACGTCGAAGTCCGCGAAGCGGCGCTGGCGCTGGCCGGGCTGACCGCGCGCGTGGTCGATGTCGAGGCCTATGCGCTGGAGCGCTCGTTCGGTCTGCTCGCCACTCAACTGGCAGCCTCGCAGGAACGCCTGACCGTGGCGGTGGTGGACATCGGCGCGACCATGACTACCCTCAGCGTCCTGCATAACGGCCGCATCATCTATACCCGCGAGCAACTGTTCGGTGGCCGGCAACTGACCGAGGAAATCCAGCGCCGCTACGGCCTGACTGTCGAGCAGGCCGGGCTGGCGAAAAAGCAGGGTGGCCTGCCGGATGATTATGTCAGCGAGGTGTTGCAGCCATTCCGTGACGCACTGGTGCAGCAGGTCTCGCGCTCGTTGCAGTTCTTCTTTGCCTCCGGGCAGTACAACGCCGTCGATCACATCCTGTTGGCCGGCGGCACCGCCTCGGTGCCGGGGCTGGATCGGCTGATCGAACAGCGTCTGGGCACCCCGACCCAGGTCGCCAACCCGTTTTCCGACATGGCCTTGAACAGCAAGGTCAACGCCGGGGCCCTGGCCAGTGACGCGCCGGCCCTGATGATTGCCTGCGGGCTCGCGCTCAGGAGTTTCGACTGATGGCGCGGATCAACCTTCTCCCCTGGCGTGAGGAACGTCGCGAAGAGCGGCGCAAACGCTTTCTGCTGATCCTGATCGGGGTGTTCGTCGGTTCGGTGGGCGCAGTGTTCATCGCCGATCAGATCTTCAGTACCGCCACCGAGCGGCAGGCAGCACGCAATGCCTACATCGGCAAACAAATCGCCGTGGTGGACGAGCGGATCAAGCAGATCAGCGAGCTAAAGGCACGGCGCCAGCAACTGGTCGAGCGCATGCGCATCATCCAGGACCTGCAGGGCAACCGGCAGATCAGCGGGCGGATTTTCGATCAGCTGGCGCGCACGCTGCCGGACGGGGTGTATTTCACCAGCGTGAAATTGCTCGGCAAGACGCTGTCGATCAGCGGCGCGGCGGAGTCGAACAACCGCGTTTCGGAGCTGATGCGCAATCTGGATGCTTCCGACTGGTTCGATGCGCCCAGCTTGAACGAGGTGAAGGCGACGACCGCCGGTCAGGTGGATCAGGCCAACGTCTTTCAGCTGACTGTGCGTCAGACCCAGCCAGCCGTGACGGAGGGCGAAAAATGAAGCCGTCCGAATGGCTGCAAAGTCTGCGCAACATCGACTTCAACGATCTGGATACCAGCAACATCGGCTCCTGGCCGGCCGCGGTGAAAACTATCGCGGGAGCATTGCTGGCGGTGCTGGTGTTGGCGCTTGGCTATAACTTTTTCATCAGCGACATGGAAAACCAGCTGGAAGCCAAGCGTCAGGAAGAGGACACCTTGAAGGAGCAGTTCGCCAGCAAGGCGCACATGGCCGCCAACCTGGAGCTGTACACCCAGCAGATGAAGGAGATGGAGAACTCCTTCGGCGTACTCCTGCGGCAGTTGCCCAGCGACACCGAGGTCCCGGGATTGCTCGAGGACATTACCCGTACCGGGCTGGGCAGCGGTCTTGAATTCGAAGAGATCAAGCTGCTGCCGGAGGTGACCCAGCCGTTCTACATCGAGCTGCCGATCCAGATCACTGTCACCGGGGCTTACCACGACCTCGCGACCTTCGTCAGTGGCGTCGCCGGGTTGCCACGGATCGTCACCTTGCACGATTTCGAACTGGCACCGGCCAATCCCGATGGCGGGACGAAGCTGCGCATGAGCATTCTCGCCAAGACCTACCGCTATAACGACAAGGGGTTGGACAAATGACCCCGATCCGTTATTTCGCCCTGTCAGTGCTGTTGCTGGGTCTTGGCGGATGCTTTGGTGGAGATGACTTCAGCGACCTCGATGCCTACATGAACGAAGTGCGTCTGCGCCCGGCCGGCCGGATCGAGCCGACGCCGACGTTTCATTCCTATCCTACTTTTACCTACAGCGCGGCCAACCTGCGTAGCCCGTTCTCGCGCCAGGTGCGCGTCGATCTGGCCGGGCAGCAGCGTGGCTCGCGCAACGTCAAACCCGACCCCAACCGGGTCAAGCAATACCTCGAAGGTTTCAACATCGAGCAGTTTGAAATGGTCGGCACGATCTCCAATGCCAGCGGCTCCTTCGCCTTGCTGCGCGGGGCGGGTGCAGTGCATCGGTTGAAAGTCGGCGACTACCTGGGGCGCAACGACGGGCGCATTGTCGCCATCAGCGCCACTCAGGTCGATGTGGTCGAGATCGTGCCCGACGGCGAAGGCGCCTGGCTGGAACGTCCGCGCACCATTCCTTTGAAAGAGCACTCATAGTGGAAGTCGAACAATGAACAGGATTTTCTCCACCCTCGGTTTTTCGCTATGGATAGCGCTGCTTTCACCGATGGTTCAGGCGGCCAGCCTCAAGACGCTGGATGTCGCGGCGTTGCCGGGTGACCGCATCGAGTTGAAGCTGTCGTTCGACAGCCCGCCACCGCAACCCAAGGGCTACACCACCGAATCGCCGGCGCGAATCGCCCTGGATCTGCCGGGTGTCGCCAGCCAACTGACGAGCAAGACCCGCGATCTGGGCAGCGGTAACGCGCGAACCGCCACAGTGGTGGAAGCCAACGACCGCACGCGCCTGATCATCAACCTGACGCAACTGACGCCCTACACCTCACGGGTCGAGGGCAACAATCTGTTCGTGGTGGTCGGGCAGGGCGCCAAGCCTGCTGCGCCACGGCCAGCCGTTGTTGCGCCACGACCGGTCGCGGCGCCGGCGAAGGCTTATACCCCCGTCGCCAAAACCATTCGTGGTGTCGACTTCCAGCGCGGCACTGCGGGGGAGGGCAATGTCGTCATCGACCTGTCGGACCCGACCATCGCCCCGGACATCCAGGAGCATGACGGCAAGATCATCCTCAGCTTTGCTCGCACGCAGTTGCCCGACAGGCTGCGGGTGCGCCTCGACGTCAAGGACTTCGCCACGCCGGTGCAGTTCGTCAACGCTGCCGCCACTGGTGATCGTGCGGTGATCACCGTCGAACCCAGCGGCACGTTCGACTATTCCACCTATCAGACCGACAACAAACTGACCGTCAGTATTCGCCCGATGACGGTCGATGACCTGCAAAAGCGCAACGCTGACCGCAACAGCTACAGCGGCGAAAAGCTTTCGCTGAATTTCCAGGACATCGACGTGCGCTCGGTGCTGCAACTGATCGCCGATTTCACCAACCTCAATCTGGTGGCCAGCGATACCGTGCAGGGCGGGATCACCTTGCGTCTGCAGAACGTGCCGTGGGATCAGGCGCTGGATCTGGTGCTGAAAACCAAGGGGCTGGACAAGCGCAAGATCGGCAACGTGTTGCTGGTGGCGCCGGCCGACGAAATCGCCGCCCGTGAACGCCAGGAGCTGGAGTCGCAGAAACAGATCGCCGAACTGGCGCCGCTGCGCCGCGAACTGCTGCAAGTGAATTACGCCAAGGCCGCGGACATCGCCAAGCTGTTCCAGTCGGTGACCAGCGCCGAGGCGAAAATCGACGAGCGTGGCTCGATCACCGTCGATGAACGGACCAACAACATCATTGCCTACCAGACCCAGGATCGCCTCGACGAACTGCGGCGGATCGTGGCGCAACTGGATATTCCGGTGCGTCAAGTGATGATCGAGGCGCGGATCGTCGAGGCCAACGTCGATTACGACAAGAGTCTGGGCGTGCGCTGGGGCGGTTCGATCCAGAACAAGGGCAACTGGAACACCTCGGGGGTCAGTAACGGTACCTCGACCACCATTGGCACACCGGGCAGCACCAGTACCAACTCGCCGTTCGTCGACATGGGCACGGTGGGTAATACCTCGGGGATCGGCATCGCCTTCATTACCGACAATGTGCTGCTCGATCTTGAGCTGACCGCCATGGAGAAAACCGGCAACGGTGAGATCGTCTCGCAGCCCAAAGTGGTCACCTCCGACAAAGAGACGGCGAAGATCCTCAAGGGCACCGAGATTCCGTATCAGGAAGCCAGCTCCAGCGGTGCGACGTCGGTGTCGTTCAAGGAGGCTTCGCTGTCGCTGGAAGTGACGCCGCAGATCACCCCCGACAACCGCATCATCATGGAGGTCAAGGTCACCAAGGACGAACCGGACTACCTGAACAAAGTGCAGGATGTACCGCCGATCAAGAAGAACGAGGTCAACGCCAAGGTGCTGGTGAACGACGGCGAGACCATCGTGATTGGGGGCGTTTTCTCAAATACTCAAAGCAAGGTCGTAGATAAGGTGCCATTTCTTGGCGATGTGCCGTATCTTGGCCGCCTTTTCCGGCGTGATGTGGTTTCGGAGAAAAAATCCGAGCTGCTGGTATTTCTCACTCCGCGTATCATGAATAACCAGGCGATTGCTGTGAGTCGTTGATTCTGTGCGAAATTTGATTCTTGTAGGACCGATGGGCGCTGGAAAAAGCACCATCGGCCGGTTGCTGGCCAAAGAGCTGCGCCTGCCGTTCAAAGATTCCGACAAGGAAATTGAACTGCGCACGGGCGCCAATATCCCGTGGATCTTCGACAAGGAAGGCGAGCCCGGCTTTCGTGACCGTGAGCAGGCGATGATCGCCGAGCTGTGCGCGTTCGACGGCGTGGTGCTGGCGACCGGTGGCGGCGCGGTGATGCGTGATGCCAACCGCAAGGCCCTGCACGCGGGCGGACGGGTGGTGTATCTGCACGCCTCCGTCGAGCAGCAGGTCGGGCGTACGTCGCGCGATCGCAATCGTCCTTTGCTACGCACCGCCGATCCGGCGAAAACCCTGCGAGACCTGCTCGAGATCCGCGATCCGCTTTATCGAGAGATCGCCGATCTGGTGGTTGAAACCGACGAACGGCCACCGCGCATGGTGGTGCTCGACATTCTCGACCGTCTGGCGCAGCTGCCACCCCGTTAAAGCGCCGCCGGAAATGCGCTATCCTCGGCGTCCTGTCACAGCCGCCGAGGTTGTGGCGGATGGCGTGCGAGCGGCGTCAGATTCGCTACAGGCCGCAGACAACCAATAATTCAGGGCAGGACGCCTGCTTCCATCTTCACTGTGGGGACACATGCAGACACTCAAGGTCGATCTAGGCGAGCGCAGCTACCCGATTCATATTGGCGAAGGTTTGTTGGATCAGCCCGAATTGCTGGCGCCGCATATCCATGGGCGGCAAGTGGCAATCATCTCCAACGAGACCGTTGCGCCGCTCTATCTCGAACGTCTGACCCGCAGCCTTGCGCAGTTCTCGGTGATCTCGGTGGTGCTGCCGGACGGCGAAGCCTTCAAGAACTGGGAAACCCTGCAACTGATCTTCGACGGCCTGCTGACTGCCCGTCACGACCGCCGCACCACGATCATCGCCCTCGGCGGCGGTGTCATTGGTGATATGGCCGGTTTTGCCGCCGCCTGCTACCAGCGCGGTGTCGATTTCATCCAGATTCCTACCACGCTGCTGTCCCAGGTCGATTCGTCGGTGGGCGGCAAGACCGGTATCAACCATCCGCTGGGCAAGAACATGGTCGGCGCGTTCTATCAGCCGAACGTGGTGCTGATCGATACTGCATCGCTGAAAACCCTGCCGGAGCGTGAACTGTCCGCCGGTCTGGCCGAAGTCATCAAGTACGGTCTGATCTGCGACGAGCCGTTCCTGACCTGGCTCGAAGACAACGTCGACGCTCTGCGCGCGCTGGACCAGAAGGCCCTGACCTACGCCATCGAGCGTTCCTGCGCGGCCAAGGCGGCAGTGGTCGGTGCCGATGAGAAGGAAACCGGAGTGCGCGCCACGCTCAATCTCGGCCACACCTTCGGCCACGCCATCGAGACCCACATGGGCTATGGTGTCTGGTTGCATGGTGAGGCGGTGGCCGCTGGCACCGTGATGGCGCTGGAAATGTCCGCGCGTCTGGGCTGGATCAGCGAGCAGGAACGTGATCGCGGCATTCGTCTGTTCCAGCGTGCCGGTCTGCCGGTGATTCCGCCGGAAGAAATGACCGAAGCCGATTTTCTCGAACATATGGCAATTGATAAAAAAGTGATCGACGGTCGTCTGCGCCTGGTGCTGCTGCGCCGGATGGGCGAAGCGGTGGTGACCGCCGATTATCCGAAAGAGGTTCTACAGGCCACGCTGGGAGCGGATTACCGCGCTCTGGCTCAGCTTAAAGGTTAATAAGATTCCGATGACTAGTTTGCATGCCGACGAGGCGTTCCTCGGCCATTTCCAGTTAAGTCACGACCCTTTCGCGCCGCGGGTGCCGGGCTTCAAATTCTTCCCGGCCCAGCGCAAACCGGTGCTGGGGCAATTGCACCACCTGGCGCGTTACAGCCAGTTGCTGCTGGTGGTCACCGGCCCGCAGGGCAGCGGCAAGACCTTGCTGCGTCAGGCGCTGGTGGCCAGCACCAACAAGCAATCGGTACAAAGCGTTGTCGTGTCGGCCCGTGGAGCTGGCGATGCCGCCGGCGTGCTGCGTCAGGTGGCTCAGGCACTGAACGTGGCTCAGGCCGAAGTTGGCGCGATTCTGGATCAGGTGGTGCAGCTCGCGCTTACCGGCCAGGAGGTCTATCTGCTGGTGGATGACGCCGAGCAGCTCGACGAATCCGCGCTCGAAGCGCTGATGGCGCTAGGGGCCGGTGCACCGGAAGGTCGCCCGCATGTGTTCCTGTTCGGTGAGTCGTCGCTGATCGCGCAACTGGAGGCCTTGCACCTCGAGGAAGAGCGCTTCCACGTCATCGAACTGCAGCCGTATACCGAAGAAGAGACCCGCGAATATCTCGACCAACGGCTGGAAGGTGCGGGCCGGGGTGTCGAACTTTTCACCGCGGATCAGATCTCTGAGATTCACGAAAGCGCCGAGGGTTGGCCTGGCAACATCAACCAGGTCGCTCGCGATGCACTGATCGAAGTCATGATTGCCAGCCGCTCTGCGGTCAAGCGTCCAAGTATGGGGTTCAACATGCCGAAGAAACACGTATTGGCGATATCCGCCGTCGTTGTGGTCGCGGTCGCCGCCGCCTGGCTGATGCCGGGTCGCAACAAGGCGCCAACCACTGGCGCACCCGCCAACGAACAGGCACAACTGCCATTGGGTCAGGGCGCCAAGGGTGGCGCACCGAACGTCGAGTTCGCCGGCAATACCCAGCCGATGCCGCTGCCGCTGGTCGGCAACTCGCAACCGGTGATGCGCGGCCCGTTGGCTGAAGCCGCAGGCGGCATCACTGAAGGTGACGACGGCGTGCCGGTCGAAGGCTCCAGCGCAACGCCGCCGACCGTCACGACTTCCGCACCACCGGCAGGTGTCCCGGCCGGTCCAGCGCCGACGCCAGTACCTGTTCCGGCGGCCAAGCCGACCCCGGCTCCGACTCAGGTCGCCACCGCCAAGCCTGCTCCGGCAGCGCCAGCGGCCAAACCGGCTCCGGCTCCGGCCAAGCCTGTTGCGGCTGCCAAACCGGCAGAGAAGCCGGTTACCGTGGCCAAGGCTGCCGGTGGCAGCTGGTACGCCGGTCAGCCGACCAGCAATTACGTGGTGCAGATCCTCGGCACCAGCTCCGAAGCGACCGCGCAGAACTTCGTCAAGGAGCAGGGCGGCGAGTACCGTTATTTCAAGAAAGTCCTCAACGGCAAGCCTCTCTACGTGATCACCTACGGCAACTTCGCCAATCGTGATGCAGCCGTTTCTGCCATCAAGGCCTTGCCAGCGAAGGTTCAGGCTGGTAAACCTTGGCCTCGCACTGTCGCCAGCGTCCAACAGGAACTGGCAACAACTCGCTGAAGATTCGGCGGCCTTACCCAGGCCGCCTCTCCAAGCACCTCAAAATTTCTACGAGTGCGCGCCGTCTCTACAGACCGCGTGCCTTGTGGTGTCTGCGTCACAGTAGTCTTTGAGTCGTTGCAGTCAAAATTAAAAAAAGTTTTGACTAGCACAGCAGATCGCTTTAAACCTTTCACAAATGCGACATGAATTTGCGACATTTCGTCGTCAAATTTGTGAGCCTCTGTGTCGCTGTGTACAATGACCACCCTTTTGCCCCCGCAAAGCCGGCGTACGTTCGGCGCGGCAAGCAAGTGGTTGAATTGAAAAGAAATTTGCCTCGTAAAGAGGCAGCCTGGTGAGAAAGTGTCTATGAAAGCAGGTCTGTACCAACCAGATGAATTCAAGGATAACTGCGGTTTCGGCCTGATAGCTCATATGCAGGGCGAGCCCAGTCATACCCTTTTGCAAACGGCCATCGAGGCCCTGACCTGCATGACCCACCGCGGTGGGATTAATGCCGACGGCAAGACCGGTGACGGTTGCGGTCTGCTGATTCAAAAGCCTGACGCGTTCCTGCGGGCGATGGCCCAGGAAAACTTCAGCGTCGAGCTGCCCAAGCAATATGCCGTGGGCATGGTCTTCTTCAACCAGGATCCGGCCAAGGCCGAAGCCGCTCGCGAGAACATGAACCGCGAGATCCTCGCTGAAGGCCTGCAACTGATCGGCTGGCGCAAAGTGCCGATCGACACCAGCGTCCTCGGCCGACTGGCCCTCGAGCGCCTGCCGCAGATCGAGCAGGTGTACATCGGCGGTGAAGGCCTGAGCGATCAGGACATGGCGGTCAAGCTGTTCAGCGCCCGTCGTCGCTCGTCGGTGGCCAACGCCGCCGACACCGACCACTACATCTGCAGCTTTTCGCACAAGACCATCATCTATAAAGGCCTGATGATGCCGGCCGACCTGGCCGCGTTCTATCCGGACCTGGGTGACCAGCGCCTGCAAACCGCGATCTGCGTGTTCCACCAGCGCTTCTCCACCAACACCTTGCCGAAATGGCCGCTGGCCCAGCCATTCCGCTTCCTCGCCCACAACGGTGAGATCAACACCATCACTGGTAACCGTAACTGGGCACAGGCCCGTCGGACCAAGTTCAGCAACGATCTGATGGATCTGGAAGAACTCGGCCCGCTGGTCAACCGTGTCGGTTCCGACTCCTCGAGCATGGACAACATGCTCGAACTGATGGTCACCGGTGGCATCGACCTGTTCCGTGGCGTGCGGATGATCATTCCGCCAGCGTGGCAGAACGTTGAAACCATGGACCCGGATCTGCGTGCGTTCTACGAGTACAACTCGATGCACATGGAACCGTGGGACGGCCCGGCCGGCGTGGTGATGACCGATGGTCGTTACGCGGTGTGCCTGCTCGACCGTAACGGTCTGCGTCCGGCACGCTGGGTTACTACCACCAATGGTTTCATCACCGTTGCCTCGGAAATCGGCGTCTGGAACTACCAGCCAGAGGACGTGATTGCCAAGGGCCGTGTCGGCCCGGGCCAGATCCTCGCCGTGGACACCGAGACCGGGCAGATCCTCGATACCGACGCGATCGACAACCGTCTGAAGTCCCGTCATCCGTACAAGCAATGGCTGCGCAAGAACGCTCTGCGTATCCAGGCGACCATGGAAGATAACGACCACGGTTCGGCGTTCTACGACGTGGATCAGCTCAAGCAATACATGAAGATGTATCAGGTCACGTTCGAAGAGCGTGATCAGGTGCTGCGCCCGCTCGGTGAGCAAGGCTACGAAGCCGTTGGCTCGATGGGTGACGATACGCCGATGGCCGTGCTGTCGCAGCGCGTGCGCACGCCGTACGACTATTTCCGCCAGCAGTTCGCGCAGGTCACCAACCCGCCGATCGACCCGCTGCGTGAAGCGATCGTGATGTCGCTGGAGATCTGTCTCGGTGCCGAGCGCAACATCTTCCAGGAATCGCCGGAGCACGCCTCGCGCGTGATCCTCAGCTCGCCAGTGATCTCGCCGGCCAAGTGGCGCTCGCTGATGAACCTCGACCGCCCGGGTTTCGAGCGGCAGATCATCGACCTCAACTACGACGAAAGCGTCGGCCTCGAAGCGGCGATTCGCAACGTCGCCGATCAGGCTGAAGAAGCCGTGCGCGCCGGGCGTACCCAGATCGTCCTCAGCGACCGCCATATCGCCCCGGGCAAGCTGCCGATCCACGCTTCGCTGGCCACCGGCGCGGTGCACCACCGCCTGACCGAAAAAGGCCTGCGCTGCGATTCCAACATCCTCGTTGAAACCGCCACCGCGCGCGATCCGCATCACTTTGCGGTGCTGATCGGTTTCGGCGCCTCGGCGGTCTATCCGTTCCTGGCCTACGAAGTGCTGGGCGACCTGATCCGTACCGGTGAAGTGCTGGGCGACCTCTATGAGGTGTTCAAGAACTACCGCAAGGGCATCACCAAAGGCCTGTTGAAGATCCTGTCGAAGATGGGCATCTCGACCATCGCCTCGTACCGCGGTGCGCAGCTGTTTGAAGCCATCGGCCTGTCCGAAGAAGTGTGCGAGCTGAGCTTCCGTGGCGTGCCGAGCCGCATCAAGGGTGCGCGTTTCGTCGACATCGAAGCCGAGCAGAAAGCCCTCGCTACCGAAGCCTGGAGTCCGCGCAAGCCGATCCAGCAGGGCGGTCTGCTGAAGTTCGTCCACGGCGGCGAATATCACGCTTACAACCCGGACGTGGTCAACACCCTGCAAGCCGCCGTGCAGCAGGGCGACTATGCCAAGTTCAAGGAATACACCTCGCTGGTGGATAACCGCCCGGTGTCGATGATCCGCGACCTGTTCAAGGTCAAGACCCTCGACAAGCCGCTGGACATCAGCGAAGTCGAACCGCTGGAATCAGTGCTCAAGCGCTTCGACTCCGCCGGTATCTCGCTGGGCGCACTGTCGCCGGAAGCGCACGAAGCCCTGGCCGAAGCCATGAACCGCCTCGGTGCGCGTTCCAACTCCGGCGAAGGCGGCGAAGACCCGGCGCGCTACGGCACCATCAAGAGCTCGAAAATCAAGCAGGTCGCGACCGGCCGTTTCGGTGTCACCCCGGAATACCTGGTCAACGCCGAAGTGCTGCAGATCAAGGTCGCGCAGGGCGCCAAGCCGGGCGAGGGCGGGCAACTGCCGGGCGGCAAGGTCAACGGGCTGATCGCCAAGCTGCGTTACGCAGTGCCGGGCGTGACCCTGATTTCGCCACCGCCGCACCACGACATCTACTCGATCGAAGACTTGTCGCAACTGATCTTCGACCTGAAACAGGTCAACCCGAAGGCACTGGTTTCAGTGAAACTGGTAGCGGAAGCGGGCGTCGGCACCATCGCCGCCGGTGTGGCCAAGGCCTATGCGGACTTGATCACCATCTCCGGCTACGACGGTGGCACCGGTGCTTCGCCGCTGACCTCGATCAAATACGCAGGCGCTCCGTGGGAACTCGGCCTCGCTGAAACCCACCAGACCCTGCGCGGCAACGACCTGCGCGGCAAAGTCCGGGTGCAGACCGACGGCGGCCTGAAAACCGGCCTCGACGTGATCAAGGCCGCGATCCTCGGTGCCGAAAGCTTCGGCTTCGGTACAGCGCCAATGATTGCCCTGGGCTGCAAATACCTGCGCATCTGCCACCTGAACAACTGCGCCACCGGCGTTGCGACGCAGAACGAGAAGCTGCGCAAGGATCACTACATCGGTACCGTCGACATGGTGGTGAACTTCTTCACCTACGTCGCCGAAGAAACCCGTGAGTGGCTGGCCAAGCTCGGCGTGCGTTCCCTCGAAGAGCTGATCGGTCGTACCGATCTGCTGGAAATCCTCGAAGGCCAGACCGCCAAGCAACACCATCTGGATCTGACCCCGCTGCTGGGCAGCGATCACATCCCGGCGGACAAACCGCAATTCTGCGGCGTTGAGCGCAACCCGCCGTTTGACCAAGGCCTGCTGGCCGAGAAAATGGTCGACATGGCGACGTCGGCGATCAACGACCTCAGCGGCGCCGAGTTCGAACTGGACATCTGCAACTGCGACCGTTCGATCGGTGCGCGGATCTCCGGCGAAATCGCACGCAAGCACGGCAATCAGGGCATGGCCAACGCGCCGATCACCTTCCGCTTCAAAGGCACGGCCGGTCAGAGCTTCGGCGTGTGGAACGCCGGCGGTCTGCACATGTACCTGGAAGGCGACGCCAACGACTACGTCGGCAAAGGCATGACTGGCGGCAAACTGGTCATCGTGCCGCCGAAGGGCAGCGTCTATCAGACTCAGAACAGCGCCATCATCGGCAACACCTGCCTGTACGGCGCCACCGGCGGCAAGTTGTTCGCCGCCGGCACCGCGGGCGAGCGTTTTGCTGTGCGTAACTCCGGTGCCCACACCGTCGTGGAAGGCACTGGCGATCACTGCTGCGAGTACATGACCGGTGGTTTCGTCTGCGTCCTGGGCAAGACTGGTTACAACTTCGGCTCTGGCATGACCGGTGGTTTCGCCTACGTGCTCGATCAGGACAACACCTTCGTTGACCGGGTCAACCACGAACTGGTGGAAATCCAGCGGATCAGCGGCGAGGCGATGGAAGCCTACCGCAGCCACCTGCAGAACGTGCTGAACGAGTACGTCAAGGAAACCGAGAGCGAGTGGGGTCGTGAACTCGCCGAGAACCTTGATGACTACCTGCGTCGTTTCTGGCTGGTCAAGCCTAAGGCTGCCAACCTGAAGTCGTTGCTTTCCAGCACTCGTGCCAACCCGCAGTGATATGCGCCTGAAGAGTTTGATGAGGTTTTAACAATGGCTGAACGTCTGAATAACGACTTCCAGTTCATCGATGTCGGGCGCAAGGATCCGAAGAAGAAACTGTTGCGTCAACGCAAGAAAGAGTTCGTCGAGATCTACGAACCGTTCAAACCCCAGCAGTCGGCCGACCAGGCCCACCGCTGCCTGGGTTGCGGCAACCCGTATTGCGAGTGGAAGTGCCCGGTGCACAACTTCATTCCCAACTGGCTGAAGCTGGTGGCCGAGGGCAACATCCTCCAGGCCGCCGAGCTGTCGCACCAGACCAACACCCTGCCGGAAGTCTGTGGCCGGGTGTGCCCGCAGGATCGGCTGTGCGAGGGTGCCTGCACCCTCAACGACGGTTTCGGTGCGGTGACCATCGGTTCGGTCGAGAAGTACATCACCGACACTGCGTTCGCCATGGGCTGGCGCCCGGACATGTCCAAGGTCAAACCGACCGGCAAACGTGTCGCGATCATCGGTGCGGGCCCGGCGGGTCTGGGCTGTGCCGACGTGCTGGTGCGTGGCGGTGTGACCCCGGTGGTGTTCGACAAGAACCCGGAAATCGGCGGTCTGCTGACCTTCGGCATTCCCGAGTTCAAGCTTGAGAAGAGCGTGCTGAGCAATCGTCGCGAAGTCTTCACCGGCATGGGCATTGAGTTCCGCCTCAACACTGAGGTCGGCAAGGACGTGACCATGGAGCAACTGCTCGCCGAATACGATGCGGTATTCATGGGCATGGGCACCTACACCTACATGAAGGGCGGTTTTGCCGGTGAGGATCTGCCGGGCGTCTACGACGCGCTGGACTTCCTGATTGCCAACGTCAACCGCAACCTGGGCTTTGAAAAGTCGCCGGAAGATTTCGTCGACATGAAAGGCAAGAAGGTCGTGGTACTCGGCGGCGGCGACACGGCGATGGACTGCAACCGCACCTCGATCCGTCAGGGCGCCAAGTCGGTGACCTGTGCTTATCGTCGTGACGAAGCGAACATGCCCGGCTCGCGCAAAGAGGTGAAGAACGCCAAGGAAGAAGGCGTGAAATTCCTCTACAACCGCCAGCCGATCGCGATCGTTGGCGAGGACAAGGTCGAAGGCGTGAAGGTGGTCGAGACCCGTCTCGGCGAACCGGACGCCCGTGGCCGCCGCAGCCCCGAGCCGATCCCGGGCTCCGAAGAGATCATCCCGGCCGACGCCGTGGTCATTGCGTTCGGTTTCCGTCCAAGCCCGGCACCGTGGTTCGAACAGTTCGAAATCCAGACCGACAGCCAGGGCCGCGTCGTCGCGCCTGAGCAGGGTCAGTACAAGCACCAGACCAGCAACCCGAAAATCTTCGCCGGTGGCGACATGGTGCGCGGTTCCGACCTGGTGGTAACGGCAATCTTCGAAGGCCGCAATGCGGCTGAAGGGATCCTCGATTACCTGGGTGTCTAAGCAAACAACGCAATACCTTGTAGGAGTGAGCCTGCTCGCGATGACGGTAGATCAGTCCCTGATGCATTGACTGAAACACCGCTATCGCGAGCAGGCTCACTCCTACAGTTGTTTTGGGGTGTTGCAAAATCAGTATTCCAACGCAATAAATTGACCCGATAGACAAAAGGCTGACCTGCATCCGTGCCTTTTGCGTCGCGCTCTGAGAAAATGCCCGCACTTTTTTTCCGGATGCCGACATGACTGCCCTGAAGAACGACCGTTTCCTCCGCGCCCTGCTCAAGCAACCTGTAGACGTCACCCCGGTGTGGATGATGCGCCAGGCCGGCCGCTACCTGCCTGAATACCGCGCCAGCCGTGCCCAGGCCGGTGATTTCATGAGCCTGTGCATGAATCCGGAATTCGCTTGCGAAGTTACGTTGCAACCGCTCGACCGCTACCCGCAACTGGACGCGGCGATCCTGTTCTCCGACATCCTCACCATCCCCGATGCCATGGGCCAGGGTCTGTACTTCGAGACCGGTGAAGGCCCGCGCTTCAAGAAAGTCGTCAGCACCCTGGCCGACATCGAAGCGTTGCCGATCCCTGATCCACACAAGGATCTCGGCTATGTGATGGACGCGGTCAGCACCATTTGCCGCGAGCTGAATGGTCGTGTGCCGCTGATCGGCTTCTCCGGCAGCCCGTGGACCCTCGCCACTTACATGGTTGAAGGCGGCTCGTCGAAAGACTTCCGCAAAACCAAGGCGATGCTCTACGACAACCCGCAAGCCATGCACCTGCTGCTGGACAAACTGGCGCAGTCGGTGACCTCGTACCTCAACGGCCAGATCCAGGCCGGCGCGCAAGCGGTGCAGATCTTCGATACCTGGGGCGGCAACCTGTCGGCGGCGGCGTACCAGGAGTTCTCCCTGGCGTACATGAAGAAAATCGTCAGCGGCCTGATCCGCGAGCACGACGGTCGCAAAGTGCCGGTGATCCTCTTCACCAAGAACGGCGGCCTGTGGCTGGAAAGTATCGCCGACGCTGGCGCCGACGCACTGGGCCTGGACTGGACCTGCGACATCGGCAACGCTCGCGCCCGTGTCGGCGACAAGGTCGCGCTGCAAGGCAACATGGACCCGACCGTGCTCTACGCCAAACCTGAAGCGATCCGCACTGAAGTCGGTCGTATTCTGGCCAGCTATGGCAAAGGCAGTGGCCACGTGTTCAACCTGGGTCACGGCATCACTCCGGAAGTCGACCCAGAGCACGCCGGTGCGTTCCTGCGCGCGGTGCATGAACTGTCGGCGCAGTATCACGAGTAAGATTTTGACACGACCGCCCGAATGCAATGTTCGGGCGGTAATTGATTTTTGTATGTTTAAGTTGAAAGTTCAATAAACCTTGTTCGTAAAGATTGTTTACTTTGTGCAGTTTCTGTTAATGGTTTTCTCGTTGACGTTGATAATTCAGAGCTTTGTAATGGCGCCACTTGTTTATCAGGATGGTTGCAATGAAAAGGGTTGGATATTCGCGTCTCCAGATTGCTTTGCACTGGATATCTGCGGCAGTAATTTTATGGGCTCTGTTGTCTGGCTTCTATGTGTCAGTCATTAAAGTTGCAGCGGAAACAAAATCGATAGTCGGATTTATAAATGTTTCGGTGACGGCTTTATTTATTCCGATATTTATACTGAGATTGTATGTTTCTGTAAGAGGCTCTCACACCACTTGCGAGGTGGACAGGACCTTTGTGGAGCGTCTGGCGAGGTGGATGCATAAGTCTATTTATCTGATGACGGCGGTTGTCTTGCTCACAGGAATATTAATGATGGATCGACCGATCAATATATTTGATCTGGTTCTTATTCCGGCGCCGCTGAACGATCTACAGTGGATTGATCGGTTCTTCGTCATCCATGTTTGGGCGTGCGTGATGTTACTGGTTCAAGTAGCGCTACACATCGCAGCCGTTATCAAACACGAAATGTGTGGGCGCCGAATCCTGAAAAAAATGGTGTTCTGACTCAAGCGGGAGCGCTGCCACCGAGGGGCGGCAACTTCGCCAGTTTCAACGCCACCAACAGCGCGATCATCAACAGGGCGCCAATAAACAGGCCGATGCCATTCCACCCGCCGAGATGCCAGAACACCCCGCCAGCCGTGCCGGCAATACTCGACCCGGCGTAATAGCTGAACAAATACAACGACGACGCCTGGCCCTTGGCCTTGGTCGCGCGCCGGCCGATCCAGCTGCTCGCCACCGAGTGCGCGCCGAAGAAGCCGAAGGTGAAGATCAGCATGCCGACGATCACCAGCAACAGCGGCGTAAACATCGTGAGCGCAAGGCCGGCGAACATCAGCGCGATGGTTGCCCACAGCACTTTGCGCCGCCCCAGTTTGTCCGCCAGTGAACCGATCTTCGCCGAGCTGTAGATGCCCGACAGGTACACCACCGATAGCAAACCGACGAACACCTGATCGAGGTTGTACGGCGCGGCCAGCAGGCGATAGCCGATGTAGTTGAACAGGGTGACGAAGGCGCCCATCAGCACGAATGCTTCAAGAAACAGCAGCGGCAGGCCGGCGTCGCGAAAGTGCATGGTGAAGCCATCAAGCAGGCTGCGTGGGTGCAGCGAGCGTGAGCGGAAGTTGCGCGATTCGGGAAGGATCTTCCAGAACACTGCCGCCGCAACCAATGCCAAACCGCCGATCACCAGCATCGCCGTGTGCCAGCTGACGAAATCGATCAGCACCCCGGTGATCAAGCGGCCGCTCATCCCGCCAATCGCGTTGCCGCCGATGTAAAGGCCCATCGCCAGACCGATGTGCTGTGGATGGATTTCCTCGCTCAGATACGTCATCGCCACCGCCGCCAGACCACTCAACGACAGCCCGATCAGCGCGCGCATGATCAGCACGCCGTGCCAGCTCGGCATCATCGAGCTGGCGATGGTGCACAACGCGGCGGCGAACAGTGCCGCGACCATCACCGGTTTGCGTCCGACCCGGTCGGAGATCGGCCCGGTGATCAACAGCCCGACGGCCAGCATGCCAGTCGCCACCGACAGAATCAGGCTGCTCTGCGCCGCGTTGATTCCATACTCGTGGGACAGCAGCGGCATCATCGGCTGCACGCAATACAGCAAAGCGAAGGTCGCGAAGCCGCCGCTGAACAGCGCCAGTACCGTGCGCATGAACATCGGCGTGCCTTTTTCGATGTAGATCTCCTGCAGCTCGGCGATGACATCATCCGCCGCGGCAGGCGGAACTTCATGGGCAAGAGGGGCGGCGGCGGTTTTCACATCAGACCTCGGAGGACACGGCCAGGCAGGCAATGAAAAAATCATATAGCTGGCTAATGTTTCTATCCAATATATTGTTCGACCTGTTTGATAGCTTTAACGACCTAATGGAGTTTCCATGGAATTGCGTCATCTGCGCTACTTCATCGCCGTCGCCGAGGAACTGCATTTCGGCCGCGCTGCACAGGTACTGGGGATCTCTCAGCCACCGTTGAGTCAGCAGATTCAGGCGTTGGAGCAAGAGGTCGGCGCGCGGTTGTTCGAGCGCACCAATCGTCGGGTCGAACTGAGTGAGGCCGGCCGATTGTTTCTGCAGGAGGCGCGGCTGGTGCTGGCGCAGGTCGACAAAGCCGCGGATGTCGCCCGGCGTGCGCAACTCGGCGAGCTCGGCGAATTGAAGATTGGCTTCACCTCGTCGGCGCCGTTCAACTCGACCATTCCCCAGGCGATTTTTTCTTTTCGCCAGCGTTTCCCGGCAGTGCACCTGAACCTGCGGGAGATGAGCAGCACCATGGTCGCGGATGCGCTGGTGGATGAGTCGATCGAAGTCGGGATCATGCGCCCGCTGGGCCTGCCGGATTCGCTCAGTGTGGTGGAGCTGATGCGTGAGCCGCTGGTGGCGGTGCTCGGCTCCAAACATCCGTTGGCGCAGGGCAGCGAGGAAGGCTTGTTCCTCTCGGCGCTGGCGCTGGAGCCGTTCGTGTTCTTTCCACGCAGCTACGGCAGCGGGCTGTATGCGCAACTGCTCAGTCTGGCCCGCGATGCCGGATTCAGCCCGCACTTCGCCCAGGAGGCCGGTGAGGCGATGACCATCATCGGACTGGTCGCAGCGGGGCTGGGGGTTTCGGTGTTGCCGGCGTCGTATCAGCGGATGCGCATTGACGGTGTGGTCTATCGACCACTGCTTGATCCGGAGGCGGTGTCGGCGGTGTGGCTGGTGCAGCGCAAGGATCAGAAATCGCCGATGGCCAAGGCGTTCGTCGAGCTGCTGACGCGCAAGGTTGAGCCTTCAAAAGCTTGATTGCTGCGCAATCAAATCGCGAGCAGGCTCGCTCCCACAGGGGAACGCATTCCAAGGTGGGAGCGAGCCTGCTCGCGAAGGCGTCAACTCAAACACCAACGCCCCTCAGGGCAACCGCACCAGATCCCCCTTCAACGCCACCCGTGTCACAAACACCCCCGCACGGCACTCATAGGTATTCAAATCCTTGCGCACATGCTGGTCGTAATAACTGACGATATTGACCACCGCATTTGCCCCGACCCGCTTGGCGTCGGCCTGCAACTTGATCAGGTTCGACTGCAGCACCCACTCGCAGGAATCGTGATCACTCTTGTTGAAGCCGTTGGTCTTCAGATCACTGACCACATCCCGGCGCAACAAGCGCTGCGTGCCCTGCGGCCCATTGCCGATCAGATAGAACTTCACACTGCCATCCAGCCGCCCGGCGCGAATCGCATCCGAGAGCACGGTCTCGAACGGCATGTACATCAGATTGGTGGCGTGGCTGGCGTTGGGCAATAGCCCGAGGAGCGCGGCGGCGATCAGGGCTTTCACTTGCATGGTCATCTCCTTGACTTTGCGAGTCAGCATTCAACGATTTATGGAGTGTAGACACCGTACGTCGGTGCAGAAAAAACCGTCTGGTACATGTGTAGCTCAAGGGCTACACTCTCGGTCATGCCCGAGATCATTCGAAGTTCAACATTCTCCAGCTGGCTTTTGAAGCTGGCTGACAGCCGCGCCAGGATGCGTATTCAGGTGCGCATTGATCGTATGGCCGATGGGAATTTTGGTGATGTCAAAGTCGTCGGTGAGGGGCTCAGCGAAGTCAGAATTGACTATGGCCCCGGATATCGAGTCTATTTCATGCAACAAGGTCGGCAAGTGGTCATCCTCCTTTGTGGTGGAGACAAGAGCAGCCAACCCCGAGATATCAAGCAAGCCAAGCTCATCGCGGAGTCTTGGCAGGAGCAAAACCCATGACCGAACAATTCACTCGTTGGGACTCAGCCGAGTACCTCAAGACAGAAGAGGACATGGCCAATTATCTGGATGCCTGCATGGAGGAGGCTGGAGATGATCCTGCCTTTATCGCCAAGGCACTGGGCACCATTGCGAGAGCGCGAGGCATGACCCAAGTCGCACGTGACGCCGGGCTGTCTCGAGAAAGTCTCTACCGTGCACTGTCAGGTGAAGGAAATCCTGAGTTTGGAACGATTCTGAAAGTGGTGAAGGCGTTGGGCTTGAAGTTACATGCCAGCACTTGAGCTGAACTGAATAGCAAAGGGCGCCGCAAGGCGCCCTTTGTCGTTTCTACAGTTCAATCAATCAACGTGCGCCAAATCCCCACGCAACGCCACGCTCGACACCACAAGGCCGGCGCGGCACTGGAATTTCTCGGTGTCTTTGTACAGGTCGCGCTGGTCAACGCTGGCGATGTTGATCACGGCGTTGGCGTCGGCTTTTTTCGCGGCGTTCTGCAGGGTGGCGAGGGCCGACTGCAGGGCCCAGAAGCAGGCGTCGGTGTCGGACTTGTTCGAACCATTGGTTTTGCGGCTGCTGCTGACGGTGTCGAGTTTGCGCACCTGTTTTGGCAGGGTTTCGCCGGCCAGGTAGAACTTCACGCTGCCGTCGAGCAGGCCGGCGTCGGTGGCGCGTTTGACGCCCTCGCGAAAGCTCAGGTAGGTCGGTTCGTCGGCGCCTTGCTTGACGATGCCCAAGTCGTTGACGAACTCGATGTCCGGGTTGATCGACAGTTCCTTGAGCACGTTGTCGCGCAGGCGGTTGACCCAGCGATTGTAGTTGCCGTGGATCTTGCCGTCCTTGGCGTCGAGGCCGTAGCTGCTGCGGTAGTCGATTTCAAACGAGGTCGGGCTGAACGGGATGTCGACTTCGGCGTGATGACGGCCGCGTACGGTAATCGCCGCTTTGATCATGCCCGGGCGCACCGACTGCACGACCCACTGGCGATCATTGAGCGCGGTGACGATGGCGCGGCTCATCTGTTGCTGGGTGAAGCCGAGGTTGGGCGAGAACTCTTCCTTGGCGTTGTAAACCGGTTTGCTGGTGCAACCGCCGAGCACAAAGGCCAGGGCCAGCAGGGCGGCGATGCGGTGAAACTGAGTCATTCCCTTCACTCCAAACGTGTTGCGGTCAGTGCCAGCGGCGGAAAATCAACGAGGTGTTGACGCCACCAAAAGCGAAATTGTTGTTCATCACGTACTCGTGATGCATCTGGCGGAATTCGCCGCGCAGGTAATCGAGCTTGCCGCAGTGCGGGTCGACCTCGTCGAGGTTGAGCGTGTGCACGTACAGGTCGCGATTGAGCATTTCGATGCTGAACCACGACTCCAGCGCGCCACAGGCCCCCAGCGTGTGGCCGAGGAAACTCTTCTGCGAGCTGATCGGCATGTGTTCGCCGAACAGACTGCTGGTCGCCAGTGTTTCGGCAATGTCGCCCTGTTCTGTAGCGGTGCCGTGACCATTGACGTAACCGATGGCATCCGGCGTCAGCCCGGCGTCTTCCAGCGCCAGTTCCATGGCGCGGCGCATGGTCACCTGCTCGGGGCGGGTGGTGTGCTGGCCGTCGGCGTTGCTGCCGAAACCGACAATCTCGGCGTGGATCCGCGCACCGCGCGCCAGCGCATGCTCCAGCTCTTCGAGCACCAGCATGCCGCCACCTTCGCCGATCACCAGACCGTCGCGGCCCTTGTCGTACGGACGTGGGCTGGTCTGTGGCGCGTCGTTTTTCAGGCTGGTGGCGTACAGCGCGTCGAAGACCATGGCTTCGGTCGGGCACAGCTCTTCGGCACCGCCGGCGAGCATCAGCGGCAGCCGTCCGAACTTGATCGTCTCGTAGGCGTAACCGATGCCCTGACTGCCGCTGGTGCAGGCGCTGGACGTCGGGATCAGGCGTCCGGTGAGGCCGAAGAAAATGCTGATGTTGGCCGCGGTGGTGTGCGGCATCATCCGCACGTAGGAGTTGGCGTTGAGGCCTTCGGCCACCGAGTTCAGCAGCATGTTGCCGAAGGCCTTGATCTCGTCGGTGCTGCCGGTGGACGAACCACACGCCACACCCATGCGCCCGTCCTTGATGGTTTCGTCACCGAGCAGGCCGGCGTCAGCCAGCGCCTGTTCCGCCGCACCCACCGCCAGCCGTGACACCCGGCCCATGCTGCGCAGTTGTTTGCGGGTCCAGTGCGGCGGCACGACAAAATCATCTATCGGCCCGGCCAGACGGGTGTTGAGTTCGCTGAAGCGGTCCCACTCGTCCATCCGGCGGATGCCGCTGCGGTTGGCCGCGAAGTTGCCGGCGATGGTCTGCCAGTCGCTGCCCAGCGATGTGATGCCGGCCATGCCGGTGACGACAACGCGCTTCATCAGCACAGGCCTCCGTTGACCGCCAGGACCTGGCGGGTGATGTACGAGGCTTCCGCCGACATCAGGAAATTCACCGCAGCGGCGACCTCTTGCGGGGTGCCCATGCGTTGTGCGGGGATCATTTTCATCAGCTCTTCCACCGGCACGTTTTCGTCGAGCATCGCCGTGTCGATCAGGCCCGGCGCGACGCAATTAACCGTGATTTTGCGCTTGCCCAGTTCAATCGCCAACGCTTTCGCCGCACCGATCACCCCGGCCTTGGAGGCGCTGTAGTTGACCTGGCCACGGTTGCCGATCAAACCCGACACGGAAGTGATGCAGACGATCCGACCGGCGGCGCGGCGGCGGATCATCGGCATCATCACCGGGTGCAGGACGTTGTAGAAACCATCGAGGTTGGTGCGCAACACCACGTCCCAATCGTCATCGCTCAACGCCGGAAAAGCGCCATCGCGGGTCAGGCCGGCGTTGAGCACCACGCCGTAATAGGCACCGTGGGTTTCGACGTCGGCTTCGAGGATGGTTTTGCAGGTTTCGCGGTCGGCGACGTCGAATTGCAGGATGCGCGCGTTGCGGCCCAGCGCTTCGACTTCGGCTTTCACGGCCTGGGCTTCAGCCACTCCGCTGCGGCAATGCAGGACGATGTCATGCCCGGCCTGCGCCAGACGCAAGGCAATGGCGCGGCCGATGCCACGGCTGGAGCCGGTGACCAGTACGGATTCAGTCATCGTTCGACTCTCTGTTTTGTTCAAGGTATTGGCTGGGCTGCGGCGGGCGGAACACGTTCAGGCGTGCGCTGGCCTCGATGCCGGGGGCGTTGATGTGGCATTCGAAAACACCCATGCCGTTGTCGTCTTCCAGCGAACGGATGCCATGGATGGTCAGTTCGCTGCCGGCCGGGAAGGCCTCGACGTTGCACTCGAATTTACGCGTGCCGAGCAGGAACCCCAGCTCCACCGGGTTGCCCTTCTGCCGTGCATGGCAACCGGCAAACGCGGCGACGCTTTGCGCCATCAGTTCAACACCGACCCACGCCGGCAGGCTGCCATCGGGCAGGTTGAACAAGCCATCGGGCTTGACCGTGAGGCGGGTGTGGATCTGCTCCTCGTCGAAGCTGAGGATGCGGTCGAGCAGAATCATGTCGCCAGCGTGGGGTAGCAGTTCGGCGAGCGGCCAGTCGTTCATGGGGCGTCTCCGATAATCAGGCTGACGTTGTTGCCGCCGAAGGCAAACGAGTTGCTCATCAGGTAGCGGGGTGCAATGGACGACAGGCGTTCGCTCGCGGTCACCCACTTCAGCGCCGGCAACTCGGGGTCGGCCTGAGCGTCCCAGACGTGTGGCGGCAAGGCGTGTTGCGGGTTGTCGGCGCTCAGGCTCAGCCAGCAGAACGCCGCTTCCAGCGCACCGGCCGCGCCGAGGGTGTGGCCGGTCATCGGCTTGGTCGACGAGCAGGCCACGCCGCCCGGGAACAGCGTAGCGACGGCCAGACTTTCCATCGCATCGTTGTGCTGGGTCGCGGTGCCGTGCAGGTTCAGGTAGCTGATTTGCGCCGCTTGCAGCTGTGCGCGGCTCAAGGCTTTCTGCATCGCTTGCAGGGCGCCGCGGCCGCTCGGTTCCGGCGCGGAAATGTGGTGCGCGTCGGAGCTGGCGCCGCTGCCGAGCAGGGCAATGGCCGGGCCGTCGCTGCGCTGCTTGCTCATCAGGAACAGCACCGCCGCTTCGCCGATGTTGATGCCGTTGCGGTTGGCCGAGAACGGATTGCAGCGCTCGTCGGATACCGCTTCCAGTGAGGTGAAACCGTTGAGCGTCAGTTTGCACAGGCTGTCGACCCCGCCGCACAGCACCGCGTCGCACAGGCCCAGATCGAGCAGACGCTGCGCGCTCATCAACGCCCGCGCACTGGACGTGCAGGCGGTGGAAATCACATAGGCCGGGCCGCTGAGTTGCAGCCAGTCGGCGAGAAAGTTCGCCGGGGCGCCGAGTTCCTGTTGCCGATAGTCGTACTCGGCCGGGAACTGCTGCTCACGAAGGTAGTGCGCCAACCCGCGACTGGCTTCGTCGATCCCCGAGGTGCTGGTGCCGAGCACCACGCCGATGCGCGCGCGACCATAGGTCTGAATCGCCCGGTCGATGTCCTCGCGAATCTGCAGCGCGGCTTCCAGCAGCAGTTGATTGTTGCGGCTGCTCTGGTCGGCCAGTTCGGCCGGAATCGCCGCCAGCTCAGCGTGCACCGCCGCCACCGGCAACTCACGCCCGGCCACCCAGCCGGACTCGCGGCGCATGCCCGAGCAGTCACCGGCAAACAGGTTGTGCGCGACCTGGTGCTTGTCGCGGCCCAGCGCGCAGATCACGCCGAGGGCATTGAGGTAGGCAGTCATGGCGTCGGTTCACCGAGGGGAGAAACCCGATAGTGCGGGCCTTGGGGCAAATTCAATTGGAAACTCAACGGTTGTGCATAACGGATCGTCCAGCGCGGCGCCAGCGTGCGTTGCTCGCCCTGCTGCTGCGCGGCGGGATAATTGCGCGCCAGCTCACCGGAAGGGGTCAGGGCGAACAGCAACGCGGCAAACAGCTCCCGGGCTTCCGGGTTGGGCGGCAGCAGCCCGTCGGCCTGCCAGCGACCGTCGATCAGTTGCTGACGCGCCTGGGGGATGCCCAGCGGGTCCATCATCGACCAGCGGATGCCGGGGCCTTCGCGCTGGATCACCAACAGCCAGTCCTGACGCTGATCGGCTTGTTGGCGTTCGATGTGCAGTTGCAGTGGCAATGGCAGCGTCGGGTTGCTCGCGGGCAGCGGGGCCTGGCTGGCGCAACCACTTAGCAGGGTAAACATCACCAACATCAGCCACACCACAAACCTTGTAGGAGTGAGCCTGCTCGCGATGACGGTGGCACATTCGAAAAACATGTCGGCTGACCCACCGCTATCGCGAGCAGGCTCACTCCTACAGGTTATGTGTCGCATCAGAGACCACCTTCAAGCGGTTTTCGCGCGACGACATTCACCAACGTTTCCTCACGCTCGCCAAACGGCTTCGGCCGGCGCAATCCAAACCGCTCCAGCAGTCCGAAATCCTGCGACCGGCTCCACCACAAATACGGGTACGAGACATTGCGTTCGCCAAACTCGAAACCCTGCTGGCGAATCATCTCCAGGTACTGCGCCGCGCTCTTCTGCACATGCATCGGATGGCGGAACAGCCAGCGAATCACCCAGGTATCAATGTAAGCCTCGGTGGACTCGGCGAACAGCAGATAACCACCCGGCTTCAGTACGCGGTAGAACTCGGCGAGGGCTTTTTCCTGTTCGACCAGATGATGAAAGGTCTGGTGGCAGAACAGCAGGTCGACACTGGCATCGGCGACGTTGAGCGTCGCGCAATCGCTACCGATCAGCTCCACGTCGAAGCCCTGCCGCGCCGCTTCTTCGGCGCTCATTTCAAGGCTGTGCGGATCGGCATCGACACCGATCAAGCGCTGCGGGGCGAAGGTCTGGCGCAAATGCCGGAACGACTTGCCCTGACCACAACCGGCATCCAGCAACACCGGACTGGCCGGCAGCGACTCGCTGAACAGCCCGCGCAAATCGTTGATCGCCACGCGCAACACGTGGTGCTGCCAGGTGTGACTGCGCAGGAACCAGAAACCGAAGCGGGTTTCCTCGACGTAGCTGTCGCTCAAGTAATTCATGGGGCGTCCTTTGCACAGAGTTCGGAAATCATCTTCAACCGGCGGCGCGCTTCGCTGACGAACGGGTTGCGTTCATCCCAGGCATAACCGGCGAGGATCGAGCAGATCATTCGGCGAATCTCCGCCTGACTGTCTTGATAAAAAATCACGTCCTGAAAGGTGCCGGCGTACCAGCCTTCGACGTAGCAGCGAAAGGTGTCTACCCCACGTTTGAGCGGCACGGCGAACTCGCGCTGCCAATCGACGGTTTCGCCCTGCAACTGCCGGTGCAGGACGGCGGCGGCCATGCTCGCCGAACGCATGGCGATGGTCACGCCGGAGGAGAACACCGGGTCGAGAAATTCCGCGGCGTTGCCGAGCAGGGCGAAGCCGGGGCCATGCAGGGTTTTCACATTCGCCGCATAACCACCGAGGGTGCGCGCCGGAGTGTCCCACACCGCGTTGTTCAGCACGCCGGCGAGGCTTGGGGTTTCGGCGATGAAGCCGCGCAGGCAGGCGTCCAGATCGCTGTCGCGACCCTTGAAGTGTTCGGCGGCAGCCACCACGCCCACCGAGCAGCGCCCGTTGCTGAACGGGATCGTCCAGAACCAGATGTCGCGGTGCTCCGGGTGGGTGGTGACGAGGATCTTTTCGCGGTCGAAGGCCGGGTTGTCGATGTGATCTTCAACGTGGGTGAACACCGCCTGGCGCACCGGGAAATTCGATGGCGCTTCCAGATCGAGCAAACGCGACAGCACGCGCCCGTAGCCGCTGGCGTCAAGTACGAAATCCGCTTCGACGCGGTACTCGCTGCCGTCCTCGCGCAGCACGTCGAGCTGCGGTCTGGCGCGATCGAAATCGACGCGGACGATGGCGTCGCCGTAGCGAATTTCGGCACCCTGCAATTCAGCCTGATCGGCCAGCAGCTTGTCGAAATCGGCGCGCTGCACCTGGAATGTGGTCGGCTTGCCTGCGCTGAAGGTGTCGCCGAAATCGAAGGCGCTGTAGCGCTCGCCCCAGGCGAATGCAGCACCGGTCTTGCGCTGGAAGCCGGCGGCGTTGACGGCATCGAGCATGCCGGCTTCTTCGACGAAGTCCAGGCAGTGACTCAGCAGGCTTTCACCAATGGAAAACCTCGGGAAGTACTGGCGCTCGATCACTAGCACATCGTGGCCCTTGCGCGTGAGCAGCGCAGCGGCGATGGCGCCGGACGGGCCGGCACCAATGATCACTACCTGACGACGTTGCATTTCAACGGTTGGCACGTGAACTCCCGGGCGCAGTGGCGGTGGTTTTCAGGGGCGCGCGGTGCAGGCCGATCAGGGCCGGCAACAGCGTCGCGATCAGGCCCATCAGCATCAGCGCGAAGTACAGCGCCGGGCTGATGAGCTGTTGTTGCAGCAGCAGGTTGAGGAAGACGATTTCGCTCAGGCCGCGAATGTTCAGCAGCACGCTTTCACGCCAGCGGCTGGCGCCTTCGAACGACGCACCGGCCCAGCCCAGGCCCAGCCAGTTGCCGAGCAGTTTACTGGCAATCGGCAACAGCAGCAGCGCCGCCCACTGCACCGCGCCGAGGCTGGCGAGGGCGCTGTGCACGTCGATCTGCACGATGCCGAAGGTGAGGATCAGCGGGATCGCGATCCATGTCTGCAAACGGCTCATCCACCGCGCCGGCAATGGCAGCACCAGCGGCACTTTCAGCAAGGCCATGCACAGCAGATAACCGATGCCGAAAATCAGCGCGTTGAGTTTGTAGTGCTCGGCCAGCACCAGCAGCGCAAAGAAACCAAGGCTGTAGGTCAGCGGTCGACGCACGCGCAGCAGATGCAACAGCAGCGGCACGCAGGCCAGTCCCAGCGGCAGCAACAGACTGCTCAGATGCAGACTGCCCTGAGCGACACCGAACAGCGTCCAGCAGGTCAGGTCGATGAGGATGGCGGTCTGCACCAGACGCCGGGTGGCGGCGGGCGGGTAGTCGATGTGACGCAAATACAGATACAGCACCGGGATCGCCGTGATCGCGAACACCAGCCCAATGGCCAGCGAGTTCAGCCACGGTTGCGCCGGCAGCAGCCAGCAGGCGGCGGCCAGACCGCAGGCGAACGGCACGGCAAAACTCGGCACGGCGATTTTCACGCTCTGGCGGTCCAGCCGCAGGTCGATCACATCACTGAGAATGTGCCCGAGCAACAGCGCAAAACTCAGGCTGTAGAGGTCTTTCAGCCACCCCGGCGCGATCAGTTCGGCACCGCTGAGCTGCCAGCCCGGTTCGATCCAGAAGTACATCAACAACGGCAAACCGAAACTCGCCAGCAGCAACTGGCTGACGATCGGGATCAGGCCGAAATGCCGGCCGATACGGGTCGCCACAGCAAACAGCGCCAAGGCCATCAGCCAGAAACCGACGACCATCACGCAGCCGGCTCCACGACGGCGGCGCGGTGGACGTGACGTCCGGCCCACGGCGCCAGAATGAAACTGAACGCCAGCCCCAGGCTTACCGCCAGGCCGAAGTTGCTCACCGCCGGCGTGCTCGACACCGCCAGCAGACCGAACGACAACCAGGTCGTCAGCGCCGCCAGCAAGGTGCCCAGCAAGCTGACAGCCGCACCGCCGACCTGCTCACGCATGAGGATTGCGTAATCGACGCTGATCGCCGTTACCAGCAGCAGGCCGAACAGGCTGAACAGGGTCAGCGGCTGACCGAGCCAACCGAGGCTGGCCAGGCTGCACAGCGCTGCCAGCAGCGGCAGGGCGACGATGCGCAAGGCGCCACCGAAACCGAACGGCACGATCAGCACCAGCACGATCAACACGCAGGAGGCGAGTTTCAGTTCGGCGGCGCTGATCTGGGTCGCGGCGAACACGTTGTTCAATTCGCCGAGACGATCCACCAGCATCACCCCCGGCAAGTCCAGGGCTTGCACCCGCAGCAGTGACGGATTGTTCAGGCCTTGCAGGCTGGTCATCGCCGCCACGCCGTCAGCGGTCGGGCCGAGCCACAGCGTACGGTAAGGCTCGCCTAACGGCCCGGCCAGTGCCGCGTCGATGTCTTCGGCAGGCAGGTTCTGCAACTGCTGCAACTCGGTTTGCAACGCCGCGAGCGGTACGCCGAGCTCGAGCAGTGGCTGCCAGTATTGCGGCAGTTTGCTCAGCGCTTCGCGAACCTGCTGTTGCTGGCTCGGCGGACTGAGCAGTTGATCGAGGGCCAGATAGCCTTGCAGTTTGTCGAGGTTGACCAGTTGCTGCAGACGCTCGCTCAACGCGGCCTGACGCTCCAGCAGTTGCTGCTGATTGGCGCCGCGCACGAGGAAGAACTGGCTGGTCGGCTGATAGCCGGTGATGCGTGCGATGGTCTGCGCTTCATCGGTCAGGCGTTGTGGCGCACCGACCCACTGGCGAATGTCGTTCTTGCTTTGCAGCTGCACCAGACCGCCAGCGCAGAACGCGATCAACAGCGCCAGCAGCACCGGGGTGCGCACGTGTTCGAGCAGGTTTTCGCGCAGTTGCACCAAGCGCTCGGCCAGACGCAGCGGCCATTGCGCCGGTTGCAGCTCAACGTTGTTCAGCAGGGCCGGCAGCAGGCACACCGCCGACAGATAGGCACCGAGCAATCCTGCGGCAGAGAACACCGCGATTTGTGTCAGCGCCGGGAAGGGCGTCCAGGCCAGCGCCAGATAACCGATGGCGCTGGTGATCAGGCTCAGCGTCAGTCCGGAGAGTGTCAGGCGCAGCGCCGGCCAGCTGCGCCACGGCTTGAGGCTCCAGCTTTTCGACAGATAGTGCAGCGGGTAATCCACCGCCACGCCGATCAGGCTGGAGCCGAGTACCAGGGTCATCACGTGCATGTGGCCGAACAGCGCCACGCAGGCCACCGCGCCGAACAGCATGCCCACCAGCACCGGCACGAACGCCAGCAGCACCCGCCAGCGACGAAACGCCAACAGCAGCAACAACAGAATCCCGAGAGTGGCGCCGCCGCCGACCCAGGTCATTTCGCGGGTGGCTTGTTGCTGGCCGTTGGCGGCGTACAGCAGACCGCTGGCGGCCAACAGTTGCACGTCGGATTTCGCCGCCTGCTCGCGACTGTGCTGCAGCAGATCGGCGACTTTCAGCGGCAGGTTCATGTCGAAGGCATTGCCGGTGGTGCGCGCGCGCAGCAGCACCCAGCGCTTGCCGTCGGCATCGGCGACCAGTGCGCCGCTGCCGATGTCCAGTTGCACCGTGCCGTGTTTCGGCTGGCTGTTCTGAATGCGTCCGGTCAGGCCCAGCCAGTCGTCCTGGCTCGGCACCAGGGTGAAACCGTTGAACGGGTCGAACAGTGCCTGAACCCGTTGCTGAATGAACGCATCGGGATGCTCGCTCAGCAGTTGCCGGTCATCCGCTGAGAGCATCGCCAGTCGCCCTTGCAGCAGTTGCGTGCGCAGCGCTGGCAGATCCGCCTGCAGGTTCCACTGAACCTTTTCGAACAGACCGCTGGCCTGCCATTGCTCGCCGAGGGTCTGCGCCATGGCCACCGCTTGCTGGCGATCGGCGTGGCCGACCAGCACCAGCATTTCCCGATTGAGCGGTTCCTGCATGCGTTGTTCGGCGCGCAGTTCGAGGGCGTCAGGGTTGGTCCCGGGCACCAGTTCCATGAGGTTGGCCGACAGCGGCGCACCGTCGCGCCACTGCCACCCGGCCAGCGCGACGACCGCCAGCAGCAGGATCAGAAACAGCCACGGCAGCCTGCGCTCACTCGGCAAAGTCATGTTGCTCCGCTTCGCTCAACGGTTGACCGGAGGTGCTGTCCTGCATGCGCAGCACGGTGCTGTCGCCCTGGGTTTCCAGCAGTTCGATGGTCTGTACCAGCTCACCGCCGTCGATATTGATCTGATTGAACACTTGCTTGAGCAGCACCGAGCGCGGGGTCAGGGTGAGCTTCCACTGCTGTGCGTCGCCGCTCAGGGCCAGTTCGAAATCCCGTTGCAGACCGCTGCTGTCACCTTGCAGCACAGCGAGGAACAAACGGTTCTGTTCGGCACCGGCGCTCTTGTTCGGCAGCAACTGCCAAGCGTTGCCGTCGCGACGGGCGATGCCGTTGGCGGTGATGCGGTAATCCTGTTGCAGCGGGGTCTTGAGCAGCCAGAGCAGTCCGTGATTTTTCGCCAGGACGAAGTTGCCCTTGCTGATCAATGGCTGAGGCAGCGCGCGCAGATGTTTTTCCTGAATGAACTGGCCGTGGATCACGTCCGGTTTCGCCAGTTGCTCGCTGAGCTGTTGCAGGTCGAAGGCGTTGGCCAGCGTCGACACGGCGAGCAGCGCCATCGCGCCAAGGCATTTGCAGAACAGGTTCATCGCAGCATCCTTTCCACCGCATCGGTGAACACTTTGGGTGAGGCCAGTTGCATCTCGCGGCTGCTGATCTCGACCGCTACCTGCACCGAGCTGGCACGGGTCAGGCGTTCTCCGGTCTGCAGGTCGGTGATCAGATAATTGATCTTCAAGCGGTTCTCCCACTCCACCAGACTGGCGCGTACGTTCAAGCGCTGGCCGAATACCGCGCCGCGCACATAACGCAGTTGCAGGTCGATGATCGGCCACGCGTAACCGGACTCGGACATCTGCGTGTAGTTGTGGCCGATCTGGTCGAGCAGCGCGCAGCGCGCCACTTCCAGGTATTTGACGTAATGCCCGTGCCAGACCACGTGCATAGTGTCGACGTCGAAAAACGGTACGAGGATTTCCGTGTCGGCGTGCAGCACTCCGGCGCTACGCATGCAGCCTCCAGTGTTGCTCGGCGATACGTTGCAGACACAGGCGCAATTCGCCTTCGAGTGCACGGTCTTCGATGACCGGCGGGAAGTCCTTGGCCAGCTCTTCGTGCATGGCGGCCAGCGAAGGTGGCAGCGCGCGTGCGTCTTCATCGCGACCGCGCAACCAGACGCCCTGATTGGCCGCGAGCAACGTGGCGGCGGCGACCTGTTCGGTCAGCTCCAGCACGCGGATCGCGTCACGGGCGGCGATGGTGCCCATGCTCACCTTGTCCTGGTTGTGACACTCGGTGGAGCGCGAGAACACGCTGGCCGGCATGGTGTTTTTCAGCGCTTCGGCGGTCCAGGCACTGGTGCCGATCTGCACGGCCTTGAAACCGTGGTTGAGCATGGCGCGATCCGCCGGGGCGCCGGACAGGTTGCTCGGCAAACCGTGGTTGTAGCGCTCGTCGACCAGCAGCGCGAGCTGCCGGTCGAGCAGGTCGGCGACGTTGGCCACCAGATTTTTCAGGCTGTCCATGGCGAACGCGATGTGCCCGCCGTAGAAGTGCCCGCCGTGCAGCACGCGCTCGGCTTCGGCGTCGATGATCGGGTTGTCGTTGGCGCTGTTGAGTTCGGTCTCGATGAACGCACGCAGCCAGTTCAGGCTGTCGGCCAGTACCCCGAGCACGTGCGGGGCGCAGCGCAGCGAGTAGCGATCCTGCAGGCGATGCAGCGGCGCGGTCGGCGCGTCGATCGCCAGATCCTTGCGCAGCCATGCGGCGACTTGCATCTGCCCCGGATGCGGCTTGGCGGCGAACAGACGCTCGTCGAAGTGTTCCGGATTGCCTTGCAGCGCGACCACGTTGAGCGCGGTGATGCGCGTGGCCAGTTGCAGCAGATAGTCGGCGCGGGCGAAGGCGAGGCAGGCGAGGCCGGTCATCACCGCCGTGCCGTTCATCAAGGCCAGCGCTTCTTTCGGACGGAGCACCAATGGCGTCCAGCCCAGTTCGCGATGCACGTCGGCCGCTTGCCGGCGTTCGCCACGGAACAGCACTTCGCGCTCGCCGGACAGGGTGGCGGCGACGTAGGACAGCGGCGTCAGATCACCGCTGGCACCAACCGAACCTTCTTCCGGAATCAGCGGCAGGATGTCGTGTTCAAGGAAGGCGTGCAGGCGCTCCAGCAGTTCGATGCGCACCCCGGACACGCCGTGACACAGCGACTGCAAACGCGCCGCCAGCACGGCGCGGGTGGCTTGCGGGTCGAGCAGTTTGCCGAGTCCGCAACCGTGGAAGGTGTAGAGATGACGCGGCAGTGCCTCGACGTGATGCAGCGGCACCGCGACCACGCAGGAATCGCCGTAACCGGTGGTCACGCCGTAGATCACGCCTTCCTTGTCCAGCAGCGAATCGAGGAACCGTGCGCCTTTGGCGATGCGCTCGCGGTAAGCGGCGTCGCTCTGCAACTGCACGGGCGCCTGACGGTTGGCCAGGGCCAGCACGTCTTCGATGCGCAAAGGGCGTTCGCCGAAGGTTACCGGCTCATGGGTTGGCGTCGTCATCGGTCTTCCAGAAAGGGTAAAAGTTGAACCATTGGTGCGGGGCTTCGAGGCAATAGTGACTCAGGCGCTGCGCATAGCGGGTGGCCCACTGATGAATGACCTGCTCGCGCTCGCGGCGTGTCCAGGTCACGCTGTCGGCGAACGGCTCGAGGGTCAGGCGATAGTGGCCGTCCGGTTGTTTCAGGCACATCAGCAGATTGACCGGACACTTGAGCAAACCGGCCAGCAGCCACGGGCCTTGCGGAAGCGCTGCCGGGTGGCCGAGAAAGTCCACGCTGACGCTGCGCCCGCCGTGCAACGGCACGCGGTCGCCAGCAATCGCCAGCCACTCGCCGCGCTCCAGGCGTTCGTGCAGTTGCAGCATGATCACCGGGTCCAGTTCGCTGACCTGGATCAGGCGCAGATTGGTCGCCCCGGCCTCGCCCAGTAAGCGATTGAACTGCTCGGCGTGCTTGGTGTGCACCAACACGTTCATGGTGACCTTTTCGCCGATCTCGCCCAGCGCCCGGCATACCTCAAGGTTGCCCAAGTGCGCACCGACCAGCAGTTGCCCGCGACTGCCGCGCAACTGATTGCGCAGCAGCGCCGGGTCGATGATTTCGATCTGCTCGATGCGCAGCTTGCCGTTCCACACGTCGAGCTTGTCGAGCAGCGAATCGGCGAACGCCATGAACTGGCGGAACACCCGCCAGTAACTCGGGCGCAATTCGGCGCGGTTGCTCCAGTCGGCCAGCCGTTGCTGGTATTGCCAGGCACTGTTGCGCGCGGTGCGGCCGAACAGGAAGAAGTACAGGACGATGCCGTACAGCAGCGGACTGAGCAGGCGTCGGCCAAGCACCTTGGCGGCGAACGCGGTGAATTTCATCAGCAGGAAGCTGCCGCGCTCTTCGCGGTCGGCCCAGTGCTTCTTGTCGGTCTCGACGCTCATGTGCGCCACCGGCGCCAGAGGATGACGGGCAGGCGCAGCAGCATGCCGAAGAACAACCGGGTGTGCATGCTGGAAATCAGCGCGTTGTCGTGCAGCAGACGGAAGTGCGAGACGCCGTCCAGCGGGTAATGCACGCTGGTCTGCAGCCAACGCATCGGCTGGTTGCGCCACGCCAGACGCACGAGGATGTCCGAGTCGAAATCCATGCGCTTGCCGACCCGCGCCGAGTCGATCACCGCCAGCGTCGGGGCCAGCGGATAGACGCGAAAACCGCACATCGAATCGCGGATCTGCAGCGACAGCGTATTGATCCAGACCATCACGTGGGTCAGATAACGTGCGTACAAGCGGCCCTTGGGCACGCTCTCGTCGAACAGCGGATAACCGCAGATCATCGCGTCCGGGTGGGCGCGGGATTCCTCGACGAAACGGGCGACGTCGTGCAGGTCGTGCTGGCCGTCGGCGTCAACCTGCAGGGCATGGGTGAAGCCCAGACGCGCAGCTTCGCGCAGGCCGGTCATCACCGCGCCGCCCTTGCCCTGATTGAGGGTCAGGCGCACCAGATGCACGCTTTCGCGTTCGGCCAGCGCATCCAGCACTCGCTCGCAGGACGGGGTGCTGGCGTCGTCCACCAGAATGCACGGCAGGCCTTGGGCGAGCAGCGCGTCGACCACGGTGCCGATCGCGGTTTCATGGTTGTAGACCGGAATTACGGCGCAAGGGTTATGCATCGGCGGCTCCTAGCAGGATTCGTCCGCTGGAGCAGGTCGCGGTGTCGTTACGGTAGGCGAAATACAGTTTGCCGCGCTCGCGATCGAAACGCAGGTGCAGCTGGATTTCATCGCCGGGGCGCACAAGTTGCTGGAATTTCAGCACTTCCATGCCGGCAAATTTGCCGGCCAGGTTCAGCAGATGTCGGCCAAGGTTCAGCGCCCATTCGACTTGCACCACGCCGGGCAGCACCGGGGCCTTGGGGAAGTGGCCGCTGAAATAGGCCAGGTCCGGTGGAACACTCAATTGCAGGCTCCACTCGCCGTCGGTTTCGACCTGCTCCAGCACTTCCGGGGCTTTCGGCCGTGGCGCCAGCAGCAGCGCTTCGATGTCGGCCTGCGGCAGCTTGCCCTGGCTGTTCAGCGGCAGTTGCCGCACCAGACGCCAGCGCCGGGGCAAGGCCAGCGCCTCGCAATGCTGGCTCAGGTGTTTGCGCAGGGCTTCGGTCAGGCTGCGGCGGCCGTGTTCGCGCAAGGCAAACAGGCCGGCGTCGCTGAGCACCAGCAAGGCGCCGAGTACTGCGCGGTTTTCCTGAACCACGCCCAGCCGTGCTTCGGCGACCCACTCGTGGGCGACCAGTGCCTGTTCGAGCATCGGCAGGGAGATGCGCTTCTCTTCGAGTTTGACGATGCGGTCCAGCCGCCCGAGCAGTTCGAAACGCCCGTCGGCGGCAATGCGCGCGGCATCGGCGGTGTGCTCGACATGCCCGGCTGGCAGGTAGGGCGAGGCGATCAGCAGGGCGCCGTCGCTGTCCTGACTCAGTTCAACCCCGGCGAAGGGCTGCCACAGGCTGGCGCCCTGACGCCAGGCGATGCCGCCGGTTTCCGAGCTGCCGAGGATTTCGGTCGGCCACTGTTGCAGGCGTTGCTGCAGGCTCTGCGCCGCGTCTGCGGGTAAAGCGCCGCCGGAGGAAAACACTTGGCGCACGGAGCTCAGGGCCGGCCAGTCGAGGTTATCGCCCATGCGCTTGAGCAATGCCGGGCTGCCGACCCAGGCGAAGGCCGGGTGTTCGCGGCTGGCGCGCTGCAGGTCTTCCGGAAACGCCAGTTGCCTGCGCACGAACGGGCGTCCGGCGCACAGCGGCCACAGCACCCGGAACAACAAACCGTAGATGTGCTGGGTGGCGACGCTGCCGATGATCCAGGCTTCTCCCAGATCCGCGCCCCACAGTTGCTCCAGTGCTTCGACCTCGTTGGCCAGTTGGCGCAGAGTCTTGTCGATACGCTTGGGCTCGCCGCTGGAGCCGGAGGTGCACAGGCTCAGGCGGCACTGCTCAAGATCGAGTTCAGCACCGGGCAGGGCAGGCTGCAGCAGATCGCTCAAGTGAGCATCATCGGGGTGGTCGCTCAACCACAGATCAACTTCACTCGACCAGCGCTGGCGGGTCTGCCCTTGCAGATCGGAGGGCAGGAGGACGCTGACGCCTGCGCGCCAAGCGCCGAGCAGGGCGATGGCGAGGTCGGCGGCATCTTCCAGATGCACCGCCATGCGCTGCACGCCGCGTGCCTGCAGGCCGGCGGCAACGCTCAGCGCCTGCTCGCGCAGTTGCGTGTGGTCGAGCGCCGGGGCGGCGCTGATCGCGCGCTCCGGCAGGGCCTTGAGCAACAGTTGCTCAAGTTTTATCCAGTTCATTTACGGCCTCTTACCCGTTGTCGTATCAGCCATTCAATGGCAAACATCAGGCCGATCAATCCGTAGGAGATCAGGCCGGTGTACAACATCCACCAATGCAGCGGCGCCCACAGGGTCAGGAGCGCGGCGCACAAACCGTTGCAGAAGAAAAACACGCTCCAGGCCACCGTGACCTGGCGGGTGTAGCGGATCGCTTCGGGCGGCAATTGCGGCTCGCGCAATCGCGCCAGACGCTCGACCATCGGCGGCCCGTATTTCAGGCTCAGGCTGAACAGCACCAGCATGAAGCCGCTGATCAGCACCGGATACCAGCGCAGCAACAGCGGACTGTCGAACAGCGCCAGCAGCAGGCAGAACACGATCGCTACGCAGGCCATCCAGCGGCTGCCGGGTTCGCGCTCGCCGGTCAGCGCGCGCGCCAGCCACAGCCCGCCCAGCAGCAGTCCGAACTGCCACGGGGCGAAATGCTCCATGCCGAAATACACCGCAAAGGGGTACAGCAGCCCCGCCAGCAGCAGGCCGAGGCCGATCAATCGGCTCATGCGGCCGGTTGAACCAGACGGTAGACCGCCTCGACCACGTCACCGACGGTGCGCACCGATTTGAATTCTTCGGCGGCGATTTTCTTGCCGGTCTGGCGTTTGATGTGATCGATCAGGTCGACCGCGTCGATGCTGTCGATCTCCAGATCCTGATACAGGTTGGACTCCAGGCTGATCCGCGCCGGATCCAGTTCGAACAGCTCGACCAAGGCATCGCGCAGGGTGTTGAAAATGTCGTCACGAGTTTGCATGGTCCGGTCTCAAGCTGCCTGTTTTGCCGTGACGAACGCCGCAAGGCTCGCCACATTGGTGAAGTGGTTACGGGTGTCTTTGGCGTCGGCGTCGATCTTGATACCGTACTTTTTCTGGATCGCCAGACCCAGTTCCAGTGCGTCGACCGAATCCAGGCCCAGGCCTTCGCCGAACAGCGTCTGCTCGTCGCCGATGTCGTCGACGCTGATGTCTTCGAGGCCCAGGGCGTCGATGATCAGCAGTTTTATTTCACGGTGCAGATCGCTCATCTTCGGCGAGCTCCTTAATGTAGTAAGAGTGCAAATAATCATTGAGCTTGCGCGAGGCCTGCGGTGCCGGGCCTTGCGTGGCGAAAGTCTGTGGATCTATATCGGCCCCGACACGAAAACTGAAGTGCACGCGGCGGTGGGGGATGCGATACCAGGGTTCGGCCTTGGTCAGGGTGGTCGGATTGACCTTGATGACCACTGGCGTAAGGATTTTCGCACCGCGCAGGGCAATCGCTGCAGCCCCCCGATGAAAGGCTGGCGCCTGACCCGGTTGAGTGCGCGTGCCCTCGGGGAAAATGATCAGGGTCTGGCCGTTTTGCAGGGACTCGGCGGCAGCGTCGAGCATGTCCATGCTGCCGTCGTTGCTGATGTATTCGGTACTGCGCAGCGGGCCGCGGGTGAAGGGGTTTTCCCACAGGCTTTTCTTCACCACGCAATTGGCCTGGCGCACCAGGCCGATCAGGAACACCACGTCGATCAGCGACGGGTGGTTGGCGATGATCATCTGCCCTGGACGCCCGAGGCGTTCGGCCCCTTGAATGTCATAAGTCAGCACACCGGTGCGGGCCATGAACCGCACGAAAAACCAGAACAGCCGACTGACGGTTTGCCGCGCGCGTTGACGATGCCTGAGCGCGTCACCCGGCAGACAGCCGAGCAGCGGAAATACCAGCAAGCGCAGGCACAACCCGCCGAGCCCGAACAGGGTGAAACTGGCGGCGGTGGCCAGCAAGCGCCAGTAATAGGCGTCGCGGTTCTTCTCGGTCACGGGTTGCGTTGCCAGGTCCATACACGATTTTTCCAGGCATGTTGGCAATGGGTTTGCTGACCGAGCAGGGCGCGCAACAGATTCAGCGCGTGGGGCCAGTGCGCTTTGGACACTGTTTCCTGGCCGCTGTTCAGGGTCAGCCGCCAGTCGGTACCGGGGGTGAGCAGCAGACCCAGCGCATAAGGGAACGGCACGTCGTCGACCCACTGCGAATAGGCCTCGGGCGGCTGTTCTTCGGTGATGATCAGCAGCACCGCGGGAGCGCCTTCAGCGAGCAGGGCGGAGGCTTCGATGATGCCGTGTTCCAGGCCATCGCCTGCGGCCGCCAGTGCAGTCATTTCGCTGGGTTCACCGCGCATGATCGACCACAGACCAATGATCGCGTTGTGCACCGACAGGCTGAACTGGGTCGGCGACAACGGCTCTTCCTTGGCCAGATCACTGAGGATCTCGAAGGTGCGCGGGGTTTCGCCGTGTCGTGAAACAAACACCAGCGGCAGGTTCTCCCGTCCGTCGGCCAGCGGCCAGCCGACGCTGAACGCCATCCGCGCCAGACGGCTGAGGCGTCGGCGCTGCATGGCTGGCAGAAACGACACATCGGGCGCGGCATCGCTGCTCGGGAGTACGACCGGTTGTCGGCTCCAGGCCTGCCACGCGTCCACGCTGTCGAGCCCCGGAGCCCACGCGCGCCATTGGGCGATGTTGAAGTTGATCACGGATGTTCATCCCGCCCCTGCGGGCTTTTATGACGCTTTGAGTCGCCAGGGCCGCGGCTGACCTGAGGTGGCGCATGGCGCCGGGTGGCGCGCATTATCCCGGTGCGACGAGTGTGTAGCAAATGTTGGTTACGTTTTACGCAACGAAATGTACCGAGTGGTTCGTGGAAAAAATGTCATTTGGCCATTATCCGGATCGTGCGGGATTTGTCTGTCGGGCATATCAGCGCACTCGGGAGGTTTTTACCCGCCGTGCCCGCTGATTTTTGCGCCTGACTCTGTAGTCCGCTTCGTTGAAGGTAGCGAAGCGCACGCACAGGCAACTACACTCGTTCATTCTTTGATACACGGAGGTTTTGTCATGCGGCGCGTGGTGTTCAATCAGAAAGGTGGCGTGGGCAAATCCAGCATTGCCTGCAATCTGGCAGCGGTGAGTGCCAGCGAGGGCTATCGCACGCTGTTGGTCGACCTCGATGCCCAGGCCAACTCCACTCAGTACCTGACGGGGCTCACCGGCGATGACATACCGATGGGCATTGCCGACTTCTTCAAGCAGACCCTGTCTTCCGGGCCGTTCTCGAAGAAAAACCAGGCCGACATCTACGAAACCCCGTTCGACAACCTGCACATCATCACCGCTACCGCTGAGCTGGCCGACCTGCAGCCCAAGCTTGAGGCCAAGCACAAGATCAACAAGCTGCGCAAATTGCTCGATGAGCTGGATGGCGAATACGACCGGATTTATCTCGATACCCCGCCAGCATTGAACTTCTATGCAGTGTCGGCGTTGATCGCCGCCGATCGGGTATTGATTCCCTTCGATTGCGACAGCTTCTCGCGCCAGGCGCTGTACGGGCTGTTGGCGGAGATCGGAGAGTTGAAGGAGGACCACAACGAAGGTCTGGAAGTCGAAGGCATCGTGGTCAACCAGTTCCAGGCCCGGGCCAGCCTGCCGCAGCAGATGCTTGATGAGTTGATCGCTGAAGGTTTGCCGGTGCTGCCGGTGTACTTGAGCAGCTCGGTGCGCATGCGCGAGTCGCACCAGGCCAGCACCCCGCTGATCCACCTCGACCCGCGGCACAAGCTGACGCAGCAGTTCGTCGAACTGCACAACCTGCTCGAAGACCACTGATTTCCGGATTTCACTCCACTCTCCTGTGGGAGCGAGCCTGCTCGCGAAGAGGCCAGCACGTTCAACATCTCTGTTGACTGAACGGGCGCGTTCGCGAGCAGGCTCGCTCCCACATTGGGGTCTCTGGAGGGTCAGATCCCTTGGCTGCGCAGCCACGCCATCAACTGCGGCAACGGAAACGCCCCGCTCTGGCGCGCCACTTCCCGACCGTTCTTGAACAGAATCAAACTCGGAATCGAGCGAATCCCCAGCTGCGCCGACAACTGCTGATTGGCTTCGCTGTCGAGCTTGGCCAACCGGCACTTGCCCGCCAACTGCGCCGCCGCCTGCTCGAATACCGGCGCAAAGGACTTGCACGGCCCACACCAGTCCGCCCACACATCCACCAACAACGGCAGATCCCCTTTGATCTGGCTGGCGTAATCGCCTTGCTTGAGTTCGAACGGCTTGCTCAACAGCACCGCGGACTTGCAGCGCCCGCATTTCGGTTGATCGCCCAAGCGTTCGGCGGGGATGCGGTTGAGGCCGTTGCAGGCGGGGCAGGGGATGAGGAGTGGAGTGGTCATGACGGGCTCGGTTTAAGTTGATATCTCGTACGACTGATCTGGAGTCGTACGAGGCGTTTATCAAGGTTGAATCCGGAGCCTCAAGACGAACAACTGATCTCCAGATGCTTGCCCCACTCCGGCGGCCGCTCGGCATAACCTTCCATCCCCGGCTGCTCGTCGAACGGTTTGCTCAGCACCGCATGCAGGCGGCGTACTTCGGAGTAGTCGCCTTGTTCGGCGGCGTCGATGGCTTTTTGCGCCAGATAGTTGCGCAGGATGTACAGCGGATTGACCGCGTGCATCCGTGCACGGCGCTGTTCCTGATCGCTGTCGCCATCGCGGGCAACCCGTGCCACGTAGCGCTCGCCCCAGGCATCGAAGCCTTTGATGTCGACGAAGTCATCGCGCAAGCGGGCGACAGCCTGTTCTGCGGACTCCTCACCGAGATGGCGGAAGAACAAGGTGTAGTCGACGCCGCTGTTCTGCATCAGTTGCAGCAGGTCTTCGAGCAGCCTCTGGTCGTCATCCTCGGCGCTGGTGAAGCCGAGGCGGCGGCGCATCAGGTCGAGGTAGTGCGCCTGGAACAACGGCAGGTACAAACCGAGGGTTTCGCGCAGGGCTTCGACGCTGATGAACGGCGTCAGGGCCTGGGCCAGAGCGCTGAGGTTCCACTGGCCAATCGGCACCTGGTTGCTGAACGAGTAGCGGCCCTGATCATCCGAGTGGTTGCAGATGAAGTTGGCGTCGAAATCGTCGAGGAAGGCGAACGGGCCGAAGTCGAAGGTGATGCCGAGGATCGACATGTTGTCGGTGTTCATCACCCCGTGACAGAAGCCATAGGCCTGCCACTTGGCGATCAGTTCGGCATTGCGCTCGACGATCTCGCGGAACATCGCCAGATACGGCTCCGGCTGCTCCAGGCATTCGGGATAATGCATCGCCAGCACGTGCTCGCCGAGTTGCTTCTGCTGCTCGGGACGCTTGGTGTAGTAGAAATATTCGAAATGGCCGAAACGGATATGGCTTGGCGCCAGACGCAACACCATCGCTGCGCGTTCCTGCTTTTCGCGCCACACCGGAGTGTCGGAGCCGATCACGCAGGCTGCCCGTGAAGACGGGATGTTCAGTGCGTGCAGTGCTTCGGAAGCGAGAAACTCACGAATCGACGAACGCAGCACCGCGCGGCCATCGCCCATGCGCGAAAACGGCGTCTGCCCGGCGCCCTTCAGATGCAGGTCCCAGTGTTCACCGGCGTTGTTGTAGACCTCGCCGAGCAACAACCCGCGACCATCGCCCAGTTGCGGCGTGTAGCCGCCGAACTGATGCCCGGAATAGACCATCGCCCGCGGCTCGGCATCGGCCCACAGCTTGTGGCCGCCGAACAGTTCAGCGAATTCCTGAGTCTCAGCGGTTGCCGGATCAAGATCGAGCAAGGCCAGGGCCGCCGGGCTGGCGACGACCAGACGCGGGTTGTCGATCGGCTCGGGCAGCACGTGGGCGGAGAACGCATCGCCGAGGCGGGCGAAGCGATTGTCGAAGGTCAGTTCGTCGAGGGCTTTCAAGGGCCGGCTCCAGCAGAATGTCCGAGCATTCTGCTGGGATCAGACCGGTTAGTCGAGTTTGGCCGGCGGCGGCTCTTGCAGCGGCTTTTGCTCGGCGCCAATCGGCACGATGGTTTTGTTCTCGTCCTCGATCGGCACCAACTTGTATTCCTGGCCATGAAGGTTTTTCAGGTACACCTCCATCTGGCGGAACGAGATGTTGATGTGCTGCTTCTTGAACTCGCGATTGATGAAGCGGTTCACTTCGTCGATCACCGGGTTGCGGTCACCGAGGTCACGCACGTGCATGCGCAATTCGTGGTCGAGGGTGCTTTCGCCGAAGTTGAGGAAGTACACGTGCGGCTCGGGCTCTTTGAGCACGCGCGGGTTTTCCCGGGCGGCCTTGAGCAGCAGTTCCTTGACCAGATCCAGGTCGGAGCCGTAGTCCACGCCCAGCTTCAAGGTGACGCGGGTGATGGTGTCGGTCAGCGACCAGTTGATCAGTTGCCCGGTGATGAACGTCTTGTTCGGGACAATGATGTCCTTGCGGTCGAAGTCGGTGATGGTCGTGGCGCGGATGCGGATCTTGCTCACCGTGCCCGACAGGTTGCCGATGGTGATGGTGTCACCGATCCGCACCGGGCGTTCGAACAGGATCATGATGCCGGAGATGAAGTTGGCGAAGATCTCCTGCATACCGAAACCGAGACCGACCGACAGCGCCGCCACCAGCCACTGCAACTTGTCCCAGCTGACGCCGAGGGTCGACAGCGTGGAAACGAAACCGACGCCGGCGATCACGTAGGACAGCAGCGTCGTGGTCGCGTAAGCGCTGCCCTGCGCCAGATTGAGTTTCGACAGCACGAACACTTCGAGCAGACCCGGCAAGTTGCGCGCCAGGGCGAAGGTGATGCCGATGATGATCAGCGCGCCGAGCATGTCGCCGATGCTGATCGGCACCATGCTCATGTTGGCGCCAGTGCCGCTGGTGTATTCGTAGAGGGTGATGTTGTCGAGGTACGAGAACACCGAAATCAGGTCGGCCCAAACCCAGTACAGCGCGGCGATGAAACCGCCGAGCAGTGCCAGACGAATCAGGCGCAGGGATTGTTCGTTGACCTTTTCGATGTCCAGGGTCGGCTCTTCGATCACCGCTTCGCCGTCGCCGGCCTCTTTCGCCGCCTGACGTTTGGCCAGGGCGCGCTGATAGGCCAAGCGGCGTGCGGCGACCGCCAGACCACGCACGAAGGTAGCCTCGATCACCAGCCAGAACATCAGCAGGTACAGGGTGTTGATCAACCGGTCGCTGAGTTTCAGCGCGGTGTAGTAGTAGCCGAAGCACACCGCGACGAACAGGGCGATTGGCAGCAGGGTGAACATCACACCGACGGCCTTGCGGAACAGCGAGGTGTTTTCGTGGGCCGGGCTGCTGATCAGCAGGCGGCTGAGCAGCCACGCCATCAGCGCGTAGCAGGTCAGCACCACCGGCATGCCGAGCACGTCGTCAGCCAGCGCTGCCGGTTGCAGCTCGGCGACGGCCACCACGGTCACCAGCGCCATCACCACCAGCCCGAGGCGACGGATCCAGCCCTGAAGGAATTCGACCTGCGGTTTGTCCCAGCGGAAGTGCAACTCCGCCACACCGCCCGGCGAGAGAATCCGGTAAGCGGTGTAGAACACCAGCCACGCCTGGCCCATCTGCAGCAACGCCGCGCCCATGTTGGCGTTTTGCCCGCGGGCGTCGATCTGCAAGGCCAGACCGCACAGGCCCAGGCCCAGCGCTACTGGCATCGCCAGCAGAATATTGATCAGAATCGCCTGGGGCGTATGCCACTGGCTGTCACGCTTGAAGTGCCCGATGTCCTGGTGAACCTTGTTCAGGCGCGCATAAAGCGCCTTGCGCCGCCACAGCAGAGCGCCGATCAGCAAGGCCAGCGGCAGGAACAACAGCGGGCGCTGGGTCAGGCCGTCGGTCAGCTCGCTCAGGCTTGAGGCCAGCGGCAGGGTGTCGATCTGTCGCTTGAGCCGCTCTGGCACGCCGCGAATCCATTCCGCGTCCAGCGGCTTGTTGCTGGGGATCCAGAACATCTGCTCGTCAAGGGTCGCGCGCAGGCTTTGAGCAGTGCTCAGCAGTTGTTTCTGGTTGAGTTGCAGGGTGATCGATTCGTTGAGCACCGCGCTCAGTTCGCGGTTCAGGCGCTCCAGCAGGTCGGCGCGGGTGTTGGCCAGTTCCATCAGGCTCTTGCGCAGTTGCGGGGTGACTTGTTCCGGCGGCTGGGTGGAGAGCAGATTGTCGACGTAGGTCGCCGGATTGCTCAGGAGTTCACGCTGCTGGCTGACTTCGAACTGATACAGGCGAATGTCGGCAATCTGGTCCGCCAGATCGCGGTCGACCTTGAGTCGCGGCAGCGCCTGTTTCTGCTTATAGAGAATCTTCGACAGCAGCAGACTGCCCTTGAGCACGTTGATCTGCTCGTCGAGAGCCGAGTCGCTTTGGGTCAGGCTGTCGAGTTGCTGTTTGGTCTGCAGGTTCTGTTGAGTGACTTCGTTGAGGCGGTCGGTGCTTTTGAGCAGGTAATCGGAGAGCTTGAGGTTGGCCGCACTTTCGGTGGCGAGCAGGCTGCTGCCGCCGGCCTTCTGCGCCTCGATCGACTGCTGAGTGACAGTTTCCTGAGATTGCGCCAGACGCTTCTGGTTGATCAGAGTCTGCAGTTCCTGGATCTCGCGATCGAGACGGTCGGATTTCTCCGAGAGCAGGTCGTGCTGACTGTTGCCCAGATCCTGCAGCTGGCTGTTGCCCGCCAGTTCCTGGCGGCGCAGCGGAATCAGTGAGTTCAACGCGGCGAGCTCGGCGTTCAACTGGTCGCGCTGCTCGGCGCTGACGGTCTTGCCCGCGTCCTTGCCGGACTTGAGGATGTTGTTGATCTGCTGGATGCGCGTCTGGCTGGCAGAGATTTCCGCCTGCGCCCGCTCGGGACGGGTCTGGGCAGTGATGATCAGGCTGTTGGCATCGGCCAAGGCCTTTTGCAGGTCGCTCTGCTGGGTCGAGCGATCGGTGAGGATCTGCTCCAATTGCTGGATCGACTCTTTGGTGAAGCGCTGCGCCACCGGCACCACTGGCGTGGCCTTGAGGCGCGTCAGTTCGCGGGTGTTCTCGATGGTCTGCCGAGGGGCGGAGGCCAGTTGCTGCTTGAGGTCGATCAGCTTCTGGTCGTAATCACGCCGGCTGTTGAGTTGATTGAGCGTGGTTTGCAGGACCGTCTGCAGGCTCTTTTTGTCGGCATCCGGCAGTTTGCTGTCGGCCAGCTTGTCCAGGCTGGCCTGCACGGCTTCGCTGGACGGCGGTTCGGCGGCGTAGAGCGGGCCGACGGAAAGACTCAGGCCCAGCAGGGCCGCGAAAAAGAAAGAGCGCAGGGTAGGCATAGAGACCGGTCAAGCAAGTGAGAGTGGACGCAGTTTAGAGGAAGAGACCGGGGCCCGGGCGACTTCCTTCGGGGAATCTGACGCCCACTTTGCCGATCTTGTTCCCGTCCATGACCGCGACCGTCCAGTGAGTGTTGTTCCACTCCACCTGGTCGCCAACGATCGGTGCCCCCCCGACCTTGTGGGCAATGAACGCACCCAGGGTCATGTCCGGATCGATGCCTTCGGCCGGTAGGCCATACAGCGCGGCAACCGCTTTAAGCTGGGCGTCTCCTTCGAGCACGAAGTCGCCGAAGAAGCGCAGATCGAGGCCGCGTTGCGGCGCCTGGCTGAACAGTTTTCCGAGCGCTGGCAAGTTGTGTTCATGGCCGATAACACACAGCAAATCATCGACTTCCAGCACCGTACTACCCGACGGATGGAGCAGTTGCTGGCCACGAAACAGGGCGGCGATACGTGTGCCTTCGGGCATTTTCAGCTCGCGCAGGGGCGAACCGATGCACCATTTCTCGGCGCCGAGCTTGTAAACGAACAGCTCCCACTCGCTGGTGATGTGCACTTCCAGTGCCGAACGGGAAATCGGCGCCGGCTCCGGCGGGACCGTCACCTTCAACAGTTTGGCCACCCACGGCAGGCTCGTGCCCTGCACCAGCAGCGACACCAGCACAATGAAGAACGCGAGGTTGAAGTACAGCTGCGCATTCGGCAACCCGGCCATCAGCGGGAACACCGCGAGAATGATCGGTACCGCGCCGCGCAACCCGACCCAGGAAATAAACGCTTTCTCGCGGCCGTGGAACGCCTTGAACGGCAGCAGGCCGACCAGTACCGACAGCGGCCGGGCGAACAGAATCATCCATAGCGCCAGACCCAGCGCCGGCAGGGCGATCGGCAGCAGATCGTGCGGAGTGACCAGCAGCCCCAGCACCAGGAACATGCCGATCTGCGCCAGCCACGCCATGCCATCGAGCATGTGCAGAATGCCGTGACGGCTGCGCACCGGGCGGTTGCCGATCACCAGACCGCACAGGTACACCGCGAGGAAACCGCTGCCGTGCAGGGCGTTGGTCAGGGCGAACACCACCAGGCCGCCGGCGATCACCAGAATCGGGTACAGGCCGGTGGCGAGGTTGATCCGGTTGACCAGCTGCAGCATCAGCCAGCCACCGCCAAGGCCGATCACGCCGCCGATGCCGAATTCGCGGATCAGGTGGGTCAACAGGCTCCAGTGCAGGCCGGTCTGGCCGCTGGCGAGCATGTCGATCAGGGTCACGGTGAGAAACACCGCCATCGGGTCGTTGCTGCCGGATTCGATTTCCAGGCTGGCGGTTACCCGTTCGTTGAGGCCCTTGCCGCCGAGCAGCGAGAACACTGCGGCGGCGTCCGTGGAGCCGACGATGGCGCCGATCAGCAGGCCCTGAATCAGGTTCAGGTCGAACAGCCATGCCGCGGCCATACCGGTCAGCCCGGTGGTGATCAACACCCCGACCGTCGCCAGCGACAGCGCCGGCCACAGGGCCACGCGGAAACTCGAGACCCGGGTGCGCAAGCCGCCGTCGAGGAGGATCACCGCCAGTGCGAGGTTGCCGACCAGATAGGCCGTCGGGTAGTTATCGAAAATGATCCCGCCGCCATCGACCCCGGCCGTCATGCCGACCGCGAGGATGATGACCAGAATCGGGATGCCGAGACGGGAGGAAAGTGAGCTGACAAGAATGCTCGCACCTACCAGCAACGCGCCGATCAAGAACAGGCTGTTGATGGTCGTCGCATTCAAAGGCAGTACTCCAGAAGCGTAAAAACGGGCACAAACTGACCATGCAGTCTGCGTGCCAGCGATTCTAACCTGTTGAAATGTGATGCTGTCAAAAAGCTTTTTACGTGGGCATCACATTGAATGGGCACCGAATGAAAACTGTGGTGAGGGGATTTATCCCCGATGGGTGGCGAAGCCGCCCTAAACGCTGAATGCGAGGTGCATCAGATACACCTCGCACGATGGTTTTACGACTGCTTCGCAGCCGATCGGGGATGAATCCCCTCGCCACAATGGATTGCTCCCGATATGGCGAAGTGGGCCTTACAGGCTGAAACGCCCGACCATGTTGTTCAGATCCAGCGCCAGGCGCGACAGCTCGTTGCTCGCCGCACTGGTCTGATTCGCGCCGGTAGCCGATTGCACCGACAGGTCGCGGATGTTCACCAGGTTGCGATCCACTTCGCGGGCCACTTGTGCCTGTTCTTCAGCGGCGCTGGCGATCACCAGATTGCGCTCGTTGATCTCGACGATCGCGGTATTGATGGTGTCCAGCGACATCCCGGCACCCCGCGCGATGTTCAGCGTCGATTCGGCGCGCTCGGTGCTGTTGCGCATCGAATCCACGGCGTGTTCGGTGCCGCTCTGGATGCTGCCGATCATGCGTTCGATTTCGCTGGTCGACTGCTGGGTGCGATGCGCCAAGGCACGCACTTCATCGGCGACCACGGCAAAACCGCGACCGGCTTCACCGGCACGGGCCGCTTCAATCGCCGCGTTCAGGGCCAACAGGTTGGTCTGATCCGCCAGACCACGAATCACGTCCAGCACCTTGCCGATGTCACGGGATTCATTCGCCAGATCACCGATCAGGGTCGCGGTGCTCTGTACGTCGGCGCTCATGCGTTCGATGGCGCTGACGGTTTCTTGTACCAGGTCGCGGCCGTCGCCGGCCGAGGTGGTGGCGTTCTTCGAGGCTTCCGAAGTGCTCACGGCATTGCGGGCGACTTCTTCCACGGCGCTGGTCATTTCATTGACGGCGGTGGCGGCCTGTTCGATTTCGTTGTTCTGCTGGGTCAAGCCACGGGCACTTTCGTCGGTGACGCTGTTCAGTTCTTCCGCTGCAGATGCAAGCTGGGTGGCCGAGCCGGAGATGCGCTGCAGGGTGTCGCGCAGCTTCGATTGCATTTTGGCCATGGCCGCCAGCAGACGCCCGGCTTCGTCGGTGCCGTCGACGTGGATCGGTTGGGTCAGGTTGCCTTCGGCGATGGTTTCCGCCGCGTCCAGCGCTTTGGAAATCGGCTTGGTGATGCTGATGGTCAGCAGCCAGGCGAACAGGAAGGTCAGGCCGGTCGCCACGACCAGCAGGGTGACCACCAGATTGAACGCCGAGGAATACTGGTCGACCGCCTCTTGATTGGTCTGGCTGATCTGCTCGCCGTTGATCTGCATCAGGCGGTTGAGCACGGTGTTCATCGCTTCGGAGTTGTTCAGCAACTCGGTGTTGAGCAGGTTGCGCAACTCGTCCACCTGATTGTTGCGCGACAGGCTCTTCATCCGGTCTTCGATCTGGCGGTACTGGCCGAGCAACTGCACATATTGATCGTAGGCCGCGCGTTCCTGTGGGCCGCTGATCAACGGTTCATAGGCCGATTGGGCGGCGCGGATCTGCTGGTTGCGGGTGTCCAGCAGTTCCATGGTCTTCTGCTGCACGTCCGGCTCGCGGTTGACCAGCAAGCGGTAGGACAGCACCCGCAGGCGCAAGGTCAGCTGCGTGAACTCGTCGAGGTTCTTGATGCTCGGCACGCTGCTGTTGGTGATGTCCTCGGCAGCGCCGCGGATTTTGCTCATCTGGTTCAGGGCAAACACGCCGAGAATCAGCATCAGGCCGCCAATCAGGGCGAAGCCGGTGAACGCCCGGGGGGCGATATTCATATTGCGAAGGGACATGGCGCGGATACCAAAAAGGGCCGCATCCATGCGGGCTGAGACTGCTGTATGGATGACTTATCGGTCATACGACTAAAGTCTTGAGGCACTGTGCGTATTTGTCGCATATGGGCCTGGGCGACGAAGTGCAGGAACCAGATCGGCAGATCACAGTCTTTTAAACTCGCGAGAACGGTCGGCCGCCAGGAAAATCAAGGCCTTGCGCCGGTATAACCCTGGCATCCGCAGTGACTTTTCTTTATCGTACGCGCCCTTTGAAAAACGCTTGGAAGATCAAAATGTTGGAAGCATCCCTCAGCCAATTGGAACAGCTCGTCAGCGACCTGGTGCAACAGAACCAGACCCTTGCGCAAACCAACCAGACCCTGTCCACGGAACTGGCCCAGGCCAAGGATGAAAACGAAAGCCTGCAACTGAGCCTGATGGAACAGGAAGAGAAGCACGGCGCCACCGCAGCGCGCATCCAGGCTCTGGTTGATCGCGTCAACGCAGGCCCTGTCAGCGCATGAACCACGGCACCGCAGGGGTAAAAGTCATCTCCATTCTCGGGGAGGACTATTCGATCAAGGCACCGGCCGGGGAAGAACAGACCCTGCTGGATGCCGCACTGATGCTCAAGGCCGCACTGGCCGACACCAAACGCAAATACCCGACGCTGATCGGTGACCGCTTGCTGGTGCTGGCAGCGATGAACCTGTGCTCGCAGCAGATCGAAATGAAGAAGCAACATCAGGAAGAACTCGACCGTTACCAAGAGCAAGTCAGCGCCACGGTCGACACCATCGCCAAGACCATCAATCAGGGCTGATGGGGTTGCGCACAACCAAAGAATAGATTGTCGATCGGGTTGTATACAATCGGCACGGCTGTTGCATTGTTTCGGCCACTTATTCTTTGGGGGTGCTCCATGCAGTTGTGGCGACGCAGTATTCAATGGCAGCTGATTCTCAGCATGGGCACCGCCCTGCTGGTCAGCATCCTGATCGTGGTTGGCATTTATACCTTGGTGGTCAACCGCCTCGCCCAGAGCTATCTGGTCGAACAAGCGCTGCCGTCAAGCATCGAAGCGACGCGCAACGACATCGAACGCATCCTCGTCCAGCCGCTGACCGCCGCCAAAGACATCGCCAGCAATTCCATGGTGCGCGACTGGTTGGCGTCGGGTGAAGACAGCAGCAAAACAGCGGCCTTCGCGCAGTATCTGGAGGGCATCCGCGCCGAACATAAAGCCTTCACAGCACTGATCATCGGCACCGATTCCAATCACTACATCACCGAAAAAGGCCTCGACCGCACCCTCAGTCGGGCCAAACCGGCCGATGCCTGGTTTTATTCCTTCCTCGACAGCCATCAGCCGCGCACCCTGAACATCGACAACGATGGCGCCACCGGAGAATTGGCACTGTTCATCGACTTGAAGGTCGAGCAGGCCGGCAAAGTGGTCGGCGTCGCGGGACTCGGCCTAAGCATGAAAGAGCTGTCGGAGTTGATCCACAACTTCAGCTTTGGCGAGCGCGGTAAGGTCTATCTCGTGCGTTCCGACGGTTTGATCCAGGTTCACCCCGAGGCGCAGTTCAGTGGCAAGCGCACCCTCACGGAGCAGATCGGTGCGTCGGCGGCGCAAGCGGTCATGGGTCAAAAAGTTGCCACCAGCAGTTCCTTCCAGCGCGATGGCGAAGACTTCCTCGCCTTCAGCCTGCCGCTGCGCGATCTGGGCTGGACGCTGGTGGCCGAAGTGCCGCAATCGCAGATCTACGCCGAAGCCCGCAAGGCGATGTGGATGAGCGGCGGCATCGGTCTGGCGGTGGCACTGGTGTGCCTGGCGCTGGTGGTGTGGCTGGCCCAAGGGCTGGTGCGACCGATTCGTCAAGTAACAGCCGCGCTGGTAGCGATCGGTAGCGGCGGTGGAGATTTGACCCATCGGTTAGATTCCAGCCGCGCCGATGAACTGGGCGACTTGGCCCGAGGCTTCAACCGTTTCCTCGACAGCCAGCGCGGGCTGATTGGCGAAGTCCTGACCACCAGCGAACGTCTGCGCACAGCCGTTGGGCAGGTGGCGAAGGTGGTGGAAAACACCGCTGAACGCTCCGGGCGCCAGCAGGAAATGACCGACATGGTCGCCACGGCGGTGCACGAGATGGGCCTGACCGTTCAGGAAATCGCGCAGAACGCCGGCAACGCCGCGCTGGCTTCACAGACTGCTCGCGATGAAGCAATGCAGGCGCGGGAAGTAGTCGGTGGCTCGATCCGCCATATTGAAAGCATGTCCGACGAGATTGGCGTAGCGGCGGGCGCGGTGGGTGAGCTGGCGCAGCAGGTGGCGTCGATTGATTCGGTGCTGGCGGTGATTCGCGGGGTGTCCGAGCAGACCAACTTGCTGGCGCTCAACGCGGCGATTGAAGCGGCGCGCGCCGGAGATATGGGGCGCGGGTTTGCCGTGGTGGCGGATGAAGTGCGCACCTTGGCGCGCAGGACTCAGGCGTCTACCGACGAAATCCAGCAAATGATCGGCAGCCTCAAACAAGGCGCGGAGAATGCGGTGTCATCGATGCGTACGGGCCAAGCTGCGACCGGCACCGGGGTTGAGTCGAGCCAGCGTACTGGCGCGTCGTTGACCGCGATTACCGGGCAGGTCGAGCGCATCAGCGACATGAACCATCAAGTGGCAACCGCGACAGAAGAACAGTCGGCGGTGACTGAAGAGATCAACCGCAACGTGCAGGGAATTTCCGATCTGGCCCGCGCCACGGCCGGAGAGGTGAGGGCGTGTCGCGAGGATTGTCAGATGTTGCAGCGGTTGGCGGATGATCTGGCAAGGCAGATGGGTGGGTTCAAGTTGAGCTGATTGATGCGTAGCCTGGGCTGATGCCTTCGCGAGCAGGCTCGCTCCCACATTGGCTCCGGTGTGTTCACATAAGCCGTGATCACCTCAATACCTGTGGGAGCGAGCCTGCTCGCGAATGGTTTCAGCCGCTAAAAAGCTCCTGGATCAAAACCACGCATCCTGCATCGCCAGACACGTATCATCCCGCGCCTCCAGCAACGCCAGCTCATGGTGACAGCCCGGCACTTCCCACGTCAGGAAATACCGCGCCGCCTGTAGCTTGCCCTTATAGAAGTCAGCATCCGCCGTATTGCCCTTGGCCAGCCCCTCCTCGGCGCGGATCGCCTGTTCCAGCCAGCGCCAGCCAATCACCGTGTGCCCGAACACTTTCAGGTACAGCGCCGAATTCGCCAGGCTGCTGTTGACCTTGCCCTGCGCCAGATCGGTCAGCAGGCCGATGGTGACTGTTTGCAGGCGCGCCACCAGTTGCTCCAGTGGCTCACGCAATGCCGTTAACGATTCGTACGCGGTCGCCCGCTCGGCGGTGTTGGCGATCAGACGGATCAGTTGTTTCAATCCGGCGCCGCCGTTCTGCGCCAGTTTGCGCCCGAGCAAGTCCAGCGACTGAATGCCGTGGGTGCCTTCGTGGATCGGGTTCAGGCGGTTGTCGCGGTAGTACTGTTCCACCGGGTATTCGCGGGTGTAACCGTGACCGCCGAGAATCTGGATCGCCAGTTCGTTGGCCTTCAGGCAGAACTCCGACGGCCAGGATTTGACGATCGGCGTCAGCAGATCCAGCAGCTCATGGGCCTGTTTACGCTCGGCTTCGGCCTCCAGCGTCGTGGTGTCATCGAACAGTCGCGCCGCGTACAAACCCAGGTCAAACGCCCCTTCGACGTAGGACTTTTGCGTCAACAGCATGCGTCTGATATCGGCGTGCTGAATGATCGCCACTGGCGCGGTGGTTGGATCCTTGCTGTCCGGCACTCGGCCTTGCGGGCGTTCGCGGGCGTATTCCAGCGAGTACAGGTAGCCGGCGTAACCGAGCATCACTGCGCCCATGCCGACGCCGATCCGCGCCTCGTTCATCATCTGGAACATGTAGCTCAAGCCATGATGCGGCTTGCCCACCAGATAGCCGACGCACTCGCCGTTATCGCCGAAGTTCAGCGCGGTGGAAGTGGTGCCGCGCCAGCCCATCTTGTGGAACAGCCCGGCCAGCAGCACATCATTGCGCTGGCCGAGGCTGCCGTCATCATTGACCAGAAACTTCGGCACGATGAACAGCGAAATGCCCTTCACCCCCGGCGGCGCGTCCGGCAGCTTGGCCAAGACCATGTGCACGATGTTTTCCGACAGCGGATGATCGCCGCCGGAAATGAAGATCTTATTGCCCTTCAGGCGATAGGTGCCGTCAGACGCCGGCTCGGCGCGGGTACGAATATCCGACAGCGAGGAACCGGCGTGCGGTTCGGTCAGGGCCATGGTGCCGAAGAAGCGCCCATCGATCATCGGTTGCAGGAAGCGCTGTTTCTGCTCGTCGGTGCCAAAGCTTTCGATCAGGTTGGCCGCGCCCATGGTCAGGAACGGGTAGGAAGTGGTCGCCGCGTTCGCCGCTTGAAAGTGCGCAAAGCAGGCTTGCGACAGCAGCGTCGGCAGTTGCATGCCGCCGGCTTCGAAGCTTCGCGCGGCATTGAGGAAGCCGGCCTCGAGGAACGCGTCCACCGCCGGTTTCACTTCCGGGATCAGAACCGCCTGACTATTTTCGTAGCGCGGCTCGTTCTCGTCGCCCTTGCGGTTGTGCGGCGCGAAGTATTTCTCGGCGATGCTGCGCGCGGTGCCGATGGCCGCATCGAAGGTCTCGCGGTTGTGTTCGGCGAAGCGCTCCCGCCGGGTCAGGCCCTCGGCATCGAGGACTTCGTACAGCTCGAAAGCCAGATTACGGGAACTGAGCAGCGTCTCGGACATGGCGGCCTACCTGAACATTGGGATTGGGCCGAGTCTAGGCGTGCTGATAAAGGCTGAACAGGATGATTGATGGCGGTGATGTCAGGGCCGAGCACCGACTTAACAAACACCCCGAAACAACTGTGGGAGCGGTCTTGCTCGCGAATGCGGTGGATCAGTCACTGGAGATGTCGACTGACACAACGCCTTCGCGAGCAAGCCCGCTCCCACATTGGGATTTGATTGTCAGGCAACCATCGCGGTTGCCTGACTTCTCGGGTTTAACCGATAGTCATCAGGCTGGCATTACCCCCCGCCGCCGCGGTGTTGACGCTCAATGCACGCTCGATCACCAGACGCTCCAGCGCAATGTTGGTCTCGCCCTGGGACAGGCCCTGAACGCCAACGATCGCACCGGCACGCTTGGCAATCTGCTGGCAGACGCCACGCAACTGGTCGGAATGGCCGTGATGCAGAACCGCATCAAACACCACTTCATCCTTGTGCCAGTCGGCAACCCGTTTGATCCGCGCCTGAACTTCCTTCGGCAGGCGTGCGAACAAGGCCTTGCTGATGTCGGACTCCGGCCATACCGCCGAACCGCCGACAGCCAATACCGCCGCCAGTTGAGTCAGCAGATCGCCTTCGACGTCGGCCAGGCACAGCACGTGTTCACGCGGCAGGATCGCGTAGCTGTTCTTCTCGCCGGTCGGGCCGGCCAGCACGCGGGTGATGCCGCTTTGCGATTGCGCGGCGTACTGCACGCACAGGGTGCTCAGTTCGGCGTACTGGTTGCTTTCGGCCCAAGCCTTGAAGGCGTTCAGCGGTTTGCTCATGGCATCACGCAGACGCACGTCCGGGGCGACGGCTGCATCACCGCGAGCGAAGGATTGTTCGATCGCGTCAGTAGGACGGGTCGACAGCAGGCGGTACAGGTACAGCGGACCACCGGCTTTCGGGCCAGTCCCCGACAGGCCTTCGCCGCCGAATGGCTGCACGCCGACCACGGCACCGACGATGTTGCGGTTGACGTAGACGTTACCGGCGTTGACGTTGTCGATCACCTTGGCGATGGTCTCGTCGATGCGGGTGTGTACGCCGAGGGTCAGGCCATAACCGGACGCATTGATCTGGCCGATCAACTGGTCGATGTCCTTGCGCTTGTAGCGCACCACGTGCAGCACCGGGCCGAAGATCTCGCGTTGCAGCTCGTCGAAGCTTTCCAGCTCGATCAGGGTTGGCATGACGAAGGTGCCGCGTTTGACTTCTTCGCTGTCGGCGATAGCCACCTGGTACACGCTGCGACCTTTATCGCGCATGCCCTGGATGTGCTTGTCGATACCGGCCTTGGCTTCGGCGTCGATCACCGGGCCAATGTCCACGGACAGACGCTCAGGGTTGCCGAGGCGGCTTTCCGCCATCGCGCCTTTGAGCATTTCGATGACACGGTCGGCGGAATCTTCCTGCAGGCACAGCACGCGCAGGGCCGAGCAACGCTGGCCGGCACTGTCGAAGGCCGAGGACACCACGTCGATCACCACTTGTTCGGTCAGCGCCGAGGAGTCAACGATCATCGCGTTCTGCCCGCCGGTTTCGGCGATCAGCGGAATCGGACGGCCCTGGCTGTCGAGACGGCCAGCGATGTTGCGTTGCAGCAGGCGCGCGACTTCGGTGGAACCGGTGAACATCACGCCTTTGACGCGCTCATCACCGACCAGACCGGCGCCGACGGTTTCACCGCGACCCGGCAGCAGTTGCAGCACGCCTTCGGGAATCCCGGCTTCCAGCAGCAAGCGCACGGCTTGCGCGGCGACCAGCGGAGTCTGCTCAGCCGGTTTGGCCAGTACCGGGTTACCGGCAGCCAGTGCGGCAGCGACCTGACCACTGAAGATGGCCAGCGGGAAGTTCCACGGGCTGATGCACACCACCGGGCCCAACGGGCGGTGGGCGTCATTGCTGAAATCGTTGCGCGCCTGCACCGCGTAGTAGCGCAGGAAGTCGACCGCTTCACGCACTTCGGCGATGGCGTTGGCGAAGGTCTTGCCGGCTTCACGGGCCAGCAGGCCCATCAGTGGCTGGATCTCGCCTTCCATCAGGTCGGCGGCACGCTCCAGAATCGCCGCGCGCTCGGCCGGCGGGGTGGCCTGCCAGATCGGTGCAGCATTCAGCGCGCACTGGATCGCGTTGTCGACGTCTTCGACGGTGGCTTCCTGCACGTGACCGACCACATCGCGGTGATCCGCCGGGTTCAGCACTGGCGCTGGGGCTTCGTTGCTGGAAGCGCAACCGAGCATCGGTGCGGCTTTCCAGTTGTTGTGCGCAGTGGCGAGCAGGGCGCAGGACAGCGAGGCCAGACGATGTTCGTTGGCCATGTCGATGCCGGCAGAGTTGGCGCGATCGGCGCCGTAGAGGTCACGCGGCAGCGGAATGCGTGGGTGCGGCAGGCCGAAACCACCTTCCACGGTCGCCATCTGCTCGATCTGCGCCACCGGATCGGCCACCAGTTCCTGAATCGAAATCGACTGGTCGGCGATGCGGTTGACGAACGAAGTGTTCGCGCCGTTTTCCAGCAGACGACGCACGAGGTACGCCAGCAGGGTTTCGTGGGTGCCGACCGGTGCGTACACGCGGCACGGACGGTTCAGCTTGCCTTCGGAAACTTTGCCGACAACCTGCTCGTAGAGCGGTTCGCCCATGCCGTGCAGGCACTGGAATTCGTACTGGCCCGGGTAATAGTTCTGACCGGCAATGTGGTAAATCGCCGACAGGGTGTGGGCGTTGTGCGTGGCGAACTGCGGATAGATGACTTCCGGCACCGACAGCAGTTTGCGTGCGCAGGCAATGTAGGACACGTCGGTGTACACCTTGCGGGTGTAGACCGGATAGCCTTCCAGGCCTTCGACCTGGGCGCGCTTGATTTCGCTGTCCCAGTACGCGCCTTTCACCAGACGGATCATCAGGCGATGACGGCTGCGACGGGCCAGATCGATCACGTAGTCGATCACGTATGGGCAACGCTTCTGGTAAGCCTGAATCACGAAGCCGATGCCGTTCCAGCCGGTCAGTTGCGGTTCGAAGCACAGGCGCTCGAGCAGATCCAGCGACAGCTCCAGGCGGTCGGCTTCTTCGGCGTCGATGTTCAGGCCGATGTCGTATTGCTTGGCCAACAGGGTCAGCGACAGCAGGCGCGGGTACAGCTCGTCCATCACGCGCTCGTACTGCGCACGGCTGTAACGCGGGTGCAGGGCCGAAAGCTTGATGGAAATGCCCGGGCCTTCATAAATCCCACGGCCGTGGGAGGCTTTGCCGATCGAGTGAATGGCTTGTTCGTACGACGCCAGGTACTTCTGCGCGTCGTGTTCGGTGAGTGCCGCTTCACCGAGCATGTCGTAGGAATAGCGGAAGCCCTTGGCTTCGAACTTGCTCGCGTTGGCCAGTGCTTCGGCGATGGTTTCGCCGGTGACGAACTGCTCGCCCATCAGACGCATGGCCATGTCGACGCCCTTGCGGATCATCGGCTCGCCGCTCTTGCCGATGATGCGACTCAGCGACGAAGTCAGGCCGGCTTCGTTGTGCGTGGAAACAAGCTTGCCGGTCAGCAGCAGACCCCAGGTCGCGGCGTTGACGAACAGCGACGGGCTGTTGCCCAGGTGCGGCTGCCAGTTGCCGGTGCTGATCTTGTCGCGGATCAGTGCATCGCGAGTGCCCTTGTCCGGGATGCGCAGCAGGGCTTCGGCCAGGCACATCAGGGCCACGCCTTCCTGAGACGACAGGGAAAATTCCTGCAGCAGACCCTGAACAATGCCTGCACGACCGCCGGCACTTTTCTGGTTACGCAGTTTTTCCGCGATGGTCGCAGCGAGTTTGTTGGTGGCTTCGGCCATCGGTGCCGGCAGGCGTGCCTGCTCGATCAGCATCGGCACCACTTCCGGCTCAGGGCGGCGGTAAGCAGCAGTGATCGAAGCGCGCAGCACCGATTGCGGCAGGATGCTTTCAGCGAATTCGAGGAAGCACTGGTGGGCGTGATCGGTATGGACTTCACCGGCATCGTCGGTGTCTTTGGCGGTCAAACCGTTCAGCTCGGTCAGGGTTGCACCACCCTCGAGTTTTTCCAGGTAATTGAAAATTGCCTGCTTGATCAGCCAGTGCGGTGTGCGATCAATCGAGGTCGCGGCAGCCTTCAGGCGCTCGCGGGTCGGGTCATCGAGTTTGACCCCAAGGGTGGTGGTAGCCATATTTTTATCCTCATGGTTGCCACAGTTGCGTGGCATCAGCTGGCGGCAAGATTAGCCGTGCGCCGGAAGAGGTGCAACCGGGTGCAACCCTTTTTTTGTCGGAAAAATAAACGCTTCGTCAGGAATTATTTTCTGGTACTGAAGTGCCGCTCCTGCTTGGTGCTTTTACTTCTAGCGGAGCGCCGTGACTGCGCTAAAAAGGAGCAAAAACGGCATATTTATCGGTATATCCGACTGGGTGCAACTTAATCGCCAGAAACTGGTTGCACCTTTTTTACTTTGTTGCATAGCATTCGCGCCCAAGGTGCAACCGGGAATACCCGGTGCATCGGCTGGTGGCTTTCCTGGGGAAACATCAGTCCTAAATGCGCGGGATCCGGTTTCGTCTGCCAAACGTCATCGTTTGTGGGCGATCAATCACCGCTGCAACATAAAAACAAAGCCAGGGCGTAACTTAATGAGCGTAAGCAATCCAACACTGATCACGTTCGTGATCTACATCGCAGCAATGGTGCTGATCGGCTTCATGGCCTATCGCTCCACCAACAACCTTTCCGACTACATTCTTGGTGGCCGCAGCCTCGGCAGCGTCGTTACGGCTCTGTCTGCCGGTGCTTCCGACATGAGCGGCTGGTTGCTGATGGGCCTGCCGGGTGCCATCTACATGTCCGGTCTGTCCGAAAGCTGGATCGCCATCGGCCTGATCGTCGGCGCCTACCTGAACTGGCTGTTCGTCGCCGGCCGTCTGCGCGTGCAGACCGAGCACAACGGCGATGCCCTGACTCTGCCGGACTACTTCTCCAGCCGTTTCGAAGACAAAAGCGGCCTGCTGCGTATCATCTCGGCGGTGGTGATTCTGGTGTTCTTCACCATTTACTGCGCTTCCGGCATCGTGGCTGGCGCCCGTCTGTTCGAAAGCACCTTCGGCATGTCCTACGAGACGGCGCTGTGGGCCGGTGCTGCGGCGACGATTGCCTACACCTTCGTCGGCGGTTTCCTCGCGGTGAGCTGGACTGACACCGTACAAGCCACGCTGATGATCTTCGCCCTGCTGCTGACGCCGATCATCGTGCTGCTGGCCACCGGTGGTGTCGATACCACGTTCCTCGCCATCGAAGCCCAGGACCCGAGCAACTTCGACATGCTTAAGGGCACTACCTTCATCGGCATCATCTCGCTGATGGGCTGGGGTCTGGGTTACTTCGGTCAACCGCACATCCTCGCGCGTTTCATGGCCGCTGATTCGGTGAAGTCGATTGCCAACGCCCGTCGTATCTCCATGACCTGGATGATCCTGTGCCTGGGCGGCACCGTCGCCGTGGGTTTCTTCGGTATCGCCTACTTCTCGGCGCACCCGGAAGTCGCCGGCCCAGTCACCGAGAACCACGAGCGGGTGTTCATCGAACTGGCGAAAATCCTCTTCAACCCGTGGGTGGCCGGTGTCCTGCTGTCGGCGATTCTCGCCGCTGTGATGAGCACCCTGAGCTGCCAGCTGCTGGTTTGCTCGAGCGCTCTGACTGAGGACTTCTACAAAACCTTCCTGCGCAAATCCGCTTCCCAGGTGGAACTGGTGTGGGTCGGTCGCGCGATGGTGTTGCTGGTAGCGCTGATCGCTATCGCCATGGCCGCCAACCCGGAAAACCGCGTACTGGGCCTGGTGTCCTACGCCTGGGCCGGTTTCGGTGCCGCGTTCGGTCCGGTGGTGCTGATCTCGGTGATCTGGAAGGACATGACCCGCAACGGCGCACTGGCCGGCATCCTGGTCGGCGCGATCACCGTAGTGGTCTGGAAGCATTTCGAACTGCTGGGTCTGTACGAAATCATCCCGGGCTTCATCTTCGCCAGCCTGGCGATCTACATCGTCAGCAAAATGGGCGAGCCAACCAAAGGCATGGTGCAGCGCTTTGAAGCGGCGGAAAAAGATTTCCACCTGAACAAGTGATGCATTGAGCTTCGGCTCACCAAAGTACGGCCCGCTTCCTATAAGGAGGCGGGCCGTTTTTTTATGCCCGTGATTTCTCAAGAACTTGGAGAACCCTGTGGGAGCTGGCTTGCCAGCGATGGCGGTGTGTCAGTGAGCCAATAAGTTGGATGTGCCGGCCTCATCGCTGGCAAGCCAGCTCCCACAAGTCCAGTGGTGGTTTTGGGGGATATGTCTGTAGTCGATTGCGCCAATATCCGAAGGCTTTTTCGACAGGAAAAGTAGGGCAAATCTGATTTTCCCGTCACCCACCCAACACCTCTTGCCCCTCATGCAGAATCGCCCGCCCTCAATCTGCAGAGAGACATCGGATGTTCGCGCCTGCCAATCAACCGCGTTTCACGTTGACCCTCGAAGGCGCCCAAGTTGATCTCAAAGTCCTTGAGTTCACGGGCAAGGAAGCCATCAGCCAACCCTTTCGTTTCGAGCTGGAACTGGTCAGTGAGCGTCCGGATCTGGACCTCGAAAGCCTGCTGCACCGTCAGGCGTTTCTGAGCTTCGATGCGGAAGGTTCCGGTGTCCATGGTCAGATTTATCAGGTCGGGCAGGGCGATTCCGGGAAACGTCTGACGCGCTACCAACTGAGCCTGGTGTCGCGTCTGACCTACCTCGGTCACCGCATCAACCAGCGGATTTTTCAGCATCAGACGGTTCCACAGATCGTCGCGCAGATCCTCAAGGATCACGCAATCCTGCGCGATGCCTTCGAGTTCCGCCTCGGCAGCGATTACCCGGTGCGGGAATATTGCGTGCAATACGCCGAGAGCGATCTGGCGTTCATCCAGCGCCTGTGTGCCGAGGTCGGCATTCATTACCACTTTCAGCACAGTCCCGAAGGCCATCTGTTGGTGTTCGGCGACGATCAAACGGTGTTTCCGCGCCTGGCCGAGCCGACGCTGTATCTGCCGGGCAGCGGCATGGCGTCGACGGCGCCGGCCATCAAGCGCTTCAACGTCCGGGTGGAGACTCGCACCAGCGTGGTCACCCGGCGCGACTACAACTTCGAAAAACCGCGACTGCAACTGCAAAGCCGCAGCGACAGTGAGCAGCGCCCGGTGCTCGAGGACTATCACTTTCCCGGCCAATTCAACGATCGAGAAACCGGCAGGCAACTGGCGCAACGTACGCTGGAAAGGCATGTCGCCGACTACCGTCAGGCTGAGGGCATCAGCGACGTATCCGCACTGGTTTGCGGACATTTCCTGCAACTGAGCGAGCATCCGCGCCAGGACTGGAATGACCTGTGGCTGCTCACCGCCATCGAGCATCATGGCCGACAGCCGCAAGTGCTGGAGGAATCGGTGACCAGCGATGGGGAAACATTCCAGGGTTACCGTAATACCTTTCTTGCCACGCCGTGGGAGGTGTTCTTTCGCCCGGCGTTGGGGCCGGAAAAACCGCGCATGCCCGGTTATCAACCGGCCGTGGTCACCGGGCCGCAAGACACGGAAATCCATTGCGACGAGTACGGCCGGGTCAAGGTGCAACTGGCCTGGGATCGTGACGGCGAGCTCAACGAGCATTCCAGTTGCTGGCTGCGCGTTGCCACGGGCTGGGCGCATGATCATTACGACAGCGTGCTGATCCCGCGGGTCGGCATGGAAGTGCTGGTCGGTTTCATCGATGCCGATGCCGACAAACCGTTGGTGATGGGTTGCCTGCCAAACGCCGCAACTCCGCTGCCGCTGGACCTGCCCACCGACCAGACCCGCAGCATCTTCCGCAGCCAGAGCAGCCCCGGTGGTGGCGGTTACAACGAGCTGCGCATCGAGGACAAAAAGGGCGCCGAAGAAATCTACCTGCGCGCCCAGCGCAACTGGACGCAGCATGTCCTGCACGACCAGCAGGTGCAGGTCGACAACCAGCGCAGCATTGTCGTCACTGGCCTTGCCAGCCATGAACTCAAGGCTGACGAGCAGCGCATCACCCACGGCCAGCGCCAGACCGAAGTGAAACAGGACGATCACCTCACGGTTATTGGTGATCGGCATATTCGGGTGAGTAGTCAGGCAACCAGTGCGAGCGCACAAATTCACGTCAGTGCCGGGCAACAAGTGGTGATCGACGGTGGCGCGAGCGCGACGATTCAGGCCGGCGGGCAATGGATCAACATCGGTCCCGGCGGGATTTTCAGTAGCGTGCCGATTGTCGTGGGTGGGGCGCCAATGGCGGCGATGAGTGCAGCGCCGGGAGTGCCGGGATTGCCGGCAAAACTTGCAGCAGCACCAGCGGCCATGCTCACTGCTGCGCAAATCATGAGCTTTAAAGGTGATGCACCATTCTGCGAAGAATGCGAGCGCTGCAAGGACGGTGTCTGTGCTGCCTGAGTGCCTCACACCTGCAGAGTGGTTGGCGCGTGAACCGCTGAAACCTGCGGAGCAACTGTTCGCGATTTTCAGTAATGCCAGCGACGCCAGGCCTCCGCTGGTTGCACCGAGCCCGATCTGGGCGGACACGATCTACGCCGAGTGGGACGCGGTGATGCCCTTCGTGGGAATTGTCGCGGCAGGCAGTGAGCTTCTCGATTGGGTGACCTCTACCGAGTCTCGCGACTGGGGTTGGCTGGCGGTGTCTTCCGCGAGCCTTGAAGTGCTGGTCGAGCACTTTCGCAGCCTGACTCAGGTGCTGATGCCGGACGGCACAGCGGTGTTTTTCCGGTTTTGGGATGGGCGGTTTTTGTTGCCGATCCTGCAGTCCGATGAAGTGCAATCTGCGCAGTTGATACCGGTGATCTCGCGCGGCTTGATCAATGGACAGGCCGTGGATATCGGGGGCAGGGCGCAGGTTTCAGGGCGGGTGTTTCCCTGGTGGAAAGTACCGGGATCGGTCTTGGCCGCAACAGCTGATGACATTCGCATCGGCAATGCTGTGCAGTGGCTGAGCGAGGAGCATCCTGCCGTGTTCGAGGCCTTTCCCGAGCCGGTTTTACGTTGCAAGGTCAGGCAGTTTTTTCAGGTTTCAGCGTCGGAAGAAACGTCGCAATCGGCGTTATTGGACCATTTGCAGGACGAAGCAGAATGAAATTTCCGGGCGAAGTCCTCGGATCAGCGATGTTCGCATCCTGGGTTTTGATAAAGCTTTCGATGGGTTGTCGAGGCAACTGAACTGTGGCGAGGGGATTCATCCCCGATGGGCAGCGAAGCGGCCCCAAGACCTGTCATCGCGGAGCAACAGATACAACATGTTGACAGAATAGGGGGCTGCTGCGCAGCCCATCGGGGATGAATCCCCTCGCCACAGGTATTGGGCCGAATCTTAAGGTGTAAGAGGGCCACTCGGCCGCCAACCCCTGACTTGCCGCCCGGTAAAAGGTAAACTTTGCGCCCTTCGCAGGAGCAGCCATGAATTATCGTCACGCCTTCCATGCCGGCAATCACGCCGATGTGTTCAAACACCTGACCTTGACCCGCCTCATCGCGCTGATGTCGCGCAAGGAGCAGCCGTTTGCCTATCTCGATACGCACGCCGGTATCGGTTTGTATGACTTGCAGGGTGATCAGGCCAACCGTACCGGCGAGTACCTGGAAGGCATTGCGCGTTTGTGGGATCAGCCGGATCTGCCGGCGCTGACCGCCGACTACATGAAGGTGCTGCACGAGATGAACCCGGATGGCCAGTTGCGCTACTACCCGGGTTCGCCGGAGCTGGCGCGGCGTCTGACCCGACCGCAGGACCGGGTGATGCTCAACGAGAAGCATCCGGAAGACGGCGTGCAGCTCAAAGAGAACATGTCCGGCGACCGTCGGGTCAAGGTGCATCTGGGCGAGGGCTGGCATGTGGCGCGGGCGATGCTGCCGGTGCAGGAGAAGCGTGCGGTGATGTTGATCGATCCGCCGTTCGAGCAGCTCGACGAGATGCAAAAGTGTGCGGCGTCCCTGAAAGAAGCGATTGGCCGGATGCGCCAAACCGTGGCGGCGATCTGGTACCCGGTAAAGGACCAGCGTGCGCTGCGACGTTTCTATCAGGATCTGGCTGGTACCGGTGCGCCGAAGTTGCTGCGCGTGGAACTGCTGGTGCATCCGCTGGATACGCCGAACAGCCTCAACGGCTCGGGGATGGCGATTGCCAATCCGCCGTGGGGGCTGGAGGAAGAATTGCGTGAGCTGCTGCCGTGGTTGTCCAAGAAGCTTGGGCAGACTCAGGGTGGGTGGCAGATGGATTGGTTGATTGCTGAAAGCTGATCAACTGTTTTAGCGGTGTCTGAACGGACGCCTTCGCGGGCAAGCCCGCTCCCACAAAGTACTGCGCCATTTTGAAGTCGGCGCTAAACCTGTGGGAGCGGGCTTGCCCGCGATGCTTTGAGGTTTAGTTACCCGCCAGGCTTGGTGGCATGCACACGCCGGTGCCGCCAATCCCGCAATAGCCCTCAGGGTTCTTCGCCAGATATTGCTGGTGATACGCCTCGGCGAAGTACACGGTAGGCGCCTGCTCGATCTCGGTGCTGATTTCGCCCAGACCCGCCTTCGACAGTTCAGCCTGATACACCGCTTTGCTCTTCAGCGCAGCGTCCAGTTGCTCTGGCGAGGTGGCGTAGATCACCGAACGGTACTGGGTGCCGATGTCGTTGCCCTGACGCATGCCCTGCGTCGGGTTGTGCAGTTCCCAGAACATCGCCAGCAGCTCTTCGTAGCTGACTTTGTCCTTGTCATACACCACCAGCACTATTTCGGCGTGGCCGGTCAGGCCCGAGCAGACTTCTTCGTAGGTCGGGTTCGGCGTGTAGCCGCCGGCGTAGCCGACCACGGTGCTGACCACGCCTTCGCGCTGCCAGAAGCGGCGCTCCGCCCCCCAGAAGCAACCCAGACCGAAGATCGCAAAGTCGACGTCCTGGAAAAACGGGCCGAGCAGCGGAGTTTCTTCGAAGACGAAATGCTTTTCAGGCAGGGTCATCGCGGTTTCGCGGCCGGGCAGAGCTTGATCTTTGGTCGGTAGCACGTTTTTGTTCACCAGAATTTCCGAGCGCAGAACCATGATCGTTCCTCTCAGTCAGGATGGGATGTAAAAAGTCAGACCGCCAGTGTGCCGAATGATGCCGGATTTCGCACTATTCAAATGTGGGAGCGAGCCTGCTCGCGAAAGCGGTGTGTCAGGCGACGATGATGTCGACGGCTATAACGCCTTCGCGAGCAGGCTCGCTCCCACAGGGGGGGCTTCGACAGATGGGATTTAGAGGCAGAGCGGGCCGCGCGGGTAGCGCTTGAGCGCCTGGATCAGCTCGGCGCCGGGGATCGGCCGGTCGAACAGGTAGCCCTGGCCGACGTCGCAACGGTGGCGACGCAGGAACGCCAGTTGCTCGGCGGTCTCGATGCCTTCGGCCACGACTTTGAGTTTCAGGTTGTGGGCCATGGCGATCACCGCGGAGGTGATTTCCATGTCGTCCTGGTTGTCGGGGATTTCGTGGATGAAGCTGCGATCGATCTTGATGATGTCGATCGGGAATTTCTTCAGGTAGCTGAGCGACGAGTAACCGGTGCCGAAGTCGTCCATGGCCAGGGTCAGGCCCAGACGCTTGAGCTGGTCGAGCTGCAAGTGGGTGTCTTCGGTGGCTTCCAGCAGCAGGCCTTCGGTCAGCTCCAGTTCGAGCAGGTTGGCCGGCAGCGCTTCTTCCTTGAGGATGTTGGCGATGGACGCGACCAGATCCGGATCAGAGAACTGCTTCGGCGAGAGGTTGATCGCCACTTGCAGGTTGCCCATGCCCGCCGCGGTCAGCGCCTTGCTCATGCGGCAGGCCTGACGCGCAATCCACTTGCCGATCGGGATGATCAGGCCGGTCTCTTCGGCGACGCTGATGAACTGGTCCGGGCGGATCATGCCGCGTTCCGGGTGATTCCAGCGCAGCAGCGCTTCCATGCCCAGCAGGCGACCGCTGCGCAGGCACAGCTTGGGCTGGTAGAACACGTCCAGCTCGTTCTGGGTCAGGGCGCGGCGCAGGTTGTTCTCGACGAACAGCTTGTAACTGGCCTCGGCATTCAACGCTTCGGTGAACACCTGGACCTGATGTTTGCCGTTGGCCTTGGCTTTGTGCAGCGCGAGGCCGGCGTTGCGCATCAAGGTCTGCGGATCGCGGCCATGCAGCGGCGCACAGGCCAGGCCCACGGAGCCGGTGACGCTGATCAACTGGTTGTCGACGAACATCGGTTTGTCGAGGGTCGCCAGTAATTGGTTGGCGATCTGTTGGCCGGTGGCGAGGTCGGTGTCGTCGAGCAGCACGGCGAATTCGTTACTGGCGAAGCGCGCGAGGCTGCCGCTCGGGCTCAGGCTGTTGCGCAGGCGCCGGGCGAGGCTGATCAACAGTTTGTCGCCGGTCTGGTGACCGAGGCTGTCGTTGATCCGCTTGAAGTTGTCGATGTCCACCAGCAGCAGACTGATCGGCGTGTCGCTGTCGCGGGCGAAGCGTTCGTCCAGATTGCGGATAAACGCCGGGCGGTTGCCGAGGTTGGTCAGGTTGTCGGTGTACGCCAGCCGCTCGATGCGCTGCTGCGCCAGTTTGGTCTGGGTGATGTCTTCGTAAATGCCGATGTAGTGCGTCAGCTCACGGTTGTCGCCGTACACCTTGGAGATCGACAACTGGCCCCAGTACGGTTCGAGGTTTTTGCGCCGGCTCTTGAATTCGCCCTGCCAGCTGTTGCTCTTGGCCAGCGCCGAAGGCGCGTCGAACAGCAGCTCGCTGAGGTTTTCCAGCGCCGGCAGCTCCGACAGACGCTGGCCGTGGACTTCCTCGGTGGAGTACTGGGTGATCGCGGTGAAGCTCGGGTTGACGTACTCGACCACGCCATCGCAATTGACCAGCAGAAAGGCGTTGGCACTTTGCTCGACCGCACGCTGGAACAGGTGCAGGGCGCTGGTGGCGGTGCGGCGGTTGTGGTTGTTGATGACCTGGGCGAACTGGTCGGCCAGCTCACCGGCAAAGGCGATTTCGTCGGACTGCCAGGCGCGGGTGACGCCGGTCTGCTCCAGGCAGAGTACGCCGACCACTTGGCCGTCGACGCGGATGCTGGCGTCGAGCATGGCGTTGACGTCACGCGGGCGCAGGGCTTCGGCCATCTCGCGGGTTCGTGGGTCGCGCATCGCATTATGCGCGTCGATGGCGCGGCTGCCGTGCAGCGCTTCCATGTAGTCGGGGAAGCCGCTGATGTCGATCACCTCCGGCAGGATGTATTCCTGCGTCGCGCGGTGATACGCCGAAATCGGCACCAGCAGATTGCCTTCGAGGTTCCACAGGCTGGCGCAGTCGATCTCATAGATGTCGCAGGCGCAGCGGGTGATCAGCTCGGCGGCTTCCTGCAGCGAGTTGTGGCTGCTGTAGCGCTGGCGGGCGAGCAGCAGAATCAGATCCTGCTGGGCGCGTACGCGATCGAGGTGCTGCAGCTGTTCCTGCTGGGCACGCTGGTTGAGTTCGAGGGCGATCTGCAGGCGCGAGTTCTGGGTTTCGAGGTCAACGGACGGCAGCGTTGGCGCTTCGTCGAACACGTCATCGACCGCCAGCAAATAACCGCGCAGCAAGTGTCGATTGTGCTGTTTATAGGCTTCGCCCAGTTCGAGGATGCTCAGCACGCCCGCAGCGGTGTGCAGGGTGTAGCGCACCAGATAATGCGGGCTGTCGCGCAGTTGCTGCTGGATCGCGTCGTGCAACTGATAGCGCGCTTCAGGCTCCATCAGGCTGGCATACGGTGAACCGACCAGTGCACAGAGCTCAACGGCCGGCTGGCCGAACTGGCGTTCGCAGTTGGGATCGAGAAACAGCATCGCCCAACTGGCTTCATTCAAGCGCTCGAAACGCAGCATGCCGAGCCGCGAGGGCACAGGCAACTGCGTCACTACCTCGGCCGCCATACGGCTGGCGGCATCGGGTTGGCTCTTCATGAAGGAACTCGCTTGGAAATATGCTGAACGCGCCGGGCTCTCGCCCTCTTTACTGTTGCCTGCGGCAAGGTTGCATCATTGCGGCACCGACTGACAAGAGAGATGAAGGCCAAGTGCTATAAGAATGTGTCGGCCGCTCGGGGCATTTCTCCAGTGGGTGGTTGAAAAGAGCAAAAGATCGCAGCCTGCGGCAGCGCCTGCAGGGATATACGATGTCCTTCAGGAGCTGCCGAAGGCTGCGATCTTTTAGATTCAACGTAATTTCAGGCTGAGCGATTGCAGCTTCTTGCCATCTCGATCATGGTAATTGATCAAAATCTGATCAGCCTCGACCACTACATGGGCGAAGTTGTCTTCGCTGACCACAGTGCTGGTCAACTCATGTTGATAGTCACCCGCCGCAGTGCGTACCAGTGGCTGATCAAGGATGAACGTCGACGCCGTGGCATAGGGCAAAAGTTTGCTGTTACACAACGGCGAGGAGACGATGGTGTGGACTTCGAAGTCCGGGTCTTCGCTATGGGTCAGGCGCGAGGTCAGCGAGCCGTGCACGTCGCCCGAGACGAATACGACATTCCTGATCTGTCGGGTGCGAATGGTTTCCAGCAGGCGCAGGCGCTGCGCCGGGAAGGCTTTCCACGCATCGTCGCCGTGCAGTTTGCGATCCGGATAGAACATCACGCTGGTGACCACGAATTTGACCCGTGCCTTGCTGGTGCTCAGCCAGGCAACCAGGGCCTGTTCCTGCTCGCTGTCCAGGATGCGTCGATCATCAGCAGCCAGGTTGCGCCGAGTGCGGCTATCAGTGACAAACCATTCAATATCGCCATCGCTGAACTGATACCAGTAATGCGCCAGTTTCGAGTGATCGATCTCGCCATCAACTGTTAGTTCATGTGTTGGACTATGACTGGCTTGATACAACTCATACGCCGCCATTGCATTGCGATATAACTCATGATCGGACTTGCTTGCGTTCGCCGGCCAGTTGTCTTCAATTTCGTGATCGTCGAGGATCATGTAAGTCGAAGTGCCGGACATCAGCCGCTGAATATTCGGTTGCGAGAAGGCCGCGCGGTATTTATCGAGGATGTCCTTGTACTCGCGATCCGGGGCAATCAGGTTGAGGTCGTCGACATAGATCTGGTCTCCGGTCATCAGGGTGGCGCTGATCGGCGGCTCGGCGCCTTCGATCAACTGATTGATTGAGGCGAATATACGGTCGCCAATTTGGGGCAGGGAAGCAATGCCGGCGGTCATGCGCAGGTAGCGACAGGAGCCGATGATATAAGCGCGTGGCTGCACGGCGTCGCTGGCACGGGTGCGAAAGCGGTAGATCTCGCGCGGCCATTGCAAAGGCAATTCGGCGATGCTCTCGACGGTATGCACCGGGCTCATGGGGCTGAACCAGCCCACTTGGTATTCATATTCGCAATGGCTCTCCAGGTCATTCAATGAAAAGACCTGGCAAAAATCGCGCAAAGCACTTAAACGGGAAAAAAGGCTATTTGACCATTGATTGCTGTCGCGCTTTCGATAACGCAGGCCGGCAAATGTGGTGGCGTTGTTTTGCGAGTCGCCGCGCATGAAGATGCGTGCGTGATTAGTTGTTGTATGGCCAATAATCGGGCCGACAGTTGCTTTTAACATGTTCGAATCCGTTCGAATTGATACTTGAATAACGGTCAGTGTTTAGCAAGTTATTCGTTTAACTTGTGCCGCCAAGGTTAGTTGTCGGCGGATAAAAAATATCGGCGCGAAGTGGACTGGACTCGTGGCTTAAGTAGACCGAAGTTGTAGGAATAAAAGCGTCGTAACTTTTCTTCGGGCAAAAAAAGCCCCGTCAAACTGACGGGGTTGAGGTACGAGCGTGTGGCGCTCGAAAACGTGGAACGCAATCGGCCCTCCGTTGCCGGAGGGCCGAACGCTTTACAGCAGGATGGTGCGGATGTCGCCCAGCAGGCTGCCCAGACGCTGGGTGAAGCGTGCAGCAGCAGCGCCGTTGATCACGCGGTGATCGTAGGACAGCGACAGTGGCAGCATCAGTTTCGGCTGGAAGGCTTTGCCGTCCCAGACTGGCTGAATGGTTGCCTTGGAAACACCGAGGATCGCCACTTCCGGCGCGTTGACGATCGGCGTGAAGCCGGTGCCGCCAATGTGGCCGAGGCTGGAAATGGTGAAGCAGGCGCCTTGCATCTCGTCCGAAGAGAGCTTCTTGGTACGGGCTTTTTCAGCCAGCGAAGCAGCTTCTGCGGCCAGTTGCAGCAGGCTCTTCTGGTCGACGTTCTTGATGACCGGTACCAGCAGGCCATCCGGGGTGTCGACCGCGAAACCGATGTTGACGTACTTCTTGCGAATGATCGCCTTGCCGCTTGGCGCCAGCGAACTGTTGAAGTCCGGCAGCTCCTTGAGCAGGTGCGCGCAGGTCTTGAGCAGCAGCGGCAGGATGGTCAGCTTGACGCCGGCCTTCTCCGCGACGGCTTTTTGCGCAACACGGAAGGCTTCCAGCTCGGTGATATCCGCCGAGTCGAATTGCGTCACGTGCGGCACGTTCAGCCAGCTGCGGTGCAGGTTGGCGGCGCCGACCTGCATCAGACGGGTCATCGGCACTTCTTCGATTTCACCGAAGCGGCTGAAATCCACGACCGGGATCGGCGGGATGCCCGCGCCACCGGTTGCGCCGCCAGCGGCCGGTGCTTCCTTGGCCTTCTGCATCATCGCCTTGACGTAAACCTGCACGTCTTCCTTGAGGATGCGACCGTGCGGACCGCTGGCGCCAACGGCGCTCAGCTCGACGCCGAACTCACGGGCCAGTTGACGTACGGCAGGGCCAGCGTGAACTTTGGCGCCAGGCTTGGCTGGAGCAGCAACCGGAGCGGCAGCAGCAGGTGCAGCGGCAGCCGGAGCAGCAGCGGCCGGTGCCGGAGCGCTAGGAGCAGCGGCGGCAGCTGGAGCCGGGGCAGCAGCAGGGGCTGCGCCTTTGACTTTCAGCTTGAGGATCAGGTCGCCGGTGCCGACTTCGTCGTCCAGCTTGATGGAAATGCTTTCCACCACGCCAGCGGCAGGCGATGGGATTTCCATGCTTGCCTTGTCGGATTCGAGGGTGATCAGCGACTGGTCGGCTTCAACGCTGTCGCCAGCCTTGACCAACACTTCGATGATCTTGGCCTTGCCGGCCGAACCAATGTCCGGAACGTGGATGTCCTGAACGCTGTCAGCCACTGGAGCAGCCGGGGCTGCCGCAGGAGCAGGCGCAGCAGCAGCGGCTGGCGCAGCAGCCTGAGCCGGAGCGGCCGCAGCCGGGGCCGCAGCACCCGCCACTTCCAGATCCAGAATCAGGTCGCCAGTGCCGACTTCGTCGTTGAGCTTGACGCTGATGGCCTTGACCACGCCCGCGGCAGGCGACGGGATTTCCATGCTCGCCTTGTCGGATTCCAGGGTGATCAACGATTGATCAGCCTCGACGGTGTCGCCGACCTTGACCTGGATCTCGATGATCTGCGCCTTGCCCGACGAACCGATGTCCGGCACGTGCACTTGCTGCACCGAAGCGGCAGCAGGGGCAGCGGCTGGCGCCGCAGCAGCAGGAGCGGCAGCCGGTTTGGCTTCAGCTTTTGCAGCCGGTGCAGCAGCAGGTGCAGGGGCCGCTTGCGCGGCGCCCTCGACTTCCAGCTCAAGCAGTTCGTCGCCTTCTTTCAGACGGTCGCCCAGCTTCACTTTCAGGCTCTTGATGACGCCGGCTTTCGGGGCCGGCACTTCCATGCTGGCCTTGTCCGATTCCAGAGTCAGGATGCTCTGGTCGGCTTCGATACGGTCGCCGACCTTCACAAACAGTTCGATTACTTCACCTTCACCGCTGCCGATGTCAGGTACGCGAATGAGTTCGCTCACAGAGTTTCTCCTCAGCAGTCCAGTGGGTTGCGTTTTTCCGGGTCGATGCCGAACTTGGTAATGGCCTCGGCCACGACTTTAGGTTCGATATCACCACGGTCAGCCAGTGCTTCCAGGGCTGCCAACACCACGAAATGACGGTCGACTTCGAAGAAATGACGCAGTTTCTTGCGGCTGTCGCTGCGGCCGAAACCGTCGGTGCCCAGGACTTTGAATTCCTTGGACGGTACCCACTGACGGATCTGCTCGGCGAACAGCTTCATGTAGTCGGTAGAGGCAATCACCGGACCTTTACGGCCGCTCAGGCACTCTTCAACGTAGCTCTGCTTAGGCTTCTGGCCAGGCTTCAGACGGTTGCTGCGCTCTACGGCCAGGCCGTCGCGACGCAGTTCGTTGAAGCTGGTGACGCTCCATACGTCGGCGCCGATGTTGAACTCTTCACGCAGGATCTTCGCCGCTTCACGCACTTCACGCAGGATGGTGCCGGAGCCCATCAGTTGCACGTGATGCGCTGCATCGCGGGTGTCTTCTTCGAGCAGGTACATGCCTTTCTTGATGCCTTCTTCGGCACCGGCCGGCATGGCTGGCTGCTGGTACGACTCGTTCATCACGGTGATGTAGTAGAAGATGTCCTGTTGTTCTTCGGTCATCTTCTTCATGCCGTCCTGAATGATCACCGCCAGCTCGTAGCCGTAGGTCGGATCGTAGGTGCGGCAGTTCGGGATGGTCGCGGCCAGCAGGTGGCTGTGACCGTCTTCGTGCTGCAGGCCTTCACCGTTCAGGGTGGTACGGCCGGCGGTGCCGCCGATCAGGAAGCCACGGGTACGGCTGTCGCCAGCGGCCCAGGCCAGGTCACCGATACGCTGGAAGCCGAACATCGAGTAGAAGATGTAGAACGGCAGCATCGGCTGGTTGTGGCTGGAGTACGAAGTACCGGCGGCGATGAAGGAACTCATGGCGCCTGCTTCGTTGATGCCTTCTTCAAGGATCTGACCTTTCTGGTCTTCCTTGTAGAACATCACCTGGTCTTTATCGACTGGCTCGTAGAGCTGGCCGACGGAGGAGTAGATGCCCAGCTGACGGAACATGCCTTCCATACCGAAGGTACGGGCTTCGTCCGGGATGATCGGCACGATTCGCGGGCCGATTTCCTTGTCCTTGACCAGTTGCGCGAGGATCCGCACGAAGGCCATGGTGGTGGAGATTTCACGGTCGCCCGAACCATCGAGGATGGCTTTCAGGGTGTCCAGGTCCGGCGTCGGTACGCTGAAGCTCTGCGCGCGGCGCTGCGGTACGAAACCGCCCAGCGCGGCACGGCGCTCGCTCAGGTAGCGGGCTTCGGCGCTGTTTGGCTCTGGCTTGAAGAACGGCAGGTTCTCCAGCTCTTCGTCCTTGACCGGGATGTCGAAGCGATCGCGGAACAACTTCAGGCTGTCGACGTCGACTTTCTTGGTGTTGTGCGCAGTGTTTTTCGCTTCGCCGGCACCGGTGCCATAACCCTTGATGGTCTTGGCGAGGATGACGGTTGGTTGTTCTTTGTGGTTGACCGCTTCGTGGTACGCCGCATAGACCTTGTACGGGTCGTGGCCGCCACGGTTGAGTTTCCAGATCTCGTCGTCGGACAGGTCGGCAACCATCGCCTTGAGTTCAGGCGTGTTGAAGAAGTGCTCGCGAACGAACGCACCGTCTTTGGCTTTGTAGTTCTGGTACTCGCCGTCGATGACTTCGTCCATGCGACGTTGCAGGATGCCGTCGACGTCTTTGGCCAGCAGTGGGTCCCAGAAACGGCCCCAGATGACTTTGGTCACGTTCCACTGTGCACCGCGGAACACGCCTTCGAGTTCCTGGATGATCTTGCCGTTGCCGCGAACCGGGCCGTCGAGGCGCTGCAGGTTGCAGTTGATGACGAAGATCAGGTTGTCCAGCTTCTCGCGGCCGGCCAGGGAGATCGCGCCCAGGGATTCCGGCTCGTCGCACTCGCCGTCGCCCAGGAAGCACCAGACTTTCTGTTTGCCCGGCTGGATGAAACCGCGGTGTTCCAGGTACTTCATGAAGCGTGCCTGGTAGATCGCCTGGATCGGACCCAGACCCATGGATACGGTCGGGAACTGCCAGAAGTCAGGCATCAGCCAAGGGTGCGGGTAGGACGACAGGCCCTGACCGTCGACTTCCTGGCGGAAGTTGTTCATCTGGTCTTCGGTGATGCGGCCTTCCATGAATGCACGGGCGTAAACGCCTGGCGAGGTGTGGCCCTGGAAGTAGATCAGGTCGCCGCCGTGTTCGTCGGTCGGGGCCTGGAAGAAGTAGTTGAAGCCGATGTCATACAGGGTCGCGCTGGAAGCGAAGCTGGAGATGTGACCACCCAGGTCAGAATCTTTCAGGTTCGTACGCATTACCATGGCCATCGCGTTCCAGCGTACCAGCGAGCGAATGCGGCGTTCCATGAACAGGTCGCCAGGCATGCGTGCTTCGTGGGTTACCGGGATGGTGTTGCGGTAAGGCGTGGTGATGGCGTAAGGGAGCTGCGAACCGCTGCGGGTCGCCAGTTCACCCATACGGGTCATCAGATAGTGAGCACGGTCTTCGCCTTCTTTGTCGAGAACCGATTCCAGGGCGTCCAGCCATTCCTGGGTTTCGACGGGATCGAGGTCTTGCATGGCTTGCTCCAGGGCGGAAAGGCTTCCAGAATCGGTTGCCTGAGTTTGCGACTGGCCTTGTGGGCAGACGATTTAAAATTCTTGGATTGCCGACAGGTTGTTCCGGCGGCGTGTAGTTTTACTACAAATCTTTGAGCATTTCAGCCTTTCGCCTGTATAGACGAGTAGTAAAACTACAGAGGAAAGGCTTGTGGCCTCCGACTGCGTTGTGAGAATAATCGTTAAGGTTGGTCGATTACCATCCGAAAAAGGTGAAAGTTTGATGCTGGATGCCAAAGAAGAAGAAATTTCAGCTATTTCTAACTTTTGTTCGACAGTCCTTCACGTAGCGGGTTTTCATCAAACACTACAAGCGGCCATTTACACGCCGATCAAGGATAGACCATGACCCTGCCCGTGCTTGCCGAACTCCCCGCCATTCTCCTGCCGTTGGTCACTCGATCCGAGCAGTCGTTCCGTACGGCCGTCGCCGCGCTGGAAGACGATCACGGCTTCTCCAACTGGACCCCGGAACGCTGGGCGCAATTCGCCCGCGTCAGTGCCGCCAGCGATTTCGTTATTGAACAGAGCGTTCGTGACCCTTTGATGTTGTTGTCACTGGTGCAGTCCGGCGAACTCGACCGGCCGTTCGCACCGGGTGAATTGTGCGCGCAGATTGCCGCCGCCGTGAACACCGCGCAAAGCGAAGACGAACTCGGGCGCGTCCTGCGCCGCCAGCGCGCTCGGCATCAAGTGCGGATCATCTGGCGTGACCTGAACCGCGAGGCTGATCTGGTACAGACCTGCCGCGACCTGTCGGACATGGCCGACGCCACCATCGATCAAGCCTACCAATGGCTGTACAGCCGCCATTGCCAGCAGTTCGGTACGCCGACCGGTCGACGCAGCGGTTTACCGCAGCAGATGGTCATCCTCGGCATGGGCAAGCTCGGCGCGGTCGAGCTGAACCTGTCGTCGGACATCGACCTGATCTTCGCCTACCCCGAGGGCGGCGAAACCGTCGGCGTGAAACGCGCGCTGGATAATCAGGAATTCTTCATTCGTCTCGGTCAGCGCCTGATCAAGGCCCTCGACCCGATGACGGTCGACGGCTTCGTGTTCCGCGTCGACATGCGCCTGCGTCCGTACGGTTCATCCGGCGCGCTAGTGCTGAGCTTCAATGCGCTGGAACAGTATTACCAGGATCAGGGCCGCGACTGGGAACGCTACGCGATGATCAAGGCGCGGGTGGTGGCCGGTGATCAAGCGGCGGGCGCACAGTTGCTCGACATGCTGCGCCCGTTCGTTTACCGCCGTTACCTGGACTTCTCGGCGATCGAAGCGCTGCGCACCATGAAGCAGCTGATCCAGCAGGAAGTGCGGCGCAAGGGCATGGCCGACAACATCAAGCTCGGCTCCGGCGGGATCCGCGAAGTCGAGTTCATCGCCCAGGCCTTCCAGTTGATCCACGGCGGGCGCGACCTCAGCCTGCAACAGCGTCCTCTATTAAAGGTGCTGAGCACGCTGGAAGGGCAGGGCTATCTGCCGCCGGCAGTCATCAGTGAATTGCGCGAAGGTTATGAATTCCTGCGTTACACCGAGCACGCGATCCAGGCGATTGCGGACCGCCAGACCCAGATGTTGCCGGACGGCGCTCAGGATCAGGCGCGTATCGCGTTCATGCTGGGCTTCGCCGATTGGCACGCCTTCCATGAAAAGCTGATGTTCTGGCGTGGCCGGGTGGCTTGGCACTTCGCGCAGGTGATCGCCGATCCCGATGAAGAAGAGGGCGCCGACTGCGAAGTGGTGGTGGGCGGTGAGTGGTTGCCGCTGTGGGAAGAGGAGCAGGATGAAGAGGCCGCTTGCCGACAGCTCGAAGAGGGCGGCTTTGCTGATGCGACCAAGGCCCTGAAGGCGCTGGCCGGTTTGCGCGGCAGCCCGCAATTGCGCGCTATGCAGCGACTGGGTCGTGAGCGTCTCGATGCGTTTATTCCGCGTCTGCTGGCTCAGGCGGTGGAACATGACAACCCGGATCTGGTGCTGGAGCGGGTGCTGCCGCTGGTCGAAGCGGTCGCCCGACGTTCGGCTTATTTGGTCCTGCTGACGGAAAACCCCGGCGCCCTGCGGCGCTTGCTGACGCTGTGTGCGGCCAGTCCGTGGATTGCCGAACAGATCACCCGTTTCCCGCTGCTGCTCGACGAGTTGCTCAATGAAGGCCGGCTGTTCAAGCCGCCACTGGCCCCTGAGCTCGCCGCCGAGCTGCGCGAGCGTCTGACGCGGATCCCCGAAGACGACCTCGAACAGCAGATGGAAGCCCTGCGTCACTTCAAACTGGCGCACCGCTTGCGCGTCGCTGCCTCGGAAATCGCCGGCAGCCTGCCGTTGATGAAAGTCAGCGATTACCTGACCTGGCTGGCCGAAGCGATTCTCGAGCAAGTGCTGGCGTTGGCCTGGCGTCAGACGGTGGCCAAGTACGGCACGCCGCTGCGCACTGATGGCACCCTGTGCGATCCCGGCTTCATCATTGTCGGTTATGGCAAAGTCGGCGGGCTGGAACTGGGGCATGGTTCGGATCTGGATCTGGTGTTCATCCATGACGGCGATCCGCAGGCGGAAACCGACGGGCCGAAGCCCATCGATGGCGCGCAGTTCTTCACCCGGCTGGGGCAGCGGATCATTCACTTGCTGACGGCGCAGACCAACTCCGGCCAGCTGTATGAAGTGGACATGCGTTTGCGCCCGTCCGGCGCGTCGGGGCTGTTGGTCAGCTCGCTCGGTGCTTTCGAGCGCTATCAGGAAAATGAAGCCTGGACCTGGGAACATCAGGCTCTGGTGCGGGCGCGGGTGCTGGTCGGCAGTCAGGATGTCGGCCAGGCGTTCGAGAAAGTCCGTGCGCAGGTTTTGGGCAAGGCGCGGGATCTGGCCAAGCTGCAGCAGGAAGTCAGCGAGATGCGTGCCAAGATGCGCGATAACCTCGGCAGCAAGAGCACGGCGGCCGGTACCGCGGCAAATGCCTTCGAGGCCACGGCGCCGTTCGACCTCAAGCAGGACGCCGGAGGTATCGTCGATATTGAATTTATGGTGCAATACGCGGCCCTGGCGTGGTCGCAAAGCCACCCGCCATTGCTGCGCTGGACCGATAACATCCGCATTCTGGAAGAGCTGGAACACGAAGGGCTGATGCCTGCCGAAGATGCCAGCCTGTTGCGCGAGGCCTATAAAGCCTACCGCTCCGCCGCCCACCGACAAGCCTTGCAGAAGGACGCCGGGGTGATTGCAGGCGACCAGTTTGTCGAGGAGCGCCGGCAGGTATTGCGGATCTGGAAAGAGTTGGGGCTAAGCTGAAGCGCGCCGGTGAAGGCAATGAGATTCAAAAGGTGGGAGCGAGCCTGCTCGCGAAGGCGGTCGGTCGGCCAGCATGGATGTTGAATGTGCTGGCCCCTTCGCGAGCAGGCTCGCTCCCACAGTGATCTGCGGTGAGTCGCAGATGTGTGAACAGAGGCAAAACCATGTGGGAGCGAGCCTGCTCGCGATAGCGGAGTGACAGTCGACAGTCATGTTGAAGGTAATGACCCATCGCAAGCAGCGCCGCTCCCTCAGTGATTCTCGAGGCGGGGAGGCATTGGCCTCCCCGGTTCGTTTATGGAAACCACATGAATATTCTGATCGTTGGGCCCAGTTGGGTCGGTGACATGGTGATGGCGCAGACACTGTTTCAGTGTCTCAAGCAGCGCCACCCGCAATGCGAAATCGACGTGCTGGCCCCCGAGTGGAGCCGGCCGATCCTTGAGCGCATGCCTGAAGTGCGCAAGGCCTTGAGCTTCCCGCTCGGCCATGGCGCTCTGGAACTGGCGACGCGTCGGCGAATCGGCAAGTCCCTGGCCGGCCAGTACGATCAGGCGATCCTGCTGCCGAATTCGCTGAAGTCGGCGCTGGTGCCATTCTTCGCCGGCATCAAACAACGCACCGGCTGGCGTGGCGAATTTCGCTACGGCCTGCTCAATGACGTGCGCACGCTGGATAAAGAACGTTATCCGCTGATGATCGAGCGCTTCATGGCGCTGGCTTACGAGCCGAACGCCGAGCTGCCAAAGCCTTATCCGCGTCCGAGCCTGCAAATCGATCCGGTGACCCGCGAAGCGGCGCTGGCCAAGTTCGGCCTGACTCTGGACCGCCCGGTGTTGGCCCTGTGCCCCGGCGCCGAGTTTGGCGAATCCAAGCGCTGGCCGTCCGAGCATTACGCCAAGGTTGCCGAAGCGCGGATTCGCGAAGGCTGGCAGGTGTGGCTGTTCGGCTCGAAAAACGACCACGCGGTAGGCGAAGACATTCGCGCGCGGCTGATTCCCGGCCTGCGTGAGGAATCAGTCAACCTCAGCGGCGGTACCTCGCTGGCCGAGGCCATCGACCTGCTGTCCTGCGCAGACTCGGTGGTGTCCAACGACTCCGGCCTGATGCACGTTGCGGCGGCGCTGAACCGTCCGCTGGTGGCGGTCTACGGCTCTACGTCACCGGGGTTCACCCCGCCGCTGGCCGAGCACGTCGAAATCGTTCGTTTGGGACTCGATTGCAGCCCGTGCTTCGACCGTACCTGCCGGTTCGGCCATTACAACTGCCTGCGCCAGCTGATGCCGGACGCGGTCAACGATGCCTTGCAGAAACTGCAGGGCTCCGTGGTCGAGGTTCATTAAGTTGCGGGTATTGCTGATCAAGACTTCATCGCTGGGCGACGTGATTCACGCGTTGCCGGCGCTGACCGACGCGGCCCGGGCCATTCCCGGGATCAAGTTCGACTGGGTGGTGGAAGAAGGCTTCGCCGAGATCCCGACCTGGCACCCGGCCGTCGGCAAGGTGATTCCCGTGGCGATCCGTCGCTGGCGCAAGAACCTCTGGCAGACCATCAAGAGTGGCGAGTGGAAGCGCTTCAAGCAAAGCGTGCGCGCCAGCCAATACGATCTGGTGATCGACGCTCAGGGCCTGCTGAAAAGCGCCTGGCTGACGCGCTACGTCAAAGCCCCGGTGGCCGGCCTCGACAAAGGCTCGGCGCGCGAGCCGATCGCTGCACGTTTCTACGACCGCAAACTGGCGGTGGCCCGTGGGCAGCATGCGGTCGAACGGGTGCGTCAGCTGTTCGCCATCGCCCTTGGTTATGACCTGCCCAAAGGGTTGGGCGACTACGGCCTCAACGTCGAGCGTCTGGTGGAATTGCCGCGCAAAAGCGCGTTCGTGGTGTTCCTGCACGGCACCACATGGGACACCAAGCACTGGCCGGAAGCCTACTGGCGCGAGCTGACAGAGCGCGTCGGCTATCTGGGCGTCGGGGTCAAACTGCCGTGGGGCAACCCGCTGGAGAAGGCCCGTGCCGAACGGATTGCCGCCGGTTTCAAGCACGCCGAAGTGCTGCCGAAGCTGAATCTGGCCGGGGTCGGCAAAGTGCTGGCCGGCGCCCAGGCTTGCGTCGCGGTGGACACTGGTCTCGGTCACCTCGCAGCCGCGCTGGATGTGCCGACGATTTCCCTGTTCGGCCCGACCAATCCGGGCCTGACCGGCGCCTACGGCAAGGTGCAGATTCACATGGCCAGTGATTTCCCCTGCGCCCCTTGCCTGCAAAAGAAATGTACGTATCAACCGACCGCGCAGGATGCCCGTCAGTTTGACCTGAAACGCGAGCAGCCGCTGTGCTTCACGCGTGTGAATCCCGAGCGTGTCGCCAGCCGACTGAGCACGTTGTTAATGGCTGAGGAGCTGCGCTGATGCAATTGGCTTTTGTTCTGTACAAATATTTCCCGTTCGGTGGCTTGCAGCGCGACTTCATGCGCATCGCCCTCGAATGCCAGAAGCGCGGCCATCAGATCCGTGTCTATACGCTGATCTGGGAAGGCGACGTGCCGCCCGGTTTCGAAGTGCTGGTGGCGCCGGTCAAGGCGTTCTTCAACCACCGTCGCAACGAGAAACTCACGGCGTGGATGGAAGCGGATCTGGCCAAGCGTCCGGTGGACCGCTTGATCGGTTTCAACAAGATGCCGGGGCTGGACGTCTACTACGCCGCCGACGGCTGCTTCGAAGACAAGGCGCAGAACCTGCGCCATTCGCTGTACCGCCGCTGGGGCCGCTACCGCCACTTCGCCGAGTATGAGCGCGCGGTGTTCGCCAAAGACGCGAAAACCGAAGTGCTGATGATTTCCGAAGTGCAGCAGCCGCTGTTCATCAAGCACTACGACACGCCGCTGGAGCGCTTCCACCTGCTGCCACCGGGTATCGCCCAGGATCGTCGCCGGCCGGCGGATGCCGACCAGATTCGCGCCGGTTTCCGCACCGAATTCAGCCTCAAGGACGACGAACTGCTGCTGGTGCAGATCGGCTCCGGGTTCAAGACCAAGGGCGTCGATCGCAGCCTCAAGGCACTGGCCGCATTGCCCGCCGAGCTGAAGAAACGCACCCGGCTGTTTGTAATCGGCCAGGATGACCCCAAATTGTTCCAGATGCAGAGTACGACTTTGGGCCTGGGCGACAACGTGACCTTCCTCAAGGGTCGCAGCGATATTCCGCGGTTCCTGCTTGGCGCCGACCTGTTGATCCACCCGGCGTACAACGAAAACACCGGCACCGTATTGCTCGAAGCGCTGGTCGCCGGGTTGCCGGTGCTGGTCAGCGCGGTCTGCGGTTACGCCCATTACATTGCCGAGGCGGACGCCGGGCGAGTGCTGGACGAGCCGTTCGATCAGGCGCAACTGACGCAGTACCTGACTGACATGTTGAATGACGACGCTGCACGCGCGGCCTGGAGCCGCAATGGTCTGGCTTTCGCCGAGACGGCCGACCTCTACAGCATGCCGCAGCACGCGGCCGATGTGATTCTGGCGGAGCACGCTTAAATGAAGTTGATGCTGGCTGAACCGTTCAAGAGCCTTTGGGCCGGGCGCGACCCGTTCGCCGAAGTCGAAGGCTTGCAGGGCGAGGTCTACCGCGAGCTGGAAGCTCGACGGACTCTGCGCACGGAAGTCGACGGCAACGGATTTTTCGTCAAGATCCACCGGGGCATCGGCTGGGGCGAGATCTTCAAGAACCTGCTGACCGCCAAGCTGCCGGTGCTCGGCGCGGGTCAGGAGTGGAAGGCAATCCAGCGTTTGCAGGAAGTCGGGGTGCCGACCATGACCGCCGTGGCTTACGGCGAGAAGGGCAGCAACCCGGCGGATCAGCATTCGTTCATCGTCACCGAAGAGCTGGCGCCGACCATCAGCCTCGAAGACTTCAGCATCGATTGGGTCAAGAACCCGCCGCAGCCGAAACTCAAGCACGCGCTGATCGCTGAAGTGGCGCGCATGACCGGCATGATGCACCGCGCCGGGGTCAACCACCGCGACTGCTACATCTGCCACTTTCTGCTGCACACCGACAAGCCGATCACCCCGGACGATTTCAAGCTCTCGGTGATCGACCTGCACCGCGCCCAGACTCGCCCAAGAATTACTCAACGCTGGCGCAACAAGGACCTGGCCGCGCTGTATTTCTCGGCGCTGGACATCGGTCTGACCCGACGCGACAAGCTGCGTTTCCTCAAGGGCTACTTCCAGCAGCCGCTACGTCAGATCCTCGCCGAAGAAGCGCCTTTGCTGAGCTGGCTCGAAGGCAAGGCCAACAAGCTTTATGCGCGCAAACAGCGTTACGGGGATGCGCTCTGATGGCGGGTTGGACGCTTGAACCGCAATACAGCGAACTGGCCGAAGATTTCGGCAGCCTCGAAGCGGTGTTTGCCCTGCAGGGCGAGCGCCTGACCCGCGACCCGCTGTCCGAAGTCATCCGCGTGCAGCGCAACGGCGTGAATTACTACGTCAAACGCTACGTCGGCGCCGGTAAAGGCTTGCGCCGTTACCTGGGCAAGCCCCGGGTGAAGATGGAGTGGCAGAACCTCAAGCGCTTCGCCAAATGGGGCATTCCCACCGCCGAAGTGGTGGCCTGGGGCCTGGAGCGACGTGGCGCGGCCTATGCCCGTGGCGCCATGATCACCCGCGAGCTGCCGCGCACCGAAGACCTCTCGGCGCTGGCCGAACGCAACGATCCGAAACTCAAGGATCGCCTGTGGGTTGATGGCATCAGCCGCCAACTGGCCGGCTACACCCGAACCATGCACGATCACCGCTTTACCCATAACGATCTGAAGTGGCGCAATTTGCTGATCGACGATCAGGCGCAGCTGTTTCTGATCGACTGCCCGAATGGCGACTTCTGGCGCGGCTTTTGGCTCAAGTACCGGATCACCAAGGATCTGGCCTGTCTCGACAAGGTGGCCAAGTATCACCTGTCGAACACCCAGCGCCTGCGCTTCTACCTGCAATACCGCGGACGTGATCGGCTGAATGCCGCCGACAAGAAACGGATTCGCCACGTGGTGAGATTTTTCGAGGGACGCGAATGACTGATTTCCTGGCCGCTGAAGACCGGGCGCTGCTTGAGCGTCATGGCCTCGGCACTTTCGACGCGCTCTGGGCCAAACAGCTCGAAGCCGTGGACGAACCGAACACCGATGGCGGTGGCTGGAGCAGCGTGTTTCGCCTGGAGCTGGAAGGGCAGGCCTACTACCTCAAGCGCCAGAGCAACTACCTGACCCGCACCCTGCATGCGCCGTTCGGCGAGCCGAGTTTCGCCCGCGAGTTTCGCAATATCAGCCGCTACAACAAGTTGGGGATCCCGGCGCTGCAAGCGGCGTTCTTCGGTGAGCGCAAGGTCAAGGGCGAAGTCCAGGCGATCCTGCTGACCCGTGCCCTCGACGGCTGGGATGATCTCGACTCGTTGCTGCAACGCTGGTCCGAGCTGAGCACCGCGCAGCAATCGGCCATTCTCCAGGCCTGTGGACAGCTGGCGCGCCGGCTGCACGGCGTGCGTCAGGTGCACGGCTGCTTTTATCCGAAACACATCTTTTTGCAGGCTGATGGCGACGCCTATCGGGCGCAACTGATCGACCTGGAAAAGACCCGGCCCTTGCTGTTCGGCATGCGCGACCGGGTCAAGGATCTGGAGCCGCTGCTGCGTCGCGCACCGGAATGGAGCGAGGCGCAATTGCGCGAGTTGCTCGCGGCCTATCTCGATCAGCCAGTCGACAGTTCATTGGTCGACAGCTGGGTGACGCGCCTGACTGCACGGCGTAGTCGCAAGGAGACCCGTTGATGCGCTTGTCCGAACTGAAAAACGCCGGACGTACGCCGAGTCTGCCGCTGACAATCAGCCTCGCTGATGCGGCCGGTCCTGCGGATCTGCAGTTGCTCAGTCTGCTGCGGGTGTTGCCGGGGCAGCGCTATGTCGGTGCAGGGGTGTGGCGCGGGCGGCCGGTGCTGGCCAAATTACTGGTGGGCAGCAAGGCTGCGCGGCATTTTCAGCGCGAACTGGCGGGCGTCAAGTTGCTCGCCGAACAAGGTCTCACCACGCCGCTGTTGTTGGCTGATGGCCTGAAGGATGGCGAGGGCGGCTGGCTGCTGTTCGAGTTCCTCGAAGGTGCTGAAAGCCTCGGTGAGGCCTGGCAGAAAGTCGAATCACTGCCGGTGCTGGCGGACGAGCAATCGGCGGTACTCGCCGAGGCGCTGGGCGCGATCGGCCAACTGCATGGCAAAGGCCTGTGGCAGGAAGATCTGCACCTCGACAACCTGCTGCGTCAGGGCGGTCAGCTGTACCTGATCGATGGCGCCGGGATCTGCGCCGAGACCGCTGGCCAGCCGCTGTCGCGGCAGAAAGTGCTGGAAAACCTCGGGGTGTTTTTCGCCCAGTTGCCCAAGTCGCTGGAGCCGTTCACCGAAGAATTGCTGGTGTATTACCTGCTGAGCAACAGCGAGCACGCGTTGCCGCTGGAAGCCTTGCAGAAGCAGATCGCCAAGGTCCGCGCCTGGCGCCTGAAGGATTATCTGATCAAGGTGGGCCGCGAGTGCACGTTGTTCAGTGTGCAGCGCGGTGCGTTCGGCTTGCGGGCGATCCGTCGCGAGGAAGAAGCGGCGATGCTCCCGGTGCTGGATCAGGCCGATGCACTGCTCGATCAGGGCCATCTGTACAAGACCGGCGGCGCGGCGAGCGTCGGCAAGGTCGAAGTGGCCGGGCGTACGCTGGTGATCAAGCGCTACAACATCAAAGGCTTTGCGCACTGGCTCAAGCGTTTCTGGCGTCCGAGCCGCGCGTGGCACTCGTGGCGTGAAGGCAATCGTCTGGCATTCCTTGGCATCGCCACGCCGAAACCGCTGGCAGTGCTGGAAAAGCGCTTTTTGTGGTTGCGCAGCCGTGCTTATCTGGTGACCGAGTTCCTGCCGGGGCCGGACATCATCGAGCGCTTTGCGCCGTATGTGGAAAGCGGTGCGGCGCCGGAATCCGAGTTGCAGGCGCTGGATCAACTGTTCGCACGATTGATTGCCGAGCGCATCAGCCATGGCGACTTCAAGGGGCATAACCTGTTCTGGCAGGAAGATCGCTGGGCACTGATCGATCTGGATTCGATGTGTCAGCACAGCTCTGTCGGAAGTTTCGCAGCGGCCTATGCGCGGGATCGGGCACGGTTCATGCGCAACTGGCCCGAGAGCAGCGCGTTGTATCAGGTGATCGATCAGCGGTTGCCCAAGGACATCTCCAGCGCGGCCTGAACCGCCTTCGCCAGCAGGCTGGCTCCCACATGGGATAGCATTCCCCTGTAGGAGTGAGCCTGCTCGCAACAGGGCTTTAAAGCCCCAAAAAACTCCAGTTGAGCAATAGCGGACAAACTGCACTGACTTGTCCTACAGCTTCTCCAGAAGCCATGAACTGTGCCCGCTCCAGCCCCGATGCTAGTTTGCCCTGACCACTTCGGAGGGCAAGACTTGACCATCAAAAACGCTTTAACACTCAGCACCTGCGCATGGCTTTTATCCGGCTGCGGCACCGCCGCCTCGGTAATGCAAATGGACGCTGACGTCGCCCGCGACATGCGCAAACAGAAAACCTACTGCCAATCGATTCCACGGATCTACAGCGGTCTGGCGTTCGACTTCTGTGTGCTCCACGCGCCCCCTGACCCCTCCGGCGTCCTGGTGCCATTCGTGTTGCTGGACCTGCCATTGTCCGGGGTGCTGGATACGGTGGTGTTGCCGTATACGATTTATCAACAGGTCGTGGATGGCAATATCGGCATCTATTGGCGAACAGATCGCGGGTAACTTTTTTGCAATTTTCTCTGTTTGAAAACCAGAGCGAGTCGCAAGCGATTGTTGAAGCGGCAGCGCTCTTGTATCCGTCCGGGAGATACAGCGACTACATCGTCTATGTTGATGAAAGCGGTGATCAAGGGATGCAGAAGCTGGATCCCTATTACCCTATATTCGTGCTTGCTTTTTGCGTCTTTCAAAAAAGGCATTACTGCGAAAAGGTCATTCCGGCTGTCCAGAAATTCAAGTTCAACCATATGGGGCACGATCTGATCGTGCTGCATGAGCTGGAGATTCGAAAAGAAAAAGGAGCGTTCTCCAGCCTGTTCACTTCGAGAGTGCACAAGCATGCCTTTCTCGACGAATTGACCTGCATTATCGAGGCCATCAATTTTGTCCTGATCAGTTGCGTTATCGACAAGGCCTTGCTGCGCGAAAAGCAGGCATCTGCGGACAACCCCTACCACTTGGCTCTCGGCTTCTGTCTGGAAACGCTGCATGAGTTTTTGCAGGAAAAGCATCAACATAAAGTGTTAACGCATGTGATTTTCGAGCGGCGAGGCAAGCGGGAGGATAACGAGCTTGAGCTGGAGTTTCGCAGGGTTTGTGGCGGGTCTAACCGATTGGGGGTTCAACTGCCGTTTGACATCGTCTTCGCCACAAAACAAGTCAATTCCACCGGATTGCAGCTGGCTGATCTTGTTGCAAGGCCGATCGGCATGAGTGTTTTGAGGGCGGGTCAGGAAAATCGCGCGTTTGATGTGCTCAGGCGCAAGTTCTATTGCAGCGGTGGGCGGAATAAAGTTGGGAAAGGTTTCGAGAATTGGGGGTTGAAGGTTTTCCCTCCCCCAGAAAGCGAAAAGCCCCGGTGATCTCACCGAGGCATTAGCGCCGACCGGGATCCCCCAGCCCATTTGCACGGAAGTCTATGTTGAGAGGCTCGGGAGTGTCAACGCAAAGGCCGGCCAGTTCCGCTAGAGGCTTGTCGGCGCTTTTACGCTATAATCCCGCCCTTTAGCTGTCTCTCGCCCGGTGCGAGGGCACATCAATTTTCAAGGCGCATCGCGCCTGAATGCAGACTAAAGAGGCTAGACCCTGTGGCATTGACGATTCTTGGCCTGTCCGGCGCCCTTAGCCATGACCCTTCAGCCGCCTTGTACATCGACGGCAAGCTGGTGGCGGCGGCTGAAGAAGAGCGCTTCGTCCGCGATAAGCATGCAAAGAACCGCATGCCCTACGAATCGGCGAAGTTCTGCCTGGAACAGGCCGGTATCAAGCCGTCCGACGTTGACGTGGTGGCGATTCCGTTCGCCCCGATCAGCCTGTTCGGCAAGGCCCGCTGGCACTACGCCAAGCGCTACTGGTACGCGCCGGATCGCGCCCTCGATGCGATCCTGATGGGCAACCGTCGCTACAAGCGCTATCGCAACAAGATCGTCTGGTGCCTGGAGCAACTGGGTTTTGATCCGAAGAAGATCAAGATCGAGCCGGTCGAGCACCACCTCGCTCACGCCTCCAGCGCCTACCACTGCTCGGGTTTCAAAGAGAAAACCGCGATCCTCGGCATCGACGGCAAGGGCGAGTACGCCACGACCTTCTTCGGTTATGGCGAAAACGGCAAGATCCACAAGATCAAGGAATTCTTCGATCCGGACTCCCTCGGCGGCCTGTACGGCGCGATCACCGAGTTCCTCGGTTTCGAGATGCTCGACGGTGAGTTCAAGGTCATGGGCATGGCGCCGTACGGCGATGCCAGCAAATATGATTTCTCGCGTCTGGCCTCGTTCGAGAACGGCGAGCTGGTGATCAACACCGACTACGCCAACGTGATCGGCTTGCGTCGTTACAAAGAGAAGGGCAAAGGCTTCTACTTCTCGCCGAAGCTGATCGAGTGGCTGGGTCCGAAGCGTGAAGGCGACATCGCCGACGAGCCGTACATCCACTACGCCGCCAGCATGCAAGCGCTGTTCGAGAAACTGGCGCTGCAGATGATCGACTACTACCTGGGCGACGTGCTCAAGGAAACCGGCAAGCTGGCCTTCGCCGGTGGCTGCGCGTTGAACGTCAAGCTGAACCAGAAAATCATCGCCCGCGATGACATCAAGGAACTGTTCGTCCAGCCTGCGTCCGGCGATGCTGGTACCGCGGTCGGCGCAGCAGCCTATGTGTCCCACGCCCGTGGCGTGCCGGTCGAGAAGATGGAACACGTCTACCTCGGCCCGTCGTACAGCAACGAAGACGTGATTGCCGCGTGCGCCCGTCACGAGAACAAGCCGACCTGGCGCAAGCTCGACAACATGCCGGAGCAGATCGCCAAAATCATGGTCGATGGCAACCCGGTGGCCTGGTTCCAGGGCCGCATGGAGTTCGGTCCGCGTGCACTCGGTGGTCGTTCGATCATCGGTTGCCCGAGCGTGGCCGGTGTGGCTGATCGCATCAACCACCAGATCAAGTTCCGCGAGCGTTGGAGGCCTTTCTGCCCGTCGATGCTCGATACCGTTGCACCGCAGATGATCAAGATCGATCACCCGGCGCCGTTCATGACCTTCACCTTCGAAGTGGCGGAAGAGTGGAAGACCCGCGTGCCGGAAGTCGTCCACGAAGACGGCACTTCCCGTGCCCAGGTGCTGAAGCGCGAATACAACCCGCGTTACTACGACATGATGAAGGCGCTGGAAAACCTCACCGGCAACGGCGTGTCGCTGAACACCTCGCTGAACCGTCGTGGTGAACCGATGATCTGCTCGCCGACCGACGCCCTGAACATGTTCTTCGGCTCCGATCTGCAGTACCTGATCATGGAAGACATTCTGGTGGTCAAAGAGGGTGCAAACGCTTATGACTCGCTCGGCTGAACGCCATGTGCTGCAGTTCTGTCACGGCTATGACGGGCCGTTCCTCGACTGCGCACGGCAGTACGCCAGCCTGTTCGCGGGCACCGGTTATCGGGTGACCACGGTCTTTCTGACCGGGGCCGCCGATAGCGAGGTGGCCGCAGCGTGTGCTTCCGATGAAGTGTTGTTCATGGAATACAGCTCCAAGGCCATTCGTGGCCTGAAGCTGGGCGCCATCGGTGATCTGCGCAAGATCGCCGCTTCACGCAATTTCAGTTTCTGCATCGCCCATCGCTTCAAGCCGATCTACATCGCCTTGCTCGGCACGTCGCTGCCGGTGATTGGCGTGCACCATGCGTTTGACGATTACAAACGTGGCACGCGCAAGCTGTTCGCGCATATTTTCCGCAAGCGTCTGAGCCTGCTCGGTGTGTCCGACGCGGTACGCGACGACATGCGGCGCTGCCTGCCGAAATGGCCGTCGACCCGCATCCAGACCTTGTACAACCGCATCGATGTGCCGGCCTTGCAGGCCAGTCAGGTGTCGGCCCGCGAGGCCCGCGAGACCCTCGGTCTGGCGGCGGATGCGTTCATTGTCGGCAACGTCGGACGGCTGCACCCGGACAAGGATCAGGCCACCTTGCTGCACGGCTTCGCCGCGGCGTTACCCGGACTGCCGGGCAACAGTCAGCTGGTGATTCTCGGCAAGGGCCGTCTGGAACAGGACCTCAAGGAGCTGGCGCGCGAACTGGGCATCGGTGATCGGGTGTTGTTTCTCGGTCAGGTGCCGGACGCGCGCAATTACTTCCGCGCCTTCGATGTGTTTGCCCTGAGCTCCGATCACGAACCGTTCGGTATGGTGCTGCTGGAGGCCATGGCGGCCGACGTGCCTTTGCTCGCCACTGCCTGTGGCGGGGCCAAGGAAGTGGTCGAAGGTGTAGGGATTCTGTTCCCGCTGGGCGATGCCGAACACCTTGCACAAGGCCTGCAACATTTGGCCGGTATGGATGATCAGCAGCGCCGGCAGTGCGCCGAGCTGATGCTCGATCGCCTGCGTGAGCGTTTCTCCGACCGTGCGGTGCGCGACACCTTCTGGCGTCTGCCGCAAGTTACCGATCTGGCACCGAGGGGCTGATGCTCAACCGATTTCAAGGCTGGCGCGAACGTGGCTGGTCGCCCGTTGACGCCTCCACCTATGCCAGCGCCTGGCAGCGTTTTGGCGGCAGCGTCGCGACGCATCCTTTGGTAGTCGAACGTCTGGCTGATCTGGCCGGCATCCCGGTGCGCTATCTGGCCTGGGAGCAGGACGGTGAAGTCAAAGCGGCAATCCCGACCTGGGGCCGCGACTTGGCCCTGTCCAAGGACGTGCTTAAGCGCAACGGCAAGAAAGGCCTGTTCGACCTCGGCAATGCCGAGCTGATCCTGCCGGCCGCGGTCGATGCCCAGGTGCCGCTGCGCCATCGCGCACGCTATCTGTCGGCGCTCAACGAAAACCGCTTCAGCGGCCTCAAGTTGCAGACCGAACAACTGGCCATGGCCCGCACCCCTGAAGAGCTGTCGAAGAAGTTTCGCTACAACCAGCGCCGCGAACTGCGCCTGCTGGAGGAGGCGGGTGGCGTGGTGCGTCCGGTTGCCGAGTTCTCCAGTGCCGAACTGGCGGCGATCTACTGTGATCTGTTCCAGCGCCGCTGGGGCTTCCCGGCCACCGGCGCGGCGCGCATGGCCGAAGTCATCGAGCTGCTGCGCGAACTGCTGATTGGCTCGGTGATCTACCTCAATGATGCGCCGATCGCCATTCAACTGGTGTACCGCGTCGAAGCGCCGGAGTGGATCAGCGTCGAGTACATCAACGGCGGCGTCGATCCCGAAACTCGCGAGTTCAGCCCCGGCAGCGTGTTGAGCTTCCTCAATACGCAAAGTGCCTGGGAACACGCGCGAGCACTGAACAAGCCGCTGCGGTTTTCCTTCGGTCGCGCCGACCGTGAATACAAGGATCGCTGGTGCAATCCTGTGCCGGTGTTCACCGTATGAGTCAGCCCATGAGCCGCAAACAGCAACTGCTCAAGCGTCATCGTCGCAATAAACGCATTACCTTGCTGATCGCCCTGATCGTGTTGATCGCGCTCGGTGTGCTGGTCGCGTGGTGGTTGCCGCTGGTGCTCGCGGTGGTTGGCTGGGTCGCCCATGAAGCGTGGTTTGCCGATCACCTGTTCTATTCGCCGAAAGACGATTACCAGTACAGCTTTCCGCCGTTTACACCGCAGCCGAAGGTGCATTTGAGCGGCGAGCAATTGCGTCTGGATGAAGGCGTGATGCTGGTCGACGAAGCGACGTTGATCCTCGCGGTAAAGGTTAAAAGCACCTGGCTGGGACGGTTCTTTGATCCGCGCGTCGAACTGCTCGGCGGGACGCATCCGGATTCGCAAACCTTCGAGCGCGGGGTCAATGGCCTGCGTTATCTGAATCTGAGCGGTCAGGCGCAAGCTCTGGCGCAAGGCCAGTTGCGCTTGCGCGGGCGCTTCTGCCGGGTCTCCGGCGAGCCGGTGCTGTGGGCACTGGAGCAACCGGACTATCGCCGTCAGCGGGTGATGGTGATCGCCCCGCACGCCGACGATGCCGAGCTGGCCGCCTATGGCTTGTACAGCCAGGCCGACGAAGCCTGGATCGTCACCCTGACCGCTGGCGAGATCGAAGCCGAACATTATCAGCAGATGGGCATGAGCAAGGTCGAGGCCGCGCGGCTCAAGGGCCGTCTGCGTGCCTGGGACAGCCTCGCCGTGCCGCGTTGGGCCGGTGTGCCGCAGGAACACTGCGTGCAACTCGGTTACTTTTGCCTGCAACTGGCGGCTATGCAGGCTGCGCCGAATCAGGCGGTGGGCTCGCGCGAAGCCGACCTGAACGACACGCGCCTGTTTCGTCAGTTGAATCCGTTCACTCTGCCGGGCGATGCCGACGGCGCGCCGACTTGGAACAACCTGCTGGCCGACTTGCGTGAAGTGCTGTTGCGCGCGCGTCCTGACGTGATCGTGCTGCCGCATCCGACCCTCGATCCGCACCCTGACCATATCTGCGCCCAGCAAGCGGTTTTGCAGGCGCTCCAAGGCCTCGACTGGCAGCCGACGCTGCTCGGTTACGCCAACCACTTGCACGACAACGACCGCTGGCCGATGGGCAACACCGGGCAGGGCATTGCCTTGCCGCCGTCCTTCGATTCGGCGGTGCCGATGCAGCCGCTGTGCCTGCCGCTGTCCATCGAGTTGCAACGGGACAAGGCCATGGCGCTGGGCATGATGCATGACCTGCAGCCGCCGGCACCGTTCAAGCGTCGCCTGCGCCGGGTTATCCAGCGTGTGCTCGCCGGGCGGGCTGGGTCGGTGTACGGCGAAAACGAATTTTTTCGAAAAGCAGTCAGGCGCCAGGAGTTGTTCTGGCTACTGAAGCACGGTGAGACAGGCGTCCAGCGGGGAGAGTCATGAGTCAACGGTTCAAGGTGTTGCAGCTGCAACCCGACTACAACGTCAAAGCCCATGACTTTGCCGACCTCGCCGAGCAGATCGTCAAGGCGCTGCCGAGCGATCGCTATGAGATCACCGCGGCTTTCCTGCGCGGCAAACCGGGGCCGGGCGAGCCGGTAAGCCGGGCCGACCATTCGGTGTACTTCGAGTTTTCCGACAAGTCGCTCAAGGGCATGCGCCTGCGGGCGATGTGGCAGTTGTACAAGTTCTGCCGCCGGGAAAAGTTCGACGTGGTGATCTGCAACCGCTTCAAACCGGTGAACATGATGCTGGCGCTCAACCGCTGGTTGAAGGTGCCGCTGTGCATTGGCATCTCCCACGGTTTCGGCGAGTACGATCGCTTTTACCGGCGTCGTCAGACTCAGCGTCTGATCGATCGGCACTGGCGCTTCGTCGGCGTGTCGCCGGCGGTCAAACAGTACCTGCTCGATTGCGATTGCGGCTTTACCGACCAGAACACCTACGCCATTACCAATGCCATCGACATCGAGCAGGCCGAGGGCTTGCAGCACAGCCGCGAAAAAGCTCGCGAGTTGTTGGGTCTCGACCCGAATGTGCGTTTGATCGGTGCGTTGGGGCGGCTGGTGTCGGTCAAGGGCCACACCTATCTGCTGCAAGCCTTTGCCGCACTGAAGGACAAATACCCGAACACCCAGTTGGCGATCATCGGTGCCGGGCGCTTGCAGGCACCGCTGGCTGCCGAGATCGAGCAACTGGGCCTGAGCGGTCGCGCGCACCTGCTGGGCTTCAAGGAAAACGCTCTGCAATACGTGCGTGCGTTCGACATCTGGACCATGCCGTCGCTGGCCGAAGGCCTGGGTCTGGCCTTGCTCGAAGGCATGAGCGGCCATTTGCCGGTGATCGCTTCGAACGTGCCGGCGATGTTGCCGCTGATCGACGGAGCCGGTGGTCTGGCGATCACGCCCAAAGACGTACCGAGTCTGGTCGCCGCGCTGGATAACTATCTGGCGCTGTCGGACGACGAGCTCAAGGCCAAGGGCGAACAGGCCTACCGTTATCTGCAGGAACAGCACGACATCGAGGTGTTCCGTCAGGAATACCTGGACCTGATCGACTCTGGCCTGGAGCAGGCCCGCAAGGAACAGCCGTGAGCGAAGAGAAAACCGTGAGCGAAGAAAGAGTCATGAACGAAGCCAACGCCCTCGTCACCGTGATCATCGCCTCGTACAACCACGGCCCGTACATCGAGGAAAGCATCCTCAGTGTCCTCAACCAGAGCTACAAGAACATCGAGTTGCTGGTGGTCGACGACGGTTCGAAGGACGACAGCGTCGAGCGCATCAGCGCGTTGCAGGCGCAGTACGGTTTCGATTTCCGTGTGCAGCAGAATCAGGGCCTGACCAATACCCTCAACGGCGCTATCGCCCGTTCGAAGGGCAGCCTGATTGTGCCATTCGGCTCCGACGACATCATGTACCCCGAACGTATTGCCACCCAGGTGGCGTACATGGACGGCAAGCCTGAAGTCGGGATCTGTGCCGGCAATATCGAGCTGATGCACGCCGACGGCAGCCTGTATCCAGAGAAACGTCAGCGCCGCGACGTGCCGTTTCGTCGCCTCGATTTCGACGACATGTTTCTTGAACGCAAGCCGTATCCACCGGCACCGACGTTGATGATCCGTCGTGAGGCGCTGGAAAAGGTGGGAGGGTTCGATCCGACGATTCGTCTTGAAGACCTGTACATTGAGCTCAAGGTGACCCGGGCTGGCTACTTCATCGACGGTTTGAACGTGGTGATGGCGCGCTACCGCAAGCACGCCACCAACTCGTACAAGAATCATCGCTTCATGATCGAGAACATCCTGCGCACCTATGCGCTGTTCAGCGATCATCCGCTGTACGACGAAGTGCGCTTCAAGGCGCTGAACTCGATGTTCCTCAAGACCGCCAATCGCAATCGCAAGCTGGCAAGGGAGCTGCTGGCGCAGATCCCGTTCAAGGCCTGGAACAAGAAGACCTGGCGCGGACTGGGGCGTCTGCTCTTTTCCCCGCTGGAAAAGGACTGAGGCAGCGGTCGCTCGCGCTCAGCGGGCGACCTTCTCCGGCAGGCGCTTTTCGCCCTTCTGACGCTGGCGCAGCCAATGCACAACCTTCTTGCCGGCAGCCATGCCCGGCTGCTCGATATAGAGGAACGTCGCGCTGCTGATCAGAATCAGCAAGCAGGTGCAGACGGCCACCAGGGGCAGGTAAACCGCCGTTTCCCGCGCATCGATATTCAGCAGCAGCGGCAGCCGTTGCACCATCAGCCATAGTACGAACCCGTGCAGCAGATAGGTGCTGTAGCTGATTTCGCCGAGCCAGCGAATGCTGCGTGGTTTCAGCGCGCCGAACAGATTATTGCCGGACGCCACGATCACGAAAAACAACCCCAGCAAAAACAGCGGTGCAGTCTTGAATGCACGACTGAACGCGGTGAACGCAATCACCAGCGCGAGCACGGCGATGATGCTTGCCAGGCGTGACTGGCTCCATGCCACGAGCGCCGGTCGGCGAATCCAGTAGGCGGCGGCGATGCCACCGAGGAAGCTCGCCAGAAAGTGTTTCTTCAGCGAATGTTCCCAGCCGATGACCTGGTACAGCGTGTAGATGCCGATCAGGCACAGCACCACCTGCAACCAGCTGCCGCGGTAGATGAATACCAGCCCGGCCAATGGCAGCGCCATGTAGAAAAACACCTCATAGGCCAGCGTCCAGGTGACGTTGGATATCAGCATGCCGGAGTGGCGGTACTGGTTGATGTCCGGGCGGTCGAACGTCAGCCAGGCGAGGATCTGTTTGAACAGCTCCAGGCCAGGCTCCTTCATTTGCCAGCCCTGCAAGTGGAAGATCGAGACGAACACCAGCAGCATCAGTGGCAGATAAAGCGGATACAGGCGAAATACCCGTGACACGCCGAAGGCCAGCCAGTCATGGTTGCGTCCCTGCGCGAGCAGGCGGCTCCAGAACAGAAAACCGGTGATCATGAAGAACAGCGCGACGCTGCCTTGACCCAACATCGAATAGAAGTTGCTCGGCGGAAAATCGATCACCCCGGTGCGCAGGAAAATCCAGGTGATGATCGAGTGGTGCACGAACACACCAAACGCCAGATAGCCACGCAGGCCGTCGATGCTGGCATATCGACTTTCGCCGGAATGCTGCAGGTGCCGAGCGATTTTCGGCACCGCGCGCAACAGCAGGGCGGAAGTGACGATGGCCAGCAGATAGGCTGCCAGCGCGATAAGCGGATTGGTTTCGATCATCAATGAACCCGAGCCGGGGTGTTGCCGGCCAGCACTTGCCTGTGCAGATTTTCAACCGCGGATTTAGACGCCGTCACGGCGTACCCCTGGAGCAACGCATCGAGGTGATCCTCGAACAGCCAGCGTTTGTCGACAGTGTAACGTTGCATATGACGCAAATTGCGTTGGCGCAGGGAAAGACTGAGCGGGGTAGGGTAGATGCGCAGGTCGGCCAGATCGATCAAGCCGAACTCGCCGTCTTCCAGTACCAGTACGTTGCCCAGGTGCAGCGAGCGGAAATAAACGCCTTTCTCGTGCAGTTGCGCCATGAATTTGCCAAAGCGCTCCACCAGCGCCTGGCGCACCGCAGGAGCGGTAATGCTCTGCAGCACCTGACGCAGCGTGTGCCCCGGCAACGGCGCGTAATGCACAGCGCTGCTGCCATCGTCGAGACGGTACAGATTCAATATTTGCGGGGTCGGGATGCCCATCTTACGCAGTTGTTCGCTGTTGACCGCGAAACGTTCGGAGTAGGGATTGAAGCTGCCGGAGGTGTACCAGCGGCGACGGCGGAACAGCTTGAGGAAACTGCCGTCGGTCAGGCGCAGGACTTTCGGGCCGAGGCCATCTTCTTCAATGATCTGGGCCGTGCTGCTCATGTGCTCCAGGTCAGCGGTCGCAAGCTTTTGCACCGGCTGGGTCAACAAGCGCCGCGCGCGTTGATTGATGCTCAGCGCCGCGATCAGTGCCAGCGGGATCCACAACAGGAACCAGTGTTCCTTGGGCCGCGAAATGATCCCGCCGCCTTCGGTCAGCCCGGCGCCGATACCGAATACCAGCCAGGTCGAGGCTATGATCAGCAGTGGCTGCACACGCTGGCGCCAACTGCTCAGCAGGCCCCACAGCAGGAAGAACAACCAGGGCAGCAAGCCGATGATGCCGACGTAATACAGCACACCCAGGATAAAGCTGTGCGGCTCCTGAAAGCTGATGCCGTTACCGGGGTCTACGGCAAGGCTGGCGCTGTAGCCATGACCGATCCATGGATGATCGGCAATCATGTGCAGTACCTTCTGCCAGATTTCCAGACGATAGGAGTCGCCACGTTCGGTGATCATCTGCGAAAACTGCGTAATGACTGCTACGCCGCTCATGACCAGCGCGATCAGCAACCCCACCGAGCGCTTGTTCCAGCAGATGAAACACAGCCACAGCGCCGCCATGGTCAGTGCCACCAACGGCGTCCGGGAACCGGTGCCGATCACGGCCATGAACATGATTGCCATCGCCGGCAAGCTGAGCCACATCATCTGGCGACGTTTGCAGGTCATGGTCACGCTCAGCCAGTAGGCGCTGAAGAAGCCGAACAGGTGCGAGCTGAGCAACGGGTTATCGAAGGCACCACCGCCGATCAGGCGCATGCCCGGCTCATAAACCCGGGCGAACATGAACAGGAAAATGGTCGTGGCAATCAGCGCGACCAGCGCCGCGCCGAACAGCAAGGGTTGCAGGATGTCGCTACGGTAGCGCACCAGCAGGTAGCAGCCGGCAAACAGCAGCAAGGTATGCAGTGGCGGCTTGAACATTCCGCCGAGCGGCTCCCCGCCCGGCCCCCAGGCGAGGCTGAGCAACGCCCAGGCGGCGAACAGCAGGGCCGCGATGAAAATCGGCTCGCGCAGCAGCTCCTTGAGTTCGCGCGGGCGCAGGCACAGCGCGATCAGTGTCGGAATACTGAACAGGCCATAGAACAACTTGTGATGCAGACTTCGACCCGGCAAGAAGAACAGCGCGCACAGGAGCAGGAAATAACCGGTGGGAAGAATCCACAGGCTAATGAAATCGAAAATCCGATTGGACGTACTGCTGAAGCCGCGAAGTTGCATGCTGTGAGATTCATTCCTGAGGTTGATCGACCATTCGAGTGATGGCTATTTGATGCAGAAGAGGTGCATAACAATAACAGCCTTTCGCCGATTGCCAGAACCCTGAAGAAGCTGTGCTAAAGTCAGCGTCCTTTTTATCGACTTTCGCGTGATATGACCGATTCCAGTCCCGCCGCAAGCCCATCGAGCTTGAAAATCTACTTCCGCCTGCTCGGCTATGTCCGGCCGTACATCAGTCTGTTCCTGATCAGCATCGTCGGCTTTCTGATTTTCGCCTCGACGCAACCGATGCTTGGCTACATCCTCAAGTACTTTGTCGATGGCCTGTCCAACCCTGAAGCGGTGCTGTTTCCTTCCGTGCCCTATCTGCGTGACCTGCAGCTGCTGCAGGCCGTGCCGCTGTTGATCATCCTGATCGCCGCGTGGCAGGGGCTGGGCTCCTATCTGGGCAACTATTTCCTGGCCAAGGTTTCTCTCGGGCTGGTGCATGACTTGCGTGTGCAGTTGTTCAACAACCTGTTGGTGCTGCCTAACCGCTATTTCGACAAGCATAACTCCGGTCATCTGATTTCGCGTATCACCTTCAACGTGACGATGGTCACGGGGGCGGCAACAGATGCGATCAAGGTCGTAATCCGTGAAGGCATGACGGTGATCTTCCTGTTTGCCTCGCTGTTGTTCATGAACTGGAAGCTGACGCTGGTGATGGTGGCGATCCTGCCGCTGATCGCCGTAATGGTGCGCACCGCCAGCAAAAAATTCCGCAAGCAGAGCAAGAAGATCCAGCTGGCGATGGGCGATGTCACGCATGTGGCCTCGGAAACCATCCAGGGTTATCGCGTGGTTCGCAGCTTCGGCGGCGAGGCCTATGAAGAAAAGCGCTTCCTCGATGCCAGCCAGGGCAACACCGACAAGCAACTGCGCATGACCCGTACCGGCGCGATCTACACGCCGATGCTGCAACTGGTGATCTACACCGCCATGGCCGTGCTGATGTTCCTGGTGCTGTACCTGCGCGGTGACGCCTCGGCCGGTGACATGGTCGCCTACATCACGCTGGCGGGCCTGTTGCCCAAGCCGATCCGTCAATTGTCCGAAGTCAGCTCGACCATTCAGAAAGGCGTGGCCGGTGCCGAGAGCATTTTCGAGCAACTGGACGTCGAGCCGGAAGTCGATACCGGCACCGTCGAGCGCGATGCGGTGAGTGGCCGTCTGGACGTGCGCAACCTCAGCTTCACCTACCCTGGCACCGAACGCCAGGTGCTGGACGACATCAGTTTCTCGGTCCAGCCAGGGCAGATGGTCGCACTGGTCGGGCGTTCGGGCAGCGGCAAGTCGACGCTGGCCAACCTGATTCCGCGTTTCTATCACCACGACAAGGGCGAAATCCTCATCGACGATGTGGAAGTCGAACAGTACAAACTGCTCAACCTGCGTCGTCACATCGCTCAGGTGACTCAGCACGTCACTCTGTTCAGCGACACCGTGGCCAACAACATCGCTTATGGCGATCTGGCCGGTGCGCCGCGAGAAGACATTGAAAAAGCCGCGCGTGATGCCTACGCGATGGACTTCATTTCGCAGTTGCCGCAAGGCCTGGACACTCAGGTCGGCGAGAACGGCGTCTTGCTTTCCGGTGGCCAGCGCCAGCGTCTGGCGATTGCCCGTGCGTTGCTGAAGAATGCACCGCTGCTGATTCTCGACGAGGCCACCTCGGCACTCGACACTGAGTCCGAACGGCACATTCAGGCGGCACTGGATCAGGTGATGAAGGGGCGTACCACGCTGGTAATCGCTCACCGTCTGTCGACCATCGAGAAGGCCGACCTGATTCTGGTCATGGATCAGGGGCGCATCGTCGAGCGCGGCACCCACGACCAGTTGTTGGCGCAAAATGGTTACTACGCGCGCCTCAACGCCATGGGCCTCGATGCCCCGGCCGAAGATATCGCCTGATTCCAGGCCCTGTCCTGTGGGAGCGAGCCTGCTCGCTCCCACCGTCGTTTGTATCCAGACCTTTACCCTTCTTGACCAAACCGGAATAAATCCGGGCACCGCGCTTGTTAAGGTTCCTCAACGAACTCTGACTTCCATCGAGGGGGCCATCCCCGTCGCGCGGGTGCTTTCATGCTGCAACGCTATCTCTGGAAACTGCTGCCCAAGCCACAGCGGGCTTTTCTGCTCGGGCGCCTGTCGGTGGTCGATCGGCAGGTGGTGAACAAGTCGATGTCGGCCAACCTGACGTTTCCTCAGGCCTTCCAGCAGCGCTCCTGCCTGTTTATCCATGTTCCGAAATGCGCCGGCAGCAGCGTTTGCACGGCGCTGTTCGACGGCTGGCGACCCGGGCACTTGCCGCTGTATTGGTATGAAGAGCAGTTTCCCGAGCAGTTCGCCCACGCCTTCAAGTTCGCTTTTGTTCGCGACCCGCTGGAACGCGCCTATTCGGCCTACGCCTTTTTGCGTGGCAACGAGTTGAGCGCGCGTGACCATATGGCGCAACGGTTGGTGCGGCAGTACCGGGATTTCGACGCTTTTGTCGCGCGCTGGCTGCATCCGGAAACGATTGCCCGGCAATTGCACTTTGCCGCCCAGACCGACTTTCTGACGGACTCGCTGGGGCATCTGGCGCTGGACTTCATCGGTTATCAGGAACACCTGACGCGGGATTTTCGTCTGGTTTGCGAACAGTTGGGGCTGACTGGCGAGTTGCCTCACGTCAACGGCTCGCGGGAACGGCAATCGATGCCGGCGCGCGAGTTCTGTTCGGTGCGCACCCGGCGTCTGGTACGTCGGGTTTATCAGCGTGATTACGAGTTGCTCGGGTATGAATGAGTCCCTGTCACTGCCGCTACAGACGCTCGCCATTCGGCCTTACGGTCTGGCGCTCTCGCACCAGGCCCGGGCAGCGCTCAAGGCACAACACCCACGCTGCGTGTGGTTGACCGGATTTTCCGGCGCCGGCAAGTCAACCCTGGCCAATGCCCTCGAACTGCACCTGCATGCGTCGGGTCTGCACACGTTTTTGCTCGATGGCGACAATGTGCGCAATGGCCTGTGCCGCGACCTGGGCATGAGCGACCTCTGCCGCCGGGAAAACATCCGGCGTATGGCCGAGGTGGCGCGGTTGATGGTCGACGCCGGGCTGATTGTGATCGTTGCGGCCATTTCGCCGTTCCGCGCCGAACGCGACGCCGCGCGCAGGCTGTTTGCCCAGGATGAGTTCATTGAAGTCCACGTCAGCACTTCGCTCGAAGTCTGCGCCCGTCGCGATCCGAAAGGTTTGTATCAGGCCGTACGGGAAGGGCGGATCACGCACTTTACGGGCGTGGACAGTCCTTACGAAGCGCCATTGGCAGCCGAGTGGCAAATCGACACCGAGGCGCTGGAATTGTCCGAAGCCTGTGGACAACTGGCGGCACTGGTGCTCAAAAAATGAGCAAAGTAACGGACTGTTTCATCCTGTTGCAGGCTGCACGCAAGCCTGCGCCAACCCTGTGTTAATATCGCGCCCCTGTTCATTTTGTATGTGGGTTGCTCCATGAAGTTGTCCATGCCGCGATTCGATCAAGCCCCAGTCTTGGTGGTCGGCGATGTCATGCTCGACCGTTACTGGCATGGTGGAACCTCACGGATTTCCCCTGAGGCACCGGTACCGGTCGTAAAAGTCGAGCAAATCGAAGACCGCCCGGGCGGTGCTGCCAACGTTGCCTTGAACATTGCCGCGCTGGGCGCGCCGGCGTCACTGGTCGGTGTGACCGGCGACGACGAAGCCGCCGACAGCCTGAGCAACAGTCTCAAGGGCGCGGGCGTGCGTGCCCTGTTCCAGCGCATTGCGCATCAGCCGACCATCGTCAAACTGCGGGTCATGAGCCGGCACCAGCAGTTGCTGCGTATCGACTTTGAAGAACTGTTTGCCACCGATGCGCTGGCCCTGGCCTCGCAGGTCGATGATCTGCTCGAAGGCATCAAGGTGCTGGTGCTGTCGGACTACGGCAAAGGCGCGCTGAAAAACCATCAGGCCCTGATTCAGGCGGCCCGTGCCAAAGGCATTCCGGTGCTGGCCGATCCCAAAGGCAAGGATTTTTCGATCTACCGTGGTGCGAGCCTGATCACGCCGAACCTCAGTGAATTCGAAGCCATCGTCGGCGGTTGCGCCGATGAGCACGAACTGGTGAGCAAGGGCGCGGCCCTGATGCACGATCTCGAACTCGGCGCGCTGCTGGTCACCCGTGGTGAACACGGCATGACCCTGCTGCGTCCGGAGCATCCGGCGCTGCATTTGCCGGCCCGTGCCCGTGAAGTGTTCGACGTGACCGGTGCTGGCGACACGGTGATTTCCACCCTGGCGGCGGCGATCGCTGCCGGTGAAGAACTGCCGCACGCGGTGGCGCTGGCCAATCTGGCGGCGGGCATCGTGGTCGGCAAACTCGGTACTGCGGCGATCAGCGCCCCGGAACTGCGCCGCGCGATTCAGCGTGAAGAAGGTTCGGAGCGTGGGGTGCTAGGTCTGGAACAGCTGGTGCTGGCAGTGGCCGATGCCCGTGCGCATAACGAGCGCATCGTCTTCACCAACGGCTGCTTCGACATTCTGCATGCCGGGCACGTGACCTACCTCGAGCAGGCGCGCGCCCAGGGCGACCGTCTGATCGTGGCGATCAATGATGACGCCTCCGTCAGCCGCCTGAAGGGGCCGGGACGTCCGATCAACAGTGTCGACCGACGCATGGCGGTACTCGCCGGCCTCGGTGCGGTGGACTGGGTGATCAGTTTCCCGGAAGGCACCCCGGAAAACCTGCTGCGCGAGGTCAAGCCGGATGTGCTGGTCAAGGGCGGTGATTACGGTATCGACCAGGTTGTTGGTGCCGATATCGTCAAGGCTTACGGCGGCACGGTGAAAGTGCTGGGTCTGGTGGAAAACAGCTCGACCACTGCGATCGTGGAGAAAATCCGCGGTAACTGATTCAAGCTAAAAAGATCGCCGCCTGCGACAGCGCCTACATTGGAATGCGTTTCCCTGTAGGAGCTGCCGCAGGCGGCGATCTTTTGCTTTTCAGGAACTGACTTTCTTGCGCGGTACGATCTTCTTCAGCAATTGCCTGGCCTTGCCGCGCAACCGCGCCAGTCCCGTGGGTTTCTCCGGCGGGGTCAGGCCTTGTTGGCGTAACCAGTCCTTCCAGCGAATCCGCTCGTCACGCACCAGCCAGCCATCCTGTCTGGCAAAACTTTCGGCCAGATACAAACCGCGCGTGCCCGCCGGAGACAGCTGACCTTTCTTCAAGGTATACAGCTCGGCCAGCGGTTCGCCGTCCTGCAACGGCATCAGGTACAAATCCGGGCGCTTGCGGTCCAGTCGCGCCACCAGTTGATCACCTTCCAGGCGTTCATCGACGTGAAACAGACTCAGGGATTTGGCTTCCTTGGGCACGTCCAGGCGCAAGTCGTAGATCAGTTGCAGCGATGCGGTCGGCAGATGCACGTAGGCCCGTGGTCGTTCGAGCAATTGCAGATTGGCGCAGCGCACCGGCCGCGCCGAGCCGGACTGCGGCGTCAGGCGAAACGGCAGGGCCTCGCGATAATGCAGGGCGGAGGCGTAGGGGGCGGGTAGCCAGGTGTCGTTGAAGCGTCCGCCGAGCCAGCCTTCCGGGGTTTCCAGCAGGCACTCTTCGGCAATTTCCTGAATCGCCGTGTGCAGCGGGATGTTCAGTTCTTGAGCAGGCACGTAACCGGAAATCAGCTTGAGCACGACGTCCCCGCGATCCTGCCGACGCTGGCGCACCAGCACCCAGTAATCGCGATTCTGCCAGTGCAGCGTCAGGCGCACCGAGACCCCAAGGTTGGCCAGTTCCACCGCAAAACGCTCGGCATCCGCCACGCTCACCGGTTTGCGCCGCTGCAGGGTCTGGGCGAAATTCAGCGGCATGCCGACGCTCTGATACGTCAGGCCTTCGGGCGTGGCCTCGACGAACAGCGGCAGCGTCTTGAAGTTGCTCGGGTTCTTTCTGATGAGCGTGCGCGGCATGTCGGCTCCTGCTTAAGGCCGCGGGGCGGCGTCAGTGACCACGGAGGACCTGGGCAACGGTCGCAACGTTATGGGCGAGGTGCAGCGGATTGATCGTCCCGACAATAGCACTGGCCACGCCGGGCTGCTGGAACAACAACTCGAAGCTGGCGCGCACCGGATCCACGCCCGGACTCAGGCATACATGGCCGCTGGCCAGGGCTTTTTTCACCAGAATGGCTTTGCCGTGGGCAGCAGCATAGTCAATGACTGCCTTCTCGTTCTGTTCGTTCAGATTGTAGGTGACCATCGCGCAGTCCCCTTGCTCCAGCGCCTTGAGTCCGCCCTCGACCGTTTTGCCGGAGAAGCCGAAACCGCGAATCTTACCCTCGGCCTTGAGTGCGGCGAGGGTGGCGTAGACCTCTTCGTGTTCGAGGATGGCCAGATCGTTGCCGTCGGAGTGCACCAGCACCAGGTCGATAAAATCGGTTTCAAGACGTTGCAGGCTACGCTCGACCGACATCCGCGTATGCGCCGCACTGAAGTCATGGCGCGACAGGCCGTCGGCAAACTCTTCACCGACCTTGCTGACGATTACCCAGTCCTGCCGCTGGCCGCGCAACAACGGGCCGAGGCGTTCTTCGCTGCGACCGTAGGCCGGGGCGGTGTCGATCAGGTTGATGCCCAACCCTTTGGCCTGCTTGAGCAGCATGCGTGCCGCGTCATCGTCGGGAATCTGGAAACCGTTGGGGTATTTCACGCCTTGGTCGCGGCCAAGTTTGACCGTGCCCAGGCCCAGCGGTGAAACCATCAGGCCGGTGCTGCCCAAGGGGCGATGCAGTTCGTGCAGGGTCGCTACGCTCATGGCAACAGTTGCTCCCAGGCTGGTACGCCCATCGGTGGTTTTGGCAGTGCCGGTAATGGCTCGGCCGGTTGCGGCTGGATGCCGTCGCGCTCCAGCGCAGCGATGACCCGGTCGGCGAAGTCCGGCGCCAGTGCGAGTTTGGTCGGCCAGCCCACCAGCAGGCGACCCTCCTCGGCGAGGAAGGCGTTGTCCGGACGGCTCAGGCCGGTTTGCAGCGGCTCGGCACGATCCACGCGCAAGGTCGCCCATTGCACCTGGCTCAGATCGATCCATGGCAGCAACTGGCCGAGCTCTTTCTGCGCGGTGGCGATCTGCTCGGCAGGTTCGCGGGCCACGCCATCGCTTTCGGCAATGTCGCCGCCCAGGTACCAGACCCAGTTGCCGTCAGCGGCCGGGTGGGTGGTGACGGTGATGCGCGGCTTGGTGCCGCCGCCCAGGCAGTGAGCGTACAGCGGCTTCAGGCTTGGGCCTTTGGCGATGATCATGTGCAGCGGTCGGCGTTGCATCTGCGGATGGGTCAGGCCCAGGTCTTCCAGCAATCGGGCAGTGCCGGCGCCGGCACTGAGGACGATGCGTTGGGCGTGGATTTCGCGACCGTCGACCTTCAGGCCGACCAGCACACCGGCTTCCAGCAGCGGCTCGATGGTTTGCCCGGCGAGCAGGCCGTCACCGGCCAGATCGGCCAGGCGCTGGATCAGGCTCGGCACGTCAACCACCAGTTCGGCGAGGCGATAGACCTTGCCCTTGAAGCGCTTGTCTTGCAGGGCCGGCGGCAGTTGATCGCCCTTGACCTGATCGACCCGGCCACGCACGGCTTTGCTGGCGAAGAAACTGGTGAGGTTGCCGGCGAGGGTGCCGGGCGACCACAGGTAATGCGCTTCGGACAACAGGCGCACGCCGGACAGGTCCAGCTCGCCGTTGCCGGCCAGCGCTTCACGCCAGCGGCGCGGCATGTCGGCGATGGCTTCCGAGGCGCCGGTCAGCGCACCGTGCAACGCATATTTGGCGCCGCCGTGAATGATGCCCTGGGACTTCACACTCTGCCCGCCACCGAGGCTGGCACTTTCCACCAGCACGGTCGAAAAACCCTGACGGCGCAGACGCGCGTTCAGCCAGAGGCCGGCGACACCAGCGCCGACAATCAGAACGTCGGTGGAAATAACGGATGGCATGCAACGACCTCAGTGTTCAAGACGAGGGCGCAGTATACAGACTCGGGAAAGAGCGGGATTTGTCGATGATCAACAGGGCAGATGCAAAACCAAATGTGGGAGCGGGCTTGCTCGCGAATGCGGTGTGTCAGTTAACAGAAATGTTGTTGCCACACCGCCTTCGCGAGCAAGCCCGCTCCCACAGGGGATTTGCGTTACTGCAAATCAGTGCCCGGCAGTCTTGGAGAACAGCTGGATGACCACCACGCCGAGCACGATCAGCGCCATTCCGAGCATCGCCGGCACGTCCAGCTTCTGCCCATAAATGAACAGCGCTGCGACGCTGACCATGACGATGCCCATGCCCGCCCACACGGCGTAGGCGACTCCCACCGGCACAGTGCGCACCACCAGCGTCAGCATCCAGAAGGCGATCCCGTAGCCGACGATCACCAGAATCAGCGGCAGCGGGGTGCTCAAGCCTTTGACCGCTTTCATCGAAACGGTGGCGATCACTTCGGCGCAAATGGCGATGGCCAGAAAGGCGTAGGCGTTCATGTGTAGATCCTCATGTAAAACGTTGCTTGCTGAGGCGGCATTCTAGTCGCTCGCCAGATGGGGTAAAGTCATTACCTATCTGTTTTTAAGATGGGCTGCAGCATGAATACCCTGTGGAATCTGGAACAATTGCGCGCCTTCGTCAGCGTCGCCGAACAGCGCTCGTTTTCTGCCGTGGCGCGCCAGCAACGCAAGGCGCAGTCGGCGATCAGCAGTGCGATTGCCATGCTGGAGGACGATTTGGGCGTCAGCCTGTTCGAGCGTAGCAGTGGTCGCTCACCCAGGCTCACCGAAGCGGGCGAAGCCTTGCTCGAAGAAGCCCGGGAAGTGCTGCGCCAATGCGAGCGCCTCAATGGTCGGGCGATGGCGATGATGCGCGGTCAGGAAGCGCAGCTTCGGGTGGCTCAGGATGAAGCCATGCCGTATCAGGCACTGGTGGAAAGCTTCGATGCGCTGGCCGAGCAATTTCCCAGCCTCGAAGTGCAACTGACCAGCGCCGCTCAAGGTGAAGTCGCACGCAAACTGGTCGAGCGTCGCGCCGATCTGGGCCTGCTGTTCTATCACGATGAAATCCCCGAAGCGTTGGAACGACGGGTACTGGGCCGGGTAGAAATGGTCACCGTCTGCGGCATCAATCATCCGCTGGCGACGCAGTCCTACGTCACCTGCCAGCAACTGGCACAGCATCGGCAATTGCTGATGTCGACGCAAACCAGCGTCTACCCCGGCAACGAACCGGCCAGTCCGCAGGTGTGGCGCGCTGACAGTTTCTATGTGATGGCCGAATGGCTGGTGCGGGATCTGGGCTGGGCCTGGCTGCCCCGGCATGTGGTGCAGTATTCGGCCTATCAGGGGTTGATGGTCGAACTGGACAGCGAATGGACCCCGCCGGCGTTGGTGGTGGAGCTGGTCTGGCGCCGGGATGAACCCCTCGGCCCGGCTGCGCGCTGGCTGGCCGAACGTTTTGCCGTGCACTTGCGGGCGATTGGCGATAAAAGTCGATAAACTCCGCCGCCATGAATAGAACTCTCTACACCGCGCTGTTTTACCTGGGGCTGCCATTGGTGGCGATTCGGCTGTGGCTGCGCTCGCGCAAGGCCCCGGCGTATGCCAAGCGGATTGGCGAGCGCTTCTCCTACGGGATGCCGCGACTGCAACCCGGCGGGATCTGGGTGCACGCGGTGTCTGTGGGCGAAAGCATTGCCGCCGCGCCGATGATTCGCGCCTTGCTGCAGCGTTATCCACAGCTGCCGATCACCGTGACCTGCATGACGCCGACCGGATCGGAACGGATTCAGGCGTTGTTCGCCGGCGAACCGCGCATCCAGCATTGTTATCTGCCCTACGACTTGCCGTGCGCAGCGGCGCGTTTTCTTGATCACGCCAAACCGAAACTGGCGGTGATCATGGAAACCGAACTCTGGCCCAACCACATCCATCAGTGCGCCAAGCGTGGGATTCCGGTGGCGCTGGCCAACGGGCGATTGTCCGAGCGCTCGGCCCGAGGCTATGGCCGCTTCAGCAAGCTGACCGCGCCGATGCTCGCTGAAATGAGTTTTTTCGCGGTGCAGACCGAGGCCGAAGCCCAGCGCTTCCGCGATCTCGGCGCGCGTCCGCAGACGGTCGAGGTCACTGGCTCGATCAAGTTCGACCTGACCATCGACCCGCAACTGCTGCAGCGCGCCCATGAGTTGCGCGGCCAATGGCAGGCGCTGGAGCGCCCGGTGTGGATCGCTGCGAGTACCCACGAAGGCGAAGACGAAGTGGTGCTCGACGCCCATCGCCGGCTGTTGGCGAACTACCCGAATGCGCTGCTGATTCTGGTGCCGCGCCATCCCGAGCGCTTCAACTCGGTGTTCGAGTTGTGCCAGCGTGAAGGCTTTGCCACGGTGCGCCGTTCCACCGGTGCCAACGTCGAAGCGGACACTTCAGTGCTGCTCGGCGACACCATGGGCGAGCTGCTGTTTCTCTACGCGCTGGCTGACAGTGCTTTCGTCGGCGGCAGCCTGGTGCCCAACGGCGGGCACAATCTGCTGGAGCCGGCGGCCTTGGCCAAACCGGTGCTCAGCGGCCCGCACCTGTTCAACTTCCTCGACATCGCCGCGCAGTTGCGCGAAGCCGGCGCGCTGGCCGAAGTGGATGATGCCGAAGGGCTGGCGGTGGAGGTGCAGCGTCTATTCGAATTGCCGCGCGATGCCCAGCGCATGGCCGAGGCGGGGTTGGCGGTGATGCGGCGTAATCAGGGTGCGTTGCAGCGGTTGCTGGATGGGCTGGGCCGATTGATCAAGTAGTCGCTTGGAACATTTATTGTGGTGAGGGGATTCATCCCCGATCGGCTGCGCAGCAGTCGTTAACCCTGCTTGCCATATCTGACTGAATCACCGCGGTGAATGGTTTTGGGGCTGCTACGCACCCCATCGGGGATAAATCCCCTCGCCACAGGGGATTTTCCAGATTGTTTAGGGCCGCGCCTTGAGTTGCGCTTCGGCTGCCTTGGCCAGATCCGGTGGCAAGAAGTCCTTGTCCGGGTTGTAGTCGGCCTTCAGATAGCGCGCCAGGTCCTGCAAGTCACCCGGATTCAACGTTCCTGCCGCCTGCTTCAAGCGCAGGTTGTCGAGGATGTAGTCGTAGCGGGTGTTGTTGTAGTTGCGCACCGAGGTGTACAGCTGACGCTGCGCGTCGAGCACGTCGACGATGTTGCGCGTACCCACCTGATAACCGATTTCCGTGGCTTCCACTGCGCTCTGGTTGGAGATGATCGACTGGCGGCGCGCCTGTACCTGCTCGACATCAGTGTTCACCGCGCGGTGCAGGTTGCGGGTGTTTTCCACCACTTGCCGGCGCAGGGATTCGCGTTGTTGCTCGCTCTGATCCAGTTGCGCATAGGACTGTCGCACTTGCGAACTGGTCAGCCCGCCGCTGTAGATCGGAATGTTCAGTTGCAGGCCCAGGGTGCTTTGCTCGACGTTGCCACTGTACGGCGTACCGAAGGCGTTCGGGTTGGCGAAACCGAGGGCGTCGTTGTCACCCTTTTCGTATTTGGCCACGGCATCGAGGGTCGGCAGGTGACCGGCCTTGCGCTGTTTTAGGGTCTGTTCGGCGGAGCTGACCGCAAAGTTGCTCGCCAGCAGATTGAGGTTCTGTTTGCCCGCCGTGTCGACCCAGGCCTTGGCGTCGTTTGGCGCCGGCGGCAGGATCGGCAGCGTGTGGACGATGCCCTGAATCGAGTTGTACTGACGGTTGGTCAGGGTGATCAGCGCTTCGAACGCATCGTCAACCTGACGCTGCGCAACGATACGGTTGGCGCGCGCGGTGTCGTAACTGGCCTGCGATTGCAGGACATCGGTCTTGTCCGACAGGCCGACATCGAAACGCTCGTTGGACTGGTCGAGCTGACGCTTGAACGCGGCTTCTTCAGCCTTGGTCGAGGCCAGGTTGTCCTGACTGCGCAGCACGTTGAAGTAGCTTTCGGCCGATTGCAGAATCAGGTTCTGTTCGGTGGCCGAGAGTTGCAGGGCGGCTTGTTCGTTGACGTCCTTGGCGGCCTGGTACTGGAACCAGCGGTCGGCGCGGAACAACGGCTGGGCCAGGGTCGCCTGATAGGAATGCGCGCTGCGATTGGCAATGGCTGAAGGCTGGTCGATCGAGGTGCGCACATTCGCCACTTCGGCGCCGCCAGACAAGTTCGGCAGCAAGCCGGCACGGGCCTGCGGCACTACTTCCTTTTGCGCTCCGTACTGGGCGCGGGCGGCGGCCAGATCGGCGTTGTTGTCGACGGCTTCCTGATAGACGCTGACCAGATCGGTCTTGGTCGACAAGGGCGCTTCTGCTGCCCAGGCCATTGCGTTGGACGCACAAGACACGGCAAGAGCCAGTGAAAGTTTGCGCAGCATGAGGCGATCCCTAGCAAAAATATTACGGAAATAATGTGCGCGCCAAGGCTACGGCGCGGCCCCGGCAGCGTCAAGGCGCGCAGGGCACAGCGAGTGTAGTTGCGCAATCGTGCGGCAACAATCCTGCAAGTCCCGGTAATTGCGCCATTCATCATGGTGTTTGCCGCGGTGTTGGCGTTCTTTGCCGGTTGTGTCTAGACTGGCCGGGTTCTTGTCGGGGTGCCTTGCTATGAGGCTGAGATCGAATAATTTCGGATCCCGTTGAACCTGATCAGGTTAGCGCCTGCGTAGGGAACAAGATTTCTCGTCACCCGGCGAGTCCTCTTGTGCTTCGTCCGGGATATTGTTCGACAATCGAACGCTCGACGACGATGCACAGCACCAGTCCTGGTGCGTCCGTGCCTTTCAGGTTCTGCTCCGACAATCCATTTGCCTGGATGCTGTCTGGAGAGCCCGTGATGACTACAAAAGCAAAAAACGCGATCAACCTGAGTGACTCGGCCAAGGTCGATGAACAGTCGGTTCAGCCGTTCACCCGTTCGCAAAAAGTCTACGTTCAGGGCTCGCGCCCGGACATCCGCGTGCCGATGCGCGAAATCACCCTCGATGTGACGCCGACCGATTTCGGTGGCGAAATCAACGCGCCGGTCACCGTCTACGACACCTCCGGCCCGTACACCGATCCGAACGTGGTGATCGACGTGCGCAAAGGTCTGGGCGACGTGCGTTCGGCGTGGATCGACGACCGTGGCGACACCGAGCGTTTGCCAGGCCTGAGTTCCAACTTCGGTCAGGAGCGCCTCGCCGACCCTGAACTGACCAAACTGCGTTTCGCTCACGTCAACAACCCGCGCCGCGCCAAGGCCGGGGCCAACGTCAGCCAGATGCACTACGCGCGCAAAGGCATCATCACCGCCGAGATGGAATACGTCGCCATCCGCGAAAACATGAAGCTGCAAGAGGCCCGCGCCGCTGGCCTGTTGACTCAGCAACACGCCGGCCACAGCTTCGGCGCGAGCATTCCGAAAGAAATCACCGCTGAATTCGTCCGCGAAGAAATCGCCCGTGGTCGCGCGATCATTCCGGCCAACATCAACCACGTCGAACTGGAACCGATGATCATCGGCCGTAACTTCCTGGTGAAGATCAACGGCAACATCGGCAACAGCGCCCTGGGTTCGTCCATCGAAGAAGAAGTGGCGAAACTGACCTGGGGCATTCGCTGGGGTTCGGACACGGTGATGGACCTGTCCACCGGCAAACACATTCACGAAACCCGCGAATGGATCATCCGCAACTCGCCGGTGCCGATCGGTACCGTGCCGATCTATCAGGCGCTGGAGAAGGTCAACGGCGTCGCTGAAGACCTGACCTGGGAGCTGTTCCGCGACACGCTGATCGAACAGGCCGAGCAGGGCGTCGACTACTTCACCATCCACGCCGGCGTGCTGTTGCGCTACGTGCCGCTGACCGCCAAGCGCGTGACCGGCATCGTTTCCCGTGGCGGTTCGATCATGGCCAAGTGGTGCCTGGCGCACCACAAAGAGAACTTCCTCTACACCCACTTCGACGAAATCTGCGAAATCATGAAGGCCTACGACGTCAGCTTCTCGCTGGGCGATGGCCTGCGTCCGGGCTCGATTGCCGACGCCAACGACGAAGCGCAATTCGGCGAGCTGGAGACCCTCGGCGAGCTGACCAAGATCGCCTGGAAACACGACGTGCAGTGCATGATCGAAGGCCCGGGCCACGTGCCGATGCAGTTGATCAAGGAAAACATGGACAAGCAGCTGGAGTGCTGCGACGAGGCGCCGTTCTACACCCTCGGCCCGCTGACCACCGACATCGCTCCGGGTTACGACCACATCACCTCGGGTATCGGTGCGGCGATGATCGGCTGGTTCGGTTGCGCCATGCTCTGCTACGTGACGCCGAAGGAACACCTCGGCTTGCCGAACAAGGATGACGTGAAGACCGGGATCATCACCTACAAGATTGCCGCCCACGCAGCGGACCTGGCCAAAGGGCATCCGGGCGCGCAGATTCGCGACAACGCCTTGAGCAAGGCGCGTTTCGAATTCCGTTGGGAAGACCAGTTCAACCTCGGTCTGGACCCGGACACCGCGCGTTCGTATCACGATGAAACCCTGCCGAAGGACTCGGCCAAGGTCGCGCACTTCTGCTCGATGTGCGGGCCGAAATTCTGCTCGATGAAGATCACTCAGGAAGTCCGTGAATACGCGGCCAACCAGCGGATCGACGCGGTCGACGTGGACGTCGCCCAAGGCCTTGCGGAGCAGGCCGAGCGGTTCAAGAAGGAAGGCAGTCAGCTCTATAAAAAAGTCTGATCCCTGACTGATCTTTTGTGGTGAGGGGATTTATCCCCGATCGACTGCGCAGCAGTCGCAATTTTGAGAACCGGGTCCTTCAGATGTACCGCATTCTCAGGTTTTGGGGCTGCTTCGCAGCCCATCGGGGATGAATCCCCTCGCCACAAGTGGGCCAGCTTGATCACACACAACAACAAATGTCCCTCTGAGATAACACCCTTGAGCATTCAACCCAGCACTTATTCCCCCGACCTCGCCGTACCCGCCGACAAGCGTGTGTTCGGCGGTCGCGATCTGTTTTCCCTGTGGTTCTCCCTAGGCATCGGCCTGATGGTGTTGCAGACCGGTGCCTTGCTCGCGCCCGGTCTGGGCCTTTCCGGTTCGCTGCTGGCGATTTTCCTCGGCACGCTGGTTGGCGTGCTGCTGCTGGCAGCGGTCGGCGTGATCGGCAGCGATACCGGTCTGTCGTCGATGGCCGCACTGAAACTGAGCCTCGGCAGCAAAGGCGCGAGCCTGCCGGCGCTGCTCAACCTGCTGCAACTGATCGGTTGGGGCTCGTTCGAAATCATCGTCATGCGTGACGCTGCCAGCCTGCTCGGCACTCGCGCGTTCAGCGAGGGTTCGCTGTGGGCCAGTCCGATGCTCTGGACCTTTTGCTTCGGTGCGCTGGCGACCCTGCTCGCGGTCAGCGGGCCGCTGACGTTCGTGCGCAAGATCCTGCGCAAGTGGGGCATCTGGCTGATCCTCGCCGCGTGCATCTGGCTGACCTGGAATCTGTTCGCCAAGGCTGATCTGGCGGCACTCTGGGCGCGGGCCGGGGACGGTTCGATGCCGTTCGCCGTGGGCTTCGACATTGCCATCGCGATGCCGTTGTCGTGGCTGCCGCTGATCGCCGATTACTCGCGCTTCGGCAAGCGTGCGAAGAACGTCTTCGGCGGCACCGCCATCGGTTTCTTCATCGGCAATTTCTGGCTGATGAGCCTCGGCGTGGCTTACACCCTGGCCTTTGCGCCGAGCGGTGAAGTCAATGCGTTACTGCTGGCACTGGCCGGGGCCGGTCTGGGCATTCCGCTGTTGCTGATTCTGCTGGATGAGTCGGAAAACGCTTTCGCCGACATTCATTCGGCAGCGGTATCGAGCGGGATTCTGTTGCGCTTGAAAGTCGAGCATCTGGCCTTGGCCATCGGCGTGATCTGCACCCTGATTGCACTGCTGGCGCCATTAGCGCAGTACCAGAACTTCCTGCTGTTGATCGGTTCGGTGTTCGCGCCGCTGTTCGGCGTGGTGCTGGTGGATCACTTCATCCTGCGCAAGCGCAGCGCTCAGGTGGCGTCAGCCGCATTGCGCTGGCCGGCGCTGCTGGCGTGGCTGGGCGGAATCAGTACCTACCACTTGCTGGCGAATCTGTATCCGGATGTCGGCGCGACCCTGCCGGCACTGGTGCTGGCAGGGCTGTTGCAACTGGTGCTCGGTCGGGCGTTCAGTTACGGCCGGGAAACAGTTCGGGTTTGAGAATGCCGTTCAGACGCGGGTAAGGGATCTTCAGTTCGACGTGGCCCAGCGCGTAAGGCGCGATGGTGCTCACGTCGTACTTGAGGATCACGCCACCGTAGGTCAGCGCCACGTTCGGGGTTTTGACGAACGGCCAGCTCTTCACGAAATCCGCTTCCTGATCGAGCTTGGTGCTGATCAGCCAGCTGTTGTGCGCCACTTGCGCCGCTTTCCAGAACGCCTCTTCCTGACCCGGCAGCAACATGTCCGACAGGTTCAGCACTTTATGCTGCTGACGCGAATAGTTGATGAAACCGCGGCCCGGCGTGCCATGGGCGCCGCCGGTGTCGAGGTAGCTCGACAGTTCGATGATCACCAAGCCGTCATGCTGCTCGCGTACCTTGGCCTGCAAATAGCTGCTGTTGCGCGGGCCGGCGTTGCGCAGGAATTGATCACGATAGGCAGCCAGGGTTGGCGCCACCGCTGTGTTCTGCTCGGTGCGGGTCATTTGCAGCAGGCGTTTTTCGATAATGCCGTCCAGCGCAGGCTCGGCCGCGAAGTGCACGGTATCGATATTCACCAGCGGGCAGTCCGGGTTGGAACAGCCGGGTTTCAGGGTTTCCGACGCATCGCGGGTGGTTTCCAGCGGCGTGCGGTAGTTGGGCTGGAACAGGTTGGCGCAGGCGCCCAGGGTCAGGGCGATGGCGGCCACGGAGGCAATTTTGAAAAGCGACATGGGCGTCCTTTCTGAAACAGGGGAAGGCAAAAAGTTATCCGCTTCGACTCTCGCCGAAGCAGTCAGTTCGCCACTAAGCTAATTAGAGTGGGTTTCGCCTCCACCGTCCATCCCGCTGACGGTAAAGGGGCTGCATCAATCATCGCGGGCGCGTTAGGATGGCGCGAAGTCGAGGTCGCCAGTAACCAAAAGCAGCCTCGTATTGGATTTGCAGCAAGAGAGGATGCTCATGACAGATTTTGCCAACGCCACTCCGGCCACCGTCGATGTTGTAAAGCGCGAGCGCTGCTACGAGGGCTTCTACAAGCTCGACCGTTTGCACCTGCGCCATGAGCTGTTCGCCGGGGGCATGAGCCGCGAGATCAACCGCGAAGTCTTCGTGCGTCACGATGCCGTGTGCCTGCTGCCTTACGATCCAAAGCGCGATGAAGTGGTGCTGCTCGAGCAGTTTCGCGTCGGTGCCATGGGCAAGACCGACAACCCGTGGCTGGTTGAGCTGGTCGCCGGTCTGATCGACAAGGCCGAAGTGCCGGAAGAAGTTGCTCACCGCGAGGCGCAGGAGGAAGCTGGGCTGGACATCAAGGCCCTGTGGCCGATGACCAAATATTTCCCGTCGCCGGGCGGCAGCAACGAATTCGTGCATTTGTACCTGGGGCACTGCAGCACCGAAGGTGTAGGCGGCCTGCATGGGCTGGAGGAAGAAGCAGAAGACATCCGCGTCACGGTCTGGGCCTTTGAAGATGCCTTGCAGGCCGTCCGTGACGGACGCATTGCCAACGCGGCGAGCATCATCGCCCTGCAATGGCTGGCGCTGAACCGCGCCGAAGTGAGGGGGTTATGGTCGTAAACAAGCTGCGCGATCGCTATCGAGTCGACCTCGCCGGGCTGCAGGCCGCCTGCGAGGCCAACTACGCGCGCCTGATGCGACTGGTGCCGGACATGCGCAACGACCCCGAGGCGCGGCGGATCGCCGTGACCCAGGGCGAGCAGATGCTCGGCGTGCTGGCCCTCGAAGTGCTGCAGACCTGCCCCTACACCACCACTTTGCAGGTGCGTCAGGAACACAGTTTGCCGTGGCTGCCGGTGCCGCAACTGGAAGTGCAGGTCTATCACGACGCGCGCATGGCCGAGGTGATCAGCGCCGAACATGCACGACGCTTTCGCGGCATCTATCCTTACCCGAACGCCGCGATGCATCAGCCGGATGAAAAGGCCCAGCTCAATCTGTTCCTCGGGGAATGGCTGAGCCATTGTCTGGCCCTGGGGCACGAGTACGAAGTCGTACGCTAGTTGTGAACTGCGTCCGGTTCGCCGGTTTCCCCTTTGCGTCATCCCCCAGCATAATTGCGGCACTCAACCGATTCCGTGCTTTTGCCCTGGGAGAACGCCTTGCCGAGCGTATCCACATTGACCACCGCCGATCCGGCGCTGCTGGTGCAGTTATCCGACAGTCATCTGTTCGCCGAGGCGGACGGCACACTGCTGGGCATGAACACCCGCGAGAGCCTGCAAAAGGTCATCGAACTGGTGCTCAGGCAGCAACCTCGGATCGACTTGATTCTGGCCACGGGGGACCTTTCCCAGGATGGCACTCTGGAGTCGTATCAACAGTTTCGTGAGATGACGGCGCAGATCGATGCGCCGGCGCGCTGGATTCCCGGCAATCACGATGAACCGCAAATCATGGCTCAGGCCGCGGTGCAAAGTGCATTGCTGGAGTCAGTGGTCGATGTCGGCAACTGGCGCGTGACCTTGCTCGACTCGGCGGTGCCGGGCTCTGTGCCGGGGTATCTGCAGGATGATCAGTTGCAACTGCTGGCGCGCTCGCTGAGCGAAGCGCCGGAGCGCCATCATCTGGTGTGTTTCCACCATCATCCAGTGCCGGTGGGTTGTGCCTGGGCGGAGCCGATAGGTTTGCGCAATCCCGAAGCATTCTTCGACGTGCTCGATCGTTTTCCTCAGGCTCGCGCGGTGCTGTGGGGGCATGTGCATCAGGAGATCGACCGCGAACGCAACGGCGTACGGCTGATGGCCTCGCCATCGACCTGCATTCAGTTCGAGCCCGGCAGTCACGACTTCAAGGTCGGCGAACAGGCGCCGGGCTATCGCTGGTTGCGGCTGTTGCCGGACGGGCGGCTGGAAACCGGTGTCGAGCGCGTTACCGACTTCGAATTCACCGTCGATTACGGCTCCAACGGTTACTGAAAACCGAGTCGCGCCCTTCGCGAGCAAGCCCGCTCCCACAAAGGATCTGTGCCGTTCGCAAATCCCTTGTGGGAGCGGGCTTGCTCGCGAAGGCGTCCCTACAAACACCCACGATCCCCCTGACTCCCTGTAAACTCCGCTATCTTTTGCCGACACCCAGGGAGCTCAAATGTCCGGTTCGATCCTCTATATCCACGGTTTCAACAGCGCGCCGGCCTCGAAAAAGGCCTGTCAGCTGGTCGAGGTGATGGAACGGCTGGGTTTGAGCGACCAATTGCGTGTCCCGGCGCTGCATCACCACCCGCGTGAAGCCATCGGTCAGTTGCAGCAGGCGATTGCCGAGCTGGGCCGGCCGTTGCTGGTGGGAAGCTCACTCGGCGGCTACTATGCGACTCACCTGGCTGAGCGCCACGGCTTGAAAGCCCTGCTGGTCAACCCGGCGGTCAGCCCGCACCGGATGTTCGACGGCTACCTGGGCACACAGAAAAACCTGTATACCGATGAAACCTGGGAATTGACCCACGACCATGTGACGGCCCTGGCCGAGCTGGAAGTGCCGGCACCCGTGGATGCACAGCGTTATCAGGTGTGGTTGCAGACCGGCGATGAAACACTGGATTATCGCCTCGCCCAGCAGTATTACCGGGCCTGCGCCTTGCGCATTCAGGCCGGCGGCGACCATGGTTACCAGGGTTTTGCCGAACAATTACCGGCGTTGTTGAGTTTTGCCGGCATTGGCGCCGATTTGTATCAGGCAATCGATTTCACCGCACTGTGAAGTCTTGCCCCTTTTTCATTGAATCACTGACGACGAGACCCTATGGCCACTCCCAGCGCTAGCTCTTATAACGCCGACGCCATCGAAGTCCTCTCGGGCCTCGACCCGGTGCGCAAACGCCCCGGCATGTACACCGACACCAGTCGGCCGAACCACCTCGCCCAGGAAGTCATCGACAACAGTGTCGACGAAGCCTTGGCCGGCCATGCCAAATCGGTGCAGGTCATTCTGCACGCCGACCACTCGCTGGAAGTCAGCGACGACGGTCGCGGCATGCCGGTCGACATCCACCCGGAAGAGGGTGTGTCGGGTGTCGAGCTGATCCTCACCAAGCTGCATGCGGGCGGCAAGTTTTCCAACAAGAACTACCAGTTCTCCGGCGGTCTGCACGGGGTGGGTATTTCCGTGGTCAACGCCTTGTCGACCGAAGTCCGGGTGCGCGTGAAGCGTGACGGCAACGAATACCAGATGACCTTCAAGGATGGCTTCAAGGCCACCGAGCTGGAAATCGTCGGCACCGTCGGCAAGCGCAACACCGGCACCAGCGTGTACTTCGCGCCGGATCCGAAATACTTCGACTCACCGAAATTCTCCATCAGCCGCCTCAAGCACGTGCTCAAGGCCAAGGCTGTGCTGTGCCCGGGGCTGCTGGTCAGCTTCGAAGACAAGGGCACCGGCGAGAAAGTCGAATGGCATTACGAAGACGGCCTGCGCTCCTATCTGGTGGACGCGGTCAGCGAATTCGAACGCCTGCCGGACGAGCCATTCTGCGGCAGCCTCGCCGGTAATAAAGAAGCGGTGGATTGGGCGCTGTTGTGGCTGCCGGAAGGTGGCGACGCGGTGCAGGAAAGCTACGTCAACCTGATCCCGACGGCGCAGGGCGGGACCCACGTCAACGGTTTGCGTCAGGGCCTGCTCGACGCGATGCGCGAGTTCTGCGAATTCCGCAGCCTGCTGCCGCGAGGCGTGAAGCTGGCGCCGGAAGACGTCTGGGAACGCATCGCTTTCGTGCTGTCGATGAAGATGCAGGAGCCGCAATTCTCCGGCCAGACCAAAGAGCGCTTGTCGTCCCGTGAAGCGGCGGCATTCGTTTCCGGCGTCGTGAAAGATGCATTCAGCCTGTGGCTCAACGCCAACCCGGAAACCGGTCTGGCGCTGGCCGAACTGGCGATCAACAACGCCGGTCGCCGCCTGAAAGCGAGCAAGAAAGTCGAGCGCAAGCGCGTGACCCAGGGGCCGGCGCTGCCGGGCAAACTGGCTGACTGCGCCGGACAGGATCCGATGCGTTCAGAGCTGTTCCTGGTCGAAGGTGATTCCGCCGGTGGTTCCGCCAAGCAAGCGCGGGACAAGGAATTCCAGGCGATCCTGCCGTTGCGCGGCAAGATCCTCAACACCTGGGAAGTCGATGGCAGCGAAGTGCTGGCCAGCCAGGAAGTGCACAACATCGCCGTGGCCATCGGGGTCGATCCGGGCGCTGCAGACATGAGTCAGCTGCGCTACGGCAAGATCTGCATCCTCGCCGACGCCGACTCCGACGGTCTGCACATCGCCACGCTGCTGTGCGCGTTGTTCGTCCAGCATTTCCGCCCGCTGGTGGATGCCGGTCACGTCTACGTAGCGATGCCGCCGCTGTACCGCATCGACCTCGGCAAAGAGATCTACTACGCCCTCGACGAAGCCGAGCGCGACGGGATTCTCGATCGTCTGGTTGCCGAGAAGAAACGCGGCAAACCGCAGGTCACCCGATTCAAAGGTCTGGGTGAAATGAACCCGCCGCAACTGCGTGAAACCACCATGGACCCGAACACCCGGCGCCTGGTGCAGTTGACGCTGGGCGATGATTTTGCCGAAACCTCGGAAATGATGGACATGTTGCTGGCGAAGAAACGCGCCGGTGACCGCAAGACCTGGCTCGAATCCAAGGGCAACCTGGCCGAGGTGCTGGCCTGATGCGGTTTGGCTGGGCCTTGGCGGGTGCGTTGCTGCTGAGTGCGATGAGCGTGTCGGCGGAGCCGCTGCAGGAATTGCGCGTGCTCTCCGAACACCCGGTCGAAGGCATGCGTGGCGGTAACCTGTCGGGACTGGCCATGTGTGGCAGCGAGTTGTGGACGGTGTCGGACCGCGATGACGATCAGATCTATCGGCTGAATACCGCCGATCAGGTCTGGCAGGCCGAGGCCTTGCACATCGACGTGCCGCTGGTGCCGGAGACCGGTTTGCCGTGGGGATTGCGCTCGCGCAATTGGGCCGCGTCGTTCGTGCGCGGTGGCGACCTCGATTTCGAAGGCATCAGTTGCGACAGCGCCGGCAATCGCTACATTGTCAGCGAGGGCCACGCGGCGGTCTTGCAGGTGCCCGTCAGCGGCCCGGTCAACTGGCTGAAGATTTCGCCGATGATGGTTCGCGAAGCGCGGGCCAGTGGCATGCTCCTGCATTTCAATGCGATCTTCGAAGGTTTGGCGATCAACCCGGCGGGCGATCAGATGTGGCTGGCCGGCGAACGGCAAAACCGCGGCCTGCTGCTGATCAAGCGTCAGCAGACGGTGTGGGATTGCGACGGTCGTTGCGTGCTGCTCAGCGAGGGCGGCAAGGAGATGCAGCCGCCGCAGTTTCCGCACGCCAAAGCGGTCGACCGCGACTTTTCCGACCTTTCGTTGTTCAACGGCAAATTGTTTACCCTTGAACGCAACGCCTTCCAGATTTGTCGGCGCGATGCGCAGACTGCCAAGGTCGAGCGCTGCTGGTCGTACGCCGCTGAACTGTTGCAGGCCAACCGCCGTTACTCGCAGAACTTCGGGTTGGAAGAAGCATTGATCGTTGACGCTGAGGGTGCGTGGATCGGCGTCGACAATAATTTCGGCCCCCGCGCCGACGGTGAGGTAAGGCCGATCGTCTGGCGCTTCGCCGCGCCTGAAGGTGGCTGGAGCGCCAAACCGTGAGTCAGCAACCGCCGGGCAAGCGCGCCGGCCGGGTGTTGATGATTCTGGCCTGGTGCGCGGGGCTGTTTCTGGCCACGCAGTTTTTTGGCCAGTGGGAAGAACGTCAGCAGAATCCGAATGTGGTGGTCACGTCCGAGCAGCATGGCGGCGTGATCGAAGTGAAGCTGGCCGGCAACGCCCAAGGACATTTTGTCGCCAGCGGTCAGATCAACGGTGAGCCGGTGGAGTTCATGCTCGACACCGGCGCGACCGATGTGGCGATCCCGGCGGATCTGGCCAAGCGCTTGAAACTGGAAGAGGGTTTCGGTGTGACCCTGAGCACGGCCAACGGCCTGAGCCAGGGCTACCGGACAAAGATCGACCGCCTGCAACTGGGCGACATCGTGCTGCGGGACGTCCGCGCGCTGGTGGCGCCGGGGCTGCATGGCGATCAGGTGCTGCTCGGCATGAGCGCCCTGAACAAACTTGAATTTACCCAGCGCGGTGGCACCATGCTGCTGCGCCAGACAACGAACCGATGAGGCCCGCATGAGCGACTCCCTTGATCTCAGCCTGGACGGTGTAGAACGCCGATCGCTGGCTGACTTCACCGAAAATGCCTACCTCAACTACTCCATGTACGTGATCATGGACCGTGCTCTGCCGCATATCGGCGACGGCCTGAAACCGGTACAGCGGCGCATCATTTATGCGATGAGCGAGCTGGGGCTGGACGCCGATTCCAAGCACAAGAAATCGGCGCGTACCGTCGGTGACGTGCTCGGCAAGTTCCACCCGCATGGCGACTCGGCGTGTTACGAAGCGATGGTGCTGATGGCCCAGCCGTTCAGCTATCGCTACACGCTGGTCGACGGCCAGGGCAACTGGGGTGCGCCGGACGATCCGAAGTCCTTCGCCGCCATGCGTTACACCGAAGCACGCCTGTCGCGCTATTCCGAAGTGCTGCTCAGCGAACTGGGCCAGGGCACCGCTGACTGGGGCCCGAACTTCGACGGTACCTTGCAGGAACCACTGGTGTTGCCGGCACGTTTGCCGAACATCCTCCTCAACGGCACCACCGGCATCGCTGTCGGTATGGCCACCGACGTGCCGCCGCACAATCTGCGCGAAGTCGCCACTGCCTGCGTGCGCTTGCTCGATGAGCCGAAAGCCACGGTCGAACAGCTCTGCGAACACATTCAAGGCCCGGACTACCCGACCGAAGCGGAAATCATCACGCCGCGTGCCGACCTGCTGAAAATGTACGAAACCGGCAAGGGCTCGGTACGCATGCGCGCCGTGTACCACGTCGAGGACGGCGACATCATCGTCACCGCGCTGCCGCACCAGGTCTCCGGGGCCAAAGTGCTGGAGCAGATCGCCGCGCTGATGCAGGCCAAGCCGTCGAAAGCACCGCAGATCGCTGACCTTCGTGATGAATCCGACCACGAAAACCCGTGCCGCATCGTGATCATTCCGGTCAACAGTCGCGTCGATCACGAAGCGCTGATGCAGCACCTGTTCGCCAGCACCGAGCTGGAGTCGACCTACCGGGTCAACGTCAACATCATCGGTCTGGATGGCAAGCCGCAGTTGAAGAACCTGCGTGCATTGCTGGTCGAATGGCTGGAATTCCGCGTGCTGACCGTGCGTCGCCGCCTGCAATTCCGCCTCGACAAGGTCGAGCGTCGCCTGCACCTGTTGGACGGTTTGCTGATCGCCTACCTCAACCTGGATGAAGTGATCCACATCATCCGCACCGAGGAGCACCCGAAAGCCAAGCTGATCGAGCGATTTGCCCTCAGCGAGATCCAGGCCGACTACATCCTCGACACCCGTCTGCGTCAATTGGCGCGTCTGGAAGAGATGAAGCTGCGCGACGAGCAGGACGAACTGCTCAAGGAACAAGCCAAGCTGCAAGCCCTGCTGGGCAGCGAAGCCAAGCTGAAGAAGCTGGTGCGCACCGAGCTGCTCAAAGACGCTGAAACCTATGGCGATGACCGTCGTTCGCCGATCGTCGAACGTGCTGAAGCGAAAGCGCTGACCGAACACGATCTGCTGCCGAACGAGAAAGTTACCGTCGTGCTGTCGGAAAAAGGCTGGATCCGTTCGGCCAAAGGCCATGACATTGATGCCACCGGCCTGTCGTACAAGGCGGGTGACGGCTTCAAGACCTCGGCGGCGGGACGTTCCAACCAGTCTGCCGTGGTAATTGACTCCACTGGCCGCAGCTATTCGGTCGCCGCGCATACGTTGCCGTCAGCGCGTGGCCAGGGCGAACCGTTGACCGGGCGTCTGACCCCGCCACCCGGCGCGACCTTCGAATGCGTGCTGATGCCGGAAGACGATGCGCTGTATGTGATCGCCTCCGACGCCGGTTACGGTTTCGTGGTCAAGGGCGAAGACCTGCAAGCCAAGAACAAGGCCGGTAAAGCCCTGTTGAGCTTGCCGAACAACGCCAAGGTGATCGCGCCGCGTCCGGTGACTGATCGCGAGAATGACTTGCTTGCGGCCGTGACCAGCGAGGGGCGGATGCTGGTCTTCAATATCAGCGATTTGCCGCAGTTGGCGAAGGGCAAGGGCAACAAGATCATCGGTGTACCGGGTGACCGTGTCGCCAGCCGTGAAGAGTTTGTCACGGACATTGCTGTGATTCCCGCGGGTGCAACCTTGATCCTGCAAGCAGGCAAACGTCCGTATAAACTGAAAGCTGAAGACCTCGAACACTACAAAGGTGAGCGTGGACGGCGTGGCAACAAGCTTCCACGTGGCTTCCAGCGGGTCGATGCACTGCTCGTCGAAAACCTCAATTAGGCGAAAACGCCCATCTAGAGGCGTCGATCTACGATTTAACGCGTAGATCGACGCTTTGGCGCTGGAGTCGGAACGCATATTCACGGATGATATGGCCTTTCCAAGCGCCGGCGTGGCCGAGCGTTCTTCATATTTATTGAGTATTTTCACTGTGGTCAGCCTTGTGGCGGCCACCTGGACGGGATGATGACTGCTCTGCGCCCCCTTATTTTCCTGCTCGCCGGCGTTTTGGGCCTGGCGGGTTGCAGCGTTCACCAGCCGGTGTCGCTGTATCAGCTGGACAGCGGAAGTCCGGCTCAGCCTGCGCAAAGCACAGGCATGGCGGTTTTGTTGGGTCCGGTAGTCATTGCTGATTACCTGCAACGTGAAACTTTGCTGCAACGTCAACCGGACGGCAGCCTGCAAGCCTCGACCGACGGTCGCTGGGCGGGCAGCCTTTCGTCGGATATCGATCAATTGCTGATGCGTCAGGTGGCCGGTCATCTGGACAGCCAGCGTGTGGTATTGGCACCCGCCACTCTGGGATTTGCCCCGGATGTGCAGGTATTGCTGACCATCACGCGTCTGGACTCCGGTGAGAAGCAACCGGCGATCCTCGATGCACAATGGCGCCTGATCGACCGTCGTGGTCAGGTGCGCGATAACCGCATCGTTCATCTGCAGGAGCTGCATGCCGGCACCACGGCTTCGCAGGTGCAGGCGCAGGGGATTCTGCTGCAGCGTCTGGCCGAGCAGTTGTCGGTGGCGCTCAAGCCATTGGCCAACCAGCCTCCGGTGGCCGAAGCACCGCGTAAGGCAGCGCCTAAACCGGCAGCGCCGGCGGCGGATGCAGAGAAGCAGCCGAAGATTCCGATGGCTTCGCCGATTCGCACGGATATGGAAGTGTTCCGCTTCTGAGTGTGGTTTGAGTCAAAACAAAGCCCGCCTTGTGCGGGCTTTGTTGTGTCTGGGGGCTGGAGGACAGTTGTCGTCAGTGCTGACGCCTTCGCGAGCAAGCCCGCTCCCACATTTGATCAGCGGCGGGCACGTACCCTGTGGGAGCGGGCTTGCTCGCGAAGGGGCCGGAACAGGCGCCATAAAAGATCGCAGGCAACAAAAAAGCCCGCAGACAATCACTTGTCTGCGGGCTTCTGTGCATCTGGCCTAAGGCTTACGCCCGGCGCTCATGCATCCGCGCCAGTTGTCGCTCGAGCATCGACGGATACGGCTCCATCAAGCGCTCGACACAGCAGGCCCCCTCAGGGCTGGCGATCGGACGGATCCGCGCACGCTGGCGAATCAGCGCGTCGTCACCGATCTTGCGCTCGACCAGCAGCAGGTTGCGACTGTGTTGCGACAGGGCCAGCGCATCCTGAGCCGAATCGGTCAGCAGCAGGTCGATCTGGCTCAGGCCGAACAATTCGTCGCCGAGGGTCAGGCCCAGTTGCAATTGCAGGGTGATGCCGCTGTCGGCGACTTCAATCTGCAACTGATGGCCCAGCGCCCGCAGCAACTCGCCGCAGCAGATGGCGTTGGTCAGGTAGTCGTCACCGCTGTCTTCGGTGTGGAACAGCATCAGTGTGCTGCCATCGTTCAGGGTTTCGATTTCGCCCTGATACAGCGAAGCGGCCTGATCGAGACAATCGCGATAGCGCTCCAGCAACTCTTCCAGGCGGGCACGCGGCAGGCGCCGCAGTTGCTCTTGCGAACCCAGCTGGATCGCCAGCACCGCGCTGTGCTGCGGCACGCTTGGGGTCGCTTTACGCGGCGCCGGAACAGCTTCGGCCAGCGACTCGTCGCGCAGATCGGCAAACGGATCTTCGTCGTCATCATCGTCTTCAACGGTGCTGACCACGTGGCGCGGCGCAGGTTTTTGCGCGGCCATCGGGCGGGTTTCGTCAAAGCTCGGGTCACGCAGGTTGCGCACTTCGAACTCTGGCTCATCCTCTTCCTCGAACTCGGGTTCCGGCTCTGGCTCAGGTTCAGGCGCAGGCTCCGGAGCGTAGTTGGCGTGCAGCTGACGCGCCAGATCGCCGATTTCGTCCTGACGATCTATGCCCGGCGTGTGTTCGTCGATGCGCCGCAGCCAGACGCGCAATTGCAGCAACGGCGTCGATAGATAGCGCCCCATGCGCAGGCTCAGGGCCAGCGACAAGGCCAGCAGGATCGCACTGAGAATGCCCATGCTCTGCAGGCTGATGGTCATCGGCTGCTGAAATTGATCCATGTCCAGGCTGATGCGCAGCTGCCCGGCCGTTACGTCCTGAAAAGTGATCTTGCTCTCGTACATGCCCTCGGCTTCGCCCAGCAGGCTGTGCTTGGGGCGCTGACCGGATTCGGCGAGGATGCGGTTGTCCACGCTATAGATAGCGGCGTGTGCCACCAGCTTGTTCTTGGTCAGGTTGTTGAGCAGCACGTTGAGGCTGAGGATGTCGTTGGACACCAACAGTTCAGTGGCGGAGGTGGCGGTCTGCGTGGTCAGGCTTTCGCCCAGCGCATCGGCCTGCTCGTGCATGGCCTGCTTGAACTGCAAGCCCATCACCCCGGCATAGATCACCAGGGCCAGAGCGACCAGGATCACGTTATGGCTGGCAATGCGCAATGCAATCGGCACACGGCGGTGGCGCAGTGCACGGAAGATCAGCAGGAAGAAGTTATCGGTTTTAACTGGCGTGGGCCGGTTCACTGAGCTCGGCTCTTTTGTCCGTGAAGTTGACGCGCAGTATAGCGACAGGCCCTAGACCGGCAAAGCGCTCGCGGTGCCCGATGGTCACTGAAAGTGGGTAGAATGCGGTTTTTTTCCAGTTGCGGGGGTGCGCGTTGCGCGAAATCGTCCTGATTAACATCACGGGAGTCGACCGTCCGGGTCTGACTGCGGCCATTACCGGCGTTCTGGCCCAGGGTGGTGTGAACATTCTCGACATTGGTCAGGCGGTGATCCACGACACCCTGTCGTTCGGCATCCTGGTTGAAATTCCCGACTCCGAGCAAGGCAAAGCCGTGCTCAAGGACATCCTGTTCAAGGGCTACGAGCTCGACCAGCAGGTGCGCTTCACCCCGGTGTCCGAAGAGGATTACCAGCAATGGGTGGGCAATCAGGGCAAGAAACGCCACATCGTCACCCTGTTGACCCGCAAAGTGACCGCCGGCCAATTGCAGGCGGTCAGCTCGATCACCGCCAAATATGGCCTGAACATCGACCATATCGACCGTCTGTCGGGTCGCATGCCGCTGGACACTCCGGCGGACAAGGGCAAGGGCTGCATCGAGTTCTCCGTGCGTGGCGAAGCGGCAGATCCGCAGGCGCTGCGTGCCGAATTCCTCAGCGTTGCGCAGGAGCTGAACGTCGACATCGCCTTCCAGGAAGATTCGCTGTTCCGCCGCAACCGGCGTCTGGCGGTGTTCGACATGGACTCCACGCTGATCGAAGCCGAAGTCATCGACGAACTGGCCAAGGCCGCCGGTGTCGGCGAGCAAGTCTCGGCCATCACCGAGCGCGCGATGGCCGGCGAACTGGACTTCCGCGCCAGCTTCAAAGAGCGCCTGGCGTTGCTCAAAGGTCTGGATGTCAGCGTGCTGGACTCGATCGGCGCTTCGCTGCGCCTGACCGAAGGCGCCGAAACTCTGTTCGCCGAACTCAAGCGCCTGGGCTACAAGACCGCGATCCTGTCCGGCGGCTTCACTTACTTCGCCAAACAGCTGCAGGCCAAACTCGGCATCGACTACGTGTTCGCCAACGAACTGGAAGTGGTCGACGGCAAGTGCACCGGCGTGGCCATTGAGCCGATCGTCGATGCGCAGCGTAAAGCGGATCTGCTGAAGGAACTGGCGCACAAGGAAGGCTTGCGCCTGGAGCAGACCATCGCCGTGGGCGACGGCGCGAATGACCTGCCAATGCTGGCGATTGCCGGGCTGGGTGTGGCGTTCCGCGCCAAGCCGCTGGTCAAACAGTCGGCGAAGCAGGCGATTTCCACCCTTGGGCTGGATGGCGTGCTGTATCTGCTGGGCTTCCGCGATCGCGACGGGCAGCTCTGACATCTCTATCGTCTGACTGGCCTCTTCGCGAGCAGGCTCGCTCCCACAGTTGAAATGCATTCCAGTGTGGGAGCGAGCCTGCTCGCGAAGGTAGCGCCGCCGATCCATCGGCGGGTACTTAAAGCGACTTCCACAACGAATCGAAATCCTCCTCGCCCCCGCCATTCTGCGCGGCCTCCAGCGAGCGATAGGCAAACTGATTGAAACTGTGCGTACTCGCCACCCGTCGATCCAGCCCGGCGCGGTGTTCTTCGCCGTGGGTGTTGATCAGCACTTTATTGCCTTCCTGAAACGGCAGGCGTGGTGCGAGCAAGGTCGCGGGCAAGTCGATGGCGCTGATCTCCGGTAGCAGCAGACCGCGCAAATACTGACTGTGATCATCTCGCGAGCGCACCAGTTGCAAACCGCAAGGTTCGGCGTGTGGCGCCACCAGTTCTATGCCCATTTGCGGCCCGCTGCCGCGTACCTGACGAATCCAGCGCACCACCGCGATGCTCCAGCCCTGATTCGCACTGTCCTGAATCCCGAGCATTTCCCCGGCCTGCAATTCGGCAGGTACTTCACTCGGCCACGCCAGACAATAGCCGCCGGGACTGTGGTTGATCACCGGCAAACTGTAGGTCGGGTAGTGTGGAGGGCTGTCCGCGTTGCTCTCGTCTTCGCCCAGATGGTCGTACTGGATTTCTTCGTATGGCAGCAACTCTTCAGTCGCGCCCTGCGGTGCGGCGTCGAAGGCCTGGCTCCAGCTGTCCTTTTCGCCCTGGACCACCACGCGACTGAAATTGGCCGCGCGAGCACCGGGATGTTTCAGCAGTTCGCTGAAGCTGCGTTCGCCGCCCAGGTAAAAGTGCAGGGCGCTCATGCCGACACACACGGTCAGGCTGCCTTGACCGGCGGTGCGCTGAAAACTGCGCTCAGCGGCCTGGCCCCAACTGGCGTGCAAATGTTGCAGGGCATCGAGGCTCAGTCCTGCCGGAACCGGTAGCGGCGTCGACGTCTCCTGCTGCAGTAAATGCGCTTCGATCATGTTCACCAGCGGTTGCGGATCGAAGCCCAGCAATGCGCCCTGTTGTTCTTTGCGAAACATGCTGCGGTAGCGCGGGCCGGCGTCCAGTTCAGCGCTGATGGCGAACAGTCCATCCTGCGGGCTGCCGGGATGCAGCTTGAGCAGGGCACTCCACGGCTCCAGCACTTCGGCCAGCCGGGCGATCTGGTTCTGGCGCAGTTGATTGCAACGGGCGCTGCCCAGCAGCAGGGCGGCGATGTAGGTCTGTTCCAGGCTCAGTTCGCTGCTCAGGCTCGCCAGATCGTCATGCACCCGACGCTGTTGCAACTGCAAGGCGCAAGCGCAGCGATACAACTGATGCAGCTCGAACCACAGATGTTCCGGCGGCGGGCTGTACAGCTGCGTCGCCCGCAGCAGTTGCCCCTTGAGCGCATGCGCGGCCCGTTGCAGGGCCTGACTGACCAGCGCCGCACGATCCTTGTGATACTTGGGGACAATGCGCAGAACAATCTGCTTGTAGCCAATGGCCAGATGACTTTGCAGCGCCTGACACAGGTTGCTGATCTTGCGCGAGCGGTCATCGAGCATGATTGCCTGATGCAGGAAGTGCCGCTCCAGATGCTGGCAGACGAAGTAAACCTCGGGGCGCAGTAACTCCAGGAGTTGCAGGCGATTGTCACTGGGGGTGAGCAATTGGTTGAGTTCGCCCAGGCCTTGATACAACTGGCGGGCGGTTTCGCCGATGTTGGCCTTGGGCAGGCCGGCGATCCAGCGCTTGAGATCGCGCGGGGTGGCTTCGCAGAACGACAGGCGCGTTTGCGTCGGGATCGAGGCGCGCAGGGAGGGTTGGGGGCGTGACTCACTCATGCCGTGACTGGCTCCAGCGGCGAAATTGGCAACACCAAGAACTCTAGCAGCTGTGGTCTGTTTCGCCGGATGGCGTCAGGCTTTTTGACCGCTGGTCTACTGGCCGGATGCCATTCAACAAGCCCTACTAGTCTCTCAGACGTGCGATCGGAAACGCACGGTTGCACGGCCTGCCGTCAACCTCGGGCAGGTCTCCCGAAACTTCAAGGAGATGAGGTTCATGTCTAAATATGCAGTGGCAAATCAATGGGGCGGTAGTTCGGCACCGTGGCATCCGGGTGGAACCTGGGTGCTGGGCGGGCGGGACAACCAGCAAGTCGTCGCCATCGAGATCAAGTCGGGCGATGGCGGCAAAAGCTTCACCGGCACCATGACTTACGCCGGCGAAGGCCCGATTGGCTTCAAGGCGCAGCGCACCGGTCAGAATCAATACAACGTCGAGAACCAGTGGGGTGGCAATGATGCCCCATGGCATCCGGGCGGCAAGTGGGTGATCGGTGGCCGGGACAATCAGAACGTTGTCGCGTTGAGCGTCACTTCCAGCGATGGAGGGAAAAACCTCAGTGGCACCAATACCTACGCCAACGAAGGGCCGATCGGCTTCCGTGGGCAGATAGAGTAACGGCGCTTCCCAGGTCGTGTCCGCCCCTTCACAGACGTGTGAAAGGGCGGATCAGCCGGCTCAGGCCGTCGGCAGGGCCAGGGCCTGGCCCATTTGCACTGGCGAACCCGCCACCAGTTCTTCAGCCCATTTCACTTGATCCGGGCCAAACAGCACGATCGCCGTCGAACCCAGTTTGAAGCGCCCCAGTTCCGCACCTTTTTCCAGATGAATCGGTGCTCGGGCGGCTTCGTCGTAGCGGAAGGTTTTCAGTTCGCGCTTCGGTGGGGTGACCAGACCGGCCCACACGGTTTCGATCGAAGCGACGATCATCGCGCCCACCAGCACCACGGCCATCGGCCCGCGCTCGGTGTCGAAAATGCACGCCACACGCTCGTTGCGGGCGAACAGCTCCGGAACGTTTTCCGCGGTGGTCTGGTTGACCGAAAAGATTCGGCCCGGGATGTAGACCATCTCGCGCAGAGTGCCGGCCAGCGGCATGTGCACGCGGTGGTAATCCTTCGGCGACAGGTAAATGGTGGCGAAGTCGCCGCCCATGAACGGCGCGGCATTCGCCGTGTCACCGCCCAGCAGTTCCAGTACGCTGAAGCTGTGGCCCTTGGCCTGGAACACCCGACCGTGTTCGATCGGGCCGAGCTGGCTGACCGCACCGTCGGCCGGGCTGAGGATCGCGCCCGGGGTCTGATCCAGTGGCCGCGCGCCGTCTTTCAGGGCTCGGGTGAAGAACGCGTTGAAGTGCTCATAGGCGGTCAGGTCTTCGACCAGCGCTTGCGACATGTCCACCTGATAACGCTTGGCGAACCACTGGGTGAAGGCATTCTTGAACCAGCGCACGCGGCACTCGGCGACGCAGCCGGCCAGGCGCGACAGCAGGTGATGAGGCAGCAAGTACTGGCTGAGGATAAACAGACGCTCTTTCATTAGTTGTCCTTAGAACCTTGAATCTCGACAGGCGTATCAGGGTGGTTGCCCCATTCGCCCCAGGAACCGGCGTAGCCCTTGACCCGCGGATAACCGAGGGACTTGGCCACCAGATAAGTGAAGCCCGACCGGTGATGGGTCTGGCAGTGGGTAATGATTTCTTTGTCCTTGGTGATCCCGAGGTCTTCGAGGATCTGCGGCATGTCCGTGCGAATCCGCAGCTGACGCGCCTTGTCCATGCCGGCGGTCCACTCGAAGTTCACGGCGCCGGGGATGTGTCCACCCTTGGCGGCCAGGACTTTCTCACCGGAATATTCCAGCGGCCCGCGTGCGTCCCAGATCGCCAGATCGGCGGCGCCGAGACGGCTTTGCAGGTATTCGCGGGTTGCCGTCGGCTCGTCATGCAGGGTCAGCGCCACCGGGCCGCCCACCGCAGGCGGCACCTGGATCGACATCGGCATGCCGGCTTCCAGCCACGCCGGCAGACCGCCGTCGAGGTAGTGGTATTTGTCGTGACCGATCACGTCGAGCAGCCAGATGAAACGCCCGGCCCAGCCACCGCCCTCGTCGTCATAGACCACGTACACCGCGTCTGGACGATGGCCCAACTCACTGAACAACGCTTCCAGATCGGCTTTGGCCGGCAGCAGCCCCGGCGCCGGCGGCTGGCCGAGCTGGGTGCGCTTGGGGTCGACAAAACGTGCGCCGGGCAGATGGCCCTCGGTATAGCGGGCGGCACTGGTCAGGTCCACCAGAATCAGTTCGCTGGCATCCAGCCGAGGGAGCAGGTCGCTCGGTTCGATGACGAGCGGCAAGCCAGAGAAGTCAGACATGTGAGGTCTCCAGAGCACAAAGGGGGGGATTGTAGCGCAGCCTCATCGGCCACGGCTGCTAAAGCTGTGCAGGGCCTTTTCGATGCACTGTGCGGTTTTGCCAAAGGCTTGCACGCTGATGTCGGCGAACGGCCCACCGCCCTGGTCGGCGACGACGATCATGATCACCCGGCCGTTATTGACCAGCGAACGCAGGAACAGATGCTCGCCACGGAACAGCGCACGCAGGCCCGGCGGCAACAATGCGGAAAATTGTGCGTTGTTCTCGGGGGTGATCCGCACCTGTGCCTGTTGTGCGAGCAGGCGCTGCAAGACTTTGCTCTGACTGACGACAAAATTCAGCGCGGCGGCTTCCTTCGGCAAACCGAAGGTCTGGTTCACTCGCAGATTCGATTGCGTGCGGTCGGCCATCAGAATCATCACCCGGCGCATGCCGCTGGCGACCAGCGCATCACGGGCGGCGACGGTCAGGCTCATGGCATTGGTGAAGCGGCTCGGCTCGGCCAGCAGTTCGGCGCATTGCCGGCGCCATTGAGTCAGATCCTCGGCATTCGGCGCCGCCGCCGGCAGCATCCCGGCCGGCAAGCGATGGGTGCCCCATGGCCATAATAATGAAACGGCCGGGTGCCACAGATCGGGCATGGCATGCTGGCGCGCGCTGTTGGCGGCTTGCTGGTGCAACTGCTGCTGCACTTCGTCCATCGAGATTTGCAGATAAAGGCTGGTCAGGTACTGCCAGCGCTCGCTGTGCGGACTGTCCCAGGCCTGTTGTGCCGACAGCGCCAGGCCGTTGGCCAGCAACACGGTGTTGGCCGGCTGGTTGAGCCAGCGGCGCAGGGTCGGATCGTCGTCGAGGCGATTCTGCTGGCGCAACGGATGTTCGCTGTCGCGGGCGATGCGCAGAACTTTCACCAGTTCGCGCTGTTCGCTGAGCAGCAGCTTATAGCCCTGCTGCACCCAGATCGGCAGGTGCCAGACCTGGACCAGCGCTTCGGCGATCTTCAGCAGGCGCACGCCAAACAGTTGCTTCTCGACCGTGCGCGCCGATTCGCCCTTGTGGATAACCCGCAGCTCCCACTCTTCGAGCAATTCGGGAAACGTCAGCGCCAGCGGCCATAACGGCGACAGAAACAACAGGCTGCCCCAGTGAATGTCCTGCCACAGGCGCGCCAGGCGACTGGCAAAAAAACCGTTGGCCTGTTGTGTCGCGTGCTGGCTGATCATCTGCAGTTGGCGCAAGGCCTTGGGGATCTGCATCTGCGGTTCGACGGGCAGACGTGCGAGCAATTCTTCGGTACGCGCCAGGCCCAGGCGGTTGATCGCCACTTCGAGATTTTCCGCCGCAGCGGCCATGGTGCCGTGGGTGTGACGATTTGCCTCACGGATGATGCTCAAGGCCAGCGCCGGGCTGTCCTGCATCAGGTCGGCGATATCGCGCAACGAGCTGCGGTTGTCGCGGATCGCCCGGCAAACCTTGTCGTGCGCCTCTTGCGGCACGGGCAGGCGCACGCCATCGAGCAGTTTGACCCAGCCCTCGAGCGTGGTCGGTTTTGCGTGTGGGACGTTCGTTTCATTAGCCATGTCTGGACGAGATCTTCACTGACTGTAGACGCGCCCGGCATGGGCTAAATTGGCTTTTCGCCTGAACTGGCTATAGTCTGGCGCAGTTTTGCCGATAAGTAGAAGAAGAGATTTTTTAACTTCCGAATATGACCTTGAACCCGACTTAAATAAGTACTTTCTACCTATGGCTAAAATTATCGGCATCATCGTCGTATTCGCGAGCGTGCTCGGCGGATACGTGCTCTCCCACGGCAAAATTGCCGCCCTGATCCAGCCCTTCGAGGTGATGATCATCGGTGGTGCGGCCCTCGGTGCATTCCTCCAGGCCAACCCCGGTTACATGACGATGCACGTGCTCAAGAAATCCCTGAGCATGTTCAGTTCGCGCTTCAGCCACACGTTCTATCTGGAAGTGCTCGGCCTGATCTACGAGATCCTCAACAAGAGCCGCCGCGAAGGCATGATGGCCATCGAAGGCGATATCGAAGACGCTGCCGCGAGCCCGATCTTCGCCAAGTACCCGGCCGTGCTCAAAGACGAACGCATGACCGCGTTCATCTGCGATTACCTGCGCATCATGTCCTCCGGCAACATGGCTCCGCATGAGCTGGAAGGCCTGTTCGACATGGAACTCTACAGCCTCAAGGAAGACCTCGAGCACCCGTCCCATGCGGTGAACGGCATCGCCGACGCCATGCCCGGTTTCGGTATCGTCGCGGCGGTACTGGGTATCGTGGTGACCATGGCGTCGCTGGGTGAAGGCGATCAGAAATCCATCGGTCTGCACGTGGGTGCGGCACTGGTGGGTACCTTCTTCGGTATTCTCGCGGCCTACGGTTTCTTCGGGCCGTTGGCGCATTCCCTGGCGCACGATGCCAAGGAAGAACTGAACGTCTACGAAGCCATCAAGGCCTCGCTGGTGGCGTCGGCTTCCGGTATGCCGCCATCGCTGGCCGTGGAGTTCGGGCGCAAGGTTCTGTACCCGGCGCACCGTCCAAGCTTTGCCGAGCTGGAACAAGCCGTTCGCGGTCGCTAAGCCATGGAAAATAATCAGCCGATAATCATCAAGCGCGTCAAGCGCATAGCCGGTGGGCACCACGGCGGGGCGTGGAAAATCGCCTTCGCCGACTTCGCCACGGCGATGATGGCGTTCTTCCTGGTGTTGTGGCTGCTGTCCACCGCAACGCCTGAGCAAAAGATCGCCATCGCCGGTTACTTCAAGGACCCGGTCGGCTTCTCCGAAAGTGGCACGCCGTACATCATTGATCTGGGCGGCACGCCGACCCTGGCCCCAGAAAACACCCTCAACCCTGAGGTGAAGTCGCAGCCGCAACCGGACAAGGTCACGGTCGACACCGAACAGGTCGAAGGCATGGCCGAGCAGGTCGAGAAAGAGCGCCTGGAGCTGTTGCTGCAAGAACTGCAGAACAAGGTCGACGAGAACCCGCAGCTGCAGAAGTTCAAGGATCAGATCCTTTTCGAGATCACCCCGAACGGCTTGCGCATTCAGATCATGGACGCGGAAAACCGGCCGATGTTCGACTCGGGCTCCGCGCGTCTGAAGCCGTACTTCGAAGACATCCTGCTGGCCATGGCCGACACCATCAAAGCGGTGCCGAACAAGATCAGCATCAGCGGCCACACCGACGCCAAGCCGTACACCGGCACCGGCGATTTCGGTAACTGGGAACTCTCGGCCAACCGTGCCAACGCCGCGCGGCGTGCGCTGGTGGCAGGCAGCTATCCGGATTCGCAGGTGGCGCGGGTCGTCGGTTACGCCTCGTCGGCGCTGTTCGACAAGGAAAACCCGTTCAACCCGGTCAACCGCCGCATCGACATTGTGGTCCTGACCAAAAAGGCCCAGGCCGCCATCGAAGGTTCGCAAGGTGCCGACGCGGCCAAGCCAGCCGCCGAAGGTCAGAACGGCGCCGCTCCGGCGACGCCGGTCGATCCGAACGCGCTGCCGGCGGATCAGCAACCTGTGCCGGCGCACGAGTTGCGCGAACGCTTGAACCTGTTCGACGACGCCGCACCGAAACCGGCCGCGCCGGGGGCTGCGGCGCCAGCGCCAACAGCTCCGCCAGCCGCTGCACCGGCCCCTGCGCCGAAGCAGTGAGCGACAAAAAAGCCGACAGTGATGTCGGCTTTTTTGTGGCTGTCGATTGGCCTCAGAAACCGCGCCGAATCCGGTTCTTCAGTTGTTCATGGAAAAGATCGGCGTTGCGCTTATAGGTGCCGCTGAAGGATTCGTTGCTCGAATCCAGCGTCATCGAGCGCTTGCTCGATACTTCTTCACGATAGGCATCGATGAAGAAATTCAGATCACTGGCCGTGCTCAGCTTCGGCCACTTGTCCAGATACTCCGGCAGCTTTGCCGGCCCGGTGCGGAACGAGCAGATCCGGCGGTTGCTGATCGTCGCTTCGCCGATTTCGAACGGCACCCACCACGACAACGCGGTTTTCTCCGAAACCACTGCCAGCAGGTGTGTGCATTCGGTGATGTTGCGGGTGATCACGCCGGTGATGTCATCGGTGGTCTGCGATTCTGGGTCGAGCACGTCGAGGTAGGTTTTGATATTGGCCTGCATCAATTGCGCATTGATCGCCATGGCCTGCGGGCGATCCATGTGGCGGTAGCTGATGAATACGGGCATCAGAAGTGTCCTTTGAGGGCGAGTTCACGGTAATAGGCGCCGAGCGCCGTGAGGCGGCAGCCCGTGGAGTGGAGCGCGGCGTAGTACATGTGCTCGGCATCCACCGGTTCGATCAGGCTGTGGCGGTTGCACATTTGCAGTTGCTTGAAGATGTCGCCGTGTTCGGGGTCGAACAGTGCTTCGGTGGGCTCGTAGCTGGGATCAAGCCGGAAGACGAAACTTGGCTCGGGGAACCAGTCCTTGAGTTTGCGCAGGGTTTCCTCGGCAATCAGCGGCGCGACTTCGCGCAGCGGTACGAACTGCGAGACATTGGTCTTGAATACCGGACGCTGTTCCCAGGCGCCCAGCGCATTGTCGACAAACGAGTAAACGCTACCGGGGGTGACCTTGCCGAGTACGTTGGCAGCGCCACCGTGCAGCGCTTGCAGCAACAGATCCGTGAAGACGCCATGACCGCGACTTTCCAGGGCGTACTGTTCTTTTTTACAGGCCGTGAGAATGGTCACGCCTTCGCCGATCACACTGCTGCCGCCACGCAGATTGCGCATGGCGCCTGCTGCGCCGGCCTGGCAGCAATCGAGAATGATGATTTTGTTCTTGATGTGCGGGGCCTTGTCTGCCCACTCCAGAATGTCGCTGATGCGGATCCCGTCTCCGCCAGGCTGATAGTCCTGGGGAATCAGGAGCCCTTCGTCGATGCTGGTGTCAAACTGACCATGGCCGGCGAAGTACAGCAGTGCCACGTCACAATCGCCTGAGAACAGGCTCTGGATCTGCTGTTTCATGTGGCTGAGCGTGAGTTTTTCTTCGGCTGAAGTCAGCACTTTGCTGCTGAAGTTCGGTCGCCCGTTGGCATGACGTTCCAGCACCGACGCCATGGCCATGGCGTCGTTGTTACAGCCGCTCAAGGGCGAGACGTGGTCGTAGTGGTTGATGCCGATAAACAGTCCCTTGCGCATGGTTACACCGCCGTGTGCTGACGGATCGCACCAATGATGCTGTTGGTGTTCCACGCGCACTCGGCGTGCGCCGCCTCACGTACTACCGTGGAAATGCGCTCGGCGCCGAACGGCTTGATCGCGATGATCACTTTGCCCATGCGCTTGGCGATCTCGATTTCCTTGTTGATCCACTTGCTGTAAGTCGAATACATCCCGGCCATGATCAGCACCGCCGAGCACGGGCGAATCTTGTTCTCGATGGCTTCTTCGAGTTGCTTGTCGGTCTGCGCGCCCATGATCGGGTTGTGCGGCGGCACGGAAAAATTCTTGAAACTGAAATCCGGTCTGGCGCCGAGCAGGCGTACCAGATTGTCGTGAGCGTGGGCGTAGTTCCACGAATGGCTGATGAACAAATGGTAGGTCTGCATGGGGTTCCTCGAAGGTCGCGAAGGTGCGAAGGAGGACCCCAATCTAGGCATCTGACGCGAGCCTACAAGGGCTGGGCGGTGAAAGAGAAATGTCCTGCAAACAGGTGCGAACGAGTCTGTCAGAAGAGTCTGACGTTTAACGGAATCGAGGATTTGTCAGGCGCGGTCCGACATCCGGCAGCCCTCGGGCGAGAGGCTGCCGGTGCAGATGTTTAGTAGCCGTTTTCCGGCAGGCTGGCGATGATCGAGCGGTAGCTGTTCATCCGCTGCTGCTGCACGCGGCCGTCTTCCAGGGCCTTGAGCAGTGCGCAACCGGGTTCGCGATCGTGCTTGCAGTCGCGGAAGCGGCAGGTGCCGAGCAGGTCGTTGAACTCGATGAAACCGGCTTCGACGTCGGCGCGGCTGACGTGGCCCAGACCGAACTCACGGATACCCGGGGAGTCGATCAACTCGCCGCCGCCCGGGAAGTGGAACAGGCGTGCGGTGGTCGTGGTGTGGGTGCCCTGACCGGACAGCTCCGACAACGGGCCGACACGGGTCTCGACTTCCGGCAGCAGGCTGTTGACCAGCGACGACTTGCCGACGCCGGACTGGCCGACGAACACGCTGATGCGCCCGTCGAGCTGCTTCTGCAACTGTTCCATGCCATTGCCGTGATGCGCCGAGACTTCCAGCACCGGATAACCCAGCGTGCGGTACACCGCCAGCAGGGCGTTGAGTGCCGGGGCGTTCTGCTCGTCGATCAGGTCGAACTTGTTCAGCAACAGCAACGGGCGGATGCCGGCGTGTTCGGCGGCGACCAGGTAGCGGTCGATCAGGTTGGCATGCGGCTCGGGCAGCGGCGCGAAGACGATGACGATCATGTCGACGTTGGCGGCCACTGGCTTGAGCTGGCCTCGGCTGTCGGGGCGGCAGAGTTCGGTGGTGCGCGGCAGTTGCGCAACGATCACCCCGATGCCCTGGTTGCCGGCGCGCCAGACCACCCGATCACCGGTCACCAGCGCCGGCAGGTTGGCGCGCAAGTGGCAACGGAAAACCTGGCCGGCCTGTTCGCCGTCCACAGCCTCGACTTCGACCTGCACACCGAAGTGGGCGATCACGAGGCCGTGTTGCTCGGGGCCGAGATCGCCGCCCTCGAGGGCTTCGACCGCCGAGGACTCGCGTTTGGCAGCGCGCGCGGCGCGCTCGCCCTGAATCTTTTCGATGCGCCAGTTTTGACGACGATTGAGTTGGCGTTTGGCCATGGGTGTTCCGTCTGAAGAATGCAGCGATTAGGTAAAACGGCCGCGAGTTTAGCACGCCCGGGCACCGGCCTAGGCTAAACTGCGCAGCATTGCCTAGGAGCCCGAATATGCAAAACCCGCAGAACCTGATCTGGATCGACCTGGAAATGACCGGTCTGGATCCGGAAAACGACGTCATCATCGAAATGGCCACCATCGTCACCGACAGTGACCTGAACACCCTGGCCGAAGGCCCGGTGATCGCCATTCACCACAGTGACGAAGTGCTCGCCCGCATGGACGAGTGGAACACCCGCACCCACGGCAACTCGGGCCTGACCCAGCGCGTGCGTGACAGCCGTATCAGCATGGCCGAGGCCGAGGCCGAAACCATCGCTTTCCTCGAGAAATGGGTACCGAAGGGCAAGTCGCCGATCTGCGGCAACAGCATCTGCCAGGATCGTCGCTTCCTTTATACCCACATGAAGGCACTGGAAAGCTACTTCCACTACCGCAACCTCGACGTGTCGACGCTCAAAGAGCTGGCCGCACGCTGGGCACCTGACGTGCGCGACAGCTTCAAGAAGGGCAGCACTCACCTGGCGCTGGACGACATCCGCGAGTCGATCGCCGAGTTGCAGCACTACCGCAAGCATTTCATCAAGTTCTGATTGAGGGGTGTCTGCCCTGACGTCTTCGCGAGCAAGCCCGCTCCCACCATTTGGAATGCATTCCCCCTGTGGGAGCGGGCTTGCTCGCGAAGAGGGCGTCAGAGTCCCGTAAGATTCAAGTCAGAAATGCATCCCGGAGCGCGCCCCCTTCTGGTGCGGCGCTGAAATGGCTAGACTGCGCGCCTTCCTGCCAGGACCGCCGCCATGTTGCTGATGCTCTATCTGATCGCCATTACCGCTGAAGCCATGACCGGCGCGCTGTCTGCCGGACGGCGCGGCATGGACTGGTTCGGGGTGGTGTTGATCGCCTGCGTCACGGCATTGGGCGGCGGTTCGGTACGTGACGTGTTGCTGGGGCATTATCCGCTGACGTGGGTCAAGCACCCGGAATACCTGGTGCTGACCTCGACCGCCGCTATGCTCACTGTATTCACCGCACGCTGGATGCGTCACCTGCGCTCATTGTTTCTGGTGCTCGATGCGGTCGGTCTGGTGGCGTTTACCCTGATCGGCTGCATGACCGCGCTGGAAATGGGCCACGGCATGCTGGTGGCCTCGGTCAGCGGTGTGATCACCGGCGTCTTCGGCGGCATCCTGCGCGACATCTTCTGCAACGACATCCCGCTGATCTTCCGCCGCGAACTGTACGCCAGCGTCTCGTTCGCCGCCGCGTGGTGCTACATGCTCTGCCTGTACCTGAATGTACCGAGCGAGCAGGCGATTCTGATCACCTTGTTCGGCGGCTTTCTGCTGCGGCTGCTGGCGATTCGGTTCCACTGGGAAATGCCCAAGTTCGTTTATAACGACGCACCTTGACGTCACGCTGGCGGGCGCGTGGAAATATTCTGTCGGGAATGTTGAATAGATGCTGCGCCTCTAAATAGGGTAAAAAATAAAGCCTAAAAGGGGTATTTTGTCATGAAATACCCTATTTAAGTCTTTTTACCTCATTTAGACGGCTGCCTGAATCATGCACTCGCTCACCCCGGAATTTCTTGACGCCTTGCGCTTCGACGGTCTTCAGATTGCGACGCTTCGTGCATTGGGAGAGTTTCGGGGTAAGCAACAACTGTTCGTTGCTCAATCGCCGCAGGTCCTCCAAGGGCTTACGCAGATAGCCGTAATCGAATCCACGGAGTCATCTAACCGACTGGAGGGTGTAACTGTCGCGCCAGCGCGGCTGAAGTCACTGATGAGCAAAAACACTGATCCCAAGAGCCGATCCGAACAGGAAATTGCTGGCTATCGGGACGCACTGTCACTCATCCATGAATCTGCCGATGGGATGCCATTTTCCGAAGGTGTACTTAGACAATTACACAGTCTTCTTTACCGCTATCTACCTCAGGATGGTGGTGAATGGAAGGCGATGAACAACGACATCATCGAGCGTCATGCCGATGGTTCATCGCGGATTCGCTTCCAACCTGTTCCTGCTCATATGACCCCTATTGCGGTGACTGAAACCCTGGGGCATTACCACCGGGCGCTGGCATTGAATCTGGCTGACCCTTTGGTTTTAGTGCCGCTTACGGTCCTCGACTTCCTTTGCATACACCCCTTCTCTGACGGAAATGGTCGCGTCGCTCGTCTGCTGACATTGCTGCTGCTCTATCAATTTGATTACCGAGTCGGGCGATTTATCAGTCTTGAACGGATATTCGAGGAGTCAAAGGAGGGCTATTACGCAACACTCGAACTGAGTTCTCAGGGATGGCACGAGGGCACGCATGATGTTCGGCCATGGATGGATTATTTTTGGGGGGCATTGCTTAGAGCGTACAAAGAGTTCGAAGAGCGAGTGGGTACGATTGAGAAGCGCCGAGGGGGTAAAAGCGACCGAATCAGAGACGAAGCCTTGAAGCGAGTCCTCCCTTTTTCCATCTCGGAAATTGAAGAGTCCTGTCCGGGAGTCAGTCGCGATACAGTGCGCCTGGTTTTACGATCACTGAAAGCAGAAGGGCTGATTGAGCCGACAGGTAAGGGGCGCACAGCCAAGTGGAGAAAGCCGGCATAGCCTCAATTACGGCGTTCAGCGTGCTGTTTCAGCGCCCACTCAACATGTTCACGCACCAGCTCTGATGGGTAGTCACGGCGCGCCTTCAAGGCTTCCAGCACCGGAATGCTCGATGGCGCGTTGCCCAGCCCGACTGCCAGATTGCGTAGCCAGCGCTCGTAACCGGCGCGGCGCAGCGGTGAGCCTTCGGTGCTGCTGAGAAATTTGTCCTCGTCCCACATGAACAGCTCCGCCAGTTCGGCGTTGTCCAGGTTGTGCCGGGGCTTGAAATCGCTTTCCCCGGAGGGTCGGGCGAAGCGGTTCCACGGGCAGACGATCTGGCAGTCGTCGCAGCCGAACACGCGGTTGCCGATCAGCGGGCGCAGGTCTTCGGGGATGGCGTTTTTCAGTTCGATGGTCAGGTAGGAGATGCAGCGCCGGGCGTCCAGCACATAGGGGCCGACGAAGGCGTTGGTCGGGCAGATGTCCAGGCACGCCGTGCAGCGCCCGCAATGTTCGCTGCTGTGCGGTTCGTCCACCGGCAGCGGCAGATCGACAAACAGTTCGCTCAAGAAGAAATAGCTGCCGGCCTTGCGGTTCAGCACCAGGGTATTTTTGCCGATCCAGCCCAGCCCGGCCTGCTCGGCGATGGCTTTTTCCAGCACCGGGGCGCTGTCGACGAAGGCGCGAAAACCGAACGGGCCGATCTCGGATTGAATCCTGTCAGCCAATTGCTGCACACGTTTACGGATCAATTTGTGGTAATCGCGGCCCAAGGCATAACGCGAAACGTAGGCTTTCTCCGGTTGCGCGAGCATTTGCGCCATTTGCGTGTCGCCGGGCAGGTAGTCCATGCGCAGCGAAACCACGCGTAACGTACCCGGAACCAGTTGCTCCGGATGCGAGCGTTTACTGCCGTGGGCGCCCATGTAATCCATTTCGCCGTGGTAGCCGGCGGCGAGCCAGCGCTTCAGGTGCTGCTCATGCTCGGCCAGGTCCAGACCGCTGATGCCGACTTGCTGGAAGCCCAGCTCGCGGCCCCAATCCTTGATCGATTGGGCGAGGGTGGGCAGATCTGTGGTGATGGCGGACATGAGGCGAGAGAAACCGGAGCTGAGGTGCGTATAATTCTGCCAGACATCGGAGCCCGAAGACGCATGCCGCACACGAAAGATCAATTACCCGACGCGCTGTATGGCGCCGCACAGGTGCGAGCACTCGATGCGCGGCTGATCGCTGCGGGCACGCCGGGCTTCGAATTGATGCAGCGCGCCGCGCACGCGACCTGGCGTGCACTGGTACGGCAATGGCCGTCGGCGAGCGAAATGACGGTGCTTGCCGGGCATGGCAACAACGCCGGTGATGGTTTTCTGATCGCCACACTGGCGCACCGGGCCGGTTGGGCGGTGCGGGTGCTGGCCGTCGGTGATCCGCAACGTTTGCAGGGCGATGCAGCACAGGCTTATGCGCAGGCCATCAACGATGGCGTCGCTGTGCAGGGATGGACCGCGCAAAGCGAGCTGCGCGGGGTGATTGTCGATGCCTTGCTCGGCACCGGGCTGGCCGGCGATGTACGTGAGCCGTATGCCGCTGCGATCAAGGCGATCAATGCCAGTGGCCTGCCGGTGGTGGCGGTGGATATTCCTTCCGGGCTGTCTGCCGATACTGGACATGTCCTCGGCATTGCGGTTCACGCTGACCTTACCGTGACTTTCATCGGCTTGAAGCTCGGCCTGTTCACCGGGGATGCGGCGGATCAGGTCGGGGCGTTGGTGTTTAACGATCTGCAAGCCGCCGCCGACATCTACCGTGACATTCCTGTCAGCGCTCTGCGTCTCTCGGCGGCTAATCTTCCACGATTGGCCCCGCGTGCGCCCGCGGCACACAAAGGGCGCTTCGGGCATTTGCTGCTGATCGGTGGCGATCAGGGTTTTGGCGGGGCGATTCTGCTCAGTAGCGAAACGGCCTTGCGCAGCGGCGCGGGCATGGTGTCGCTGGCAACCCGTGCGGAACATGTCCCGGCAGCGCTGACGCGGATGCCGGAAGTCATGGTGCTCGGCACGTCGTCGGCCAATCAGTTGATGGGGCTGCTGCAAAAGGTTTCGGTGCTGGTGGTTGGTCCGGGACTCGGACAGGCGAGTTGGGGGCGGGCGCTGTTATCCGCTGCTGCCAATGCGCCGCTGCCACAGGTGTGGGACGCCGACGCATTGAATCTGCTGGCGAGCGGATTTGTCAGTCTGCCCAAGGAATGCGTGATCACCCCGCATCCGGGCGAGGCGGCGCGCCTGTTAGGGATCAGCACTGCCGAGGTGCAGGCAGATCGTCCGGCCGCCGCGCGGGCGTTGAGCAAAAAATACTCGGCCGTCGTCGTGCTCAAAGGCGCCGGCAGCCTGATCGCCCACCCCGATGGGCGTCTGGCGCTGTGTCATCAAGGCCATCCGGCAATGGCCACTGCTGGCTTGGGTGATGTGCTCGCCGGCTTGACCGGGGCGCTGTTGGCGCAGGGTATGGACGGCTTCGATGCCGCGTGCCTGGCAGTCTGGCTGCACGCCAATGCCGGCGCGCAACAAGGTAAATTCGGCCGTGGACTGGCGGCCAGTGATCTGATTCCAGTCATTCGTCAGTTGTTGGAGGAGCATGCACCGTGTCTGAAGTAACCCTGTACCTGGCCGACGAACAGGCCATGAGCGACTTTGGCGCACGGATCGCCCGCGTTACCCGGGGCCACGGCCTGATTTTCCTGGAAGGCAATCTGGGCATGGGCAAAACCACCCTGTCGCGGGGCATCATTCGTGGGTTGGGGCATGTCGGCGCGGTAAAAAGTCCGACCTTCACCTTGGTCGAACCCTACGAGATCGGCGACGTGCGCGCCTTCCACTTCGACCTGTATCGCCTGGTCGATCCGGAGGAGCTGGAGTTCCTCGGCATCCGCGACTATTTCGAAGACGACGCCCTGTGCCTGATCGAGTGGCCCGATAAAGGTGCAGGCTTTTTGCCAAAGCCTGACCTGACCATTACCATTAGCCCGCAAGACAGCGGGCGTTCGCTGAAAATTTTATCCCAGGGCTCGCGTGGCGAGGCCTGGTGTGCCGCTTTGGCATTGGAATCCAATTAAATGATGGGGTTAGGTATGCGCTTTCGCGCGTTGGTGGCTGCCGTTGGACTGATGTTGATGGCAGTAACCGTCAACGCTGTGGCCGAGACAAAGGTCAACAGCGTGCGCCTGTGGCGGGCGCCGGACAACACGCGACTGGTCTTCGACCTGAGCGGTCCGGTGCAGCACAGCGTCTTCACCCTGACCGCACCGGATCGGCTGGTGATCGACATCAATGGCGCCACCCTGGGGGCGCCGTTAAAGGTCTCGACTGCTAACACGCCGATCACCGCGATGCGCTCGGCCCAGCGCACGCCGACCGATCTGCGAGTGGTCATCGACCTGAAAAAAGCCGTCACCCCGAAAAGTTTCTCGCTGGCGCCGAACGCGCAATATGGCAACCGTCTGGTGGTCGACCTGTTCGACAATCCGGCTGATGCCGCGCCACCGCCTGCCCCGACGCCATCGGTCGCCACCGTGCCGGCAGTGCCGGTGACACCGTCTGAACCGGCGATCAAGTTGCCACCGGCCCCGGCCGGCAAGCGCGACATCATTGTGGTGATCGACGCCGGTCACGGCGGCGAAGACCCGGGTGCGTCCGGCTCGCGCGGCCAGCGTGAGAAAGACGTGGTGCTGCAGATCGCCCGCGAGCTGCAGCGTCAGGTCAACGGCATGAAAGGTTTCCGCGCCGAACTGACCCGTACCGGCGACTACTTCATCCCGTTGCGCGGCCGTACCGAAATTGCCCGCAAGAAGGGCGCCGACCTGTTCGTTTCGATCCACGCCGACGCTGCGCCGTCTGCGGCAGCCTTCGGTGCCTCGGTGTTTGCCCTGTCCGATCGCGGCGCGACATCCGAGACCGCCCGTTGGCTGGCCGACAGCGAAAACCGTTCCGACCTGATCGGTGGTGCCGGCAATGTCAGCCTCGACGACAAGGACCGCATGCTCGCCGGCGTACTGCTTGACCTGTCGATGACCGCATCGCTGACTTCCAGCCTCAACGTCGGCCAGAAAGTCCTGACCAACATCGGTCGCGTGACTCCGTTGCACAAGCAGCGCGTGGAGCAAGCCGGGTTCATGGTGTTGAAGTCGCCGGACATCCCGTCGATCCTCGTCGAAACCGGATTCATCTCCAACGCCAACGAAGCGAACAAGCTCTCGGCTTCAAGCCACCAGCAGGCGCTGGCGCGTTCGATCAGCAGTGGCGTGCGCCAGTTCTTCCAGCAGAATCCGCCACCGGGCACCTACATCGCCTGGCTGCGTGACTCCGGCAAGATCGCCCAAGGCCCGCGCGATCACCGCGTGAGCCCGGGCGAGACGCTGGCGATGATCGCCGTGCGTTATCAGGTGTCCCCCGCGACGCTGCGCAGTGCCAACAACCTCAGCAGCGATGAGCTGAAGATCGGCCAGCACCTGACCATTCCCGGCACCGAACTGGCGTCCAAAGAATGAATCAGGTGTTGAACGCCGCACGCATCGAACTGCTCAGCCCGCGGCTGGCGAACCAGATCGCCGCCGGCGAGGTGGTCGAGCGCCCGGCTTCGGTGATCAAGGAGTTGCTGGAAAACAGTCTCGACTCCGGTGCCAAGCGCATCGATGTCGATGTCGAGCAGGGTGGCGTCAAGCTGCTGCGGGTGCGTGACGATGGCAGCGGCATTTCCGCCGACGACCTGCCGCTGGCGCTGGCGCGTCACGCCACCAGCAAGATTCGCAATCTCGAAGATCTGGAGCAGGTGATGAGCCTGGGCTTCCGTGGTGAAGCACTGGCGTCGATCAGCTCCGTGGCGCGCCTGACCCTGACCTCGCGCACCCGCGATGCTGATCAGGCCTGGCAGGTTGAAACCGAAGGTCGCGACATGGCGCCTCGGGTGCAGCCGGCGGCGCATCCGGTCGGTACGTCGGTGGAAGTGCGCGACCTGTTTTTCAATACGCCGGCGCGGCGCAAGTTTCTCAAGACCGAAAAAACCGAATTCGATCACCTGCAAGAAGTGATCAAGCGTCTGGCGCTGGCGCGTTTCGACGTGGCCTTCCATCTGCGCCACAACGGCAAGACCATCCTCAGCCTGCACGAGGCCCACGATGATGCGGCCCGCGCTCGGCGTGTGGCGGCGATCTGTGGTTCGGGCTTCCTCGAGCAGGCGCTGCCGATCGAGATCGAGCGCAATGGCCTGCACTTGTGGGGCTGGGTCGGGTTGCCGACCTTCAACCGCAGCCAGGCGGACTTGCAGTATTTCTTCGTGAACGGTCGTGCGGTACGCGACAAACTGGTGGCCCACGCGGTGCGTCAGGCTTATCGCGATGTGCTGTTCAACGGTCGTCATCCGACCTTCGCGCTGTTTTTCGAAGTCGATCCGGCGGCGGTGGACGTCAACGTGCACCCGACCAAGCACGAAGTGCGCTTCCGTGACGGACGCATGGTGCATGACTTCCTTTACGGCACATTGCACCGCGCGTTGGGCGATGTGCGTCCGGAAGATCAACTGGCCGGCTCTGTCACCACAGCGGTGGTGCGTCCAACCGGTATCGAGGCCGGTGAATTCGGCCCGCAGGGCGAAATGCGTCTGGCGGCCAACGCGCTGCTGGAGCAGCCGCAGGCGCAACCGGTGTTCAACACCTCGTCGGGCGCCAGCGCTGGCGGTGCTTATCAGTATCAGTACACGCCGCGTCCGCAGTCGGCTGTGCCAGCCGCCGAGGCTCAAGCCGCTTACCGCGAGTTTTTCGCACCGTTGCCGGAAGCGAATGCCAATGCGCTGCCGGCCGGTCAGGACGATATTCCGCCGCTCGGTTACGCGCTGGCGCAACTCAAGGGCATCTACATTCTCTCCGAGAACGCTCAGGGGCTGGTGCTGGTGGACATGCATGCCGCGCACGAGCGGATCATGTACGAACGCCTGAAAATCGCCATGGCCAGCGAAGGCCTCAGCGGCCAGCCGCTGCTGGTGCCGGAGTCGCTGGCGGTCAGTCAGCGAGAGGCCGATTGCGCTGAAGAACATGCCGCATGGTTCCAGCGTCTGGGTTTCGAGCTGCAGCGTCTGGGCCCGGAAACATTGGCGATCCGCCAGATTCCGGCGTTGCTCAAGCAGGCCGAGGCCAATCGTCTGGTGGGTGACGTGTTGTCGGACCTGATGGAATACGGCACCAGCGACCGGATTCAGGCGCACCTGAACGAACTGCTCGGCACCATGGCCTGCCACGGCGCGATCCGTGCCAACCGGCGCCTGGCCCTGCCGGAAATGAACGGTCTGCTGCGCGACATGGAAAATACCGAGCGCAGCGGTCAATGCAACCATGGCCGACCGACCTGGACCCAACTGGGCCTGGACGATCTGGACAAACTGTTCCTGCGCGGTCGTTGATGAGCCAGCTCCCTCCAGCGATTTTCCTGATGGGCCCGACCGCTGCGGGCAAGACCGACCTGGCCATCGAGCTGACCAAGGTGCTGCCGTGCGAGCTGATCAGCGTCGACTCGGCGCTGGTCTATCGCGGCATGGACATCGGCACCGCCAAACCTTCCAAAGAACTACTGGCCGAGTTTCCGCACCGGTTGATCGACATTCTCGATCCGGCCGAGGCCTATTCGGCAGCAGATTTCCGTCGTGATGCCCTGCAAGCCATGGCCGAGATCACCGCGCGCGGAAAAATTCCGCTGCTGGTTGGCGGCACCATGCTCTATTACAAGGCGTTGGTTGATGGCCTGGCGGACATGCCGGCGGCCGATCCCGAGGTTCGTGCGCAGATCGAAGAAGAGGCTGCACGCCTTGGCTGGCAAGCCCTGCACGATCAACTGGCGATCATCGATCCGGTGTCGGCAGCACGCATTCATCCGAACGATCCGCAGCGCCTGAGTCGGGCGCTGGAGGTTTATCGGGTCAGCGGTCAGAGCATGACTGCCCTGCGTCAGCAACAATCTGCGCAAAGTACTGAAGCAGCCGCTTCGGGACGGCAACAATTGCCCTATACTGTCGCGAACTTGGCCATTGCTCCGGCAAATCGCCAGGTACTGCATGAGCGCATTAAACAAAGATTCACAAATATGCTGGAACAGGGGTTCATCGACGAGGTCGTAGCCCTGCGTAAAAGAAGTGACCTGCATTCCGGGTTGCCGTCTATACGTGCGGTAGGCTACCGCCAAGTCTGGGACTACCTGGATGGCAAGCTGTCGTTAGCTGAAATGCAGGAACGCGGCATCATTGCCACGCGTCAATTGGCCAAGCGCCAGTTCACCTGGCTGCGCAGCTGGGAAGAACTGCACTGGCTGGACAGTCTTGATTGCGACAATCTGCCACGCGCCTTGAAATACCTTGGGACCATCTCCATATTGAGCTGAGTCCTTGCAATTGCCGTCTATCCTTGGGGGTGTGGCGGCCAAAGCCATCTGAATTACCTATTTTTATTATTGAATCCTTAAAGGAGTGCGGCACATGTCAAAAGGGCATTCGCTACAAGACCCTTACTTGAATACTTTACGTAAAGAGAAAGTTGGGGTTTCCATCTACCTGGTCAACGGTATCAAACTGCAAGGCACGATCGAGTCGTTCGACCAGTTCGTTATCCTGCTGAAAAACACCGTCAGCCAGATGGTTTACAAACACGCTATCTCGACAGTCGTGCCAGTACGTCCAATTCGTCTGCCTAGCGCAACCGAATCCGATGCAGGTGACGCTGAGCCAGGTAACGCCTGATAGGAGTCTCCTTTGTTCTTTGAGCGCCACGGTGGTGGTGAGCGAGTCATCCTCGTTCACTTGGAAGGTCAGGACCCTGAGGCGCGCGAAGATCCGCAGGAGTTTCAGGAATTGGCTAATTCGGCGGGCGCCGAGACCGTTGCGTTTTTTAACGTACCGCGTCATCGGCCAACCGCCAAATTCCTGATTGGCAGCGGCAAGGTCGAGGAATTACGCGACCTGGTCCATGCCGAAAAGGCTGATCTGGTGATTTTCAATCACATTCTCACGCCCAGTCAGGAACGTAACCTCGAACGTGTTTTCGAGTGTCGCGTGATCGACCGTACCGGCCTGATTCTCGATATCTTCGCTCAGCGCGCCCGTACCCATGAAGGCAAGCTCCAGGTAGAACTGGCCCAGCTTGATCACATGAGCACCCGCCTGGTTCGCGGCTGGACTCACCTTGAGCGTCAGGGTGGCGGTATCGGCATGCGTGGCCCGGGTGAAACCCAGCTCGAAACCGACCGGCGTCTGCTGCGGGTTCGTCTGCGTCAGATCAAGGGTCGTCTGGAAAAAGTGCGCAGCCAGCGCGAGCAATCGCGACGCGGTCGTTCCCGCGCGGATATCCCTACCGTGTCTCTGGTGGGCTATACCAACGCCGGCAAATCCACGCTGTTCAATAACGTGACCAAGTCCGAGGTGTACGCGGCCGACCAATTGTTCGCCACCCTCGACCCGACCCTGCGCCGTCTGGAACTGGACGACCTGGGGCCGATCGTTCTGGCGGACACGGTAGGGTTCATTCGACACTTGCCGCACAAGCTGGTCGAAGCATTTCGGTCTACGCTCGAAGAGTCGAGCAATTCCGACCTGCTGTTGCACGTGATCGATGCGGCCGAACCGGATCGCATGTTGCAGATCGAGCAGGTGATGGTGGTGCTGGGCGAGATCGGAGCCCAGGACTTGCCGATCCTCGAGGTATACAACAAACTCGATTTGCTTGAAGGCGTTGAGCCACAGATCCAGCGCGATGCCGATGGCAAACCGCAGCGGGTCTGGCTGTCGGCGCGCGATGGCACGGGGCTGGAATTGCTTGAGCAAGCCATTGCCGAGTTGCTGGGCAGTGATTTGTTTGTGGGGACATTGCGCTTGCCGCAACGGTTCGCTCGACTGCGTGCGCAGTTCTTCGAACTTGGTGCGGTACAGAAAGAAGAGCATGACGAAGAAGGCATCTGCCTGCTGGCCGTTCGTTTGCCCCGTGTCGAGTTGAATCGACTGGTAAGCCGCGAAGGATTGCAGCCGATGGAATTCATCGAGCAACACACTTTGCAATAAAAGCCTGGCAAAGCGGTTGTGCCGCAACGGCAGGCATTCTGTAGCATTGGTCGGCGCGCCGTGGGTGCGTCTTTGCTTTATCAGATGGAGAGCGCTATGGCTTGGAATGAGCCGGGTGGCAACTCGAATAATCAGGATCCTTGGGGTGGCAAGCGCCGCAATAACGGCGACCGCAAGGGGCCACCGGATCTCGACGAGGCCTTCCGAAAGCTGCAGGAAAGCCTGAACGGGTTGTTCGGTGGTGGTAAGAAACGCGGTGGTGATGACGGCGGTGGTTCGGGCAGGAGTGGTGGCGGCTTCGGCGGTCTGCTCGGCATCGGCCTCGTGGTGCTGGCGGCTGTCTGGCTGTACAGCGCGGTCTATGTGGTCGACGAGCAGGAGCAAGCCGTGGTGCTGCGCTTCGGCAAGTACTACGAGACTGTCGGCCCCGGCCTGAACATCTACTTCCCGCCGATCGACAAGAAGTACATGGAGAACGTCACGCGTGAGCGTGCCTACACCAAGCAGGGCCAGATGCTGACCGAAGACGAGAACATCGTCGAAGTGCCGCTGACCGTGCAGTACAAGATCAGCAA
>Ga0207696_1000055_pt1 | contig 258289 bp, 248 predicted proteins | sample KBSS54metaG_FD_184403 | JGI IMG/M metagenome (GOLD analysis project Ga0207696, IMG submission 184403) | Switchgrass rhizosphere microbial communities from Kellogg Biological Station, Michigan, USA - KBS S5-4 metaG (SPAdes) (version 2) | ecosystem: Host-associated > Plants > Roots > Rhizosphere... | reverse complement strand
CAAACTCTTCAGTTCAATACTGCTTGGGTTTTTAAGAAACCCTAAACTTGGCTCAGCAATCTCAAATGACTATGTGATTTCTCGCATGGTCACTTGTGATGCTGATAATCTTTGTGACTATCAGTCCGTACTCACAAGCACCCACACGAATTGCTTGATTCAATTTGTTAAAGAGCGTTTGGTTAAGAGCTTTTCGTCTCAACCGAGGCGCGCATTCTACGCTTTCCTCATTTGCTGTCAAGCGTTTATTTTGAAGTTTTTCGCGAGAAACTCGTTTAGCTTCAAACACTTGGCTCGCTGCGATCTCTCGTAGCGGGAGGCGAATCATACAGCGTTTAGAAGCGCTGTCAACCACCATTTCAACCGCTGACGATCTTTCGATCGAAGCCCTTCAATCTTCATCTTGACTATTTAACTCGTTGAATCTCAAGGAGTTTTTCGTTCCGACTACGCTGGAAGTGGGGCGCATTATAAGGGGATTCGAAACCCCGTCAACCTTTAATTTCACGAAACCTTAATATCGCTAAAAAGCAAAGCGGGGAGGCCTCCGGCCTCCCCGCTATTCCACTTCTCTATATAGCCTCAAAGCACCCCAGCGCTGCGCAAGCGGTGCACGGCATCAGCATCCAACCCAAGCACCTCACTCAATACCGCCTCGGTATGCTCACCCAGCAGCGGCGGCGCCCGCCGGTACTCCACCGGCGTCTCCGACAAGCGAATAGGGCTGGCTACCTGCGGCACACTCCCCGCCAGTGGATGCGGGATAGTCACCGCCAACCCTCGAGCCACCACCTGCGGATCCTGGAACATCTGCGCCAGGTCATTGATTGGCCCACACGGCACCCCAGCCGTCTCCAACTGGCTCACCCACTCCGCCGTGGTCTTGAACACCGTAGCCTGACGAATCAACGGAATCAGCTCACCACGGTTGGCCACACGCAGCTTATTTGTAGCGAAGCGCGGATCATCCGCCCACTGCGGCTGCCCAGCCACCTCGGCAAACTTGCGAAACTGACCATCATTACCCACGGTAAGGATGAAATCGCCGTCTGCTGTAGGGAAGTCCTGGTAAGGCACGATATTGGGATGCGCATTACCCAGGCGCCGAGGCGGGGTGCCCGTCGTCAGGTAGTTCATGGCCTGGTTCGCCAGGCAGGCCACCTGCACATCGAGCAGTGCCATGTCGACATGCTGGCCGATACCGGTCTGGTTCCGATGGGCGAGGGCAGCCAAAATCGCCACAGTCGAGTACAACCCAGTAAGAATGTCAGTCAGCGCCACGCCAACCTTTACCGGCCCAGCACCTTCTTCCCCCTCAGGCCGACCGGTCAAGCTCATCAACCCACCCAGCCCTTGGATCATGAAGTCATAGCCCGCGCGCTTGGCATAGGGCCCGGTCTGGCCAAAACCGGTAATGGAGCAATAGATAAGCTTTGGGTTTAGCGCTTTCAGGCTTTGGTAATCCAGCCCATAGGCTGCTAGGCCGCCCACCTTGAAGTTCTCGATGACGATATCCGACTTCTCCGCCAGCTCACGCACCAGGCGCTGCCCTTCAGGCTGCGTGAAATCGATCGTCACCGAGCGCTTGTTGCGATTGGCCGAAAGGTAATAGGCGGCCTCACTGGTGTTCTCACCCCGGGCATCCCTGAGGAAAGGCGGCCCCCACGAGCGGGTATCGTCGCCATTGCCAGGGCGCTCGACCTTGATCACATCAGCCCCAAGGTCAGCGAGAATCTGGCCCGACCATGGGCCGGCCAACACGCGCGAAAGGTCCAGCACCCGCAGATGTGATAGCGCGCCCATAGGCTGGCTCCTTATTAATAGAAGGCCTGGATGCCGGTCTGAGCACGCCCCAGGATCAACGCATGCACGTCATGGGTACCTTCATAGGTGTTGACCACCTCAAGGTTCACCAGATGGCGAGCCACGCCGAACTCATCGGAAATGCCGTTACCCCCCAGCATGTCACGCGCCATACGGGCGATGTCCAAGGCTTTACCGCAAGAGTTACGCTTCATGATCGAGGTGATCTCGACAGCCGCGGTGCCTTCATCCTTCATGCGCCCCAACCGCAGGCAGCCCTGCAGTGCCAGGGTGATCTCGGTCTGCATGTCGGCCAGCTTTTTCTGGATCAGCTGATTGGCTGCCAGCGGGCGGCCGAACTGCTGACGGTCCAGGGTGTATTGGCGCGCGGTATGCCAGCAGGCCTCGGCGGCGCCCAACGCCCCCCAGGAGATGCCATAGCGTGCCGAGTTCAGGCAGGTGAACGGGCCCTTGAGGCCGCGCACGTCTGGGAAGATGTTCTCCTCAGGCACGAACACGTTGTCCATCACGATCTCGCCTGTAATCGAAGCACGCAGGCCCACCTTGCCGTGGATCGCCGGGGCGCTGAGGCCTTCCCAACCCTTTTCCAGCACGAAGCCGCGGATATCGCCAGCGTCATCCTTGCCCCACACCACGAACACATCGGCGATCGGGCTGTTGGTGATCCACATCTTGCTGCCGGTCAGGCGGTAGCCGCCGTCCACCTTTCTGGCCCGGGTGATCATCGAGCCTGGGTCGGAACCATGGTTAGGCTCGGTCAGGCCGAAGCAGCCGATCCACTCACCTGAGGCGAGCTTGGGCAGGTACTTCTGCTTCTGTGCCTCGGTACCGAACTCATTGATCGGTACCATCACGAGAGAAGACTGCACACTCATCATCGAGCGATAGCCAGAGTCGATCCGCTCGACCTCGCGAGCGATCAGCCCGTAACACACATAATTAAGGCCGCTGCCGCCGTACTGTTCGGGGATGGTTGCACCCAGCAAACCGATTTCACCCATCTCGCGGAAGATCGCCGGGTCGGTCTGCTCATGGCGGAAGGCTTCGAGCACGCGCGGCGCCAGCTTGTCCTGGGCGAACTGATAAGCGCTGTCACGCACCATGCGCTCTTCTTCAGTGAGCTGCTGATCGAGCAGCAGCGGATCGATCCAGTTGAAGCTTGCTTTACCGGCCATGAGCGAAATCCTCGAAAAGAGAGAGCAAATTCTTGTGCCCTTGAGCCTAGGCCTGATCGGCCGTCGGGACAAACGAGGATTGCGCACCGATTAGTGATAATTTGTCACTTCGTAAATCAGCAGAACGCCACATTGACAGCCTTACAAGTGAGGTTGACGTACATGCGCCGCAAGATCCCCAGCACTGCCGCCCTGGTCTGTTTCGAGGCGGCGGCGCGTAACGAGAGCTTCACCAAGGCCGCGCAAGAACTCGCGCTGACCCAGGGCGCCGTTTGTCGGCAGATCGGCGGCCTGGAGGCCTTCCTTAATGTGGAACTGTTTCGCCGCTCAAGGCGCGGGGTGAAGCTGACCGAGGCTGGCCTTTCCTACAGCCGCCAGGTTGCCGCGCAGCTGGATGCGGTAGAGCGCGATACCTTGTCGGTCATGCGCCAGCAGGGCGCCAATGTGATCGAACTGGCCGTGGTACCCACCTTCGGCACCCAATGGCTGCTCCCCAGGCTCAAGGACTTCCAGCAGCGCCACCCCGACGTCACCGTCAACCTGACCAACCGCACCCGGCCATTTCTGTTTGCCGACACAGCCTTTGATGCAGCCATCTATTTCGGCGATGCCGACTGGTCCGGCACCCAGTCGCATAGGCTGATGGGCGAGAACCCTGTCCCCGTTTGCAGCCCGGCGTTGCTGGACGGGCAGGGCATGCTAGACGCCCGCCGCATTGCGCAACTGCCCTTGCTGCAGCAGACCACGCGCCCCTATGCCTGGCGGCAATGGTTCGGCGGCCTGGGCATGAACGTGGAGCGCGACATGACAGGCCCGCGTTATGAACTATTCTCGATGCTCGCGCAGGCGGCGATGCACGAAATGGGTATCGCGCTGATCCCGCCCTTTCTAATCCAGCGGGAGTTGCAGGAGGGTAGGTTGGTGGTCGCTAACAGGCATGCCCTGAGCAGTGACAAGGCCTACTATCTGATGATTCCCGAACGCAAAGTGGAGTCTGCCTCGCTACGGGCTTTCCGCGACTGGCTGGTAGCACAAGCGCAGGCTTACACCACCGCCTCCGCCTAGTCGCAGCCAACCAACCTGACTTCGTAGTCAATTATTTTAAACACCTACAGATATATGTATTTGTCGCATATTCGAAAACTGTTACGCAAGCCTGAAAATCCGGTTTAACCCTTCTGACTGCGCGGCTTTCAGGCTTAAATTGCGACATTGAGCGAACTGTAAGCGAAATACCGCAATTTTTTTTAGTTTTATCTCCTAATCTCCCAATGGCCCATGTTTGACGGGCTGCAACCGAAGGCTTGCGACATACGGTCACAGGGTGACTTGTAGTTTTAACTTCGTTTCGCTCCAGAACCGGTTGAAGCCCCTTGGGTTCATCTGCAAAATGCCTGGCCCGCCTAGGATTCGGCGGGTTGGACCGCACCAGCGCACCAGCCGAAGTACGCTGGCTTCAACAAAGACAAAAGGTCACCGCAGGAGACATAGTCGTGCACATTGGTGTTCCTCTCGAGACGCAGACGGGTGAGACAAGGGTCGCCGCGACCCCTGAAACCATCAAAAAACTGGTTGCCCAGGGCCATCAGGTCACCGTCCAACGGGGGGCAGGGCTAAACGCCAGCATTCCGGACAGTGCCTATGAGGCTGTGGGTGCCTCCCTGGGTACCGCCGCCGATGCCTACGGCGCGCAACTGGTACTTAAAGTAGTCGCGCCCAACGACCAGGAGATGGCGCTGATCAATAGCGGCAGCCTGCTGGTGGGCATGCTCAACCCGTTCAACAGTGAACTGATCGGCAAGATGGCCGAGCGCGGTATCACCGCCTTCGCCCTCGAAGCAGCGCCGCGTACCTCGCGGGCACAAAGCCTCGATGTGCTGTCGTCCCAGGCCAACATCGCCGGTTACAAGGCGGTGCTGCTGGCAGCGCACTACTACCCTCGCTTCATGCCCATGCTGATGACGGCCGCCGGTACCGTGAAGGCTGCCCGCGTGCTGATCCTTGGTGCAGGCGTTGCAGGCCTGCAGGCCATTGCTACCGCCAAGCGCATGGGTGCCGTGATCGAGGCGTCGGATGTACGCCCCGCCGTCAAAGAGCAGATCGAATCGCTGGGCGCCAAGTTCATCGACGTGCCTTACGAAACCGATGAGGAACGTGAGTGCGCCGAGGGTGTTGGTGGCTATGCCCGGCCGATGCCGGCCAGCTGGATGCAGCGCCAGGCCCAGGCCGTACACGAACGCGCCAAGCAGGCCGACATCGTCATCACCACCGCACTGATCCCTGGCCGCAAGGCGCCGACCCTGCTCAGCGCCGAAACCGTCGCGCAGATGAAGCCTGGGTCGGTGGTCATCGACCTGGCCGCCGCCCAAGGCGGTAACTGCCCGCTCACCGTCGCCGACCAGGTGGTGCAGGAAAACGGCGTAACCATCGTCGGCCCGACCAACCTGCCTGCCCAGGTGGGGGCCGATGCATCGGCGCTGTACGCACGCAACCTGCTGGACTTCATGAAGCTGTTGTTCGACAAGGACAACGCGCTGGTCATCAACCTCGAAGACGACATCGTCGCAGCCTGCCTCATGTGCCGCGATGGGCAAGTCGTCCGCAAGAACGGCTAAGGAGCACGACAAATGGAAGACATGCTGATTTCCCATGGCATCTACAACCTGATCATTTTCGTGCTGGCCATCTATGTGGGCTACCACGTGGTGTGGAACGTCACCCCAGCGCTGCACACGCCGCTGATGGCGGTCACCAACGCCATCTCGGCCATCGTCATCGTCGGCGCCATGCTGGCGGCGGCGCTGACCGTAACGCCCGCCGGCAAGCTGATGGGCACGCTGGCCGTGGCCTTGGCTGCGGTCAACGTGTTCGGTGGCTTCCTGGTCACCCGTCGCATGCTTGAGATGTTCAAGAAGAAAGCCAAGAACGAGGCGAAGAAGTAAGCATGAGCATGAATCTGGTAACGCTTCTCTACCTGGTCGCCTCGATCTGCTTCATCCAGGCGCTCAAGGGCCTTTCGCACCCAACCACATCACGCCGCGGCAACCTGTTCGGCATGATCGGCATGGGCTTGGCAATCGTCACCACGGTTGGCCTCATTTATAAGCTGGGTGCAGAACTGGCAACGGCCGGTATCGGTTACGTGATCGTCGGCCTGCTGGTCGGTGGTACCGCGGGTTCGATCATGGCCAAGCGGGTCGAGATGACCAAGATGCCGGAACTGGTCGCTTTCATGCACAGCATGATCGGCCTGGCCGCGGTGTTCATCGCCATTGCCGCCGTGCTGGAGCCGCAGTCGATGGGCATCGTCGCCAGCATCAGCGACCCGATCCCGACGGGTAACCGCCTGGAGCTGTTCCTCGGCGCGGCAATTGGTGCCATCACCTTCTCTGGTTCCGTGATCGCCTTCGGCAAGCTGTCGGGCAAGTACAAGTTCCGCCTGTTCCAAGGCGCACCGGTACAGTTCGCCGGCCAGCACAAGCTGAACCTGATCCTGGGCCTGACCACCATCGCCCTGGGCCTGCTGTTCACCTTCACCGGCCACTACAGTGCCTTTACCCTGATGCTGGTTCTGGCCTTCATCATGGGCGTGCTGATCATTATTCCGATCGGTGGCGCGGACATGCCGGTGGTGGTGTCGATGCTCAACAGCTATTCGGGCTGGGCAGCGGCGGGTATAGGCTTCTCGCTGAACAACTCGATGCTGATCATCGCCGGCTCGCTGGTCGGCTCGAGCGGTGCGATTCTCTCGTACATCATGTGCAAGGCGATGAACCGTTCGTTCTTCAATGTCATCCTCGGCGGCTTCGGCGGCGCGACCGATGCCGGTGGGCCCGCAGGCACCCAGGAAGCTCGCCCGGTAAAATCAGGTTCGGCCGATGACGCTACCTTCCTGCTCAGCAATGCCGACACGGTGATCATCGTGCCGGGTTACGGCCTGGCAGTCGCCCGTGCCCAGCACGCGCTGAAGGAGCTGACCGAGAAGCTGACCCACAACGGCGTGACCGTGAAGTACGCGATCCACCCGGTGGCAGGCCGCATGCCGGGGCACATGAACGTGTTGCTGGCCGAAGCCGAAGTGCCGTACGACCAGGTGTTCGAGATGGACGACATCAACGCCGAGTTCGGCCAGGCCGACGTGGTGCTGGTGTTGGGTGCCAACGACGTGGTCAACCCAGCAGCGAAAAACGATCCCAAGTCGCCGATTGCCGGCATGCCAATCTTGGAAGCGTTCAAGGCCAAGACCATCATCGTCAACAAGCGCTCCATGGCCAGCGGCTATGCAGGCCTGGACAACGAACTGTTCTACCTGGACAAGACCATGATGGTATTCGGTGATGCCAAGAAGGTAATCGAGGATATGGTCAAAGCCGTGGAGTAACCCACTGGCTGCAAACCGTGCGCTATATAAGAAGCCCCGCCGAGAAATCTGCGGGGCTTTTACATTTGCCTGATCCAGATCAACGGCTCTACTTCCGGGCTTCTCATACGACCATGGTCGTGGGACGGCAACCGGCGAAATCTCTAGACTGCGCTCCAGTAGCTTCAGTAGCCTGAGATAACAATCCATGTACCGTGATCGTATCCGCTTGTCCTCCCTGCACAGCAAGGTAATGAGTGCGGCTGATGCCGCTGGTCTGATCGAGGACGGCATGACCGTCGGCATGAGCGGCTTCACCCGCGCCGGCGAAGCCAAAGCCGTACCCCATGCCCTGGCCGAACGTGCCAAGCAGTCGCCGCTGAAAATCAGCCTGATGACCGGCGCCAGCCTGGGCAATGACCTGGACAAGCAGCTGACCGAGGCCGGCGTGCTGGCTCGCCGCATGCCCTTCCAGGTCGACAGCACCCTGCGCAAGGCCATCAACGACGGCCAGGTGATGTTCATCGACCAGCACCTGTCAGAAACCGTCGAGCAATTGCGCAACCAGCAGCTCAAGCTGCCGGACATCGCCGTCATCGAAGCCGTGGCCATCACCGAGCAAGGCCATATCGTGCCGACCACCTCGGTAGGCAACTCGGCCAGCTTCGCGATCTTCGCCAAGCAAGTGATCGTCGAGATCAACCTGTCGCACAACGCCAACCTTGAAGGCCTGCACGACATCTATATCCCGACCTACCGCCCAACCCGCACACCGATCCCGCTGGTCAAGGTCGATGATCGCATCGGCAGCACCGCCATCCCGATCGATCCGGCCAAGATCGTCGGTATCGTCATCAGCGACCAGCCGGACTCGCCGTCCACTGTATTGCCGCCGGACGACGAAACCCAGGGCATCGCCGACCACCTGATCAACTTCCTCAAGAAGGAAGTCGACGCTGGCCGCATGACCAACAAGCTCGGCCCACTGCAGGCCGGTATCGGCAGCATCGCCAACGCGGTGATGTGCGGCTTGATCGATTCGCCGTTCGAAGACCTGACCATGTACTCCGAAGTCCTGCAGGACTCGACCTTCGACCTGATCGACGCCGGCAAGCTGAGCTTCGCCTCCGGCAGCTCGATCACCCTGTCGACCCGTCGCAATGCCGATGTGTTCGGCAACCTGGAGCGCTACAAGGACAAGCTGGTGCTGCGCCCACAGGAGATCTCTAACCACCCAGAGGTGGTCCGTCGCCTGGGCATCATTGGTATCAACACCGCGCTGGAGTTCGATATCTACGGCAACGTCAACTCCACCCACGTGTGCGGCACGCGGATGATGAACGGCATCGGTGGCTCTGGCGATTTCGCCCGTAACGCGCACCTGGCCGTGTTCGTCACCAAGTCGATTGCCAAGGGTGGCGCGATTTCCAGCGTGGTGCCGATGGTCAGCCACGTCGACCACACCGAGCACGACGTCGATATCCTGGTCACCGAACAGGGGCTTGCCGACTTGCGCGGCCTTGCGCCACGCGAGCGTGCCCGGGCGATCATCGACAACTGTGTGCACCCGGATTACCGCGCAGCGCTGAACGACTACTTCGATCGCGCCTGCCAGCGCGGCGGCCATACGCCGCACATTCTGCGCGAAGCATTGAGCTGGCACGAAAACCTGGAAGAGACCGGGCGCATGCTCGCCAGCTGATACCCACACGCCTGTAGTTACACCGCTCCAAACAAGCCGCCTTCAGCCGGTACAGCGCGCGATTCGTCGTCAGCGCCGTGCCGGTTGAAGACGGTTTGCCGGCGATACGGCCGGTACAGTCAAAGCCCTCGCTCGATACAACATCTAAGCAAGCTACAAAACTGTACTACTGTACTGGTATTTTTAGCTGACCCTCTGCCGACCACCTCTTCCTACCGACCATTTTGCACCATATAAGTGCAGACCAGTACAGTTGCGCCTATTTCGAGTGCAACAGTAGGGTTACACAGTTAACTGAACCATCGTAATGCCGCAGAACTGTATCTACTGTTATGGACAAGAGAGGAGGATCATTGGCATCAGTTAAATCACTACCTAATCCCGCCATAAGCGGAAGGATGAAACATCATGGAACGTACACTCAGTTCCGGTCTGGTTTTTGAAAGCAACGCCCAACAATCCAACGCTTCGATGCCTCTGCGCGCCCTGTCCACCCTGCTGTTGTGGCAGCGTCGCATGGCCAGCCGCCGTCAACTGGCTCGCCTGGACTCCCGCCTGCTGGCCGACGCCGGTATCAGCGAGTCGCAGCGTTACGAAGAGCTGAGCAAGCCTTTCTGGCGCTAAGCTCCGGCTTGCCGGCTACGCCCGGCTCCGCGAATTCCTAAACCCGTTGCAGGTGACTGCAGCGGGTTTTTTGTTTGTAAGCCACGTGCCAGAGCGGCTTACAGCCATACAGGTACAGTTTCGTATAAACCAAAAACACACCAGTACAGTACTAGGAAGGGCTGTTGATTAACATCCAGAAACATCGACGCGTGATACGCTTGGCTTAACAGTCTGGTAGAAACCAGATGTTGAAAAGTACCGAGGCGCACAGTGCGAGCGTCCGATTAGCAGAATTCCCTAGGAGTCCACGATCATGTCCCTTAAACACCTGATTGGCGCCGCCCTGATGCTGAGCCTGGCCGGTACCGCCAGCGCCACCAGCTTCGTCGTCACCACTGACGCAGTCGTGGGCGCTGTCGCTGCATCCACCGACGCCACCTCCGACGTATCGTCGTCGTTCCGCGACGACAAGATCGTCCAAGCCGCCCGTGACGATGCCGCCAGCTTCGTTGGCAGCCAAGGCGACATTCGTGGCGCCAAGCTGGAAAGCGCCTTCCTGCACATTCGCGCGCAAATGCCGACCCTGCAGGCTAGCGACGCACAGCTGGCACAGGCCATCCTGGCCATCTGACCTGCACTGAGCCCTGCGGCTGTACGGGTGCTCGCCCAAACAGCCGCAGTGTCTTCACCCCCTCGTTCCCAGCCGTCAGAAGCCCATGCGTTATCTGTTGCCGTTGTTGTTTGTCGCTGTTGGCATTCCCCTGAGCATGGCACCTGCCCATGCGTTGGACACCACCACGCAAAGCCTGGTCATCACAGGCTATGTCACCAGCCAAGTCACCACCGCGCCGTTTGACCGCAAGCTGGTCAGCCAGGCCCGTGACGATGCTGCCGCATTCGTCGCCAGCGATGGCCTGATCCTCGGTGCGCGCCTGGAAGCGGCGTTCACCTCGCTGCGCCAACACCGTGCAGCACAGGCTGTCGGCGACCTGGAACTGGCGCAAGCAATTCTCGTCCAATGACTACACCTGACTCCCTGTATTTTTCGGAGATGCTCCATGCGTAAACCGCTGATTGCCGCTACCCTCGGCATGCTGCTGCTGGCCGACCTGGCCCAGGCACAGACGCTGGTGGCCACCAGCAACATCATCGTGCGTGCCTTTGGCCGTTCGATCGATTTCACGTCCGACACCACCACCTCGATCCGTGATTCCAAAGTCGTGCGTGAAGCGCACGACGATGCCGCCAGCTTCGTCGCCAGCAACGGTGATATCCGTGGCGCCCAGCTTGAAGCTGCATTCAATACCTTGCGCGAGCGCCTGCCTGAAGCGCGAGGCGCCAGCGACCAAGTCCTGGCTGAAGCCATTCTCGCGCTGTGAATCAGGTGCGTGCCTGGCTGCTCGGCTGCGCCCTGACGCTGCTCGGCACACCCGCCCTGGCCGACCTGCAGCTTGAGCTGCAGGCTTCCGGCCTCGACCCTCAACAACGCCAAGCCAGCCAGGCACTGCTCGACGAAGCTCTGGGTAAGCTACCGCCGCGCTTCAAGCAGCAACTGGACCGGCGTGTGCAGGTCAGCTGGACTGCGCGCATGCCCGCCGACGCCTATGGCCAGGCGTCGCTGGTTTCTACCCTGGAGCTCAACAGCCGCCTGCTACCCGGGCTGGTCGACGGCAGCGCCGCCCGCGAACGCACCCACCGCCCCCACGGCACCGTGCGCGAAGAGCTGTTGGCGACTGTCCTGCATGAGCTGACCCACATTTACGACCGGGCCCGGTTGTGGCCGGCCACCGAGCGCTCGCTGATCGCCCGTTGCAAGCGCCAGCAGGGCACTGTGGGCAAAATCGGCCTGCCAGAGGCGTGCCGCGGCCAGGCCGAACGGCGCTTCACCTTGAGCGATGACCCACGCCTGCTCGACCTTGCTGGCTGGCAGCAATATGTCGGCCGCCGCGGTGAGCGCGAGCAGCACAACGGCCAGTTCGTGCGCAGCCCAGACACCTATGAGCTGAGCAGCCCCAAGGAGTTCATCGCGGTCAACATGGAGTACTTCCTCCTCGACCCGAGCTATGCCTGCCGGCGCCCCGCCTTGAACCAGTACCTGCGCGACCACTTCGGCTGGGCACCCGCGCAAGACAGCTGCGCCAAGGGCTTGCCATTCCTCAACGCGGGCAGCGACTTCGCTCGCCAGCCACTGGGCGAAATCGACCCCGAACGCGTTTATGAAGTCGACTACCTGCTGGCCGAGGCCAATCAGAACTGGGTCAGCCGCTGGGGCCACAGCATGCTGCGCCTGGTCATCTGCAAACCTGGGCGGCCGCGTGGCCCGGATTGCCGCCTAGACCTCGACCAGCACCTGGTGCTGTCGTACCGCGCCTTCGTCAACGATGTGCAGTTGTCCAGCTGGGACGGCCTGGTCGGCGCTTATCCATCGCGGCTGTTCGTGTTGCCGTTGGGCCAGGTCATCGACGAGTACACCAAGACCGAGCTGCGCAGCCTGGCGTCGATCCCCCTCAAGCTCGACCGCCAGGAAGTCGAGAACCTGGTGCGCCAGGCGGCGGAAATGCACTGGAGCTACGACGGCAATTACTACTTCCTGTCCAACAACTGCGCGGTCGAATCGCTGAAACTGCTGCGCAGTGGCACCGCCAACCCGCGCCTGAACGACCTCGACAGCATCATGCCCAACGGCCTGCTGGAAGTACTCAAAGGGCGGGGCATTGCCGATACCCGTGTGCTCGATGACCCCCGCGAAGCCCTGCGCCTGGGTTACCGCTTCGACTCCTACCGTGACCGCTACCAGGCCATGTTCGACGTGCTGAAAAAGCAGCTGCCGATCAAGCAGGACAAGGTCGAGGACTGGCTGGCCTTGGATGCCGAACAGCGCCGCGGCTGGTTCGCCCAGGCCGACCTGCGCACCAGCGCTGCCTTGCTGCTGCTCGAACAGGCCAGCCTGCGCCGCCAGCTGTTGCTGGCCCAGGACGAGGTCAAGCAGCGCTACCTGAACGCGGCGGCGCTGAAGGATGGCAGCATCGACAAGGCCAACCAGACGCTGCAGCAGATGCTCGCCAACAGCGGCTTCCTCAGCCGCCCGGCAGAACTACTGGACGCAAAAGGCTATGGTCTACCGCAGCCCGATGAGCGCAAGCACCTGGAGAAAGTCAGCAGCGAGCGGCAAGCCCAGTTGCTGCGCCTGAGCACCGACTTGGACAAAGAGGTGAGGGCGCTGCTGGACCCCTCGCGGGCCAAGGAGATTGCGGCGATCGAGACCAACGTGAAGCAGGTGGGTGAGCATCTGCGAACGCTGCACAAGGCCGCAGGCGGGTTGCAGTTGTAGTCGTGACAGCACCAGACTCTTCGCGGGCTTGCCCGCGAAGGCCATGTGGCCCAACAGATGACCTACAGGCTTTCCCCAACCTCCCCAGGCAAATCCTCATCCAGGTGCAACCAGGGCAACCGGCTAGCCACCCAGATATGCCGGTTGGCCCGCACCCGCTCCGGGTGATCCAGCGTCGCCACCGTCACATCGATGCTGTCCGGGCTGTGCGAAGTGACCAATGCCACATGCGCCCCACACTGCCCGCAAAAATACCGGCTGCAACTGGCCGGCGCCACATAGCAGCTCGGCTCGCCCGTCAGCCATTGGAATGCGGAACGCGGCACCGTCAGCCAAGTCACCACCAGCCCGCCACTGACGCGCCGACAGATCGAACAATGGCAGTGGGCGACATCCGTCAGCGCCCCCTCCAGCCGATACCGCAAGCCACCACAGTGGCAGCCACCTTCGGTCACATTCTGCATCACCTACCTCCCGTCGCCTTTGTCACAGCGAAAGCTGGCTGAAAGCTTGCCCTCTTAGGATAGCGCCCACTACCGGCACAAGACCGGTCAGCCAGGGCACCCGGAATCTTCCGCGCCCGGCCCAATCAACAACAACAATGGTGATTCTGATGTATTCCTGTGCCCGCCTTCATGTCGTCCCCCTCCGCATGCTCCCTGCACAGCGCCTGACGCGCTGATCCGCCCGAATCGACTGTCCTTTCGCCGCGCCACGCCTGGAGTATTGCCATGCTGACCTTCCTCGGCTTTGCCATGGTCATCACCTTCATGTACCTGATCATGACCAAGCGCCTGTCGGCCTTGATCGCGCTGATCCTGGTACCGATCCTGTTCGCCCTGTTCGGCGGTTTCTCCGCCAAGATCGGCCCCATGATGCTCGAGGGCATCAGCAAGCTCGCGCCAACCGGCGTGATGTTGATGTTCGCCATCCTCTACTTTGCCCTGATGATCGACTCCGGCCTGTTCGACCCGGCCGTGCGCAAGATCCTCAAGCTGGTCAAAGGCGACCCGCTGAAAGTCTCGGTCGGCACCGCCGTGCTGGCCCTGGTGGTCTCGCTCGACGGTGACGGCGCCACCACCTACATGATCTGCTGCGCCGCCATGCTGCCCATGTACAGCCGCTTGGGCATGAGCCCGCGGATCATGGCCGGCCTGATCATCCTGGCCGGCGGGGTGATGAACATGACCCCCTGGGGTGGCCCGACCGCACGCGCCGCCAGCGCACTGCACGTGGACCCGTCAGACATTTTCGTGCCCATGATCCCAGCCATGCTGTTCGGCGTACTGGCGATCCTGGCCATTGCCTATATGTACGGCAAGCGTGAACGTGCCCGCCTGGGCGAACTGCACCTGCCGACCGACGACATCGACCACAGCGAAATCACTGTGTCGCAGTTCCCGGAGGCACGCCGGCCAAAACTGTTGTACTTCAACGGTGCCCTGACGGCAGCCCTGATGGTTGCCCTGATCGCAGGCGTGCTGCCACTGCCGGTGCTGTTCATGATCGCCTTCAGCATCGCCATGATCGTCAACTACCCCTGCCTGCAGCAGCAAAAAGACCGCATTGCCGCCCACGCCGGCAGCGTTCTGGCGGTAACCGGGCTGATCTTCGCCGCCGGTATTTTCACCGGCATCCTGTCCGGCACCGGCATGGTCGATGCCATGTCCAAGAGCCTGCTGGCGGTCATCCCCGAGGCCCTGGGCCCGTACCTGGCGGTGATCACAGCGATCGTGAGCATGCCGTTCACGTTCTTCATGTCCAACGACGCCTTCTACTACGGCGTGTTGCCGGTACTCGCCGAGGCCGCCAGCCACTACGGCATCAGCCCGGTCGAGATGGCCCGCGCGTCGATCGTCGGCCAACCGGTACATCTGCTCAGCCCCTTGGTACCCTCCACCTACCTGCTGGTGGCCCTGGCCGGCATCGAGTTCGGTGACCACCAGCGCTTCACCCTGAAGTGGGCAGTTCTGGTGTGCCTGTGCATAATGCTCGCCGCGCTGCTGATGGGGATTTTCCCGCTGTTCAGTAGTCTTTAATAAACACGTATTACCCCTCCCGCGATGCGCCCCAAATTGGGGCGCGTCGCCTTTACCGTTCGAAGGAATACACATGGAATGGCTGACCAGCCCGGAAATCTGGGTTGCCTTTTTCACCCTCACCGCGCTTGAGATCGTTCTCGGGATCGACAACATCATCATGATCTCGATCCTGGTCAGCCGCATGCCCAAGCACATGCAGCCACGTACCCGGATCTTCGGCCTGGCCCTGGCCATGGTCACGCGTATCATGCTGTTGCTGTCGATCACCTGGGTCATGCGCCTGACCGCCGACCTGTTCGTGGTCTTCGGCCAAGGCATCTCCGGCCGCGACCTGATCCTGTTCTTCGGCGGCCTGTTCCTGTTGTGGAAGAGCTCCCAGGAGATCTACCACGGCCTGGAAGGCGAAGACGAAAGCTCGGACGAACCGAAAGGCGCGGGCGGCAAGTTCTTCTACACCATCATCCAGATCGCCATCATCGACATCGTGTTCTCGCTGGACTCGGTGATCACCGCTGTGGGCATGGTCTCCCACGTGCCGGTGATGATCGCCGCCATTGTCGTCGCCGTGCTGGTGATGATGCTGTGCGCCGGTGCCATCAGTAACTTCATCGACAAGCACCCTTCGCTGAAGATGCTCGCGCTGTCTTTCCTGATCGTGGTCGGTACCGTGCTGATCGCCGAATCGTTCGACGTGCATGTGCCAAAAGGCTACGTCTACTTCGCCATGGCGTTCTCGCTGGCGGTCGAAGCGATCAACATCCGTATGCGCACCGCCCTGTCGCGCAAAGATGGCAAAGAGCATGATCCGGTGAAACTGCGCAAGGACATTCCGGGTCAATAAACCCAGGAAGCGCGTTTCAAGCAAGGGCCCTTCGGGGCCCTTTTTCGTGTCTGCCCGGCGGGTATGCAGTTTCTTGTGCCGGCCTCTTCGCGGGTAAACCCGCGCCCACAGGCCGCCAACGATCCCGGTGGGAGCGGGTTTACCCGCGAAGAGGCCAGCAGGGCAATCATTCATGACCGGTTGTTTCAAATCGCCGACAGCCATGCGAAGCTGGCAAGCGCTGCACAAAACAACTAAAGCTTTGAGTGGGCACTGAAATTTTACGAAACGCCCACGCTCCACTTATTGGCCCACCTGGGCCATTGGCAACAGGGGGCTTCGCCATGCTGACCCTGCTCAACCTGCTCTCGGCCGTGACGCTATTGGTCTGGGGCACACACATCGTGCGTACCGGCATCCTCCGGGTTTTCGGCTCCGACCTGCGCCGCATCATCAGCCAGAACATGAACAAACGCCCCCTGGCGTTCATCGCCGGGATTCTGGTTACCGCCATGGTGCAGAGCAGCAACGCCACCGCGATGCTGGTCACATCCTTCGTCGGCCAAGGCCTGATGGCCATGACACCGGCCTTGGCGATCATGCTTGGCGCCGATGTCGGTACCGCGCTCATGGCCCGGGTGCTGACCTTCGACCTGTCGTGGCTGTCGCCCCTGCTGATTTTCCTGGGTGTGATCTTCTTCCTCTCGCGCAAACAAACCCGCGTCGGCCAGCTGGGGCGCGTAGGGATTGGCCTTGGCTTGATCATCCTGGCCCTGGAGCTGATCGTGCAGGCCGCTGCGCCCATCACCCATGCCCAAGGGGTGAAAGTCCTGTTCGCGTCGTTGACCGGGGACATCTTGCTCGACGCCTTGGTCGGCGCGCTGTTCGCCATGATCTCCTATTCCAGCCTGGCGGCGGTGTTGCTCACCGCGACCCTGGCCGGCGCTGAAGTGATCAGCCTGCCGGTGGCCATCGGCCTGGTGGTGGGTGCCAACATCGGCAGCGGCTTGCTGGCCTTCATCAGCACCAGCATGCAAAACGCCGCCGGGCGACGCGTCGCCCTGGGCAGCCTGCTGTACAAGCTGTTCGGCCTGTTGCTGATCATTCCGGTGCTGCACCCACTGGTGGAGTGGATGGACACCTTGAGCTTCAGCCCTCAGGAGCTAGTGATCGGGTTCCACCTGCTCTACAACACCCTGCGCTGCCTGCTCATGCTGCCAACCGTCAAACCCATGGGCCGGCTGTGCAACTTCTTGCTGCCCGAACGCGAAAACGGCAATGGCCAAGTACGCCCACGCCACCTTGATGCCTCAGCGCTGGAAACGCCCAGCCTGGCACTGGCCAACGCGGCCCGCGAAACCCTGCGTCTGGGCGACATCGTCGACAGCCTGCTCGAAGCCATGCTTGGGGCCTTGCGCGGCACGCAAACCGCCCTGCCACAGCAGGTCCGCGCCTTGGCCGAGGACGCCGAGGCCCTGTACAGCGCCATCAAACTGTACCTGGCGCAGATGACGCGGGAGGACCTCAGCGAGCGCGATAACCGGCGCTGGGCCGAAATCATCGAGTTGGCGATCAACCTCAAGCTGGCCTGCGACCTGGTCGAACGCATGCTGCGCAAAGTCCAGCAGCAGAAAACCAGCCAGCGCCGCGCGTTTTCCCAGGTCGGCCTGGAGGAATTGACCGGCCTGCAGGAGCAGTTGCTGTCGAATCTACGCCTAGGCCTGTCAGTATTCCTCAGCGCCGACCCCGAGAGCGCGCAGCTGTTGCTGCGTGAAAAACGCCGGTTTCGTGCGCAGGAACGGCGCCTTGCCCACGCCCATGTCAGTCGCCTGCAACGTAAGGTGGTGCAAAGTATCGAGACCAGTTCGCTACACTTGGAGCTGATCGCAGACATGAAGCGGTTGAACTCTTTGTTCTGCAGCAGTGCCTATGTGGTACTCGGTGGCTCGGACACGGGCGGGCTAATGCTCGACAGCGTGCCGGACGAAGCCCGCTTGCCGTGATTTCGCCAACCAGGAGATCCAAGCTCGCCCATGCGTTGCCTGATGTTCGTTTGCCTACTGATCTGCAGCCTGCCCACGCTCGCCCTCGACCGCTCGCGGGTTGAAGGCTACCTGCTGCCCAACGGGCTGCAGGTCATCCTCAAGAACGGCTACGAACGTGACCACGTGGCCATCCGCCTGGTGGTGGGGGTCGGCCTGGATGACTTCGACTGCGAGCAGAAAGAGCTGCCGCACTTGCTCGAGCACTTGCTGTTCAGCGGCATCGACGAAACGGGCGAGGGCGGCCTGGAAGAGCGCCTGCAAGCCCTGGGCGGCGAGTGGAATGCCTACACCAGCAGCGCCGATACCACCTTCGTGATCGAAGCGCCGGCGCGCAACCAGCGCAAAGTCCTCGACCTGCTGCTGGCGATAATCCGCGACACCCCAATCGACGCCAAGGCCCTGGCCACGGCGAAAAGGATCATCGAGCGCGAAGATGGCGGCCACTATGGCCACCTGCAGCGCTGGCTCGACCGCCAGGACATCGGCCACCCCGCCAGTGACCAGTTGGCCACCGAGCTGGGCCTCAAGTGCGCCGAGCGCTCGAACATCGACGACATGACCCTGGAACAGGTGCAGGCCCTGCGCGACCGCTGGTACGCCGCCAACAACATGACCCTGATCCTGGTCGGCGGCCTCGACCGCCTGCTGCCGGCCTACCTGGAGCGGACCTTTGGCGAGCTGCCTGCCACCGAGCCGGAAGAGCGCCGCAACCTCGAGAGCATCAGCCAGCAGGCCGACCAACGCCGCGACCTGACCCGCGGCTGGCTGGGCGACAGCGTCAAGTTGCATTGGCTGTTCATCGAGCCGGTGCTGGACAACGACCACCAGCCTACGCTCGACCTGCTGTCACGCTATCTGGAATGGGCACTGTACGACCAGTTGCGCCTGCGCAATGGGCTGTCCTACGGCCCATCGGTGCAGCGCGAAAGCTTCGGCGACAGTGGCATGCTCAGCCTTAACGCCGACCTGGAACGCGACGACATCGACAAGGCGGTCAAGGTGATGCAGGGCTTGTTCGACCACCTGCGCAAGGAAGGCCTAGACCCGGACACCTTCGCCCGCATCAAGGACGCCAGCGTTGCCCGGGAAAGCTGGAGCACCCAAGGCAACAGTGCCTTGGCCGACTATTACTGGGGCGCGTTGAACGACTACACCGACGGCCGCTTTGCCAACCCGGTGCGCAAGTTGCGCCAGGTCAGCCTGGCACAGGCCAATGAGGCGCTGAAGGAATTGCTCAAGGACCCGGGTTACCTGCGCATCGAGAAACCGCTGCTGGGTTATGACGAGCTGTACGGGCTGATCGCTCTGCTGCTGGGGCTGATCCTGGCGGCAGGGTTGCTGCGCTGGCGCCGGCAAACCCCGCAACCACCGAGCGGTGCTACACGGCAGAAGTGATTCGGCGGTATCCTTTAGCCAGTACCGGCCTGTTCGCGGGCCCGCTCCCACAGCGGTAGACATTGCCCCTGTGGGAACGGGTTTGCCTGCGAAGCGCCCGGCACAGCCACCCTATCTCTCCTGTTGTAGACCCATGCCCCCAATTCCCCGCTTCGTCCAGCGCGTCATCGAACTGCTTAAACGCTACCCCGGCATCATTGCGCTTGGGGGGTTCCTCTCTGGCATCGGCAGCTTCATCCTGGTCGACCGCCAGGCCGGCCTTGCCAGCTGGGTAGCCGTCCTGATGCTGGTCAGCTGGGTCTGGCTGATGCTGGAAAACACCCTTACCGGCCTGTTCGCCCGCACCTTCAACCGCGAAATCCCGCAGCCCTTGCTGCGCTACGCGACGCAGATGATCCACCAGGAAACCCTGTTCTTCGTCCTGCCGTTCTTCTTCATCACCACCACCTGGAACAGCGGCCAACTGGTGTTCACCGGCTTGCTGGGCGCTGCCGGGCTGATTTCGATCGTCGACCCGCTGTACTACAAGTGGCTGGCCCCACGCCGCTGGCTGTTCCTCGCGCTGCACACCCTGACTTTGTTCGCAGCATTGCTGACCGCGCTGCCCATCATTTTGCACCTGACCACCGCCCAGAGCTTCAAGCTGGCGTTGATCATCGCCATGGCCCTGTCATTCCCCAGCCTGGCCAGCAGCTTCCCGGTGAATACCTGGCGGCGTGGCGTGGCCCTGGTGCTGGTGACGCTGTCGGTCGGGGCCGGAGGCTGGTTGCTCCGCTCCTGGGTACCACCGGCGACGCTGTGGATGACCGAAGTGGCCGTCAGTACCGAAGTGCTCAACCGCCAGCCCGGCAAGTCGCTGGACGAGATCGCTGCCAGCCGCATCAAGAGCAGCGGGTTGTATGCGTACACCTCGATCAACGCACCACGAGGCCTGAACGAGCGGATCTATCACGTGTGGCAAAAGGACGGTACCGAAGTCGACCGTATTGCCCTGGACATCCACGGTGGGCGCAAGGAAGGCTACCGCGCCTGGACCCACAAGCAGAACTTCCCGCCTAACCCGGTGGGCAAATGGCAGGTGAGGGTGCTGACCGAAGACGGGCAGGTGATTGGCGTGCTGCGCTTCAAGGTGGTCGACGACGCTGCGGCGAAGTGATGGTTGGGGCTGCTTCGCGGGCTTGTCGGGGCACCGAACCGCTGCGATGGGCCGCAAAGCGGCCCCCAGCTCCCACACTCAGCACATAATCAACAAACCAGCCCATGCCCTCTGCGCTATGATCAGCCCCTAAGCCTTAGCGCCGAGTCAGTTGCATGGAGCCTATGACCACCCCCCCCAGCGCCACCTTGGACACCAACCAGCACCCCGCCTGCCTGCGCATTGCCGGTGATTGGACCCTGGCCCACTACGCCAGCCTCAAGCGCGAAAGCGACCAGTTGCGCACGCAATGCAGCAGCGACACCGTTGCCGACCTCAGCCAACTGGGCCGCCTCGACACCGCCGGCGCCTCGCTGCTGGCCGAACTGCTCGGCTCCGAGCGCCTGTCCCATTGCACCGACAGCCTGCCCGACGCCAGCCGCGCCCTGCTGAAGAACGTCTACTGTTCCGTCCAGGACTACTGCATCCCGGTCAAGGAAGCAGAATGCCCGGTGCTGCTGTTGCTGCTGGAGCGCATCGGCCGTGCCGTCAATACCCTCTGGCAAGACACCCGGCAATTGCTCGGCTTCGTCGGCCTGATTCTGGAAACCCTGCTGCGAAGGGCCTTCCAGCCGCACCGCTGGCGGCTTACCCCGGTGGTCGCTCACATCGAGCAGACTGGCCTGGACGCCGCCCCCATCGTGGCCTTGCTGACCTTCCTGGTAGGCGCGGTGGTGGCGTTTCTCGGCGCCACGGTGCTGGCTGCCTTCGGCGCGACCATCTTTACCGTCGACCTGGTGGCGTTCTCGTTCCTGCGTGAATTCGCTGTGCTGTTGACCGCCATCCTCATGGCCGGCCGCACAGCCAGTGCCTTCACCGCGCAGATCGGCTCGATGAAGGCCAACGAAGAAATCGACGCCATCCGCACCCTGGGCCTGAACCCGATGGAGCTGCTGGTCGTGCCCCGGGTGTTGGCCCTGCTGATCTCGTTGCCGCTGCTGACCTTCCTCGCGATGATCTGTGGCATCGTCGGCGGCGCGGTGGTCTGCGCACTGTCGCTGGACATCTCACCGGCCATGTTCCTGTCGCTGCTGCAGACTGACATCGGTGTGCAGCACTTCCTAGTCGGCCTGGCCAAGGCACCGTTTTTCGCCTTCCTGATCGCTGCCATCGGCTGCCTTGAAGGCTTCAAGGTCAGTGGCAGCGCAGAATCCGTGGGGGCACACACCACCTCGGCAGTGGTGCAGTCGATTTTCGTGGTCATCGTGCTGGATGCGGTGGCGGCACTGTTCTTCATGGAGATGGGCTGGTGAGCGGGCGGGAAACAGTCATCGAGGCCCGGGGCATCTGTAACCGCTTCGGCAGCCAGAGCGTGCATGAAAACCTCGACCTGGACCTGTACCGGGGCGAGATCCTGGCCGTTGTCGGCGGCTCGGGTAGCGGTAAATCGGTGCTGCTGCGCAGCATCATTGGCCTGCGCCGGCCCAACGAAGGGCAGATCAAGGTATTCGGCCAGGACCTGGCCGAGCTGCGTGAAGAGCAGCGCTCGTTGGTCGAGCGGCGCTTTGGCGTGCTGTTCCAGAAGGGTGCGCTGTTCTCGTCGCTGACCATCACCGAAAACGTCGCCTTGCCGCTGATCGAGCACGCTGGCTTGTCCCGCGCGGATGCCGAGCACCTGGCCGGGGTCAAGCTGGCCCTGGCCGGGCTGCCGATTTCGGCCGCCGACAAATACCCGGCCTCGCTGTCCGGCGGCATGATCAAGCGCGCAGCGCTGGCACGCGCCTTGGCCCTGGACCCGGACATCCTGTTCCTCGATGAACCCACCGCGGGCCTCGACCCGATCGGCGCCGCCGCGTTCGACCAGTTGATCCTGACCCTGCGCGACGCACTGGGCCTCTCGGTGTTCCTCATCACCCACGACCTGGACACCCTCTACACCATCACCGACCGCATCGCGGTGCTGTCGCAGAAGAAAGTGCTGGTGGCCGGCCCCCTGGCCGAGGTCGAGCAAGCCAACGACCCCTGGATTCAAGAATACTTTCACGGCCCCCGCGGGCGTGCAGCCGAACAGGCCGCCGCCCGCCCGAGGCAGGAGCGCTGAACGATGGAAACCCGAGCACATCATGTCCTCATTGGCCTGGTCACCGTCCTGGTGGTGGCCGGTGCCATGCTGTTCGGCCTGTGGCTGACCAAGTCCAGTGTCGACGATGCCTTCAAGGATTACGAAGTGGTGTTCAATGAAGCCGTCTCGGGCCTGTCCCGGGGTAGCCCGGTGCAGTACAACGGCATCAAGGTCGGCGACGTCTCGACCCTGCGCCTGGACCCCAAAGACCCGCGCCGCGTGCTCGCCCGCGTACGGCTGAGCGGTGACACACCAGTCAAGGAGGACACCCAGGCCAAGCTGACCCTGGCCGGGGTCACCGGCAACTCGTTCATCCAGCTCAGCGGCGGCACGCCCCACAGCCCAGAGCTCAAGGGCAAGGACGGCAAGTTGCCCGTGATCATCGCGTCGCCTTCGCCGATCTCACGCCTGCTCAACGACAGCAGCGACCTGGTGACCAACATCAACCTGCTGCTGCACAACGCCAACCAGATGTTCTCTGACGACAACATTGGCCACCTCAGCAGCACCCTGGCCAACCTCGACAAGACCACCAGTGCCTTCGCCGGCCAGAACGGCGGCATTGCCCAGGCCATCGAGCAACTGGTGCAGGTTGGCAAACAGGCCAGCGCCACCCTGGCCGAAACCCAGGCACTGATGCGCAATGCCAACGGCTTGCTCGGCAGCGAAGGCAAGCAAGCCATCGGCAATGCCGGGCAGGCCATGCAGTCGCTGGCCGACAGCACGGCAACCATCAACCAGCTGCTCAAGAACAACAGTGAGGCCATTGGCGACGGTGCCCAGGGCCTGAACCAGCTAACCCCCGCAATCCGGGAGCTGCGCGAGACCCTCAACGCACTGAAGGGCATTTCCCGGCAACTGGAGGCCGACCCGAGCGGCTACCTGCTCGGACGCGACAACAACAAGGAGTTCCAGCCATGAAACCTTCGCTGCGCCTGTTGGCCCTGGCGGCCGCGATGAGCCTGGCCAGTGCCTGCTCGATACTGCCGCCAAGCGAACCTGTGGACCTCTATCGCCTGCCCGTGAACCAGCCAAGCCGCGTTGCCACGCCGCTGGACTGGTCACTGCGGCTGAACAAACCGCTGGCCAGCGAAGTGCTGGCCGGCCCCCGGATCACAGTGATTCCCCAAGGCGACGTGGTCAGCAGCTACAAGGGCGCACGCTGGAGCGACGCTGTGCCGGTGCTGTTACGCAACCGCCTGCTCGATGGGTTCCAGCGTGACGGCCAGGTGCAGCGCCTGAGCGCCGACGACAGCAACCTGCAGGCCGACTACGAGCTGGCCGGCGAGCTGCAGGCGTTTCAGAGTGAGTACCGCCCGGACGGGGCAGTGGAGGTGGTGATTCGTTACGATGCGCGGCTGGTCCAGGGCCGTAGCCAGCGCATCCTGGCCAGCAAACGGTTCGAAATCCGCCGGCCGTTGGCCGACAAGCAGGTCGCGGCGGTGGTCGCAGGCTTCGGCGCGGCCAGCGACCAGCTGGCAGGGCAGGTGGTGGCCTGGACAGTCGCCCAGGCCGCGCAGGCTCAGCCGAAGAACCAGTAGCAGACGAAGATCGCCGCGACCACCCCGGAGAACTCCGCCAGCAGTGCGCAACCGACCGCGTGGCGCACCCGCTGGATGCCCACCGCACCGAAGTACACCGCCAGCACATAGAACGTGGTCTCGGTGCTGCCCTGGATGGTCGCTGCGACCAGTGCCGGGAAGCTGTCCACGCCTTGCGTCTGCATGGTCTCGATCAGCATCGCCCGCGCGGCGCTACCGGAAAACGGCTTGACCAGGGCGGTGGGCAGGCCTTCGACGAAGCGCGTATCCAGGCCCATCCAGTTCACCGCATGGCGAATGCCATCCAGCGCCAGCTCCAGGGCGCCCGAGGCGCGCAGCACACCCACCGCCACTAGCATGGCCACCAGGTAAGGCAGCAGGTTCTTGGCCACGTCGAAGCCCTCCTTGGCCCCTTCGACAAAGGCTTCGTACACCTTGACCCGCTTCAGCGCACCGATCAGCAGAAACAGCATGATCACGCCAAACAGCGTGAGGTTGCCCAGGATCGACGACAGGCTCGACAGCGCGGCCGCCGACAAGGTACCGAGAAAGGCCATGAAGCAGCCCAACAGCAGCGCACCGGGGATCAGATACGCCAGTACTACCGGGTCCCACAGACGCAGGCGCTGCATGATGGCCACCGACAGCAGGCCGACCAGGGTCGACACGCTGGTGGCCAGCAGGATCGGCAGGAACACCATCGTCGGGTCGGCCGCGCCTTGTTGCGCGCGGTACATGAAGATGGTCACCGGCAACAGGGTCAGCGACGAGGCGTTAAGCACCAGGAACAGGATCTGCGCGTTGCTCGCGGTGGTGCTGCTGGGGTTCAGCTCCTGCAGCGCCCGCATGGCCTTCAGGCCGATCGGCGTGGCCGCGTTGTCCAGGCCCAGGCCATTGGCGGCGAAGTTCATGGTGATCAGGCCCAGGGCAGGGTGGCCCTTGGGTACCTCTGGCATCAACCTGGCGAACAGCGGGCCAAGCACCTTGGCCAGCCACTCGACGATGCCGGCCTTCTCGGCGATTTTCAGAAAGCCCAGCCACAGGGTCAGGGTGCCGAACAGCAGGACCATCACCTCCACCGACAGCTTGGCCATGGCAAAGATACTCTCGACCATCGCCGCGAAGATGCCGGCGTTACCGCCGATCAGCCATTGGGCCAGGGCGGACACGGCCGCCACCAGGAAAAAGCCGAGCCAAAGGCCGTTGAGCATCCGTGTATTCCCCCTGAAAAATGCCCGAATGATAGCGTATCGAGCTGTTCATTAGCGCCAAACGTAGCCCACCCCCCTGTAGGAGCAGCCTTGTGCTGCGAAGAGGCCGGGGCAGGCGCTGAGAACAGGACAGTTGTCACCGGCCTCTTCGCAGCACAAGGCTGCTCCCACAGTGTCCGCACATGCCCTGTGAATAGGGGCATGACGCGGTCGGTGTAGGAGCGGCCTTGCGTCGCGAAAGGGGCGCAAAGCGCCCCCGGCAATCCCACAGGCAATAAAAAGCCCCGACAAGTCGGGGCTTTTTGCTCAACGCATCAGTTTCAGCGTTTGGCGGTCTGGCCAACCACTGCAGCTTCCTGCTTGTCGGCCATCAGCGAGGCGTAGTACTGCTCGCCCTTGGCAGCGTCGTACATGCCTTCCCAGCGTGCGATAACCAGCGCGGCCAGGGCGTTGCCGACCACGTTCAGTGCGGTACGGGCCATGTCCATGATGCGGTCGACACCGGCGATGAAGGCCAGGCCTTCCAGCGGGATGCCCACGCTGCCCAGGGTCGCCAGCAGTACCACGAAGGATACGCCCGGTACACCGGCGATGCCTTTGGAGGTGACCATCAGGGTCAGGACCAGCAACAGCTGCTGGCTCCACGACAGGTCAATGCCGTACAGCTGGGCAATGAAGATTGCCGCGATGCTCTGGTACAGGGTTGAACCATCGAGGTTGAACGAGTAGCCAGTCGGTACCACGAACGAGCAGATCGACTTCGGCGCACCGTACTTCTCCATCTTCTCGATCACCCGTGGCAGCACGGTTTCGGAGCTGGAGGTGGAGTAGGCCAGGATCAGCTCATCTTTCATGATGCGCATGATCTTGATCACCGAGAAGCCGAACACGCGCGCCACCAGGCCCAGCACCATGAAGGCGAAGAAGGCGATGGCGAAGTACACCAGCAGCACCAGTTTGGCCAGCGGCAGCAGCGAGCTGAAGCCGAAGTTGGCGACGGTGACGGCGATCAGGGCGAACACGCCGATCGGGGCGTAGTTCATGATCATGTGGGTGACCTTGAACATGGTCTCCGACACAGCCTGGAAGGTACGCACCAGCGGGTCGCGCAGTTCTGCCTGCAGGCTCGACAGGCCCAGGCCGAACATCACCGAGAAGAAGATGATCGGCAGCATTTCGCCACGCATCAGCGCTGCGAAGATGTTCGACGGGATCAGGTTCAGCAGGGTTTCGATGAACGCGTGCTCATGCTGCACTTCGGCCGCGGTGGCCTGGTACTTGGAGATGTCCACGGTACCCAGGGTGCTCATGTCGATGCCGGCGCCCGGGTGGAACAGGTTGGCCAACACCAGACCGACGACGATGGCGATGGTGGTCACCACTTCGAAGTAGATGATGGTCTTGAGGCCGATGCTGCCCAGTTTCTTCGCGTCGCCAACTCCGGCGATGCCCACGATCAGCGACGAAATCACGATCGGGACGACGATCATCTTGATCAGGCGAATGAAGATGTCACCAGCGGGCTGGAGGACGTTGCTGATCCACCATGCCTTTTCCGCACTGAAATGATTCAGTAGCGCGCCGATTGCAACGCCCAGGACCAGACCGATAACGATCTGCCAGGCGAGGCTCAGTTTTGCCTTCTTCATGTCTTTACCCTTTGTTCTAGTGGTCATGGGCGCCGAACGAAAACGCGCGTAACAGAGCCGTTGGCAACGTCACGGTGAGCGAAAAAGCTTCCGTCCGGCGACCTCATGTAAGGACACCGCGAGCGAGCGACAGGGCGCTCGGGCCAGCGAAAAGGCGGCAACTATTGCGATGGGGAAGGGGGAAATCTAATGCCGGAAACGCATAGCCCATGCCGATACTGCATAACGGTTTGCGCTAAAAATGGCATGTCGCAAGTGCTTGATTTATAACGTTCGGAAACCCGAACAAGACCAAAGCGCCATTTTTGGGCCGATATGGCAGTACGTACGGAAGGGGTTGTATGGCTTGTTCGACAATCCGAATGGCCGAAATGACACTTGCGGCAGCCGCATCGAGGGCGAAAAAAATGTGATGTACGGTCGAGACAAAATGTGTCCCGAAGCCAAAAACACGCAAGAGGGGCCATCGACTGATGACAATGATGAAGGGGTTGATGGCTCCTCGGAAGTCAGGTCGGTGTAGTGTCCCCGATGACACCCCGGACCTGAGGCTTCCGATTCCGCCTTTCCTGACCCGGCCCAATACTGGAGGCACTCCCTGTACCCCTAGGCCACTCCGATCTTGCAACAATCAGAACAGCCCGGCCCCATGGTCATGTGCTGCCCCTCCTCGGGGCGGCGCATCATAGAAGCCTGAACTATAAAAAGGTTCAGCTTCTATTACGTGACAGTGCGTTACCGTTCATCAGCGCTGGCTAAACGCTCAGTACCATTTCGGGTCACGCTTGAGTTGCTCGCGCAACATCGCCTTCATGCCGTCATCCGGCTTGCCAAGCCAGCGGTACTGCGCATGACGGGTAGGCGACTTGTCGCTCGGCAAGCCTTCGGGTACCTCCACGAGCATCCCGTAGGCATCGTCCTTGTCCCAGCTGAACGCCACGATCAGGCGTTTGTAAGTGCAGTTGTCCGCCGTTTCGCACAGGGGGCCGACCAGGTACTGGTCGCCGTCCTCGGTGACTGCCGACATCTGCTCCTGGGCACTGCCGGTGAGGTTGACTACCCAATCGGGCAGCCGTTCCTCGCCCTTGATCGCGTCCTCCCAGGCTTCCCGGTATTCAGGGTCCGAGCCGAGCACTTGGTCGACCCGGACCTGGCCGTCATTGGCCGCCATCGCCCCTGCGCTGCCGCCCAGCAACAAGGCGGCAGCCAGGGCAGTGCAAAGCTTCCTGCTCATCGTCAACCTCGACCACGTCCAAAGAAGAAGGAGGCTACGAACAGGACCAGGAAGACGATGAACAGGATCTTCGCGATACCCGTGGCGGCGCCAGCGATACCACCGAAGCCTAATACGGCGGCGACAATGGCGATAATGAGGAAAGTGATAGCCCAACTCAGCATGGTAGTTCTCCTTTCTTTTTTGAAATCAATCCGGCCCTAGGCGTCCAGGACAGGCTCAGAACACCCAGCGATCCTGGGGTACGACAGCTTCTACGGTGGCCGGCGAGGCGCTGGCGTGGCGCGAAGGCAGCGGGTCGGCTGCCTTGACCAGGGTGCTGGCACGGGTTGCCTGAATCTGCGTCAACAGCGCGGTCTGCGCCGCCACTTGATCCGCCAGACGCGCGGTCTGCCAGCTGTAGTAGAAGAGGCCGGCGGCCAAAGTCATCAGCAGCGCCATGCCGAGAAACAGGAACTGGCGCAAAGGCAGTGCGGCGTTCTGCGAGCGGTTGACGGATTGGCGGTTCATGCCGGCTCCTCCTGCTGTAATTGTTGTTCAAACCTGAACAGGTAATTGCAGCCTGCATGCCAGCCTTTGAATTCAATAAAATTCCTTTAAAATCAAATACTTAAGATAATCACTCATGGCACCGAAGGACGTATCCTGCACGATGCCGTCCCTGGCGTCGTGCGAATTGCACGATCAGCCCTCGACCTTGGTCGCGACCTTGAGCAGGTCGGCGTCCACACCGCGCACGCCGATGATCTGGCGGGCAATCTCCACGGCGATGGTTTTCTGCTCGCTGCTGACCACCTCTCCCGACAGCCGAACCAGGCCCTCTTGGCTGGCCACCTTGAGGTTCAGGCCATCGAGGTTGCGGCTGAAACGGAAGCTGTTCTGGATCTTGTCGACGATCCAGCTATCGCTGGGTTGCGGCCCGGTCGGTGCACCCACTGGGTTCTCGCGTGCCTTGGCCATGGCGGCGGTGTCCAGACTGACCAGGTTGTTGACCAGGTGCACGCCGTCGGTGCTCCGCGCCACCACCCCGGCCAGCTCCTTGGCCTCTGCACTGTCGACCCTGCCGCGAAGCGTCACCACGCCTTCGCTGCTTTGCACCTCGATAGGCGCTTTCTCGGTAGTGCGGCTCCACAGCAGACGTGCCCTGATCACGGCTGCCAACGTTGCATCCTCCAGCCGCTGTGCATAAGCCCGCAGTTCCAGCGGGCGCTCCACCAGTTGGGCATTGACCTTCAACTGATTGTCGACCTGTTCGATGCCGCGGGTGGCCAGGGCGACATGCTCGGCCAACTGGCGTTCGACGTCGTTCTCGACCTCACCGGTCAGCCGCGCCTGCTGGCCGTCCACCTCGACATCGATGCGAAACGGGTTGAGCATGCGGTTGAGCGATAACGCGGTTTGCAGCGAGCCCTCCAGGCGGGCGTCCTGCACAGGGTCAGCGAATGCCGGGGTCAATACCGGCAGCAAGGTGGCCGCCAACACGGCCAGTCGTGGGGAAAAGGGCATGGCTGTGCCTCCTTTGTTGGCAAAAACAGAAAATAGTCGCAACCAATGTGCCAGCGCGCAGCTCTAAGCAAATCATCGAGATATCGCGGTTTTCGGGCTTACTTTGGCCATTGGCTAGCATGCAAAGGACAGAATCCTTCAGAATTGACCATGCAACTTGCCCGATTTTTCCCACACTAATTGAAGATCTATCCTAAGGAGCGCAGGAAATGGAATCAGCCCAGGACAACCAAGGCCGCATTCTGCTGGTGGATGACGAGTCCGCGATCCTGCGCACCTTCCGCTACTGCCTCGAAGACGAAGGCTATAGCGTGGCCACCGCCAACAGTGCTGCCCAGGCCGAAACCTTGTTGCAACGCCAGGTGTTCGACCTGTGCTTCCTCGACCTGCGCCTGGGCGAGGACAACGGCCTCGATGTACTGGCGCAGATGCGCATCCAGGCCCCCTGGATGCGGGTGGTGATCGTGACCGCGCATTCGGCAATCGACACCGCGGTGGATGCCATCCAGGCAGGGGCGGCCGATTACCTGGTCAAGCCCTGCAGCCCAGACCAGCTGCGCCTGGCCACCGCCAAACAGCTGGAAGTGCGCCAACTGTCGGCACGCCTCGAAGCCCTTGAAGGCGAGGTGCGCAAACCCAAGGACGGCCTCGACTCGCACAGCCCGGCCATGATGGTGGTGCTGGAAACGGCGCGTCAGGTTGCAACCACCGATGCCAACATCCTCATCCTGGGCGAGTCCGGCACCGGTAAGGGCGAGCTGGCCCGCGCCATTCATGGCTGGAGCAAGCGCGCGCGCAAAGCCTGCGTCACCATCAACTGCCCTTCGCTGAATGCCGAACTCATGGAAAGCGAGCTGTTCGGCCATACCCGCGGCGCCTTCACCGGTGCCAGCGAGAGCACCCTTGGCCGGGTCAGCCAGGCCGACGGAGGCACGTTGTTCCTGGATGAAATCGGTGATTTCCCACTGACCTTGCAGCCTAAGCTGCTGCGCTTTATCCAGGACAAGGAGTACGAGCGCGTGGGTGACCCGGTCACCCGGCGCGCCGATGTGCGCATTCTGGCTGCCACCAACCTCAACCTCGAGGAGATGGTGCGCGAAAGCCGCTTCCGCGAAGACCTGCTGTACCGCCTGAACGTGATCACCTTGCACCTGCCGCCCCTGCGCGAGCGCAGCGAAGACATCCTGACCCTGGCCGATCGTTTTCTGGCACGCTTCGTCAAGGAATACTCCCGGCCCGCCCGCGGCTTCAGCGACGAAGCCCGTGCAGCCCTGCTCAACTACCGCTGGCCTGGCAACATCCGTGAACTGCGCAACGTGGTCGAGCGCGCCAGCATCATCTGCCCGCAGGAGCGTGTCGAAATCAGCCACCTGGGCATGGGCGAACAACCGGCCGGCAACGCACCACGGGTTGGCGCGGCATTGAGCCTGGATGAACTGGAGCGCGCCCACATCGGCGCGGTGCTGGCTGCCAGCGATACCCTTGACCAGGCCGCCAAAACCCTGGGCATCGATGCCTCGACCCTGTATCGCAAACGTAAGCAGTACAACCTATGAAGTGGCAGATGAAGCTGCGCACGCGGCTTTTCCTCAGTATTTCGGCGCTGGTCACGGTGGCCTTGCTCGGCCTGATGCTGGGCCTGGTGAGCGTGCTGCAGATGGCCTCGGTGCAACAGCAGCTCGTGCGTGACACCACCCACGCCCTGGAAGTGGGGCTGAAGTTGCGGCAGAACCTCGGCGAACAGCTGACCCTGATCCTTGACGAAGACACCGCGCCGCAAAGCCTGCAAGTGCTGCAAGACAACTTCCAGTCACTGCTCAACCAAGGGCTTGAACAAGGCGGCGAACGCACCGGCTTCAGCAAGGCCAGCAGCAACTACCAGACCTTCCTCGAAGCCTACCGCGACAGCCCCGCACCGGCGCGCAGCATGGGTATGGACCAGCCCCTGGGGGCTGCCTTCAACCAAGTGCGCACCGACCTCATCGACGCCCACAAGCAAGCGTTGGATCACATTACCCGCAGCGAGGAACATACCCGCGATCGCGCCTTGATGGTCAGCGGCGTCCTCGGCCTGATGGGCCTGGTGATCCTGGTGCTGGGTTTCATCACGGCGCACAACATCGCGCGACGCTTCGGCCAACCCATCGAGGCCTTGGCCAAGGCGGCCGATCAACTCGGCAAGGGCGACTTCGACGTGACACTGCCGGTTACCCAGGCGATCGAGCTGAACCAACTGACCCGCCGCTTCGGGCTCATGGCCGACGCCTTGCGCAAGCACCAAGCAACCAACGTCGATGAACTGCTGGCCGGGCAGCAACGCCTGCAGGCCGTGCTCGACAGCATTGACGATGGCCTGCTGATCATTGACCGCCAAGGCCGCCTGGAACACCTTAACCCCGTGGCGCAGCGCCAGCTGGGCTGGAGCGACAGCCGCCTTGGCAACACCCTGGCCGAAGCCTTGCAGCGCCCGGAGCTGGAGCAACAGCTACGCCAGGTGCTGCGCGGTGGCAGCCTAGATCGTCCACCCGACGACCTGAATATCGACGTCGATGAAGAAACCCGCCTGCTGACCTACAGCCTGACACCGGTCAGCCACCCGCAGGGGCCGATCCTGGGTGCGGTAATGGTGCTGCACGATGTCACCGAACAACGGGCCTTCGAGCGCGTACGCAGCGAGTTCGTGCTGCGTGCCTCGCACGAGCTGCGCACCCCGGTCACGGGCATGCACATGGCGTTCGGCCTGCTGCGTGAGCGGGTGAAGTTCCCGCCCGAGGCACGCGAGTACGACCTGCTCGAGACCATCGGCGAGGAAATGCAGCGGCTGACCCAACTGATCAACGACCTGCTCAATTTCTCCCGCTACCAGAGCGGCTTGCAGAAGCTCGACCTCGCCCCCTGCGCCATCGATGAGCTGCTGGAACGCGCGCAGCTACGTTTTACCGAGCAGGCCGCGCACAAGCAGATCGAATTGATCAAAGAGCTGGAACTGCCGCTGCCACGCATTCAGGCCGACATCGCCCAGCTCGACCGGGTGCTGGACAACCTGCTGCACAACGCCGTCCGCCATACCCCCAGCGGCGGCCGTATACGGCTTCACGCCAGGCGGCATGCGGAGCGGGTGATCATCAGTGTCGAAGACAACGGCGAGGGCATCGCCTATGGGCAGCAAGGGCGCATCTTCGAGCCCTTTGTGCAGGTAGGGCGTAAAAAGGGTGGCGCGGGGCTTGGCCTGGCGTTGTGCAAAGAAATCGTGCAACTGCACGGCGGCAGAATGGGCGTGTTTTCCCGGCCGGGGCAGGGTACTCAGTTCTACATGGCACTGCCGGTTTAACGACAGGGTTTGCCCTCAAGACTCATCGGTACCCCGCCGCGCCGGCACCGCCCGCCACCCGCGGGTCACCAGCTCGGCAAATTGACGGGCGTTCAACGGCCGGGCGAACAACCAGCCCTGGCCGTAATTGACCCCTTCACTGTTGAGCAACACCGCCTGGTCTTCGCATTCGATGCCTTCGGCAATCACCCGCAGGTGCAGGTCGTGGGCCATGCGAATGATGTGCGGGGCCACACCGCTGCTGGCGGCGTCGTGCCCCAAGGCATCAATGAAGGCCTTGTCGATCTTCAGGCAGTCCACGGGCAGCGTCTGCAGGTAGGCGAGGCTGCAATAACCCGTGCCAAAATCGTCGATCAATACTTGGTGGCCCACCGCACGCAGGGCCTGCAGGTTGTCGCGCGCCACCACCACGTCGATCAGGCCGCGCTCGGTCACCTCGAAGGCGATCTGGCTGGCCGCCACCCGATGCAAGGCCAAAAGCCGCGCCGCCACCCGACCAATGCGCGGGACCATCACATCGCACGCCGCAAGGTTTACCGAGATGTACAGGTTGCGGTGCGAACGCAGCAACTGGCCCAACTGCTCAAGCACCCGCTGCAAGACAAAGTCAGTGATCTGGCGGATCTGCCCGGTATTTTCGGCCAACGGAATGAACAGGTCCGGGCTGGTCAAAGTGCCGTCCGGGCGGCGCCAGCGCACCAGGGCCTCGGCACCGACACAACGCCGTGTGTCGAGCTCGATGATCGGCTGGTAAAGCACCTGCAGTTCGCCCCGGCGCAGTGCGTTCTGCAGCTCCGAGCTCATCGAGCGGCGCTGCAGAATCAGCTGCAACACCAGCCAGCCAATGCAGCAGGCGGCCAGCACGCTGCCCGGGAACAGCAGCCAGAGCATGCCGTTCATGCGCAGGGGCAGGCTGGCGCGTGGCGCAATCAGCACCAGTTGGTAATCTGGCGATTTGGTCGGCATGCGGTAGATGAGGCGGTCGCTCAATTCGAGCAACGACTTGTGGCTGGCCGACCAGGCCGAGGGTGGTGGCCACACCTGCGGCGGGCCTAGTACCGGGATGGCCCGGGTACCGTTGTCCAGCACCACCACCAGGCTGCCACCGGGCGGCAGGTCGACAACATCGGTCAGGTGCCCACGCGATGTGGACACCACGAAATTGCCACGCCCCAGCATCAGGGCCGCCAGGTTTTCGTCGGGCTCGATCGTGGTGTTCAACCAGTAGCTGTAGGTCGGCCCCTTGATGTCGGGCGCGCGCAATGGCTCGAAGGCCCGTTCATCCCCCCGGTTGGAGCAGGCCACATGGGCATCGACATAAGCGGCTTCATAAATGAAGCGCGAACTCAGGCCCACCTGCTGCAATGCCGCCAGCATCTCTGGGCTGCAGCCGCGCAAGGGCTGCGCCTGCAGGGTGTCGACCCCTTCACGAAGCTGGCCAAATACCTGCTCGAGGCGATCGAGAAAGCGCTCACCCTGCGCATTCATCTGTTCGCTCTCGCTTTGCTTCATCTGCTGCAGGGCAATCCCGATGCTGGCGGTGAGCAACAGTGCGGCGCTGGCCAGTGCTGCCAGTGAGGCCAGCATCCAGGGACGGTAAAAAATTTGGCGCAGCGTGGCAATGAGGGCTGACATCAAGGGCATCCAGTTGATTACCAAGGTATAGCAACTGAATCGAGAATCATCCTCGCCGTTGGGCGATTAACGGGTTAAGGGCTGCTGCGCAGCCCATTCCACCTGCATCAACGCATGCGGTTGAGCACTTGCAGCATCGCGGCCGTCTGGGCATCGGGCATGCCATCGAAGCGTTGTGGGCGAAAGCGCATCTGGAACGCCGCGATCACATGCCGGGTGGCCACGTCGAGTTCGCCGGTTTGCGCGATGGCATAACCAAACCGCGCCAACTCCTGCTGGTACCAGCTCACGCTCGGCGGGTTGACGCTGAAGAAGGCTTGTTGCCGCGCCACTGCGTTAGGCTCGGGCCAGATACCGATACCGGCATCGGCCAGGCGCTTCCACGGGAACAACGGGCCTGGGTCGAGCTTGCGCAACGGCGCGATATCGCTGTGGCCAACGATATGCCGGGGGTCGATGTTGTTGCGTTTGACGATGTCCTTGAGCAGCGCGATCAAGGCCTGAACCTGGGCTTCGCTGTAGGGGTGCCAGACTCGGCCATTCGGCGTATCGGTGAACCCTGGGTTGACGATTTCGATGCCGATCGAGGTCGAATTCAACCAAGTGCGCCCTTGCCATTGGCTGTCACCGGCGTGCCAGGCGCGGCGGCTTTCATCCACCAGCTGATAGACCGTGGCCGGGCCATCGCCGATCAGGTAGTGGCTACTGACCTCGCCATGGGTCAGTAGCGCCAATGAGCGCTCGAGCGAGGCATTGGTGTAGTGCAGGACGACAAACTGGATGCGCTCGTCCTGGTTGGCCGACGGGTGGCTGCGGTCGATGCGCAGGCCCGTCGAGCAACCCGCAACAGCAACCAGCAAGCAGGTGAGCAGTGTTTTTTTAACGGTGGAAAGCACGTCGGCGGCCTCAGCGTGTAAGCGCTACAGTATAACGTGCTCTGAATGGCCTGTGCTCGCCGTGAGTCAGTGCCGGCCCTTACCCCTGCTCGACACGGTTGCGCCCCAAGTCCTTGGCACGGTACAGCGCAGTGTCGGCGCGCTTGAGTACCTGGTCGGCGCGCTCGCCGGAGCGGAATGCACCCAAGCCAATGGAGGCGGTGATCACCACGCGCTCGCCCTTGAAGTGGAACGGGCAGGCTTCGATGGTCGCACGCAGTAACTCTGCCATCTGCGCGGCCGCGGCGGGTGATGTCTGCGGGAACAGCAGGACGAACTCCTCACCGCCAAAGCGGGCGATGAAGTCGCGCCCGCGCAGGCGCTTGCGCAGCTGGTCAGCGACGATCTTCAGTACCTTGTCACCCGCCAGGTGCCCATAGTTGTCGTTGATGCGCTTGAAGTGGTCCAGGTCGAGGATCGCCATGGCCAAGTGGCCGCCGTTTTCATGCCAGTCGAGCATCTCGCGTTCCAGGTGCTCGCTCCAGGCCGCGCGATTGGGCAGGCCGGTCAGCGGGTCGAGCAAGGCCTTTTGCCGCTGCTCTTCAAGGTGTTCGCGATAGCCAAGCGCCTCGTGCTCCATGTTCGCCACGCGCTCGGACAGGCCCTGCAGGCGACCGGCAAGTTCCTGCTCGCGGCGATCACGCTCGTGCTTGTGCTCGTCCATGGTCACCAGCAAGCCCTCGAGCCGGTTTTCCAGGATGTGCTTGAGGCTGTCCACGTCGGCGGCGCCCTTAACACTGCTCTGCAGCCCATCGACCTGCTGGCGCAACTGGGTATCCAGCGCCTCGGCGGCGGTGCTGTTGTCGGCATGCCCGGCGCTGGCTTCGTGCAGGTGGCTCTGGAAGCTTTCCAGGCGCTCGTTGAGCTGCTGCAGGTAGGTCTCGAATTCGTGCTGGCCGCTGTCGGTGATCGCCAGCATCAGCACCGCCAAGTCGTCGAGCACCGGGATCAGTTCGTACCAGTTCAGCCCCCGCGCCACCCGCTCGCGCATTTCCAGGGCCTGGGCCTTGTGCCGCTCGGGCAGGCTGAGGTCGTCAAGCAGGCCGATCAGGGTCTGCTCGATATGGGCGGCCACTTGACTGTAGGGCGGCTCTACCGCGTAGGGCAGGGCATAGGGGCCATCTTCACCGAAGGTTTCTTCCAGCGTCTGCGGCGGTGTGGCCTCTGGCGTGGGTTGGCTGAGGGCTGGCTCTGGCGCTGGCGCCTCATCCGGCACAGGCTCGGGTTGTGGCGCGTTCGGCACGTCTACGGTTTCGATCAGCGCCGGCCCTTCCAGCTCCGCTACCAAGGCTGGCTCGGCGAGTGCTGGGGGTGCCAGGGGCAGCAGTGCGTCTACATCCTCGGGCTGCGGGTCTTCGGCAATGCGCTGAACGGGGGCGGCAACCGGCGGCGCCACGGCCTCAGCCATTGCCGCAACAGGCGCCGCCGCCAGTGCAACTTCTACGTCGTCGGGCTGCTCGCTGTCACGACCACCAAACAAGCGCTGCAAAAAGCCTGGCTGCTCTTCTTCAGGCTTGCCCAACGCATCCAGCGCGCGACCTTGCAGGCCACTCAGTTCACCCAGCAACGGGGGCAGCTCACGCGACTGGGCAACCCCGCCGTCGAGTTTCTTCGCCAGTTTTTTCAGCGGCCGCGAAATGTCGCTTGGCAGGGGCAAGCCTTGCAGCTGAGTGACCAGCGCTGTCAGCGCATCGCTGACCTGGTTCATGCGGGTTTCCCGGCGTTGCTCGGAATCCAGCACGGCTTTTTCCAGGCGCGGAATCAGCCCGGCAAGGCCAGCGTCCATGTTGTCGCTGCGGATGACCTCGCGCATTTCCTTCATGCACTGGTCCACCACCTTGTCACTGCCTTCGGCAGCCAGGGTGCTGCGCACCAGCCCACGACGCAACAGGTCGAGACGTGCGTCCCAACGGCGTTCAAGCTTCTCTTGCTGCTCGATGCTCTTAAGGTATTTCTCTTTCCAGCGCTCAGCGTCGTCAGTCATGCCCGGGCCCGCAAACGGTGATGGCAATTAGCTCAAAACCGGCAGCGTATCCACAGTCAATGCATCAGGCAATCGAATCTCGACGGCAACGGGAAGGTGATCGGAAATTGGCTGCGCCAGCACCTCGACGCGCTCTAGGGTGAGGCTGGGGCTGAGCAGGATATGGTCCAGGCAACGCTGCGGTCGCCAACTGGGGAAGGTGGCCTCGACTTGCGGGGCAACCAGGCCCAGATCGCGCAGGGGGGAGTGCTCCAGCAGGTCGGTGGCATGGGTGTTCATGTCGCCCATCAACACCTGATGGCGGTAGCCGCCAATCAGCTCGCGAATGTAGCCAAGCTGCAGGGCGCGGGTTTTGGCGCCAAGCGCAAGGTGCATCATCACCACGATCAGCGCATCTTCACCCTCGCCGAAACGCACCAGAATGGCACCGCGACCGGCCGGGCCGGGCAGGGGGTGGTCTTCGAGGTGTTGCGGCTTAAGGCGGCTGAGCACGCCGTTGCTGTGCTGGGCGAAGCGCCCGAGGTTGCGGTTGAGCTGCTGGTACCAGTAAGGGAAGGCGCCCAGTTGGGCCAGGTGTTCGACCTGGTTGATGTAGCCTGAACGCAGGCTGCCGCCATCGGCTTCCTGCAAGGCCACCAGGTCGAAGTCACTGAGCAGCTTGCCGATTTTTTGCAGGTTGCCGGCACGCCCGGTGTGCGGCAGCAGGTGCTGCCAGCTGCGGGTCAGGTAATGCCGGTAGCGCTCAGTGCTGATGCCGACCTGGATATTGAAACTCAGCAGCCGCAGGCGCCCATCCTCTGGCAGGCCGGGCGCCTGCAGGTGATGTTCGTTGACCTGCGGCTGGTGCAGGCCAATGCCACGCGTGCTTCGGAAGCGGGGCATGGGTACGCCGCTTACTTAGCGGCGCGCTCCTTGGCGATCAGCTGGTCGGCGACATTCAGCACGCCCTCTGGCCCGCCTGCAGTGCCCAGGTCGAAGCGGTACTTGCCGTTGACGACCATGCTCGGTACGCCGGTGATTTCGTACTTCTTCGCCAGTTCCTTGGCCTGGTTGACCTGGCCTTTGATGGCGAAGGAGTTGAAGGTGGCAAGGAACTTGTCCTTGTCGACGCCTTGGGTGGCGAGGAAGTCGGCCATGTCCTGAGGGTCGGTCAGGCGCTTTTTCTGGTTCTGGATGGCGTCGAAGACGGCGGCATGCACCTTGTGCTCGACGCCCATGGCTTCGAGGGTCAGGAACATCTGGCCGTGAGCGTCCCACGGGCCACCGAACATGGCCGGCACGCGCTTGAAGTTGACGTCTTTCGGCAGTTTTTCAGCCCACGGGTTGATTACCGGCTCGAAGTGGTAGCAGTGAGGGCAGCCGTACCAGAACAGCTCGACCACTTCGATCTTGCCAGGCACGGAAACCGGAACAGGGTTGCTCAGCTCAAGATATTCCTTGCCGGCAACAGGCTCGGCGGCCTGTACGGCGGTCATACCGAATACGCTGGCGGCGACCAGCGCAGCGCTGAGAATCAGTTTACGCATGCTTTACTCCTGAGCATTCATGGGTCGCCTCGACGCGACCTGTGTTGAGACAGGCCGGGCCAGGCCCGAGTTCTGTAGTGTAACGGCTGCGGACGTAAAAAAGGGCGGTCCGGCCGCCCTTTCATCTTTGGCTTACAACATTAACCCAATGTTAATACGCCAGCCTCTTCGCGGGTTTGCCCGCGAAGAACTCGCCATTTACCTCAGTGCAGACCCTGGATGTAGCTGGCCAACGCTTCGATATCGTGGTTGCTCAGCTTGCCCGCGATGGTACGCATGGTCATGGCATCGCCATCGTTGGTACGCACGCCTTCACGGAACTCGGTCAGCTGCTTGGTCACGTATTGCGAGTGCTGCCCGCCCAGGTGCGGGAAGCCCGCCAAGGCGATACCTGCGCCGTTCGGCGAGTGGCAGCCGGTACAGGCGGGCATGCCTTTTTCCAGGTCGCCGCCATTGAACAAGGCGCGGCCGCGTTCGACGAGCTTGGGGTCGGCCGCCCCGACGCTACCTTTTTGGCTGGCAAAGTACGCCGCGATATCGGCCAGGTCCTGGTCACTGAAGGCAGCCAGCATGCCAGTCATCTCCAGCACGGTGCGCTTGCCGGACTTGATATCGTGCAGTTGTTTTTCGAGGTAACGCTGGCCCTGGCCTGCCAGTTTCGGGAAGTTCGGTGCCAGGCTATTGCCGTCGGGGTTGTGGCAGGCACCACAGACGGCCGTCTTGGCCTGGCCGGCGGCGGCATCGCCTTTGATAGGTTCCGCAGCAATGGCCGCACCTGCGACACCCATGGTCAACAGCAGACTCACGACTAGTTTGTTCATCAGCTAATCCAACACGGCTAAGGGTGAAATGTTATGTATCGGGACTGCCGCTCATCCAAAGGATGACCAAACGGTAGTCCTCGGCACTGCAGTCCATGCACAATCCACGCGGCGGCATAGCCTTGAAACCCTGGGTCACATGCCTCACGAGTACATCCACACCTTGCGCCAGCCTTGGTTCCCATGCTGCCCGGTCACCCCGCTGGGGGGCCTGTGGCAACTGACCGGTGTGACAGGCCGCACACGTGCGGTTGTACAACACCTCGGGATCCTGTGTAGCCTGTGCGCTGAAAAACGGCAGGAACATACCGACAGCAAGCAGCCATTTCGCCATGCGGAACGACCTTCAGGGTTGGGGGCCGCGCTGCGTTCTGATGCGCGAGCTATTGTTCGACACCCCATGCTCGCTCTCCTTCGCTGGGAGAATGAGCACACAAAAACTGGGGCATTATATACTTCCGCCATCCAAACGGAAACGACACCGCTTGCCAGGCTCGAGCCTTTAGAGTCAGGCAACACCCACATCGGATATCCCATGCAAGTCAAGAACCCCATCCTCGGCCTCTGCCAGAAAGCCACATTCGCCCTCAGCGCAGCCAAGGTCGAACAATGCCCGGACGACCAGGGTTACGAGGTGGCTTTCGCCGGCCGTTCCAACGCCGGCAAATCCAGCGCCCTCAATACCCTGACTCATGCCAGCCTGGCGCGTACCTCGAAAACCCCGGGGCGCACCCAGCTGTTGAATTTCTTCAGTCTGGACGATGAACGGCGTTTGGTCGACCTGCCGGGCTATGGTTATGCAAAAGTACCGATTCCACTCAAGCAGCACTGGCAGCGCCACCTGGAAGCCTACCTGGGCAGCCGCGAGTGCCTGCGCGGTGTAATTCTGATGATGGACGTGCGCCATCCGATGACCGACTTCGACAAGATGATGCTCGACTGGGCCAAGGCCAGCGGCATGCCGATGCACATCCTGCTGACAAAGGCCGACAAACTCACCCACGGCGCCGGCAAGAACACCTTGCTCAAGGTGCAGTCGGAGATCCGCAAGGGCTGGGGCGACGCAGTGACCATCCAGCTGTTCTCGGCACCGAAGCGCCTGGGGCTGGACGAAGCCTACCGCGTGCTGGCGGACTGGATGGAGCTGGAAGACAAGCCGGCAGCCTGACGGCCTGCATAGCCCTACTTTTTGTAGGAGCGGCCTTGCGTCGCGAAAGGGTCGCGCAGCGGCCCCAGGATCTCAGCGTCACGACATAGATTGCTGGGGCTGCTTTGCAGCCCTTTCGCGACGCAAGGCCGCTCCTACAAAGACAGCACAGACCAGGAATCGCAGGCAAAAAAAACCCCGGACTTCGTATGGGGAGGGGGAAGTTCGGGGTCCAAGTCCGGACCGCTAGGGCGGGGTCCAGATATCTGCCAACACTTAACACAACATAGGAGCATCGAAGGGCTTCACCAGCCATTCAGTTACTCTGAGTTCCGCTTCACCGGTTTAGTTCCGAAGCCCTGAAAACTATTTGCGATAGTTTCATGAAACTCCAGCGCTAATGGCATCTAGCCATGCCAGGATCCGCGTCACTACGTCGCAGATCCTACACAGCTTTGCCGGCTCAATCAGTGAGCTTCGTCCCAATTCGCGCCAATGCCTGCTTCAACCAGCAACGGCACATCCAGCTGCGCGGCACGGCTCATGTGCAATCGAATTTCATCTTTTACCTGCTCGACCAGATCCTCACGCACCTCCAGCACCAATTCATCGTGCACCTGCAAGATCACGCGGGCATCCAGGCCGCTCTCGGTCAGCCAGTTGTCCACGTTGACCATCGCCCGCTTGATGATATCGGCAGCCGTACCCTGCATCGGGGCGTTGATCGCCGTGCGCTCAGCGCCTTTGCGCAGGGCCGGGTTCTTGGCGTTGATGTCTGGCAGGTACAGGCGACGGCCGAAGAGCGTTTCGACAAAGCCTTGCTCGGCGGCCTGGACGCGGGTGCGCTCCATGTAGGCCAACACGCCCGGGTAACGGGCGAAGTAGCGGTCGATGTAGTCTTGGGACTGCTTGCGATCGACGCCAATCTGCTTGGCCAGGCCAAAGGCGCTCATGCCGTAGATCAGGCCGAAGTTGATGGCCTTGGCGCTGCGGCGCTGGTCGGTGGTAACAGCCTCAAGCGGCACGCCGAACACTTCAGCCGCAGTGGCGCGGTGCACGTCGAGGTTGTTGCGGAAGGCATGCAGCAAACCTTCGTCCTTGGCCAGGTGAGCCATGATGCGCAGCTCGATCTGCGAATAGTCCGCCGCCAGCAGCTTGTAGCCAGGGCTGGCCACGAAGGCCTGGCGGATACGCCGCCCTTCGGCGGTGCGAATCGGGATGTTCTGCAGGTTCGGGTCGCTCGACGACAGGCGCCCGGTAGCCGCCACCGCCTGTTGGTAAGAGGTGTGAATGCGCCCGGTGCGTGGGTTGATCTGCCCTGGCAGTTTGTCGGTGTAGGTGCTCTTGAGCTTGCTCAAGCTGCGGTACTGCATCAGTACCTCAGGCAGCGGGTAGCCTTGCTCGGCCAGTTCGTCGAGTACCGCCTCGGCGGTAGACGGCTGGCCCTTGGCGGTCTTGCTCAGCACCGGCATGCCCAGTTTGTCGTAGAGGATCGCACCCAACTGCTTGGGCGAGCCCAGGTTGAATGTCTCGCCAGCCAGTTCGTAGGCGCGGCGCTCCAGTTCGGCCATCTTCACGCCCAGTTCGCCGCTCTGCACGTGCAGCAGCTCGGCATCCACCAGCGCACCCTGGCGCTCGATCTTGGCAAGCACCGGCACCAGCGGCATCTCGATGTCCATCAGCACCGGCTGCACGCTTGGGGTTTTGGCCAGGCGCGCCTGCAGCGCCTGGTGCAGGCGCAGGGTGATGTCGGCGTCCTCGGCGGCGTACGGGCCGGCCTTGTCCAGCGGGATCTGGTTGAAGGTCAGCTGTTTCGCGCCCTTGCCGGCAATCTGCTCGAAGGTGATGGTGGTGTGGTCGAGGTACTTCTGCGCCAGGCTGTCCATGTCGTGGCGGGTGGCCGTGGAGTCCAGCACGTAGGACTCGAGCATGGTGTCGTAGGCCACGCCGCGCATGTGGATGGCCGGGGCGCCATTGGCCAGGATGTTGATATCGTACTTGGCGTTTTGCCCGACCTTGGCTTTGGCTGCGTCTTCGAGCAGGGGCTTGAGCGCCAGCAGCACAGCCTCGCGGTCCAGTTGAACCGGCGCGCCTTCGTAGTCGTGGGCCAGCGGCACATAGGCGGCTTCGAAAGGCTCAACCGCGAAAGAAAGGCCGACCAGCTGCGCCTGCTGCGCGTCCAGGCCGGTGGTTTCGGTGTCGAACGCAAACAGCGGGGCCTGGCGCAGTTTGTCCAGCCAGGCGTCGAAACGGGCCTGATCGAGGACCGTTTCGTACTTCGGTTCGACCTTGGCCGCCGGCGCCGCTTCTTCAGGCACGGCCACGGTTGCCCCGGCCCTGGCAGCTTCACGCTGAACATCGGCGACCCAGCTCTTGAACTCCATCTCGGTGTACAACGCCAGCAGCGCATCGCGGTCTGGCTCGCCGCAAACCAGCGCCTCGACTTCGATATCCAGCGGCACATCGATCTTGATGGTGGCCAGCTCATAGGACAGGAACGCCGCCTCACGGTGTTCCTCAAGCTTGGCCGGCAAGGTCTTGGCGCCACGGATGCTCAGGCCCGGGACCTTGTCGAGGTTGTCGTAGACATCACGCAGGCCGCCACCGATACCGGTCAGCAGGCCGGCAGCGGTCTTCTCGCCCACGCCCGGCACGCCCGGGATGTTGTCGACCTTGTCGCCCATCAGGGCCAGGAAATCGATGATGTGCTCGGGGCCAACGCCAAACTTTTCATGCACGCCGGCAACATCCATCACGCTACCGGTCATGGTGTTGACCAGGGTGACGTGGCCGTCCACCAACTGCGCCATGTCCTTGTCGCCAGTCGAAATGATCACCGGCCGGCCTTGCGCCGCGCTGCTGCGCGCCAGGGTGCCGATCACATCGTCGGCCTCCACGCCTTCGACGCACAGCAACGGGTAGCCCAAGGCCTTGACGCTGGCATGCAGGGGTTCGATCTGCACCCGCAGGTCATCGGGCATGCTCGGGCGGTTGGCCTTGTACTCGGCGAACATCGCATCGCGGAAGGTACCGCCCTTGGCGTCGAACACCACTGCGAACAGGCTGTCGGGGTATTGCTTGCGCAGGCTCTTGAGCATGTTCAGCACACCCTTGACCGCGCCGGTAGGCATGCCTTTGGAGGTGGTCAGCGGCGGCAATGCGTGGAAAGCGCGGTAGAGGTAGGAGGAACCGTCCACCAGGACGAGGGGCGCTTGGCTCATGAGCAGAATCAACCTTTTCGGCGGGTCCGGAGCTAGAATAGCCGGATCAATGACGACAAAGGGACAAGGTTATCATGCGTACACTCAATCGCCTGTTACTGCTCGGTCTGTTGGCAACCATGCCAGTCGTCACCCTGGCGGCGGACGACGCCCCCTCGGCCGATCCCGAGGTGACCATTCGCACGGAAGGCGATAAAACCATCCAGGAATACCGTCAGAACGGCTTCCTGTATGCGATCAAGATCACGCCAAAAAACGGCAAGCCTTATTTCCTGGTACGCGCCGACGGCACTGATGCCAATTTCATTCGTTCCGACCAGCCGGACATGCTGATTCCGTCCTGGAAGATCTTCGAGTGGTAAGCTGACGCGTATCGTTCACATTAACCTGGCACTTCCCGGCGGAAGTGCTCGTATGGGCATTTTTCATCATGTCAGTTTTCACCCCCGTGACCCGGCCTGAGCTGGAAACCTTTCTGGCGCCGTACCAGCTGGGCCGTCTGCTCGACTTCCAGGGCATCGCCGCCGGTACCGAAAACAGCAACTTCTTCGTCAGCCTGGAACAGGGTGAGTTCGTCCTGACGCTGATCGAGCGCGGCCCGAGCGAAGACATGCCGTTCTTCATCGAGCTGCTCGACGTGCTGCATGACGCCGACATGCCCGTGCCGTACGCCCTGCGTGACCGCGATGGCAATGGCCTGCGCGAACTGTGCGGCAAGCCTGCGCTGCTGCAGCCGCGGCTGTCGGGCAAGCACATCAAGGTGCCCAACAACCAGCACTGCGCCCAGGTTGGCGAGTTGCTCGCGCACATCCACCTGGCCACCCGCAACCACGTCATCGAGCGCAAGACCGACCGCGGCCTGGACTGGATGCTGGCGTCTGGCGCCGAGCTGATGCCGCGCCTGAGTGCCGAACAGGTTGCGCTGCTGCAGCCGGCGCTGGACGAAATCAATGCACACAAGGCGCAGATCCTGGCCTTGCCACGGGCCAACCTGCACGCCGACCTGTTCCGCGACAACGTGATGTTTGAAGGCACCCACCTGACCGGTGTGATCGACTTCTACAACGCCTGCTCGGGGCCGATGCTGTATGACATCGCCATCACCGTGAACGACTGGTGTATAGATGAGCACGGGGCCCTTGATGTGCCACGCGCCCAGGCGCTGCTGGCGGCCTACGCGGCGCTGCGCCCGTTCACCGCCGCCGAGGCCGAGCTGTGGCCCGAGATGTTGCGGGTCGGGTGTGTGCGTTTCTGGCTGTCGCGCCTGATTGCGGCGGAATCGTTTGCCGGGATGGATGTGATGATCCATGACCCGAGCGAGTTCGAGGTGCGCCTGGCGCAGCGCCAGCAGGTGGCTTTGCACCTGCCGTTCGCCCTCTAAACCTGGCTACAACTGCTCTTTGTAGGAGCGGCCTTGTGTCGCGATGGGCTGCGAAGCAGCCCCGGCAATCTATGCGGTAACGCTGAAATCCTGGGGCCGCTTTGCGGCCTATCGCGACACAAGGCCGCTCCTACAGGAATAGCGGGGCGCATTAAAGCTGTTCCAGGCACCCAGCCAGATCACCACCCAGCTTTTCCAGCAAGCGCTCATAGCCTTTGCCATCCACTGGGTCAGTACCACCCAGTGCATCCAGCTCGGCCAGGTGTACCGGCAACCCGGCAGTCAGGGTTTCGGCCAACCGCGGCCGCAGCGGCGGCTCGCTGAACACACAGGTCTTGCCCACTTCCTGCAGGCGTTTGCGCATCGCGGCCACATGCTGCGCGCCCGGCTGCACCTCGGAAGCCACACTGAATACCCCGGTGTGCTTCAGACCATAATTAGCCTCGAAGTAATCGAACGCCTCGTGGAACACGAAGTACGGCTTGTCGGCGATACCCGCCACCCGCGCCTTGATACGCCCATCCAGGGCATCCAGACGCTCGCCAAAGGCCTTCAGGTTGGCCTGGTAACGCGGGGCATTGGCCGGGTCGACCTCAGCCAGGTCCGCCGCCATCTTCGCTGCGATCACCCGGGCATTGACCGAAGACAGCCACAGGTGCGCGTCGAGGCTGCCTGGGCGGTGATCATGGTCATGGTCGTCGTGATCGTCTTCATCATGCGAGTGGCTGTCTTCGCCAAAATGGCGCAACTGCATGCCGGTCAGCGACTGAACCGCAACGGTGGCCTTGCCCCGACCTTTCAGCACGCGCGGCAGAAAGTTCTCCATGTCCGGCCCGATCCAGTACAGCAGGTCGGCATCCGCAACGCGCCGTACGTCGGAGGGGCGCAGGGCATAATGGTGCGGCGAAGCGCCAGGCGGCAACAGCACATCCGGGCTGCCAACCCCGTCCTGAACGGCGGCGGCAATCTGCTGCAGCGGTTTGATACTGGTCAGCACACGCACGTCGGCCTGGGCTGAAAATGCGATGAAAGCGACAAAAAGGGCTAGGAATCGGGACACGGTGAATACTCGGCTCGACAGAAACAGGTAACATAATAACGTCTCCATCCAGAACCGTCGCTGCCCATGTCCATCACGCCGCTGGCCAACCGCCCCCACGATCACTCCCATTGCGTACACAGCGCACTGGCCGAAGCCGATGCCTTGTGCACCCGCCAGGGGTTGCGCCTGACCGCACTGCGCCGCCGTGTGCTGGAGCTGGTCTGGCAAAGCCACAAGCCGCTGGGCGCCTACGACATTCTCGCCGTGCTCAGCGAGCAGGACGGCCGCCGCGCCGCACCGCCTACCGTGTACCGCGCCCTGGATTTTCTCCTCGACAACGGCCTGGTGCACCGCATCGCCTCGCTCAACGCCTTCATCGGCTGCAGCCACCCAGAGCATGTGCACCAGGGCCAGTTCCTGATCTGCCGCACCTGCCATGTGGCCATCGAGCTGGAGCAGGACAGCATCAGCGACGCCATCATCAGCAGCGCCAAGGGCGTCGGCTTCAGTGTCGAAACCCAGACCGTGGAAGTGGTCGGCCTGTGCAGCAACTGCCGGAGCGCGGCATGAGCGACGCACTGATCCGTCTGGAGCAGGTCGGTGTCACCTTCGCCGGCGAGGCGGTGCTCGACAGCATCGACCTGTCAGTGGCACCGGGCCAGATCGTGACCCTGATCGGCCCCAATGGGGCAGGCAAGACCACCTTGGTGCGCGCCGTGCTGGGGCTGCTCAAGCCGCACCGGGGCAAAGTCTGGCGCAAGCCGAAGCTGCGCATTGGCTACATGCCGCAAAAAATCCAGGTGGATGCCACGCTGCCGCTGTCGGTGCTGCGCTTTTTGCGCCTGGTGCCCGGTGTAGACCGCGCGGCTGCCTTGTCGGCGCTGCAGGAAGTGGGGGCCGAGCAGGTCATCGACAATCCGATCCAGACCATTTCCGGCGGCGAGATGCAACGCGTGCTGCTGGCCCGGGCGCTGCTGCGCGAGCCACAACTGCTGGTGCTCGATGAGCCGGTGCAAGGGGTCGACGTGGTCGGCCAGACCGAGCTGTACAACCTCATCACCCGCCTGCGCGACCGCCACGGTTGCGGTGTGCTGATGGTTTCGCACGACCTGCACCTGGTGATGAGCGCCACCGACCAGGTGGTCTGCCTCAACCGGCATGTGTGCTGCTCTGGCCACCCAGAGCAGGTCAGCAACGACCCGGCCTTCGTCGAGCTATTCGGCCAGAACGCGCCAAGCCTGGCGATCTATCACCACCATCACGACCACAGCCACGACCTACACGGCTCGGTGGTCGCCCCTGGCACCCATGTTCACGGAGAGCACTGCAAGCATGGCTGATTTTCTTCTTTATGCCCTGCTTGCCGGTCTGTCCCTGGCGTTGGTGGCCGGCCCTCTGGGGTCTTTTGTGGTGTGGCGGCGCATGGCCTATTTCGGCGATACCCTGTCCCACGCCGCCCTGCTCGGGGTAGCCCTGGGGTTCGCCCTGGACGTCAGCCCGGCACTGGCGGTAACCGTGGGCTGCCTGCTGCTGGCAATCCTGTTGGTGACCTTGCAGCAACGCCAACCGCTGGCCTCCGACACCCTGCTTGGCATCCTCGCCCCCAGTACGCTTTCGCTGGGCCTGGTGGTGCTGAGCTTCATGCACGATGTGCGCATCGACCTGATGGCCTACCTGTTCGGTGACCTGCTGGCCATCAGCACCACTGACCTTGCCTGGATCCTGGGTGGCAGCGTGCTGGTATTGCTGCTGCTCGCCGCGCTGTGGCGGCCGTTGCTGGCCGTGACCGTGCATGAAGAATTGGCCATGGTCGAGGGCCTGCCAGTGGCGGGCCTGCGCCTGGCCTTGATGCTGTTGATTGCCGTGGTGATCGCCGTGGCGATGAAGATCGTCGGCGTGCTGTTGATTACCTCGCTGCTGATCATCCCTGCCGCCGCCGCGCAACGCCACGCCCGCTCGCCCGAGCAGATGGCCTTGGGCGCCAGCCTGCTGGGGGTGACGGCGGTGTGTGGCGGCCTGGCCATGTCCTGGTTCAAGGACACACCGGCCGGCCCCTCCATCGTGGTCTGCGCGGCAGTGCTATTCTTGCTGAGCCTGGCCCTGCCAAAACGCTGAAAACCGGGGTGCGCAACAGCGCACCCTGCAACCTTTTCGCGGGTAAAAGGTCTGTAAGACTTGTTTTCGAGCGCGCGCACCTGGGTGTAGACTTGCTCGCTTTTTGCGCAAATAGAGAGTCGCAGGAATGAAGCCGTTCGCCTCCCGTTATCTGCTTGTTGCCGCGTTTTCCCTGTTCCTGGCTGCCTGTTCCAGTGCGCCGGTCGAACAGGCCGATGCACCTGCCCAAGCCGATGCCTGGCAGCAGTTGCAACAGAACATCGCCAGCAATGAGCTGGCTACCGCCGAAGACCAGTTGGCTGCCCTGCAGGCCCAGTCACCCGTTGACCCGCGCCTGGAGCAGTACCAGCGGCAGCTGGCCGAAGCGTACCTGCAGCGTAGCCAGATCGTCCTGCAGAAGGGCGACGTCAACGCTGCAGCCACCGCCTTGGCACGCGCCCGCGCGCTGATGCCCCAGGCCCCGGCGGTAACCGGTGGCGATGCCGTAAGCCAGGCCCGCAAGGCCGAGCTGGAAAAGGCCGAGGCTGCGCTGAAGGCGGCCGAGGCCAAGCCCCAGGCGCGAGTGATCGACCCAACTGCACCGAGCACGGTGATTGCGCTGAAGACCACGGACATTGCCGCCATGCGCCGTCAGCTCGATGAAATTGCTGCCGATGTGGTGAGTTATCAGTGCGATGTGGTGTTCCAGGTGCCGCGCACCGAGGATGCGCCTTGGCTGAAGACCCTGCTGGAAAAGCGGGTGCACAAGATTGACAGCGGGTTCAAGCTAAACCAGAAGCACGAAATTCAGCGCAAGCTGCCCGCCCAGGTGGTACTGGTCCCGCATCAGCGCTGAACAGCTTCGCGGGGCAAGCCCGCTCCCACAAATGCCACCACTGCCCTCGGGAACTGTGGTGCACTTGTAGGAGCTGGCTTGCCTGCGATGGGCTGCAAAGCAGCCCCCCTTACGCCGGCACCGCCTCAGCAGCCGCCTCCCGCTCCCAAACCCGATGCCCTTCTACTGCTTTCACAAAGGCATCCACGGTTTTCTGGTCATCCCCCAGCAGCAAGCCCTTGTCCTCCTTGAGCCCCAAGCTGCCCAGCAATGCCTTGCCTTCCTTGGCCAACGCGATCGCCTTCAGGTGCTTGTAGCCTTCCAGCAGGAAGTGCTTGGCCAGCCCACTGGCGCCCAACGCATCCAGCGACGCCTTGCCAGCCGGCACCAGAATGCCGTCGAACATGATCGAAGGCATGCCCTCCATCGACGCATCCACCGGCAGCGGCTTGCCTTGGGCGGTTTTAACTGGCGCCGAACTCGGCCCCAGCACCAGAATGCGCGCACTGTGCGCCTCCAGCGCCTTGACCAACTGATCGACACTCGCCCCATCCACCCCGTCGGCCACCAGCACGGCGATCTTGCGGCCTTTGATACCGACACTGCCCGGGTGATTCATCTGGCTCAAGGCCGGTGATTGCGCCAGCTTGCTGCCTTTGACCTGCACCGTGCCAGCCTTGGGCGCAGGCAAGCCAAGGTTGGCCGCCACCGCTGCTGCCAGCTTCAGGTCGATGTTGGCCAGAATCTCGTTCACCTCACGCACGCGGATATGCTCGCGCTCCACCTTGCCCAGCTCGAAGCTGTACGCCTTGATGATGTGCTGCTGCTCATTGGGGCTCATGCTGTGGAAGAACAAACGCGCCTGCGAGAAGTGATCACCGAACGACTCGCTGCGCTGGCGAATTTTCACCGCGTCGATGCGTTCCTGATAGCTCTCAAAGCCGCCATCCTGGGCTGCGGCCGGGGTTTCTTTCGGCCAGCCGCCGTCAATCGAGTTGGGTTCGTAGGACGCGCGGCCCTTGTGGATAGTCTGCCGGTGCAGCGCGTCACGCTGGTTGTTATGGTTCGGCGCGACCGGGCGGTTGATCGGGATCTCATGGAAGTTCGGCCCACCCAGGCGGCTCAGTTGCGTGTCGGTATAGGAGAACAACCGGCCTTGCAGCAGGGGGTCATTGGAAAAGTCGATGCCCGGCACGATATGCCCAGGGCAGAACGCGACCTGCTCCACTTCAGCAAAGAAATTGTCGGGGTTACGGTTGAGCACCATCTTGCCCAACGGCGTAACCGGCACCAGTTCTTCGGGGATGATCTTGGTGGGGTCGAGCAGGTCGAACTCGAATTTGTGCTCATCGGCTTCCGGTACGATCTGCACGCCCAGTTCCCACTCAGGGTAGTCCCCGGTCTCGATCGCCTCGCTCAGGTCGCGGCGGTGGAAGTCGGTGTCCTTGCCCGCAAGCTTTTGCGCTTCGTCCCACAGCACGGAGTGCACGCCTTGGCGCGGCTTCCAGTGGAACTTGACGAAGCTGGCCACGCCTTCGGCATTGATCAGGCGGAAGGTGTGGATGCCAAAGCCCTCCATCATCCGCAGGCTGCGCGGGATGGCGCGGTCAGACATGGCCCACATGACCATGTGCGCTGACTCCGGGACCAGCGAAACGAAGTCCCAGAACGTGTCGTGGGCCGAACCGCCGGTGGGCATCTCATTGTGCGGCTCGGGCTTCACCGCATGCACAAAGTCGGGGAACTTGATCGCATCCTGGATGAAGAACACCGGCATGTTGTTGCCAACCAGGTCGAAATTGCCTTCATCGGTATAGAACTTGACGGCAAAACCACGCACATCACGCACCGTGTCACCCGACCCACGTGGGCCCTGCACGGTGGAAAAACGCACGAAAACCGGGGTGATCTTCTCGGGGTCCTGCAGGAAACCGGCCTTGGTCAGCTCGGCGTGGTTGCCGTAGCTCTGGAAGTAACCATGGGCGCCGGTGCCTCGGGCATGGACGATGCGTTCAGGGATGCGCTCATGATCGAAGTGGGTGATCTTCTCGCGCATGATGAAGTCTTCGAGCAGCGAAGGCCCACGTGGCCCGGCCTTGAGGGTGTTCTGGTTGTCGGCGATCTTCACGCCCTGATTGGTGCGCAGGGCCTGGCCTGTGGCATCGCTGCGCACGCCTTCAAGGCTCTGCAGCTTGGTATTGGTATTGGCATGATCAGGGCTGTTGACCCCGGCGGCCTGGCTTTCTTTGGGTGCATCAACTTTCTTGCTGGGCATGGTCGGCTTTCCTCATCAGTCATCAGGCATTGCCCGTGAGGGCTTGTTCTATTAGTGACTGGAGCCCGATTGGCTACGTTCAATAAGCTTTACCGGTTGTCGCGTTATGCCCGCCGGGTTGGTGCATTACGAAATAAATGCTAAGAACAGCTATGGGAAAAGGCTAAAATGCGCCACCCCAGCTAACCGCTGCCCCAAATTCCATGCGCCCCACAAGGTTCGCTACGTGATCGAGTTCCAACATGTGCACAAGACCTACCGCGTCGCCGGTAGGGAAATCCCCGCCCTCAACCCGACCAGCCTGACCATCGAAGATGGCCAGGTGTTCGGCCTGATCGGCCACTCCGGCGCCGGCAAAAGCACCCTGCTGCGCCTGATCAACCGCCTCGAAGAGCCTTCGGGCGGCAAGATCATCGTCGATGGCGAGGACGTCACCGCGTTCAACGCCAACCAGCTGCGCGGCTTCCGCCAGCAGGTCGGGATGATTTTCCAACACTTCAACCTGCTGGCCTCCAAGACCGTGGCCGACAACGTAGCCCTGCCATTGACCCTGGCCGGCGAGCTGTCGCGCAGCGAAATCGACAAGCGCGTCACCGAGCTGCTGGCCCGCGTCGGCTTGCAAGACCACGCCAAGAAGTACCCCGCGCAGTTGTCGGGCGGCCAAAAGCAGCGCGTCGGCATCGCCCGCGCCCTGTCTACCAACCCGAAGATCCTGCTGTGCGACGAAGCCACCAGCGCGCTTGACCCGCAGACCACAGCGTCGGTGCTGCAACTGCTGGCCGAGATCAACCGTGAGCTGAAGCTGACCATCGTCCTGATCACCCACGAAATGGACGTGATCCGCCGGGTCTGCGACCGCGTGGCCGTGATGGACGCCGGGCAGATCGTCGAACAAGGGCCGGTGGCCGATGTGTTCCTGCACCCGCAGCACGCGACCACCAAGCGTTTCGTCCAGGAGGACGAGCAGGTCGATGAAGGCGAGCAGCGTGATGACTTCGCCCACGTACCTGGCCGCATCGTGCGCCTGACCTTCCAGGGCGAGGCCACCTACGCACCGCTGCTGGGCACCGTCGCCCGCGAGACGGGCGTTGACTACAGCATCCTGGCCGGGCGTATCGACCGCATCAAGGATGTCCCCTATGGGCAGCTGACCCTGGCCGTCACCGGCGGCGACATGGAAGCGGCGTTCGACCGCTTCAAGGCAGCTGACGTACATATGGAGGTACTGCGTTGATGGACGCCCTGAATTTCTTTGCCAACGTCGACTGGGCCGAAATCTGGCTGGCCACCATCGACACCATGATCATGCTGTTCGGCTCGCTGTTCTTCACCGTGCTGCTGGGCCTGCCGTTGGGCGTGCTGCTGTTCCTTTGCGGGCCGCGCCAGATGTTTGAGCAAAAAGGCGTGTACGCGCTGCTGTCGCTGGTCGTCAACATCCTGCGTTCGCTGCCGTTCATCATTTTGCTGATCGTGATGATCCCGATCACCGTGCTGATCACCGGCACCTCGCTGGGCGTCGCCGGCGCCATTCCGCCACTGGTGGTCGGGGCCACGCCGTTCTTCGCGCGCCTGGTCGAAACCGCCCTGCGTGAAGTGGACCGCGGCATCATCGAAGCCACCCAGTCGATGGGCGCCACAACGCGCCAGATCATCACCAGCGCGCTGCTGCCCGAAGCCCGCCCCGGCATCTTCGCGGCCATCACCGTGACCGCCATTACCTTGGTGTCGTACACCGCCATGGCCGGTGTGGTCGGCGCGGGCGGCCTGGGCGACCTGGCCATCCGCTTTGGCTACCAGCGCTTCCAGACCGATGTCATGGTCGTGACCGTGGTGCTGTTGCTGGTGCTGGTTCAAGTACTGCAGAGCGTGGGCGACAAACTGGTCGTGCATTTTTCCCGTAAGTAACCCCAATGGGGTCGGCCTGGCCGACCCGTTCGGGGGCCGTCGCGGCCCTCACAAGGAGTGATCAATGAAGAAGCTGCTTGCTGTTGCTGCCGCTGTCGCGGCCTTCTCGGCCCACGCCGATACCCTGACCGTCGCCGCCACCCCGGTGCCGCACGCCGAGATCCTCAACTTCGTCAAACCGCAGCTGGCCAAAGAAGGCGTGGAGCTGAAGGTCAAGGAGTTCACCGACTACATCCAGCCAAACGTGCAGGTGGCCGAAAAGCGCCTGGACGCCAACTTCTTCCAGCACCAGCCGTACCTGGATGAGTTCAACAAGGCCAAGGGCACCAATCTGGTCAGCGTGACCGGCGTGCACATCGAGCCACTGGGCGTTTACTCGACCAAGGTCAAGAAGCTCGACGAGCTGCCCTCCGGCGCTACCGTGGTCATCCCCAACGACGCCACCAACGGCGGCCGCGCGCTGCTGCTGCTGGACAAGGCCGGCGTGATCAAGCTCAAGGACAACAAGAACATCCTGTCGACCGTTAAGGATGTTGCACAAAACCCGAAAAACGTGAAGTTCCGTGAGCTGGAAGCGGCCACCATCCCGCGCGTGCTGACCCAGGTCGATGCGGCCCTGATCAACACCAACTATGCGCTGGAAGCCAAGCTGAACCCTGAGAAAGACGCGCTGGCCATCGAAGGCAGCGACTCGCCTTACGTGAACATCCTGGTTGCCCGCCCGGACAACAAAGACTCCGAAGACATGAAGAAACTGGCGGCCGCGCTGCACTCGCCAGAGGTGAAGCAGTTCATTAACGAGAAGTACAAGGGCGCTGTAGTTCCAGCGTTCTGATCCGAAATCCATGGGGCCGCTTTGCGGCCCTTTCGCGACGCAAGGCCGCTCCTACGAGGGATCACATTCCCCTGCAGGAGCGGCCTTGTGTTGCGAAAGGCCTGCGCAGCAGGCCCATAAATCTCAATCCCGCTTGACCAGCCCCGGCAACTGCGCCACCAGCTTCTGGTTGTTGAACGGCGCACGAATGAACCCGCGCTGACGCCCATCCGGCCCGACGATCGCCAAGTTGCCGCTGTGATCCACGGTATACCCAGGCTTACTGGTATCGGCCGGAATGAACGGAATGCTCAAGGCATTCGCCAGCTTCTGGGTGTCTTCGATCGACCCCGCCACCCCGACAAAATCTTTGTCGAAGTAGCCCAGGTACTGCTTGAGCTGGTTCGGCGTGTCGCGATTCGGGTCCACGCTCACCAGCACCACCTGCAAGCGATCCACGGCTTCCTTAGGCAATTCGCTCTTCACCTGGCGCAACTGGGCCAGGGTGGTGGGGCAGATGTCCGGGCAATAGGTGTAGCCGAAGAACAGCAGCGACCATTTACCTTTCAGGTCATCCAGCTGCACGGGCTGGCCGTCCTGGTTGGTCATGGTCACGTCCGCCACCGTACGGCTCTGCGGCAAGAGAATGATGCCGGCGTCGATCAGCTCGGTGGGGTTCGGCTGATCGCGGCCATTGAGCACCTTGTTGACGGTCAGGCCCAGGATCAACGCGACCAGGGCGACGAGGATGAAGACGGTTTTCTGGGTTCGGGTCATAGGTTCAACAACAGGTAGTGGTCAATGAGCAACGCGATGAACAGCGCGAACAAGTAGCCGATAGAGTACTTGAAGGTGCCGATCGCCGCGTGCGGCCGGCTGCCACGGTACAACACCCAGGCCCACTGCAGGAAGCGCAGGCCCAAGGCGAGGGCACAGGCGAGGTACAACGGGCCGCTCATGTGGATGGCATAGGGCAGCAAGCTCACCGCCAGCAGAATCAGGGTGTAGAGCAGGATATGCAGCGTGGTGTAGCGCTCGCCATGGGTCACCGGCAGCATCGGGATATCGGCCTTGGCGTACTCCGCCTTGCGGTGGATGGCCAAGGCCCAGAAGTGCGGTGGGGTCCAGGCGAAGATGATCAGCACCAGCAACAGCGGCTCGGCACTGACATGGCCGCTGACCGCCACCCAGCCAAGCAGTGGCGGCGCCGCGCCGGCCAGGCCACCAATCACGATGTTCTGCGGCGTGGCACGCTTCAAGAAGCCGGTGTAGAGCACCGCATAGCCCAGCAACGACGCCAGGGTCAGCCAGGCGGTCAGGCTGTTGGTGAACACCAGCAACAGCGCCATGCCCAGCACCGCCAGTGCCAACGCGAAGGCCAGCGCCGGTAGCGGCGCGACCCGGCCTGTGGCCAACGGCCGTTTGTGGGTACGCGCCATCAAGGCGTCGATGCGCCGGTCTACCACGTGGTTGACCACCGCCGCGGCGCCCGCACACAGGCCAATGCCCAGGTTGCCGAACAGCAGCACGCTCCAGGCAACGCCTGCGCGGCTGGCGAGGAACATGCCTGCCAGGGAGGTGATCAACATCAGCACCACCACCTTGGGCTTGGTCAGCTCCAGATAATCGCGCCAACCTGCCCGTCGTACGCTTAGAAGCGTCGCCACGAATCGTTCCTCATAGGGTGGGAGATATCCACACCCACCACCGGCGTCAGGCGCCAGCCATGGCCGACGCGCACTTTATCGACCACGCGGATGCGGTAATTGACCAGCACCATGCTCATCAACAGCATGGCCCCGCCTGCGTTATGGGCCACTGCCACGCCAAGCGGCAGGTGGAACAGCACGTTGCTGATGCCCAGGCCGACCTGCACGGCCAAGGCCAGCAACACCAGCCGGGCCAGGCCAGAAAGGCCGCAGCGGTACAGCTTGAAGCTCAGCATCAGCAGCACGGCACTGACCAGCAAGGCACCCAGCCGGTGGCTGATGTGGATGGCCGTGCGCGCATCGCTGTCCAGTTGCCCGCCCAGGTAGTTGGGGCCGACGTGCTGGGTCAGGTGAAAGCCGTTGCTGAAATCCGCTGCTGGCCACCATTGGCCGTGGCAGGTTGGCAAGTCGATACAGGCGACCGCCGCATAGTTGGCGCTGACCCAGCCCCCCAGGGCGATCTGGCCGATCACCACCAACAGCGCCAGGGCCGCGATCCGGCGCAGGCTCAACGGCAGTTTTGGCAATGGCGCAAAGGCCCGGGATAGACGCAGAGACAGCAGAAACAGCAGGCTCAAGGTGGTGAACCCACCCAGCAGGTGCGCGGTGACCACTTGCGGCCACAGCTTGAGGGTTACTGTCCACATGCCAAACGCCGCCTGGGCCAACACCACCCCCAGCAACAGCACCGGCAAGCGGTAGGGCTGGCCATCACGTGCATGCCGGCGCACGGCCTGCAAGGCTAGCCAGGCAATCACCAGCGCCAGGGTGCCGGCGAAGTAGCGATGGACCATCTCGGCCCAGCCCTTGGCAGCTTCCACCGGGTGCTCGGGGAAGTGCATTTCGGCATGGGCCAGCTGGGCGTCGGTCTTCGGCACACTGATAAAGCCATAGCAGCCGGGCCAATCGGGGCAGCCCAGGCCTGCATGGGTCAGGCGGGTATAGGCGCCCAGCAGCACGACCAGCAGCGCCAGCAGGGTGGCGAACACAGCGAGGCGGAATCCGGGTCTGGCCATGACAGGCTCCTAGCCGATGTTGGACAGCTTGAGCAGGTGACGCAGGTCGTCCAGCACGTGCTTGCCGTTGACCTTGGCGTCGTAGCGCAACACCAGGTTGCCGTGCGGGTCGACGATCCACAGTTGTGGGCCAAGCTCACCGACCTTGTTCAGGTAGCGCTGGGCATCCAGCGGGTAGCGTTGCAACTGCGGGTATTCACGGCCGAGCAGCGCCTGGTAGTCAGCGCCCACCGGCTGCGCGGCAGCCAACGCATGGCTGGCACGGCCGGCATCACGGCCCAGGCCGACTTGTATCTGCCGAGCCAGGTACACCAGGCGCTGGCAGTCTTCGGCGCAGGCCTCGGGCGTGCTGACCAACACTTGCCAGCGCGCGTCCTGGCCATCAATGCCGATATCGCTGCGGCTCTCGCCGTTGCCGATCATCGCGCCGTGGTAGCTGCGGCCTTCTGGCACCCAGAACTTGAGCTTGTACATACTGGTGGCCAGGACCATCGGCCCGAGCACTACCAGCAGAATCAGAATCAGCTGCAAACGCCCGCGGGTTCTGGGCTTGCTGCGTTCAGGCACGTCCAGTGGACGGGTGGCGGCGGCCATGGTGGTTCTCCTTTTTGTTGTTGTGCCAGCCAAAGTAGAGGTAAAGCAGCACCAGCGCGGTGGCCAGGGCAAACCACTGCACCGCATAGCCCAGGTGCTTTTCCGGCCCCAGTGCGACGACCGGCCAACCCAGCCGATAGCTGGCCGGCCCGGGCTCCAGGCGCAGCTCGTGGGCATAGCCTTCACGGCCCAATTGCTGCCACAGCTGGGCGGCATCGATGGCCGTCAACAGGTGCGGCCATTGGCCGCCGACCGGGTCCGGGTGCAGTTGGAAGGTGCTGCCAGGCGCTACATACACCGACGCGTCCAGCGCCAGCGGCTGCGCCGGGGTTGCGAAGTGCACAGGCACGCGGCGGTCCGGCCACGGCAACCAGCCGCGGTTGACCAGCAACCACAGCCCACTGGCCTGGTCATGGAAGGGCTGCAACAGCTCGACGCCGGCCTCGCCGTCGCGCATTCGGTTATCCAGCAGCAGGCTGTGTTCACCATCAAAACGGCCGTACAGGTGCACACGGCGGTAGGCGGCATCGTCGCGTTGCTGCAACTGGGCAGTGGAGAGCGGCGTGTCGAGGCTGCGCTCGGCATAGGTCGCCAGCAGCGCGCGCTTTTCGTCGGCGCGGCCCAATTGCCAGCAGCCAAGCGCGATCAACCCCGGTAGCAGCGCAAGCACCACCAGGGTCGGTACCCAACCTGGGCGAAACGGCCTCACAGGCGCCTCGCTATACTTATCCACATCACCGCATCCCCCCGGAGAAGCGCCATGCTCAAGGCCGCGATTGTCCTGATGCTGTTGGCCACGGTTGCCAGCCTGTTCAGTGGCCTGGTGTTCCTGGTCAAGGACGACGAAAACTCGACCCGCTTGCTGAAGGCACTGACCGTGCGCGTGACCCTGGCGGCCCTGACCATCGGCCTGGTGGCCTACGGCTTTATCAGTGGCCAGCTGGTGTCACACGCCCCCTTCTGAACCTTGCACGGCGCCTGTAGGAGCGGCCTTGTGTCGCGATGGGCCGCAAAGCAGCCCCACATCCTGCAACCCCCGACTCACCTGAAAGACCGCATCGCCTGTGTTGGGGTCGCTACGCGCCCCATCGCGACACAAGGCCGCTCCTACAGAGACCGCGTTGCCGGCAACGCAAGAATCCGTCTTGCCTGTCAAAGCACATACACAAAGATGAACAGCCCCACCCACACCACATCGACGAAGTGCCAATACCAGCTGGCTGCCTCGAAGCCGAAGTGCTTGTCGGGGTTGAAGTGCCCGCGCAGGATGCGCACGAACATCACAATCAAGATGATCGTGCCCAGCGTCACGTGGGCGCCGTGGAAGCCGGTGAGCATGAAGAAGGTCGCGCCGTAGATCCCCGAGCCCAGCGTCAGCCCCAGCTTGGTATAGGCCTCGTGGTACTCGTAGGCCTGCAGCGTGATGAAGCTGATGCCCAGCACGATGGTCAGCGCCATCCACAGTTTCAGCGCGCCCCGGTGGTCACGCCGCAGGGCGTGGTGGGCAATGGTGATGGTCACGCTCGAGCTGACCAGCAAAATGGTGTTGATCAACGGCAAGTGCCAAGGGTCGATGACTTCCTTGGGCGGCGGGAACAGTTTCGGGTCAGGCGTGTGCAGCAGCGGCCAGGCAAACTCGAAGCTGGGCCACAGCATGTGCGCAACGCCTTTGGCCCCTTCACCGCCCAGCCACGGCCCGGCCAGTACGCGCACGTAGAACAGCGCGCCGAAAAAGGCCAGGAAGAACATCACCTCGGAAAAGATGAACCAGCTCATGCCCCAGCGGAACGAACGGTCCAGCTGCGGGCTGTACAGCCCGCCACGGCTTTCTTTCACCACCGCCCCGAACCAGCCGAACAGCATGTAGGCCAGACACAGCGCGCCGACGAAGAAAATCAACGGCCCATGGGAGTCGGGGTGCCCCGCCTTCATGTCGTTGAACCAGGTGCCAAGGCCGAACACCGTGATGAACATGCCGACCGTCGCGATGATCGGCCACTTGCTCTGCGCCGGAACGTAGTAGTGCTCATGACTTGCCATTGCTGTTCTCCTTCCCTTAACGGGCGCCCTGGACGTCCTGGGCCGCAACATGCGCGACCGGCGGGTGGCGAGCGGTGATGTCGAACAAGGTGTAGGCCAGTGTCAGGTGCTTCACGCTGGCCGGCAGATCGCGGTCAACGATGAAGCGCACCGGCATCTCGATGCGTTCGCCGGGCTGCAGCACCTGCTGGGTAAAGCAGAAGCACTCGGTCTTGTGGAAGTACGCCGCGGCCTCGGCCGGGGTGATGCTGGGTATCGCCTGAGCGCTCATCGGCCGGTCGGTCGGGTTGCGCGCAACGAAGATCATCTGGTTGACCGCACCGGGGTTCACGTCGATCTGGTCGGCCGTGGAGTAAAAATCCCAGACCATGTCGCTGGCGTTGGTCGACATGAACTGCACCCGTACCGAGCGCGACGGGTCGCTGACCTGGCTGCCCTCGTACTGGCCGCCGGTCTTGCCATTGATGCCAAAGGCCTTGCACATCACGTCGTAGATCGGCACCAGGGCGAAACCGAAGGCGAACATCACCACCGTCAGCATCAGCAGGCGCATGACCAGGCGTTTGAGCGACAGGCCGTTCATGGCTATTTCACGTCCGGTGGCGTCTGGAAGGTGTGGTAAGGCGCAGGCGAGGGGATCGACCACTCCAGGCCCTCGGCACCGTCCCAGGGTTTTGCCGGTGCCGGGGCGCCGCCGCGGATGCACTTGATGACGATGAACAGGAAGAAGATCTGCGTGGCACCGAACATGAATGCGCCGATCGAGGAGACCATGTTGAAGTCGGCGAACTGCAGGTTGTAGTCCGGAATACGCCGCGGCATGCCCGCCAAGCCCACGAAGTGCATGGGGAAGAAGGCCATGTTCATGCCGACGAACGACAGCCAGAAGTGCAGCTTGCCGAGGGCTTCGTCATACATGTGGCCGGTCCATTTTGGCAGCCAGTAGTAGGCCGAGGCGAAGATGCCGAAGATCGCCCCAGGCACCAGCACGTAGTGGAAGTGCGCGACCACGAAGTACGTGTCGTGGTACTGGAAGTCGGCAGGCGCGATGGCCAGCATCAACCCGGAGAACCCGCCGATGGTGAACAGGATGACGAAGGCGATGGCGAACAGCATCGGCGTCTCGAAGGTCAGCGACCCTTCCCACATGGTGCTGACCCAGTTGAACACCTTCACCCCGGTCGGCACGGCAATGAGCATGGTGGCGTACATGAAGAACAGCTCGCCCACCACCGGGATGCCGACCACGAACATGTGGTGCGCCCAGACGATGAACGACAGGAAGGCGATCGCCCCGGTGGCATAGACCATCGAGGTGTAGCCGAACAGCGGCTTGCGCGAGAACGCCGGGATGATCGAGCTGACCGCGCCGAACGCCGGCAGGATCATGATGTACACCTCGGGGTGGCCGAAGAACCAGAACACGTGCTGGAACAGCACCGGGTCACCGCCACCCGCGGCGCTGAAGAAGCTGGTGCCGAAGTGGATGTCCATCAGCATCATGGTCACCACACCGGCCAGCACCGGCATCACGGCAATCAGCAGGAACGCGGTGATCAGCCAAGTCCAGACGAACAGCGGCATTTTCATCAGGGTCATGCCGGGGGCGCGCAGGTTGAGGATCGTGGCAATGACGTTGATCGCGCCCATGATCGAGCTGATGCCCATCAGGTGGATGGCAAAGATGAAGAAGGTCACGCTGGCCGGGGCATAGGTGGTCGACAGTGGCGCGTAGAAAGTCCAGCCGAAGTTAGGCCCGCCGCCGGGGCTGAACAAGGTCGAGACCAGCAGCAGGAAGGCCGCAGGCAACAGCCAGAAGCTGAAGTTGTTCATCCGCGGCAGGGCCATGTCCGGCGCGCCGATCATCAGCGGGATCATCCAGTTGGCCAGGCCGACGAAGGCTGGCATCACCGCGCCGAACACCATGATCAGCCCGTGCATGGTGGTCATCTGGTTGAAGAACGCTGGCTCAACGATCTGCAGCCCAGGCTGGAACAGCTCGGCGCGGATCACCATGGCGAACGAGCCACCGAGCAGGAACATCATGAAGGCGAACCACAGGTACATCGTGCCGATGTCCTTGTGGTTGGTGGTCAGCACCCAGCGCATCAGGCCCTTGGCCGGGCCGTGGGCATGCTCATGGCCGTGGGCGTGGTCGTCGATCACTGCACTCATGTCCTGTCTCCTGCAATCCATTGATTGCCGCGAGTAACCCGGTTCATTGCGCTTCTGCCTGCTTGAGCGCCAGCACATCCTTCGGCGTGACCATGTCGCCCTTGTTGTTGCCCCAGGCGTTGCGCTCGTAAGTGACCACGGCGGCAATGTCGACTTCCGAGAGCTGCTTGCCAAACGCGGCCATGGCCGTGCCGGGCTTGCCATGGAAGACGATGCTCAAGTGGCCTTCCTTCGGCCCGGTGGCGATCTTCGAGCCTTTGAGTGCCGGGAACATCGGCGGCAAGCCCTGGCCTTCGGCCTGGTGACAGGCCACGCAGGTGGTGTGGTAGACCTTGTCGCCACGCTCGACCAGCTCTTCGAGGGTCCACTCTTTGCTGGTCAGCTCCTTGAGCTTGGCCGCCTCGGCCTTGCGTTCGCCCAGCCAAGTGTCGTAATCGGCCTTGGACTTGACCTCGACTACCACCGGCATGAAGCCGTGGTCCTTGCCGCACAGCTCGGTGCACTGGCCGCGGTAGATGCCGGGCTTCTCGATACGCGTCCAGGCCTCGTTGACGAAGCCTGGGATGGCATCACGCTTGACCGCGAACGCCGGTACCCACCAGGAATGGATCACGTCGGCAGCCGTTACCAGAAAGCGCACTTTCGCGCCCACCGGCAGCACCAGCGGCTGGTCGACTTCGAGCAGGTAGTGCTCGTCCTTGGGGGCCTTGTTGTGAATCTGATCGGCGGGGGTGGCCAGGTTGCTGAAGAACTCCACGTCCTGGCCCAGGTACTTGTAGTGCCACTTCCACTGGTAGCCGGTGACCTGGATGTCGATGTCCGACTCACTGGCGTCGTAGATGTCGATCAGGGTCTTGGTCGCGGGGATGGCCATGGCCACCAGGATCAGGAACGGCACCACGGTCCACATGATTTCGACCCAGGTGTGCTCGTGAAAATGCGCTGCCTGTTGGCCTGTGGAACGGCGGTGGACGACCATGGACCAGAACATCGCGCCGAACACCACGATGCCGATGATCACGCAGATCCAGAAGATGGTCATGTGCAGGTCGAAGACGGCGTTGGAGACTTCCGTCGCCCCCGGGTGCATGTTGACGGTCCAGGCGGCGTTGGCCTGTCCGAAAACCGTCCACAACAGGAGGCCCATCCAGACATGTGGATGTCGCATCATTGCGGGTTCCCCTTCTAATTCTTGTAGTCCCGAAGGCATGGCCTGCGGCAAGAGGGAACGGCGGTCAAGACTGCCTGGCTTCGACGACCGAGCCCCTGCAAAAGCAGACGGGCCTCATCAACGAATCACGTTCAACGGGAGTATAGACAGCGACCAATGGCACGCAATGCAGCCTGTGAAATGAACTTCACGAAATTGCCCAATGCCCTGAAAACCGCGCGCTTGATAGGATATGGCGCAATAGTGGCATACCGATATGCCAGAGCAAGCACACGTTTGCGCGGTTTATAACAAATACGTCTTAGGTATTCTGTATACCGAGCTAATTTAGTGTCTTCCGTTTGACACGTAATGTCCCTGGAGTTGTCATGAACATCGCTGCTGTACGCGAGCAGATTAGCCAAGCCCATCAACACGAACTTGAAACCGGCCAACTGAAAGAACGTCTAGAGCTACAACTGCCGCACTTGCACCCCTCGATCCAGCTACCTGAGCAGGACGCCCAGGGCAGCTTGGCGCGTTTCGTCAGCGCCTACATCGACCAGGTTCCAGAGCTGCTGGAGGCTGCCCACGAGGTAGCCCGTGAAGCGGGGATCGAGTCGCAGATCAAACCGGTACTGAAAATTGCCGAAGCTTATTTCCAGCAGCCGCCCACGGTGATGCAAGGGCATGTCGGGCTGGATTGCCTGCTGGACGAGGCCTACCTGGCGCATCGCCTGGTGGAGGAGGTCAACGACCTGTACATCCGCCACTTCAAGCAGCCGTTGATTCCGTTCGACACCACGATGGCCAACCTGATTGCCCATCAACTGATCGGCGAGACCTTCGCCAACCAGCTCGATGAAGTGGTGCATCATTCGGTCGACGAGATGCTCAATGACGAGAGCTTTGCGGTGGAATCGGTGGAGGCTTATCGCGACAAGCTGAGCAGCCCAGAAACCGGCAACGCCTGGAAGCGTTGGCCGTGCCTGTCGCGTCAGCTGGGTGTGGAGCTGGGCCAGCCTGCCTGATACTCCTGTCCCGGCCTCTTCGCGAGGCAAGCCGGCTCCCACAAAGTGGATTGCATACCCACTGTGGGAGTGGGCTTGCCCCGCGAAGAGGCCGGCTCAGGCAACACAACAGCTAAATACTAAGCCCCAACCCCCGCCGTCGTTCGCAGCCGCCCCTCGATGCGCCGCTTCAAGCGCCGCTGCTCGATCAACAAGCGCGACCCATTGGCTGCATTGCTCCGGCCCCAGTCCTCCAGCAGTTCCAGGCAGGAATGGTCGATATAGCTGAGGTTGCCCAACGGCACATGCAAGGTGGTCTCCGCCGGCACCGTGTCCAGCACCTGGGTCAACGCCGGCACCTTGAGGAAGGTCGCAGCGCCACTCAGGCGCAGTTCCATGTGCCCCGGCTTGCCCAGGCTCACCAGGTTGATTTTCAACCGCGCCGCCTTGAAGGCCAGCTTGAGCAAGGTCAAGGCAAAGCCCAGCAGTACGCCGGTCAGCAGGTCGGTGAAAATGATCGCCAAGGCCGTCGCCGTATAGGTGAACATCGGCATGCGGCCATACCGGCCCAACCCACGAAATGCCTTGAAGTCCACCAGCTTGATGCCGGTAAACACCAGCACACCCGCCAAGCTCGCCACCGGAATTTGCTGCAGCACACTGCTCAGCACCACGACAAACGCCAACAGCCACAAGCCATGGAAGATCGCTGAGGCTCGGGTCTGCGCGCCGGCCTGGACATTCGCCGAACTGCGCACGATCACCCCGGTCATTGGCAGGGCACCGAGCACACCGCACAGCATGTTGCCGATGCCCTGGGCGGACAGTTCGCGGTCGAAGTCCGAGCGCTGGCCGCTGTGCATACGGTCCACCGCCGCAGCCGACAACAGGGTCTCGGCACTGGCAATGAACGCCAGGGCGAATGCCGCCACCAGCAGGGTCGGGTCGGCCAGGTTCATCAGGTCATCTAGGCGGATCCAGTCGATAGCCTCGGAAAGGTCTGCCGGCACCTGCACCCGGTTCACCGGCAGCGCCAGCCACAGGCTGATGGCGGTCATCGCTGCTACGCCCAGCAAGGCACCGGGCACGAACCGCAGCTGTTGCGGCCGCAAGCGCTCCCAGCCCCACATGATGGCGATGGTACCCAGCCCAAGTGCACCGGCTTGCCAGCCGGAACCTGCGCTTTCCAACGGCAGGGCTGCGGCCAGGGTCGCCGGAAACGCCAGCAGGTTTTGCATGCCGGAGGGCTGCGGCGACGTGTCGAACATCACATGCACCTGCGACAGCACGATCAGCACACCAATACCCGCCAGCATGCCGTACACCACGGCCGGTGCCGTGACGCGGAACCAGCAGCCCAGGCGCAAGCGCCCCGCCAGCAATTGCAACAGCCCGGCCAGCAGCAGGATCGGCCCGAGCATGGCCACGCCGTGCTGGCGCACCAACTCGAACACCAGCACCGCCAAGCCGGCGGCAGGGCCACTGACCTGCAGCGGTGAACCCGCCAGGAAGCCCACCACGACGCCACCGATAATGCCGGTGATCAGGCCCTTGGCAGGCGGCATCCCCGAAGCGATGGCGATGCCCATGCACAAGGGCAGGGCGACCAGAAACACCACCACCGACGCCAACAACTCTCGCGGCAAGGCCGCTTTCAACTGTGTCATGTTCACCGTGTTTCTCCATTTGTCTGTTGCACGGCCATTCCTCTGGCCGTGAGCACGTTGGCCCCTGAAAAGCGCGCAGGCGCAGGCCGCCAGCGAGCATGCCGGCAAGGCAATCAGGGAATTCAAGGCAGCCGAAGGCCGCGCCACACCCCTACAGGGTGCAGCCGGCTATCAAGGTTCTAGCGGTGGAAGGGTCGCTTAGTAGCGGCCTCTCGGGGTAGCGCAGGGGATCGGCTCACCCGCAGCCAGGGGCAGGAAGCTGTCGCTGGCTGCGTCATAGGCTTCGATCTTGCTGGTCTCGATGTCGTAGACCCAACCGTGGATATACAGCTCACCCGCCGCCAGGCGCGAGGCGACCGAGGGGTGAGTGCGCAGGTGATGCAGCTGGGCGATGACGTTTTCTTTGGTCAGCACCTGCATGGTCTCGTGCTCGCTGCCGCAGGAGCAGTTGTTCTCAACCACGGTGCGTGCCACTTCGGCATGGCGCAGCCAGGCGGAAACCGTCGGCATCTTGGTCAGCGATTGCGGGTTGAGTACCGCACGCATCGCGCCGCAGTCCGAGTGGCCGCAGACGATGATGTGGTGTACACCCAGTGCCAGTACCGCGTATTCGATGGCGCTGGAGACGCCGCCGTTCATCTGGCCATACGGGGGCACCACGTTGCCGACGTTACGGGTCACGAACAGGTCGCCTGGCGAGCTTTGGGTAATCAGCTCGGGGACGATGCGCGAGTCGGCACAGGTGATGAACATGGCGCGTGGCGTTTGCGCGGTGGCGAGCTTCTTGAACAGCTCTTGCTGCTCGGGGAAGACGTCATGGTGAAAGCGCAGAAAGCCGTCGACGATGTGCTTCAGGGCGGCATCGGCGCTCTCGGCGGGTACATCCGGAACGACCTTGGATGGGTCCTTGACGGGCATGATTCATCCTCTTGACGGTGTGAAGGTAAGTCCATTTTACCGGTGAAAGATTCAGGCTATGCAGGGATTTAGATGACGCGCACAGGCCACAGATCACAGTCTTCGTTGACTGATTGCCTACGCTAGCGGGGAAAACTTAACTGAAACTTAATTCGGAGGCTCTAGAACAGGCGTTCCAGATAGGTAAGGCGGGATTTGAATAATAGCAAAAAAACATCAATTGCCTAGTACCATTACTGTAATTATTCACTTGGATTAGTGGTACTAGGGTTACCTGTAGGAGCAGCCTTGTGCTGCGAAGAGGCTGCTCCTACAACGGCGCGATCGAGCTGCTCGATTACAACGGCGTTTTTCGCCACACCAGCCAAGGTTCGACCACTTCGCCCAATTGCCCTTGCGGCACGGCCCCGAAATAACGGCCATCAAACGACAAGCGGCTGTACTCGGAGAGCATCAGCACCTCGTCACTGCCCAAGCGGAAGTGCGCCAACGGTGGCTGTGGCATGGGGCGGCCACTGGGGTCTTGGTGCAACGGCTGGCTACGCACCTGCAGTTCACCGTTGATGCTGACACCCTCTGGCACGATGAGCACATCGTCACCCGGCACCCCGACCAGGCGCTTGATCATATGCATGTAGCCGCCGGGGCAGGGGCCGCTGATCAAGTAGCCGCGCTCTTGGGCCAACTGGAAGACCTCGGTCTGCGGCGGGCAAAACATCACCAGGTCGCCTTTTTCCGGTGCCTTGTCGACCACCCAGTAAATGCCCGGCGGAAAACTGCTGGTGACGTTAAGCCGCGCACCACCCCACAGCACCAGCGGCACTGCGCAAAACGCCAGAATGGCCACGACAGCGGCCACGCTCAACGGCCGTTTCATGCCGGCAACTCGATGGTGCGGTCGCTTTCACGCGGTGCCGGCACCTTGGCGCGGGCCAGGAATACCGGGTCCTGGAAGTACAGCGGTTGCTTGCCATAAAACGCCGGGTAGCCTGCGCAATACACCACCATGTCGCCGGCTTCCTGGATATTGCCCTGGCCATCCTTGCGCGGGCCTGGCATGCGCAGGGCCTCGTCGGTGGTCAGCAGCGGCCGCTGCACTTCCTGAAGGGTGCGCGACACCTGGCCCAGCAATGCGCTGGAACGTCGCCCGCTGGTGGTCACCTGCTCTTTGACGATGGTGGTCTGCCCGGTGAGCTTGGACAGGTGCTCCGCCGTTTCCACCCGGTTTGGCGGGTAGGCGTTCTGGATGTGGCAGTTGGAGGTGATGCTCTCGTTCTGCCCGTAGAACTCCTGCAACTGCGACAAATCTTGGATGATCAGGTAGCACTTGATGCCATAACCGGCCACGAAGGCCAGCGACTCCTGCATGATGTCCAGCTTGCCCAGGCTCGGGAACTCGTCGAGCATCATCAGCAGCCGGTGCTTGTAGTGCGCCTTGGGCCGGCCGTCCTCGAAGTCCATCTTGTCGGCCAGCAGGCGCACGATCATGTTCACCAGGATGCGCACCAAGGGGCGCAAGCGCGCCTTGTCGTTGGGCTGGGTGATGATGAACAGGCTGACCGGGTCGTCGTGGTTCATCAGGTCGCGGATCTTGAATTCCGAGCGGCTCACGTTGCGCGCCACAATCGGGTCACGGAACAGCGACAGGTACGATTTGGCGGTCGACAGCACCGAGCCGGCCTCTTCGGCCGGCCGGTCGAGCATGTCGCGTGCAGCCGACCCCACCAGCGGGTGGTTTTCGCCATCGAGGTGGCCGTAGTGGGTCATTTCCGCCCACAGCTCGCTGATTGGCCGCGACGGGTCGGCGAGCATGGCGTCCAGCGCCGGCAGGCTGGCGACACCACCCTCGTCCTGCGAGCGGTAGCACAGGTGCAGGATGCAACCCACCAGCATCGCCTGCGAGGTCTTCTGCCAGTGGTCGTTGAGGCCCTTGCCGTCCGGGTCGACGATAAGCGTGGCCAGGTTCTGCACATCGCCCACTTCAAACTCGGTGCCCAGGCGGATCTCTTCCAGCGGGTTCCAGCCCACGCAGCCATTGGCGGTGGCCGGCTCGAAACGCAATACCCGGTTGCCCGCATGCTGCTGGCGCCAGCCAGCGGTGAGCGCCCAGAGTTCGCCCTTGAGGTCGGTGATCACCGCGCTGTGCTTCCACGACAGCAACGTCGGGATCACCAGGCCAACGCCCTTACCGCTGCGCGTCGGGGCGAAGGTGAGGATGTGCTCCGGGCCGTTGTGGCGCAGGTAATGCAGCTTGTTGCGCTTGTCCAGCCAGGCACCTACGTACACGCCATCATCAGCCAACAGGCCGGCGCTCTCGATATCCTTGCGCTCCCCCCAACGCGCAGAGCCATGAAGGAATTGATTGGCCTTGGAGCTGTTGCTGCTGATCATGCGGATCACGACCATCGCCATCATGCCGACGCCGCTGACCAGAACCCCCAGGGAACCGGCGCGCAGCAGGGTGTCCTGGTACTGGTCGGACCAGTTGGCGGCCCACACCAGAATCATCCATGGGGCGTAGACGCCATTCAGGTTGGCCCCCAACGCCGCATGATTATTGAACAGGTAGGCGAAGTACTGGGTGGCAGTAGCCAGGCCGGCCAGCAGGCAGAAAATGGCCAGGATGGCCTGCCACGTGTTGCCGCCACTGCGCTGGCCGCCGCGGATCTGCGGGCCCACAGCGTTGTTATGTTTCATGGGTTCGCTCCGTGAACGAAAGGATGGGATAGGGAAGGTGCTGGTTCATGGCGAGGTTGTGCGCGAACGCCCGATGTCCTGGGCCTGGGTACGCCGCTGCGCCTCAGAAAGCGTTCGCTCGGCCTGACGTTGCAAGCTCCATTGCTCGACCAGCTCTGGCTGCTCGGCACGCAGTTGGCGCACCGCCAACTCCTCGATGCGTGGGGTGTACAGGCCCATGCCGTGGTGCAGCTCCTGCACCCGCTCCAGGCGGCCTTGCAACTGCTGCAGCCGCGCCTGGCAACGCTGGTTGCCCTGCTCCCAGGCGGCGCGGGTGGAGGGCAGGGCCAGCCAGCCCGGGCGCGAGGCCTGGTTCTGCTGCAATTGCGCCTGCTGGCGGTCCAGCATGGCCTCCAGGCGCTGCTCGAGGGCCTCGGCCTGCTCGGCCTTCTGCTCGACGCACTCGCCAAGTGCCTGGTTGTAGCGTGCTTGCACCGGGCTGGCGTCCAGCAGCGCGGTCTGCTCGGCGGCCAGCGCCTGAGCCTGCGCCTCCAATGCCTGCCCGGCATCGTCGAGCGGCGGCTTGGCCGGTTTAGGCTCGTTCATGGGCATCTGCTTCATATCAGGAAGAGGTATCCGGCCTTGGCCATCGGGATGCGAATCAGCCACAGCGCCAGCAGGTGCAGCGGGTAATAGGCGTAGAACAGCCAGCGCCAGCGCGGCAGATCAGGCCTGACCCAGCGGGCGGCCAGCAGCACCGGCAACGCGGCCAGCGCCCAGGCATTGCCGTTGATCGGCGTTAACGCCGCAAGTGCAAGCACGGCCCCCACAGCAGCCAGCAGGTTCGGGCGCCGCACGTACCAACCCACGCACAGTCCCAGCAGCACGGCCGGCCACCAGAATTCGACCCAGGCACCGCCCACGACCACCACCAGTAACGCCAGCCCCCAGAACAGCGGCCGCCCTTGGGCGGCACGGTCGCAGGCCTCGGTCGCCAGGGTAATCACCAGCAACGTGAAGAGGATGTTCAGCGGGTAGCCGCCGTACAGCAGCCCCCCAAGGGCAATGAACGGCGGCGTCGCCATCACCCCAAACAGAAACAGGCGCAGCGCAGTGCGCCGGTAAGCACCGTTTTCCACTGTTCCCGGCCGCGCCAGGTTGTACGCCAGCACGACCACGAACAGCGGCATCGCCAAGCGTCCTGCCTCGAACAAGTAAGGCAAGGTCTCGTTGAACAGGTACTTGTTCACGTGGTCGCCGGTCATCAGCAACAGCGCCAGCCACTTCAGCGCTTCTACCGTACCGTCGGCGAGTTGCAGGCGCGGCATCGAAATCACCGACGCATGGCCTGGGAAAGCCCGGTATCGAGCTCTAGCTTCGGCGCCACATCACGGGCCAGGTCGCCGATGCCTTTCTCGTGGACGATCGCCGTGCTCTTGCCTACCTGGAAGTTGCGGCTCGGGTCGACGTCACGGCGGTCATGAATGACGAACTGGTCGGTCTGGCCGACCTTCTGCAGGATGTGGTGCTCGTCCATGTCGACGACCATCCCGCTGACGGCCTTGCGCCCGCTCTCTGAAGCTTCGCCGATACTGGCCGAGGGGTTGAGGTCGCGCGCTTTGTCTTCCATGGCCTTGAACGAGTCGCTGCGCTGCTGGGCCTGCGGGTCTTGCTGCTGGCCCTGTTTGGCGCCCTCTGGGACTGGCACCGCTTGCAGGTTCAGGCTCTTGATATAACCAGCGCTGGGCCGTGAAGCCGTAAGCTCGCCAGACAGCGTAGCCACTTGCTGCTGTGAAGTGGCGGCCCTTTCCGACATGAGCTCGGCATACAGCCCTTTGCCCTCTTCTATCGCCTGCTCGCGCGTGTCAATGCCCAGGAAGCGTTTCGAAGCGGACAAGGCATCTTGCCCCAGCGATTTAAGACGATCACCGATCCCCTCAACGGCTCTGGAAACGCTGTTGCGGCTAAGCCGATCATCGTTCTCGAAGATTACCCCGCGGCCATTGGTCTCGTGATCGAAAGGGCGAGCCTGGCGGTCAAAGACGTTGATCATGCCGCGTTCCATCGGGAAGGGCATATTGTCCACTGTCTGGAACGAGCCATCCGCGTTGCGGCTGAACGCGTTCTCACCCTTCAACAGGCGCGAGTCGATGAGCGCTTGCTCAACTTTCTCCGGGCTTTTGATCAACGTGTTGTACTGCTCGATGCGCTGAACATCCTCCTGCTGCATCGGCTTCATTTCTATACCGGCCGACTGCAGGCGATCGTGCATCACCGCCAATGGCCCGGCTGCCAGCACATCGTCCTTGTAACCACCGCCGACCTGCGAATGCGCGCCGGCAAACTTCAACTCCTCGATGCGCGAGTTGTCGTCGTTACGCAGGGCACTGGTCAGGGGGAACGTGTCGCGGTACTCGTTCATCGCCACCAGGTGGGTGGTCGAATCGATGTTCTTGCTGATCTCCAGGTTCTTGCCCAGATGGGTATCGGTATTCGACAAACCGTCAGTGGCGACCGTGTCGAAGATACCCAGCTTGTTGACGTGCGCCTGGCCTGGGGGAATCAAGTATTCCCCGGTCGCTTTGCCCTGGTCATCGAGTTTGGGGACGCCACGTTCGATGAACTCGTTGGCCAAGGCGCGGGACTGCGATGCACCGCGGCTGAAGCCGACAATGTTGACGTCGATCTGCTGGTCCGGGTACTTGTTGTGAAAGGCCACGATGGAGTCGTAGGCCTGGTCGATACGCTCCTGGGCACCGCGGCCGGTTGCGCCTTCGAGCAGCGAACGCCCGCTGGTACTGGATTGGCTGCCAACACCATCGAAGTAGATCTTCTCCGACTGGCCGGAGCGCTCCTTGGCGTCGTACTGCTGCGGTTCATGCCCCGAGTTGCGCGCCAGGTTGGTACCTTTGGCGGTGTCCAGGTCATACAGGCGGGCAACGTTGGTCTGCGTGCCTTCAGGTGTATTCAGATCTTTGTTGTTACCGGTGCCGTCGAAGTACACCGTAAAACGCATTGCATCGCTCATTTCATATCCCTATGGATCATCCCGCCGCCAGGACAGGACGAACGCTCCAAGACATTCTCGAACCCGTATCAGGCACCCGGTTTGTTTAGGGTCACGATCAGATCGTGGACACCATCACCGGCGCTTCGGGTGTAGCGTTCAAAGAATGCTTCGCCCAAGTTCAAGAGTGGGGACCCTCGCAGCGACTGCCCTGCAGCACGGATCGCCAAAGCACCAAAGCTCTCGCCCATGGCGGCAACACTCTTGGTGCGGTCAGCGGGATTGTCGTAAGGCTTCTGGTACCAGGTCGAAATCTGATACTCGACGTTCTGCGCCTCCAGTGCCTCATTGAGGTGTTTGGCCAGGGCGAACAGCGATTCCTTGATCAGGGTGGGGTCTATTCCCTCAGCCTTCATCACCGCTTCTACGGGTAGTGCAGCAGCGCCAATCAAGTCCTCATGGGTATAACCCTTCATCGGCGGGAACACGCCTTCGGGGAGTTTCATGCCCGGGTTGTAGGGCTGGTACTGGCCTTGATTGTCTTGCATGGAAAGCTCCTTGGCTTGAAGTTCAGAAGAGGTGGCAGGCAGGAGCATGCAGGCTCCCAGCACGAGGGGTACGAGCGCGCCAAGGCGCAGCCGCGGCCAGAGACGGCTGGGGCGGCGCGATGCCTTGTCGGTAACGGCAATGCCCATACCGAGAGTGGGTAGGTTCAATCTTTCTCTCCTTGCATCCGCCTCGCGGCGGGTCCCTGTATCGTTTCGAGATGCGGCTACTGTGACCAGCGAATCCATCATTTGCTCCCCATCACCAGCCCCCGGGGCACATAGGCTGACGTGCCCACGGGTTGCGGCATAACCGGCTGCTGCACGACAGCCGCCTTCACCGCCGGCACTGCTTCGACCACTGCCACGGACGCCTCGGCCGGCGCGCCGGAGAATACCGCGCTCTGCGCCACCTGCTGCGTGGCAAAGCGGGCATCCAACCAATCGGCCCAATAGACAGCCCGGCGCATGATCTGTTGGCGGTAGCGCGCATTGATGGCGGGGGTGCGCGAGTGGTAATTCGCTACTCGGGTCCACAAGTCGCCGCGGTCATTGCGCACGTGGCCACGGATGCGCCAGGCGGCCAGCTCGTAGGAGTAGCAGCCGCCTTGCTCGACATCCTCAGGGGTGATGCCGTAGCGCGAGAGTTCGCGCAGGTAGGCGGTGTTGAACTGCATGGGGCCGACGTCGTAGGTGCCATTGTGGTTGCGCACCCACTGGCCAGGCTTGCCACCTTCCTGGCCGGACACAGCCAGGACGATGTTCACCGGCAGCTCGTATTTGACCGCCGCCATGATCGAGCAGGCGATGGGTTCGCTCAGGGCCGGGGGCGGAACGTCAGCGACAAATGGCATCGTGGCGCGCCTCAGATGACCTTGCCGAACTTGTTGTTGATCGACTTGGTTGCCTTCGGGTCAGCGGCCTCGCATTGGTCAAGGAAGGACTGGCGAGCGTCCGAGGTCTGGCTCAGCTTGATCTTGCCCTTCTTCTTTTTGACGATGCTGAAGTAGTCATTGACCGGGTCACTGCAGTTATCGACCACACCCGCCCCCTTCAGCTTGCCCCACATGCACAGGACAGTGGCGCAAGGGTCATCGGCCTGGGCGGGCAGGGCGACGGCGAAACTGGCGGCCAGCACGGCGGCTGGAAGCATTTTTGCAAAGTTCATGAGCACTCCTTGTTCAAGTCCTGTCCTGTTTGCTCTCGCTGAAGTTCTTCACTTCGGCATCCGGTTCGAAGTCACGGCTGGACGACCGGGTGTCCAAGTTTGAACGGCGGGTGGAACCGGGTTCGGAAATTTCCATGGCAACCCGCCCGGCGAGGGAATTGTCGATGCGTGACTGCGCTGCCCGCCCCATGCCCGACATGAGGTTGGCACCCATTTGCAGGGCTATGCGACCTGCGGTGCCTGCCCTGCTGGAGGTTGAGTTGCCAGCCCCTTCGGCATTACCACCTTTGGCACCCGTGCCACCCTGCGAACCCGAACTGCCGCTGGTTGAGCCACCGCCACTGGCTGAGGTCTCGGCAGACCCCGTCTCACCACCACCTCCTGCAGAGGCACCTGAGGCACCCGCTGCACCGGATGACCCGCTGGATGAGTCAGATTGAGCGCCGCTGGGCGCTGCACCCGCAGACTCACCGCCAGAAGATGACTCAGACGAACCGCCCCCCGAAGAGGATTCGCCTCCAGCAGAAGAGGCTGCCTGCGCACCACCTCCAGATGCCGAGGATGCGGCGGACGCAGCGGACGCAAAGCCCATGGCCGAGCCGAGCGCGCTGGGGCCACCAGCGCTGCCGCCGCCGGAGCTTGCTCCGCCAGCGCTTGAAGGACCACCCAACATGCCCCCCATGCGCGAGGCGATGTCGGAGCCTGCGGCAACACTCGATTGCGCCCCTTTGAAGGCGGATTGCAAGGCTTGCGCAGCGCCCATCATGTTCGCGCCGCCCGTCATCATCGCCGAAGCGCCCTTACTCATCATTGACGCTGCGGTGGTTGCGGCACCTACAACCGCACCGGCCCCAAAGTTGCCGATACCGGTGGATGCACTGCCTGCGCCGCCCACGAGGGCTGCAATCATGGGTGGGATCTTGTTCACCAAAAACAGCAGCAAGACCGAAACCACCAACATCACGGCAAGTTCCTGCACAGCAACTTCATCACTGATTCGGGCGACAAAGGTTTGAATAAAATCCTTGCCGATCGCAATCAGCAACACCATGGCGAACAATTGTGCGCCGACACCCAGCACAGCACGGTAGTAGTTCAGCGCCATGTCGGATGTCCAGCGGGAGCCGCCGAACCCCAGAAAGAAAACGCCGGCATAGAGGAGGAACCAGCTCGATGCAAGCAATACCAAGAGGTTGATGCTCACGATCGCCAACACCAGCAATATACCGATAGCCATGAATTCCATGGTCAGCTGACGGCCCAACTCACGCCACGTCAATTGATCAGCCGCCTGGATGGTCCTGTCATATAGCTCGAAGCCAAGGTCCACAATGGTGGAGGGCTTCAGATCTGTCGTGCCGAGATTTCCCGCGGAAGCGCCAAGCTGGCTCAATGAACGAACGATGGTATCGGCGATACTCATGCCCTGCATTGCATTTTTCAGCAGCCACCAGTAAAAGCCGAAAACCACCATGAAGCGGATGAGCTCGGAGAAAAACTCTGCAATATCTGCCTTTCGCATCAGCAGCATGCCGAACGTCCAGACCATCGATATGGTAGCCAGGGCTAGAAACAGCCGTTCGGCAGCCGCTTGGATAGTCGGCAGCCACTTCTCCGTCGCCTTGTGGAACCGGAGGAGCACCTCATTCATGATGCCTGAGCTTTCCAATTGCTGATCCGCCGCGTAGACGAGCGTCGGCGTTGCAATAACAACTGCAACCAGCAGTACCATCAAGAGTGATCTCCGACGCGCCCAAATCATCAACCTGACCCCGTCTTAAAATTGGTCTTCTGGACTTTTCTTAAATTTCCACTCGGTCATCTTGCGTGCCTTGAGGAAGCTTTTGCAGTTCGTGATGAACTCATTACGATTCGCCTCTTTGGAGAGGCTATCCAGGTGTTCTTCATACAGCGGTGCAGTGCAATTTTCTTTGGTAGGCTCAGGCACTTTTTCTTCTGAGCAACCCGCCAGGGCTGCCATTACAGATAGCGCCAGGGCCAGCTTGGTAGTCGTGAACTTCATCATTGATATCCTTAGAAATTGTCTACAGGGCTTTTCTTGAACTGCCACGTTGTCAGCTTTTTGGCCTGGGCTTCACCGCGGGCTTTTTCATCCAGTTCTGCCGCCACTCGGTTGGCTTCCGCCGCCTGTTGAGCAAGCATCAGCGTGCGCAACTGCAACAGTTGGTTGGATTGCTGACTGGCCAATTGGTTGGCGTACTGAATCGCCTTCACCTGGCCATCCGCCGTGGTCGCAGCTTGCTGCAGGCTCTCCAACTGCCTGGCATCAGCCTGCAAGTTTTCTTGCTGCTGCTGGATACTTTTGAACAAGGCGTCATTCGCCGTTTTCTGCGATTCGGACACCATCTCTTCATGCCGGACCAACTCCGCACGGTCCTCGTCTGTGCAACCGCCACCCCCGAAGCATGGGGAGCTCTTGTAATAGTTGGTGTCCTGGAACTTTTTCAAATACGCATCCAGGCTTCCCGCCTGATGCGTGTAGTAATTGAGCATGTCCTGAGTTTCCATCAACTTGTTGATGGTGGCATTGGCCTTGTCCCAGATATAAGCCGCCGGCGCCGCCGTGTTTTGCACCATGTTCTCGTACTGTTCGAGCTGTTTCTGGTACTGCAAGCCCTGGCGCGCGTACTGCTCGACCTGTTTCTCGTATTCCATCAGCTGCTTGGCGGTCTGTTTCACGCTCTCCACAACCGCCAGCTTGCCGAGGGCAACGTTTGCTCCATCAATCACGGGGATACCCGCGTGCGCGGGGAAGGTAACTGCAAGACCGGCCAACAGCGCAATGGTGGGTTTCAACAAGGTCGGGTATTTCATGTTGCTCTCCTTGGCAAATTGCTCAGTAGTCGAAAGACTTGTAGGGCTTCGAGAACGTCAGATCCTTGGTAACCATTACGTTAAAGCGATAGCCCGGACGGATTTCGAGGGTTGGCGCAATGTTCAGGTTCTTTCTGATCATTTGTACTGTCACCTGGCCCAACTGCTGGCCCAGCGCTTCGCTCATGGCGCTACTGGCAGTCTCCCGGTCACTTTCGTTGCTGCTGGCGCGGTCTTGGCTAAGGCTGACACCGGCAACGATCCCTGACATCAACAACGCCGAGCCGAAGATACGGACATAGTGATTGTTGACCTGGTCGTTAAAGCCGGAGTAACCGCCGCTGTCGCTACCGGGCATCGAACCGATGTCCATTGCCTTGCCATCAGGAAAGACAATGCGCTGCCAGGCCACCAGTACGCGCGACTGACCATAACCCACGTCGCTGGAGTAAGAGCCGATCAGCCGCGATCCTTGGGGCAGCAGCAAATGCTTACCCGTGGCAGTGTCGTAAACGCCTTGGGCGATTTGAGCAATGATCTGGCCAGGCAGCTCCGAGTTGATGCCGGAAATCATGACAGCGGGTATCACATAGCCGGCACGCAGCTCGTAGGGGCTACGCGGCTTTTCCATCGCCGCGTCCAAATGCCAGCGGTCGTCTTCACCAGACTTGCCGAACTGGTGGTAATCCTTGCCAGAATTACTGGCCGCTTTAACCAGGAAAGGCGAATCACCCTGCCCACCGTCATACATGCCATCTCCACCGCCCGTACCGATCGCCCGTATTTCAGCCAGGCGCGCCTTGTAGGCCTCGGTTGGGTCGCTGCGCGACGTCTCCTGCAGACTTTGACGGGCCGCTGCGATGCGAGCCAGGGCATCCTCCCTGCTCACCGGGCCACCACTCACGCTTGAGCCAGCGCTGCGCGGTGCATCGACCTGCACGGTACTGCGCGCCCGCACCGCTTCCTGAAACTGCTGCCGCTTGATTTGACGGATGCGATCAAGCTCTTCGGAATTTGCACTGGGCGGCAGCTCGCGCGGAGGCAGCGGTGGCGCATCAATGTTACTCGGGCGCACGACCTGCAGAGCGGCAGGTTGCACTGCTGGCGTGTCATCCAGTTTCGGCACGACCGGTGGCTGCGCTTTGCTGGGGATGATGCCGTCCTGGTCCATCCCGTTGATCTGCTGGGCAAACATGCTGCTGTTGCCGGCCTTTTCCGCCGTCTTTTTCTCCGGCTTGTCCTGCTCCTCGGCGCGATCAGACGCGACCAGCAGCATGATCAGCAGGAATACCATGGCGGCGCCGCCGATGAGGTACATCGGCCAGTTGTTGACCCGGCGCACACCGCTCTTGCGGTTCAGCTTGCCAGGCGATGCATCGGGAGACATGACATCGTTGCTGCTACTCATCGTTCGTCACTCCTTGCGCACCCAGGCCCCGGCAGGCAGCACGCGGCCACTCTGTACCGCATAGACGCGGCTCAAGGACTCGCGCCCGACCAACAAGGTCACGCGTAACAGCTCGCTATCCTTGGGCGTATCGAGGACATAATTGACCGTAAGCGGCACTGCCGTGCCGGCCGGGGCTGGCGCAGGCTGAGCTTCGGGGTTGAATTCCTGCACCGAGAAGCCCGATGCGCGCAGTGCGGTTACCAAAGAGGCGCCGTAGCCGTCAGAGGTTTTCTGGTTGACCCTCAGGCGCGTGCTGGCCGGCGGATGCACCACCGCCAATTGACGAGCAGTGGCACTGGCCAACTGCTGGTTGATCGCTGGCGTGGCGCGTTCGGCAAAATTGCCATAGGGGCCGTTGGCGCAGGCCGCAAGCCAGAGGCAGGCAAAAGGTGCGATCCATGCTCGCATCGTTATTTACCCCTCTGGATGGTGACGCGGTCTTGCGACTTGCCGACGCCGGCAATCAGGATCGCCTTGTCGAAAACGGTGTCGACGATGTAGCGGTCGCCCTGAACGCGGTAGTTGACCATCACAGTCTCGTCATCCTTGAACCAGCCACCTTCCTTGCGAATTACCAGCAGCGTCGGCGCTTCAGTCTGGCCCATGGTGCGCGGCATTTGGATGATGGTCTTGCTGCCGTCGTTGTACACACGCACTGGCTTCCACGAGGTGTCACCGTTGACGCTGTAGTCGAAGTTCAGGTTGCCCAGGTATTCGCCGGTCTCCGGAATGGTCGCCTTACGGCGCTCGGTCACTTCGCGATTCTTGATCAGGTTCCATTTCGCCAGCGCTTCCTCCGGGTAGGTGAAGGCGACTTGCGGCATGTACTCGGTACGGTGCGAACGCAGTTTGAAGTGATAGGTGCGGCGGTTTGTGGTGACCACCAACGAGGTTTCCAGGCCCACATCCATCGGCTTGATGATCAGGTGCTGGACTTCGTTCTCGCCCACGCCGGTGATAGCCGGCTCGACCGTCCAGCGCGCGGTGTCGCCGAGGTTGATCGAGTTGACCTGTTCACCCGCCTGCAAGGCGATGTCGCAGACCTGCAGCACGGCGCAGACAATGCTCGGTTGCTGGGCACCGAAAATGAAGCGGGCGGTGCCATCGCCGCCATCCACCGGTTTGATGCCGGTGGCACTGGCCTGCTGCCAGCGCTGGGAAATCGACAGCGCTGCCTTTTCCTGAGGGGTCAGGGTCGGGTTGGCATCGGAGAAATACAGATCGGCCTGGCTGGTTCCTGGCGCGGCCTGCGCGAAGACGGGCAAGGCTGCCGCGAGCATGGCGCAAAGGTAACGGTTCATGGTCGGTCCTTCAGAGTTGCTTGGCCCAGGAGAAGTCGCGCACGTAGGTCCCGATCGGGTTCATCCTTACTTGCTCTTCGCTGGTCTGAGTAGTGGGTTCGGCGGAGTAGGTGGTCACCAGCGCGCGCCAGTTGGTCTTGCTTTTGACCAAGCCCTGGCGGTCGCGGCTGACTTCTTCCCAGTCCACCTGCCAGGTCTCCGGGGTCTGCTGCATCACCGAGCGGATATCGACGTTCACGGTCTCTTCGGCGGCGCGTACGAACGGGCTCGATTCCTTGCTGCCATTGAGCCACTCGTTCATCTTTTGCGTTGCCGGATCGTTAGGCCCCAGCAGGGCATAGATGCGGAAGATCGACTTGCGCAGCAGCGCAACGTCCGGGGTGACGGTGCGCGCATCGGTAATGAAAGACGCCACCTGCGACTTCATCACCCGCAGGTCCACCGGCGCTGCCGCCTGTGCGGGGGCGATGGCCATAGGCTGGCCAAGCTTGTCGACTTCCACCACGTAGGGCACGAACTTCGACTGGCTGCCGATGTGGATGATGCCGCCGACTCCAGCGAGGGCGACCATCATCGAGAGGATGCCCACCACCTGCCAGGACTGGCGCGAGGTCACCAGGCTGCCGACGTGGTCGTTCCAGGTACGGCGGGCAGTAAGGTAAGGGTTGTCGAGGACGGCGCCCTGAGGCGCCTCCGTTTTGACGGTGGCATTGGCGGGACGCTTGAAAACCAGTCCCTTGATGCTGTCAGCAAGGCTCATGCAGCAACTCCATAATCATTCAATCTCAGGCCTTTGGCAGCCAGCCATTCAGCCACCCAGGCATTGCCATACTTGGCTTCCAGACGCTTGATGGCAGCCACGGACTCTTTGTCGGAGGAGCCGACAAAGGCCAGGGCCAGCGGCCCAAGGGCGAGGTCGTAAAGGCGTCGGCCGTTTTCCGACACGTAGTAGTACTGGCGCTTGGGCACAGCCGTGGCGAGGATCTCGATCTGCCGGGCGTTCAAGCCCATGCGGCGATAAAGGGCAGCGGTGTCCTCGTCACGGGCATAGACGTTTGGCAGGAAGATCTTGGTGGCGGTGGACTCGACGATGACGTCGAGAATCCCCGAGTTGGCCGCGTCCGACAGGCTCTGCGTGGCCATCAGCACCAGGCAGTTGGCCTTACGCAGTACTTTCAGCCATTCGCGGATCTTCTCGCGGAAGGCTGGGTGACCGAGCATCAGCCACGCTTCGTCGAGAATGATCACCGCTGGCTGGCCTTTGAGCGCGCACTCGATGCGGCGGAACAGGTACAGCAGCACCGGCAGGGCGTACTTGTCACCCAGGTTCATCAGCTCTTCGATCTCGAACACGGTGAAATCGGACAGCGACAGGCCGTCTTCCTCGGCATCGAGCAGGTGGCCCATGGTGCCGTCCACGGTGTACTGGCGCAGGGTTTCGCGGACCGATTCGTCCTGCACGATGATGCAGAACTCGGACAACGTGCGAGAGCCGTCGCGGTACATGGTCATCACCGCATGGCCAATCTCGTTGCGCTGTGCCGCAGTGGTTTCCAGGCCATTGAGCGCCAGCACAGTGTCCAGCCACTCCATCGCCCAGGCGCGATCGCCTTTGGTCTCGAGGAACTGCAACGGGCAGAAGGCAAGGCGCTCGTCGTCAGCCGCCACCGTAAAGTGGCGCCCGGAGCGGCCATTGCTCTCGGCGCGAATACCAGCCGCCAGCGGGTACATCGACATCCCCTTGTCGAACGCGAAAATCGACATGCCCTTGTAACGACGCAACTGGGCTGCGATCAGCGCCAGGTGCGTCGACTTGCCCGCACCGGTTGGCCCAAACATGAAGGTATGGCCCAGGTCACGCACGTGCAGGTTGAGGCGGAATGGCGTCGCGCCACTGGTCACGCAGTGCATCAGCGCTGGCGACAGCGGTGGGTAGAGCGGGCAGGGCGCCTCGGCGCTGCCGGTCCAGATGCTGCTGGTGGGCAGCAGATCGGCCAGGTTCAAGGTGTTGATCAACGGGCGACGCACGTTCTCTACGCCGTGGCCGGGCAGGCTACCCAAGTAGGCGTCGAGGGTGTTGATGGTCTCGATACGTGCGGCAAAGCCCAGTCGCTCGATGGCCTTTTCGACACTGCGCGCAGACTCTTCTAGGCTTGCGCGGTCTTCGCCCATGAGGACCACCACGCTGGTGTAGTAACCCTGTGCGACCAGGCCGCTGTTCACCTCGGCGATCGCATCGGCGGCGTCCTGCACCATCGACAGCGCATCCTGGTCGATGTTGCTGTTGTTGGTGTTGAACACCTGGTCGAAGAAGCCGCGGACTTTCTGCTTCCACTTCTTGCGGTACTTTTCCAGGTGCTGCACCGCTTCATGGGTGTCCATGAAGATGAAACGGCTGGACCAACGGTACTCGCACGGCAGCTCGGCCAACGCGGCGAGGATGCCTGGCGCCGACTCCAGCGGGAACCCTTCGATGGCGACAACCTGGACGAAGTTGCGACCGATCTTCGGGACCACACCACCCCACAGTTCCTTGCCACCGATGACGGCATCCAGGTACATCGGGTTGCTCGGCAGCAACACCGGCTGGCTTACGCCGGTGACGCAGAACTGCACCCAGCTGAGCAAATCATCATGGGTAATCTGCGCACCTTCCTCGGTCACCAGACGGCTGCCCTTCAGGCGGGTCAGCTTTAGCACCGAGGCCAGGCTGCCTTCGACGCTTACGCAGTCTCGCTTGAATTGCTCGATCAGGTTACGGGTGCGAGCCTTGGCATCCGGCGGCGCAGTATCGTCATCGAACATCAGTTCAACGAATTTCTGCTGAGCCAGCATCGGCGGGAAGAAAGTGAGGGACAGCACGAAGTACCCTTCGTACATGGTCCCCAGCGATTCAAAGTACGCGCGGCGCTCTTCGTCCATGGCCTCGGTGAGGCTGTCGGCGAAATGGGATACGCCTTTGGCCGAGTAGTTCGACGCCGGGCGGCGTACCGCATCGACATGAATCATCCAGCCATTGCCCAGACCCGCCAGCGCCTGGTTGATCCGCAGCGAAACCAGCTCGCGCTGCGCTTCGGTGCTGCTGGCGTTGTCGTCACCTCGGTAAAGCCAGGCGGCCATGAAGGCGCCGTTCTTACCCACGATCACACCATCGTCGACCATCGCCGCATGGTTCAGCAGATCGGCAAGGCCGGCATCCTTCGTGCGATGCTTCTTCAACTTGAGCTCCGCATCCACCTGCAGCAGACGCTGGATCAGCATGATGACCAGCAAAGCACCGAGGGCTGCGATGGCATACGCAATACCTTCGATCATTTGTATTGACTTCCCTGACTTGGAGGATTGTCCCTGAACGGTGTGCTACGCGCCGGGTAATACGATTTGTAACGCCGGTGACGAAGATAGACGTGGCGCATTTTCGGGTCTGACTTGGCCATGATTCGAAACACGAACAGCGAGCCGAACCACAGCGTCAAGCCCACCAAGGTTGCCCGCAGCTCTTGGGCGCTGAAGATCAACGCGAACGCGAGCAACCCGGAGAACATCACCAGCTCGCGATCCCCGCCCATGAACAGGTTGTCCCGGTTGCCGGCCCTTCGGATGGGAATCGTGCGCAGTGCCATGGTTCAGACCTGACCTTGTACCGGGCCGAACTGCGGTAGCAGCTGAGCCAGCTCGGCGGTGGTGCCGAAGAATTGCTGCATGATGTTGTTGGCACCCACGATCAGCGCCATTACCAGCACCAGGAAAATCAGGGTACGGAAGAAGCCGTTGAGGTCGCCGCCGAAGATCAGCACACCGCCCGCGACCACGATGCCGATAATCGACAGTGCAAAGGCGACTGGGCCGGTGACCGATTTACGCAGGGAGTCCAGCCAGCTTTCGTACGGCAGGGTGCCGGCACCACTGGTAGCCGCAAAGGCATTGTCCGGCGCAACCATCACCGCTAGCAGCAGGAAGCTGAGGGCCAGAAAGCCAAACGTTTGGGCATTGAAACGGAACAGCGAAGTGTTGGCGTGCATGTGCAGTGTTTTCCTTAAAGATTGCGCATGATGTAGCGGCCGTTGTCGTACCCGGAAACCTCGAGGATTTCCTGAATGCGGCGGCCTTCTGGGGTTCTGGCGATGGAGATGACGACGTGAACCGCTTCGCCAATTAGCGGTTCGATTTCGGCCGGGGCCGATTTATTGCGGGAAACCAGGGATTTGAGGCGGGTCAGCCCCTCGCTGGCGCTGTTGGCGTGCAACGTCGCCGCGCCGCCAGGGTGGCCGGTGTTCCAGGCATCGATCAGGTCAAGCGCTTCTTCACCGCGCACCTCGCCCACCAGGATGCGATCCGGGCGCATGCGCAGGGAGGTCTTGAGCAAGTGGGTCATGCTCACATCGACGGTGGTGTGGTACTGCACGAAGTTCTTGGCCGCGCACTGGATCTCGCCGGTGTCTTCGATGATGAAGACCCGCTCGCTGGGGAACTCCACGACCATTTCGTTGATGACGGCGTTGACCAGGGTGGTCTTGCCAGTACCGGTACCGCCGATGACCAGGATGTTGCGGTGATCGCGGATGGCGCGCTTGATGGCGTCGCACTGGATCGGGGTCATGATCCCCGATTCGACATATTGGTCCAGGGTGTAGATGGCCACCGCCTTCTTGCGGATGGCAAAGGTGGCCGCACGCACCACGGGCGGCAGTTGGCCGGCGAAGCGCGAACCGTCCAGCGGCCACTCGCCCTCGAGCAACGGCTTGCTGCGGGTCACTTCCTTGCCGTGGAAGCCGGCCACGGTCTTGATGATGGACTCGGCCTGGGCCGGGCGCAGGTCGCCGATGTGCCTCATCGGCTTGCCCAACTGCTCCAGCCAGAGTTTGCCGTCGCCATTGCACATCAGCTCAACGGTCTGCGGATCGTTGAGTGCATCGATGATGAGGGGGCCGGCATCGCGCTCCAGTTTCTTTTTGGCGCGCTCTTTCAGGCTGGCAGTTTCTGCGATTTCCACACTTGATCGTCCATGAAAATAGATACCACCCCAAGGTCTTGGGGAGGGCACTCCAAATATTTTTCTCGTGCAGTTCTTTGAACTAATGGCGAAGCGGAATGTCACCGCCCGCGAACTAACCTGCAATTGCAGAATTTGTTCGTGTTATGCGAGCCACTTCACAAGGGCGCGCAGGTTACCCGGCAACAATTACTAACGAAAGAGTCGATCTCTTACAGCTTTGTAAGCCTTCTCTTACACGCTTGGGACTAACGTCCCATTGACTAGTCAGACAGGAATGGCTGCAGGCACCGTAAAATCTGGGCTTAACAGAACATCTATATTAATTTGATATTTAAGTGCCACTATCTTTGCCAGTATTAAATGGCTTGAAAAATTTGACAGAGTTCACACTTGCACGCGACGTATTCTTACGTAAACGCCGGCAGGGAAAGTTAATCCAGTATGAATATAGGCTGGGCATGCACGGCAACTTCACCGCCTCCGCTGAAGTGCCACTGAGTAATGGCAATTAGATGCCACTTTGATATCTAGGGTGCCACTTCGGCGTTATTGGGGGGCAGTCAGAACAGTGCCAACTGGCCACCAGGCGGGCAGAACTTCGAGCAATCGAGCGCCTGTGCTTCGCGCCCCTCGAATGCCAGTTTGCGCATGGCTTTGGCGAACCGCTGAGCCAGCAGCTCGGCGAAAATGCCCTCGCCACGCATGCGTGCACCAAAGCGGCTGTCATACAGTTCACCGCCGCGGCTCTGGCGAATCAGGCTCAACACATGGGCCGCACGCTGGGGGTAATGGTCCTGCAACCACTGCTCGAACAGCGGCGCCACTTCCAGCGGCAGGCGCAACATCATGTAGGCAGCGCTTTGCGCACCGGCCTCCTTGGCGGCCTCCAGCAAGCGCTCCAGTTCACTGTCGTTGATCATCGGTATCATCGGCGAACACAAGACCCCCACCGGCACACCCGCCTCGCGCAACACCCGGATCGCCCGCAACCTCGCCTTGGGCGATGCCGCACGCGGCTCAAGCACCCGCTTGAGGTCGTCGTCCAGCGTCGTCAGACTGATCATCACCCGCACCAGCCGCTGGCTGGCCATCTCGGACAACAGGTCGAGGTCACGCAGCACCAGCGACCCTTTGGTGACGATGGTCACCGGGTGGCGGAAGCGCAGCAGCACTTCAAGCAAGCGCCGGGTCAGCAGGTGGTCACGCTCGATGGGCTGGTAAGGGTCGGTGTTCGAGCCCAGGTTGATCGGCGCGCAAACGTAGCCCGGTTTGCTCAACTGCTGTTCGAGCACGTCGGCAGCATTGGTCTTGGCGATCAGCTTGGTCTCGAAATCCAGGCCTGGGGACAGGTCCCAATACGCGTGCGAGGGGCGGGCATAGCAGTAGATACAACCATGCTCGCAACCTCGATAGGGGTTGATGGACCGGTCGAAGGGCAGGTCGGGCGAGGTGTTGCGGCTGATGACGGTCTTGGCGGTTTCGACCCGCACCTCGGTGCCTTGGGTCAGCGGTACTTCCTGGTACCAGCCGTCATCCTGCGCAACCGAATGGTTCGGGGCAAAGCGGTTGTGTGGGTTATGCGCCGTGCCACGGCCTTTTTGCGGTGCTGGAGGAATCATCATCCACCCCTATACTGTATTCATATACAGTATAGGGGGCATGCGGTTTATTCCAGCGCCTCTGGTCAGGTCAGGCCATACCAACGTGCATAGGCGTCATGGCTGGGCAGGCGCCCGAGGAAGGCTTCGATGCCATCACGCAGCGGCTGCGAGGCACCGGGTTCGAACAGGGTCTCTTGCAGCGCTTGCCCCGTTTCGCGGTCGAGCAAGCCGCTCGCTTCGAAACGCGTGAACAGGTCGAAGGCATGCACGTCTGCCCACAGGTAGGCGTAAAAGCCGGCATCGTAGCCAGTGACCAAGTGATCGAAGGCATGCGCGGGGTGCTCGAAATCCGCCATAGGCCAGTAGCCGCAAAGCGCGCGGGCTTGCTGCAGGCGCTGCTCAAACGTTCTGCCGTCATGGGGCGCGCCATGCAGGTCGAGGTCGAACAGCGCCAGGCTCAGGTCGCGGCCGATTTCCTCGATGCCTTCCTGCTTGAACTGGCTCAGGTATGCCTCAGCCTGGGCCTCGCTCAGCGCACTGCCATCTTCACGCGGCGCCGCGATACCCGCCAGGTAACGCGCATCCCACACCCAGCGCTCCAGCAGCTTGCCGAACAGCTCCACGCCGTCATTGCCCAGCTCGGTTACATTGGACATCACCTGGTTGGTGGTGCGCACCAGCAAGTGGTGCAGGGCATGGCCGAACTCGTGGTACAGCTTGCGCAGCGACAGGTGATCGAGCAACGGCTCGGCGCCCACCAGTGCGGCGGGGATATCGCTGTTCACCACCACCACCGCAGGCTGGTAGATGCCCTCGGCATCAATGCGCCGGTTACGCACATAGGTGGTGAACACGGCGTCGGGCTGTTTGCCAGTGTGTTGCACCGCGTCCAGGTAAAGCAGGCCTATGTACGCGTGGTCCTGCCAGACCTCGAAGCTTTGCACGCTGTCGTCCCAGGCAGCCAGTTGCCTGGGACGCAGGTCGAGCGCAAACAGTTGCCGGGCCAGGCCAGTCAAGGCCGTGACCACTGCACTCAACGGGAAGTAATCACGAAATACCTCATTGGCGCTGGCGTCGCCCGCTGTGGCCTGTAGATAGCTGATGTCCCAAGGCTGGACAGGCCCCAGGTTTTGCGCCGTCGCCTGCTGTTGAAGCTTCGTGCGCCACTGCCCCATTGCCGGCTTCACTGCCGCTGCCAAGCCCTGAAGAAAATCACCAACCTCGCTGAGTGACCCGGCGCTCTTGCTGCGCAGGCTCAGTTCGACGTGGTTGGCAGCACCCAACAGGCGGGCTTTTTCGTCCAAGCATTCGGCCAGTTGCTGTAGATGGGTGCCGTTATCCTGCGCCAGATCGGTACTGACGCCACGGGTATGAAACGCGCGGTAGAGCCGTTCACGCAAGGGGCGATGGGCCGCCTGGCGCAGCACGGCCTCGGTGGACGCGCTTTCGCAGGCGACCAGCCAGCCTTGCTCGCCGACCTCCTCGGCGCGCACGGCCAGCTCTTCACGCAACCTGGGTGGCAGGCCACGCAGTTCGGCTTCATCATCGACCAGCAGCCCTGGCCGGTCGAGGTTGCCTAAGAACGCTTGGCGCAGGTTGCCGATCTGCGTCTGTAACTCGACCAGGCGCGCTTTGTCGGCTGCGCCGAGCGCAACGCCACTGCTGGCGAACTTGTCCAGGTGCCAACTCAGGGTGGTGTGCTGCTGTGCAGCCAGGTTCACGCCATGGGCACTGCTGGCCAAGCGTGCGTAGAGTGCCTGCAGGCTGGTGTTGGTGAATTTTTGATCGAAGCGTGCGACCGTTCGGGCGTAGAAGCCCATAATCGCCTCGCCCCAGCTCGGCGCCTTACCCATCAGTGGCATGACGGCATAGAGCACCGCCAGCAATTGCGCATCCAGCTCATCGACTGCCAACACCAGGTCATCCCAAGTGGGCAGCGCCTGCTGTTGCTCGATGATGCGGGCGATGCCTTGTTCGTGCGCCTGCAGCACATGATCGAATGCCGCCTGCATGTTCTGCAGGGTGATCGCGGAATAATCGACGGGGGTCTTGCTGCCTTGCAGGAGGGGATTGTCCATGACGCATCGCCTTGCTCAGTGGGGGAGCGGGCGAGCATGCCTGCCTGGCAGGGCGGTAGAGGCTTGATTATCTACCACCCGGCCAGGCAGGCCGGCCTTATTCGGCCGGTTTCTTCAGCTTCGGGTTGGGGAAGAACTGCACGGTCTGCACCTTGGCCGGCGCCGGCTTGGGCGCCAGGTGGTTGACCCGCGTGCCGAGCTCCGACGGCACCGACAGCCCTTGTTCATTCAGGGTATCGGTGAAGCCGCAGGCCACGCACTCGCGGTGCGGCACGCCATCTTCGTTCCACATCATCAGCTTGTCGGGCTCGCTGCACGCCGGGCAGACCGCCCCGGCGATAAAGCGCTTCTTGGTCTTGTTCACAACTACCTCACTCATGCCGCCGCGTCCTCGCTCAGCCCGCAGTGGCGCAGCAATGCATCGATGGAAGGCTCACGGCCACGGAAGTCGACGAACAGCACCATCGGCTCACGCGAACCACCCCGCGCCAGGATCGCCTCGCGGAAGGCACGGCCGGTCTCGGCATTCAGCACGCCTTCTTCCTCAAAGCGCGAGAACGCGTCAGCCGACAGCACTTCGGCCCACTTGTAGCTGTAGTAACCCGCGGCATAACCGCCCGCGAAGATGTGCGCGAAGCTGTTGGGGAAGCGGTTGTACGCCGGTGGGCGCATCACTGTCACCTCGTCGCGCACGCCTTCAAGCACCTCCAGCACGCTACGGCCATCGCCATGGGTCGCATGCAGCTCGAAGTCGAACAGCGAGAATTCCAGCTGGCGCACCATCATCATGCCCGACTGGAAGTTCTTCGCCGCCAGCATCTTGTCCAGCAGGTCTTGGGGCAGGGCAGCGCCCGTTTCGTAATGGCCGGAGATCAGCGCCAGGCCTTCCGGCTCCCAGCACCAGTTCTCCATGAACTGGCTCGGCAACTCGACCGCGTCCCAGGCCACGCCATTGATGCCAGACACACCGGCATGTTCGATACGGGTCAGCAGGTGGTGCAGGCCGTGGCCGAACTCGTGGAACAGGGTGGTGACTTCATCGTGGGTCAATAGCGCCGGCTTGCCGGGCGCGGCAGGGGTGAAGTTGCACACCAGGTTGGCCACCGGGCTCTGCAGCACGCCGCCGACAGTGCGGCGACGGTCACGGGCGCCGTCCATCCAGGCGCCACCGCGCTTGTTGGCGCGGGCATAGAGGTCGAAGAAGAAGCGGCCGACGTGCTGGCCGTTTTCCTTGATTTCGAACAGGCGTACATCCGGGTGCCAGCTGTCGAAGCCTTTGAGCTCGGCGATTTCGATGCCGTACAGGCGCTGAACGATGCTGAACAGGCCCGACAGGACCTTGTCGATCGGGAAGTAGGCACGCAGGGTTTCCTGCGACACGCTGTAGCGTTGCTCGCGCAGCTTCTCGCCAAAGTAACCGGCATCCCAGCTGGACAGCTGCGGGCAGCCCTGCTCGGCAGCGTAAGCCTTGAGCTGCTCCAGGTCCTGGGCAGCGAACGGCTTGGAGCGTTTGGCCAGGTCACGCAGGAAGCTCAGCACCTGGTCGCTGGACTCGGCCATCTTGGTGGCCAGGCTCAGCTCGGCGTAGTTCGGGTAGCCGAGCAGCTTGGCCAGTTCCTGACGCAGGTCGAGGATTTCCTGCATCACCGGGCCATTGTCGAACTGGCCGGCATTAGGGCCTTGGTCCGAGGCGCGGGTGCAGTACGCGGCATACAGCTCTTCGCGCAGGGCACGGTCGCTGGCGTAGGTCATCACCGCGTAATAGCTGGGGAATTCCAGGGTGATCAGCCAGCCGTCGAGGTCTTTGGCCTGGGCTGCGGCCGCCATCTGCGCCTTGGCCGAATCGGTCAGACCGTCCAGCACGGCTTCGTCGGTGACGTGCTTGGTCCAGGCCTGGGTGGCATCGAGCAGCTGGTTGGAGAACCGGCTGCCCAGCTCGCTGAGCTTGCTCTGCACTTCGGCATAGCGCTGCTGCTTGTCGGCCGGCAGGTCGATGCCCGACAGGCGGAAGTCGCGCAGGGCATGTTCGAGGATGGTCTTCTGCGCCACGTCGAAGCTCGCCGCTTCCGGGCTGTTGACCAACGCCTCGTAGGCTTCGAACAGCGCACGGTTCTGGCCCAGTTCGGTAGAGTAGGCGCTCAGCGCTGGCAGGCAAGACTCGTAGGCCTCGCGCAATTCCTTGCTGTTGCACACGGCATTGAGGTGGCTGACCGGGCTCCAGGCAGCGCCCAGGCGGTCATTCAGTTCGTCCATGGCCAGCACCAGGCCAGCCCAGGTAGGGTTCTTGCCCTGCTTTTCGAGGATCTCGGCAATGGCTTTGCGGTTGTCGGCCAGGATCTCTTCGATCGCCGGCAGCACGTGTTCGGCGCGGATCGCCGAGAAGGGCGGCAGATCGTAGGGCTGCAGAAGCGGGTTGGTCGCACTCACGGTTTGGATACCTTGGCAGAAGAAACACTGGACCATCTTAATTACAATCGACGCCGACCGCAGCAGGCAGCCTGCCTATCGGCACAGATGAGAGACCCTATCATGGCCATTCGAAGCTTCCAGCAACACACTCCGAAAGTTGCACTACGGACCTTCGTCGACCGCTCGGCGGTGGTGTTGGGTGACGTGGAGATTGGCGAAGACAGCTCGGTCTGGCCATTGACTGTAGTACGCGGCGACATGCACCGCATCCGCATCGGCGCACGCACCAGCGTGCAGGACGGCAGCGTGCTGCACATCACCCATGCCGGCCCGTTCAACCCGGATGGCTTCCCGCTGATCATCGGCGATGAAGTGACCATCGGTCACAAGGTGATGCTGCATGGCTGTACCCTGGGCAACCGCATCCTGGTCGGCATGGGCAGCACCATCATGGACGGCGCCATCGTCGAGGACGAAGTGATCATCGGCGCCGGCAGCCTGGTACCGCCCGGCAAGCGCCTGGAGAGCGGCTTCCTGTATGTGGGCAGCCCGGTGAAACAGGCCCGGCCGTTGACCGACAAAGAACGCGCGTTTTTCCCGTACAGCGCCAGCAATTACGTCAAGCTCAAGGACCAGCACCTGGCCGAAGGCTACGACCAACCAGAATGACTTGAGTGGAATCGCTTACATGCACCAGCAGAACATCCTCTTCGACCTTGATGGCACCCTGACCGACCCACGGTTGGGCATCACCCGCTCCATCCAGTACGCCTTGGCCAAACTGGGCATCGATGAACCCGACCTGACCCGCCTCGAACACTTCATCGGCCCGCCCTTGCTGCAGGCGTTCATGCAGTTCTACGGCTTTGACGAAGCCAAGGCGTGGGAGGCGGTCAATTTTTATCGCGAGCGTTTCCGCGTCACTGGCCTATACGAAAACCAGGTGTTCGAGGGCGTACCGGAGCTGCTCGAGGCCCTCAATGGCCAAGGGCGCACACTGTATGTGGCCACGTCCAAGCCTTGGGAATTCGCCCGCGAGATTGCTCGACACTTTGCGTTCGACCATCACTTCAAGGTGATTTATGGCAGTGAGCTGGACGGCACCCGTACCAACAAGGTCGAGTTGATTCGTCACTTGCTCGACGAGGAAGGGCTGGACCCGGCGCAAACGCTGATGATCGGCGATCGCAAGCACGACCTGATCGGGGCCCGCAGCAATGGGCTGCAGGCGGTGGCGGTGGGGTATGGGTTTGGTAGCGAAGAAGAGTTGACGGCCCAAGCGCCGGCGTTTCATTTCGCTACGTTGGCCGAGATGCATCGGGCCTTCATTAACGCCTGATCGTGATTGGGGCTGCAAAGCGGCCCCAAAATCTCACCGGCTAACCATCAACCGTTGCAACGCTGCCTTCCGCTCTTCAATTGGCAATCGTCCCAACTGCTCGGCCCGCTCATAAAACCGCCCCCAATCCCCGCCAACCTCACCAAACACCGCCGCAAACGCCGGCACCCATTGGTCATACAGCCCAAACGGCAGCAGCTTGGCATTGCTCATCGGCCCATACATCCAGGCGTCATATCGCGTGTCGCCCGCCCACTGGCTATCACGCACGGCTCGGTACTCGCGCCGCAACCGCTCGAACTCCGCCTGCTTCGCCACACGCTTGTGCGCGTCATCCAGTGGCCCGGCATACATCTCCTGGAGCCGTTCACGGCTGGCCAGCACCAGCCGAATGAACTGGTCACGCTGCTGCGCCTGATCATCCTCGATCGCTGCAAGCCCACGCGCTGCGCGCCATTGCCGCGATCCCTCCTGCTCGACGAAGGTGGCAAACGATTCGTTGAACGCCGTGTCGTCCTGCACATAAAAGCGCTGATGGGCCAGCTCATGGAAAATCAACGACGCCAACCGCTCATCCCCCCAGCCGACCATGGACGACAACAGCGGGTCGTCGAACCAGCCCAGGGTCGAATACGCCTCGACGCCGCCCACATACACATCCATACCCGCCTGGCGCATCAACGCCGCCGCGCCACGCGCCGCCCCCTGGCGGTAATAGCCGCGATAGGCCACGCAGCCGGCAATCGGGAAGCAATGCGTCACCGGCTGCAACGACAGTTCAGGTGTGGCGAATACATTCCATACAACGTAGGGGCGCCCCAGGTCGGCATATACCCGGTAGCTGCGGTTGTCTGGCAGTTTCAGCTGCTGGCTGGCGAATACACGGGCCTGTTCGGCATGCTGCAGCCGCGCACGTAACTGCGGGCTGCTGGCCGGGTCTGCCAGCACCTTTTCCACCGGCTGACGCGCGCGCAGTAGCTGCCATTGGCCCTCTGCCAACTGGCCGTAATAGCCGACGCTGCTGCAACCGTTCAGCAGAACGGCCGCCAACACGGGAACAAAACGGGTGAAAAGGCGGTCGAGTGGCCCAGGGCCTGAGCGCTGCAAAAGAAAAAGTCGAAGCATCTGGGACTGTCTGACTCGCTCATGGCCAATTCGCTCCAAGACTATCTCGCCAGGGGGGAGTTTCGCCATGCGTCCATTGTTTGCCGCCAGCACACTCATGCTGTTATCTGCGTGCTCCACCCTGCCGGACCCGGATCCGAACCAGGCCTGGGTCGACCTCACCCCCGTGGACGAGACGTCGCTGCACGCCGTGCAGGTGGACGAACGCGACTGGGCTGACACACGCTATTTCGAAGTCGCCCCCGGCAGCCACGAACTGACCGTGCGCTACCAGTTCCCGGTCACCCCGAGCAATATCGGCCCGGTCAACGAGCCGCTGTGGCGCGATTGCCAGCTCAACCTCACCTTCAAGGACTTCAGCGCCGGCCAGCGCTACCAGCTGCAGGCGGGCAGCATTGGCTTCCGCCCCTGGATCAAACTTTACGACCACCAGCAAAAACTGGTGGGCCAAGGCCTGCCAGCGGGCTGTCAGCGCACCTGAACCCCGCAAACAGCGCTATGCTTGTAACGTGTGAATCGCAAGTGGGAGTTTTGCCATGCGCCAGCCCATGATGCTGATCGCCCTCAGTGCACTGGGGGCTTGCGCCAGCCCCTTGCCGCCCGTCGACCCCAAGCAGGCCTGGGTCGAGCTTTCTACCATTACCCCCGGCAGAGTCCTCATGGCCGACCGCCTCGACGGTCAGCGGCTGGAGGATGGCCGATACTTCCAAGTAACGCCTGGCAAGCACGAGCTGGTGGTGCGTTTCGATTATGAGATTTACGGCGGGGGCATCATGTCCCAACCGAGGGACCGTACCTGTTATCTGACAGTGCGCTATGACAATTTCAAAGCCGGCGAACGCTATCGCCTGGAGGCCCGGGCGCCCGTGATGGAGCCGCAGGTGCTGCTGTACGACGCCAGCCGCAAGGTGCTGGTGAACGAACCCAGCAACGTGTTTTGCATTCCGTGACGTTGGGGCCGCTTTGCGGCCCCAACATTCAGACGCTACCGGTCGTTCTTCTGGTAGATGATCTTCTTGGTGCCACCTTCGCAGCTACCCACGACCATGTTCGGGTCCTTGACCTCGCTGTTGGGCACGATTTCCAGGGTGTAGGACGGTACGCCCTGGGCCTGGATCTTGGCCTCGATCTCGGCTTTCAATTCTTCGCACGGTTTCACTGCCGCCAGCGTAGAGGTGGCGAGCAGGGAGGCCAACACGGCGATTGCTACGCGGATCATGGAACGGCTCCTGAAAGGGCAGTCGTGCTGCCATTGCTGGTTAGACTACAGCAAACCGCCCTCGTTGCGCCGCCTAGCCCACCAGCGAGGCATCCAGGCTGATGGTGGCGTTGAGCACCTTCGACACCGGGCAACCGGCCTTGGCCTTGTTGGCGATTTCAAGGAACTGCGCCTCGCTGGCGCCCGGCACCTTGGCCTTCAGGATCAGGTGCACGGCAGTGATGGCAAAGCCGTCGGCCTGCTTGTCCAGCGTCACCTCGGCAATGGTATCAATGCGATCTGCGGTCAGCCCCGCTTCACCCAGCATCATCGACAGCGCCATCGAGAAGCAACCGGCATGGGCAGCGCCGATCAGCTCTTCCGGGTTGGTGCCGGGCGAGCCTTCAAAACGGGTATTGAAGCCATACGGGTTCTGCTTGAGCGCGCCGCTTTCAGTGGAAAGCAAGCCTTTGCCGTCCTTCAGGCCGCCTTGCCAGATCGCCGATGCTGTCTTTTTCATGATGCCTCCTGGTCGCTACGTTTACATATCTTGGGGGTGACATGCTTAAGGGTTCAGAGGTCGGCTACCTACGGCAAGTTCAGATCAATCTGACCGCAAGCATTGAATCCACCGAATGTGCCCATACAGAGTTCATAAGGCCTCTGGCCAACCACGTTCAAGGAGGCTCCGATGACGCAGCTGCGTGACCTGAAAATTTCCACCCTCGACCTCGTGCCCGTGCGCGCCGATGGCGGGCCGGCGCAGTCGCTGCGTAACTCGCTGGACCTTGCACAGCACGCGGAACGCTTCGGCTACAACCGCTTCTGGGTCGCCGAGCACCACAACATGGATGGCATTGCCAGTTCCGCGACCTCGGTGTTGCTCGGCTACCTGGCGGGCGGTACCTCGACCATTCGTGTCGGCTCCGGCGGCGTCATGCTGCCCAACCACGCGCCGCTGGTGATCGCCGAACAGTTCGGCACCTTGGCCAGCCTGTACCCAGGCCGCATCGACCTGGGCCTGGGCCGCGCCCCTGGCTCCGACCAGATGACCGCCCGGGCCCTGCGCCGCGAGCGCTCAGGTAGTGCGGACGACTTCCCCGATGACGTCGAAGAGCTGTCGCGCTACCTCGGCCCGCGCACCGATGATCAAAAAGTGATCGCTGTGCCAGGGCATGACACCGAGGTGCCGATGTGGCTGCTCGGCTCAAGCCTGTTCAGTGCGCAGTTGGCCGGCATGCGCGGTATGCCCTATGCGTTCGCCTCGCATTTTGCGCCGCGCTACATGCACGAAGCGATTCGCGTCTATCGCAACCATTTCAAACCCTCCACCACGCTGGAAAAGCCTTATGTGATGCTCGGTATTCCGATGGTGGTGGCCGACACCGACGAGCAGGCCGAGTACCTGGCCACGTCGGTGTACCAGCGCATTCTTGCCCTGATTCGCGGGCAGAGCCTGATGCAGCGTCCGCCCGTGCCAAGCATGGATGGGCTGTGGCTACCCCACGAGCGCGATGCGGTGATGAGCTTTCTCGGCCTGGCGATGATTGGCAGCCCGCAGAAGGTGCGGGCCAACGTCGAGGTGCTGCTGGAACAGACCGGCGCGGATGAGCTGATCTTCACTTGCGACTTGTATGAGCATGCGGACCGGGTCAGGTCCTATGAATTGATGGCGCAGGCCTTGAAGACTGCGTAGCCGCGCCTTGCGGGTAACCCGCCCCACACGCTGTGGAGGCGGGCATGCCCGCGAATCGGGCGCCGTTCAGCCGCGCCGGTAGACAATCTCCTTTGTGCCACCTTCACAGCTGCCGATAACCTTGCCCGCTGGTTCGCCTTTCTTGACGATCTCCAGCTTGTAGCCTTTTACATCCTTGGCATCCAGCTTGGCGGCAATCTCGGCCTTCAGCTCTTCACACGGCTTGCCCGCCGCCAGCGCACCACCCGCCAGTGCCATCAGGCCCGCCGCCAGAATCAGTTTCTTCATCGATCGCTTTCCTTGTACAGATGAAAATCAAAGAGGGCGCCGGCAACGGCGCCCCCCTTTCTATTACCCCATCTTGCCGGCACCAGCTAGCCCGGCACTGTTTCAGCTATTGGCAATCCTAAACCCAACCTTGAGCGTGACCTGAAAGTGCGCCGCCTTGTTGTCACGGATATGACCCCGGGTGTCGATCACTTCAAACCATTCCAGGTGCTTGATGCTCTTGCCCGCTTCGGCCAGGGCATTGTTGATCGCGTCCTCGATGCTGGTGGGCGACGACCCAACCAGTTCGATCTTTTTATACGTGTGATGATCGGACATGTGCACTCTCCTTGGATGACGGTGAAATTGAGCCTAGCAGCGCAGGCCTGGTTTACCTGCGAGCCGTCGCCAGGGATGAAAGTTCGATCGCACTTTCGCCACGCCGTGCAGTCGCAATCCTTACAGCCCATCCCCGAAGGAGAGTCAACATGCACCGCAACTCGCTGCGTAAAACATCCCTGGAAAGCATGGAAGCCGAGATCGAAAGCCTTCTGAAATCGCTGGAAAACCTCAAACACGATGCCTCGGAGGAGTCCCAGAAGTCGGTGAAGGCAATCCGCAGCAACGCCGAGAGCGCACTCAAACATTCGCGCAGCCTGCTGAGCGACGCCTACGAGGAAGTGAAGACCCGCACTCGCCAAACCGGTATCGCCACCCGTGACTACGCCCAGGAGCACCCCATCACCACCGCCGGGGTAGCCGTGGGTGCCTTGGGCCTGCTGGCGGCATGGCTGCTGTACAAGCGCAACTAAGCGATCTGCAGCCGCAACTCCTGGCGCAGCCATTGCGCCAGTTGCTCGGCGCGCCCATCTGCGGCGCGCCGTGGCACCCACAGCGCCAGCGCGGCGTGCGTGGGTGAAAAGCCCCAAGGGGCTGCCAACCGCCCAGCCCGCAGATCATCCGCCACCAACTGCTGCGGCGCGATCGCGACCCCCAGCCCGGCCACTGCGGCCTCCAGCAAGTAGTACAGGTGTTCGAAGGCCTGGCCGAACGGCAATGCGCCCGGCTCGAGCCCATGCTGCGCCGCCCACGCAGGCCACGCCTGCGGGCGTGAGGTGGTGTGCAGCAGCGACTCGCCCAGCAAAGCCTGGGGCGCCGCGCCGCGCAAACGCTCGAAGCCGGCGAAGTGGGGGCTGAGCACCGGCCCGATGCGTTCTTCGGCCAACACGTGCACCTGCATGTCCGCCGGCCACGGTGGCTCGGCAAACACCAGCAAGGCATCCAGGCCTGGGCGACGCGGGTCCAGGTCGCCTTCGCCGGCAGACAGGTGCAGGCGCAGCTCCGGCAGGTCGGCCTTGAGCCGCCCGAGCCTGGGGATGAACCACCGCGCCAGCAGGCTGCCGGAACAGCCAAGGACGAACGGCGCCTCGCTGTTATCCCGGCTCAACTCGGCACACACACCCCGCAACCTGTCGAATGCCTCGCCACTGGCATCGCGCAGGCGCATGCCGGCATCTGTGAGTTTGATGCCACGCCCATCCTTGACGAACAGGGCAATGCCCAAGTGCTCTTCAAGCACTTTGATCTGCCGGCTGACCGCGCCGTGCGTCACATGCAGCGCTTCGGCTGCCTGGCTGACGCTGTTAAGCCGGGCAGTCGCCTCGAAGGCCCGAAGGGCATTGAGCGGGGGAAGGTCCTGGGCCATTGTCTTGTGAGTTTTCCTGACAGGTTTGCGCAATCTTATCGGTTTTCAGACCGGCGTTGCGTGGTTACAGTAAAGCCCATCACTCATTCATTACGCCTTGGAGCGCCCCATGACCCAGACTCAATACCGCCCTGGCCCAGACGCCAACGGCCTGTTCGGCTCGTTCGGCGGCCGCTACGTGGCAGAAACCCTGATGCCACTGGTACTGGACCTGGCCCGCGAATACGAAGCCGCCAAGGCCGACCCGAAGTTCCTCGAAGAGCTGGCGTACTTCCAGCGCGACTACATCGGCCGCCCGAACCCGCTGTACTTCGCCGAGCGCCTGACCGAGCACTGTGGCGGGGCAAAAATCTTCTTCAAGCGTGAAGAGCTCAACCACACCGGCGCGCACAAGGTGAACAACTGCATCGGCCAGGTGCTGCTGGCCAAGCGCATGGGCAAAAAACGCCTGATCGCCGAAACCGGTGCCGGCATGCACGGCGTGGCCACCGCCACGGTCGCCGCCCGCTTTGGCCTGCCTTGTGTGATTTACATGGGCGCCACCGACATCGAGCGCCAGCAGGCCAACGTGTTCCGCATGAAGCTGCTGGGCGCCGAAATCGTCCCGGTCACCGCCGGTACCGGCACCCTGAAAGACGCCATGAACGAGGCCCTGCGCGACTGGGTCACCAACGTCGAAGACACCTTCTACCTGATCGGCACCGTCGCCGGCCCGCACCCGTACCCGGCCATGGTCCGCGACTTCCAGTCGATCATCGGCAAGGAGACCCGTGCCCAGTTGCAAGAGAAGGAAGGGCGCCTGCCCGACAGCCTGGTGGCCTGCGTCGGTGGCGGCTCCAACGCCATGGGCCTGTTCCACGAATTCCTTGAAGAGCCAAGCGTGCAGATCATCGGCGTCGAAGCCGGCGGCCATGGCGTGCACACCGACAAACACGCCGCCAGCCTGAACGGCGGCGTACCCGGCGTGCTGCACGGCAACCGCACCTACCTGCTGCAGGACGCTGACGGCCAGATCACCGACGCCCACTCGATTTCCGCCGGCCTCGACTACCCAGGCATCGGCCCGGAGCACGCCTACCTGCATGAAGTGAAGCGCGTCGAGTACGTCAGCATCACCGACGACGAAGCGCTCGATGCGTTCCACGCCACCTGCCGCCTGGAAGGCATCATCCCGGCCCTGGAAAGCTCCCACGCCCTGGCCGAGGCGATCAAGCGCGCACCGAACCTGCCCAAGGACCACCTGATGGTCGTGTGCCTGTCCGGGCGCGGCGACAAAGACATGCAAACCGTGATGAACCACATGGCCGCCCAGGAGAAACAGGCATGAGCCGTCTTGAACAACGCTTCGCCGCACTCAAGGCCGAAGGCCGTTCGGCACTGGTCACCTTCGTTACCGCGGGCGACCCGGGCTATGACGCTTCGCTGCGCATCCTCAAGGGCCTGCCGGAAGCCGGTGCCGACGTGATCGAGCTGGGCATGCCGTTCACCGACCCGATGGCCGATGGCGTGGCCATTCAGCTAGCGACCCTGCGTGCACTGGAAGCCGGCCAGACCTTGGCCAAGACCCTGCAGATGGTTCGTGAATTCCGCGTGGGCAACCAAGCCACGCCGATCGTGTTGATGGGTTACTACAACCCGATCCATCGCTTTGGCGTGGAAAAGTTCGTGGCAGAAGCCAAGGAAGCCGGCGTCGATGGCCTGATCATCGTCGACCTGCCGCCCGAGCATGATGCCGAGCTGGCCACCCCGGCTCAGGCTTCGGGCATCGACTTCATCCGCCTGACCACCCCGACCACCGACGACGCACGCCTGCCGCGTGTGCTGGAGCGCAGCTCCGGGTTCGTCTATTACGTGTCCGTCGCCGGTGTGACCGGCGCGGGCTCGGCAACCACCGAGCACGTGACCGAAGCCATCGCCCGCCTGCGTCGGCATACCGACCTGCCGATCAGCGTTGGTTTCGGCATTCGTACCCCGGAGCAGGCTGCGAACATCGCCCGCCTCGCCGATGGTGTGGTGGTGGGGTCGGCGCTGGTCGACAAGATCGCTCATGCCAAGGATGCCGATCAGGCCGTCAATGATGTGCTGAGCCTGTGCTCGGCGTTGGCTGAAGGCGTGCGCGGCGCCCGCCGCTGATTGGCGTTGCATTCTTCGCGGGGCAAGCCCGCTCCCACAGGTTCACTGCAATCTGTCAGAAAGCACTCGACCTGTGGGAGCGGGCTTGCCCCGCGAATGGCCGCATAGCGGCCCCCATCTAACCGCCAAAAATCGACAGCTTCAGCGGCCGCACAGCACCCATCCAGATCGCATGATCCCGGTGATCCGCCAGCTCATCCCCGGTCAGCGGGTGCAGAAACACCACCAACCCCTTGCGGTACAGCGCCAGCCACGGCAACACCACCCCCACCACTTCAGGCCCGAACGCCAGCTGGCAACTCCAGTCCGGATGCGGCCCCACGGGTTGCTGGTGCATGCGCCCCATGGTCACAGGGAACAGCCGCGCCGCCTCCTCGCACAGTTCTCGCGCCTGCTCGAGGGTCGATGCGTCGTAGTACACGTGGGCGTGATAGCCCTTGATCCTTTGCACGATAACTCCTGATTGCGGTCAAACCATCACCCCCTGCAAAGGAAGTGATGCAGTGAAAAACGCCGAAACCCCAGTATTCAAGCTGGTCCTGTTCGGGGCCGAGTCCAGCCTTGGCAGTGCGCTGATTACCGAACTGCTGTCACGCCAGCACGAAGTGACCGCCGTGGTCGATGACCTCAACCGCCATGCGCCACGCCCTGGCCTGCATTTCAAGATAGGCGGGCTGGCGAGTGCCGACCAGGCGGAGCAGGGTGCCGCAGGCGGCTCGGCGGTAGTTGCCTTGGTGTCAGCCTTGGCACCCGGTGACCTGCCTGCACAATGGCAAATGAGCGAAGCGCTGGTGGCCGGGCTTGCGCGTACGACTATACGCCGGCTGTTGCTGGTGGGCGATTTCGATGTGCTGGACAGGCCAGGCGATTACACCGATGAAGCGCGCGAAGGCGTGGACCAGGTTGTCGATGGGCTGCAGCGCAGCGCATTGCACTGGACCCTGATCAATGCACCCCAGACGTTGGTCGACCTGGAGAGGGTAGCGGCGGGGATGGCCGATATGCTGGACCTAGGGTTGCATCGGGGCGAGCATTTGAACTTCGTGGTCTAGATTTTGGGGCCGCTTCGCAGCCCATCGCAGGCAAGCCAGCTCCTACAGGGGGACCGCGCACTTCTGTAGGAGCTGGCTTGCCTGCGATGGGCTGCACAGCAGCCCCAAAATCTCACCCCCCCCGCTCATCCTCCAGCCAATCGACAAACCGCTCAATCAGCGCCCCACGCCGCTTGCGCGGTGGCAAAACCGCGTAATACCCGCGTTCCGAGCGCAAACTGCCCTCCAAAGGCCGGCACAGCAGCCCCTGTTCAACCAGCCCATCGACCAGGTGCCCCCAGCCAATCGCTACCCCTTGCCCGGCAATCGCCGCCTGGATCAACAAGGTGTAATTATCAAAACGCAACTGCCCCGGTGGCGGTGGGCTGTCTACGCCAAACCCACGAAACACACCCGCCCAATCAAACCAACGGCTGGCCTGCTCACCGCGCAGGTGAAGCAACGGCAAACGCTGCAAAGCCACGGCTGACAAGGGTTTGCCATGAGTCAGGCGGGGGCTGCAGACGGGGAATACCTCCTCATCGAACAACCACCGGCTCTCGCCTTGATGAAAACGCCCATCACCAAACAGCACCGCCACATCGATATCCGGCCGCAGCATCGCCTGGCTGCGCTCACCCGTTACCAGGCTCACATCCACCTGTGGATAAGCCTCATGAAAGCGTTGCAACCGGGGCATAAGCCAGAACGCCGCAAAGGCGAAGTCGGTCGCCACCTGAAGCACCTCGCGCTGGCCTCGCCCGCTGACCAAGGCAAGCCCATCGTCCATGGCCTGTAGCCCTTGGTGCACCTGTTCGAACAGCAACTGGCCGGCCTCGGTCAGCGCAATGCCCCGGTAGATCCGGTCGAACAGCCGGGTACCCAGCTGGGCTTCCAGGCGCTTCACCTGCTGGCTTACGGCGGGCTGCGTGGTCCCCAACTCAAGCGCCGCGGCCGTAAAGCCACACAACCGCGCTGCGGCCTCGAACACACGCAGGGTATCCAACGACAGCTCGCCAAGGCGCTCAAACATAAGCTCAGCTAATCCCAGTCATTGCCCGCCATGGGCTTTACCCATGTTATCCACAGTCGCATCTTGGTAGGCAAGCGGTTCGCATAACCTTCAACGATGGAAGCCAACCATGACGCGCCCGAATATCCTGTTCATCATGGCCGACCAGATGGCCGCGCCCGTGCTGCCGATCTACGCACCTTCGCCCATCCAGATGCCAAACCTCGCCCGCCTCGCCGACCAGGCGGTGGTGTTCGACTCGGCGTACTGCAACAGCCCGCTGTGCGCACCGTCGCGCTTCACCCTGGTCAGCGGCCAGTTGCCCAGCCGTATTGGCGCTTACGATAACGCCGCTGACTTCCCTGCCGATGTGCCCACCTACGCCCATTACCTGCGCCGTCTCGGCTACCGCACTGCGCTGTCGGGCAAGATGCACTTCTGCGGCCCAGACCAGTTGCACGGCTTCGAAGAACGCCTGACCAGCGATATCTACCCCGCCGATTACGGCTGGGCCGTGAACTGGGACGCCCCGGACGCGCGCCCGAGCTGGTACCACAACATGTCGTCGGTGCTGCAGGCCGGCCCGTGCGTGCGCACCAACCAGCTGGATTTCGACGAAGAGGTGGTGTTCAAAGCCCGCCAGTACCTCTACGACCATGTGCGCGAAAACGATGGCCGGCCGTTTTGCCTAACCGTGTCGATGACTCACCCCCACGATCCGTACACCATTCCCAAGCGCTACTGGGATCGCTACGAAGGTGTGGATATCCCAATGCCCAGCGCCGAGTTTGACCAGCGCGAGCAAGACCCGCACTCGCAGCGCCTGCTCAAGGTTTACGACCTGTGGAACAAGCCCCTGCCTGTGGACAAGATCCGCGATGCCCGCCGCGCCTACTTTGGCGCCTGCAGCTACATCGACGACAACATTGGCCAGTTGCTGCAAACCCTTGAGGAATGCGGCTTGGCGGAGGACACGTTGATCGTGTTCTCCGGCGACCACGGCGACATGCTTGGCGAGCGTGGCCTTTGGTACAAGATGCACTGGTTCGAAATGTCGGCGCGCGTGCCACTGCTGATCTACGCCCCCAAACGCTTTGCCGCCGCGCGCGTGAGCGCGTCGGTCTCCACCTGCGACCTGCTGCCGACCCTGGTCGAACTGGCCGGCGGTGCCGTGGACACGTCCCTGCATCTGGACGGCCGCTCGCTGCTGGGCCACCTGCAAGGGCAGGGTGGCCACGACGAGGTCATTGGCGAATACATGGCCGAAGGCACGGTCGGCCCGCTGATGATGATCCGCCGTGGCCCGTACAAGTTCGTGTACAGCGAAGACGACCCATGGCTACTCTATGACCTGAGCCGCGACCCGCACGAGCGGGAGAACCTCGCCAGCAGCCCCGACCATCAGGCGCTGCTGCAGGCATTTGCCGATGAAGCCCGGCAGCGTTGGGACATCCCCACCCTGCGCCAACAGGTCCTGGCCAGCCAGCGCCGCCGCCGCCTAGTGGCCGAAGCCCTGGCCATCGGCAAGCTGAAAAGCTGGGACCACCAACCGTTGGTGGACGCCAGCCAACAGTACATGCGCAACCACATCGATCTCGACGACCTCGAGCGCAAGGCCCGTTATCCACAGCCCGCCCCTCTGGATTGAGAAGAGAGTTCGCCATGCAAAAAATCTCCGCCGCCGTGCTTGCCCTGGCCCTCGGCCTGGGCGCTGCCACGGCTCACGCCGACGACGCGCAATGCAGCACCGTGAAGATGGCCGACCCCGGCTGGAGCGATATCGCCACCACCAACGCCATCGCCCGCCTGCTGCTAGAAAGCCTCGGCTACCAGGTAAAGATCGACAGCCTGGCCGTGCCGATCATCTATGGCGGCCTCAAGGACGGGCGCGTCGATGCCTTCCTCGGCAACTGGATGCCAGCGCACCAGGGGTTTCATGACAAGTTCATCGCCAATGGTGATGTGCAGCAGTTGTCGCGCAACCTTGAAGGCACCGAGTTCACCCTCGCGGTGCCCGACTATGTGTGGAACGCCGGGGTCAAAGACTTCGCCGACCTGCAAAAGCACGCGGACCAATTCGACAAGAAACTGTATGGGATCGGCTCTGGCGCGCCTGCCAACCTGTCGCTGAAAGAAATCATCGATCAGAACCAGTTCGACCTCGGCCAGTGGAAGCTGGTGGAGTCGAGTGAGCAGGCGATGCTTGCGCAAGTGGACCGTGCCGTGAAGAAGCAGCAATTCATCACCTTCCTTGGCTGGACACCGCACCCGATGAACGTGAAGCTGAAGATGCACTACCTCACGGGTGGGGAAAAGTGGTTTGGCAGCAAGGGCCAGGTCTACACCCTGACCCGCAAAGGTTATGCACAGGCGTGCCCGAATACAGCGAAGCTGCTGGGCAACCTGACATTTACCCTGGATATGGAAAACAGCATCATGGCCGAGGTTGTGGATAAGAAAGTGAGCTTCGATGAAGCAGCCAAGGCTTGGGTGAAGGCGCATCCCGAAGTACTGGAAGGGTGGTTGGCTGGGGTCAGCACCAAGGCCGGTGGCGATGCCCTCGCGGCCGTCAAAGACAAACTCTGATCAACCGCACGCTGCAATCCCCTGTGGGAGCGGGCTTGCCCGCGAATACCGGCGAAGCCGGTGCCATGCACCGCGGTGGCTTCTTCGCGGGCAAGCCCGCTCCCACAGAGGCACAGCGCAACTTCAGGAATGTGGATAACTCATGCACCGCCTCATCCAGCTGCTGCCTTTCCTTGCCTGGCTCCCCCGCCAATCGGGCCGCAGCCTGCGCCAGGACCTGCTGGTCGGCCTGAGCGGTGCCATCCTTGCCCTGCCGCAATCCATCGCCTACGCCCTGATCGCCGGCCTGCCCGCCGAATACGGCCTGTTCGCCGCCATCGTTCCGGTGCTCATCGCCTGCTTGTGGGGGTCTTCCTGGCACCTGATCTGCGGCCCGACCGCAGCCATCTCGATCGTCCTCTACGCCAGCGTCAGCCCCCTGGCGGTACCGGGCAGCGCCGACTACATCACGCTGGTCCTGCTGCTGACATTACTCGCCGGCATCTTCCAGCTCTTGCTCGGCCTGCTGCGCTTCGGCGCACTGGTCAATTTCGTCTCCCACTCGGTAGTGCTCGGCTTCACCCTGGGCGCCGCCATCGTCATCGCCCTCGGCCAGTTACCCAACCTGTTGGGCATGGACTTGCCAAGCCAGGCCACGGCGTTGAAAACCGTGCAAGACCTGGCCAGCCACGCCGGGGAGGTCGACCTGCCATCGCTGATGCTGGGGCTGACCACGGTGCTGATCGGCATGGCCTTCAAGCTCTGGCGGCCCCGCTGGCCGAGCCTGTTGATAAGCCTGGTCGTGGTCAGTTTGCTGGCCTGGTCACTGCCTGGCTTTTTTGGCCATGTGCCGCGCGTACCTGCCTTCACTGGCCAACTGCCCCCGTTGAGCCCACTGCCGCTACTGGACGTGGAGCTGATGCTGCGGCTGCTGCCGACCGCGGTGGCGGTGGGCATGCTCGGCCTGGTCACCAGCCTGTCGATCGCCCGGTCGCTGTCTGCGCGCTCTGAACAGCTGATCGACGCCGACCAGGAGATCCGCGCCCAGGGCCTGTCGAACATCGTCGGCGCGTTCTTCTCCGGTTACCTGTCATCAGGCTCTTTCACCCGTTCGGGCTTAAGTTATGACGCCGGCGCCCGCTCACCGCTGGCCGGGGTGTTCTCGGCCCTGTGGGTCGCGCTGTTTGCCGTCGCAGGGGCAGGGCTGGTCGCCCACCTGCCGATCCCGGCGATGGCGGGCAGCATCCTGCTGATCTGTTGGGGGTTGGTGGATCACCGTGGCATTCGGGCGCTGTTCCGGGTCAGCCGCTCGGAGTTCCTGGTCATGGCCCTGACCGCCGCCGCGACCTTGCTGCTGGAGCTACAGACCGCGATCTATGCCGGGGTGCTGGCTTCGCTGTTCTTTTACCTCAAACGCACGTCCCGGCCACGGGTGCAGCAGAGCCGCGAAGGGCAGGCCGACGTGCTGCGGGTGGGCGGGTCGATCTTCTTTGGCGCGGCGCATTACCTGCAGCTGCGCTTGCAGCGCTGCCAGGGGCCGCATGTGGTGATTGATGCGCGGCAGGTGAATTTTATCGATTATTCGGGTGTGGATATGTTGCACCGAGAGGCACGGCGGTTACGGCGAGCAGGGGGGAGTTTGACCTTGCAGCGGGCGCGGCCGCAGGTGGTCGAGGAATTGCAGAAGTTGGAAGGGGTGGATTTGTGTCCCATCAGGTTTGAAGAGTGAGGTTGGGTTGAGATCTTGGGGCTGCTTTGCAGCCCATCGCAGGCAAGCCAGCTCCTACAAGTACAGCGCCAACCTCGGGCCTTGCGATATCCCTGTAGGAGCTGGCTTGCCTGCGATGGGCCGCGAAGCGGCCCCGACAGCGTCAACCCCGAGCAAGCTGTCGGCGCAGTTCAGCCAGCACCGGCGCCGTATCCGGCCTCACGCCACGCCAGATAAAGAACGCCTCAGCCGCCTGCTCAGCCAGCATCCCCAGCCCATCCAGCACCTTGGCCGCACCTAGGTTGGTAGCCCATTGGCAAAACGGCGTCGGCTCCTTGCCGTACATCATGTCGTAGCAAACCGTGCGCCCCGCCTCGACCAGGCTGTCGGCAATCGGCGGCATCTCGCCCGCCAGGCTCGCCGAGGTGGCGTTGATGATCACGTCCACCGGCTCCTGCAGCCAGCTGAACCCGCTGGCCACCACCGGCCCCAACTCAGCGAACTCACGCGCCAGTTGCTCGGCCTTTTCTACCGTGCGGTTGGCGATCACCAGCGACTGCGGATCGTGCGCCAGAATCGGCTCCAGCACCCCACGCACCGCACCGCCCGCACCCAAAATGAGGATCCGCTTACCCGCCAGCTCAACCCCAGCATTCACCGTCAGGTCGCGCACCAGGCCAGCACCGTCAGTGTTGTCCCCCCGCAGCGAGCCATCCGCCAGCTTGCTCAGGGTATTCACCGCACCCGCCCGCTGGGCACGTGGGGTCAGGCTGTCGCACAGGCGGTAGGCTTCTTCCTTGAACGGCACCGTGACATTGCCGCCACTGCCTTGCTTGAAGAAACCGCGGGCACAATCGCTGAACTCGTCCAGCGGCGCCAGCAGGGTGGCGTATTCCAGGTCCTGGCCGGTCTGCTCGGCGAACAGGCGGTGGATCAGCGGCGACTTGCTGTGGCCAATGGGGTTACCGAAAACGACGTACTGGTCCATGGGGGCTCCTCGGTTATCCACAGGTTTACTGGGCGAGCCAGTCGCGGTCTTGCAGGAAGTACTCGGTCAGGCGCGCTTCTTCGCTGCCAGGCGCGGCTTTCCAGTCGTAGCCCCAGCGGACCTGCGGCGGCAGCGACATCAGGATCGACTCGGTACGCCCACCTGATTGCAGGCCGAACAAGGTGCCACGGTCGTAGACCAAGTTGAACTCCACGTAGCGACCGCGACGGTACTCTTGGAACTCGCGCTGCTCGGCGGTATAGGGCGTGTCCTTGCGGCGTTGGACGATCGGCAGGTAGGCCTCGACGAAGGCATCGCCAATGGCACGGATGAAAGCAAAGCAGGTGTCGAAGTCCCACTCGTTCAGGTCGTCGAAGAACAGCCCGCCAATGCCACGTGGTTCGCCACGGTGCTTGAGGTGGAAGTAGCGGTCGCACCAGGCTTTGTAGCGCGGGTACACGTCAGCACCGAATGGCGCGCAGGCCTGCTCGGCCACACGGTGCCAGTGGATGCAGTCTTCTTCGTTGCCGTAGTACGGGGTCAGGTCGAAACCGCCGCCGAACCACCACACCGCCTCTTCGCCTTCTTTTTCGGCGATGAAGAAGCGCACATTGGCGTGGGACGTCGGCACGTGCGGGTTGTGCGGGTGGATCACCAGCGACACTCCCAGGGCCTCGAAACCACGGCCCGCCAGCTCGGGGCGGTGGGCGCTGGCCGACGGTGGCAGGCCGGCGCCGAACACGTGGGAGAAGTTGACCCCACCTTTCTCGATCACCTTGCCCTCACCGATCACCCGCGTGCGGCCCCCGCCACCGGCTTCACGCACCCAGGCATCCTCGACGAAGCGGGCGCCGCCGTCTTCTGTTTCGAGGGCAGAGCAGATGCGGTCTTGCAGGTCGAGCAGGTAGGCTTTCACGGCCTCGGTGCGGCTAGTCATCGGGTCACCAGAAACGGGCAGGGAAGAATTCGCCGCGTAGCATACCACCGCCAGCCCGCGCGCCGCAGTTGACGGCGATCAAGCAAAGGCGTCCGATAGAGGGCTGTTACCAATCCCGACAACAGGAGTGCGAGATGGCCAAGCGTATCCAGTTCAGCCAGCATGGCGGCCCGGAAGTGCTGCAATTTGTGGAATTCGAACCCACCCCGCCCGGGCCGCAGCAGGTGAGTGTGCGCAACCATGCCATCGGCTTGAACTTCATCGACACGTACTTTCGCAGCGGGCTATATGCACCGCCGTCCCTGCCTTCTGGCCTGGGCACAGAAGCGGCCGGTGTGGTCGAGGCAGTAGGCGAGGGCGTGACCCGTTTGAAAGTGGGTGACCGCGTGGCCCATGCCGGCGGCCCGCTGGGTGCCTACAGCGAAGTGCATACGCTGCCCGAGGCCAACCTGGTCAAGCTGCCGGATAACATCAGCTTTGAGCAGGCAGCGGCGGTGATGCTCAAAGGCCTGACCGTGCAGTACCTGCTCAAGCAGACTTATGCGGTGCAACCGGGCGACGTGATCCTGTTCCATGCCGCTGCCGGTGGCGTGGGTTCGCTGGCCTGCCAATGGGCCAAGGCGCTGGGGGCCAAGTTGATCGGTACCGTCAGCTCCGCTGAGAAGGCCGCGCGGGCCAAGGCGCTGGGGGCGTGGGAAACCATCGACTACAGTCATGAAGATGTGGCCAAACGCGTTCTGGAACTGACCGACGGCAAGAAATGCCCGGTGGTGTACGACGGCGTGGGCGCCGATACCTGGCTGACCTCACTGGACTGCCTGCAGCCACGCGGGTTGATGGTGAGCTTTGGCAATGCTTCGGGCGCGGTGAGCGGGGTGAACCTGGGGATTCTGGCGCAGAAGGGCTCGCTGTATGTCACCCGGCCGACCCTGGCGAGTTATGCCAACAATGCCGAGAACACCCAGGCCATGGCCGATGACCTGTTTGCGATGATTGCGAGTGGGAAGCTGGTTGTGGATATCCAGCAGCGGTATCCGCTGAGTGAGGCGGCCAAGGCGCAGGCAGAGCTGTCGGCGCGCAGGACTGTGGGGTCGACCGTGCTGATCCCCTGAGCCAGACACATTCCCTGTGGGAGCGGGCATGCCCGCGAATCAGCCACCGCGATTGATGGCACCGGCTCTGCCGGTGTTCGCGGGTGAACCCGCTCCCACAGGAACTGCGTCGGCCTTAAACTATAGTGCTATCCCCGTGGGAGCCGGCTTGCCGGCGATTGCGTCAGTACAGGCATTGAGGATTCAACGGACAGCTCCCACAGCATCTGGTTACCAATAGAATTGAGCTGCTCGATAGACGCGCGAAGCCGGCTTGCATTTGTTTGACCTGCAAGCAAGTACACGGTCTCATCTAGGTGAGCTGTCTGACCAGCTTGTCTCTTCATAACTGGCTTACTTCCTCGGCGGCGGTGTCGACTCGATGCCATCGAGTATCGCCTCCACCACACCCTCTGCCATTTCAATCGCATGCAGGTTCGACCAGAACATGCCACGGCCTTCTTCACGCATATAGTCCAGGGCTTTGTAGCCAGTTTCATAGGCGCTGCGCAGGTATAGGGCGACGTGGACCAAAGCGTCTTCAGCGGAAATGTTCGGGTTTACGGTGAAGAGTGGATCATGACCGGCATCGCAACGGCCGAAGGGTCGAGTTGAGGTGCTGGGTAGGGGTGGATCGGGGACTATTTTCTTGACCATTGGAAAATGCTCCTCAATGCCGCCGCCAATCACTACCACGTGAATTGGGTGGCGGCTGTACGCGAGGTGGTAGACCCGGGCATTTTCCAAACCAGGCAGGCTCGAAAGCCTCCCGCGCACAGCCGCCATAGACTGTCATGGAAAAGATGCATCCGGGCTACCACACCCGATCGCCAAGTTGTTCGGCGACGGTCTGAAGCCTAGAGACAGGACTTCCCACTGAGAAGGTGATGGTAGTCGCTACGAGATGTAGGAGTTTTCCCAAACTGAATGCCGGACAGCCATTTGGATAAAGATCAGAGAAATTCCAGGCGACTCGATCAACTGTAGGAGCGGGCTTGCCCCGCGAACCAGGGCGAAGCCCTGGCCATACACACTGGCCGCCTGGGCTGGCCTCTTCGCGGGGCAAGCCCGCTCCCACAAGGAGGGTATCGGCGCTTGGCAATTTAGCCCGGCCGAACGATTTCGCCCGTCGCCAGGTTGCGAATCACACTTGGGTTCTTCCGCCCGCCCAACGCCCCGCCCAGTACCAGGTCCAGCTGGCCATGGAAGTACTGCTCCACCCGCAAGCGGCTTTTCGCCGCCGGGCGACCGCCGGGGTTGCACGAGGTGGAAATCAGCGGCCCGACCAGCGCGCACAGCTCACGCACCTGCGGGTGGTCACTGACCCGCAGCGCCACCGTGTCGTGCTGCCCGGTCACCCACTCGGGCAACAGGTCCTGGTGCGGCACCAGCCAGGTGTTCGGGCCTGGCCAGGTGCTGCCCATGCGGTCAATCCAGTCCTCGGGGAAATCTTCGAACAAAAAGTCGAATTGGCGGATATTGTCGGCGATCAGGATCAGCCCTTTATCCACAGGCCGCGACTTGAGCGCCAGCAGGCGATACACCGCGTCCTCGTTCCACGGGTCGCAGCCCAGGCCCCAGACCGCTTCCGTCGGGTAGGCGATAACCGCGCCCGCCCGGATCTCACGTGCGGCTTGTTGCACACGAAAACTGCTCACCATTGCTGTCTCTCCGCCTATATACCTTGCTTGTGAGCAGTGTACTTAGCCAACGCGGGCAAACCAACGCCCGGCTTCATTGCTGACTCGGCCTTCTAGCTCCAATTCGGTGAGCTGCGCCATCACCTGGGCCAATGGCAGTTCGCTGCAGTGGGCCAGGCTCTCGGTAGTCTGTGGCGCGGCATGCAGCAAGGCGAGCAGGGGGTGATCACGCTGTTCAACAATGGCCGGGGGCAGGTTCTGCCAGCCCTGCAGGCTTTCCAGAATCTGTTCCACGCTCTCCACCAGCAGCGCACCGTCGCGAATCAACTGGTGGCAGCCTTTGGCACCTGGGTGGTGGATGGAGCCTGGGATGGCATACACCTCGCGGCCCTGCTCAGCCGCCAAGCGCGCCGTGATCAGCGAGCCACTGGCCAGGCTCGCCTCCACAACCAATACGCCCAGCGACAAGCCACTGATGATTCGATTACGCCGCGGAAAATTGCCCGGCAGTGGGCCGGCATCCAGCGGGTACTCGGAAACCAGCGCGCTGCCGCTGTCGATCATCGCCTGGGCAAGCTCGCGATGGCGCTGTGGATAAAGTTTTTGCAGCCCTGTCCCGAGCACCCCAATTGTGCCGCCCCCGGCCTGCAACGCTGCCCGATGAGCGGCACCATCAATACCCAGTGCCAAGCCGCTGGTAATGGTGAAACCCGTCTGCGCCAAGTAGCGGGAAAATGCCCGGGCAGTGTCGAGCGCGGGCGGTGAAGCACGCCTGCTGCCCACAATGGCCAACTGTGGCCTTTCAAGTAATGCGGGGTCGCCAGCGACGAAAAGCAACGGCGGCGGGTCGTCGATTTCGGCCAACAGAGCAGGGTAGCCAGGGCTGTCCCACATCAGTAAATGCTGGCCCGGGCGCTCTAACCAGCCCATCGCAGCCAGTGCACCGTCACGCACTTCGGCGCTTCTTCGGGCTTCGATGCTGGCTTGCGGAATACCCAGTGCGCGCCAGGCTGCGGCCGGCGCACTCAGCGCCGAAGAAGCGCTGCCAAAAGCTTTCAGCAGGCTGTGAAAGCGGCGTAACCCTGTGTCCGGCAGGCGGTGCAGGCGCAACCTCGCCTCCAGTTCGGCAGGCGCGCAAGGCGACGAATGGTGGGTCAGCATGAGGATCATCCTTGATCGAAACGGGGCCATCGACGTGGCACAACCTGTGGATAACTGTGTTGATAACGCTTTGACAACCTGTCCATCAAATGGGTGATAAGCCGTCCGTTTAAACCCTAGCCGAGCTTTGCCAGGTGCCGAATGCCCCGATTACCTTTATTATGTGTGCTCAGTTTTCAACCGAACGCACAGTGACTGCCCGACCTTATGGCCATCTTGAACATTCTCGAATTCCCGGACCCGCGCCTGCGCACCCTCGCCAAACCGGTGACGGTGTTCGACGACGCCCTGAGCCAGCTGATCGACGACATGTTTGAAACCATGTATGAAGCGCCTGGCATCGGCCTGGCGGCGACCCAGGTCAACGTCCACAAGCAGGTGGTGGTGATGGACCTGAGCGAAGACCGCAGCGAGCCGCGGGTCTTCATCAACCCCGTCGTCGAAGAACTGACCCACGACATGGGCCAGTACCAGGAAGGTTGCCTGTCGGTGCCTGGCTTCTACGAAAACGTCGACCGCCCCCTGCGGGTGCGCGTCAAAGCCCAGGACCGCGACGGCAAGCCGTTCGAGCTCGAAGCCGAAGGCCTGCTGGCCGTGTGCGTGCAGCACGAGTTCGATCACCTCAACGGCAAGCTGTTCGTCGACTACCTGTCCACGCTCAAACGCGACCGGATCAAGAAGAAGCTGGAAAAGCAGCACCGCCAGCAAGCCTGATCCCCACCTTCCAGAAGGCTTGCTCCGGCAAGCCTTTTTCTTTTTTGCAGCGAGAACTCCATGCGCATCGTCTTCGCAGGCACTCCAGAGTTTGCCGCCGAACACCTCAAGGCACTGCTCGACAGCCCCTATGAGATCGTGGCCGTCTACACCCAGCCGGACCGCCCAGCCGGGCGTGGCCAGAAGCTCATGCCGAGCGCGGTCAAAGCACTGGCCGTGGCCCACGACATCCCGGTGCTGCAGCCGCCAACCCTGCGCAATGCCGATGCCCAGGCAGAACTCGCCGCGCTCAAGCCCGACCTGATGGTGGTGGTCGCCTACGGCCTTATCCTGCCCCAGGCCGTGCTGGATATTCCGCGCCTTGGTTGCATCAACAGCCACGCCTCCTTGCTGCCACGCTGGCGCGGTGCAGCGCCGATCCAGCGCGCCGTGGAAGCCGGCGATGCCGAGAGCGGCGTGACCGTGATGCGCATGGAAGCGGGCCTGGACACCGGCCCGATGCTACTCAAGGTGGTCACCCCGATCAGCGCCGAAGACACCGGCGGCACCCTGCATGACCGCCTCGCCGAAATGGGCCCGCCTGCGGTCATTCAAGCCATTGCTGGCCTTGCCGACGGCTCGCTGCTGGGTGAAGCCCAGGATGACGCCCTGGCCACCTATGCCCACAAGCTGAACAAAGACGAAGCACGCATCGACTGGCGCCGCCCTGCCGTGGAGCTGGAGCGCCTGGTGCGTGCCTTCAACCCGTGGCCGGTGTGCCACAGCACCCTGGACGGCGAAAGCGTGAAGGTGCTCGCTGCCACGTTGTCCACAGGCAACGGCGCCCCTGGCGAGATCCTGTCTGCCAGCAAGGACGGCCTGGTAGTCGCCTGCGGTGACCAGGCACTGAGCCTGACCCGCCTGCAACTGCCCGGCGGCAAGGCGCTGAACTTCAGCGACTTGTTCAACAGCCGCCGCGAGAAATTCGCCAACGGCAAGGTGCTCGGCCAATGAACCCACGTCTGGCCGCCGCCCGTGCCTTGGCCGCTGTGCTCAGCGGCAAGGCTTCGCTGAACAGCTCATTGCCGGCACAACTGGACAAGGTCGACGAACGCGACCGGGGCCTGACCCAAGACCTGGCCTTCGGCACCGCCCGCTGGCAGCCGCGCCTCGACCTGCTCGCTGCGCAGTTGCTGCAGAAGCCGTTCAAAGCGGCCGATGCCGATGTGCAGGCCTTGATGCTGGTCGGTCTGTACCAGCTGTTCTACACGCGCATTCCGGCGCACGCCGCCATCGGCGAAACCGTGGGTTGCGCCGACAAGCTGAAAAAGCCGTGGGCCAAAGGCCTGCTCAACGCCGTGCTGCGCCGCGCGCAGCGTGAAGGCGAAGCGCTGCTCGCGGGCATGGAGCGCGACCCGGTGGTGCGCACTGCCCACCCGCGCTGGCTGCAGAAATCGCTGAAGGCCTTCTGGCCCGAGCAATGGGAAGCCATCTGCGCCGCCAACAACGCCCACCCGCCGATGATTTTGCGGGTCAACCGCCGTCACCACAGCCGCGATGCCTACCTGGCCTTGCTGGCTGAGGCCGGCGTGGGCGCCAGCGCCTGCCAGTACAGCCGTGACGGCATCGTGCTGAATGAGCCCTGCGATGTGCGCAGCCTGCCTGGCTTTGCCGAAGGCTGGGTGAGCGTGCAGGACGAAGCCGCGCAGCTGTCCGCTGACCTGCTCGAACTGGCCCCCGGCCAACGCGTGCTCGACGCCTGCTGTGCCCCGGGCGGCAAGACTTGCCACTTGCTCGAGGCCGAAGCTGGCCTGGCGCAGGTGGTGGCCATCGACCTGGAAGCCAAGCGCCTGACCCGCGTGCGCGAGAACCTCGATCGCCTGCAACTGGACGCCGAGCTGATCGCCTGCGATGCCCGCGACACCGCCAGCTGGTGGGACGGCAAAACGTTCCAGCGCATCCTGCTCGACGCCCCGTGCTCGGCCACCGGTGTAATCCGCCGCCACCCGGACATCAAGTTGACCCGTCAGGCCGACGACATTCCGGCCCTGGCCACGTTGCAAGGCGAGCTGCTCGATGCCCTGTGGCCGACCCTGGAAGTGGGCGGCATGCTGCTTTACGCCACCTGCTCGAGCTTGCCGACCGAGAACACCGAGGTGATCGACGCCTTCCTCGCCCGCACCCCGGGCGCCCGTGAGTTGGACCTGGCCACCGAGGCCGGCCTGCGCCAGCCACATGGCCGCCAGTTGCTGGCCCAGGAAGGCGGCCACGACGGGTTCTACTATGCCAAGCTGATCAAGATCGCCGCGTCACGCGAATAAGCACAACGGTTAGGGAGTAGCGGATGAAGATCATCATCCTCGGCGCGGGGCAGGTGGGCGGTACGCTGGCAGAACACCTGGCCAGCGAGGCCAACGACATTACCGTGGTCGACACCGACGGCGAGCGCCTGCGCGACCTCGGCGACCGCCTGGATATCCGCACGGTGCAAGGCCGCGGCTCGCTGCCGACGGTGCTGCGCCAGGCCGGCGCCGACGACGCCGACATGCTGGTGGCGGTGACCAACAGCGACGAGACCAACATGGTGGCCTGCCAGGTCGCCTACTCGTTGTTCCACACCCCGACCAAGATCGCCCGGGTACGGGAGTCGGCCTACCTCACCCGCGAAGAGCTGTTCCACAACGACCACATCCCGGTCGATGTGCTGATCAGCCCCGAGCAGGTGGTGACCAACTACATCAAGCGCCTGATCGAGCACCCAGGTTCACTGCAGGTGATCGACTTCGCTGAAGGCAAGGCGCAACTGGTGGCGGTCAAGGCGTACTACGGCGGCCCGCTGGTGGGCCAGCAGTTGCGCCAGATCCGTGCGCACATGCCCAACGTCGACACCCGTGTGGCGGCGATCTTCCGCCGTGACCGGCCGATCACCCCACGCGGCGACACCGTGATCGAGGCCGATGACGAAGTGTTCTTCATCGCCGCGAAAAAAGACATCCGCGCCGTGATGGGCGAGCTGCGACGCATCGACGAAACCAACAAGCGCGTAGTCATCGCCGGTGGCGGGCAGATTGGCGAGCGCTTGGCCGAGGCCATCGAAAGCCGCTACCAGGTGAAGATCATCGAGATGAACCCGGCCCGCTGCCGCCACCTCTCCGACACCCTGGAAAGCACCGTGGTGCTGCAGGGCAGTGCGTCGGACAAAGACCTGATGCTCGAAGAGAACATCGCCGACGCCGACATCTTCCTGGCCCTGACCAACGACGACGAGGCCAACATCATGTCGTCGCTGCTGGCCAAGCGCCTGGGTGCGCGCAAGGTGATGACCATCATCAACAACCCGGCCTATGTGGACCTGGTGCAGGGCGGTGAGATCGACATCGCCATCAGCCCACAGTTGGCCACCATTGGTACCTTGCTGGCCCACGTGCGGCGTGGCGATATCGTCAGCGTGCACTCACTGCGCCGCGGCGCGGCCGAGGCCATCGAAGCCGTGGCGCATGGCGATTCGAAGTCGAGCAAAGTGGTCGGCAAGGCCATCGAAGACATCGCCCTGCCGCCAGGCACCACCATCGGCGCGATCATTCGCGACGAAGAGGTGATGATTGCCCACGACGACACGGTGATCGAATCGGGTGACCATGTGATTCTGTTCGTTGTGGATAAAAAGCATATTCGGGATGTGGAGAAGCTGTTCCACGTCGGCTTGAGTTTCTTCTAGGAGAAGAGGGCATGCGCGAATCGCTGGAGAAGATGCTGGCCAAGGGTGTGGATAACCCGCTGTTGAGGTTCGGCCTTGGCAAGGCCTGGCTGGACGAGGGCAACGGCGCTGAGGCGGCGGTGCACCTGGCGCGTTGCGTGGAGCAGGACCCGAAGTATTCGGCGGCGTGGAAGTTGCTGGGTAAGGCGTATCAGTTGCAGGGGGATTTGGCGGCGGCGCGCAAAGCCTGGGAGGACGGCATCGTGGCGGCGCAGGCCCATGGGGATAAGCAGGCCGAGAAAGAGATGGCAGTGTTCCTCAAAAAGCTGAATAAAGCCTGAAATTGCCGGGGCTGCTGCGCAGCCCATCGCGACGCAAGGCCGCTCCTACAGATAACCGCGATCCTTTGTAGGAGCGGCCTTGTGTCGCGAAAGGGGCGCAACGCGCCCCCAAAAACATCAATACCAGCGCGCTTCGCCAGCCGGGCGCTTCTTGAAGCGCTTCATGCTCCACATGTACTGGCTCGGATACTCACGCACATACCGCTCGACCACCTGGCTCATGGCCGCCGCCGACTCGGTCACATCCGTGCTGTACATCGCCTCCGGCGCCGCTTCCAGAATCACCCGGAACCCAGACCCGTCCGGCAGCCGCAGCGCATGCAGGAACACCCCCACCGCCTTGCCACCGGCCAGCATGTTGGGCACGAACTTGCTGGTCAGGGCCTGGGTCCCAAGGAATGGCACGAACACCCCGGCCGACTCTGCCGGCTCCGGGTCCGCCGGGATGCCCACCTGGCCCCCGCGGCGCACTTCCTTGATCACGCTGAGGATGCCTTCCTTGGTCGAAGGCGCCACGCGGTTGCCCATCTGCACCCGCTGTTCACGCAGCAAATCATCCACAGCTTTGAGCTTCGGCGGGCGGTAGAAGATGATCGGTTTGCACTGGTTGCAATAGAAGTGGTTCAGCACTTCCCAGTTACCCAGATGGCTGGTGATACCCACCACGCCCTTGCCCGAGGCCAGGGCCTGCTCCAGCACTTCCAGGCCGTGCACTTCCTTGACCAGCTCCAGCGACCGCTGCGGTGGCCAGATCCAGGCGCAAGCGCTTTCGACAAAGGACTTGCCGATGTCTCTCAGCGCACGGCCAACCAGTTGCTCACGCGCCACCGGATCCATCTCCGGGAAACACTTGGCGAGGTTGATGCGCACCACGTTGCGCGACCCGTTCGGGACCTTCCACATCAGCCAGCCGATACCGGCGCCGACGCGCTGCACAGCGCCCCAGGGCAACTTGGCGAACAGTCGAAGCACCCCGACCATCAGGGCGCCCTTGAACTTTTCCACAGGCGAATTCCTTATTTCAGCAAGGCGCGCATTGTACCCCGTCAACGCGCCAAGGCGGCGTAGCGATCACAATCGGTGGTGTGGTCCATGACCATACCGGTGGCCTGCATGAAGGCATAACAGATGGTTGGGCCGACAAACGTGAAGCCGGCTTTTTGCAGGGCCTTGCTCATTGCCTTCGCTTCATCGGTAACGGCTGGCATTTCGCTTCGGTCCTTGAAATGGTTGACCTTGGGCACGCCACCCACGAACGACCAGAGCCACTCGGCCGGGTTATCCACAGCCAGCCAGGCCTGGGCGTTGCGCCGGGCCGCCTTGAGCTTGAGGCGGTTGCGGATGATGCCGGCGTCGAGCATCAGTGCTTCGATCCGCTCATCGCTCATCTGCGCCAACTTCACCGGGTCGAAGCCATGCATCACCTCGCGATAACGCTCGCGTTTACGTAAAACCGTGATCCATGACAGCCCCGCCTGGAACCCTTCGAGCAAAAGCATCTCGAACAGCAACGCCGGATCACGCTGCGGTGTTCCCCATTCCTGGTCGTGGTAGGCCTGGTACAACGGATCGTCGGTACACCAAAAGCAGCGTGGCATAAGGCTCCAATGAGTAGAGGGCGAGGCGAATCAGGTTATACTCCCGCTCTTTACATCCGCATCCCCAGATACAGGTGAATTTCGTGAGCCAGCCTACGCCAGCCGTGCGTACCTTCCAAGACCTGATCCTCGCCCTGCAGAACTACTGGGCAGCTCAAGGTTGTGTGGTGCTTCAGCCCTACGATATGGAAGTAGGCGCCGGCACTTTCCATACCGCCACGTTCCTGCGCGCCGTCGGCCCAGAGACCTGGAACGCCGCCTACGTGCAGCCTAGCCGTCGCCCTGCCGACGGGCGGTATGGCGAAAACCCAAACCGCCTGCAGCACTACTACCAGTTCCAGGTGGTGCTCAAGCCGAACCCGGCCAACTTCCAGGAGCTGTACCTCGGCTCGCTGAAAGCCATTGGCCTGGATCCGCTGGTCCACGATATCCGTTTCGTCGAAGACAACTGGGAATCGCCGACCCTCGGCGCCTGGGGCCTGGGCTGGGAAATCTGGCTCAACGGCATGGAGGTGACCCAGTTCACCTACTTCCAGCAAGTGGGCGGCATCGAGTGCTACCCGGTCACCGGTGAAATCACCTACGGCCTCGAACGCCTGGCCATGTACATCCAGGGTGTCGACTCGGTCTACGACCTGGTATGGGCCGATGGCCCGTTCGGCAAGGTCACCTACGGCGACGTGTTCCACCAGAACGAAGTCGAGCAGTCGACCTACAACTTCGAACACGCCAACGTCGAGAAACTGTTCGAGCTGTTCGACTTCTACGAAAGCGAAGCCAACCGCCTGATCAAGCTGGAGCTGCCGCTGCCGACCTACGAAATGGTCCTGAAGGCTTCGCACACCTTCAACCTGCTCGACGCCCGCCGCGCCATCTCGGTGACCGAGCGCCAGCGTTACATCCTGCGCGTACGTACCCTGGCCCGGGACGTGGCGCAAAGCTATCTGCAAGCCCGCGCACGCCTGGGCTTCCCGATGGCCACCCCTGAATTGCGTGACGAAGTGTTAGCTAAGCTGGAGGCTGCACAATGAGTGCTCAAGATTTCCTGGTAGAACTGGGCACCGAAGAGCTGCCACCCAAGGCCCTCGCCAGCCTGGGCGACGCCTTCCTGGCCGGTATCGAGAAAGGCCTGCAGGCCGCTGGCCTGAACTACGCCAGCAAATCGGTATACGCCGCGCCGCGCCGCCTGGCCGTGCTGATCCGCCAGCTTGACGTGCAGCAGCCTGACCGCAGCATCAACATCGACGGCCCGCCCCTGCAGGCTGCTTTCAAAGACGGCGAGCCGACCCAAGCGGCCCTGGGCTTTGCCAAGAAGTGCGGTGTAGAGCTGTCGGAAATCGACCAGAGCGGCGCCAAGCTGCGTTTCTCCCAGCACATCCCAGGCAAGGCCACTACCAGCCTGCTGCCGACCATCGTCGAAGACTCGCTCAACGACCTGCCGATCCCCAAGCGCATGCGCTGGGGCGCCAGCCGCGAAGAGTTCGTGCGCCCGACCCAGTGGCTGGTGATGCTGCTTGGCGACCAGGTCGTCGACTGCACCATCCTCGCCCAGCAGGCCGGCCGTGAGTCCCGTGGCCACCGCTTCCACCACCCGGAAAACGTGGTTATCACCACCCCGGCCAACTACGTCGAAGACCTGCGCAAAGCCTACGTGCTGGCCGACTTCGCCGAGCGCCGCGAGCTGATTGCCAAGCGCACCGCCGAACTGGCCCTGCAGCAGGAAGGCAGCGCCATCGTGCCGCCGGCGCTGCTGGACGAAGTGACCGCGCTGGTCGAGTGGCCAGTGCCGCTGGTGTGCTCGTTCGAGGAGCGTTTCCTCGACGTGCCGCAAGAAGCCCTGATCACCACCATGCAGGACAACCAGAAGTACTTCTGCCTGCTGGACAGCGAAGGCAAGCTGCTGCCGCGCTTCATCACCGTGGCCAACGTCGAAAGCCGTGACCCGAAGCAGATCATCGAAGGCAACGAAAAGGTCGTGCGCCCGCGCCTGACCGATGCCGAGTTCTTCTTCAAGCAAGACAAGAAGCAGCCGCTGGAAACCTTCAACGAGCGCCTCAAGAACGTGGTGTTCCAGGCTCAACTGGGCACCGTGTACGACAAGGCCGAGCGTGTTTCCAAGCTGGCCGCGTTCATTGCCCCGCTGATTGGCGGCGACGCCCAGCGCGCCGCGCGTGCCGGCCTGCTGTCCAAGTGCGACCTGGCCACCGAGATGGTCGGCGAGTTCCCTGAGATGCAGGGCGTTGCCGGTTACTACTACGCGCTCAACGATGGCGAGCCGCAAGACGTCGCCCTGGCCCTGAACGAGCAGTACATGCCGCGCGGTGCTGGCGCCGAGCTGCCAGAGACCGTCACCGGTGCTGCCGTGGCGATCGCAGACAAGCTCGACACGCTGGTCGGTATCTTCGGCATCGGCATGCTGCCAACCGGTAGCAAAGACCCGTACGCCCTGCGCCGCGCCGCGCTGGGCGTGCTGCGCATCCTGATCGAGAAGCAGCTGGACCTGGACCTGACCGGTGCGGCCGAGTTCGCGGTCAAGCAGTTCGGTGCCAAGGTCAAGGCTGCCGGCCTGGCTGAGCAAGTGCTGGAGTTCATCTTCGATCGCCTGCGTGCACGCTACGAAGACGAAGGCATCGACGTGGCCACCTACCTGTCGGTACGCGCCCTGAAGCCGGGTTCTGCCCTGGACTTCGACCAGCGTGTGCAGGCCGTGCAGGCGTTCCGCAAACTGCCGGAAGCCGAAGCCCTGGCCGCGGTGAACAAGCGCGTATCGAACCTGCTGAGCAAGGCCGAAGGCGCCATCGCCGAACAGGTCGAGCCGAAGTACTTCGACAACGCCAACGAGTTCTCCCTGTACTCGGCCATTCAGCAGGCCGACCAGGCCGTGCAACCGATGGCCGCTGCGCGCCAGTACAGCGAGTCGCTGGCCCGCCTGGCAGCCCTGCGTGACCCGGTCGACGCCTTCTTCGAGGCGGTGATGGTCAACGCCGAGGACGCCAAGGTCCGCGCCAACCGTTATGCCCTGCTCAGCCGCCTGCGCGGTCTGTTCCTGGGTGTGGCCGACATCTCGCTGCTGGGGTAAGCCTTGAAACTGCTGATTCTCGATCGAGACGGGGTGATCAACTATGACTCCGACGCTTACATCAAGTCGCTGGAGGAGTGGATCCCCATCCCCGGCTCGGTCGAGGCCATCGCGCAGTTGAGCAAAGCGGGCTGGACGGTGGCCGTGGCCACCAACCAGTCCGGCATTGCCCGCGGCTATTACCCGGTGCAAACCCTCGAGGCCATGCACGCGCGCCTGCGTGCGTTGGTGGCCGAGCAGGGCGGCGAAGTGGGCCATATCGTCTATTGCCCACATGGCCCGGATGAAGGCTGCGATTGCCGCAAGCCAAAGCCGGGCATGCTGCGGGCGATTGCCGAGCACTACCAGGCCGACCTTGGCGGCGTATGGTTTGTCGGCGACAGCCAAGGTGACCTTCAGGCCGCCCTGGCCGTCGGTGCACAACCGGTGTTGGTGAAAACCGGCAAGGGCGAGCGGACCCTGGAAAAAGGTGTCCCTGAAACTACACTGATTTTCGACGATCTGGCAGCTATCGCCAGAGAACTAATTTAAACAGTGCGCCTTAGGGCGCATTTTCTCAGGCGGGCACGCCCCGCAACGGTACATGCCACTATGTCGATCCTGCAGGCGATCAGAATCTTTCTTTTTTACCTGCTGCTGGGCACCAGCTCGTTGCTGTGGTGCTCCCTGAGCTTTTTTGTCGCGCCATTCTTGTCGTTCCCCAAGCGTTACACGTTCATCAACGTGTACTGGTGCCGTTGCGCGTTATTCTTGACCCGCACCATCCTTGGCATCGATTACAAGATCACCGGCGCCGAAAATGTGCCGAATGAGCCGTGTGTGATCCTGTCTAACCATCAGAGCACCTGGGAGACCTTCTTCCTTTCCCAGTACTTCTCGCCGCTCAGCCAAGTGCTCAAGCGCGAGCTGCTGTACGTGCCGTTCTTCGGCTGGGCCATGGCCATGCTGCGGCCCATCGCGATCAACCGCGACAACCCTAAAGAAGCCCTGCGTCAGGTCGCCAGCCAAGGTGATGAACTGCTCAAGCAGGGTGTGTGGGTGCTGATCTTCCCAGAGGGCACCCGCGTGCCGTTTGGCACCGTCGGCAAGTTCTCCCGTGGCGGTACCGCGCTGGCGGTCAATGCCGGCCTGCCGGTGCTGCCCATTGCGCACAACGCGGGCAAGTTCTGGCCCAAGGCTGGCTGGGGCAAGCGTGCCGGCACCATCGAGGTGGTGATCGGTGAGCCGATGTACGCCAACGGCACCGGCCCTCGTGCAATTGCCGAGCTCAATGACCGCGCCGCCGCCTGGAACGAGGCCACGCAAAGGGCCCTGGGTTCGCTGCCACCCGCGGCTGAAAAGCCACAGGAGCAGACTGCTTGAGTTTCTGTGGATAACTTGTGAGCAGTTTTTCTGCAATCTGTTCTATGTATGCAGTAAGTGATTGAATTAGCTGTTTATTTCTTCACATGACAGATTTGCGAAAAACGTGCATAAGTTTTTTCGCGGCATAAAAAAACCGGCTTTTAAAGCCGGTTTTTTTATGGGTGAACCTGAAGCACGTCAGACCTTGTCGATGTCCACGTCCTTGGTTTCTTTCAGGCAGAAAATCCCCACTACCAGGCTGATGCCGGTCACCAGCACCGGGTACCACAGCCCGTAGAAGATATCCCCGGTATACACCACCAGCGCGAACGACACCGTCGGCAGGAAGCCACCGAACCAGCCGTTGCCGATGTGGTAGGGCAGGGACATCGAGGTATAGCGGATACGGGTCGGGAACAGCTCGACCATCACCGCCGCCAGTGGGCCATAGGTCATGGTCGCGATCAGGATCATCGCTACGATCAGCACTACTACCATCACCTGGTTGACCTGCCCCGGATCAGCCTTGGCTGGGTACCCCGCCTGTTCGATCGCCGAGCGCATGGCGGTCTCGTCGAAACCATTGATGGTCTTGTCGCCAATGTTGACCACCACCTCGCTGCCAGCCACGCTCACCGAGCTGTACGGCAGGCCCTGCTTGACCAGGAACGTCTTGACCTTGTCGCATGGGCTGTCAAAACGCGCCTTGCCAACCGGGTCGAACTGGAAGGTGCAGCCCTGCGGGTCGGCGGTCACAACGATCGGTGCCTGGCGGCTGGCAGCGTCGATCTGCGGGTTGGCGTAATGGCTGAGCGCCTTGAACAGCGGGAAGTACAGCACCGTCGCCAGCAGCAGGCCAAGCATCAGAATCGGCTTACGCCCGATACGGTCCGACAGCCAACCAAAGAACACGAAGAACGGCGCCCCGATCACCACACTGATGATCAGCAACGTGTTGGCCTGGGCGGGGTCCATCTTGAGCATCTGGGTCATGAAGAACAGCACGTAGAACTGCGCGGTGTAGAAGGTCACGGCCTGGCCAGCGTTGATGCTGAACAGGGCAGTGAGCACCACCTTGAGGTTCGGCCAGGAGGTGAACGACTCGCGGATCGGCGATTTGCTGATCTTGCCCTGGGCCTTCATTTTCACGAAGGCAGGCGACTCGTGCATGCTCATGCGAATCCAGGTGGAGATCGCCAGCAAGAAGATCGACAGCAGGAACGGCAGGCGCCAGCCCCAGGTTTCGAACTGGTCACCACTGATGTAACGGCTGCCCAGTACGACCAGCAACGACAGCAGCAGGCCCAGGGTGGCGGTGGATTGAATGAAACCGGTATGGAAGCCGCGTTTACCCTGCGGGGCATGCTCGGCCACGTAGGTGGCCGCGCCACCGTACTCGCCCCCAAGCGCCAGGCCCTGCAGCATGCGCAGGATTACCAGAATGATCGGTGCCGCAATACCAATGCTGGCATACGTGGGCAGCAGGCCGACGGCAAAGGTCGACAGGCCCATCAGCACGATGGTCACCAGGAAGGTGTACTTGCGCCCGATCATGTCGCCCAGCCGGCCAAACACCAGCGCACCGAAGGGGCGGACCAGGAAGCCGGCGGCGAAGGCCATCAAGGCAAAGATGAAGGCCGTGGTGTCGTTGACCCCAGCAAAGAACTGCTTGCTGATGACCGCTGCCAGCGCGCCATAGAGAAAAAAGTCATACCACTCGAAAACCGTCCCGAGGGATGACGCGAAAATGATCTTTCTTTCTTCACGACGGCTGGCGCTGCTGGCCGTCGCACCCTGCTCTTGGATGTAATCCGACATCGTTGCTGTCCTCGGCCCACAGGCCACAGTGATTATTCTTTTTGTTCCACTGTCGGCAGCCTCCGACCGCAAGCTGCCGGTGTTGCACGCACCCGGGTCAGGGCGTCGGTATCGCGTCTTCGTTTAGGTAGGTCTGGGTCGCAGCTCCTTTGAGGATAAGTTGCGCCGCCTTTTCGGCGATCATCAGCGTGGGTGAACAGGTATTGCCGGAGGTGATCTGCGGCATGATCGAGGCATCCGCCACCCGCAAGCCGGGGATGCCATGCACGCGCAGCTGGTTATCCACAACATCCTCTGGGCCACTGCCCATGCGGCAAGTGCCTACGGGATGAAAGATGGTGGTGCCAATCTTGCCCGCGGCCTCGAACAACTCGTCTTCGCTTTGCAGGGCAGGGCCCGGCAGGTATTCCTGGGGGGCGAAGGCCGCGAGGGCAGGGGCCTGGACAATGCGCCGCGTCATGCGGATGGCGTCTGCGGCGACCCGCAAGTCCTGGGGGTCACTGAGGTAGTTGGGGTCGATCAGTGGCGCGCTGTGCATATCGGCGGCGCGGATGTCGATGCGCCCGCGACTGAGCGGGCGCAGGTTGCACACCGAAGCGGTGAAGGCCGGGAAGCGGTGCAATGGCTCGCCGAACCGCTCCAGCGACAAGGGCTGCACGTGGTACTGCAAGTTGGCCGTGGCCTGTTCGGGGCTGGAGCGCACGAACGCCCCCAACTGGCTAGGCGCCATGGCCAGCGGGCCGCTGCGGTCATAGAGATAACGCAGGCCCATGCCCATCTTGCCCCACAGGCTGTTGGCCATCTGGTTCAAGGTACGAGTGTTGCGGATCTGGTAGATCAAGCGCAATTGCAGGTGGTCCTGCAGGTTGCCGCCGACGCCGGGCATGTCATGGCGCACGCCAATGCCCAAGTCTTCGAGCAGCTTGCGCGGGCCGATGCCAGACCGTTGCAGGATCCCCGGCGAGCCGACGGCGCCGGCGCACAGAATGATCTCGCGACGGGCAGCGAACTCGTGCCAGGCACCTTGCCAGCGGGCTTTTACCGCACGGGCACGGGTGTTGTTGAGCAGTACCTGATCGACTTCTACACCGGTCAGCACCGTCAGGTTGGACCGGCTGAGCACGGGCCGAAGAAACGCCTTTGACGCGTTCCAGCGCACGCCACTGCGCTGGTTGACCTGAAAGTATCCACAGCCCTGGTTGTCACCGGTGTTGAAGTCGTCGACCTTGGCGATGCCACTTTGCTCGGCCGCATCACGGAACGCATCGAGGATCGGCCAGCTGTAACGCTGGCGCTCGACCCGCCATTCGCCGGCAGCGCCATGGTGCTCGCTGTCACCGGCAAAATGGTTTTCACTGGCCTTGAACAGTGGCAGTACGTCCTTCCAGGCCCAGCCTGGGTTGCCTTGCTCGGCCCAGTGGTCATAGTCGGCCGCCTGGCCGCGCATGTAGATCATGCCGTTGATCGATGAACAACCGCCGAGCACCTTGCCCCGTGGATAACCCAGGCTGCGACCACCCAGGCCGCGTTGTGCTTCGGTCTTGAAGCACCAGTCAGTGCGGGGGTTGCCGATGCAGTAGAGGTAACCGACGGGGATGTGGATCCAGGGATAGTTGTCACGGCCACCCGCCTCCAGCAGCAGCACGCGGCAGGAAGGGTCGGCGGACAATCGATTGGCCAGCAGGCACCCGGCTGGACCGGCGCCCACGACCACGTAGTCGAAGACAGAATCGGCTGATGGCATGTGCAACCTCGCGCCTGATTATTGTTCTTGTCCCGAACCATCTTATTGATTAATTTCGCTGTGGAAACACGAGATTTCGCGCAGCCGCTGTGCGTTTTAGCACAGTGACATGTCTGCTTTGGCCATCGCCGGCCAGAGTGAACAGCCCAAAAGGATCAGCATGTTCGACTGGAACGATCTGCGGTTTTTCCTCGAGTTGCAGCGCAGCGGCCGTTTGCTCACTGCCGCCAAACGCCTCAATACCACCCACAGCACCGTCGCCCGGCATATCGAGAGCATCGAGAAAAGCCTGGGCACGCCACTGTTCGTGCAGCATGCCCAAGGCTACGACCTGACCCCGTCCGGGCAGGCCCTGCTCAAGCACGCCGAAGCCATGGAAAACGTCGCCTTGCTGGCGCAGGAAGAAATCACCCAAGCCATCACCCCCCTGGGCAAGATCCGCCTGGGGGTGACCGAAGGCATTGGCATCATGTTCTTCACCCCGCGCATGAACGCGCTGTTCGAGCGCTACCCAGGCCTTGAGGTGGAACTGGTGGCGGTACCGCGCTTCGTCAGCATCCTCAACCGCGAGGCGGAAATCAGCATCCACCTGGAGCGGCCCAACGCCGACCTGCTGATCACCCGCAAGCTCACCGACTACCGCCTGGCGCTCTACGCCAGCCAAGCCTACCTCGACCGTGCACCGCCGCTGCGCAACCGCGAAGACCTGGCTCGGCACAGCTGGATCGGCTACGTCGATGACTTGCTGTTCAGCCAAGAGCTGCTGTTTCTCAACAGTTTCTGCCGCGCGCCCAACGTGGCGTTTCGCAGCACCAGCGTGATCGCCCAGCAACACGCGGCGCGCGCGGGCCTTGGCATTGCCGTGCTGCCCAACTTCATGGCGCGCCATGACCCGACGCTGGTCCGGGTGCTGCCCAGCGAAACCATCCAGCGCAGCTATTGGATCTGCACCCGTCGCGAGCTGCACAAATCGGTGCGCCTGCGGGTAGTGTGGGACTACCTGCTGGCGCTGTGCGCCGCCGAACAGGGCGAGCTGCTAGCCGAGTAGCGCCTTGCCGGCCAACAACAGGGCGGCTGCCCAACCGGCCACGGCAAACATCTGCTGCAGGCGAGGCCCGGCGAGTTTGGCTGCCAATGGCCGCGCCAGCAGCAAACCGACCACCGCACCGAGCGCAAACGGTGCGCCGACCTGCCAGTGCATCACCCCCGCCAGGCTGGCGCTGACCACGCTCCCCGTGGACACCAGCGCAATCACCGCCAGCGAGGTCGAAACGATGCTGGCCATGCGCAAATTGGTGTAGCGATTCAAGGCGGGGATGATCACAAACCCACCGCCCACGCCCAGCAACCCAGACAGCAATCCCGACAGCGCGCCGGTAAAGGCCAGGGCGCGTGCGCAGGGCAACGTCCAGCGCAAACGGCCCTGCAGCGGGTTGAGCACGCAGGGTTCGATGTAGCGGTGAGCATCGTTGGCTTCACCGCGCAGCTCCCTGGCCGCCTTGCGCCAAATGCGCAGGCACGCGTAAACCAGCACGCCGGCGAATACCAATGCCAGCGGCGTGTTGGGCACACGGTGCGCCAGCATCAGCCCGAAGGGCGCGACCGCGATGCCGATCAGGGCAATGAACAACGCCGCTCGGTAGCGCACCAACCCCTGACGCAAACCCAGCACTGCCCCCACGGCGGCAGCAAGGCCCACCGCCAACAGGCCGACTGGCGCCGCCTCGGCCATCGACAGGCCAAGGCCAAACACCAGCAATGGCACCGCAAGAATACCGCCCCCCGCACCGGTCAAGGCCAGCACGGCACCGATGACCGCCCCCAAGCCTGCGCCCAACAGTTGGTGTTCGATCACTGTTTGGCCTCAGCTACCCATGGCTGCGGCCGCGCCAACCATTCACGCCCCTTGAGCATGCCTTTCCAGTACAACGGCGGCAGTACCCGCGCCTTGAGCAACCAGGCCAGGCGCGTCGGTCGTCGGCCATCGAGTAGCCAACGTGGGAAGCTCGGCGCCACTTTGCCGCCGTAGGTGAACTCGGCCAGCACGATCTTGCCGCGCTCGACAGTCAGCGGGCATGAGCCATAGCCGTCATACATGGCGAGGGTAGGGAGCCTGCCCAACGCCACCAGCACGTTATTGGCCACTACCGGCGCCTGCTTGCGCGCTGCAGCAGCAGTCTTGGCATTACTGGTGTTGGCCACGTCGCCCAGGGCATGGATGTTGGTGAATTTTCGATGGCGCAAGGTCTGCGGGTCGACGTCGACCCAGCCCGCGCTGTCTGCTAACGGGCTCTCGCGAATGAAGTCTGGCGCCACTTGCGGCGGCACCACATGCAGCATGTCGAAGGCCTCGACTCGGGTTTCAGTGCTGCCGTCGGCCAAGGTACGCACGAACGTCGCGCGCTTGCCGGGGCCATCCACCGCCACCAGGCGATGGGCGTAGTTGAGGTCCACGGCGTACTTGTCGATATAAGCCATCAGTGCGGGCACGTAGTCGGCCACGCCAAACAGCACGGCCCCCGCGTTGAAGAAACTGGCTTTCACATCCCCCAGGTGACCATGGCGCAGCCAGTGGTCGCAAGACAGGTACAGCGCTTTCTGTGGCGCACCGGCGCACTTGATCGGCATCGGCGGTTGGGTGAACAAGGCGCGGCCCTGCTTGAGCTGCTGCACCAGTTGCCAGGTGTACGAGGCCAGGTCGTAGCGGTAGTTGGAGGTCACGCCGTTACGTCCCAGTGTCTCGCTCAGGCCGTCGATGGCCTGCCAATCGAGCTTCAGGCCTGGGCAAACCACCAACTGTTCATAGCTGATAGCGCGGCCATCTTCGAGTACGACCAACTGGCCCAAGGGGTCGAAGCCCTGCACGCGCGCTTTGATCCAATGCACGCCATGGGGAAGGGTCGAGGCCATGGTGCGCGCCGTGTCAGGCGCCTTGAACACGCCGGCACCGACCAGGGTCCAGCCGGGCTGGTAGTAATGCACGTCGGCGGGGTCGATCAGGGCGATATCCAGTGACGGATCACGGCTGATCAGGCTGGACGCGGTGGCGATACCGGCAGCACCGGCACCGACGATCACCACTTTGTGGTGGTCGGTATTGAGCGTTTTGGCAGGGTGGAGCAAGGCAGGCATGGCGGTATTTCCTGGAAATCTCGTTATGGGTAAAAGCGGTTAAAGCGTGTTCAGTGGAATCTTCAGGTAGCTCACGCCATTGGCCTCGGGCTCAGGGAAGTGGCCGCTGCGCATGTTGACCTGCACCGATGGCAGGATCAGCACGGGCATGTCGAGGGTCTTGTCGCGGGCTTCGCGCATGGCCACGAAGCTGTCTTCGTCGATGCCGTGGTGAATATGGATATTGCTGACACGTTGCTCGGCCACGGTCGTGACGTATTGCATGTCGCGCCCGCCCGGCAGGTAGTCGTGGCACATGAACAGCCGGGTCTGGTCGGGGAAGGCCAGCAGGCGGCGGATCGAGCGATACAGGGTGCGGGCATCGGCACCGGGGAAGTCGCAACGGGCCGTGCCATAGTCGGGCATGAACAGCGTGTCACCGACGAACACCGCCGTTTCACCGCCATCCACAACCACATAGCTCATGCAGGCGGGGGTGTGCCCCGGCGTGTGCAAAGCACGGGCATGCAGGTTGCCGATACGGAAACCTTCTTCATCCTCCAGCAGGACATCGAACTGGCTGCCATCCCGGGCAAAGCCGGGTTCGGCATTGAACAGCGCGCCAAACACTTTTTGCACCTGGGTGATGTGCGCACCGATGGCGGTGTGGCCGCCGAGCTTGTCCTTCAGATAGGCCGCGGCCGACAGGTGGTCTGCATGCACATGGGTTTCCAGTATCCACTGCACCTTGGCATCGAGCGCCTGCACCCGGGCGATCAACCGGTCTGCCGAGGCGGTGCAGGTGCGCCCCGACTTGGGGTCGTAATCCAAAACGCTGTCGATCAACGCGCATTTGCGCGTCTCGCCGTCCATGAGCAGGTAGCTGATGGTCGAGGTCGCCTCGTCGAAGAAGGCTTCCACGTGAAGGTTGTTACCGATGATCATCACGTTCTCCAAAGTTTCCTACGCCCCCTATAGAGGCGTAGGCAGTGACCGGAGGTTTATCAAGATGCATGCCAGGGTTTTTCACAGGCCTTGGCCAATGAATACGGGCCGGGCTGGCGCTTGCCTGGCAACATGGCAGCCACGTTGGCAGTCGACTGTCAGCCAATGGCAGTGTTTGGCAGTCCTTGCTACCCTCCGCCGGGTTATCACATCGGTGCCGTCATGCCTGAGCCTCATCACATCATCCTAGCGTTGGTTTCCTACCTCGAACACGATGCCCTGCCCACCATCGTGCTGGACACGGACTACAACATTCTCGCGGCCAACGCGGCCTACCGCCGCCAGTTCGGCCGAGACCAGCAGGCGCCGCTGGGTGAAAAATGCCACAAGGTCTCGCACCACTATGCCGTGCCGTGCGACCAGGCCGGCGAGCATTGCCCCATGCGCAAGGCATGGGACAGCAAGGTGCCGGAACGTGTGCTGCACATTCATCACACGCCACGCGGCCCTGAGCATGTGGACGTCGAGCTGCGACCGATCCTGGATGAGCAGGGCAGGGTGGTCGCCTTTGTCGAGCGCCTCACCACCATCACGCTCGCCGCAGCGCAACCTCAGCAGCAGGGCCTGGTAGGGCGGGCACCAGCGTTCAAGGCAGCATTGGCCAGCCTGCAGCGCGCGGCGCCCGCACAAATTCCGGTGTTGCTCCAGGGCGAATCGGGTACCGGCAAAGAGCTGTTCGCCCGCGCCCTGCACATGGGCAGCCCGCGCGCAAACGGGCCGTTGGTCGTGGTCGACTGCACCGGCTTGACCGAGTCGCTGTTCGAGAGCGAGCTGTTCGGCTACGAGAAAGGGGCGTTCACCGGCGCCAACCAACGCAAGATCGGCCTGGCCGAAGCCGCACATGGCGGCACGTTGTTCCTCGACGAAATCGGCGAAGTGCCGATGGCCATGCAGGTCAAGCTGCTGCGCCTGATCGAATCCGGCAGCTTCCGCCCGGTAGGCAGCCTGCGGACCGTGCACTCGGATTTCCGTTTGGTCTCAGCCACGCACAAGCCGCTCAAGAAAATGGTCGCCGAAGGTACGTTCCGTGAGGATCTGTATTACCGCATCAGTGGCTTTCCTATCCGGCTGCCTGCCCTGCGTGAGCGCGTGGAGGACTTGCCACTGCTGGTCGAGAGCCTGCTCCAGCGTATGACTGGGCAGCCCGCGCCCAGGTTGGCCAATGACGCATTGAAGCACCTCGAGCTGCATCCGTTCCCGGGCAATATCCGCGAGTTGCGTAACATCCTTGAACGGGCACGGCTGTTTGCCGATGACGGGCTGATCCGTCCCGAGCACCTGCCCGACGACATCGGCCCACCGATTGCACCCGGCGTGACCAGGGGCCGAGGCCATAGCGACCTGAGTGAGCTGGCGCAGGCGCTGGAGCAGTTTCAGGGCCCACGCAGTGAGCTGGCGCGCCATCTGGGCATGAGTGAGCGCACCCTCTACCGACGCTTGAAGGCACTGGGCTTGGGCACGTAGGGCGTCTCGGCCTTGCCCACCTTTACCTGACCTTTACCTCAAGCCAAGGAGTAGCTTGGCAAAACCGCTGTCTGATCCGTTAACCGCACCAGGCGAACAGAACTTGCGCCGGGCATTAACATGCAGAGGATCAGCAACACATGAAGAAAACCCTGACCGTGCTGTGCGCCGCGCTGATGTTCAGCGCGCCGCTGGCCAGCTTTGCTCAACCGGGCCCACCCCCGGGGCATGACAACGGCCCCTCCCATCAGGGCAACACACCGCATAGCAACGGCCAGCACGGCAAACAGCCGCAGGGTCGGCCGGGTAACGGCCATGCGCCAGCCCCTTACCAAAACCCGAACTTCCGTCCACAGCCGGGTATGCCGATACCCCATCAGCAATGGCAACGCGGGCATGCCGTTGACCCCCATTACCGCGGCGATCGCTACTGGGTAACCGACTGGCGTGCACGTCACCTCTATGCGCCACCGCGTGACCACCGTTGGTTGGCTGTGAATGGCGACTATGTGCTGGTGGCGATTGCCAGTGGGGTGATCGTGAACATTCTCAGCGGCTACTGACCCACCGTATCGCACGCATAAAAAAGCCCGCTTTCGCGGGCTTTTTCATGTCGTTCAATCTACACCTGATCAGAAGTCCAGGTTCGATACCGACAGCGCGTTGCTTTCGATGAACTCGCGGCGAGGTTCCACTGCGTCGCCCATCAAAGTGTTGAAGATCTGATCGGCAGCGATCGCGTCTTCGATGGTGACCTTGAGCATGCGGCGCACGGTTGGGTCCATGGTGGTTTCCCACAGCTGGTCCGGGTTCATCTCACCCAGCCCTTTGTATCGCTGGATGGTGTGGCGCTTGGTGCTTTCGTTCATCAGCCAGTCCAGGCCTTCCTTGAACTCGACGATTGCCTTGCGGCGCTCGCCACGCTGCACATAAGCACCTTCGCCCAGCAGGCTGGCCAGCTTGGAACCGATGTTGACCACGGTACGGTAGTCGTTGCTGCCGAAGAAGTCGCGGTTGAAGGTGATGTAGCTGGCCAGGCCGTGCGAGGTGATTTCCACTTCCGGCAGCCAGACATTGCGCTCCTTGTCTTCGCGCAGGCTGGCTTGATACGCCAGGCCCGACTTCTGGGTGCTGCTCAGACGCTCTTGGAACTTGGCCAGCCAGGCCTGCATCACAGCGTGGTCACCCAGTTGCTCCAGGGTAACTTCCGGCAGATAGATGAAGTGCTCGGTCAGCTCCTGTGGGTACAGGCGCGACAAACGCTTGAGGGTCTTCATCACGCCACGGAACTCGTTCACCAGGCTTTCCAGCTGAACACCGGAAACTGCTGGCGCCGACTCGTCCAGGTGCAGGCTGGCATCTTCCAGGGCCGATTGGGTCATGTATTCTTCCATGGCCTCGTCGTCTTTGATGTACTGCTCCTGCTTGCCTTTCTTCACCTTGTACAACGGTGGCTGGGCAATGTAGATGTAGCCACGCTCGACCAGCTCTGGCAGCTGACGGAAGAAGAAGGTCAGCAGCAGGGTACGGATGTGCGAACCGTCAACGTCAGCATCGGTCATGATGATGATGTTGTGATAACGCAGTTTGTCGATGTTGTACTCTTCGCGACCGATACCACAGCCCAGTGCGGTGATCAGCGTACCGACCTCCTGGGACGAGATCATCTTGTCGAAGCGAGCCTTCTCGACGTTGAGGATCTTACCCTTCAACGGCAGGATCGCCTGAGTGCGACGGTTACGACCTTGCTTGGCCGAACCACCAGCGGAGTCACCCTCCACCAGGTACAGTTCGGAAAGGGCAGGGTCCTTTTCCTGGCAGTCGGCCAACTTGCCTGGCAAGCCCGCGATGTCCAGTGCACCTTTGCGGCGAGTCATTTCACGCGCCTTGCGCGCGGCTTCGCGGGCACGGGCGGCGTCGATCATCTTGCCGACAACAGCTTTGGCTTCGTTCGGGTTCTCGAGCAGGAAGTCCGAGAAGTACTTGTTCATCTCCTGTTCCACGGCGGTTTTCACCTCCGAGGAAACCAGCTTGTCTTTGGTCTGGGAGCTGAACTTGGGGTCAGGGACCTTGACCGAGATGATCGCGGTCAGGCCTTCACGGGCGTCGTCGCCCGTGGTCGCTACCTTGTTCTTCTTGGCCAGGCCTTCCTGCTCGATGTAGCTGTTCAGGCTGCGGGTCAGCGAAGAACGGAAGCCCACCAAGTGAGTACCGCCATCGCGCTGCGGAATGTTGTTGGTGAAGCACAGCAGGTTTTCGTTGAAGCTGTCGTTCCACTGCAGGGCAACTTCAACACCCACGCCATCGTCACGCTGGACGTTGAAGTGGAACACCTGGTTGTTCACTGGCGTCTTGTTGGTGTTCAGGTACTCGACGAACGCACGCAGGCCGCCTTCGTATTTGAAGAACTCTTCCTTACCGCTGCGTTCATCCTTGAGCAGAATACCGACGCCCGAGTTGAGGAACGACAGTTCACGGATCCGCTTGGCCAGGATGTCCCAGCTGAAGTGGATATTCTTGAACGTCTCAGCCGAAGGCTTGAAGTGGATGTGGGTACCGGTCGTTTCGCTGTCACCTACAATCGCCATCGGCGCTTGAGGGACACCGTGAACGTAGGTTTGCTCCCAGATCTTGCCGCTGCGACGCACGGTCAGCACCAGCTTCTCCGACAGGGCGTTAACCACGGAAACACCCACACCGTGCAGGCCGCCCGAAACTTTGTACGAGTTGTCGTCGAACTTACCGCCGGCGTGCAGCACGGTCATGATGACCTCGGCTGCGGATACGCCTTCTTCTTTATGCACGTCAACCGGAATGCCGCGACCGTTGTCGCGCACGCTGATGGATTCATCCGTGTGGATGATGACGGTGATGTCATCGCAATGACCGGCGAGGGCTTCGTCGATCGAGTTGTCGACCACTTCGAAGACCATGTGGTGCAGGCCGCTACCATCATCGGTGTCGCCAATGTACATGCCGGGACGCTTGCGTACGGCATCCAAACCTTTCAGCACTTTAATGCTGGAGGAGTCGTACGTTTGATTTTCGCTCATGCCTTCACTCCCGATGGTCGTGGGTCTGGGTGATACGGCCCTGTTCCACGTGGAACAAAGCAACTGGCGTTTCCGTCTGCCAGCCTTCCCTCAGTAATTCGTGATCTACACAGGTGATGAACACCTGGCAGCGTAATTCTTCTAGCAAGCGGCACAATGCGCGGCGGTGTTGCTCGTCCAGTTCTGACGGCAAGTCATCCACGAGATAAATACAGTGACCGCGGCGAGCCTGGCTGACGAGGTGCCCTTGGGCAATGCGTAGCGCACACACCACAAGTTTCTGCTGCCCTCGCGACAGAATGTCGGCTGCGTTATTGGCAGCCAAACGAAGACGCAGATCAGCACGCTGCGGACCGGCCTGGGTGTGGCCCATTTGCTGGTCACGAAGAAGAGAGGAGGCGAGTACTTCGTTGAGTTCCCGGTCCTTGTCCCAGCCTCGGTAATAGCTCAGGGTCAACCCGTCAAGCTCGACCAGTTCGCTCAGGGTTCGCTCGAAGACGGGCTTCAAGGCCTTGATGTAGTTGCGACGGTATTCATCTATTTCCGCGCTGGCCAGGCACAATTCCCGGTCCCAGGCGGCTTGCGAAGCTGGGTCAAGTGTACCATGCCGCAACCACGAGTTCCGCTGCCGGAGCGCCTTCTGCAGACGTTGCCAGGCAGGCAGAAAACGAGGTTCCACGTGGAACACTCCCCAATCCAGGAATTGGCGGCGAATTTTCGGGGCGCCTTCCAACAGCCTGAAACTGTCCGGGTTAATCAGTTGCAGGGGTAGCAGCTCGGCCAACTGCGCAGCGCTTTTGGCATTCTGCCCGTCAATACGGATGGTGAAATCACCTTGCCGCTCGCGAGATACGCCCAGGTTGCTGGTGCCCCCCGACGTCAACTCAACCTCGCCAAACACGGTGCAAGCTGGCTGCTCGTACTGGATCACCGGGTTCAGGCGCGTGCTGCGGAAGGAGCGCGCCAGCCCCAACAAGTGCACAGCTTCGAGCACACTGGTTTTGCCGCTGCCGTTAGCACCGTAGAGGATGTTGATGCGGGGAGAGGGTGAGAGGGTCACCGGGTGCAGGTTGCGCACCGCGGTGACCATGATACGTCGAAGGGACATTCAGTCTGCTACAGGTTACAGACGCATCGGCATGACAACGTAGGAAGAGTCATCATTGCCAGCCTCCTGCAGCAGCGCACTGCTGTTGGAGTCGGACAGAATCAGACGCACCTGCTCGGTCGTCATCACGCCCAGCACGTCCAGCAAGTAGCTGACGTTGAAGCCGATCTCCAGCGCGCTGCCGTTGTAGTCGACGCTGATCTCTTCTTCTGCTTCTTCCTGCTCAGGGTTGTTGGCCTGAATCTTCAGTTGGCCAGCGGCCAGTTGCAGGCGAATGCCGCGGTACTTTTCGTTGGACAGGATCGCGGTACGGCTGAATGCCTCACGCAGCGCCTGACGATCACCGACCACCAGCTTGTCGCCCCCCTTAGGCAGTACACGCTCGTAGTCCGGGAATTTGCCATCCACCAGCTTGGAGGTGAAGGTGAACTCGCCGGTGGTTGCGCGAATATGGTGTTGCCCCAGGACGATGCTGACCATGCCTTCCGGATCAGTCAGCAGACGGGCCAGCTCCAGGATACCTTTGCGCGGCACAATCACTTGGTGGCGATCATCCTGCTCAATGGGCGCGCTCATGGAGCACAGCGCCAGGCGGTGGCCATCGGTAGAGACAGCGCGCAGGGTGTTACGCGACACCTCCAGCAGCATGCCGTTGAGGTAGTAGCGCACATCCTGCTGAGCCATGGCAAAGCTGGTGCGCTCGATCAGGCGGCGCAGCTTGCTCTGTTCCAGGTTGCAGGTCAGCGAGCCAGGGCCTTCTTCCACCGTCGGGAAGTCATTGGCGGGCAGGGTCGACAGAGTGAAGCGGCTGCGGCCGGCCTTGACCAACAGTTTTTGCTCGTCGACCTTGATATCGATCAGGACGTCGTTTGGCAGGCTTTTGCAGATGTCCATCAGCTTACGGGCCGGGACAGTGATTTCGCCAGGCTCGGCTGGCTCTTCCAGTTGCACGCGGCCTACCAGTTCGACTTCCAGGTCGGTACCGGTCAACGACAGCTGCTGGCCTTGCACAACCAGCAATACGTTAGACAGGACCGGCAAGGTCTGACGGCGCTCGACGACACCGGCGACCAGTTGCAGGGGTTTCAACAGGGCTTCGCGTTGAATGGTGAAATGCATGGTCTAGTCCCTTGCCTTCAATTAGCTGCGCAGACGGCCATCAGGTCGTCAGCGTCCGCAGCAGGTTCTTGTAGTCCTCGCGGATGTCCGCGTCGGATTCCTTCAGTTCGTTGATTTTGCGGCAGGCGTGCAGCACGGTCGTGTGGTCGCGACCACCAAACATGTCGCCGATCTCCGGCAGACTGTGGTTGGTCAGCTCCTTCGACAGGGCCATGGCTACCTGGCGCGGGCGCGCGACAGAACGCGAGCGACGCTTGGACAACAGATCGGAGATCTTGATCTTGTAGTACTCGGCCACTGTGCGCTGAATGTTATCCACACTGACCAGCTTGTCTTGCAGCGCCAGCAAGTCTTTGAGCGATTCGCGAATCAGTTCGATGGTGATGTCGCGGCCCATGAAGTGCGAGTGAGCGATCACCCGCTTCAGGGCACCTTCCAGTTCGCGGACGTTGGAGCGGATGCGCTGGGCAATAAAGAAGGCAGCGTCATGCGGCAGCTCGACTTTGGCCTGGTCGGCCTTCTTCATCAGAATCGCCACACGCGTTTCCAGCTCTGGCGGCTCTACCGCAACGGTCAGGCCCCAGCCGAAGCGGGATTTCAGACGTTCTTCCAGGCCTTCGATTTCCTTCGGGTAGCGGTCGGAGGTGAGGATCACCTGCTGGCCGCCCTCGAGCAGTGCGTTGAAGGTGTGGAAAAACTCTTCCTGAGAGCGCTCTTTGCGGGCGAAGAACTGGATGTCGTCGATCAGTAACGCATCGACCGAGCGATAGAAGCGCTTGAATTCGTTGATGGCATTGAGCTGCAGCGCCTTGACCATATCCGCGACGAAACGCTCCGAATGCAGGTAGACCACCTTGGCGTTCGGGTTTTTCTTCAGCAGGTGGTTACCCACAGCATGCATCAAGTGGGTTTTACCCAAGCCCACACCACCATAAAGGAAGAGCGGGTTGTAACCATGCTTCGGGTTGTCGGCGACCTGCCAGGCAGCGGCCCGCGCCAGCTGGTTCGACTTACCTTCGACGAAGGTGTCGAAAGTGAACGTGCGGTTCAGGTAACTGGTGTGCTTGAGCGCACCTTCAACCTGAACAGTGCGCTGTTCGGTGCGGGTGTTGGTAGCCGGTGCCGGCGCAGGCTCGGCCATGGCATCAAAGCTGTCACGCGACGAAGGCTCGGCAACCTCATTGACCTGCGCAGCTTCCACAGGCGCAGCGGCAGGCTCTACCGACACCGCAGCAGGCGCAGCTTTTTGTACCTGGGTCTGCGCCAGCGAAGCGGCCACAGCGGCACTGACCGGCGCATTGGGCGCGGCCCGCGGCGCCGAGCTGCGACGGCTGCCTATTAATAAGGAAAGGGCAGGTGCAATGCCGCTGCCGTTCTCACCCAACAGCTCGAGCAGACGACCCAGGTACTTTTCATTGACCCAATCGAGAACGAAACGGTTAGGCGCATAGACGCGCAACTCGTCGCCTTCGGCTTCGACCTGTAGCGGACGGATCCAGGTGTTGAATTGCTGGGCAGGCAGTTCATCGCGCAGAAGCTCCACGCACTGCTGCCAAAGTTCCACTGACACGGATATCCCCTGAGTTTGAAAGCCGGATGAGGCAAAAACAAACCGCCATTGTACCGGTCGAGCGATCAGTTATCCACATGTGGATACGTTAGGAGCCATGACAAAACAGCCATTTATCGACCAAAACGGCTTTATCGCGCTGTGCATAAGCTCTGTGGATAACCGCACCTGAGGGCTATGCACAACCCTGGGTTGAGATCTGTGGATAATTCACCTGTGGATAATGAGCACTTTAATCCACAGCTTCTGCGCATGCGGAGCACAAGCGCAGCACCGGATACCGACAGGGTTTCAAAACTCTGTACAGCCCGCGATTTCTGGGCTGTAGAACGTTATCCACAGAAAGTTATCCACTTAAGATTTATAAGTTCTTTAAGAAAGCTTTTTAAATGTCTCTTCTTTTTTTTCATGTTATCCCCCGATGTGCGTTCACGCTAAGGCCATGTCTGGGCAGCGTCTAATCGACCGAGCCCGTCACGCCTTCTATAAGGAATGACTGGTTGGAAATTGACCTATTGGCTTGCTTTCTCTAGAATCGCCGGTCTCTTAAAAAGGGGGCCATCCCGGCCGTCGTCGACAAACCCAGGTAACACGCCATGAAACGTACTTTCCAACCAAGCACCATCAAGCGCGCGCGCACTCACGGTTTCCGTGCTCGTATGGCTACCAAGAACGGCCGCGCTGTTCTGTCGCGTCGTCGTGCCAAAGGCCGTAAGCGTCTGGCCATTTGATTTTTCGGCACAGGTGGTGAGTCAGGACTTCAGTCGGGAAAAGCGACTGCTTACACCCCGACATTTCAAAGCGGTCTTCGACTCCCCAACCGGCAAGGTTCCAGGGAAAAACCTGCTGATCCTTGCTCGCGAGAACGGCCTCGATCATCCGCGCCTTGGCCTGGTGATCGGCAAGAAGAGCGTCAAGCTCGCCGTTCAACGCAATCGCCTCAAGCGCTTGATGCGCGATTCCTTTCGTCTGAACCAGCAGATACTCGCTGGCCTGGACATCGTGATCGTCGCGCGCAAGGGATTGGGTGAGGTAGAAAACCCGGAATTGCATCAACACTTTGGCAAGCTCTGGAAACGCCTGGCGCGCAGCCGGCCTTCTCCAGCGGTTAGCGCCGATTCCGCAGGGGTAGACAGCCAAGATGCGTAAACTGGCACTCGTTCCGATCCAGTTTTACCGTTATGCCATCAGTCCTCTGATGGCCAGTCACTGTCGTTTCTTCCCCAGCTGCTCCTGTTACGCTTACGAAGCCATCGAAAACCATGGCTTATGGCGTGGTGGGTGGCTGGCCGTTCGTCGCCTGGGGCGTTGTCATCCGTGGAACGACGGCGGTTTCGATCCCGTTCCACCCGCTCCTTCCTCCCGAACTTCTTCGATAGCCGAGTAATCATGGATATTAAACGCACGATCCTGATCGCCGCGCTGGCAGTCGTGTCCTACGTCATGGTCCTGAAGTGGAACGATGACTACGGCCAAGCTGCCCTGCCGACTCAGAATACTGCTGCCAGCACTGTTGCTCCGGGCTTGCCCGATGGCGTGCCGGCCGGTAACAACGGTGCCAGCGCCGATGTACCGAGCGCCAACGCCGAATCGAGCCCTGCCGAACTGGCACCGGTCGCACTCAGCAAGGATCTGGTCCGCGTCAAGACCGATGTTCTGGAACTGGCTATCGACCCGGTGGGTGGTGACATCGTCCAGCTGAACCTGCCGAAGTACCCACGCCGTCAGGACCACCCGAACATTCCGTTCCAGTTGTTCGACAACGGTGGCGAGCGTGTTTACCTGGCCCAGAGCGGCCTGACCGGCGCCAATGGCCCGGACGCCCGTTCCACGGGTCGTCCGCTGTACGCGGCTGAACAGCGCAACTACCAGCTGGCCGATGGCCAGGAACAACTGGTGGTGGACCTGAAGTTCAGCGACAACGGTGTGAACTACATCAAGCGCTTCAGCTTCAAGCGCGGTGAGTACGACCTGACCGTCAGCTACCTGATCGACAACCAGAGCAGCCAGGCCTGGAGCGGCAACATGTTTGCCCAGCTCAAGCGTGACGCCAGTGGCGATCCGTCTTCGAGCACGGCGACCGGCACCGCTACCTACCTGGGCGCCGCCCTGTGGACAGCTGCCGAGCCGTACAAGAAAGTGTCGATGAAAGACATCGACAAAGGTAGTTTGAAAGAAAATGTGTCCGGCGGCTGGGTCGCCTGGCTGCAGCACTACTTTGTCACTGCCTGGATCCCAGCCAAGTCGGACAACAACGTTGTCCAGACCCGCAAGGACAGCCAAGGCAACTACATCATCGGCTACACCGGCCCAGCCATCAGCGTTCCTGCTGGCGGCAAGGTCGAAACCAGCGCCATGCTGTATGCCGGTCCGAAGATTCAGTCCAAGCTCAAAGAGTTGTCCCCAGGCCTGGAATTGACCGTCGACTATGGCTTCCTGTGGTTCATTGCCCAGCCGATCTTCTGGCTGCTGCAACATATCCACAGCCTGCTGGGTAACTGGGGCTGGTCGATCATCGTCCTGACCATGCTGATCAAAGGCCTGTTCTTCCCGCTGTCGGCTGCCAGCTACCGCTCGATGGCGCGCATGCGTGCCGTGGCGCCAAAGCTCGCTGCGCTGAAGGAACGCTTCGGTGATGATCGCCAGAAGATGTCCCAGGCGATGATGGAGCTGTACAAGAAAGAGAAGATCAACCCGCTGGGTGGCTGCCTGCCGATCCTGGTTCAGATGCCGGTATTCCTGGCCCTGTACTGGGTACTGCTGGAAAGCGTAGAAATGCGCCAGGCCCCATGGATGCTGTGGATCACTGACCTGTCGATCAAGGATCCGTTCTTCATCCTGCCGATCATCATGGGCGCCACCATGTTCATTCAGCAGCGTCTGAACCCGACGCCGCCGGATCCGATGCAGGCCAAGGTAATGAAAATGATGCCAATCATCTTCACCTTCTTCTTCCTGTGGTTCCCGGCTGGCCTGGTACTGTACTGGGTTGTGAACAACTGCCTGTCGATTTCGCAGCAGTGGTACATCACCCGCCGTATCGAAGCAGCGACTAAAAAAGCTGCTGCTTGACGGGCTGCTAGTCTGTGAATAAAAACGCCCCCTAGTGGGGCGTTTTTGCTATCTGTCGTTTTTGTCGTAGAGGCTTTCGAGCATGAACACTGTGCGTGAGACCATCGCTGCCATCGCTACCGCCCAAGGCCGCGGTGGCGTGGGCATTGTCCGCTTGTCTGGCCCTCTGGCGGCCAAGGCAGGCCAGCTCATCACCGGCCGCACCCTAACGCCTCGCCATGCGCATTACGGGCCCTTCCGTGATGACCAGGGCCTGGTCCTGGACGAAGGCATCGCGTTGTACTTCCCGGGGCCGAACTCGTTCACCGGTGAGGATGTGCTCGAGCTGCAGGGGCATGGTGGGCCGGTGGTCCTCGACATGCTGCTGCAACGCTGTGTACAACTTGGTTGCCGCCTGGCCCGGCCCGGTGAGTTCAGCGAGCGTGCGTTTCTCAACGACAAGCTCGACCTGGCGCAAGCCGAGGCGATCGCCGACCTCATTGAAGCCAGCTCCAGCCAGGCCGCGCGCAATGCCTTGCGTTCGCTACAAGGTGAGTTCTCCAAGCGTGTGCACAGCCTTACCGAGGCGCTGATCGCGTTGCGGATCTATGTCGAAGCGGCGATCGACTTCCCTGAGGAGGAGATCGACTTCCTCGCCGATGGCCACGTGCTGTCGATGCTGGACGCGGTGCGTGGCGAGTTGTCCACAGTGCAACGCGAAGCCGGGCAGGGCGCTTTGCTGCGTGATGGCATGACCGTAGTTATTGCCGGCCGTCCGAATGCGGGTAAATCCAGCCTGCTGAATCGGCTTGCCGGTCGCGAAGCCGCCATCGTCACGGACATCGCCGGCACCACCCGCGACATTCTGCGTGAACATATCCACATCGATGGCATGCCGTTGCACGTGGTCGATACTGCAGGCCTGCGCGATACCGATGACCATGTGGAAAAGATCGGCGTCGAGCGGGCGCTCAAGGCTATTGGCGAGGCGGATCGTGTATTGCTGGTGGTAGATTCCACAGCCCCGGAAGCCGCAGACCCGTTCGCCCTCTGGCCTGAGTTCCTCGCTCAGCGGCCGGACCCTGGCAAAGTCACCCTGATCCGCAACAAGGCTGACCTCAGTGGTGAGGCCGTGGGCCTGGAACAGTGTGACGACGGCCATGTGACCATCACCCTCAGCGCCAAGGACGACGACAGTGGCCTGCAGTTGCTGCGCGACCACCTCAAGGCCTGCATGGGTTATGAACAAACCGCAGAGAGCGGTTTCAGCGCCCGCCGGCGCCACCTCGATGCCCTGCGCCAGGCCTGCGATCACTTGGAGCATGGCCGCGCGCAATTGACCCTCGCGGGGGCCGGTGAGCTGTTGGCCGAGGACCTGCGACAGGCTCAGCAGGCCCTGGGAGAGATCACAGGGGCGTTCAGCTCGGATGACCTGTTGGGGCGCATCTTCTCCAGTTTCTGCATCGGTAAGTAATCCACAGGCCTTCAAAAGGCACTCGCAACACCAGGCCGCTCCTCCGGGAGCGGCTTTTTTTTGCCCGGCGATTGGTTAGCAAGAGGGTGTGGATAGCAAAAGCACGGCTCGACTTCCGGTTTTATTTCATTCACAGCAGCCAAAACACTCGCCTGTACCCTGTGGAAAACCCTCCATCAGCTCTCTTGATAACCCCCTCTTTTTGTTGAGGAAAAAACCGCTTGTGCATAAGTAGCACTTTAATCCACAGGCTAAAGGACGTTATCCAGAGGCCTTATGGCACTTGGATAACAGGGTTTAATTTCTCTGTACACAGCGCAGTGCAAGGGTTACGTGACCTTATCCACAGAAAAGGGTGTGCATAAGAATAAACATAAAAACAAAGCTTTTTTAAATCTCTCTTCGTTGTTTTTGTTGTCTGCCACTCATCCACAGCCTGATCAAATTTTGCGCAAACGGTTCCTTTGCAAGGGGGTAAGTCCCTATACTTGTCCGCTTACCTTCTCTATTCGCAAAAACAGGCACGAGGTGCGTGGTGGATTTCCCTTCCCGTTTTGAAGTGATCGTCATCGGCGGCGGCCATGCCGGTACCGAGGCTGCGCTTGCGTCTGCACGCATGGGTGTGAAAACCCTGCTGCTGACCCATAACGTGGAAACCCTCGGTCACATGAGCTGCAACCCCGCGATTGGCGGTATTGGCAAAAGCCATCTGGTCAAAGAGATCGATGCGCTCGGCGGTGCCATGGCATTGGCCACCGACAAGAGCGGCATCCAGTTCCGCGTTTTGAACAACCGCAAAGGCCCGGCCGTACGCGCCACCCGGGCGCAAGCTGACCGCGCCATTTACAAGGCTGTGGTTCGCGAAATCCTGGAAAACCAGCCAAACCTGTGGATATTCCAGCAGTCCTGCGACGACCTGATCGTCGAACAGGACCAAGTCAAAGGCGTGGTGACCCAGATGGGCCTGCGCTTCTTTGCCGACGCCGTGGTGCTGACAACCGGGACCTTCCTCGGTGGCCTTATCCACATTGGTTTGCAAAACCATTCCGGCGGTCGCGCCGGCGATCCGCCTTCGATTGCCCTGGCGCACCGCATGCGTGAACTGCCGCTGCGCGTAGGCCGTTTGAAAACCGGTACCCCGCCGCGTATCGATGGCCGGTCGGTAGACTTCTCGGTCATGACCGAACAACCGGGCGATACGCCGATCCCGGTCATGTCGTTCATGGGCAACGCGCAGATGCATCCGCGCCAGGTGAGCTGCTGGATTACCCACACCAACGCCCGCACCCACGAAATCATCGCGTCGAACCTCGACCGTTCGCCGATGTACTCGGGTGTGATCGAAGGTGTTGGCCCGCGCTACTGCCCATCGATCGAAGACAAGATCCACCGTTTTGCCGACAAGGAAAGCCACCAGGTCTTCATCGAGCCGGAAGGCCTGAACACCCATGAGCTGTACCCCAACGGCATCTCGACTTCGCTGCCGTTCGACGTGCAGCTGCAGCTGGTGCGTTCGATTCGCGGCATGGAAAACGCCCACATCGTGCGCCCGGGCTACGCCATCGAGTACGACTACTTCGACCCGCGTGACCTGAAGTACAGCCTCGAGACCAAGGTCATCGGCGGCCTGTTCTTCGCTGGCCAGATCAACGGCACCACCGGTTACGAAGAAGCCGGTGCACAAGGCCTGTTGGCCGGTACCAACGCTGCACTGCGTGCGCAAGGCCGCGAAAGCTGGTGCCCGCGCCGCGACGAGGCGTACATCGGCGTACTGGTCGACGACCTGATCACCCTGGGTACCCAGGAGCCGTACCGCATGTTCACCTCGCGTGCCGAGTACCGGCTGATCCTGCGCGAAGACAACGCCGACCTGCGCCTGACCGAAAAAGGCCGCGAACTGGGCCTGATCGATGACCAGCGTTGGGCCGCGTTCTGCGCCAAGCGTGACGGCATCGAGCGTGAGGAACAGCGCCTGAAGTCGACCTGGGTTCGGCCGAATACCCCGCAGGGCCAGGCAGTTGTGGATAAGTTCGGCACGCCACTGAGCCACGAATACAGCCTGCTCAACCTGTTGGCGCGGCCGGAAATCGACTACGCCGGCCTGATCGAGGCCACCGGTGGTGATGAAATTGATCCACAGGTTGCCGAGCAGGTCGAGATCAAGACCAAGTACGCGGGCTACATAGACCGCCAGCAGGACGAAATCGCTCGGCTGCGCGCCAGCGAAGACACCCGCCTGCCTGTGGATATCGACTACACCACGATTTCTGGCCTGTCGAAGGAAATCCAGGGCAAGCTTGGCCAGACCCGTCCCGAGACGCTGGGCCAGGCTTCGCGTATCCCTGGTGTGACACCAGCGGCCATTTCGCTGCTGCTGATTCATCTGAAAAAACGCGGCGCAGGCCGCGAATTGGAGCAAAGCGCTTGAGTTCCCTGGTCACCCCGCAACACGCCGAAGAATTGTCCACAGGCGCGCGCCAGCTCGGCATCGAGCTGAGCGCGCAGCAACACGAGATGCTGCTGGGCTACCTGGCCCTGTTGATCAAATGGAACAAGGCCTACAACCTGACTGCCGTGCGCGACCCGGACGAGATGGTTTCGCGGCATTTGCTCGACAGCCTCAGCGTCATGTCGTTTATCCACAGCGAGCGCGATAACTGGCTGGATGTCGGCAGTGGGGGTGGCATGCCAGGCATACCCTTGGCTATCCTGCACCCGCACAAGCAAGTGACGGTTCTGGACAGCAACGGCAAGAAGACCCGCTTCCTGACCCAGGTCAAAATGGAACTCAAGCTGGACAACCTGCAGGTTATCCACAGCCGGGTCGAAGCATTCAAACCGGCGCAACCGTTCAGCGGAATCATCTCTCGTGCCTTCAGCAGCATGGAGAACTTCACCAACTGGACCCGCCATCTGGGCGACACCGGGACGCAATGGCTTGCAATGAAGGGGCTGCATCCTGCCGATGAACTGGTAGCATTGCCCGCAGACTTCACAGTGGAAAGCGAGCAGGCCCTGACCGTTCCGGGTTGCCAGGGCCAGCGCCATCTGCTGATACTGCGCCGCAAGGCATGACTGGGAACACGCGCATCAATGGCTAAGGTATTCGCAATCGCGAACCAGAAAGGTGGTGTGGGCAAGACCACCACCTGTATCAATCTCGCCGCTTCGCTGGCCGCGACCAAACGTCGTGTGCTGCTGATCGACCTCGATCCGCAAGGCAACGCCACCATGGGCAGCGGTGTCGACAAGCACGAGCTCGAGCACTCGGTATACGACCTGCTGATCGGGGAATGCGACCTGGCTCAGGCCATGCATTACTCCGAGCACGGTGGTTTCCAGCTGTTGCCGGCCAACCGTGACCTGACCGCCGCCGAAGTGGTGCTGCTGGAAATGCAGGTCAAGGAAAGCCGCCTGCGCAACGCCCTGGCGCCGATCCGCGAGAACTACGACTTCATTCTCATCGACTGTCCGCCGTCGTTGTCGATGCTGACGCTGAACGCGTTGGTGGCCTCCGATGGCGTCATCATCCCCATGCAGTGCGAGTACTACGCACTGGAAGGTCTCAGTGACCTTGTGGATAACATCAAGCGCATCGCCGCCCGGTTGAACCCGGAGCTGAAGATCGAAGGCCTGTTGCGGACCATGTTCGACCCGCGCCTGAGCCTGAACAACGATGTTTCGGCCCAGCTCAAGGAACACTTCGGCGAGCAGCTGTACGACACGGTCATCCCGCGCAACATTCGCCTGGCCGAGGCCCCAAGCTTCGGCATGCCGGCCCTGGCCTACGACAAGCAATCGCGTGGCGCGCTGGCTTATCTGGCCCTGGCTGGGGAACTGGTACGCCGTCAGCGCCGTCCATCCCGCACTGCACAAACAACTTAAGGAATCCGTATGGCCGTTAAGAAACGGGGTCTCGGACGTGGGTTGGATGCACTGCTCAGTGGTCCTTCCGTCAGCGCGCTCGAAGAGCAGGCTGTCAAGATCGACCAGAAAGAACTGCAACACCTGCCGGTCGAGCTGATTCAACGTGGCAAGTACCAGCCGCGTCGCGACATGGACCCGGTGGCGCTGGAAGAACTCGCGCACTCGATTCGCACCCATGGCGTGATGCAGCCGATCGTGGTTCGCCCGATTGCCGACAACCGCTACGAGATCATCGCCGGTGAGCGCCGTTGGCGCGCCACCCAGCAGGCTGGCTTGGACACCGTGCCGGCCATGGTCCGCGAAGTGCCGGACGAAACGGCCATCGCCATGGCGCTGATCGAGAACATCCAGCGCGAAGACCTCAACCCCCTGGAAGAGGCCCTCGCGCTGCAGCGTCTGCAGCAGGAGTTCGAACTGACCCAGCAGCAGGTAGCGGATGCAGTGGGCAAGTCGCGGGTTACCGTGGCCAACCTGCTGCGCCTGATCACCCTGCCTGAAGCGATCAAGACCATGCTCGCCCATGGTGACCTGGAGATGGGTCATGCGCGCGCTTTGCTCGGTCTTGAAGAGCATCGTCAGGAAGAGGGGGCGCGTCATGTTGTCGCACGTGGCCTCACCGTGCGCCAAACTGAGGCACTGGTGCGTCAGTGGCTCAGCGACAAGCCTGATCCGGTCGAACCGAGCAAACCTGATCCGGATATCGCACGCCTTGAACAGCGGCTCGCAGAGCGCCTGGGCTCTGCCGTACAGATCCGTCATGGCAACAAGGGCAAGGGCCAGTTGGTTATTCGCTATAACTCGCTTGACGAGTTGCAAGGCGTCCTTGCTCACATCCGCTGAAACAATTCCTGTTGTAGCGCGCAGTCGGAAATCACTACGAAGAGTTGAATAGGGGTTAATCCACCCCTATACTCTGCGCGCATTTTGTCGGCACAAATTATGCCAAGTCATAGCTGACTTGTTGGTCGACTTCCGAGGAGCAGTTGTGATGGAAATACGCACGCCAAACCGCTTGCCTTTCCATCGCTGGGCGGTTTTTCCGGTACTGCTGACTCAATGTGTTGTACTGCTGTTGGCAACGTTGGTGTTGTGGCAGTGGAAAGGGGCGGTCAGTGGATATTCAGGTCTCTGCGGAGGTTTGATTGCCTGGCTACCCAATGTGTATTTCGCCTGGAAGGCATTTCGCTTCAGCGGAGCCCGGGCAGCGCAGGCCATCGTCAAGTCGTTCTACGCTGGCGAGGCAGGCAAAATGATTTTGACGGCAGTGCTGTTTGCACTGACCTTCGCAGGAGTGAAGCCATTGGCGCCGTTAGCAGTATTCGGCGTCTTCCTGCTGACCCTAATGGTCAGCTGGTTCGCGCCACTGCTAATGAATAAAAGACTTTCGAGACCTTAGGGCGTTTGAGGCAACCATGGCAGCAGAAACCGCTTCGGGCTATATCCAGCACCACTTGCAGAACCTGACCTACGGTCAACTACCAGACGGCAGCTGGGGCTTCGCCCATTCGGCTGCAGAAGCCAAGGCAATGGGCTTCTGGGCGTTCCACCTGGACACCCTGGGCTGGTCCGTTGCGCTGGGTCTGATCTTCCTGTTCATCTTCCGCATGGCGGCGAAGAAGGCGACCTCCGGCCAACCTGGCGGTCTGCAGAACTTCGTCGAAGTGATGGTCGACTTCGTCAACGGCAGCGTGAAGGACTCCTTCCACGGCCGTAGCCCGGTGATCGCACCGCTGGCGCTGACCATCTTCGTCTGGGTATTCCTGATGAACGCCGTCGACCTGGTACCGGTCGACTGGATTCCTCAGCTGGCCATCCTGATCTCCGGTGATCCGCACATTCCGTTCCGCGCCGTGTCGACCACCGACCCGAACGCGACCCTGGCCATGGCCTTCAGCGTGTTCGCCCTGATCATCTTCTACAGCATCAAGGTCAAGGGCCTGGGCGGCTTCATCGGTGAGCTGACCCTGCACCCGTTCGGCAGCAAGAACATCTTTGTTCAGATCCTGCTGATCCCGGTGAACTTCCTGCTCGAATTCGTCACCCTGATCGCCAAGCCGATCTCGCTGGCCCTGCGTCTGTTCGGCAACATGTACGCCGGTGAGCTGGTGTTCATCCTGATCGCCGTCATGTTCGGCTCCGGCCTGCTCTGGCTGAGCGGCCTGGGTGTGGTGCTGCAATGGGCGTGGGCTGTGTTCCACATCCTGATCATCACCCTGCAAGCTTTCATCTTCATGATGCTGACCATCGTCTACCTGTCGATGGCGCACGAAGATAACCATTAAGACCGCCTGGCGTGTCTGATAGCCTTCCTCGCCTGTACGGGGGGAGGGCTTAAAAAGTCCGCAAGGGCAGCTGTACTCACGATTTGTTTTACCGCTTCAAACTAAAAACCTAACCAATACGACGTAAAAGTCGGGAGGAAAGATGGAAACTGTAGTTGGTCTGACCGCTATCGCTGTTGCTCTGCTGATCGGCCTGGGTGCTCTGGGTACCGCCATTGGTTTCGGCCTGCTGGGCGGCAAATTCCTGGAAGGCGCTGCTCGTCAACCAGAAATGGTTCCGATGCTGCAGGTTAAAATGTTCATCGTTGCCGGTCTGCTCGACGCCGTAACCATGATCGGTGTTGGTATCGCTCTGTTCTTCACCTTCGCGAATCCGTTCGTTGGTCAGATCGCCGGCTAATCACTCGTCACCACGAGTTGATTTGCTGTATGAATTAAGACCGAGCGAGGTGTTGGCGTGAACATTAATGCAACCCTGATTGGCCAATCCGTTGCTTTCCTGATTTTTGTACTCTTCTGCATGAAGTACGTATGGCCTCCGGTCATCACTGCTCTGCAAGAGCGCCAAAAGAAGATTGCCGATGGCTTGGACGCTGCCAACCGCGCAGCTCGCGACCTGGAGCTGGCCCAAGAGAAAGCGGGTCAGCAACTGCGTGAAGCTAAAGCACAGGCAGCCGAAATCATTGAGCAAAGCAAGAAACGCGCTGCTCAGCTTGTCGAGGAAGCCCGTGAACAGGCCCGCGTCGAAGCTGACCGTGTGAAGGCTCAGGCTCTGGCCGAGATCGAACAGGAACTGAACAGCGCTAAAGACGCCCTGCGTGCCCAAGTGGGTGCTCTGGCCGTTGGCGGTGCTGAAAAGATCCTTGGCGCCACAATCGATCAAAACGCGCATGCGGAGCTGGTTAACAAACTGGCCGCTGAAATTTAAGCGAGGGCGATCATGGCAGAACTGACCACGTTGGCCCGACCTTACGCTAAGGCTGCCTTTGAGCATGCCCAGGCCCATCAGCAACTGGCCAATTGGTCAGCCATGCTCGGCCTGGCTGCTGCGGTGTCGCAAGACGACACCATGCAGCGCCTGCTCAAGGCCCCGCGACTGACGAGCGCAGAAAAGGCCGCCACGTTCATTGACGTGTGCGGTGACAAGTTCAATGCACAGGCACAGAATTTCATTCATGTTGCCGCGGAAAACGACCGTCTCCTGCTTCTGCCGGAGATTGCCGCTCTGTTCGACCTGTACAAGGCCGAGCAAGAGAAATCCGTGGACGTGGAAGTCACCAGTGCCTTCGCGTTGAACCAAGAACAGCAAGACAAACTCGCCAAGGTTCTCAGTGCACGGTTAGGCCAGGAAGTGCGCCTGCACGCGTCGGAGGATGCCAGCCTGATTGGCGGCGTCGTCATCCGCGCTGGTGACCTGGTAATCGATGGCTCTGTTCGCGGCAAAATCGCGAAACTGGCCGAAGCATTGAAATCTTGAGTTTGAAGGGGCAGCAGAGCAATGCAGCAACTCAATCCTTCCGAAATTAGTGAAATCATCAAGGGCCGCATCGACAACCTCGATGTGAGCTCCCAAGCCCGTAACGAAGGTACCGTCGTTTCGGTTTCCGACGGTATCGTGCGGATCCACGGTCTGGCCGACGTCATGTACGGCGAAATGATCGAGTTCCCTGGCGGCGTCTACGGCATGGCCCTGAACCTGGAGCAAGACTCCGTAGGTGCAGTGATCCTGGGTGCATACGACACCCTCGCCGAAGGCATGAGCGCCAAGTGCACCGGCCGCATCCTGGAAGTTCCGGTTGGTAAGGAACTGCTGGGTCGTGTCGTCGACGCACTGGGCAACCCGATCGACGGCAAAGGCCCGCTGGGCAACACTCAGACCGACGCGGTCGAGAAAGTTGCTCCAGGCGTGATCTGGCGTAAGTCGGTAGACCAGCCTGTACAGACTGGCTACAAGTCCGTTGACGCCATGATCCCTGTCGGCCGTGGCCAGCGTGAGCTGATCATCGGTGACCGTCAGATCGGCAAGACCGCCATGGCCATCGACGCCATCATCAACCAGAAAGACTCCGGTATTTTCTGTGTGTATGTTGCTGTCGGCCAGAAGCGTTCCACCGTTGCCAACATCGTTCGCAAGCTGGAAGAAAACGACGCACTGAAAAACACCATCGTGGTGGTTGCCAGTGCTTCGGAATCCGCCGCACTGCAATTCCTGGCGCCATACGCCGGTTGCACCATGGGCGAGTTCTTCCGTGACCGCGGTGAAGACGCACTGATCGTTTACGATGACCTGTCCAAGCAGGCCGTTGCCTACCGTCAGATCTCCCTGCTGCTGCGCCGTCCACCAGGACGTGAAGCGTACCCAGGCGACGTGTTCTATCTCCACTCCCGTCTGCTGGAGCGTGCATCGCGCGTTTCGGAAGAGTACGTCGAGAAGTTCACCAACGGTGCTGTCACTGGCAAAACCGGTTCCCTGACCGCTCTGCCAATCATCGAAACCCAGGCTGGCGACGTTTCCGCGTTCGTTCCGACCAACGTGATTTCCATCACCGACGGTCAGATCTTCCTGGAATCGGCCATGTTCAACTCGGGCATCCGCCCTGCAGTGAACGCCGGTGTTTCGGTATCCCGCGTAGGTGGTGCCGCTCAGACCAAGATCATCAAGAAGCTGTCCGGTGGTATTCGTACCGCTCTGGCTCAGTACCGTGAACTGGCTGCATTCGCCCAGTTCGCTTCCGATCTGGACGAAGCGACCCGCAAGCAGCTGGAGCATGGTCAGCGCGTTACCGAGCTGATGAAGCAGAAGCAGTACGCGCCAATGTCCATCGCGGACATGGCCCTGTCGCTGTACGCCGCTGAGCGTGGTTTCCTGACTGACGTAGAAGTCTCCAAGATCGGTAGCTTCGAGCAAGCACTGATCGCCTTCTTCAACCGTGATCACGCTGAACTGATGGCGAAGATCAACGTGAAGGGTGACTTCAACGACGAAATCGACGCTGGCCTGAAAGCCGGTATCGAGAAGTTCAAGGCCACCCAGACCTGGTAAGCCGCAGCGGGGGCCCAGGCCCCCGCTTGCTAACCTGATAGGTGATACATGGCAGGCGCAAAAGAGATTCGCAGTAAGATTGCGAGCATCAAAAGCACGCAAAAAATTACCAGCGCCATGGAGAAAGTGGCGGTCAGCAAAATGCGCAAGGCACAAATGCGCATGGCTGCTAGCCGTCCTTACGCGGAGCGTATCCGCCAGGTGATCGGTCATCTGGCCAACGCCAACCCGGAATACCGCCACCCTTTCATGATCGAGCGCCCTGTTAAGCGCACCGGTTATATCGTGGTGAGCAGTGACCGTGGTCTGTGCGGTGGCTTGAACACCAACCTGTTCAAGGCCCTGGTCAAGGACATGAACGCAAACCGCGAACAGGGCGTGGAAATCGACCTGTGCGTGATCGGCAGCAAGGGTGCGACTTTCTTCCGCATCTTTGGCGGCAACGTCGTAGCCGCGATCAGCCACCTGGGCGAAGAGCCATCGATCAACGATCTGATCGGCTCCGTCAAAGTGATGCTGGACGCCTACCTGGACGGCCGTATCGATCGCCTCTCCGTGGTTTCGAACAAGTTCATCAATACCATGACCCAGAAGCCAACGGTCGAGCAATTGGTACCGTTGGTGGCAACCCCGGATCAGGATCTCAAGCATCACTGGGATTATCTGTACGAACCCGACGCAAAAGAGCTGCTGGACGGCTTGATGGTGCGTTATGTGGAGTCGCAGGTATACCAGGCGGTGGTCGAGAACAACGCTGCTGAACAAGCGGCCCGGATGATCGCCATGAAGAACGCCACAGACAACGCCGGTGATTTGATCAAAGAGCTTCAGTTGATCTACAACAAGGCGCGTCAGGCTGCGATCACCCAGGAGATCTCGGAAATCGTCGGCGGCGCTGCCGCGGTTTAACGGTTCACATATTCAGAGGATCCAGCTATGAGTAGCGGACGTATCGTTCAAATCATCGGCGCCGTCATCGACGTGGAATTCCCACGTGACGTCGTGCCGAGTGTATACAACGCGCTGAAAGTACAAGGCGCGGAAACCACCCTCGAAGTTCAGCAGCAGCTGGGCGACGGCGTGGTTCGTACTATTGCGATGGGCTCGACCGAAGGCTTGAAGCGCGGTCTGGATGTCGTCGACACCGGCGCTGCCATTTCCGTTCCTGTTGGTAAGGCCACCCTGGGCCGTATCATGGACGTACTGGGCAACCCGATCGACGAAGCCGGCCCGATCGGTGAAGAAGAGCGTCGCGGTATCCACCAGCCAGCGCCTTCGTTCGCTGACCAGGCAGGCGGCAACGACCTGCTGGAAACCGGCATCAAGGTTATCGACCTGGTTTGCCCGTTCGCCAAGGGTGGTAAAGTTGGTCTGTTCGGTGGTGCCGGTGTCGGCAAGACCGTAAACATGATGGAACTGATCCGTAACATCGCCATGGAACACAGCGGTTACTCCGTGTTCGCTGGTGTGGGTGAGCGTACTCGTGAGGGTAACGACTTCTACCACGAGATGAAGGACTCCAACGTTCTCGACAAAGTAGCGCTGGTCTACGGTCAGATGAACGAGCCACCAGGAAACCGTCTGCGCGTAGCGCTGACCGGCCTGACCATGGCTGAGAAGTTCCGTGACGAAGGTAACGACGTTCTGCTGTTCGTCGACAACATCTATCGTTACACCCTGGCCGGTACTGAAGTATCCGCACTGCTGGGCCGTATGCCTTCGGCAGTAGGTTACCAGCCGACCCTGGCTGAAGAGATGGGCGTTCTGCAAGAGCGCATCACCTCCACCAAGGAAGGTTCGATCACCTCCGTCCAGGCCGTATACGTACCTGCGGACGACTTGACCGACCCGTCGCCAGCGACCACCTTCGCCCACTTGGACGCCACCGTCGTTCTGTCCCGTGACATCGCCTCCCTGGGTATCTACCCAGCGGTCGACCCACTGGACTCGACTTCGCGCCAGCTGGACCCGAACGTGATCGGCAACGAGCACTACGACACCGCGCGTGGCGTTCAGTATGTTCTGCAGCGCTACAAAGAGCTGAAAGACATCATCGCCATCCTGGGTATGGACGAACTGTCCGAGACCGACAAGCAGCTGGTAGCCCGCGCTCGTAAGATCCAGCGCTTCCTGTCGCAGCCGTTCTTCGTGGCCGAAGTCTTCACCGGTTCGCCAGGCAAGTACGTTTCTCTGAAAGACACCATCGCTGGCTTCAGCGGCATCCTCAAAGGTGACTACGACCACCTGCCAGAACAAGCGTTCTACATGGTCGGCAGCATCGACGAAGCGATCGAGAAAGCCAAGAAACTGTAATTCCTGCGCCCCGCAAGGGGCGCTATCAGGTTGAGGCAAGCAGATGGCTATGACAGTCCATTGCGATATCGTCAGCGCGGAAGGAGAGATTTTCTCCGGTCTGGTCGAGATGGTGGTTGCGCACGGTAACCTGGGTGATCTTGGTATCGCTCCGGGCCACGCGCCGCTGATCACCAATCTGAAGCCAGGTCCGATCACGCTGACCAAGCAGGGTGGCGCCCAAGAGGTGTTTTACATCTCTGGTGGTTTCCTCGAGGTTCAGCCGAACATGGTCAAGGTGCTTGCCGATACCGTGCAACGTGCTGCAGACCTGGATGAAGCTCAGGCTCAGGAAGCCCTCAAGGCTGCCGAGAACGCCCTGAATCTGAAAGGCGCGGACTTCGACTACGGCGCCGCCGCCGCACGTCTGGCCGAGGCCGCAGCTCAGCTGCGTACCGTCCAGCAAATGCGCAAAGGCAAGTAATCGGCCCTGGGCTGATCACTTCTGTTGCGATTGAGTAAAAGGGTAGCCTCGGCTACCCTTTTTCTTTTTCCGAATTTCTCCCCCGGTCATTTCACTGACCGCCCAGGATTGGTAGCCAGTAATGTCACTCGATATCGTTATTCTCGCCGCCGGCCAAGGTACCCGCATGCGCTCGGCGCTGCCCAAGGTGCTGCACCCGGTTGCCGGCAACTCCATGCTTGGCCATGTTATCCACAGCGCGCGTCAACTCCAGCCGCAAGGTATCCACGTGGTCATTGGCCATGGTGCCGAGCAGGTGCGTGAGCGCCTGGCAGCTGACGATCTGAACTTTGTCATGCAGGACAAGCAGCTGGGCACAGGCCATGCCGTGGCCCAGGCGCTGCCAGCATTGTCCGCTGACACCGTTCTGGTGCTGTACGGTGATGTGCCGTTGATCGAAGTGGAGACCTTGCAGCGCCTGTTGGCCAAGGCCAATGATCAACAGCTGGGCCTGCTCACGGTCACCCTCGAAGACCCAACCGGCTATGGCCGTATCGTGCGGGACGAGCAGGGCAAGGTGACGGCCATCGTTGAGCACAAGGATGCCAGCGACGCGCAGAAAGCGATCAAGGAAGGCAACACCGGCATTCTGGCCCTGCCTGCCGCGCGCCTGGCGGACTGGATGAGCCGCTTGTCGAATAACAATGCCCAAGGTGAGTACTACCTGACCGACGTCATCGCCATGGCGGTGTCCGATGGCCTGGTGGTTGCTACCGAGCAACCCGAAGACCCGATGGAAGTGCAGGGCGCCAACGACCGTCGCCAGCTGTCCGAGCTTGAGCGCCACTATCAGCTACGCGCAGGCCGCCGCCTGATGGCCCAGGGCGTCACCCTGCGTGACCCGGCGCGGTTCGATGTACGGGGTGAAGTGACCGTTGGTCGCGATGTGCTGATCGACATCAACGTGATCCTCGAAGGCCAGGTGGTCATCGAAGATGGCGTAGAGATTGGCCCCAACTGCGTGATCAAGAACAGCACCCTGCGCAAGGGTGTGGTGGTCAAGGCTAACAGCCACATCGAAGGTGCGGTGATGGGCGAGGGCAGCGATGCCGGCCCGTTCGCTCGCCTGCGCCCCGGCAGCGTGCTGGATGCCAAGGCCCATGTGGGTAACTTCGTCGAGCTGAAAAACGCTCACTTGGGCGAAGGCGCCAAGGCAGGCCACCTGAGCTACCTGGGCGACGCCGAAATCGGCGCGCGCACCAACATCGGCGCTGGCACCATCACCTGCAACTATGATGGCGCCAACAAGTTCAAGACCGTGATGGGTGAGGACGTATTCATCGGTTCGAACAACTCACTGGTGGCGCCAGTGGAAATCAAGGCCGGCGCGACCACGGCAGCCGGTTCGACTATCACCCAGACCGTCGAAGCCGCCGACCTGGCGGTGGGCCGCGCGCGCCAGCGAAACATCTCGGGCTGGAAGCGGCCGGAGAAGATTAAGAAGAGCTGAGTTATACACAGCTGTTCGATCGAAAGCCGACTTATGTGAATAAGTCGGCTTTTTTTTGGGCGTGAGTTGCGGTCCCTGTAGGAGCGGCCTTGTGTCGCGATGGGCTGCAACGCAGCCCCAAAATGGAGCTTTACCTCGAAATCACTGGGGCCGCGTTGCGGCCCATCGCGACACAAGGCCGCTCCTACAAGGGTGAAACTATCCACAGGGCAGCAACTGCTTGACGAAACGTGCGTCTTAGGTTTTGATTGCAACCATTATCTTTCGAAACGAAACTTAAGCGCTCATGTCGAAACGTAACACGCCTCAACGCCGCCACAACATCCTGGCCATGCTCAGTGAGCAAGGGGAGGTGAGTGTGGATGCATTGGCCAAGCGCTTCGAAACCTCGGAAGTGACCATTCGCAAAGACCTCGCTGCCCTAGAAACCAACGGCCTGTTGCTACGCCGCTATGGCGGTGCGGTACCGGTGCCGCAAGAGCTGCTCGGTGAGCCGGCCCAGCCCGTGTCTGCCTACAAGAAGGCCATTGCCCGTGCGGCGGTAGGGCGTATCCGCGAACATGCGCGGATCATCATCGACAGTGGCAGCACCACTGCGGCGATGATTCCCGAGCTGGGCCGACAGCCTGGCCTGGTGGTGATGACCAATTCCTTGAACGTGGCCCGTGCCATCAGCGATCTCGAGCATGAGCCTGTACTGCTGATGACCGGTGGTACCTGGGACCCGCACTCCGAGTCGTTCCAGGGGCAGGTTGCCGAGCAGGTGTTGCGCTCCTACGATTTCGATCAGCTGTTCATCGGTGCCGATGGCATCGACCTCAACCGGGGTACCACCACCTTCAATGAGCTGCTGGGCCTGAGCCGAGTCATGGCCGAGGTCGCCCGTGAGGTGATCGTGATGGTCGAGTCCGACAAGGTGGGGCGCAAGATCCCCAACCTTGAGCTGCCGTGGGGCAGCGTAAATACCCTCATTACTGACGAACGCCTGCCCGCAGCGGCACGCGAACAAATTCAAGCCCGCGGCATCAACCTGATTTGTGCCGCGATCAGCCAGGAGCAATGAACATGTGTGGAATCGTTGGTGCCGTAGCCGAACGTAATATCACCGCCATCCTGATCGAAGGCCTCAAGCGCCTTGAGTACCGCGGGTACGACAGTGCCGGCCTGGCGGTCTACAGCCAGCAGGGTGGGCTGGAGCGCCGCCGCCGGATTGGCAAGGTCAGCGAACTGGAAGCTGCCGTGGCCGCCGAGCGGCTCGTCGGCCAGCTGGGTATCGCACACACGCGTTGGGCTACCCACGGCGCGCCAACCGAAGGCAATGCCCACCCACACTTCTCGGGCAGTGAATTGGCGGTCGTGCACAACGGCATCATCGAGAACCACGAAGAACTGCGTGAAGAGCTCAAAGGCCTCGGCTACGTGTTCACCTCGCAGACCGACACCGAAGTCATCGTCCACCTGATCCACCATACGCTCAAGACCGTTGCAGACCTGACCGACGCGCTGAAGGCTGCGGTGAAGCGCCTGCATGGCGCCTATGGCCTGGCCCTGATCAGCGCTAAACAACCAGACCGCCTGGTAGCTGCCCGCAGCGGCAGCCCGCTGGTGATCGGCCTGGGCCTTGGCGAGAACTTCCTGGCCTCGGACCAGCTGGCCCTGCGCCAGGTCACCGACCGTTTCATGTACCTGGAAGAAGGCGATATCGCTGAAATCCGCCGTGACCAGGTCAGCATCTGGGACCAGGCTGGCAACCAGGTCCAGCGTGAAGCCGTGCAGTATCACGAAGGTGCAGAAGCGGCGGACAAGGGCAACTACCGTCACTTCATGCTCAAAGAAATCCACGAGCAGCCAAGCGTGGTCCAGCGCACCCTGGAAGGCCGTCTGGGCAAAGACCACGTGCTGGTACAGGCCTTTGGCCCGAAAGCCGCCGACCTGTTCGCCAAAGTGCGCAACGTACAGATCGTTGCCTGCGGCACCAGCTACCACGCCGGCATGGTCGCCCGTTACTGGCTGGAAAGCCTGGCCGGCATCCCTTGCCAGGTCGAAGTCGCCAGTGAGTTCCGCTACCGCAAGGTGGTGGTGCAGCCCGACACCCTGTTCGTCTCGATCTCGCAATCCGGTGAGACTGCCGACACCCTGGCTGCCCTGCGCAACGCCAAGGAGCTGGGCTTCCTCGGCAGCCTGGCGATCTGCAACGTCGGCATCAGCTCGCTGGTGCGTGAATCCGACCTGACCCTGCTGACCCTGGCTGGCCCGGAAATCGGCGTTGCTTCGACCAAGGCGTTCACCACCCAGCTGGTCTCGCTGATGATGCTGACCCTGGCCCTGGGCCAGGTACGCGGCACCCTCGAAGCCGGTGTCGAAGCCGAGCTGGTTGAAGAATTGCGTCGCCTGCCGGCCCGCCTGGGCGAGGCACTGGCCATGGACGCAACTGTCGAGAAGATCGCCGAGCTGTTCGCCGACAAGCACCACACCCTGTTCCTGGGCCGCGGCGCCCAGTACCCGGTAGCGATGGAAGGCGCGCTCAAGCTCAAGGAAATCTCCTACATCCACGCCGAAGCCTACCCGGCAGGCGAGCTGAAGCACGGCCCGCTGGCACTTGTGGATAACGACATGCCAGTCGTGACCGTGGCGCCGAACAACGAACTGCTGGAGAAGCTCAAGTCCAACCTGCAGGAAGTGCGTGCCCGTGGCGGTGAGCTGGTGGTGTTTGCCGACGAGCACGCTGGCATGACCAACGGCGAAGGCACCCACGTGATCAAGGTGCCGCACATCGCTGACGCCCTGGCACCGATCCTGTACACCATCCCGCTGCAGTTGCTGTCGTACTACGTGGCGGTGCTCAAGGGCACCGACGTTGACCAGCCGCGCAACTTGGCAAAATCGGTGACGGTGGAATAAACCGACGGACATCCGTTAAAAAGCACCGGCCCCGCTGTCATCCACAGCAGGTGCTGGTGCTTTTTTGCGCAATAAAACCGATTTTGGTATAACTTCCGGCCGGTTCATAGGATTGAACACCTTCAAACGCGCCTCAAAGGAATGACTGATGCCTGCTGTCCCCCCTTCTTACTTCGCTGCCGCCGTCGTCCTGACCGGTAGTGCCCGATCTTCCGCAAGTCAGCCCAACGCCTAGCCCTCGCCTATCGGCCACGCCTGCATTAGCCCGCGAGGTTCGTATGGAACTGTCTGAAATTTCTCCAGTCAGGGTGTGCTCAAGGCCAAAGCACTTCTTCAATCATCTGTAAGGTTGTCCACATGAAAGCTCTTCGTAATTGCCTCTTCGCCGCGCTGCCTTTCGTAGCCCTTTCGGGTTGCGCGAATTTTGAGCAAACAATGCAGGAAATTCAGAAGGCGACCGCGCCAGTAGCCATCGATCAAAGCCTTGCAGAAATCTGCCGTGTCACGAAAGAAAACAAGGTTCGCGCAAACAGTCTCTACCGCGGCAAGACCTTCTCCACCAACGGTGAAGTCGCCATGATCAATCAAGGGCTCGAGGCGTATCGGGTAGTGCTGAGCGTTGGCGACGTGGATATCCACGCTGAATCGACCAATACCAGCATGGTCAATGCGCTTTCCGTTGGGAAAAAATCGAATGTTTCCGGTGTCGTGACACTGGTCGACTACGACTACAAGAACTGCCACATCTCGCTCAAGAACGCGACGTTCTAAAGCTGATAGCAGGCTGCGGCGCTCTTGTTTGCAGAGCGCTGCGGCACAGCCAGCGGAGCATCCAGGCGTCCCTGTCACCATCAGTCGGCGTACCGGCAAGCCTTAGCAACCTGCTCTATAGTCACTAGCGCGGCACAGGCAATGAGCCAGGCCGTCTAGCCGATGACAGGGAGGTCGTCTGATGGCGCGCCAGGCTAATGCGCCCCTGCCAGCATGGGTGCGCGATACCTGCAGTGATCCGCTCAAATGCGCGTTATGGGCTGCCAGCCTCGTTGCTTTTATCTGGATGGCGCTCAATAACGACAGCCACCACGATCTTGAATCGTTCTGTATTTCCGGCTCGCCCTCGATGTTGACCGAGGGATGGCTGAACCTGCGCCTCTATTATTCCAGCATGGACTTCGCCGTCTTCACCGGTGCGGTGGGGTTGATGCTGGTCGCGATGATGCTGCCCGCGCTGCAGGGGCCATTGGCGCATCTGTGGCATCAATCAAGGCCCTACCACCGAGCGCCCGCTGTCGCGGCATTTCTGCTGGGGTATTTTGGCGTGTGGCTGGCGGGCAGTGCACTGCTGTTGATGATTGCGCTGTTGCTGGTTTCTTTCACCGGCTCGCAACTCGCAGCAGGGTTGCTGGCGCTGATAGGGGCAGGGGGGTGGCAGTTGTGCGCGTTCAGGGCGCGTTGCCTTGTGCGCTGCCATCGGCCCGCCAGCGTCGCCAACCCATTGGCCAAGGGGGCGCTGCATGGGGTGTGGTGCTACGCCACCTGTTGGCCGTTGATGCTGATCGCATTTTGCCTGCCGTCTGTTCACCTGCCCGTGATGATCGCCGGTGCAATCATCATTGCCTATGAGCGTAGGGACCGACAGCGTTCAAGCGCCTGAGCGCAGCACCCGAAGCCAGGCTTAGGATGCTGCGCCGGCGGTGGCTCAGTAGGTTTCCAGTTTGAATGGCACGTCAGCGGCTACAGCGTTGCTGCTATTGAGCAGATTGGCCCCCTCTGGCCGTTTGAGCACCGTATCACGGGTCTGTACTTCCACTTCGATTGTGCCTTCATCAATCGCCGAGTTGTCGGCGTTGAGTGGCAGCTTGAAGGTAGCGGTGGCTTCCAGGTGGGTCTGGCAGTTCATGCAGCCTTCGACATGCCAGCGGCTGAGTATCGGCCGGGTACCCAGGTATTCGCGCTTGCCATCGACCTTGGCGTAGGCGCTGATCAGGAAAGAACCGCGGATCTTGCCTCGGTTGATGCGGCTGACGCGCAAGGTCTTGCCAGCGGGTTGCACGGCCTCGGCCTTGAACAGCAACGGCTTGTTGGGTTGGGCGTAGGCGTCCAGCGAGCCTTTGCCGTAGCCATAGCCCAGCTGGGTTTCGATGTTAAAGCAGTCACGGGTGGTGAAAGGGCTGCCGTCGGCCTTCACGAACGGGTCAAGCGTGGTGTCCAGGCTCAGGATGGCATTCGGGTCCAGGCCTGCTGCCCCTGCTGGCGGTTGCACGCCATCGGGCTTGTAGTAGCTGGCGCCGGGATCGGTGGCATCGATGCTGAATTCATCAGTTGCGCCTTGCCGACGCTGCCAGGTCCAGAACACATAGTCGATGAAGCAGTGGTGGAAGAAGAAGATCGGGTCCAGGCCGGCGGTCTCGTTCTCGCCCATGTCGCCGTTGGCACCCGGGATCGCCGAATTGTTGCCTTGCCCCGGGTAGTCGAAGCCGCCGACGGCCAGGTGCATGAAGTTATGCGGCTCTTCCAGGGAGACATGGTGAGTGCCCGCTGGGTCAGCCTTGTTTTTCGCGGCGGCCGACGTGGTATTGGAGAACAGGGTGTAGGTGGGCGCGTCCAAGCAGTTTTCGAAGCGGGTGAACACCTCGCCACGCCACCTGCCACCGATCTTGATCTTGCCGCTCAGCCAGGTACTGATGTTGCTATTGAGGTAGCCGATGTTCTGCTCTGGGTCTGGGAATTGCGCGTTATGGGCGTCGGTCTTCGCGCGGTCTTCATCAGTGCCCACCAAACCGGACAGCGGGTAACGCACTGTCTCGTAGCCTTCCGGCTTGCTGTAGATGATCGGCGTGTCCTCCACCTCGTCGGTGATGGCTTTCGGGAACACGAAGGAGCGCAGAGGGTTGTCGATTTTCTGGCCGTCGAGCTCGAAATATTCTTGGGTCAGGGCCGACGGGATACCGTTTTCCCGTGATGCATCGCTGCATTCATCCCAGAACGGCAAGGTCACGTCTTTGCAGCCGGGGATGCTGCGCAACGCCTCTTCCAGGCGCCAGAGGTAGGCGCGGTGCCAGCTTGGGAACAGCACCGTCCCGTGCTGGCAGTAGCCGCCCCACCAGTTGGGGTCGGTCTTGCCCTTGTCACGGAATGGCTCGCCATGCAGGCCGCCGAGGGTGAAGAAGGAGTTTGGGTCGTTAGCGGGAAGATCCTTGATGCCCTTCCAGGCGCGGATCAGGTTCTCAAGTTCTGCTTTTTTGCCTTGGTCGTAGTCGGCCTGGATATCGCTGAGCGAACGACGTACACGCGGGGTGGATGACATGGTGAACCTCCTTGTTGCCACTGGTCCCGAAAACTCGGGGGTTTACTGCTCCATCGTCCAGCATATCCGGGTTGTAAAAATCTGCCTGGGAGGGCGCCAGACGGTTGATCTCCGTATCAACCGTGCCAGCACCGGCCCCTGTGGCCGAGGTTTTGTCAGATCTGCATCGCCATCCCTTCCACATTCATCGCCGCCTGGCGCAACGCCTCGGAGCGGGTCGGGTGCGGGTGGCAGGTGAGGGCGATATCCTCTGCCGACGCCGAGAACTCCATGGCCACGCAGAATTCACCGATCATCTCACTGACACTCGGGCCCACCAGGTGCACGCCCAGTACCTCGTCGGTGTTGGCATCGGCGAGCACCTTGGCGAACCCTTCGGTCTCATGGTTGATCTTGGCGCGGCTGTTGGCGGTGAAGGGGAACTTGCCCACCTTGTAGGCGCGGCCTTCGGCCTTGAGCTGTTCTTCGGTCTTGCCGACGCTGGCCAGCTCGGGGCGGGTATAAATGACACCGGGGATCAGGTTGTAGTTGACCTCATGGGCCTTGCCGGCGATGCGCTCGATGCACGACACCGCTTCATCTTCAGCCTTGTGCGCCAGCATCGGGCCTGAGGTGACATCGCCGATCACCCAGATGCCAGGCACCGAGCTGCGGTGATGATCGTTGCTGAGCATGCCGCGCTTGTCGGTCGCCAGGCCTACGCTTTCCAGGTTCAGGCCCTGGGTGTAGGGGCGGCGACCGATGGCCACCAGCACGTAGTCGGCCTGCAAGGTTTGTGCGTCGCCACCGGCGGCGGGCTCCAACGTCAGGCTGACGCCATCAGCCGACGAGGTGGCCTGGGTGACTTTGCTGCCGAGCTTGAAGCTCATGCCTTGCTTGGCCAAGGCCTTCTGCAAGGTCTTGGCGGTTTCTTCATCGGTGCCCGGGCAGATGCGGTCGAGGTATTCGATGACAGTCACTTCGCTGCCCAGGCGGCGCCATACCGAACCCAGCTCGAGGCCGATGACGCCGGCGCCGATGACGATCAGGTGCTTGGGCACCTGGGGCAGGGACAGGGCACCGGTCGAATCGATGATGCGCTGATTGTCGATGGTCACGCCTGGCAGGGGCGTGGGCTCGGAGCCGGTGGCAATGACGATGTCCTTTGCGTGAAGGGTGCTTTCGCTGCCGTCCTCGGCCTTGACCACGACTTTGCCAACGCCATCCAGACGCCCCCAACCCTTGACCCAGTCGACCTTGTTCTTGCGGAACAAGTACTCGATGCCCTTGGTCAGGCCGGTAACGCTCTCGTCCTTCTGCTTCATCATCTGGGCGAGGTTCAAGGTGGGCTTCACTTCGATACCGAGGTGGGCGAACGCCTCGCCGCTGGCGGCCTCGTACAGCTCGGATGCATGCAGCAGCGCCTTGGACGGCATGCAGCCGACATTGAGGCAGGTGCCGCCCAAGGTCGAGCGGCCTTCCACACAGGCAACAGTCAGGCCCAGCTGGCCTGCACGGATTGCCGCGTTGTAGCCGCCAGGGCCACCGCCGATGATCACCACGTCATAGGATTTCATGGGTTCAACTCCAGGATGAAGAAGCGCGAGAGGGGCACAAGGTTAGTCTGTGCGTTTAAAGTTGTATACAATCTGCGTGTCTTTCATGTCTGTTTGTTCTAGACCATCGTCGCGTAAAGCCCAAAATCGGCACCAATGAACTACCCTGATCCGGAGGCGTCCGAAATTATGAGGCGTGACGCCCCGTTACCTGAAGGGAGGGTCATTGATGCTTGCGCAACTTCCACCTGCGTTGCAGAGCCTGCACTTACCTTTGCGTCTGAAGTTGTGGGACGGCAACCAGTTCGATCTTGGGCCCAGCCCGCAAGTCACGATCCTGATCAAGGAGCCTCAACTGATCAGCCAGCTGACCCACCCGAGCTTGAACGAGCTGGGTGAGGCTTTCGTTGAAGGCAAGCTGGAGCTTGAAGGCGATATCGGTGAGGTCATTCGGGTATGCGACGAACTCAGCGAGGCGCTGCTGAGTGACGACGAGGACGCTATTCCACAGCGTACCGCCCATGACAAGCACACCGATGCCGAAGCCATTTCCTACCACTACGACCTGTCCAACGCGTTCTACCAGCTGTGGCTGGACCCGGACATGGCTTACTCCTGTGGCTACTTCCGTGAGCCGGACAACACCCTGGCCCAGGCCCAGCAGGACAAGTTCGATCACCTGTGCCGCAAGTTGCGCCTGCAGGCCGGGGACTACCTGCTGGACGTCGGCTGTGGCTGGGGTGGCCTGTCACGCTTCGCCGCGCGCGAATACGGTGCCAAGGTATTTGGCATTACCTTGAGCAAGGAGCAACTCAAGCTAGGCCGTCAGCGGGTGAAGGAGGAGGGGCTGGCCGATCAGGTCGACCTGCAGATCCTCGACTACCGTGACCTTCCCCAGGATGGGCGTTTCGACAAGGTGGTCAGTGTCGGCATGTTCGAACACGTGGGGCATGCCAACCTGCCGTTGTATTGCCAGAAGCTGTTCGGTGCCGTGCGCGAAGGTGGCCTCGTGATGAACCATGGCATAACCGCCAAGCATGTGGATGGCCGGCCGGTAGGTCGAGGGGCAGGGGAGTTCATCGACCGTTATGTGTTCCCCCATGGCGAGCTACCCCACCTGTCGATGATCAGTGCGAGCATCTGTGAAACAGGGCTCGAGGTGGTCGATGTGGAAAGCCTTCGTCTGCATTACGCCAAGACCTTGCACCACTGGAGCGAAAACCTGGAGAACCAGCTGCACCGCGCCGCGGCCATGGTGCCGGAAAAGACCCTGCGTATCTGGCGCCTGTACCTGGCCGGTTGTGCCTATGCCTTCGAGAAGGGCTGGATCAACCTGCACCAGATCTTGGCTGTGAAGCCCTATGCCGATGGTCATCATGACCTGCCTTGGACCCGCGAGGACCTTTACCGCTGAACGTCCAACCTTTGTAGGAGCAGCCTTGCGCTGCGAAGAGGCCGGTGCAAGCACCATCGATTGCGGGTGCCTGCACTGGCCTCTTCGCAGCACAAGGCTGCTCCTACAAAGAATGAGTAAGCTTGAAACTCACCTTAAAGAATCGGCGAGATCAACCGGGCTATTCGCATCCCGAGCTGTTGCAGCCGATGCGTATCGAGACTGTCCTCTGGGGTGATTTCCCGGGCTTGATCAAAGTCACGAAGCAGCATCTGTTCGACCTGGTCGGCGAACACGCGGTCGACGGTCAGCAAGGTGATTTCGAAGTTCAGGCGGAACGAACGGTTATCCAGGTTCGCACTGCCGATCGCGCTGACCTCGTCATCTACCAGCACCACCTTCTGGTGCAGAAAGCCTGGCAAGTAACGGAACATCCGCACTCCGGCACGCACCGCCTCGAAGGCAAACAGGCTGGAGGCGGCGTAGACGATCCGGTGGTCGGGCCGTGACGGAATGAGGATGCGCACATCCACACCGCGTAGAACGGCCAGACGCAACGCGGCAAAAATGGCCTCGTCCGGGATGAAGTAGGGGCTGGTGATCCACACCCGGCGTGTCGCCGAATGGATCGCTTCAAGGAAGAACAGCGAGCAGGTTTCTTGTGGGTCTGCCGGCCCGCTGGCGAGGGCTTGGCACAGTACGCCGTTCTCCGGGTAGGTATCGGGCAGGATCAACGGAGGCAGCTGGCGGGTCGCCCAGTACCAGTCTTCGGCGAACGACTCCTGCAAACAGGCGAGTACCGGCCCACCGATCTGCACATGGGTATCACGCCAGGGCGACAGTTGCGGGTGCTCACCCAGGTACTCATCACCCACGTTGTGCCCGCCGATGAAACCCGTTAGGCCATCCACCACCACGATCTTGCGGTGGTTGCGGAAGTTGACCTGAAAGCGGTTGAACCAACCACGGCGTGTAGCGAAGGCATGAATCTCCACGCCACCGTCACGCAGTACCTGGCTGTAGCTGGCCGGCAAGGCATGGCTGCCGACACGGTCATAAAGCACGAAAACCTTCACGCCTTCAGCCGCTTTGCGCAACAGCAACTGCTGCAGTGCCTTGCCCAAGGTGTCGTTGTGGATGATGAAGAACTGTACCAGCACCACGTCGCGGGCTTGATGGATGGCGGCGAAGATGGCATCGAAAGTCGCCTTGCCGTCGATCAACAGCTTTACCTGGTTGTTCGCCAGGCAAGGCATGCGCCCAAGCTTGGGCATGGCGCGCAGGGCGGCATAGCTTTCCGACTCGCGGGCGGTGAGTGCCTCTTCTACCCAGGGGCGCCAGTTCAGGTTGGCCATGGCCACGTGCATTTCCTGGTTGGCCTGGCGCCGTGCCTTGATGTAGGCATAGAAGGAGCGAGCACCGAAGATCAGGTAGGGGATGAGTGTCAGGTAGGGAATGAAGACCAAGGGCATGGCCCAGGCAATCGCACCTTGGGCGGTGCGCACGGTGAACACTGCATGCAGTGCGGCGACGATGCCCAACAGGTGAATCAGGCCGAGCACATAACCGAAGAAGTAGGGGCTGTGGTAATCCATATGCATCCTGCTTGCCGAGTACACTGTGGGTAACAGAACACGTTCCAGGTGCGGCTTGCAACCTGCAGCTGGATTTGGCGTCTAAGCCTCAGCCCGGCCCGTTGGCCGGTTTTTTCCAGGAGCGTTCGTCCATGAAGATTCGTCTGCCACTGTTGGCGTTGGCCCTTGGCCTGAGCAGCCCATTGGTGCATGCACAGATGTTGCAGCCCGGCTTGTGGGAGCTGACCACCAGCAACATGCAGGTCGATGGCAAGCCGTTACCCGACATGGAGTTCATGCTCGGCCAGTTGAAAAACCTGCCGCCAGAGCAGCGCGCCATGATGGAAGGGGTGCTGGCCAAACAGGGTGTGACAGTGGGGGGCAAGGGCGTGCGCTCGTGCCTGACGCAAGAGCAGGTGGCCACCAACGATATCCCGCTGCAAGACCCGAAGTCGGGGTGCACGCAGAAGATTACCGACCGCACCGGTAATGTCTGGAAGTTCCAGTTCAGCTGTCCCAAGGCTCAGGGCACTGGGCAGGCTACCTTCCTCAGTGACAAGGAATTCACCACCCAGGTCAGCGGTACGTTCAACGCATCGGGTGTGCAGCAGCAAGGCAGCATGAACACCCGAGCCGTGTGGTTGGGCAATGACTGTGGCGCGGTCAAACCGCGCACGTGAGGTCCCATTGCCATTGGCTGGTGGCGACTGCGTCGTGGGCATGCAGGCTCTCTGCATGTTCCACGCGCAGCTTGAAGGCTGTGGCCCATTCTATTTGTCGCAACGATTGATGCAGTCGTCGTGTGGCGTCTTCGCAGAACATGAGGTTCTGCCCGTTGGCCAACGCGAACGCTTGTTCGTCCGCGCGCTTAACCGCCGTTTGCACAGCCGTTCCTAAACTGGCCTCGACACGGTCGATCAACTCGGTAATCGGCAGCGCTAGCAAATTGCGCTTCAGGCGCACGTGAATTTTTGCGCTACTGCGTTGGCTATGGGGCGTCGCAACGATGCCCTGGCTGCTGCCCAGCCACTCCAGCACGCTGTCTTTATCCAACCTCCTCTGTGCAAAGTCCGCCTGAAACTGCTGCTGAATCAGCTGCCTTGCGAGTGCTGCCGAGCACGGGCACGTCGATGAGTAAGGCACAGAAACAAATAGTTCCACGTGGAACACTTCACTTTCGATGCGGGCATCGAGGGTGATCGGATAGCTTTTCCAACCTGCCAATGGGCTGATCAGAGCTGGCCGCTTCAGCAGGTGCTCGAAGGTCAGGCGCAGATAGGCAGCGGAAGAGAGCCCTTGATGGCTGCTCAGAAAGTCTGCCAGTAGCTGACGAATCGCTATGGGAGTGAGTGGTTGATGCTCCAGTGATTCCAATGCCAGGTACAGGCGCGACATGTGGATACCGCGTGAGCTGCCGTCCACCAGGCTCACGCCCGCGTCGACAGTGGCAGCGGCTGTGCGACCTTCGAATTGCACAGGCACGGCGATCCCGCACATGCCTACCCAGTCGAGGGGCAAGGCGTGCTGTTGAGCTTGTGCGGCGATGTCGGGAAGCGTGAGTTGGGTCATGTGTGTTTCCAAACGAAAAGGTTTCAGCGGCAACCGCCAATCAAGCTGCAGTGCAGGTTGAAGCGCTGCCCACTGGAGCTGGACACCCGGTTCAACGTAGTCCAGCCGATACGGCGGCTATAGCCCACCCAAGCCTCACCGTCGCTGGCCAACCCGGTGTAGAAGGTCAACCCACCATAGCGGCTGTTGGTTTGCGCCCATGAACGGCGGCTCACGTGCTCATAGCCACGCAGATAGAACGTGCTGCCTTCAGTGCGCACACTGTAGTAACTGCCCTTGCCATCCTGGCAGGCCAACAAGGTTGCGCTGCGGGTACACAGTGCCAACGGGTTGCTCTGTGGCATGGCTAACAGCGTCGTGGGCACGGCCAGCAACAGCATCAGCACAGCGCGTGACGGCTTCATTTTTCATCTCCGGCGATCACTCTTGCGACGAGAACAGCTTGGCGAAATTGTATTGTTACTTTATAACATTATGCAATGCATCGTTTCGAATGCGTCTGCCTGAAGAGGTTTCGCCATGCCCAACCGTCTCCCCGTTACCGTGCTGTCTGGCTTTCTTGGCGCCGGCAAGAGCACCTTGCTCAACCATGTACTGCGTAATCGCGACAACCTGCGCGTCGCGGTGATCGTGAATGACATGAGTGAAATCAACATCGATGCGAGCGAGGTGCAACGCAACGTCAGCCTGAACCGCGCAGAAGAAAAACTCGTCGAGATGAGCAACGGGTGCATCTGCTGCACGCTGCGCGAAGACCTGCTCGAGGAAGTGGCGCGATTGGCTGAAGAGGGGCGCTTCGATTATTTGCTGATCGAGTCCACGGGTATATCCGAGCCGCTACCGGTGGCCGAGACGTTCACCTTTCGCGATGAGCAGGGCCGCAGCCTGTCCGACATGGCCCGGCTGGACACCATGGTCACGGTGGTCGATGGCCTCAACTTCATGCGCGACTACCAGGCAGCGGACAGCCTGGCCAGCCGTGGCGAGACCCTGGGTGAAGACGATGAGCGTTCGATCAGCGACCTGCTGATCGAGCAGGTCGAGTTCGCCGACGTGTTGCTGTTGAGCAAGATCGACTTGATGAGCCAGCACGAACGTGAAGAGCTCACGGCCATTTTGCGCAGCCTCAACGCCAGGGCGCAGATTGTGCCCATGGTGATGGGTGAAGTTCCGCTGGCGCGCATCCTCGACACCGGCCTGTTCGACTTCGACCAAGCCGCACTAGCCCCCGGCTGGCTGCAGCAGTTGCGTGGCGAGCATGTGCCGGAAACCGAAGAGTACGGCATTGCGGCCAGCACCTGGCAAGCGAGGCGCCCACTTCATCCACAGCGCTTTTTCGACTTTATCCACAAGCCCTGGAGCAACGGTAGGCTGCTGCGTTCGAAGGGTTTTTTCTGGCTGGCCAGCAAGTATCAAGAGGCCGGTAGCTGGTCTCAGGCAGGGGGCATGATGCGCCATGGCATGGCCGGGCGCTGGTGGCGATTCGTACCGCGTGAACAGTGGCCGCAGGATGTGGATAACGCCGAGGCGATACTGAAATACTGGACTGAGGAGGCGGGTGACTGCCGCCAGGAGTTGGTATTCATCGGGCAGAATATCGACTTCAAAAAGTTATCCACAGAGCTTGAAAGCTGCCTGTTGACGGATGCAGAAATGGAATTGGGCCCCGTGGGTTGGTTGCGTCTGCCCGATCCATTCGGCCCTTGGCATGAAGAGGCGGCAGCATGAATCCCGTCCGCAGCCCTGTGGATATCTTTCAGGTGTTCGGTGAGTCGCCCCAGGTGCTGACCGATGTTCTGCAGGACGGCGTGAACCTGGCGGTCTGGCGTCGTCGTTTGCCAGCCCAACTGGAAGATTTTGCACAGTTGGTTATCAGCCTCGGCCAACCCTTGGCAGACCAGCGCGTAATCGATGTGGATGAACAGCAGATGCCGGCGTTGACCGGCCTGCTGCGCGAAGCTGCCGACCTGCAAGGCTATGAGAGCTTCGTCGCCGATGTCAGCTGGCTGCTGGCGGCCTATACCTGCCTGCTCGGTGCGCGCCGAGTGGGCCTGCGCCTGCGTGTGCTGCAAGGGCCGATGTGCCCGCGCTTCCATGTGGATCACGTGCCGGTGCGCTTGCTTACCAGCTATGCAGGCCCCGGTAGCGAGTGGCTGATAGAAGGCGCTGTGGATCGCCGCGAACTTCACGTCGCCGTGCCACCTGTGGATAACATTCAGTGCCTGCAGGCAGGCGAAGTGGCCCTGCTCAAAGGCGAAAAGTGGCAGGGCAACGAGGGCGCTGGGTTGATTCATCGCTCCCCCTCCGGGCGCCAGGGGCGCTTGTTGCTCAGCCTTGACTGGCTGGCGTGACGGCGCATAGTGAGGCGAACCTCCAGCCTGAAGCCATGCCATGTTGCAAAACATACCTACCCACGTGATTGCCGGCCCACTGGGCGCCGGCAAGACCACGCTCATCTGTCATTTGCTGGCCCAGCGCCCGGCCGGTGAGCGTTGGGCCGTGTTGATCAATGAGTTCGGCCTGGTGGGGCTCGATGCCGCCTTGCTAAGCCGCGACGAGGACGGCATCGCCATCGGTGAAGTCGCTGGGGGCTGCCTGTGCTGCGTCAATGGCATGCCGTTCCAGGTGGGTTTGGGCCGACTATTGCGCAAGGCCCGACCTGATCGATTGTTCATCGAGCCCTCCGGTTTAGGCCATCCGTTGCAGTTGCTTGCTCAACTTCAGCAAGCGCCTTGGGTTGGAGTGCTGACAATCCAGCCACTTCTCATGGTTGTGGACGCTCAAAAAATGCTCCGCGACGAGCCGCTTCCGGAGGCTCAACTGCACGCTTTCGAGGCCTGCAAGACAGTGGTTTTCAACAAATCCGAGGCTGTGGATGAATATCATAGGTTGTTGATAACTAAGAAATTTCCACAAAAAGATATTCTTTGGATAAGCGAGGGAATGCTGTCCATTTCGCGGCTTCCGATTTCATCCACAGGGGGTATTTCGGCGTCAGATGTGGATAACAGGATTGTCGACAATCTGGGGAATACGCCTGCAACCCTATGGAATAAGCCCAATGAGCCAATCTGCAGTGCGCAGCAAGGGGAGGGAGGTTGGAGTATTGGCTGGCGCTGGCATCCCAGCCAGCAATTTTATCCACAACGCTTATTAGCGTTTTTGCACGCCTGGCCGTGGCGCCGTGCCAAGGGAGTTATCCACACAGGGCAAGGCTGGCAGTCTTTCAATGGGCTGGATGGGGTGCTGCCGGACTGGCAGCCGAGCGACTGGCGCAGGGATACGCGCATCGAGCTGATTTTTGATCACGCTCAACCGCAGCCGGCCCTGGAGGCCGGCTTGAAGGAATGCCTTATGCGTTGATCAGCGCCAGCGGTTGTGCTCTTGGCGCCACTGCTGCATCTCGATCACATTGTCAGTGCGCGGTGGCGTCTTGATCTCGAACGGGTAGGGCGCCAGTTCGATCTGCACGCTGTGGGCGCCGAACTGGGTGACGGTGCCGGGGTGACGCTGCTCACCCGTCACGGTGAACTCGAAGGCATAGATACGCGCCAGGCGCTTTTTGCCGTTGGCGTCACGGACAAAGGCGATGCGCTTGAGGGCAACGGCATCGTCGAGCAGTTCGAGGTCGAGCTTGGCGCAATGCTGCTTGACCCGCTCCAAGGCTTTCTCGCGCAACCCATGGTTGTGCCACAACCAAGCGCCTGCCGTGGCGACCAGCATCAGGACGAAGAGATTCTCCAGGGTCAACATTTGCGTATGCTCCAAACAGGTCGAACCAGCTTAACTGCGTCCCTGGCCTGTCGTACAGGTGGCAATCGAGTTCATACTGCGCTGCGCACAATCCTTGAAACAGCTTTGGAAATCTCCCGCATGAAACGTACCCCGCACCTGCTCGCCATCCAGTCACATGTGGTGTTCGGCCACGCCGGCAACAGCGCCGCGGTGTTTCCCATGCAGCGTATTGGGGTCAATGTCTGGCCGCTCAATACCGTGCAGTTTTCCAATCATACTCAGTATGGCCAGTGGGCAGGCGACGTGCTTGCTCCAGCGCAAATTCCTGCGTTGGTGGAAGGCATTTCCAATATCGGCGAGCTGGGCCACTGCGATGCGGTGCTTTCTGGCTACCTGGGCAGTGCCGAACAGGGGCGGGCGATCCTGGCGGGGGTCGAGCGCATCAAGGGCGTGAACCCTAAAGCGCTGTACCTGTGCGACCCGGTCATGGGCCACCCCGAGAAAGGCTGCATCGTGCCGCAGGAAGTGAGCGAGTTTCTGCTTGAAGAAGCGGCCGCCCGGGCCGACATCCTTTGCCCTAATCAGCTGGAGCTGGACAGTTTTTGTGGCCGCCGTGCGCAGTCGTTGGAAGATTGCGTGCAGATGGCGCGCAGCCTGCTCGCGCGTGGGCCGAAAGTAGTGCTGGTCAAGCACCTGGCGTATCCCGGGCGCGCCGAGGACCAGTTCGAGATGCTGTTGGTGACCCCCGAAGACAGCTGGCACCTGCGCCGCCCGCTGCTGGCTTTTCCGCGTCAGCCGGTGGGCGTGGGCGACCTGACGTCTGGCCTGTTCCTGGCTCGTGTGCTGCTTGGCGACACCTGGCTGCAGGCGTTCGAGTTCACGGCCTCGGCAGTGCATGAAGTGCTGCTAGAAACCCAGGCCTGTGCCAGCTACGAACTGCAGCTGGTGCGGGCCCAGGATCGTATCGCCCACCCGCGCGTGCGCTTCGAAGCGCAGCGCCTGGCGCTTTAAACGGCGTCGGTCTTGAGGTCCTGGTAACGCTTTTCCAGCTCCTGGCGGATTTGCCGGCGTTGCTGGCCCTGCAGGAACCGGCGCTTCTCCTCGCTGCTGAGCGGTTGGCGCGGCGGCACCGCTACCGGGCGGCGGTTGTCATCGACCGCCACCATGGTGAAAAAGCAGCTGTTGGAATGGCGCACCGAGCGTTCCCGGATGTTTTCGGTCACCACCTTGATGCCCACCTCCATCGAGGTGTTGCCGGTGTAGTTGACCGATGCGAGGAACGTCACCAGTTCACCCACGTGCACGGGTTCACGGAAGATCACCTGGTCGACCGACAGGGTCACCACGTAGCTGCCGGCGTAGCGGCTTGCACAGGCATAGGCGACTTCGTCCAGGTATTTGAGCAAAGTGCCGCCATGCACGTTGCCGGAGAAGTTGGCCATGTCCGGGGTCATCAGGACGGTCATGCTCAGCTGGGCGTTTCCAGGTTCCATAGTGTGCTCACGGTGAGGTTGCGCTGAATCGGGGCGGGTATCTGCTGACACGTTCTGTTTCCCCTCTTTGAGTTTGCCTGCCTGGTACGGGACGTTGGCTGATGCGCCATGGTCACGCTGATCACGCCATCGGCGGCGGTTAACCTGCCGATCTGTTTCTACATATTGCACCGGCGTTATGCGGCGGGGTGCGATGTTAACCTGAGTACGCCCATGCAACATGGGCTTTCCTGCATTCAATACAGTATGTACTTGCTGCTCGCTCGGTTTGCCTTGGCAGAGGAGCGGTCTGCCCGGGCATTCGATAAAAGGAGTATCGCGCCATGCATGCCATCAGCTTCATCCAGGACCTGGCAGTGATCATGCTGGTTGCCGGGGTGGTCACGATTCTCTTCCACCGCCTCAAGCAACCCGTCGTGTTGGGCTATATCGTCGCCGGCTTCATCATCGGCCCACACACACCGCCGTTTGGCCTGATCCACGATGAAGACACCATCAAGACCCTCGCCGAGCTGGGGGTGATCTTCTTGATGTTCTGCCTGGGGCTCGAGTTCAGCCTGCGCAAGCTGTTCAAGGTCGGCGCCACAGCGTTTATCGCGGCGTTCCTGGAAATCGTGCTGATGATCTGGATCGGGTTCGAGATCGGTCGCTGGTTCGGTTGGAACACCATGGATTCATTGTTCCTCGGCGCTATCCTGGCGATCTCCTCGACCACCATCATCGTCAAGGCGCTCAACGACCTGAAGATGAAGAACGAGCGCTTCGCTCAACTGATATTCGGCGTGCTGATCGTCGAGGATATCCTCGGTATCGGCATCATCGCCTTGCTCTCGGGCATCGCCGTCAGCGGCACGGTCAGCTCTGGCGAGGTGTTTTCCACGGTCGGCAAGCTGTCGCTGTTCATGATTGTCGCGCTGGTCATCGGCATCTTGCTGGTGCCACGGTTGTTGGCCTATGTGGCGAAATTCGAAAGCAACGAGATGTTGCTGATTACCGTGTTGGGCCTGTGTTTCGGGTTCTGCCTGCTGGTGGTGAAGCTGGAATACAGCATGGTCCTGGGCGCCTTCCTGATTGGCGCGATCATGGCCGAGTCGCGCCAGCTGCTGAAGATCGAGCAACTGATCGAGCCGGTACGTGACCTGTTCAGCGCCATTTTCTTTGTCGCAATCGGCTTGATGATCGACCCTCAGGTACTGATCGACTACGCCTGGCCGATCGTGGTCATTACCTTGGCGGTGGTGCTGGGCAAGATGTTGTCCTGTGGCATGGGGGCGTTTATCGCGGGCAATGATGGCCGCACTTCATTGCGTGTCGGCATGGGGCTTTCGCAGATCGGCGAGTTCTCGTTCATCATCGCCGCGCTGGGGATGACCCTGCAGGTCACCAGCGATTTTCTTTATCCGGTGGCGGTTGCTGTTTCGGCCATTACCACACTGCTGACGCCTTATCTGATCCGTGCGGCCGACCCCCTGTCATTGAAGCTGGGTAAGGTGGTGCCGAGCCGTCTGGCGCGTGTGCTGTCGCTGTATGGCGAATGGCTGCGCAACATTCAGCCGCAAGGTGAGGGTGCCATGCTGGCAGCCATGATCCGCCGCATCCTGTTGCAGGTTGGCGTTAACCTGGCGCTGGTGATTGCCATCTTCTTCAGCGGTGGTTACTTCGCTGGGCGCATTGGCAACTGGCTCAGTGAGTGGTTCACCGATGTCAGCCAGCAAAAGGCGGTGATCTGGGGGGCGGCATTGCTGCTGTCGTTGCCGTTCCTGATTGCGGCGTATCGCAAGCTCAAGGCGCTGTCGATGCTGTTGGCGGAAATGGGTGTTAAGCCTGAAATGGCGGGGCGTCACACCCAGCGTGTGCGGCGTGTGATTGCCGAGGTAATCCCGCTGCTGTCGCTGCTGGTGATCTTCCTGCTGTTGTCGGCGCTGTCGGCCAGCATCCTGCCCACCAGTGAACTGCTATTGGTCATTGCGGTGGTGGCGGCAGTGGTGGTGGCTTTGCTGTGGCGTTGGTTTATCCGCGTGCACACGCGCATGCAGATTGCCTTGCTGGAGACGCTGGAGAACAGCCGCGAGAATTCGCACTGAGGAGGTAATGCTCCCTGCGCAAGATTTCACCGTCGTCCGAGGGGATGGAGCGGTAGCGATGTCGCCAGGCGCAGAAAGCCTGGCGATTTTAATCGCATTAATGGCTTTGAGCCATTATTTTTCCTGGCGATATTTCTGATGCTTTTGTAGGAATAATCAGCTTTCCAGCCAGACGTCCCGCGCCCAGTGCCAGACCGATTCCCAGCTGTCTTCAAGGACGATTTCTTCTTCGGCGTCCCACAGCACGACAGTGCCGTCTTCTTCCACGCAGTAATAGTTATCACCGTCCTGGCAGATCGGGATCAGCTCGCGCGGCACGCCGGCATCCCAGGCATTGGATGCAACATCCGGCAGGTAGGTATGCGACTGCGGATCGGTGACGGTCACGGGTTCCAGCGAGCCGTAGACCACATCACTGACGGTCAGCAGGAACTCCTTGAACACGAAGGGAATGTTGATGAACAGCTGCTCTTCGATTTCTACCAGCTGATCTTCATCGGGAAGCTCCAAGGGTACCGGTACCGGTTCATTGGCTTCACGGAGTTGTTCAATCACTTCTTCCACGGTTCACTTCCTCTTACCTGATGACAACGCTGCGCGTTATACCCTAGTAGCCCAGTGTGGCAAAAGCAAAAACCCCGGGACAAGGCCCGGGGTTATTGTCGTGCGCCAGTCGGTTAGCCGTTTTGACGGATACCGGCGACCAGCCAAGGCTGGTTCTCGCCCTGGGCGCGAACCATGTGCCAGCTTTCGCTGAACACTTCGCCCTGGTCGAAGCGCGAGGTCTTCGACACGCCACGGAAGGTCAGAGTGGCGTCGGTACGGTCGGCGCGGTCGTCTACACCGTCCAACTGCACTTCGAGGTTGTCGATGTAGGTGGCCTGGAAGCCATCACCCAACTCGGCACGTTCGCGCTTGAGGAACTCGAGCATCTGCGGCGTGACGAACTCGGCGATCTTGTCCATCTCGTTGGCATCCCAGTGCTGCTGCAGCGACTGGAAGTGGCTTTGCGCGGCAGCCAGGAAGCTCTGCTCGTTGAACCAGGCCGGTGCGTTGATCACCGGAGCGGCTGCAGCGGCAGGTGCGGCCGAACCACCGAAGACCGACGGCTGGGCAGGCTGTGCGTGGGCTTCACGCTGGAACGGCGCATGGCCCGGTGCGGCCATTTGCGGCTGCTGCTGGCGGCGACGCGCGGCAATGAAGCGGAACACCAGGAACGCAATCAGGCCCATGATCAGGAAGTCCATGATCTGCATGCCCTGGAAGCCGTCACCCATGAACATGGAGGCAAGCAGGCCACCGGCAGCGAGGCCGGCCAGTGGGCCCAGCCAGCGCGAAGCACCGCTGGCGGCAGCCGGTGCACGGCCTGGCGCAGTCGGCGCGGCGGCAGGCGTGGTTGGCGTGGCCTGACGGGTCTGGTGAATAGGCGCGGAGCCCGAGCTCTTGCCGCCGCCGAACCGCTTGGCGTTGGCGTCCAGGCTCAGCGTCAAGCCGACGCAGAGCGCCAGAGCGATGCTAAGAAAACGTTGCATAAGTGGGATATCCCCTGTTGTGGATTGCACGCGCGTCATGGTGCACAGGTTCCCGGGCACATGACCAGCGACATAATGTTTCGAGCTTTTGCCTGAATGTTACAAGGCGGTGCCTACACCGCCTCGAGCTTGGCGTACCCCAGCATCAGCCACTTGCTGCCTTCGGCAAAATTCACCTGCACACGGGCCTGGGCGCCAGAACCTTCGAAGTTGAGGATCACCCCTTCGCCGAACACCGCATGCTGCACCCGCTGGCCGAGATTGAACGCGGTCTGCGGAATATTGGCATTGGCGAACAGGTTGCTGGTGGTGGCCTTCGCCCCGCCGAATGGGCGGCTGACGCTGTTGGACAGGCGCACTTCCTGGACCAGGCCTGCCGGAATTTCGCGTACGAAACGCGACACCTTGTTGTAGGTCTCGCTGCCATACAGGCGACGTGTCTCGGCGTAGGTCATGACCAGCTGGCGCATGGCGCGGGTAATGCCCACGTAGGCCAGGCGGCGTTCCTCTTCAAGGCGGCCAGGCTCTTCCAGGCTCATCTTGTGCGGGAACAGGCCTTCTTCCATGCCCACCAGGAACACGTAGGGGAATTCCAGGCCTTTGGCGCTGTGCAAGGTCATCAGCTGAATGCTGTCTTCATGCTCGTCGGCCTGGGTATCGCCCGCTTCGAGCGATGCGTGGCCAAGGAAGGCGGAGAGCGGCGAGAGGTCGGCGTCTTCGTCGCTGGACTCGAAGTTGCGCGCAGCGCTGACCAGCTCCTCAAGGTTTTCTACCCGTGCCTGGCCCTTTTCACCCTTTTCTTCCTGGTGATAGAGGATCAGGCCGGACTGTTCGATGGTGACCTGGGTCATGGTATGCAGTGGCATGTCCACAACCTTGGCGGCCAAGCCCTCGATCAACTCGATGAACGCCCCCAGGGCGCTGGCGGCGCGCCCCTTGAGGGCTTTGGCGGCGATCAACTGGCACATCGCCTCCCACATCGACAGCTGGCTGTGGCGGGCGTGGTCGCGGATGGCTTCGACGGTTTTTTCGCCGATACCGCGCGGTGGCACGTTGATGACCCGCTCCAGCGCTGCATCGTTGCCACGGCCTTCGAGCAGGCGCAGGTAGGCCATGGCGTTCTTGATTTCGGCACGTTCGAAGAAGCGCTGGCCGCCGTAGATGCGGTACGGAATGCGTTCGCGCAGCAGGGCTTCTTCCAGCACCCGCGACTGGGCGTTGGAACGGTACAGAATGGCGATTTCGTTGCGCGCATTGCCTTGTTTGATCAGGCTCTCGATGGTTTCCACCACGTAGCGCGCTTCATCGTGTTCGTTGTAGGCCGCGTACAGGGTCAGCGGTTCGCCTTCGCCCATGTCGGTCCACAGCTCTTTGCCCAGGCGCCCGCTGTTGTTGGCGATCAAGGCGTTGGCTGCCTTGAGGATGCCGCCGGTCGAGCGGTAGTTCTGCTCCAGGCGGATCATCTCGGCGTCGGGGAAGTCGGCTGTGTACTGGTGGATGTTTTCGATCTTGGCGCCGCGCCAGCCGTAGATTGACTGGTCGTCGTCACCCACCGCCATCAGGCTGTCGCCACCGCGCGCGAGCAGGCGCAACCAGGCGTACTGCACGGCGTTGGTGTCCTGGAATTCGTCCACCAGCACATGGCGGAAGCGCCGCTGGTAATGCTCCAGCAGGCCAGGGTGATCGCGCCACAGGTCCAGGGCACGCAGCAGCAGCTCAGAGAAATCGATGACCCCAGCGCGCTCGCAGGCCTGTTCGTAGGCGGTATAGACGTCGCGCATGGTCGACAGGAACAGGTCACCGCCGGCCTGGATATGCTGGGGGCGTAGGCCTTCGTCTTTTTGCCCGTTGATGAACCACTGCGCCTGGCGTGCCGGCCACTTCTGCTCATCGAGGCCGAGCTCGCGCATCACCCGCTTGACCAGGCGCTGCTGGTCATCGCTGTCGAGAATCTGGAAGTTCTGCACCAGCCGGGCTTCCTGCCAGTGCGCGCGCAGCAGGCGATGGGCCAGGCCGTGGAACGTGCCCACCCACATGCCCGCCGGGTTTATCCCCAGCAACTGCTCGATCCGCTGGCGCATTTCTGCCGCGGCCTTGTTGGTGAAGGTCACCGACAAGATCGAGTGCGGCGAGGCCTGCTCGACCTGGATCAGCCAGGCGATGCGGTGCACCAGCACGCGGGTTTTACCGGAACCGGCGCCGGCAAGCACCAGTTGACGCCCGAGCGAGGCGGCTACGGCCTGGCGTTGGGCGTCATTGAGGGAGTTCAGCAGGAGGGAGAGGTCATCTGTGCGCATCGGGCCATTCTAGGGCGAGGCAAGGGATGGGGCAAACGTCTACTGTATAAATGTTCACCCTGCAGGCCCACCGTTCATCCGAGTGCCCCGAGCAAGGGCCTGCCTTAAAGGCAGGCCGGGTGCTCAGTAGGTCACCATGATCTCGGTGATGCTGGTGATCAGAATGCCATCGTGAAAGATGTCTACTTTGGGGATGTTGCTGTGGTCGCCTGGCATGTTGAAGCTCACCGGCTTCTGCGTGACCACCTGTGGATAAACGCCTTTGTCGGTTTCGAGCGTCAATTCAAGTGCCAGGGCGAAGGACTTGTCTTGCATCTTGCGCACGCTCAGGGTCGGTTGGATACCGGGGTGGCCAACCATGACGCTGCCGGATACGCGAAATGCGGTAGCGCCAGGCATGTTGTCCATTTGGGCAACCCAGCCGTTGGTGTCGAGGGTCATGTTTCTGTTCTCCGAAGTCGCGCGACGAAGTGCCGCGTGAGCACAGGGTCATGCACCCACGAACAGCATCGCAGCCAGAAACAGTTCAGCTGTGCCAATGCCTGCCCTGGTGCGCCAGCAGGCTGTTGGCCTGCTCAGGCCCGTTACTGCCAGCCGCGTAGGGGCGTGGAGCCTGGAAGTGCTCCTCCCAGCCCTTGATGATCGGGTCGATCCAGGCCCAGGCCGCTTCGACCTCATCGCGGCGCATGAACAGCGTCGAATCACCCTCCAAAATGTCCAGCAACAGGCGTTCATAGGCGTCCCAGCGGCGCGTCTGGCCAAATACCTGAGCCAGGTTCAGGTCAAGGTCGACCGGCTCCAGGCGCATGCCCTTGCCAGGGCTCTTGGTCATCATGCGCAAGCTGATACGTTCTTCAGGCTGCAGCTGGATCAGCAGCTGGTTGACCTGGCCGCCGTTGAACAGCTCGTGAGGCACTGGCTTGAATTGGATGACGATCTGCGACGAGCGCCGCGCCATGCGTTTGCCGGTTCGCAGGTAAAAGGGCACGCCGGCCCAGCGCCAGTTGTCGATGTGGGCCTGCACGGCAACGAAGGTCTCGGTGTCGCTGTCGTTGTCCACGTCTTTTTCGAAGTAGTACGCTGGCACTTCCTGCCCGCCGATGCGCCCGGCGCCATATTGGCCACGTACGGTGGTGTCCTGTACGTCCTGGCCGGTGATCGGTTTCAGGGCACGTAGAATCTTCACTTTCTCGTCCCGCACCGCCTCGGCCTCGAACTGCGCCGGCGGCTCCATGGCTACCAGGCACAGCAACTGCAGCAGGTGGTTCTGCAGCATGTCGCGGGTCGCGCCGGCGCGGTCGTAGTAGCCGCCGCGGTTCTCTACACCCAGGGTTTCGCAGACGCTGATCTGCACATGGTCGACCTGGCTGTTGCGCCAGACCGGCTCCAGCAGGGCGTTGGCAAAGCGCAGGGCCATCAGGTTCTGCACGGTCTCCTTGCCCAGGTAGTGGTCGATACGAAACACCTGGGCTTCCTCGAACACCGCGCCAATCGCTTCATTGATGGCCGTGGCGGACGCCCGTGAATGGCCAATCGGTTTTTCCAGCACGATACGGGCCTCGGGGTCGGCCAGGCCGGCGATGCGCAGGTGGTTGGCGATGGGCACGAAAAGGTTGGGGGCGGTGGCCAGGTAGAAGATCCGCGTCAGCCCGCCGGGCTCGCCGAGGTAGCGTGCCAGGCGGCCGAAGTCGGCGCTTTGCGCGGCGTCCATGGCGAAGTAGTCGAGCCGGGCGGAGAACCGCTGCCAGACCTCCTCGTCGAAGTCATTACGGGCAATTTGCGCCCGGCAGTGGCGCTCGGCGAGCTTCAGGTAGTCGTTACGTGGCAGGTTGCGCCGCGCCAGGGCGATGATCCGCACGGCGTTGTTCAGGCGAGCCTCGCGAAACAGGTGATAGAGCGCTGGAAGCAGTTTGTGCAGGGCCAGATCGCCGGTGCCACCGAAGACCAGAATGTCGCAAGGAATAGTCAAACCACCACTCTCCACGTTCGTTTAACTGGGCGGGTTGGCGCCCATGTAGTATAACTACAAGAAAGCTACATCCCGGCCAGCCGATCATAACCGAGTCCAGCCCGTGAATCTGTTGCAACATATCGCCCAATCGCGCCACCTGCTGCGCAAATCGGAACTGAAAGTGGCCGACCACGTGCTGCTAGACCCGGCTGCCGTCATGCACAGCTCGATGGCCGACCTGGCGCACAACGTGGGTATCAGTGAACCGACCATCGTGCGTTTCTGCCGGGCGATTGGCTGTTCAGGTTTCCAGGACCTCAAGTTGAAGCTGGCGCAGAGCCTGGCCGCCGGGGCCAGTTTCGGCCAGTTCGCGATCCATGAAGATGATTCAGTCGCCGATTACAGCCTGAAGATCTTCGACACTACCTTGCACACGCTGATGGAAGTGCGCGAGCACCTCGACCCGCAGGCGCTGCAGCAGGCCGTGAGTGCGATGGCGCAGGCGCAGCGTGTGGAGTTCTACGGTTTTGGCGCGTCCGGCGCGGTGGCTGCCGATGCCCAGCACAAATTCTTCCGCCTGCTGCTCAGTGCCGCCGCCTATTCCGACCCGCACATGCAGGCCATGTCGGCGGTCACCTTGAAGCCAGGCGATGTAGCGGTGTGCATTTCCCAGTCGGGCCGTTCCAAAGACCTGCTGATCACCGCCAACCTGGTGCGTGAAAGTGGTGCCAACCTGATCACCCTGTGCCCGAGCGCAACCCCGTTGGCGGAGCTGTCCACCGTCAACCTGGCGATCGACGTGCATGAAGACACCGAGATCTATACCCCGCTGACCTCCCGTATCGCGCACCTGGTGGTGATCGATGTGCTGGCCATGGGCGTTGCTATGGCGCGTGGGCCGAGCCTGGTCAACCACCTCAAGAGCGTGAAGCGCAGTTTGCGCAGCCTGCGGTTGTCGCCCAAGTCGATCAAGGCTACCGACGACTGACCCTCGCGATTACCTGCACGGCCCTTTGTAGAAGCAGCCTTGCGCTGCGAAGAGGCCGGTGAAAACGCCATGAATCTTCGCTGCTATCACTGGCCTCTTCGCAGCACAAGGCTGCTCCTACAGCGGGCGTAAGGCCGGGCGATGAAGCCAGCGAAAATTCATGGTTTTGTAACCTCCCCACCGCAAAACCGTAAACCGCCAGCGCCAGTCTGAAACTCCCGCATCCTAACTGGGAGACAGGCAATGGCTCGTGACTTCGACGGTACGTACCAACCCAACGCCAAGGCTCGCAAGCAGCAGGAAAAGGATCAGCGCCGCATGGAGTATCGCCGCGCGATCGAAAGCTACTGCGACCAGCGTCAATTGCTCCGTGACTTGGCCGACTACCCTGAGCTTCAAGCGCTCACGGTGTGGCAGGCGTCGGCAGCGACTTCCCCGAAAAACGCTCCACAATTGCGCTGATAAGCACGCGTTCGCTGCGGATGAACGCTAAAAATGCCAGGGCCACCGGTGACTGCCGCTTGGCCTTGGCCTGTACCACGCACCAGCTTCGGTACAGCGGCAGTTCCTCCACCGGCAACTCTTTCAGCACCCCCGTGGCCAGCTCCATGTTCAACGCATGGCGGGTCAGCAGGGCGATGCCCAAGCCTGCAATCACACACTCGCGCTGGGCATCGGCCGAGGCCACTTCGAGGGTCTGGGTGAAGTGCACGCGCTTGTCCTTGAAGTACTCCTCGCACGCCTTGCGGGTGCCCGAGCCTTGTTCGCGGACCAGCAGGGTATGAGGCTCAAGGTCTTGCAGGCGCAGGTGCTCGAGCTTGCACAGCGGATGGTCCGGCGGGGCCACGGCGACGATCGGGTTGTTCAGGAACGGCAGGAATTCCAGGCCCATGTCCTGCGGCACCATGGACATGATGATCAGGTCGTCACGGTTGTCCGAAAGGCGCCGGATCGCCTGGGCGCGGTTGACCACCGTGAGCGTCAGGTTGACCTCCGGGTGTCGTTGCTTGAAGGCGGCGAACAGGTGTGGCACGAAGTACTTGGCACTGGACTCGATCGCCAGCTTCAGCTGCCCTTGCAGTGAGCCCTGCATGTCCGACAGTTGCATGTCGAGGCTTTCTAGTCGGCCGAAGATGTCGCGGCTGGCGCGCTGCAGCGCTTCGGCTGCTTCGGTCAGGTAGAGCTTCTTGCCGACGTACTCGAACAGCGGCTGGCCGATCAGTTCTTCAAGTTGCCGGATCTGTAGACTAACGGCGGGTTGCGTGAGCGCCATCTCCTCGGCCGCGCGGCTGTACGAGCGCAGATCGCACACTTCGTTGAAGATCTGTAACTGACGTAAAGTCATACGCATCAAGGACTTACGCATTTTTATCCAGGCTCCGGCAAAACCTTGTTACGGCACTATAAGCTTTTGCTAATACTGCCCCTAACAATTATTGATTTTTGTTTATCGACCTACAGCGCTAGGGTGAATGTGCGACTGGCCAGCAACGTCTGGTCACGCGCCGACCGGTAGAACCGGCTCGACTGTTCCTACGGCTTTGGGAAGACTCCAGTGATAAAAAAAATCCTGATCGCCAACCGAGGTGAAATCGCAGTTCGGATCGTGCGTGCCTGCGCCGAGATGGGCATTCGCTCGGTAGCGATCTATTCCGACGCCGACCGTCATGCGCTGCACGTGAAGCGCGCTGACGAGGCCCACAGCATCGGTGCCGAGCCGCTGGCCGGGTACCTGAACCCGCGCAAGCTGGTGAACCTCGCTGTCGAAACCGGTTGTGATGCCCTGCACCCGGGTTACGGTTTCCTGTCGGAAAACGCTGAACTGGCAGAGATCTGCGCTGAGCGCGGGATCAAGTTCATCGGCCCGGCTGCCGACGTCATTCGCCGCATGGGCGACAAGACCGAAGCGCGCCGCACCATGATCAAGGCCGGCGTCCCGGTGACACCGGGCACCGAAGGCAACGTTGCCGATATCCATGAAGCCCTGAGCGAAGGTGACCGCATCGGTTACCCGGTGATGCTCAAGGCCACCTCCGGCGGTGGCGGCCGCGGTATTCGCCGTTGCAACAGCCGTGAAGAGCTGGAGCAGAACTTCCCCCGGGTGATTTCCGAGGCTACCAAGGCCTTCGGTTCGGCGGAAGTGTTCCTGGAAAAGTGCATCGTCAACCCCAAGCACATCGAGGCGCAGATCCTCGGTGACAGCTTTGGCAACGTGGTGCACCTGTTCGAGCGCGACTGCTCGATCCAGCGCCGCAACCAGAAGCTCATCGAGATCGCCCCAAGCCCACAGCTCACCCCCGAGCAGCGCGCCTACATCGGCGACCTGGCGGTGCGTGCAGCCAAGGCTGTGAATTACGAAAACGCCGGTACCGTGGAGTTCTTGCTCGCCGATGGCGAGGTGTACTTCATGGAAATGAACACCCGGGTGCAGGTGGAACACACCATCACCGAGGAAATCACCGGCATCGACATCGTGCGTGAGCAGATCCGCATCGCGTCGGGCCTGCCGCTGTCGGTCAAGCAGGAAGACATCCAGCACCGTGGCTACGCGCTGCAGTTCCGGATCAACGCCGAAGACCCGAAAAACAACTTCCTGCCCAGCTTTGGCAAGATCACCCGTTACTACGCACCCGGCGGTCCAGGCGTGCGCACCGACACGGCCATCTACACCGGCTACACCATTCCGCCGTTCTACGACTCCATGTGCCTGAAACTGGTGGTCTGGGCATTGACCTGGGAAGAAGCCATGGACCGCGGCCTGCGGGCCCTGGATGACATGCGCGTGCAAGGGGTGAAAACCACTGCGGCGTATTACCAGGAAATCCTGCGCAACCCGGAATTCCGTAGCGGCCAGTTCAACACCAGCTTCGTCGAAAGCCACCCTGAACTGACCAACTACTCGATCAAGCGCAAACCCGAAGAGCTGGCCCTGGCCATCGCCGCCGCCATCGCCGCCCACGCAGGCCTGTGAGGAATCTAATAATGTCCAAGAAAATCCACGTAACCGACACGATCCTGCGCGACGCCCACCAGTCCCTGCTGGCCACCCGCATGCGTACCGAAGACATGCTGCCGATCTGCGAAAAGCTCGACAAAGTCGGCTACTGGTCGCTGGAAGTCTGGGGCGGTGCCACCTTCGACGCCTGTGTGCGCTTCCTCAAGGAAGACCCGTGGGAGCGCCTGCGCAAGCTGCGCGCCGCGCTGCCCAACACCCGCCTGCAAATGCTGCTGCGCGGCCAGAACCTGCTGGGCTACCGCCACTACAGCGATGACGTGGTCAAAGCCTTTGTCGCCAAGGCTGCCGTCAACGGCATCGATGTGTTCCGCATCTTCGACGCCATGAACGATGTGCGTAACCTGCGCGTGGCCATCGAAGCGGTCAAGGCCGCCGGCAAGCACGCCCAGGGCACCATCGCCTACACCACCAGCCCGGTGCACACCATCGAAGCCTTCGTGAACCAGGCCAAGCAGATGGAAGCCATGGGTTGCGACTCGGTGGCGATCAAGGACATGGCCGGCCTGCTGACCCCGTTTGCCACGGGCGAGCTGGTCAAGGCACTGAAGGCCGAGCAGTCGCTGCCGGTGTTCATCCACTCCCATGACACCGCTGGCCTGGCTGCCATGTGCCAGCTCAAGGCTGTGGAAAACGGTGCCGACCACATCGACACCGCGATCTCCAGCTTCGCCTGGGGCACCAGCCACCCGGGCACCGAGTCGATGGTCGCGGCGCTCAAGGGCAGCGAGTTCGACACCGGCCTGGACCTGGAGCTGCTGCAGGAAATTGGTCTGTACTTCTACGCCGTGCGCAAGAAGTACCACCAGTTCGAAAGCGAGTTCACCGCGGTGGACACCCGGGTGCAGGTCAACCAGGTGCCGGGCGGCATGATTTCCAACCTGGCCAACCAGCTCAAGGAGCAGGGCGCCCTCAACCGCATGAACGAAGTGCTGGCGGAAATCCCGCGGGTGCGTGAAGACCTCGGCTTCCCACCGCTGGTGACCCCGACTTCGCAGATCGTCGGTACCCAGGCGTTCTTCAACGTGCTGGCCGGCGAGCGCTACAAGACCATCACCAACGAGGTGAAGCTGTACCTGCAAGGCGGTTACGGCAAGGCCCCGGGCGTGGTCAACGAGCAACTGCGCCGCCAGGCCATTGGCAGCGAAGAAGTGATCGACGTGCGCCCGGCCGATCTGCTCAAGCCAGAAATGACCAAGCTGCGTAACGACATCGGCGCCCTGGCGCGTTGCGAAGAAGACGTGCTGACCTTCGCCATGTTCCCGGACATCGGCCGCAAGTTCCTCGAAGAGCGTGAAGCCGGCACCCTGACCCCAGAAGCCCTGTTGCCGATCCCGGAAGCTGGCGCCATTGCCGCACCTGGCGGCGAAGGCGTGCCGACCGAGTTCGTTATCGACGTGCACGGCGAAACCTACCGTGTGGACATCACCGGTGTGGGCGTCAAGGCAGAGGGCAAGCGTCACTTCTACCTGTCGATCGACGGCATGCCAGAAGAAGTGGTGTTCGAGCCGCTCAACGAGTTCGTCGGCGGCGGCGGCAGCAAGCGCAAGCAGGCCACCGACCCCGGCCATGTCAGCACCACCATGCCTGGCAACATCGTCGATGTACTGGTCAAGGAAGGCGACATGGTCAAGGCCGGCCAAGCCGTGCTGATCACCGAAGCCATGAAGATGGAGACCGAAGTGCAGGCAGCGATCGCCGGTAAAGTCGTGGCCATCCACGTGGCCAAGGGCGACCGCGTGACCCCGGGCGAGATCCTGATCGAGATCGAAGGTTGATAGAAACCTTTATCTAAAAAGCGGTTTACCTCTGGGGAGCGGATGCTCCCCTTTTTTTATGCATTAAATTGCATATTTTGGACGGTAGCGGTCAAAAATATGCATTTTAATGCATAAATAGTGGGTTTCTGGTCATTAAATATGCACTATATTGCAGGTGTTGCTGCCTGTGGGCCGTGGTCATGTACTCGATAACGCTACAAATCTACGCTGATTGCGCTTGGCAAGATGCGATGACGCTTTCTTTCGCGCAGCCGGAACAGGGCTTCGTCGGCCCTTGCTCAATTGCCTATGAATCGTCCTACATCAGGGCCAACCTTGATGCTTCACCCTGGCCGGTAGCCGGCTGGACCACCGGGACGTGCTGATGAGCTTGGTACGGCTCTGGAAAGAGGCCGGTCAAGAGCAACAGGTAAATGACCTGATTGCCGAGTACCTGCGCCGAGACCTGATCAACAAGATACTGGGCAACTCGGACAATCATGGGCGCAACATGGCCGTCATTCGCGATGATGACAGGTTGCGGTTGGCGCCGATCTACGATTTGGCGCCCATGGTGTTGGATGCCGAAGGTGTCACCCGCACGACCAAATGGTCATCCGATATTGAGCGTGCTGGAGAGGTCGACTGGCGCAGGGCGTGTGAGAGCCTGTCGCCATTGATCAGTCCTGAGCAGGCGTTCGAACACTTGCGTCAGGATGCGGCTCTGCTGTTGGCACTTCCGGATCTGCTCCGCGACTCTGGCTTGCCGGAGGTGGTGATGAATCATCCTGCTGTCGCGCTAAGACAACTCGAGCAGCGTTTTAGAGGGTGGGGCCTGCTATGACACTGACACCCGAGCAACGGGCCAAAGTCATTGATGATGTTCAGCAATGGATCGCCGACGGTACGTGGGACATGGGTACGGCGGTACGTCATTTGCGCGTGACAGTGGCAGGCCTTCAACAGTCCCAGTTTGCTCGCATGTGCAAGGTCTCGTTGCGCACCCTTATCCAGATCGAGGGGGGCGAGGGCAACCCTACTCTCAAATCAATGAATGCCGTACTTCGCCCGTTTGGTCTTCAGGTAGGCGTGGTCAGACGCCAGCGTCAGGTCATCTGACGCCGGCTTTCAGTGCTGATAGCCCTTGCCAAAATGCCGCTCCAGCTTGGCCTGCACCAGTTCCAGCAAAATCGACAGCACCCAGTAGATCACCGCTGCGGTCGTCAGCATCTCCAGGTAGCGGTAGCTGGAACGGCCATAGGACTGGGCCAGGAACATCACTTCCCATACGCCCATCACCGAAATCAGCGACGAGTCCTTGAGCATCGAAATGAACTGGTTGGCGCTTGGCGGGATGATGGTGCGCATGGCCTGGGGCAGGGTGACGTGCCAGAAGATCTGCGCAGGGCCGAGGCCTAGCGCCATCGCCGCCTGGCGTTGCCCGGGTGCCACGCCAAGAATGCCGGCTCGGAAGATTTCGCTGAGGTAGGCGCCATAGTTCAGCGACAGGGCGATGATGCCGGCACTGATGGCCCCAGGCACCACACCGAGCTGCGGCAAGCCCAGGTAGATCAGTAGGATCTGGATCAGCAGCGGTGTGCCACGGAAAAACGACGTGTAGAAGCTGGCAATGCCCAGCAGCACTGCGCTGCTCGACAGGCGTGCCAGCGCTGCAGCGAAGCCCAGTGCCACGGAAACGACGATGGAGCACACGCACAGGAACAGGGTCAGCGCCGCGCCCTGCAAGAAGCCGTTCGGCCCCAGCTTGAACCCCGCCAGATAGGGGAATTTCTCGACAATGATCGAAAACTTAAGGTCAAAGCTCAGGAAAAACGCGGCAAACAGCACAAACAGCCCAACCCAGGTCAGGTATAGGCGTGTACGGAATCCGAACAGTCCAGCGCCCGAGGCTTTCAGAGTCGGGCGAGGGGCAGGTTGATGAGCACTCATTTACTGATATCGGCGCCGATCCATTTCTGGGACAGCTTGGCCAAGGTACCGTCGGCCTTGAGCTCGGCGAAGACTTGGCGCAGCTTGGCATCCCATTCCGGGTCGCCTTTTTCGATGGCCACCGAGTTGGGCTCTTCATACAGCGGTGCGCCGGCCAGTTTGAAGCGTTTGTCCTGGTCGAGGCGGGGCTGGGCAGTGACCAGGTTGGTCAGGATCGCGTCCAGGCGCACGCCGGCACCCAGGCCCAGGTCCTGGAAGGCGACGTTGTCGGTGTCGTAGGGTGCGATTTGCACCATTTCGAAGGGGTAATCGATTTTTTTGTCTTCGTTGCCTTCGATGACCAGGTTCTTGTTCAGGTAGCTCTCGTAGCTGGATGCGCTGGTCAAGCCGACCTTGCGGCCATCCAGGTCCTTGGCCGAATGAATGCGATCGTCCTTGGCGTTGACCACGATCACGGCGGGTGAGGCGTAGTACTCGACCGGGAAATCAAACACCTCGGCGCGCGCCTTACTTGGCGTCATGGAGCAGATGCAAAGGTCGTAGCGGCCACTCCAGCGGCCCGCGGCAATCACATCCCAGGACGGCGTTTCCAGGCGCAGCTTGACGCCCAGTTTTTCGGCGACGGCCTTGGCCACATCCACGTCAAAACCATCGAGCTGGTTCTGCGCGTTCAGGAACGAGAACGGCGGATAGCTTTCCATCAGCACGTTGACCATTTCCTTGCGCGATTCCACTCGGTCCAACGTGGCGCCTGCGAAGGCTTGAGTGGTGGCACACAGGGCGATGAGGCCGGTGCCGAGCAAGGTAAGCAAGCGCATGGAAGTACCTGAAAAAGTTGTTGGACAATCGGTGCTGGGTATTTAATAGTTATAACAAGTTACACACTAATGAATTTTATTCATAAACATATAAGTGATAGTCATATGGGCGAACGATCGCTGGTAATTCTGGATGGCGGTATGGGGCGAGAGCTGCAGCGTCGTGGTGCGCCGTTTCGGCAGCCCGAGTGGTCAGCGCTGGCCTTGAGCGAAGCACCTGAGGCGGTGCTGGCGGTGCATACGGCGTATATCGAGGCCGGGGCTCAGGTCATCACCAGCAACAGCTATGCGGTAGTGCCCTTCCATATTGGTGAAGAGCGGTTCGCCCAGGAAGGGCGCACCTTGGCTGCAACGGCGGGGCAATTGGCCCGTGCGGCAGCCGATGCGGCTGCCGCGCCGGTACGCGTGGCCGGTTCGCTGCCGCCGTTGTTCGGCTCTTATCGCCCGGACCTGTATCAGCCCGAGCGCGTCGCCGAAGTGCTGACCCCCCTGCTGGCAGGCCTGTCCCCCTACGTGGACCTGTGGCTGGCAGAAACCCAGAGCTCGATCGAAGAAGTTCGGGCCATCGGCGCGCAACTGCCCCAGGACGGCAGGCCGTTCTGGGTATCGTTCACGCTGCAGGACGAAGGTGACATCGACGTGCCGCGGCTGCGTTCCGGACAAACGGTCGCCGACGCGGCCGAAGCGATTGCCGGGCTGGGTGTCAGTACGCTGTTGTTCAACTGCAGCCAGCCTGAGGTGATTGGCGCGGCGCTGGATGTGGCGCGCGAGACCTTCGAGCGCCTGGGCGCGGACATCGCCATCGGCGCCTACGCCAATGCCTTCCCGCCACAGCCCAAGGACGCCACCGCCAACGATGGCCTCGATGAGCTGCGTGAAGACCTTGACCCACCGGGCTACCTGAGCTGGGCCAGCAACTGGCGGCAACGCGGCGCGAGCCTGCTCGGCGGTTGCTGTGGGATTGGCCCAGAGCACATTTCGGCGCTCAAGGCCAACCTGGCCTGATCACCCGTTGCGGCAGGCTTCCAGCGTCCTGGCTTGCCCCTCAGGGCGCTGGTTGTCGGCACTCAACCAGCGCTCGAACCCTGCCGCTACCTGTGGCCATTCATCATCGGTAATCGAGTACCACGCGGTGTCGCGGTTGTGGTCCTTGACCACCAGGTGCTTGCGGAAAACCCCTTCGTAGACAAAGCCAAACCGTTCTGCCGCGCGCTTGGAGCGGGCATTGGCGTTGTTGCACTTCCACTCAAGCCTGCGGTTGCCCAGCTCGAACGCCCGCTTGCCCAGCAGGTACACCGCTTCGGTGCCCTTGGGCGTGCGCTGCATGGCGGCGCCGAAGGCGATGTGGCCGATCTCGATGCGGCCATGGTCGGGCACGATCGACATCAGGCTGAGAATGCCCTGGGCCTGGCCGGTGGGGCGGTCGATGACGGTAAAGAACAACGGGTCTGGGCTGGCGGCATTGCCTTGCAGCCAGCGGTCGAAGGCGCCGCGTTCCGGGAATGGCCCATAGGGCAGGTAATCCCACAGAACCGGGTCTGCATCCGGGCCCTGCAGTACGTCCCAGAGGCCGTCGCCGTGGCGCGCCGGGTCGAGTTTTTCCAGGCGGATAAAGCGGCCCTCGAGGGGCGCTGCCGTGGGCGCGGTGGCGGGTTTCCAGTTCAGTGCGTCAGTCATGTCGTGCCTACAGCCCTTTGCGGAATTGAATGAAGCCCGGCCGCTCGGCGACCTGTTGGTACAGGCTGATGGCGGTGGCGTTGGTCTCGTGGGTCAGCCAGTGCACTTTGGCGCAGTTGGCAGCCTTGGCGGTAGCGTAGACATGCTCGATCAGTTGGCGGCCGATGCCCAGGCCACGCTGCGTGTTATCTACATAAAGGTCCTGCAGGTAGCACGAATTTTCGATGCTCCAGTTGGAACGATGATAGATCCAGTTGACCATTCCTACGGCCTTGCCATCGACCCAGGCCAGGGCCGAATGGGTGGGCTCGTTGGGATCGAGCAGGCGCTGCCAGGTGTTGGCGCTGACGGCTTCGGCCAACTCGGTTTCGTAGAAGCGTAAGTAGGCCTGCCACAGGGCAAGCCAAGCTGCATGGTCGTTGGCGCTGACGGGGCGCAGAGTGACGCTGGGCATGGGCTTTTCCTTCAGAGTTGGCGCATGTGCGCCGCCAGTTGGTTGTCAGGGTAGTCGGCACTGCTACTCAGGCCTTCGCGCACGCCTGCGATGTCCTCGGCCGAACGGTTTTGGCTGAGCTTGCGGGCGCCTTGCAGGCGGGCGATCGGCACGCGTATGCCGACAATCGCGCGCAGCATGCCGTCGATGTAGTCGCTGGGGGCATCGGAGACCTTCCAGGGTTCACTGCGGCCCTGCTCGTGACGGTCGGTCAGGCGGCTGACGATTTGCAGCAGGGGCGCGGCTTCGTGGATCACTTCAACCGGGCCGTAGGCGTGCACCGCCAGGTAGTTCCAGGTCGGTACCACCTTGGGGTTCTCGGCCTTGCTGGGGTAGTAACTGGGGCTGACATAAGCGTCAGCGCCGGGGAACACCAGCAGCGCTTCAGTGCCTTGCGCCAGGTCTTTCCACTGAGCATTGGCCCGCGCCAGGTGCGCGTAGACCGTGCCGAACTCGCCTTGCTCGGGGTCGATCAACACCGGCAGGTGGGTGGCCAGCAGCCCGTGTTCGCCGTGGCTGATGAGTACGGCAAGGCGAGTATCGGCCATATGCTGGTGCAGGCGCTCGAGGTCGTGTTCCTGGTGGGGCTTGCTGTTGTACATGGTGGGTTCCTTGTCGAATGGCTCCATCCTAGGCAGGCTATTGGTTCTGTGTAAGATCCATTTATGACTGATTTGACAGGTCCAATACGGTGAACAAGCGCCCCCTCATCTTGCCCTTCGACCCCGCTGGCATCGTGCTGGACCGCCAGCGAGGGCTTAGCCAGCAGCTTTACCAGGCCTTGCGTGCACGGGTGCTGGATGGGCGCTTGAGCAGCGGTACGCGGTTACCGGCCAGCCGTGACCTGGCAGCCATCCTCGCGCTGTCGCGCAACAGTGTGGTGCGTGCCTACGACCAGTTGTATGCCGAAGGGTATATCGAGAGCCGGGTGGGGGACGGCACCTATGTCACCCAGCTCGATAAACTATCCACACAACTGTCCACAGGGTTATCCCTAGGGTTATCAACAGGTTTATCCACATTTTCCTCAGAAAAGACTGAGGATTTATCCAGCTGTGAGCGCACCAGCGAGCCTTTGGAGCGTCTGAAAAGTAACCATTTGCCGCCTCCCAGAAGTGGCGCGCCGCGCGCATTCCGGGTGGGTATTCCGGCCTTCGATCTGTTCCCGTTTGACGTCTGGGCCAAGCTGCAAGCGGGTTTCTGGCGTAACCCGGACCCTGCGCAGCTGGGCTACGGTGAACCGGCAGGTGAGCTGCAGCTGCGCGAGCTGATTGCCACCTATTTACGCCGTTCACGGGGCTTATCGTGCACGGCTGAACAAATTGTGATCACCAGTGGTGCACAGCAGGCCATCAGCCTTTGTGCACAGTTGCTGTTGCAGCCTGGCGAGGGAGTGGCTGTGGAAAACCCGGGCTACAGGGCCGCCGGGCATACCTTCGCCGTGGCGGGTGGCAGGGTGATGGGCGTGCCAGTGGATGACGAGGGTATGGATTGCCAGCGGCTGATGCAGCTGGCGGACTGCCGCTTGGCCTATGTGACGCCGGCCCACCAGTACCCGACCGGGGTAACCATGAGCCTGGCACGGCGCCTGGCATTGCTGGCCTGGGCCGAGCGTAGCGATGGTTGGATCATCGAAGACGATTACGACGGCGAGTACCGCTACAGCGGTGCGCCATTGGCACCGCTGGCGGCATTGGACCGGCAGGGGCGGGTGCTGTACATCGGCACGTTCGGCAAGATTGCCTTCCCCGCGTTACGCCTGGGCTACCTGGTGCTGCCTGGGCGCCTGGTGCAGGCCTTCAGCCAGGGGCGGGCGTTGGCCATGCGGCATTCGGAGGTCAGTAGCCAGTGTGTGATGGCCGAGTTCATGGCCCAAGGGCATTTCCAGCGGCACATACGGCGTATGCGCCGGGCGGCGTTGAGCCGGCGCAACGTGCTCAAGGCGGGCTGGCCTGTGGATGTTCCAGGCTTGGGCGCCATGCCGGAAGTGGCGGCAGGACTACACGTGAAGGTGGATGTGGATAACTTTGCGCGGGAACAAGCCTTGGTCGCCAAGGCTGAAGCGGTTGGCGTTGAGGTGAATCCGCTGAGTAGTTACTGGTTGGATGACAGCGAGGTGCCTGTGGATAAGCGGGCTGGGCTGGTGTTGGGGTTTGCGGCCGTGCCGGAAGGCGACATCGCCAATGCACTGATGCGATTGCGCAGTGCCTGGCGAAAGTGAACGGGGCCGCTGTGCGGCCCAATCGCTACTCACTGCACCACGCCTTACCCCGGTAGGAGCAGCCTTGTGCTGCGAAGAGGCCGGTTAAGGCAGCGAAGATGCTGCTGGGTTTACTGGCCTCTTCGCAGCGCAAGGCTGCTCCTACAGCGATGTGGGCTGTGGCCTACATACCATCTAGGTGCCGGACTTGATGCGCGTCCAGGCCCTGGTGCGCGCGCGCTCGGCGTCGCGTGGCAACGGCTTGAGGGTGTACAGCTTGGCCATCGCTTCCGCCGTCGGGTAAAGGTTGGGGTTATTGCGAATCGCCGGGTTCACCTTCTCGGTAGCGTCCTTGTTCGGGTTCGGATAGCCGACAAAATCACTGATCGGCGCAATCACTTCCGGGCGCAGCAGGTAGTTGATGAAGGTGTGGGCGTCTTCGGCGTTGGCGGCGTTTTTTGGAATCGCCAGCATGTCGAACCAGATCGGCGCACCTTCCTTGGGCAGGCGCATGTCGACCACCACGCCATTCTTCGCATCGCGGGCCCGGTTGGCGGCCTGGGAGAAGCTGCCGCTGTAGCCCACCGCCACGCAGATGTCGCCGTTGGCGATGTCGGCCATGTACTTGGAGGAATGGAAATACGTGACGTGCGGGCGAATCTTCAGCAGCAGCTCCTCGGCCTTCTTGTAGTCGGCCGGCTTGTCGCTGTTGGGCGGCAAGCCCAGGTACTGCAGGGCCAGTGGCAAGATCTCCGAGGGCGAATCGAGCAAGGCAACGCCGCACTGCTTGAGCTTGGCGATGTTCTCTTCCTTGAAGATCAGGTCCCAGCTGTCCACAGGCGCGTTCTCACCCAGCGCAGCCTTGACCTTGGCCGGGTTGAAGCCGATCAGCACGGTGCCGTACATGTAGGGCACGGCAAACTTGTTGCCGGGGTCGTTGGCCTCGATCAGCTTCATCAGTGCCGGGTCCAGGTGTTGCCAGTTCGGCAGCTTGCTGCGGTCCAGTGGCTGGAACACGCCAGCCTCGATCTGCTTGGCAAGGAACACGTTGGACGGCACCACCACGTCATACCCTGAGTTGCCGGTCAGCAGCTTGGCTTCCAGTGCCTCGTTGGTGTCGAAAATGTCGTAGATCAGCTTTACGCCGCTGTCTTTCTGGAAGTCGACCAAGGTCTGCGGGGTGATGTAGTCGAACCAGTTGTAGACCCGCAGGGGGCGCTGTTCGGCCTGGGCCTGCAGGGCGCCGGTGAACAGGGTGGCAGCGATGATCGGGGCGAGCAGACGCTTGAGTCGGGCCATTATCGGGCTCCTGGCTGGGCGCGCTGGAAACCTTCCAGCACATTGACCGCGTTGATGCCGATTTCTTCCACAGCGTAGCCGCCTTCCATCACGAACAGGGTCGGCTTGCCGAGCTGGGCGATGCGTTTGCCCATTTCCAGGTAGTCAGGGCTGTCCAGCTTGAACTGGGAGATCGGGTCGTCTTTGAAGGTGTCCACCCCGAGCGAGATCACCAGCACATCGGCGTCGTAGGCAGCGATGCGCTGGCACGCGTCTTCCAGCGCTGCGCTCCAGGCGGCCCAGTCACTGCCGGCCGGCAACGGGTAGTTGATGTTGCAGCCTTCACCTGCGCCTTCGCCCGTTTCGTCGGCATAGCCGAGGAAGAACGGGAATTCGTCCTGCGGGTCGCCGTGGATCGAGGCGAAGAACACATCGCTGCGGCTGTAGAAGATGTCTTGGGTGCCGTTGCCGTGGTGATAGTCGACGTCGAGGATGGCGACCTTGGCGCGGCCTTGGTCCAGGAAGGCCTGGGCAGCGATGGCAGCGTTGTTCAGGTAGCAGTAACCGCCCATCACTTCGCCGGCGGCATGGTGCCCCGGTGGGCGGCACAGGGCGAACGCCGCATGGGCGCCTTGCTGGATGGCGGCCTGGGCCGTGAGCGCGACCTGGGCGGCGCTGTAGGCGGCTTGCCAGGTACCGGCGGTAATCGGCGCGCCGGCGTCGAAGCTGTAGTAGCCAAGCTCGCCATGCAGGCCGGTGGGTTTGACCTGGCGCAGGGTGCGGGCTGGCCAGGTGAAAGGCAGCAGGTCGCCTTCGTGGCCCAACGCGGCCCAGCGCGCCCAGGCGCCTTCAAAGAAGTCCAGGTAGTCGGCACTGTGGACGCGCAGCAGCGGCGCGCGGCCGAAGTCGTCCGGCCCCTGCACGTCGCCCAGCTGGCGCTTGTTCACTTGATCGAGCACATGGTCGGCGCGCGAAGGCATTTCGAAGCAGGGCATCAGCTTGCCGTCGATCAGCTCGCAGCGGCCGTGGTGCAGGCGGTGGTCATCGGAATAGATCGTCAGCATTGTTGTTCTCCGGTTGGACTGGCGTGGGCCCATTTTCAGGGGCAGCCCGGTAGCGGAGAACGACGCAAACGGCCAAAAGGGGATCGATGTGGCCAAGGTCGCTGGCCGGGTTTCATGTGCCGGCCTCTTCGCGGGCAAGCCCGCTCCCACAGGTACACCACAATATCCGAGAGTTGTGGAGATCCTGTGGGAGCGGGCTTGCCCGCGAAGAGGCCCGCCCAGGTCAACCGCGAAAGTGGCTGGGCGCCACGCCACTCCAGCGCTGGAACGCATGGCGGAAGCTGGCCGTTTCGCTGAACCCCAAGGTTTCGGCAATCCGGTAGATGGGCATCTGTTCATCGGCCAACAACTGCTTGGCCCGCTCGAAACGCAGCTCATCGAGCAGCTGTTGATAACTGCTGCCCAGCGCCTGCAGGTGCCGGCGCAGGGTCCGCGATGAGCAGTTCATCTGCCGCGCCAATCCCTCAAGCCCGGGCGCTGCGTCCAGTTGTTGGGCCAGCAGCTGGCGAATCTTGGCCAGCCAGGCCTGACGCCCTGTGAACTCGAGGTTCAGGCGCCGGCAGCGCTCGCTCATGGCTTTGTGGGTGATGGGGTCGGCCAACGGTAGCGGCGTATCCAGCCAGCGCCGCTCGAAGGCAAACGCGTTGTCCTCGGCCGCGAAGCTGATTGGGCATTGGAAGGCACGGGTATAGAGGCTGTGGTAGCCCGGCCGGGCATGCTCGAAGCGGCTGCCGAGCAGTGGCAGGGGCCGGCCCAGCAAGTCGTCGCAGATGACTTTCAGCGAGACCAGGCAGAACTCTGCATTGAAAGCAGTCAGCGCCGGGCTGTCGCGGTAATCGCTGGCGCTGAGCCAAACACGCTGGCCGTCGTCGATCAGGCGCAGTTGGAAGACTGTTCCCAGCAGTGCCGGAAAGCGCAGCGCCAGGCGCAAGGCGTCACCCAAAGTGGCACTGGAGAGCAGGGCGTAACCGAGCATGCCATAGCACGACACGTGCATGCGCTGGCCCAGCTCCAGGCCGATGTCTTCGCGCCGGGCGACGGCATTGGCACACACCTGCAGCTCTTGCTGGGTGGTGATGCGCGCGTCTGCATGCCCCAGGTCCGCCGGGCCGATGCCGCTGCCGGCGAGCAAGGCCGAAGCCTCGCAACCCTCTGCCTGAAAGACGTTGAGGATCAGCGAAACTGCGTTGAGGGTGGTCAGGTGGCTATGCAGCATGCTCAGTATCCCGTTGGTTGGGATGCATTATGGAGCAAGTTGTGTGCCGCAAACCTGGGGCAGGGCATCCGCGCTAGATCATGCAGGCAAAAAAAAGGCCCGATGCATGCGCTCGGGCCTTTGAAAGGTTGAGAGGTGTCTAGTCCCTCGACCTGGTGAGACAGTTGAAGCGGTCGGTTACGCCTTCAGCGGAACCAGACGCGGTGCGATCATGTTTTCTGGGCGCAGGATGTCGTTGAGCATCTCTTCGTCCAGCAGCTTCTCTTCGCGCACCAGTTCCAGCACACCGCGGCCTGTTTCCAGGGCAACACGGGCGATACGGGTGGCGTTTTCGTAGCCGATGTAAGGGTTCAGGGCGGTGACCAGGCCGATCGAGTGCTCGACCAGTTCACGGCAGCGCTGTTCGTTGGCAGTGATGCCGACGATGCAGTGCTCGCGCAGCATGTCCATGGCGCGCTGGAGCAGGCGGATCGAGTCGAAGATCTTGTAGGCGATCAGCGGCTCCATCACGTTCAGCTGCAGCTGGCCACCTTCGGCGGCGACGGTCAGGGCCAGGTCGTTGCCCATGATGGCGAAGGCCACCTGGTTGACGGCTTCCGGGATAACCGGGTTGACCTTGCCTGGCATGATCGAGCTGCCTGGCTGACGCGCTGGCAGGTTGATCTCGTTGATGCCGGTACGCGGGCCGCTGGACAGCAGGCGCAGGTCGTTGCAGATCTTCGACAGCTTGACCGCGGTACGCTTGAGCATGCCGGAGAACAGCACGAAGGCGCCCATGTCGGAGGTGGCTTCGATCAGGTCGGCAGCCGGGACCAGCGGCTGGCCGCTGATGGTTGCCAGGCGCTGTACGGCGAGCATCTGGTAGCCCGGGTCGGCGTTGATGCCGGTACCGATGGCAGTACCACCCAGGTTGATTTCGGTCAGCAGCTCCGGCGCCAGCGAACGCAGACGGTTGAGGTCTTCGGTCATGGTGGTGGCGAAGGCGCGGAATTCCTGGCCCAGGGTCATCGGCACGGCGTCCTGCAGCTGGGTACGGCCCATCTTCAGTACGTGGTCGAACTCTTTACCTTTGGCGGCGAAGGCCTGGATCAGGCTGTCGAGGCTGGCGAGCAGGGCGTCATGACCGAGCAGCAGACCCAGACGGATCGCAGTCGGGTATGCGTCGTTGGTCGACTGCGCCATGTTCACGTCGTTGTTCGGGTGCAGGTACTGGTACTCACCCTTCTGGTGGCCCATGGCCTCCAGCGCGATGTTGGCGATGACTTCGTTGGCGTTCATGTTGGTAGAAGTACCAGCACCGCCTTGAATCATGTCCACCACGAACTGCTCGTGGTAGTCGCCTTTGATCAGCCGGCCGCAGGCGGCGCTGATGGCGGCGTGCTTGGCATCGCTCAGGTGCCCCAGCTCTCGGTTGGCGTCAGCAGCAGCCTGCTTGACCATCGCCAGGCCCACTACCAGTTTCGGGTAGTGCGACAGCGGAACACCGGAGAGGTGGAAGTTGTTGGCAGCGCGCAGGGTCTGGATGCCGTAGTAGGCATCAGCAGGAACTTCAAGGGTACCCAGCAGATCTTTTTCGACGCGGAACGATGCAGCGGCAGACATGATGTATATCATCTCGAATTTGACCCGGCACATGCCGGAATGGCGCTAATCCTAGGCCCGAAGAGGATTTTGCGGCCAATGCTGTTGCACGCTAACCTATGCACAAACGGCATAGTGTTTCATGTGACGCCAATTGACATTCGAGCGTGTTCCATTTTGGTGCACGCCGGGAGATGTGCTTCGTGAACCTGGAAAGCAAATGGCTGGAAGACTTCAGCGCCCTGGCTGCCACGCGCAGTTTTTCGCAGGCGGCAGAGCGGCGTTTCGTCACTCAACCGGCCTTCAGTCGACGTATTCGCAGCCTCGAAGCAGCCTTGGGCCTGCAGCTGGTGAATCGTTCCCGCACGCCGATTGAACTGACCGAGGCCGGGCAGCTGTTTTTGGTCACGGCGCGCACCGTTGTCGACCAGTTGAGCGAAATTCTGCGCCATTTGCACCACCTCGAAGGTGGCCAGGGCGAGGTTATCCAAGTGGCGGCGGCACACTCCCTGGCGTCGGGGTTTTTCCCACGTTGGGTGGCCCAGTTGCGCAACGACGGGTTGAACATCGCCACCCGTCTGGTGGCGACCAACGTGGGTGATGCAGTGCATGCCCTGCGCGAAGGCGGTTGCGACCTGATGCTGGCCTTCTATGACCCCGATGCCGCGCTGCAGATGGATGCCGAGATCTTCCCATCGCTGCACATGGGCACCACCGAAATGTTGCCGGTGTGTGCCGTGGATGCCGACGGCCAGCCCTTGTTCGATCTGGAAGGCGAGGGCAGCGTGCCACTCTTGGCCTACACCGCCGGTGCCTTCCTCGGCCGTTCGGTGAACCTGCTGCTGCGCCAGCGCAACCTGCGCTACACCACTGTTTATGAAACCGCCATGGCCGACAGCCTCAAGAGCATGGCGCTGGAGGGCATGGGCATTGCCTGGGTGCCACGCCTGTCGATGCGCGGCGAGCTGGAGCGAGGCGAACTGGCCATCTGCGGTGGCAGCCAATGGCACGTGCCCCTGGAAATCCGCCTGTACCGCTGCGCCCTGGTGCGCAAGGCCAACGTGCGCTTGTTGTGGCGCAAGCTGGAGGGGGCGGCGGCGGTTGACCCAAAAGTCAGCCAAAGCCCCGAAAAATAAGGCCGACAGTTGGTCGCCGGGGGTGCCAGCATCGCCCAGGGTTACGGTATACTGCGCGGCCTTTAGACCGGATAGCTCCGGTCCTGATCAGCAAACAAGCCACGCCGGTCGTCCCGCGTGGCTTGTTGTTTTTTGACGCGCCCAAGGGCGCACAAGCGAAGAGGCTCGACGATGAGTGCACTGGTTGGCGTGATCATGGGCTCCAAGTCCGATTGGTCCACCCTTAGCCACACCGCCGATATGCTGGAAAAACTCGGCATTCCCTACGAAGTGAAGGTGGTTTCCGCCCACCGCACCCCGGATCTGCTGTTCCAGTATGCCGAAGAGGCCGAAGGCCGTGGCATCGAGGTGATCATCGCCGGTGCCGGTGGCGCAGCCCACCTGCCAGGCATGTGCGCCGCCAAGACCCACCTGCCGGTGCTGGGCGTGCCGGTGCAGTCGTCGATGCTGTCGGGTGTCGATTCGCTGCTGTCGATCGTGCAGATGCCGGCGGGCGTTCCGGTTGCGACCCTGGCCATCGGTCGGGCGGGCGCGATCAACGCGGCCTTGTTGTCGGCGAGCATCCTGGGCGCCAAGTACCCGCAGTACCACGCGGCGCTCAAGCAGTTCCGCACGGAACAGACCGACACCGTGCTGGACAATCCAGACCCGCGCCAGGCTTGAGGCTGACCCCATGAAGATCGGTGTAATCGGTGGTGGCCAGCTCGGCCGCATGCTGGCCCTGGCGGGTACTCCGCTGGGCATGAACTTCGCGTTCCTCGACCCGGCTGCAGATGCCTGCGCCGCCCCTCTGGGCGAGCACCTGCGCGCCGACTACGGTGACCAGGACCATCTGCGCCAGCTGGCCGACGAAGTCGACCTGGTGACCTTCGAGTTCGAAAGCGTCCCGGCCGAAACCGTGGCCTTCCTCTCGCAGTTCGTCCCGGTCTACCCAAGCGCCGAAGCGCTGCGTATTGCCCGCGACCGCCTGTTCGAGAAGAGCATGTTCCGCGACCTGGGTATTCCGACCCCGGCCTTTGCCGACATTCTCTCCCAGGCAGACCTGGACGCCGCGGTTGCCAGCATTGGCCTGCCAGCGGTGCTCAAGACCCGCACCCTGGGCTATGACGGCAAGGGCCAGAAGGTCCTGCGCAGTGCTGAAGACGTCGTCGATACCTTCGCCGAGCTGGGCCGCGTGCCGTGCCTGCTGGAAGGCTTCGTACCGTTTACCGGCGAAGTCTCGCTGGTGGCCGTCCGTGCCCGCGATGGCGAAACCCGCTTCTATCCGTTGGTGCACAACACCCACGAAAGCGGCATCCTGCGCCTGTCGGTGGCCAGCGAAGCGCACCCGCTGCAAGGCCTGGCCGAAGACTACGTCGGTCGTGTGCTGAAGCAGCTGGACTATGTCGGCGTGATGGCGTTCGAGTTCTTCGAAGTCGACGGTGGCCTCAAGGCCAACGAAATCGCCCCGCGTGTGCACAACTCCGGGCACTGGACCATCGAAGGCGCCGAGTGCAGCCAATTCGAGAACCACCTGCGCGCCGTTGCCGGCCTGCCGCTGGGCTCGACCGCCAAGGTCGGTGAGAGCGCCATGCTCAACTTCATCGGCGAAGTACCCGCGGTGGATAAAGTGGTCGCCATCGAAGACTGCCACCTGCACCACTATGGCAAGGCCTTCAAGGTCGGGCGCAAGGTTGGCCATGCCACCCTGCGTTGCCAGGACATGGCCACCCTCAAGCGCAAGATTGCCGAAGTAGAGGCGCTGATCAGCAACTGATCGGGCTGTAAATCGAACTTCTGCAAGCGGCTTGCCCTCTGAACATGGCAACAGGCCAAAGCCCGTCTAGGCTTTGGCTTGTTCCATCTTCACTGCAGAGGGATTGCCATGGGCATCATTGGAACCATCTTCATCGGCCTCATCGTTGGCCTGCTGGCCCGCTTCATCAAGCCGGGCGACGACAGCATGGGCTGGATCATGACCATCCTGCTGGGTATTGCCGGCTCCTTGCTCGCCACCTACGGCGGTCAGGCACTGGGCATTTATCAGGCGGGGCAGGCCGCAGGGTTCTTCGGCGCGCTGGTCGGTGCCGTCGTCCTTCTGGTGATCTACGGATTAATCAAGAAACGCTGAATACCGTTTAGAATGCTCGGCAATTCATCCGAGTTGCCGAGCATTTTCATGCGTGCCTTATTTCTCATCCCCTTGCTTCTGGCCAGCACCCTGGCCCGTGCCGAGCTGCCCGAAACCGATTGGCTGGAGCTGATGCCCAAGTCGGACCAGAAGGCCCTTGAGCAGATGCCCGAAATCGACCACAACTCGCCGGAGGCCATGGGCACCTTCACCGACAAGGGCGGCCTCAAGCAGAGCAAAGGGTTGCCGGCGGTGATGTACTCGACCAAAACCGTGGGCGCCATGAACGGCAAGCAGATTCGCCTGGGCGGTTACCCGGTGCCGCTGGAGAGCGATGCCAAGGGCAACAGCACGCTGTTTTTCCTGGTGCCATACCCAGGCGCCTGCATCCACGTGCCGCCACCGCCACCGAACCAGTTGGTGCTGGTGCGCTACCCGAAGGGGCTGAAAATCGACGACATCTACACGCCGCTGTGGGTTAGCGGGGCGTTGAAGGTGGAGAAGGTCAGCAACGACCTGGCGGATGCGGCCTATGCGCTGGATGCGCAGAAGGTGAGGGTGGTGGAGGACGCTGACCTCTGAGTGGGTCTGTGCCGGCCTCTTCGCGGGGCAAGCCCGCTCCCACAGGTCCCGTAATGCTCGAGACCTATGATGATCGTGTGGGAGCGGGCTTGCCCCGCGAAGAGGCCGGTAAAATCACCGCAAGGCTCAGATCGCTTCACTGCCGATACTGACGCTCAGCGAGCAACTCGCCCCAGGCCTCAGCGTCACCACGTCATCCCACACATTCGCCGTCTCGATGCACAGCATCCGCTGCCAGCCATCATCCGCCATGTCCGGCAGCTCCCGCGCCCGCTCGGTCCAAGGGTTCCAGATCACCGCCGAGCGCGACCCGCTGCTGGTCAGGGTAATCCGCCGCGCCCAGTGCGGGTCGACAATGCTCAGGGTTTGCGGGGTAGCCAGGTAGATCCGGTCAGTCTCCCCGGCAAATGCCAGCGCACCTTGCTGCTGGCGCTGCTCCCAGTCGGCCAACGTCTCGATGTAGCTCAACCCGTCCACACCCTCGACCCGCGCCTGGCGCACGTCGCTGACGGCAAAGTAGCTGTGCAGCGCCTGGCTGATGGTCACACTGTCGCTGCCGAGGTTATAGCTGGTCAGCGTCACGTTCAGCTGTTCGCCCAGCTCGATCAGCAGCTTCAGCTCGACCTCATGCGGCCAGCCGGGCAAGTCACCTTGAGCCGCAGGCAGCTCGAATTCAATCTGAATCGTGTCGCCGACCTGCTCGGCCCCGTTCAATTGCCAGTCGCGACCCCGCACCAGCCCATGCGCGGGGGCTTGTTCGCCCTTGTACATATTTTGTACAGACGCGGGGTTACGCTGCAGATTGCCAAACCACGGCCAGCACACCGGTACCCCGGCGCGCACGGATTTGCCCTGGCGGAAAATGGCCTGGTCGCTCAGCCACAGCAGCGGCGGTTCGCCCACGCGCTGGTAGCTGAGGATCTGCGCGCCCTGCTGGGCGATCAGTAGTTCGGCATGCTCGCTGGTGATGCGCCAGCAATTGAGTTCGCCGTGTTGCTCGGTGTCGACCTTGAAAGTAGCCATTGCACTCGTCTCATTGATTGCCCTGTGGGCCTTGGACCCGGGCACGTGCAATGAGTTTACCGCCGGCGTGGCTCAGCGACGAGGCACAGAGCGGGTGCGGCCACTGCCGTCGATGGCGACGAAGACGAATACCGCTTCGGTCACCTTGCGCCATTCACTGGACAGCGGGTCGTCGCTCCACACTTCGACCATCATCTGGATCGAGCTGCGGCCGATTTCCAGGGTCTGGGTATAGAACGACAGCTGGGCGCCCACGGCGACCGGGACCAGGAAGGCCATACGATCGATGGCCACCGTGGCCACACGGCCACCCGCGACACGGCTGGCCATGGCAGTGCCGGCCAAATCCATCTGGGCGACCAGCCAGCCGCCAAAGATGTCACCAAAGCCATTGGTCTCACGAGGGAGTGCGGTAATTTGCAAGGCCAGGTCGCCTTGCGGGATTGGATCTTCTTGTTCGAGCTCAATCATGCGATGGGGCCTCTGACCCGTGACGCTTTCGTTGGTGTGGCGCAAAGGCCGGGTAAACGATTCAGCTGGAAACATACTACGCCGATTTCGTTTCACTGGGCGGCCGTAGGGAAACTCTGCGAAACCGCCTGACATGCAGACCGGCGTTTTCGCACAACATCCCACGCTAGGAGCAACCTTTTCCTACGAACGGCCAGTATATAGAGCATAACGGCCAGCGACGACCGCGCATTCATGAATATCTGTATGGTTTTTGTATCGCTTTCGGCGCGCCTCGGCAATTTGCTATCTTCGCTCGTCTACCAACCCAGAAGTCGCGCGCCAAGCGGCCTGCATGACCTACAAGAGAAAGATCGATGACCTCCGTGCCGAGCAGTATCGAGCAGCCTTCACGGCCGCTGACCCGCAGCGACTACAAGACCCTTTCACTGTCCGCCCTGGGCGGTGCACTGGAGTTCTACGACTTCATCATCTTCGTGTTCTTCGCCACGGTGGTTGGCAAGCTGTTCTTCCCTGCCGACATGCCGGAATGGCTGCGCTTGATGCAGACTTTCGGCATCTTCGCCGCCGGCTACCTGGCGCGGCCGCTTGGCGGCATCGTCATGGCGCACTTCGGCGACCTGCTCGGGCGCAAGAAGATGTTCACCCTGAGCATCTTCATGATGGCGCTGCCGACCCTGATCATGGGCCTGCTGCCGACCTACGCGCAGATTGGCCTGTGGGCACCGGTTTTGCTCCTGCTGATGCGCGTGATTCAGGGCGCGGCAATTGGTGGCGAAGTGCCGGGCGCCTGGGTGTTCGTCTCTGAGCACGTACCAGCGCGCAATACCGGCTACGCCTGCGGCACGCTAACCGCCGGCCTGACCTCGGGCATTTTGCTCGGCTCGCTGGTCGCGACCCTGATCAACAGCATTTACACCCCAGTTGAAGTTGCCGATTACGCCTGGCGTATACCGTTCTTGCTGGGAGGTGTGTTCGGCCTGTTCTCGGTGTACCTGCGCCGCTGGCTGCACGAAACCCCGGTCTTTGCCGAGATGCAGCAGCGCAAGGCCTTGGCCGAAGAGCTGCCGCTGCGTGCCGTGCTGCGTGATCACCGTGGCGCGATCATCTTGTCGATGCTGCTGACCTGGCTGCTGTCGGCTGGCATCGTGGTGGTGATCCTGATGACCCCGGCGCTGCTGCAGAGCTTCTACCAAATCAGCCCGACCGACTCGCTCAAGGCCAACAGCCTGGCCATCGTGCTGCTCAGCCTCGGTTGCATCGGTGCCGGTAGCCTGGCCGACCGCATCGGCGCTGGGCGTGTGTTCATCGTCGGCAGCCTGCTGTTGCTGGCCAGCTCCTGGACCTTTTACCACAGCCTGCCGACCCGCCCCGACCTGCTGTTCCCGCTGTATGCGCTGACCGGCTTGTGCGTCGGTATCGTCGGCGCCGTGCCCTATGTGATGGTCAAGGCCTTCCCGCCGGTGGTGCGTTTCAGCGGCTTGTCGTTCTCTTACAACGTCGCCTACGCCATCTTCGGCGGGCTGACGCCGATGGTGGTGACCGCGCTGTTGAAGGTCAGCCCAATGGCGCCGGCCTACTATGTGGCGGGGCTGTGTGCTGTCGGGCTGGCCGTAGGCGTTTATCTGTTCGCCAATAAGCGCTGACCACGCCCGATAGCGCCGGTGTGTTGCCCTACTGGTGAAGAGATAGGGCAACATTCCATTCCTGTCAGGCGATTTTGCCTACATGTTCATTCGGCTCCCTTAAGCTGCTGTTGGCCCTGTATTCATGTACAGTAAGGCCTTGGCTACTTGATCCTTCATGGAGGTGCCCATGGCCTATTCAGCATTAGCTGTGGCAAACGCCTTCATTGAGCGTGCGCGAAAAGGTGAAATCCGCAATCTCACGCCGATGAAGCTTCAGAAGCTTCTCTTCTACACGCAGTCATGGCATCTGCGTCTGAACGGGGAGAGATCTCCTCTAATCGATGATAATTTTGCCCGTTGGAAGTTTGGCCCGGTCATCCCGTCGCTTTACCATGAGCTCAAATCCTATGGCGCCCATGAGGTGACATCGCTGATCAAGAATATAAATTTTGATAGCGATGGTGATGCGATCCTCATCACGCCAACCGTTCCAAAGTCTGATCAGGCCACCCACAACCTGATCGATAAAATCATCAGCAAGTACGGCAAGTTGACGGGCACCGAACTCTCCAATCTGACGCATGAGGCGGGGACCGCCTGGGCAGAAGGTGATGCAGACGGCTCGCCGATCACCTGGGGCGAGATGGCTCAAAAAATTCACCCTGAGAGCCGTTTCAGTGGCAAAGAATGATCTCGATCTAGGTGATTTGAACCTTGAGGTTTCCGGCGAAGGTCCGGTTGAAGATGTTCAGCCAGTCAATGACGCGGCTGAAAAGGACGCTGACCGCGAAAAGGTAGAAAACCTCAAGGACCAGAAGGCTGAGCGCCAACTGCGCAAAAAGTATGCAGGCCGCGCGTTCTGGTTTGCGGTCGCCGGTGTTTCGTTTTGGTGTGCGCTTTTAGTCTGGAACGGCTGGGCGACTTACTACACCGGAAAGTCGCCGTTCTCCGACAATCTGCTGATTGCTGTCACAACCGCTACGTCGATTAACTTGTTTGCCGCCTTCCTCGGCGTCATTCGCGGCCTCTTTCCTGCCGGCGGCAAGCGATCAGGCGGCTAGCCCTCCGTCTAAAAGCCTCCTTGCAACATCTTGAAAAGGCCATCCCCGGCACCCGGTGATGGCCTTTCATCCAATTGTCACATTGAAGTCATATCGTATTCATGCGGCCTGCAGATACTTGGGCCCGATCCATCCAACACCCCCAATATTCCTGCTAGGAGCAAGGCATGAAACTGAAGCGTTTGATGGCGGCCCTTACCTTCGCCGCCGCTGGCGTTGCAACCGCCAATGCGGTAGCCGCTGTCGACCCAGCAATCCCGACCTACACCAAGACCACCGGTGTTTCGGGCAACCTCTCCAGCGTCGGTTCGGACACCCTCGCCAACCTGATGACCCTGTGGGCTGAGGCCTACAAGAAGGAATATCCGAACGTAAACATCCAGATCCAGGCCGCCGGCTCCTCCACCGCGCCACCCGCGCTGACCGAAGGCACCGCCAACCTGGGCCCGATGAGCCGCAAGATGAAGGACGTCGAGCTGCAGGCCTTCGAGCAGAAGTACGGCTACAAGCCGACCGCCATCCCGGTCGCCGTTGACGCCCTGGCTGTATTCGTCCACAAGGACAACCCGATCAAGGGCCTGACCATGGCTCAGGTCGATGCGATCTTCTCGTCCACCCGCCTGTGCGGCGCCAAGGCCGATGTCAAAACCTGGGGTGACCTGGGCGTGACCGGCGACCTGGCCAATAAGCCCGTGCAGCTGTTCGGCCGTAACTCGGTATCGGGCACCTACGGCTACTTCAAAGAAGAAGCCCTGTGCAAAGGCGACTTCAAGCCTAACGTCAACGAACAGCCTGGCTCGGCTTCGGTCGTGCAGTCGATCAGCTCCTCGCTGAACGGCATTGGCTACTCGGGCATCGGCTACAAGACCGCTAGCGTCAAGACCGTAGCCCTGGCCAAGAAAGAAGGCGGCGAGTTCATCGAAGACAACGAAGAAAACGCCCTGAACGGCAAGTACCCGCTGTCCCGCTTCCTGTACGTCTACGTCAACAAGGCCCCGAACAAGCCTCTGGCCCCGCTGGACGCCGAGTTCATCAAGCTGGTGCTGTCGCAAGCTGGCCAGCAGGTCGTGGTGAAGGATGGCTACATCCCGCTGCCGGCCAAAGTGGTCGACAAGACCCTGGCTGACCTGGGCCTGTCCCACGCTGGTAACGTCGCAAAGAAGTAAGTAACTGAGGAAGCGGCCGGCGCCTAAGCCCGGCCACTTCCACGAATTCTCAGTCCGAAGCCAGAACCCCTGAGCGTCGGGCTTTCTTGCGTCACTGCATTGTCATGTTTTTGTCATACGGGACCGCTAGGGTGTGCGCATGAATGATCTGGCCAACTCCACCATGACCCAAAATTCCCAACCCGTGCGGATTGACTTCAATACGCCCGAGTTGCAACGCAAGCGCCGCATGCGTGCGCTCAAGGACCGCCTGACCCGCTGGTATGTACTGGTGGGCGGGCTTGCCGTATTGGCGGCAATTACCCTGATTTTCTTCTACCTGGCCTATGTGGTGCTGCCGCTGTTTCAGGGCGCTGAGCTGACCAGCAAGAAGGCCCTGGAGCCGACCTGGCTGCAACAGGATGCCGGCAAGCCGCTGATGATCGCGCTTGAAGAGCAAAACCTGGTGGGCATGCGGGTTTCCGACAAGGGGCAGGCACTGTTCTTCGACACCAAGACCGGTGCCGAGCTGCAGCGCGTCGACCTGCCGCTGCCGGCCGGCACCCAGGTGAGCTCCATCAGCACCGATCAGCCGGGCAGCCCGCTGGTTGTGCTGGGTCTGTCCAATGGTCAGGCGCTGGTGTTCCACCACACCTACAAGATCACTTATCCGGACAACAAGAAGACCATCACCCCAGGCATCGACTACCCCTACGGCAAGGACGCGTTCGTGCTTGACGACCAGGGCCGCCCCCTGGAACACGTGAGCGTCAACGTCAACGGCGAAACCCTGCTGCTGGCAGGTTCCACCGGCTCGCACCTGCAGGTCACCCAACTGACCCGCGAAGAGAACATGATGACCGGCGAGGTCACCAGCGAGCAGAACCGTATCGACCTGCCGCAGATGACCGAACCGGTCAAGGCCATCTATGTCGACCCGCGCCAGCAATGGCTGTACGTGGTCAACGGCCGTGCCACCGCCGATGTCTTCAGCCTGCGTGACAAGAGCCTCAACGGCCGCTACAAGCTGCTGGAAGATGGCAATGCCGAAATCACGGCCAGTGGCCAGTTGGTGGGCGGTATCTCGCTGATCTTCGGTGACTCCAAAGGTGGCTTGAACCAGTGGTTCATGGCCCGCGATCCCGATGGCGAGTCGCGCTTCAAGTTGATCCGCAGCTTCCAGATGGGCAACGCGCCGATCGTCCAGATCGATGCCGAAGAGCGCCGCAAGGGCTTCATCGCCCTGGACGCCGAAGGCAAACTTGGTGTGTTCCACAGCACCGCGCACCGCACGCTGCTGGTCGAGCCGGCTGCAGAAGGCGCTGGCATCCTGGCCCTGTCGCCGCGTGCCAACCGCATCATCATCGAGGAAGGCGGCAAGCTGTTGCCGCTGAGCCTGAAGAACCCGCACCCGGAAGTCTCCTTTAGCGCGCTGTGGGGCAAGGTCTGGTACGAGAACTATGACGAGCCCAAGTACGTCTGGCAGTCGACTGCGTCGAACACCGACTTCGAGCCCAAGCTCAGCCTGTCGCCGCTGACCTTCGGTACCCTGAAGGCTGCGTTCTACGCGATGATCCTGGCCGCCCCGCTGGCCATTGCCGCCGCCATCTACACCGCCTACTTCATGGCCCCTGGCATGCGCCGCAAGGTCAAGCCGGTGATCGAGCTGATGGAAGCGATGCCGACGGTGATCCTCGGCTTCTTCGCCGGCCTGTTCCTCGCGCCGTACCTCGAAGGCCACTTGCCGGGTGTGTTCAGCCTGTTCGTACTGATGCCGTTCGGCATCCTGCTGGCCGGCTTCGTCTGGAGCCGCCTGCCGGAGTCGATCCGCCTGCGCGTGCCGGATGGCTGGGAAGCGGCGATCCTGATCCCCGTGATCCTGTTCACCGGCTGGTTCGCACTGACCATGAGCCCTTACCTGGAGACCTGGTTCTTCGGCGGCGACATGCGCCTGTGGATCACCAACGACCTGGGCATCACCTACGACCAGCGTAACGCCCTGGTAGTCGGTATCGCCATGGGCTTCGCGGTCATCCCGAACATCTACTCGATTGCCGAAGACGCCGTGTTCAGCGTGCCGCGCAGCCTGACCCTGGGCTCCCTGGCCCTGGGTGCAACGCCGTGGCAGACCCTGACCCGCGTGGTCATCCTCACTGCCAGCCCGGGTATCTTCTCGGCGCTGATGATCGGCATGGGCCGTGCGGTGGGCGAGACCATGATCGTGCTCATGGCCACCGGCAACACCCCGGTGATGGAGATGAACCTGTTCGAAGGCATGCGCACCCTGGCCGCCAACGTGGCGGTAGAAATGCCAGAGTCGGAAGTCGGTGGCAGCCACTATCGCGTGCTGTTCCTGGCGGCCCTCGTGCTGCTGATGTTCACCTTCATCATGAACACCTTGGCCGAGCTGATTCGCCAGCGTCTGCGCAAGAAATACTCGTCGCTTTGATAGAAAGGTAGAGATCCGTGAAAAAGGATTCCCTCAAAGGCTGGTTCAAGAGCGGCGCCCCAGGCGTCTGGATCAGCGGTGGCGCGGTTGCCATGGCGGTGATCATGACCATCGGCCTGCTGTCGGTCATCGCCGTGCGAGGCCTGGGCCACTTCTGGCCGGCCGACCTGGTCCAGGCCACCTACAAGGTGCCTGGCCAGGCTGATCACATCGTCGTTGGCGAAGTGGTGCAAAAAGAAGAAGTGCCCCGTGCACGCCTGAAGGGTGCCGGCTTGCCGGTACCTGAGCAGGGGCCGGAGTTCATGACCCGTGAGCTGATCAAGGTGGGTAACCGCGACCTCAACGGCAGCGACTTCACCTGGGTGGTGGGCGACTGGCTGGTCGATGAGCAACGCCCGGTCGACCTGATGGCGCTGGAACGCCGCGAGTGGGGCAACTTCTACGGCTATCTGGTCAGCGTCAAGGAAGAAGGCCGCGTGGTCGCCGAAGGCCCTGCTGCCTGGAACGAACTGCAGGCCCGCCTCAAGCGCGCCAACCAGCTCAACGGCGAATTGCAGCAACTCGAGAAAAAAGACATCGGCGCCATCAACCATGGCCTCGAACGCCTGCGTCTGCATAGCCGCAAGCTGGAACTGGAGGGCAAGCTCGACGCCGCTGCCCAGGCCGACATGGACGCCGAGCGTGCAGAGCTGAACAGCCGCTACAAGGCCATTGAAGACCGCCTCAGCGGCCTGCACCAGGCCTTCTCCCGCGACAGCCTGGTGGCACGTGATGCCAACGGCCGCGAAGTGGAGATCAACCTGAGCAAGGTGGTGCACGCTATCCAGCCGAACGGCATGTCCGGGCTGACCAAGATGGGCACTTACTTCGCCAAGGTCTGGGAGTTCCTCAGCGACGACCCGCGTGAAGCCAACACCGAGGGCGGCATCTTCCCGGCCATCTTCGGTACGGTGATGATGACTTTGATCATGGCCGTGATCGTGACCCCGTTCGGCGTGCTGGCTGCAGTCTACCTGCGCGAATACGCCAAGCAGGGCCCGGTGACGCGCCTCATCCGCATCGCGGTGAACAACCTGGCGGGTGTACCGGCGATCGTCTATGGCGTGTTCGGCCTGGGCTTCTTCGTCTATGTACTGGGTGGCTCGATCGACCGGCTGTTCTTTCCCGAGTCGCTGCCGGCACCCACCCTGGGTACCCCGGGCCTGCTGTGGGCCTCGCTGACCCTGGCGCTGCTGGCGGTGCCGGTGGTGATCGTGGCCACCGAAGAAGGCCTGGCGCGGATTCCACGCACCGTGCGCGAGGGCTCGCTGGCCCTGGGCGCGACCAAGGCCGAGACCCTGTGGAAAATCGTCCTGCCGATGGCCAGCCCGGCCATGATGACCGGCATGATCCTCGCCGTGGCCCGCGCCGCCGGTGAAGTGGCGCCGCTGATGCTGGTGGGTGTGGTGAAGCTGGCGCCGTCGTTGCCACTGGATGGCAACTACCCGTACCTGCACCTGGACCAGAAGATCATGCACCTGGGCTTCCACATCTATGACGTCGGCTTCCAGAGCCCTAACGTCGAGGCCGCACGGCCGCTGGTGTATGCCACCGCGCTGCTGCTGGTGCTGGTGATCGCCACCCTCAACCTCTCGGCGGTGTGGATCCGTAACCACCTGCGCGAGAAGTACAAGGCGCTGGACCACTGATCCTGATTACAAGCGTGCCGCCTGCAAGACGGGCGGCCCTTTGAAACGAATTGATAGCGTATGGAGTTGACCATGCAGCACGAATCCCATACCCACGGCATCGACATGTCTGCCCTGGGCCGCGACAAGCAGAGCCTGCGCCTGGCCGAAGAGACCGTGGCCATCGAAGTACCGGGCCTGAGCCTGTTCTACGGCGACAAGCAAGCCTTGTTCGACGTCAGCATGAATATTCCCAAGCAGCGCGTGACCGCCTTCATCGGCCCGTCCGGCTGCGGCAAGTCGACCCTCCTGCGTACCTTCAACCGCATGAACGACCTGGTTGACGGTTGCCGCGTGGAGGGCGCCATCAACCTGTATGGCACCAATATCTACCGCAAGGGCGAAGACGTGGCCGAGCTGCGCCGCCGTGTGGGCATGGTGTTCCAGAAGCCGAACCCGTTCCCCAAGACCATCTACGAGAACGTCGTCTACGGCCTGCGCATCCAAGGCATCAACAAGAAGCGCACCCTCGACGAAGCCGTCGAATGGGCACTGAAGGGCGCCGCCCTGTGGGATGAGGTCAAAGACCGCCTGCACGATTCGGCCCTGGGCCTGTCGGGTGGCCAGCAGCAACGTCTGGTCATTGCCCGCACCATCGCCGTGGAGCCAGAAGTATTGCTGCTCGACGAACCGTGCTCGGCACTGGACCCGATCTCGACGCTGAAGGTCGAAGAGCTGATCTACGAATTGAAATCCAAGTACACCATCGTCATCGTGACCCACAACATGCAACAGGCGGCGCGCGTCTCGGACTACACCGCCTTCATGTACATGGGCAAACTGGTCGAATTCGGGGACACCGACACCCTGTTCACCAACCCGGCGAAGAAGCAGACCGAAGACTACATCACCGGTCGCTATGGCTAGTCGGTCTGCCAGCCGCAGGCCTGGGGCCAAGGGATAACACGAACGACTTGAAGCTTGCGGCTTGAGGCTTGCAGCTTTTTCGCGGAGCGAAACGATGATCAACAAAGAAAGCCTTACGCATCACATCTCCCAGCAGTTCAACGCCGAGCTTGAAGAGGTGCGCAGCCACCTCCTGGCCATGGGCGGCCTGGTCGAGAAACAGGTCAACGACGCGGTAACCGCGCTGATCGAGGCCGATTCGGGCCTGGCCCAGCAGGTGCGCGAGGTCGATGAGCAGATCAACCAGATGGAGCGCAACATCGACGAGGAGTGCGTCCGCATCCTCGCCCGCCGCCAGCCAGCGGCGTCCGACCTGCGCCTGATCATCAGCATCTCCAAGTCGGTGATCGACCTGGAACGCATCGGTGACGAGTCGACCAAGATCGCCCGTCGCGCCATCCAGCTGTGCGAAGAAGGCGAGTCGCCGCGCGGCTACGTTGAGGTGCGCCACATCGGCGACCAGGTGCGCAACATGGTGCGCGACGCGCTGGACGCCTTTGCCCGCTTCGATGCCGACCTGGCGTTGTCGGTGGCGCAGTACGACAAGACCATCGACCGCGAGTACAAGACCGCGCTGCGCGAGCTGGTGACCTACATGATGGAAGACCCGCGTTCGATTTCGCGGGTGCTGAGCGTCATCTGGGCCTTGCGTTCGTTGGAGCGTATCGGCGACCACGCCCGCAACATTTCCGAGCTGGTGATTTACCTGGTACGCGGTACCGACGTCCGCCACATGGGCCTCAAGCGCATGAAGGCGGAAGTGCAGGGCACCAGCGGCGATGAGGCCGAAAGCGCTAATGTTCCGGGCCAAGCGGACGATAAATAGTATTGCTCCCGAGCCTCAACGCCCGGCTTAGGCCGGGCGTTTTCGTTTGCGGTCGAGCAGCCATCAGGCACCCGCGAACGGTGTGAAGAAGTCCCGCTCCACGCGCAGTTGTGGCAAGTAGCCATCACTTGCCGGTAGGCTAGTCGGGATTCAAGAGGAGTATCGATGAGTAAAGTCAATGTGCTGGTCGTGGATGACGCCCCGTTCATCCGCGATCTGGTCAGGAAGTGCCTGCGCAATGCCTTTCCGGGCATGGTCATCGACGATGCGGTCAACGGTCGCAAGGCCATGGCCATGTTGGGCAAGGAGCCGTTCGACCTGGTCCTGTGCGACTGGGAAATGCCCGAGATGTCGGGCCTGGAGCTGCTCAGCTGGTGCCGTCAGCAGCCCGCGTTGAAGAGCCTGCAGTTCATCATGGTGACCAGCCGTGGCGACAAGGAGAACGTGATCCAGGCCATTCAGGCCGGTGTGTCCGATTTCGTCGGCAAGCCGTTCACCAACGAGCAGTTGCTGACCAAGGTAAAGAAAGCCCTGACCAAGATCGGCAAACTCGACAGCCTGATGGCCACTGGGCCTGCGCGGGCGAATTCGGCGTTTGCCAACGATTCGCTGAGCGCGCTGACGGGCGGCAAGCCTGAAGCCGTCAAGGTTGCGGCGCCTGCTGCCGCGCCGGCCAAGCCGTTGATCAATGCACCGGCACCGCCTGCGGCTGCACCCAGTGGCCGTGGCCAAGGCCAGCTGCGCCTGTCTAGCGGCACACAGCCGTGCGTGATCAAGGCGTTGAGCCTGAAAGAGGCGCTGCTGGTGGTGCGCCGCAGCGAAGCGCTGCCGCAGGTGCTGGAGGGCGCGGTACTGGACCTGGAGCAAGGCGAAAACGCCGAAGTCGCGCGCCTGAACGGTTACCTGCATGCCGTTGCGGCGCTGGAGCCCAAGCCAGACAGTGACTGGCTGCAGCTGACCTTCAAGTTCGTCGATCAGGATGCGCAGAAGCTCGACTACCTGTCGCGGCTGATTGCCCGCGGCACGGCGCAGAAGCACTTCACGCCCGGCGCCTGATCCACGCTGCCCCTTTGTAGGCGCGGCCTTGCGTCGCGAAAGGGCTGCGCAGCAGCCCCACGATTTCGACGTTGACGCAGATATTGCTGGGGCCGCTTTGCGGCCCTTTCGCGACGCAAGGCCGCTCCTACAAGGGATTGTATTTGGCGCGGAATAACCATCCGACCAACTGTCATATCCCCCGCCAAACCGGCTGCTAGGCTTCGACAGATCACAACTGTCAAAAAGCCACTATCATGCCCGCCCGCCTGCTGCTGTTCTGTGCATTGCTCATGGCCTCGGCGTCGAGCCTGGGCGTGACCCTCTACCCGATTACCGATGCCAACGGTGTGGGTGCCTATACCGACCGGCCAGGCCCCGGGGCTAAGCCGATCGAGCTGCATGAATCCATGGTCGAGCGGCAGGAAAGCCAGGTGCGGCTCAACGCGATCGTGTTCCAGGGCGGCGTGAGCTTTTCTGCGCGCAATGAATCGCATGTGCCGGTGCAGGTCGAATTGCACCTGGACAAGCTGATCAACGCCCAAGGCGGCAATGCGCCGCGGATCGTGCGCAGGGTGCTGCCAGGGCGTTCAACCCAGATGCTCAGCGTGCTGCGGGGCCGCCCTGGGACGTTGCTGGGCTATCGCTCGACGCTGCTACAGGCAATGGGCGACCCGGGGCTGCGGCCTCAGGGTTATCGGTACGCCTTCCCCTGGCTGGGCGGGCCGTTTCGGGTGACGCAGGGGCCCAACGGCCGCTTCAGCCATTTTGGCCCCAAGGGGCGCTATGCCATGGATATCGCCATGCCTGAGGGCACGACCATCATTGCGGCCCGGGAAGGGGTGGTGGTGAATGTCGAGAACAGCCAGACCGGGCGTGGCAGCAACCCTTCGGGCAATTTCGTCAGGGTTCTGCACGCCGACGGCACCATGGGCGTGTACCTGCACCTGATGCGCGGTTCGGTTGTAGTGGCTGAGGGGCAGCGGGTGAAGCAGGGGCAGGTACTGGCCAAGTCCGGCAACACCGGCAACAGCACCGGCCCGCACCTGCATTTTGTGGTGCAGCGCAACGTGGGGTTGGCGCTGGAGTCGATACCCTATCAGTTCGACAGGCCGATCAGTGGGCTGCCCGACTTTACGGCGGGCAACCCCTGAACGATGGACCGTAAGGTCAATCCAGCTTCAGCACCTTGGCCAGCACGATCTTCGGCCCTTTCATCTTCTTGATGATGATGCGCAGGCCTTCAACCTCAAGCACTTCTTCCTCTTCGGGGACGCGCTTGAGTGTTTCATACACCAGACCAGCCAGGGTCTCAGCCTCGATGTGGTCCAGGTCGATGCCCAGCAGGCGCTCGACCTTGAACAGCGGCGTGTCACCGCGCACCAGCAGCTTGCCCGGCTGGTAGGCGAGGATGCCGCGCTCGGTCTTGCGGTGTTCATCCTGGATATCGCCGACCAGTACTTCCAGCACGTCTTCCATGGTCAGGTAGCCGATTACCTTGCCATCGGCTTCCTCGACCAGCACGAAATGCGCGCCGCCCTTGCGGAACTGCTCCAGCAACTGCGACAGCGGCATATGCCGGGAAACCCGCTCCAGCGGCCGGGCCAGGTCTTCGAGGTCGATGGTTTCGGGCAGGTGGTCGAGTTCAGCCAACTCCAGCAACAGGTCCTTGATGTGCAGCAACCCGGTGAACTCTTCGCGCTCGGCGTCGTAGACCGGGTAACGGCTGAACTTGTGGCGGCGCAGCAGGGCCAGGATCTGCTTGAGCGGCGCGTGCGCGTCGATGCTGACCATGTCCTCGCGGGAGTTGGCCCAGTCGACCACTTCCAGCTCGCCCATTTCCACTGCCGAGGCCAGCACGCGCATGCCCTGGTCGCTCGGGTCTTGGCCACGGCTGGAGTGCAGGATCAGCTTGAGCTCTTCGCGGCTGTAATGATGCTCATGGTGCGGGCCAGGCTCACCTTGGCCAGCAATGCGCAGGATGGTGTTGGCGCTGGCGTTGAGCAGGTAGATGGCCGGGTACATCGCCCAGTAGAACAGGTACAGCGGCACCGCGGTCCACAGCGACAGCAGCTCGGGCTTGCGGATCGCCCAGGACTTGGGCGCCAGCTCACCGACCACGATGTGCAGGTAAGAGATGACGAAGAAGGCGACGAAGAACGAAATGCCCTTGATCAGCTCTGGCGTGTCCACGCCCATGTAGGCCAGCAGCGGCTCCAGCAGGTGGGCGAACGCCGGCTCGCCGACCCAGCCCAGGCCCAGGGAGGCGAGGGTGATGCCCAGCTGGCAGGCGGACAGGTAGGCGTCGAGCTGGTTGTGCACCTTACGCAGGATGCTGCCACGCCAGCCGTGCAGTTCGGCAATGGAATCGACGCGGGTTGAGCGCAGCTTGACCATGGCGAACTCGGCGGCAACGAAGAAGCCGTTGAGCAGCACCAGGAGCAAGGCAAAGATGATCATGCCGAAATCGGCGAATAACGAGGTGAGGCTGATACCAGGGGAAGGGTCCATGATGGAGTTTTTACGGGGTCCGTCTTTGGGGAATGGAGAAAAAAAGTGCCAGCACAAGCTGGCACAGGGGGTCCAATGTAGCGGTTGAAACCGCAAAAGCAAAGGGTGATGGTCTTGATGGGGTTGCGGCGCAGCCTTCTCAACCCTTGCCGTTGGCCAATTGTGCCGGCGCAAAGTGACAGGTAAAGGTGCTGCCATGCCCCGGCACGCTGCTGATCTCCAGGCGCCCGCGATGGCGCAGCAGCACATGCTTGACGATCGCCAGGCCCAACCCCGTGCCCCCGGTATTGGACGCCCGGCTGGAGTCGACGCGATAGAAGCGCTCGGTCAGCCGTGGCAAATGCTTGGCATCGATGCCGATACCCGAATCCTGCACGCTGAGGTGCGCACCCTGGGCATCGGCCCACCAGCGGATGCGAATGCTGCCCTCGTCCGGGGTGTACTTGACCGCGTTGAACACCAGGTTGGAGAACGCACTGCGCAGCTCTGCCTCGCTGCCCTTGAGGCTGACGCCGGGTGCGGCTTCCAGGCTGATGCGCTGGTTACGTGGGCCGGACAGCGCCTGGGCATCGCCCTTGATCGACTGCAGCAGGGCATCGACGGGCACGGGCAGGTTGTCGGAGGGGTAGTCGGTGGCCTCCAGCTTGGCCAGCAGCAGCAAGTCATTGAGCAGGGTTTGCATGCGTGAACCTTGCTGGCTCATCTGCTGCAGGGCTCGAGTCCAGCGCGGGTTCACGTCCTCGACGTTGTCGAGCAAGGTTTCCAGATACCCGGTAATCACCGTCAGCGGCGTACGCAACTCGTGGGAAACGTTGGCGACGAAGTCCTTGCGCATCTGTTCGAGTTGATGGATGCGGGTGACATCGCGCACCAGCATCAGGTGCTCGTTATTGCCGTAGCGGGTGATGTGCAGCTGCACGCGCATCCGGTCATTGATCGGCGAAGGGATTTCCAGCGGTTCGACGTAGTTCTCCGCCTCGAAGTATTCCTTGAAGCGAGGGTGGCGCACCAGGTTGGTCACCTGCTGGCCGCCGTCCTGCGGGGTCTTGAAGCCCAGCAGGGTTTCGGCCGCGCGGTTCCACCATTCCAGGTTGCCGTCGCTGTCGAGCATGATCACCGCGTCGCGCAGCGCGGCGGTGGACTCCTGCACCCGGTCGATCACCGCCTGCAAGCGGCCGCGTACGCGTTGGTCGCGACGTTGCAGGTGGTAGATGCTGTCGAATACTTCGCCCCACAGGCCATAGCCGTCTGGCGGGGCCTCGTCGGGTTGATGGTTACGCAGCCAGTCATGCAGGCGCAGCAGCTGCTTGAGGGTCCAACCCAGGTACAGGGCCAGGCCGATGGCCAGGCTCCAGCCGTAATAACCGCTGACCAGCCCACCGACCAGGCAGACAGAGAACAGCAGCAGCAGGTGGCGAATCAGGGTCGCGTGCCAGTTCTGGTTCAATTGACGGTCCTTGTACAACGTCGTGCAGCCAGGCGTGCAGGCGTGTCAGCTCTTGGTCGAGAAACGGTAGCCAGTGCCGCGGACGGTTTGTACCAGATTTTCGTAGGCTTCACCCAGCGCCTTGCGCAAGCGGCGGATGTGCACGTCGACGGTACGCTCTTCGACATAGACGTTGCCGCCCCAAACCTGGTCCAGCAACTGGCCACGGGTGTAGGCGCGCTCTTGGTGGGTCATGAAGAACTGCAGCAGGCGGTATTCGGTGGGGCCCATCTCGGCCGGTTTGCCGTCGATGGTCACGCGGTGGCTGATCGGGTCAAGCAGCAGGCCACCGACTTCGATCGGCGCCTCGCTGTCGCTCGGGCCGGTGCGACGCAGCACGGCTTTCAGGCGGGCGACCAGCTCGCGGGGCGAGAAGGGTTTGGTGATGTAGTCATCGGCGCCCACTTCCAGGCCTTGAATCTTGTTGTCCTCTTCACCTTTGGCGGTGAGCATGATGATCGGGATGTCCCCGGTCAGCTCGTCACGCTTCAGGCGGCGGGCCAGTTCGATGCCCGAGGTGCCCGGCAGCATCCAGTCGAGCAGGATCAGGTCAGGCTTGCGGTCGACGATGATCGCGTGGGCCTGTTGCGAGTTCTCCGCTTCCAGGCAGTCGTAGCCGGCCATTTCCAATGCAACGGCGATCATCTCGCGAATAGGCGCTTCGTCGTCGACGATCAGAATGTTCCTGCCAACCATGCTCAAAACCTCTCCTGGAAAATCGTGTCTGGCCCGCATTAGATAACGGAATTATTGCAGCTGTGTGACAGAGCATTGGCTGTTCTGGCGACATTCCATGACTGAACTAGGCTTGAAAGGGCCGCTGCGGCGGCTATCAGAACTCATTTCCCCGGAAACAATGGTGAATCCAATGACACGACATACGCTGAGCTGGATGGCCCTTCTTGCTGCGCTGGCACTCCCGGGGGTGGCCTCGGCCGACCATGAGATGGTGAAGAACGGCATGCTGGTCAACCATGCCGGCATGACGTTGTACACCTTTGACAAAGACGCTGGGGGCAAGTCGATGTGCAATGGCGATTGCGCAAAGAATTGGCCGCCGTTGACGGCTAAAGCGAGTGAAAAGGCAGAGGGCAAGTGGACGCAGATCAAGCGTGACGATGGCACGATGCAATGGGCCTATGACGGCAAGCCGCTGTACACCTTCGTCAAGGACAAGAAGGCTGGCGATACCACCGGTGACGGCATGAAAGACGTCTGGCACGTGGCCAAGCCGTGAGATAGCCGGGACCGCTGTGCGGCCCTATCGCCGGCAAGCCGGCTCCCACAGGGGCAGCAGCTATGCAAACTCTGTGGGAGCCGGCTTGCCGGCGATAGGGCCGGAAAAGTCAGCGCAGTGCGTAATCCAGCACGACCCCAATGAACACCAGCAACCCCGCCCAGTGATTGTGCAGAAACGCCTTGAAGCACGACTCGCGGTCCAGCTTGCGCGTCGACCAGAACTCCCAGGCAAAGCACAACGCCGCCCCCAGCAGCCCCAGGTGGAACCAGCCGCCCAGCTCGAAGCGGCTGCCGGCCAACAGCAGGCAAGCCAACGACAGCAACTGCAAGGTCAGGATGATCACCCGATCGGCTTCGCCAAACAGAATGGCCGTCGATTTCACGCCGATCTTCAGGTCATCGTCGCGGTCGACCATGGCGTAGTAGGTGTCATAACCCACGGTCCACAGCAGGTTGGCGATGTACAGCAGCCAGGCACTGGCCGGCAGCTCACCGCCAGCAGCGGTGAACGCCATGGGGATACCCCAGGAATACGCGGCGCCCAGCACCACCTGCGGGTAATAGGTATAGCGCTTCATGAACGGGTAGCAGAACGCCAGGGCCACGGCGCCGAACGACAGCCAGACGGTCCGGCTGTTGGTGCACAGCACCAGCAGGAAACTCACCCCGACCAGGATCGCGAACAGTGCCAGCGCCTCGCGGGGTTTGACCCGGCCGCTGGCCAAGGGGCGGTCAGCGGTGCGTTTGACGTGGCCATCGACCTTGCGGTCGGCAAAGTCATTGATGCAGCAGCCGGCCGCGCGCATCAGCACCACGCCAAGGCCGAAGATCAGCACGTTGGCCAGGGTCGGCGAACCTTGGCCTGCAATCCATACAGCCGACAGGGTCGGCCACAGCAGCAGGTAGATGCCGATGGGGCGGTCCATGCGGCTGAGCTGGACAAAGTCCCAGGCGCGCGGGTGTACGCGGTTGAGCGACTTGAGCAGTTGCAGGTACATCAGCGGTTTTCCTCCTTGGCCGCTTGCCACAGGGCTGGCAGGAACACCTCGGCTACCAGCAGGTCCAGGCCGTCCCGTTCAAAGCGTGAGCGTCGGCCCCAAAGCGCATCATGGCGGGCCTCGGTCGGTAACCAGGCCTGTGGATAACTGCACACTTGCAGGGGGTGGCGAATGAACGCCTGGTCACAGAACAGCAACTCGCCCAGCGAGCGGCTGCCCAGGGTCTCGAGGTCCAGGCCACCGCGCTCCAGGGCACTGCGGCTGGCCACGCTGCGGGCGAACACCCAGGGCTGGCCGTGGCCACGCAGGTACACCTCGCGCACCCAGCCTTGCGCCCCCGGCGCGATGCCCAGGGCCAGGCATTCGTCATCACGCAGTGGCTGCCAGCCTTCCAGCAGCGGGGTGACGGAGAAATGATCGTGGGACAGGCGGGTCAGGCGGCGGGTCAGCGAGCCCTCGTCGAACAGCCAGTCCAGGGTCGGCTGGTCGATCTCGGTCGCCAGCTGTGAATACGGCAGCCACGCGACAGCGGCTGCTTGCGGGGATTCGTACGACACGTCGGTATGCTTGTTACAGCCAGAGAGGCGGCGAGCTTAGCATGATTGCCCCGACTGCTTGCATACTGCTGGCAGGGCCAGTAAAAAGCCCCCAAAGATTGCGCGGCGGCCCCCTGGCGGGCCATCAGCAGCGACACAAGCCCGAGCCTGAAACGAGGAATCCGTACCGATGAAAAAATGGCAATGTATTGTCTGTGGCCTGATCTACGACGAAGCCGAAGGCTGGCCCGACGACGGCATCGCCCCCGGCACCCGCTGGGAAGACGTGCCTGCAGACTGGCTGTGCCCCGACTGCGGCGTCGGCAAGAGCGACTTCGAAATGATCGCCATCGGCTAATCATCCCCTGTTCCCACCCTGAGGTAAGCACGACATGACGTCCCCCGTAGTCATCATCGGTACTGGCCTGGCCGGCTACAACCTGGCCCGTGAATTTCGCAAGCTCGATGGCGAGACGCCGCTGCTGTTGATTACCGCCGACGATGGTCGTTCCTACTCCAAACCCATGCTCTCCACGGGCTTTGCCAAGCTCAAGGATGCCGATGGGCTGTGCATGGCCGAGCCAGGCGCGATGGCCGAGCAGCTCAAGGCCGAAATCCGCACCCACACCCGTATCAGCGGCATCGACCCCGGGCACAAGCGCCTGTGGATCGGCGAAGAGGCCGTGGCCTATCGTGACCTGGTGTTGGCCTGGGGCGCCCAGACCGTGCAGGTGCCGATCGAGGGCGACGCTGGCGGGCAGGTATTCCCGATAAACGACCTGGAGGACTACGCACGCTTTCGCGCCGCCGCTGCCGGTAAGCAGCGCGTGCTGATTTTGGGCGCTGGCCTGATTGGCTGCGAATTCGCCAATGACATGAGCCAGGCCGGGTTCCAGGTCGAGGTGGTGGCCCCGTGCGAGCAGGTGATGCCGACCCTGTTGCACCCAGCCGCCGCCGCAGCCGTGCAGGCCGGGCTTGAAGGCCTTGGCGTGCGCTTCCACCTGGGCCCGGTGCTGACGCGCCTGCAGCAGGTGGCGCAGGGCCTTGAGGCGCACCTGTCCGACGGCAGCGTGATCGCTTGCGACCTGGTGGTTTCAGCCATCGGCTTGCGCCCCCGCACTGATCTTGCCGCTGCTGCTGGCCTGCAGACTAATCGCGGCGTGGTGGTGGACCGGCAGTTGCGCACGTCCCACGCCAATATCTTCGCCCTGGGCGACTGCGCCGAGGTGGACGGCATCAACCTGCTCTATGTGATGCCGCTGATGAGCTGTGCCCGCGCCTTGGCGCAGACCCTGGCCGGCAACCCCACGGCCGTCAGCTACGGGGCGATGCCGATCACCGTGAAGACCCCCGCATGCCCGCTGGTGGTCTCGCCGCCGCCGCAAGGGCACGACGGCAACTGGCAGGTGGAGGGGCAGGGCAGCGACCTCAAGGTGCTCTGCCACGATGCTGACGGCAACCTGCTGGGCTATGCCCTGACCGGTGCGGCCGTGATGGAAAAGCTGGCCCTGAATCGTCAGTTACCCCCGGTAATGGCGTAAATAGCGGGCGTTCTGTCGGATTTATCCTGTTGTTGCTCACACAATGGCCGCCCAGATACTGGCGCGGCCTCGGTGAGCGTGCCATTCTCACTCCCGTCTGCCGCAGATTAGAGCCTGCGGTGCCTTGAGCGCTGCTCCCAGAGGCAGCACGGCATAACAACAAAAAATCCCGTCAAAGAGGCTTCACTATGCGCAAACCAGAACTCGCCGCTGTCATCGCCGAAAAGGCCGATCTGACCAAGGAAAAGGCCAACGTGGTGCTGAATGCGATCCTCGACAGCATTACCGGTGCGCTGGACAAGGACACCGTGACCCTGGTCGGTTTCGGCACCTTTGAAAAACGTCACCGTGGTGCGCGCACCGGCAAGAACCCCCAGACCGGCGAGCCGGTGAAGATCAAGGCCAGCAACACCGTCGCCTTCAAGCCAGGCAAGAACCTGCGTGACAGCGTCAACGTACCGGCCAAGCCAGCCAAGAAAGGCAAGTGATCGAATCCTGACATCCCCAGTGTCGGTTCAGCGGGCGCCCTAGGGCGCCCGTTGTGCTTTCTGCAGGGATATGTTGCGAACTTGCATAAATAGTTCTGGAAGAGGATAAACTGCGCCACTCAGTCATTTTTTATTCGAGGCGCGTTGATGAAGTTCCGCTTTCTTCTCTGGGCCATGGGGCTGTTGATGGCCAGGGCCAGCCGTAACAACCCGGCGTTCAAGCAGCAGCTCAAGGACAAAGATCTGGTATTCCAGATGCAGACCCTGGACGGCAAAATCGCCCGGCACTTCATCGTCAGCGACGAGCGCATCAGCAGCAAAGGTGGCGTGCACCCGCAGCCGGCGTTCGCCATTGCGTTCAAAGATGCCGCTTACGGGTTTGCCACGCTGCAGGCAAGCAACAAGCAGTTGGCCTTTATGCAGGGGATTCAGGACAAACACATCCAGATCAAGGGCAATCCGGCGTTGGTGATGTGGTTCCAGGGCTTGATGAAGTACCTCAAGCCGAAGAAAAAGCGCTGAGCCTGGCCCTGTAGGAGCAGCCTTGTGCTGCGAAGAGGCCGGTGACTGCAGCGAAGATTCACTGTGTTGTCACCGGCCTCTTCGCAGCGCAAGGCTGCTCCTACAAAGGGTGCGCAGGACGCCCCAAGCTATTAGTGCGGGGCGTGAAACTGCGATGCCAGTTCCCGCAGCAGGGTTTCGGCCTCCAGCACCTTGTTCACCACATCCTCGGCCTTTTCCCGAGTCACCCCCAACCGCTCCAGCAGTTCATCGGGGACATCTTCCTGAGGCCCCGAGCCAATACCGCGCGAACGCAGCAGGCGAGTCGCCAGGCACACCAGGTTGGGGAACGCCGCATAGTCGCCGTCATAAGACGGGTCATGCTGGAAGCGCAGCGCCGTCGAGAGCTCTTCCGGCATGTCCCACAGCTTCATCAACCACGCGCCGATCTGTTCGCGGTTGATGCCCAGCAGGTGCTGTTCCACATAGGTGTGGCACAGGTGCGGGTTGACCTCCAGGTGCCGGCAGATCAGCGAGAAGTGCGGCGGGAACACGTGCGCCAGCAGCAGATAGCCAAAGTTGTGCAGCAGCCCCGCCAGGTACGTCAAGCCGGACTCCGGGCGCTCTGCCCGGGGCATGGCGCGGGTCAGGCCTTCAATGATGGCTGCGGTGTAGATCGACTGCTGCCAATACGGTGTGGCCTGCTGCGGGTGATCCTTGGGCAGGCTCAGGGTCTTGCCCAGGGCCAGCCCCAAAGCCAGGTTGATGACCAGGTCGAAGCCCAGCACGCGCACGATGGCGTCTTCTACTGAACGGATCTTGCCTGGCGAGGCGTAGTAGGGCGATGCCGCCCAGCTGACCACCTGCGCAGCCAGCGCAGGGTCGGTCTCGACCACGCCGGTGATGTCATCGATGCTGGCGTTAGGGTCTACCCGCAGCTTGATGATCTTCTGCGCTGTGTCGGCCAACGGCGGGATTTCAATGGTTTCTTCCAGGCGCTTCTGGATACGTCGCGCGGTAAAGGCTTGGACCGCCTGGGTGATTTCGTGGGAGTCGTCATCAGGCCGGTCGAGGTTCGGGCTGATGGCCTTCACCTCCTGGCCAAAGCTGCTGGCGCTGGCCTTGGCGAGCATGCGCTTGAAGTCCGTGCGGTCGATTTCCAGCAGCAGCCCGGCTTCGCCGGACTGAATCAGCACCCTCTCACAGTCGAGCAGGCTTTTTTCGTACTGGCACGGCGAGCTGGTCAACGCCGGAATGCCCGGCAGGCGCTTGAGGTGGTGCTTGTCGAGCATCTGCTTGAGCCGGGGGACCGATACGGCGGTCAGCTTGCGGCCGGTCAGCTCGGTCAGGCGATTCAGGTCAAGCAGCTGGCTCTGCGGGAACAACACCATCAGGGCGCCGACTTCGTCGTCGAGGAGCACCGCCTGCACCCGCGAGGCGGCAGGCAATTGCGCATGCTCGAGCACTTCGCGGTAGGTGACGCCAACCTTATCGAGCAGCAGCCGGATGACAGAGGGCGTGTGTGGGGTTGCGGTGTCCAGGGCAACTTCAGTCATGGTCCGTATCCACTAATTCTTTTAAACGCGAAGTATAACCAGTCCCGCCGCAAATCTGGATCCATTGTGGGACTGGCGTCACACTTGGCCGTATTGCTGGCCATGCCGCAGCCAGCGGTCAAGCAACGGGCTGACATGGTCCGGCCAGCGCGCGATCAGCGCTTGGGCGGCATCACGTACGGCCGGCAGCAGGTCGGCATCACGCATCAGGTCAGCGACCTTGAACTGTAGCAGGCCGGTCTGGCGTGTTCCCAGCATCTCGCCGGGGCCGCGCAGTTCCAGGTCTTTTTCGGCGATGATGAAGCCATCGTTGGTTTCACGCATGATCCCCAGGCGTTCGCGGCCGATCTGCGACAGTGGCGGGTGATACAGCAATACGCAGTGGCTCACTGCGCTCCCTCGGCCAACCCGGCCACGCAACTGGTGCAGTTGGGCCAGGCCCAAGCGTTCGGGGTTCTCGATGATCATCAGGCTGGCATTGGGCACGTCCACCCCCACCTCGATGACCGTGGTCGCCACCAGCAGTTGCAGCTCACCGGCCTTGAACTGGGCCATGATCTCGGCCTTTTCCGCAGGCTTCATGCGCCCGTGGATAAGGCCGACGCGTAACTCGCCCAGGGCGCTGCCAAGCTCCTCATAGGTGCTCTCGGCCGCCTGGCAGGTCAGTTCTTCGGATTCTTCGATCAGGGTGCACACCCAATAGGCCTGACGCCCCTCGGCACAGGCGGCGCGCACCCGCTCTACCACCTCGAAGCGGCGGCTGTCGGCCACTAGCACGGTGTTCACCGGCGTACGCCCGGGTGGCAGCTCGTCGAGGACCGAAGTGTCGAGGTCGGCGTAGGCGCTCATCGCCAAGGTCCGCGGGATCGGCGTGGCAGTCATGATCAGCTGGTGCGGGCACAGTTCGCCGGCCACGCCTTTTTTGCGCAGAGCCAGGCGTTGCTGCACGCCGAAGCGGTGCTGTTCATCGATGATCGCCAGGGCCAGGTGCTTGAACTTGACCTCCTCCTGGAACAGCGCATGGGTGCCCACCACCATCGGTGCGCCGTTGGCGATCTGTTCCAGCGAGCTGGCGCGGGCCTTGCCCTTGAGCTTGCCGGCCAGCCATGCCACCTCGATGCCCAGCGGTTCGAGCCAGCGCTTGAAGGTAATGAAGTGCTGTTCGGCGAGGATCTCGGTGGGGGCCATCAACGCCACCTGGTAACCGGCCTCCAGCGCTTGCAGTGCCGCCAGTGCGGCGACCACCGTTTTACCGGCCCCGACATCGCCCTGTACCAGGCGCATCATCGGCTCGGCCTGGGCCAGGTCGTAGGCAATTTCGTTGGCCACCCGTTGCTGGGCGCCGGTCGGCTTGAAGCCCAGGTTGGCCAGGTACTGCGCCGGCAACCGGCTGGCTTTGGGCAGTACGGGGGCACGAAGGCTGCGCAGGCTCTCGCGCAGGCGTTGCTGCGACAGCTGGTGGGTCAGCAGCTCTTCGAACGCCAGGCGGTGTTGAGCCCAATGCTGGCCTTCGGCAAGCTCGTCGAGGTCGGCATCGGCCGGCGGGTTGTGCAGGTAGCGGATAGCATCGTCCAACGGCGCCAACTGGTAGTCCCGGGCCAGCTCATCGGGCAGCCAGTCGGGCAGGCTGCGCGGGCCAAGCATGCCCAGGCTCTGCTGGCAGAGCAGGCGCAGGCGTTGCTGGGTGAGGCCTTCGGTGGACGGGTAGATCGGCGTCAGGGTCTGTTCCACGGGGGGCGGTGGCTCGTCGCCGTTGAGCGCCCGGTACTCCGGGTGGTAGATCTCCAGGCCAGAGGCGCCGGGGCGAGCTTCGCCATAGCAGCGCAGGTGCGTGCCGCGTTTCAGGCCTTCTTTTTGCGCATTGCTGAAGTGATAGAAGCGCAGGCTCAATACGCCGCTGCCGTCACCCAGGCGCACCACGAGGCTGCGGCGCTTGCCCATGGTCACGTCCGCACCGCTTACTACACCTTCGATCACGGCATCCTGCCCCGGGCGCAGCTCGCCAATGGGCACCACACGGGTGCGGTCCTGGTAGCGCAGGGGTAGGTGGAACAGTATGTCCTGCAGGTTCTCCAGGCCAACCTTGGCGAGTTTTTCCGCCATGGCATCGCCCACCCCTTTGAGCACCGTGACCGGGACCTTCGACAGCTCACTCATGACTCAGGCCGGCTGTTCCACAGAGGGTTTGGCGACCGAGCAAAGGCGGATCGAGTCAGCGAGGATCTCGATGGCCTTGGGCCGCGGGAAGCTGGCACGCCAGGCGATGGCCACGGTGCGGAACGGTGCTGGCGCAGTCAGCGGGCGCACTTCGATGATGCCAGGCGCGTAATGGTGGCTGTGCACTGCCGACAGCGGCAGGATCGAGACGCCAAGGCCCGAGGCAACCATGTGCCGAATGGTTTCCAGGGAGCTGGATTCCACCGTGGTGTGCCGGGCGCCTTCGCCGCCTTTGTTCAGTGTCGGGCAGGCTTCCAGGACTTGGTCGCGGAAGCAATGGCCTTCACCGAGCAGCAGCAGGCTCTTGTCGTTGAGCATGGCGGTGTCGATGGTCTTTTTCGCCGTCCATGGGTGGTCGGCAGGCATCAAGGCGCAGAATGGCTCATCGTACAGCGGCAGGGTCAGCACGTCGGCTTCGTTGAACGGCAGGGCGATGATCACTGCGTCGAGTTCGCCGTTGCGCAGTTTTTCGCGCAGTACGTGGGTGAAGTTCTCTTCGATGTACAGCGGCATCTGCGGCGCCACACGGTGCAGCTGCGGGATCAGGTGCGGGAACAGATAAGGGCCGACGGTATAGATGGCACCGACCTTGAGCGGGGCCGTCAGCTGGTTTTTGCCGGCCTGGGCCAGCTCGCGGATGCCTTGGGCCTGTTCCAGTACCTTCTGCGCCTGGGCGACGATGCTTTCACCGACCGGGGTCAGGCGCACTGCGCTCTTGCTGCGCTCGAAGATCAGCACGCCAAGCTCGTCCTCGAGCTTCTTCACACCGACCGACAGGGTCGGTTGGCTCACGTGGCAACGTTCGGCCGCGTGGCCGAAATGTTGTTCCTGGGCGAGTGTGACGATGTAGCGTAATTCTGTGAGGGTCATAACGTGCGTCCATGAAGTTGCGAGCCCAGCATAGCGGCTGCAATCGATAGACGCACGTTATCAGACTTGCCGATTTGTGACAGAAACAAAAGTCTCAGCGGCGGTCCAGCGAGTAGACGAACGGCGCCACGACTTCGATCGTGCCGTTGTTCAACAACTCGGGTGGCGGCTTGGGTACCGTGCCGGCACGACGGATCATTTCCAGGGTCGCCCGGTCCAGCGCCGCGCTGCCCGACCCCCCGGCCATGGCGTACGACACCACCTTGCCTTCGGCATCGACCACGAAACGCAGGCGGTTGATGCCCTGCAGGCCGCGACGACGCGCGTCTTCCGGGTAACGCTTGTACTTGGCCAAGTGGCGCAGCAGGTCACTCTGCCAGGTAGGCAGGGCGTTGCTGTTGGACGCAATGCTCGGTGCCGGTGCCGCGGACTTCTGCGGCGGCGTGTTGCTTGGCGGTGCGTCTACCACGCTTTCGGTCGGCGGCGCTTCCTTCGGCGGCTCAGGCTTTTTCTCAGGCTTGGGCGGCTGGGGCTTGGCCTTCGGCTTGGGCGGCTTGGCGATGGCGATCTTGGGTTTAGGGGCTTCCACCAGCTTGGGCAACGGCAGTTCTTCGACCGGTGCCGGCGGCTGGGGGACGGCTTTTGGAGGAGGAGGTGGCGCAGGCTCCGGCAAAGGTGCCAGCTCGACCATCATGGCTGCCGGCGGCAGCTCGATGGCCTGAGGCACCGACCAATTGAGCGTGAGCAGCACAGCGACGGCATGGACACCCAGCACAAGTGCCAGGCTGCCGCTGTAACGCGCCAGATTGTGCCGCGTCTTCGTCATTTCTTGGCTGCCGTCTCGAGACCTACCAGACCGACTTTCAAATAGCCGGCCGCGCGCATGTTGTTCATCACTTCCATCAGGTCACCGTAATCCACGCCCTTGTCGGCCTGGAAGAAGATGGTGGTTTCCTTGTCGCCCTTGGTCTTGGCATCGAGCATCGGGCCAAGCTGGTCGGGCGCAGATACCTGATCGTCGCCGACATACAGCTTCTGGTCGGCCTTGACGCTGACGAACACCGGTTTTTCGGGCCTCGGCGCTGGCTTGGCGGTCGAGGCCGGCAGGTCGACTTTGATGTCGACCGTGGCCAGGGGCGCCGCCACCATGAAGATGATCAGCAGTACCAGCATCACGTCGATAAACGGCGTAACGTTGATTTCGTGGTTTTCGGCGAGGTCGTCGCCACCTTCGTTGAGATGCAGGCCCATGGCTTACCCCACTTTCACCATGTGCGGGGCGGCGCGCTCGCTGCCTTGGTGGTCCAGGTCACGGCTGACCAGCAGCAGCACCTGGGCAGAAGCGTCAGACACCTGAGCCTTGTAGCCGGCAATGGAGCGGGCGAAGACGTTGTAGATGACCACTGCCGGGATTGCCGCAACCAGGCCCAAGGCGGTTGCCAGCAGGGCTTCGGCGATGCCTGGGGCAACCACTGCCAGGTTGGTGGTCTGGGTCTTGGCGATGCCGATGAAGCTGTTCATGATGCCCCACACGGTGCCGAACAGGCCGACGAAGGGTGCGGTCGAACCAATGGTGGCGAGCACGCCGGTGCCGCTGCTCATGTTACGGCCGCTGGCGGCTACCAGGCGCTCGAGGCGGAAGGCGACGCGCTCTTTGATGCCCTCTTTTTCACGTGCGTTGGTCGACAGGCGCATCTCTTCAAGCGCATCGTGGACCAAGGTGTGCGCCAGGGTGCCTTCCTTGTTCGAGACGTCGCTGGCTTCCTTGAGGCTGGCGGACTTCTTCAGCTGGGCGATCTCGCCGCGCAGACGACGCTTGGCGCCCATCAGCTCGAAGCCTTTGGCAATCCAGATGGTCCAGGTGATGATCGAGGCGATGGCCAGGCCGATCATGACGATCTTCACCACAATGTCGGCGTTCTTGTACATGCCCCACGGGGACAGGTCGTGCGCCATGCCCAGGGTAGTATCTTCGACCAGTGCTTCGACGCTTGGGTCTGCAGCGGCTGGCGCATCGGCCGGGGCGTTGGCGACAGGTGCCGAGCCGTCTGCGGCTGGGGCAGCGGCGGTGTTAGCCGGGGCGGCAGCGGCAGCCGGGGTGCTGGCGTTGGCAGTTGGCTCATCGGCCATGGCCACTGGGGCCAGTACCAGGCTGAACATCAGCGCGGCGATGGCACGCCAGGCGCGCGACGGGGTTGGCGAAGCGGAGGGTTGAGTACGTGTCATGCTGGCCGGACCTGATGAAGAAAAAGAGTGAACGTTCTCCAAGGCCTCGAGATAGGCCGAGAACAGATAGGGGCGCCATTATTGCAAGTAATTCTTGTTAACAAAAGTAATCTTGTTGCTTTTTTCACCTAAGGTCTAGCCACTCATCGTGTAGCGTGGCGGGTCTGATCAACTGGTCTAGGGAGTTTTGAGATGTCAGACCTTTCAGTAATGGTCGTAGGTTGTGGTGATGTGGGCGGCCGTCTGGCCCAGCAATTGCTGGCCCGCGGCTGGCAGGTGAGTGGCCTGCGCCGCGCGGTCGAGCATCTGCCAGCGGGTGTTGTGCCAGTGGCTGCCGACCTGGCCGAACCCACCATCCCGCCAGCGTGGCCACAGCGAGCGCCGGACTACCTGGTGTATTGCGTGGCGGCTAGCCAGCACGACGAGGCGGGGTATCAGTCGGCCTATGTCGACGGGTTGCGCCATGTGCTGGCCTGGCTTGCCGAACGTGGTCAGCACCCGCGTCGCTTGCTGTTTGTGTCCAGCAGCAGCGTGTTTGCGCAAAAAGACGGCGAGTGGGTCGACGAGACGGCGGCCACCGAGCCTGAAGGGTATTCTGGCCGGATCATGCTCGACGCCGAGCGCTTGGCGCTGGCCAGTGGTATCCCGGCAAGCGTGGTGCGCTTGACCGGCATCTATGGGCCGGGCCGTGAATGGCTACTGAGCCAGGTGCGTCAGGGCTACCGTGTGGCTGAAGAGCCACCGCTGTATGGCAACCGTATTCATGCCGAAGATGCCGCAAGTTTGCTGGCTTACCTGCTGCAGGCCGATGCCGACGGCGTGGCGCTGGACGACTGCTATATAGGTGTCGATGACGACCCGGCGCCGCTGGCCGATGTGGTGGGCTGGTTGCGTGGGTACCTGGGTGTTACCGAGTGGTCGGATGAGCAGCGGGTGCGGCGTACGGGCAGCAAGCGCTGCAGCAATGCCCGTGTGCGGGCGTTGGGCTGGGTGCCAGAGTACCCCAGTTACAAAGAAGGGTATGCGGCGATTCTGCAGGGTAAGGGGTGAGTCTACCGGCCTCTTCGCGGGTAAACCCGCTCCCACAGGGTGAGCGCTGATTCTGATGTCAGCGGGGTAGCTGTGGGCGCGGGTTTACCCGCGAAAGGGCCGGCGTGACGGGTAGAGATCCTGGCAGGCCTCAGTCCTTCTCCAGCACCCATTGCCGAGCACCGGCCGCCAATACCGGCATTTCATCCGGCTTCGCGCGGTTAACGGCCTGGAAAATTTCCAGCGTGTCGCCATCACGCTTGATAATAAACGGAGCGCCGCGCTGTTTGCGCTCCAGCCACAGGCTGTCGTTGCTGCCGCCCATGGTCGCGCAATCGCCGGCCAGGCACAGGGCAAAACGGTCCGGGCCAGGTAGGCCACTGACGTTACCGGTGTCGCTGAAGCGAACGGCGGTGCCTTTGCCCTGGCCGTCGATGATCTTCCATTCACCGCCCAGGTAGGCCTGGTACAGCGCCTTCTCGAAGCTGCCACCCAGCGGTGCATTGCCGGGTTGCTTGACGCGTACGAAGGTTTGTTCGGTACCGGACTGCGCGGTGGTTTTCAGCTCGTCGCCATCCAGCGCCAGCTGTTCGGTCTGGCCGTCCTGGAAACTGGCCAGCCATTGCTTCTCGTTGGCGCTCAACTGGCCGTCGGCAGCCTCGAAGCCATTGCTGAAGCTGGCCTGCTGGTGAGCCACGTCGAGTTTCCACTCGAATACAGGGCCGTGTTCATTCAGTGCCTGACGCAGGCTGCCACTTTTGACGGCGGCTTTGATGGCGTCCTGGTTGATCCAGGTGCCGTTGAAGTCTTCGGGTTTATGGCTGGCGCAACCGCTCAGAAGCAGGGCTGCCAGCGCGAGGGGCAGTGCTTGACGCATGGTGGGTAACCTTGGGGAGAGAAGGTGACGGGCAGGGCGCCCGTCACCAGGGGCATCACTCGATGACCAGGATCGCGTCCATCTCGACCTGGGAGCCTTTTGGCAGCGCGGCAACGCCAATGGCGGCGCGGGCTGGGTAAGGCTGTTCGAAGTAACGGCCCATCACTTCGTTGACCTTGGCGAAGTGGCTCAGGTCGGTGAGGAAGATGTTCAGCTTGACGATGTCCTTGAACGAGCCACCCGCGGCTTCAGCCACAGCCTTGAGGTTCTCGAAGACCTGCACGGTCTGGGCCTCGAAGCCTTCGACCAGTTCCATGGTCTTGGGGTCCAGTGGGATCTGGCCCGACATGTACACGGTGTTGCCAGCCTTGATTGCCTGGGAGTAGGTACCGATGGCGGCAGGGGCCTTGTCGCTGTTGATGACGGACTTGCTCATGATGACTCCTTGCGGTTGGCGGACTACGTACGCATGCGGGTGATGCGGACCACACCGGTCAAGGTACGCAGCTTCTTGATCACTCGTGCCAGGTGCACGCGGTCGTGCACGCTGACCACCAGTTGGACCACGCTGATACGGCCGTCGCGTTCGTCCATGCTGATCTTCTCGATGTTGCCGTCGGCGGCATTCACGCTGCTGGCCAGCAGCGCGATCAGGCCGCGCTGGTGTTCCAGCTCGACACGCAGCTCGACATTGAATTCGCCAGCGATGTCCTTGGCCCAGGAGAGCTGCACGCACTTCTCTGGGTTGTGGCGAATTTCACTGATGTTACGGCAGTTCTCCAGGTGCACGACCATGCCTTTGCCCGCCGACAGGTGGCCGACGATCGGGTCACCGGGGATTGGCGTGCAGCATTTGGCGTAGCTGAGCACCAGGCCTTCGGTGCCGCGAATGGCCAGCGGGCCTTCCGGCGTCGGCAGCTGTTCGCCTTCGGCCGACAGCAGGCGACGCGCCACCACATAGGCCATACGGTTGCCCAGGCCGATGTCTTCGAGCAGGTCTTCGATAAGCTCCAGTCGGTACTCGGCAAGAATCGCTTGAATGCGCTCCTGCGGGATCTTTTCGAGGCTGCTGTCGAAGCCGGTCAGCACCTTGTTCAGCAGGCGCTCGCCGAGGCTGATGGACTCGGAGCGGCGCTGTTGCTTGAGGGCGTGGCGGATGTGCGTGCGTGCCTTGCCGGTGACCACGAAGTTGAGCCAGGCCGGGTTCGGCCGGGCGCCCGGCGCGCTGACGATCTCTACCGTCGAACCGCTTTGCAGCGGCTCCGACAGCGGCGCCAGGCGGCGGTTGATGCGGCAGGCGATGCAACTATTGCCCACGTCGGTGTGCACCGCATAGGCGAAGTCGACGGCCGTGGAGCCTTTCGGCAGCTCCATGATCCGGCCCTTGGGCGTAAAGACATAGACCTCGTCCGGGAACAGGTCGATCTTCACGCTCTCGATGAATTCCAGCGAGTTGCCCGCGCGCTGCTGCAGTTCGAGGATGCCCTTGACCCACTGGCGGGCCCGCGCGTGGCTGCCTTTTGGCTGCTCGTCGTCGTTGGACTTGTACAGCCAGTGGGCGGCAATGCCGTTGTTGGCCATCTCTTCCATCTCGCGGGTGCGGATCTGGATTTCGATGGGTACGCCGTGCATGCCGAACAGGGTGGTGTGCAACGACTGGTAGCCGTTGGCCTTGGGGATCGCGATGTAGTCCTTGAAGCGACCGGGCAGCGGCTTGTACAGGTTGTGCACGGCGCCGAGCACGCGGTAGCAGGTGTCGACCTTGTCGACGATGATGCGGAAGGCATACACGTCCATGATCTCGTTGAAGGCGCGGCGCTTGCCGCGCATCTTCTTGTAGATGCCATAGAGGTGTTTCTGCCGGCCGCTGACCTCGCCCTGGATGCCATCGGCAGCCAGGCAGTTGGCCAGCGATTGTTCGATTTTAGCGACGATCTCTTTGCGGTTGCCGCGGGCGCTCTTGACCGCCCGGTGAATCAGCGACGAACGCATTGGGTGCATGGCCTTGAAGCCAAGGTCTTCGAATTCGACGCGCACGGTGTGCATGCCCAGCCGGTTGGCGATGGGGGCGTAGATTTCGAGGGTTTCCTTGGCAATGCGCCGGCGTTTTTCACCGGACAGCACTTCCAGCGTGCGCATGTTGTGCAGGCGGTCAGCCAGCTTGACCAGGATCACGCGGATATCGCGGGCCATGGCCATGGCCATTTTCTGGAAGTTCTCGGCCTGCGCCTCGGCCTTGGTCTCGAAGTTCATCTGGGTCAGCTTGCTGACCCCATCGACCAGTTCGGCAACCGTCTCGCCAAATTGCTGGCAGAGGGCTTCCTTGGCGATGCCGGTGTCTTCGATCACATCGTGCAGCATGGCGGCCATCAGGCTCTGATGGTCCATGTGCATGTCGGCGAGGATGCTGGCCACGGCCAGCGGGTGGGTCACGTAGGGCTCGCCGCTGCGGCGGCGCTGCCCATCGTGGGCCTGCTCGGCGTAGAAATAGGCGCGCCGAACCAGGTTGACCTGTTCAGGGCCCAGGTAGGTCGACAGCCGTTCGGCTAAGGCTTCTATACCCGGCATGGGTTCACCTCTTGCAGAGGAAGAGGGCCTTGTGCCGCGCGACGTCGACCTGGCATCAATCAGACAGCCTCGTTGGACTCGTCCTCGAACGCGGCGAAGACCGGATCCTCGGTGACGATCTCTTCAGCAGCGATGAACTCGTTGGTGACGATGCCTTCAGCGATTTCACGCAGGGCAACAACGGTCGGCTTGTCGTTTTCCCACGCGACGCGTGGCTCTTTGCCGCCGGTCGCCAGCTGACGGGCGCGCTTGGTCGAGAGCATGACCAGCTCAAAGCGGTTATCCACGTGTTCCAGGCAGTCTTCAACAGTTACGCGGGCCATGGTCTTCCTCAGTAGCAATTGCGGTGGGCGTGCAGCCCAATATGGGCAGGCGGACTCGATAGTATAAAAATTCACCAGCCAATAGGGAAGCGCTGTTTTGCCACGCGCGGATCAGGCCGGCCCCTGTGGGGGCGGGTTTAGCCGCGAAAGGGCCGCAACAGACACCCTCCTCTTGTATCTCACAACATCGCGTCGCGCAACCGCGGGGTCAATTCCTCGAACAATGTCTGCACCGAGCGCAGCGCCCGGCAATCGGGCCGGGTCAGCAGCCACAGTTGAGTGTCGCAACCGGGCAGTGGGCCGCTCAGCGCATCGACGCCAGGCAAGGCATGCACCATGTAGTCGGGCAGCGCCGCCACGCCCAGCCCGGTGCTGACCAGTTGCGCAATGGTCGACATGCCGCTGCATTGGTAGCGTGGGCTCAACCCAGGGTATTGCTGGTTGCGCCAGACCACGGTCGGGTGGTCCTGCATCGAGTCGTCCGGGGCAATCCACGGCACGCTGCTGGCCGACTCGGTCAGCCGCTCGCGCCACTGCGGCTGGCCGCAGATCACGTAGGAGGTCGAGCCCAGGCAACGGCCTACCAGATGTTCGGGCGGCGTATTGGTCAGGCGCAGGGCGATGTCGGCATCGCGCCGGCTGAGGTTGGCGAAGGTGTTGGAGGTGCCCATTTCCAGCGACAACGCCGGATAATTGGGCATGAAGTCGGCCAATGCCGGCAGCAGCAGGCTGTGCATTACCGCCTCGGTGCAGGTCAGCCGTACCGTGCCGCTGACCACCTGTTCGCCGCTGGTCATCGCGATGCGCGCGGCCTCCAGCGCCTGTTCGGCGCGCTCGGCCTGCTCGGCCAGGGCCTGAGCGGTGTCGGTGGGCAGGTAGCCTTTACGGCTTTTGACGAACAGCGCGGTGCCCAGTGCCGACTCGAGGCGACGGATCGAGCGGAACACCGTCGAGACGTCCACCTTGAGCAGTTCGGCAGCCTTGGCCAACGAGCGGCCACGTTCCAGGGCCAGGACCAGGGAGAGGTCGGCGTGGGTAATCTGATATTGCATTGATGCACGCTCTGCTTGCCGAAATGCCAATGTCTGTTGCGTTGAGGCCATTTTATAGTGGAACCGCCCTTGGGAATCAATGCGCCCGGTCGGGCAACCAATCCCCACGATGGGAAAGTGAAAAAAACAACAGCTGCAACCATCGTCGCCCGTGAGGCGCCAGCCGTATCCCCACATCGCCGCAGCAAATCAAAGGATGTACACCATGACGTCGGTCACCCCGTGCGCCAGTTCTTCCAGCGAGATGAAAGACTTCCTCCAGGCCCATCCGGATACGCAGTATGTCGATCTGCTGATTTCCGACATGAATGGCGTGGTACGCGGCAAGCGCATCGAGCGGGCCAGCCTGCACAAGGTGTACGAAAAAGGCATCAACCTGCCGGCGTCACTGTTTGCCCTCGACATCAACGGTTCGACCGTTGAAAGCACCGGCCTGGGCCTGGACATTGGCGATGCCGACCGCATCTGCTACCCGATCCCCGGCACGCTGTGCAACGAGCCGTGGCAGAAACGCCCGACCGCTCAACTGCTGATGACCATGCACGAGATCGAAGGCCAGCCTTTCTTCGCCGACCCGCGCGAAGTGCTGCGCCAGGTGGTGAGCAAGTTCGACGACCTGGGCCTGGATATCTGCGCCGCGTTCGAGCTTGAGTTCTACCTGATCGACCAGGACAACCTCAACGGCCGCCCCCAACCGCCGCGCTCGCCTATTTCGGGCAAGCGCCCACAGTCGACCCAGGTGTACTTGATCGACGACCTCGACGAATACGCCGACTGCCTGCAAGACATGCTCGAAGCGGCCAAGGAGCAAGGCCTGCCGGCCGATGCCATCGTCAAGGAAAGCGCCCCGGCGCAGTTCGAGGTCAACCTGCACCACGTTGCCGACCCGCTGAAGGCCTGCGACTACGCCATCCTGCTCAAGCGCCTGATCAAGAACGTGGCCTACGACCATGAGATGGACACCACCTTCATGGCCAAGCCCTACCCGGGCCAGGCGGGCAACGGGCTGCACGTGCACATCTCGCTGCTGGACAAGAAAACCGGCAAGAACATCTTCGCCAGCAGTGACCCGCTGGAAAGCGACGCGCTGCGCCACGCCATCGGTGGCGTGCTGGAGACCATGCCGGCGTCGATGGCCTTCCTCTGCCCGAACATCAACTCGTACCGCCGCTTCGGCGCGCAGTTCTATGTGCCCAACGCGCCGAGCTGGGGCCTGGACAACCGCACCGTCGCGGTTCGCGTGCCGACCGACAGCAGCGAGAACGTGCGTATCGAGCACCGTGTGGCCGGCGCTGACGCCAACCCTTACCTGATGCTCGCGGCCATTCTCGCCGGCATTCACCACGGCCTGACCAGCAAGGTCGAGCCGGGTGAGCCGATTGAAGGCAACTCGTACGAACAACTGGAACAGAGCCTGCCGAACAACCTGCGCGATGCCCTGCGCGCGCTGGATGACAGCGAAGTGCTCAATCAATACATCAGCCCGGATTACATCGATATCTTCGTCGCCTGCAAGGAAAGCGAGCTGGCCGAGTTTGAAGTGTCGATCTCCGACCTCGAGTACAACTGGTACCTGCACACGGTGTAAGCCCATGAGCGCAAATGCGGTCCCCTTGATCGGTATCAGCGCCTGCCGCCAGCAGGTGGGGAAGAACTCGTCCCACACGGTGGGCGACAAGTATGTCGAGGCGGCCGGCTTTGCCGGGCTGCCGCTGATTTTGCCGGCGCGCGACGGGGGCAGTGATACCCCCGCGCTGCTGGCCCAGCTCGACGGCATTCTTTTTACTGGCTCGCCTTCAAATATCGAACCGCATCATTACAATGGCGCCCCCAGCGTGGAGGGTACCCGGCATGATCGCGCGCGCGATCGCCTGACCCTGCCGCTGCTGCAGGCGGCGATTGCCGCCGGTGTGCCGGTATTTTGCATTTGCCGTGGGTTCCAGGAATTGAATGTGGCCCTTGGCGGCACCTTGCACCAGCGTGTGCAGGAGCTGCCTGGCTACCTTGACCACCGCGAACCTGAGGACGCACCCCTGGAGGTGCAATACGGCCCTCGTCACCCCGTTGGCATCGCGCCTGGCGGGTTGTTCGAGCGCCTGGGCCTGGCTGCGCAATTCGAGGTCAACTCGTTGCACAGCCAGGGCATCGACCGCCTGGCCCCCGGGCTGCGCGTCGAGGCGCGGGCCCCGGATGGCCTGATCGAAGCGGTGTCGATGCCAGATGCGCCGGGCTTCGTGCTTGGCGTGCAGTGGCACCCTGAATGGCGTTTTGCCGAAAACCCGGTCTCCCGGCGCCTTTTCCAGGCGTTCCGCGAGGCCTGTATTGCCCATGCTGCACGGGAGGGTACGCGCCAGAAGGCATTCTGACGTCACCCGAAAGTCTCGGATGACGCACCCCCTGTTGCAAGCTTTCAATGAGTGAAAGCGGGCCTTGTACGCAAGGCCCGCGAAAACAATTCCAAAATTTACGGCACATACTCATGAGCGATTACACAGAAGCCGGCCGCCCACCCGATGTGGCGGCCGACGCGGGCAACACCCAGCGCAGCAAGGGCTTGGCCAAAGGCCGCCTGGGCTTGCTGGCCAGCGTGGTGCTGGGCATTTCCACCATCGCCCCGGTCTATACCCTGACCGGCGCACTTGGCCCAACCGTGCGAGAGGTCGGTGCCCACCTGCCTGCGGTATTTATCGTCGGCTTCCTGCCGATGCTGCTGGTCGCCCTCGGCTATCGCGAGCTGAATTCGGCAGAGCCGGACAGCGGCACCTCGTTCACCTGGTCGGCGCGCGCCTTTGGCCCGATGATCGGCTGGATCGGGGGCTGGGGGCTGGTGGTCGCCACCACCATCGTGCTGTCGAACCTGGCAGGCGTGGCGGTCGACTTCTTCTACCTATTCCTGGGGCAGATCACCGGCAACCATGGCCTGGCGGCCTTGGCGGATAACCTGCTGATCAACATCAGTACCTGTTGCGTGTTCATCGCCCTGGCGGTGTGGATCTGCTGTCGCGGCATAGCCACCACCATGACGGTGCAGTACGGCCTGGTGGCCCTGCAGTTGCTGGTGCTGATCGGCTTTGCCTTCGCCGCCTTCGGTGGCACCACTGCGCCGCCACCGCTGGAATTCGATTTCGCCTGGTTCAACCCGTTCGGTGTCGAGTCCTTCTCGGCCTTTGCTGCGGGGCTGTCGCTGTCGATCTTCATCTTCTGGGGCTGGGACACCTGCCTGACCGTCAGCGAAGAGTCGGTGGGCAGCGAAGAGGTGCCGGGCAAGGCCGCCACCTGGACCGTGATGTTGATCCTCGGCCTGTACCTGTTCACCGCCATTGCCACCCTGCAGTTTGCCGGTATCAGCGAAACGGGCCTGGGCCTGAACAACCCGCGCATCCAGGAGAACGTTTTTGCCCACCTTGCCGGCCCGGTCATGGGGCCGCTGGCGATCCTGATGTCCATCGCCGTGCTGGCCAGCACCGCAGCGTCGCTGCAGTCGACCTTCGTGGCACCGGCGCGCACCCTGCTGGCCATGGGTTACTACGGTGCGGTACCGCCTAAATTCGCCAGCGTTTGCCCGCGTTCGCAAACCCCGCGCTACGCCACCATCTGCGCTGGCCTGGCCGCCGGCCTGTTCTACGTGACCATGCGTACCCTGAGCGAGAACGTGCTGGCCGACACCATCACCGCGCTGGGCATGATGATCTGCTTCTACTATTCGCTGACTGCGTTTGCCTGTGTCTGGTACTTCCGCGACAGCCTGTTCGACAGCGTGCGCCACTTCGTCATGCGCGGCCTGTGCCCGCTGGTCGGTGGGGTCATCTTGTCGGTGATCTTCGCGCGTACCGCGATCGACAGCGCCTCGCCAGACTTCGGCAGCGGTTCGCATGTGGGTGGGCTGGGGCTGGTGTTCGTGATTGCCGCGATCATTTCGGTGCTTGGCATCGGGCTGATGCTGCTGTCGCGGATGCGGGCGCCGGCGTACTTCCTGGGGGCGACCCTGCGTCAGCAGGCGACCCTGCCGCTGGCGGAGTAATGCAGAGGGGGCGCTTTGCGCCCCATTCGCAGCACAAGGCTGCTCCTACATCCTTGCCTTTGTAGGAGCAGCCTTGTGCTGCGAATGGGCTGCAAAGCAGCCCCGCTCGGTCTCTCAGGAGAGCAGTTCTTTCAGCAGCCCACCGTGGCGCTGCTGTTGCTTCTTCAACTGCAGGCGGTTCGAGCGGAACACCGCCTTCAACTCCTCCAGCGCGACGCCGAAGTCATCATTGATGATCAGGTAGTCGTACTCGTCGTAATGCACCATCTCGCTGACCGCTTCTTTCATGCGCCCGGCGATGATCTCCTCACTGTCCTGCCCACGCCCGTCCAGGCGCTGACGCAGCGCTTCCTGGCTGGGTGGCAGGATGAACACCGAGAGAGCCTCGGGCATCAGCTTGCGCACCTGCTGGGCACCTTGCCAGTCGATTTCCAGGATCAGGTCGAAGCCCTGGTCGAGGGTCTGCTGCAGTGCGCTGCGCGAGGTGCCGTAGAAGTTGCCGAACACTTCGGCATGCTCGAGGAAGTCGCCTTGCTCTATCAACGCCTTGAATTCTTCGTGCACGACGAAGTGGTAGTTCACCCCGTGCTGCTCACCTGGGCGCATGGCGCGGGTGGTGTGCGAGACCGAGACGCGGATTTGCGTGTCGTCCTGGGTCAGGGCCGTTACCAAGCTGGTCTTGCCGGCACCCGAAGGGGCCGAAACGATGTAGAGGGTGCCGCTGCTGTGATTCATGGTCGGGGTGGCCTTACTCGATGTTCTGTACTTGTTCACGCATCTGTTCGATCAATACCTTCAGGTTGACCGCCGCTTGCGTGCTACGCGGGTCGAATGCCTTGGAGCCGAGGGTATTGGCTTCGCGGTTGAGTTCCTGCATCAGGAAGTCCAGGCGCCGGCCGGCCGCGCCGCCCGACTTGAGCACGCGGCGCACTTCGGTGACGTGGGTGGCGAGGCGGTCGAGCTCTTCGGCGACGTCGCTTTTTTGCGCCAGCAGCACCATCTCCTGCTCCAGGCGCTGCGGGTCGAGCTCAGCCTGCATGTCGCCGAAGCGGTCGAGAATTTTCTGCCGCTGGGCCGCCAGCATCTGCGGCACCAGGGCGCGCAGGGTGGTGACCTCGGTGGTCATGTTGTCCAGGCGTTCGTTGATCAGCCGGGCCAGTTCCTGGCCTTCGCGCAGGCGCCCGGCCTTGAGCTCGGCCAGCGCGTCGTCGAACAGCGCCACGGCCTCGGCGTTCAGCGCTTGCGGGTCGCTGGCGTCGGCGACCAGCACGCCCGGCCACGACAGCACTTCCAGGGGGTTCAGCGGGGCCGGCTGCTTGATCAAGCCAGCGACCTCTTCGGCGGCGGCGACCAGCTGCGCGGCGCGCTCACGGTCCACTTTCAGTGGCTTGCCGCTGCTGTCTTCGTTTAGGCGCAAGGTGCATTCCACCTTGCCGCGCGACAGCCCCTGGCGCAGGCCTTCACGTACCGCGCCTTCGAGGTCGCGCAGGGCCTCCGGCAGGCGCAGGTGCGGCTCCAGGTAGCGGTGGTTGACCGAGCGCAGCTCCCAGACCAGGGTGCCTTGGCTGCCGGCGCGCTCGACACGAGCAAAAGCGGTCATGCTGTGCACCATGGGGAGTACCTCGCGTAGATGAATGAACAGGGAAGCCTCTCGGCTGCAAGGCGCAGGATTGTAGCGCAGTGGGGCCTCGGCGCCCAATCCAGCCATGTTACAGAGGGCGAAATGCGCAGTGGGAAAAGGCGACAGGCTGTCAGGGGCGCGACAATAGGCGTGTCCTCCCGCAGCTGCGGGCTCTATAATGCTCGGCAGATTCAAGTCCCAGTACAGGTATCCCAGATGAAACGTCCAAGTGGTCGCGCCGCCGATCAGCTCCGCTCGATCCGCATCACCCGCAACTACACCAAGCACGCCGAAGGGTCGGTACTGGTCGAGTTCGGTGACACCAAGGTCATCTGCACGGTCAGCGTGGAGAATGGTGTGCCCCGCTTCCTCAAAGGCCAGGGCCAAGGCTGGCTGACAGCCGAATACGGCATGCTGCCGCGCTCCACCGGCGAGCGTAACCAGCGCGAAGCCAGCCGTGGCAAGCAGGGCGGCCGCACCCTGGAAATCCAGCGCCTGATCGGCCGCTCGCTGCGCGCCGCGCTGGACATGAGCAAGCTCGGTGACATCACCCTGTACATCGACTGCGATGTGATTCAGGCCGACGGTGGCACCCGCACCGCGTCGATCACTGGCGCCATGGTCGCCCTGTGCGATGCGCTGGCCGTGATCAAGAAGCGTGGCGGCCTCAAGGCTGGCAACCCGCTCAAACACATGATCGCCGCGGTTTCCGTGGGCATGTACCAAGGCGAGGCCGTGCTGGACCTGGACTACCTGGAAGACTCCGCCGCCGAGACCGACCTGAACGTGGTCATGACCAGCGCCGGTGGTTTCATCGAGGTACAGGGCACCGCCGAGGGCGCGCCGTTCCAGCCTGAAGACCTGAACGCCATGCTCGCTGTAGCGCAGAAGGGCATGAACGAGATCTTCGAGCTGCAGCAGGCCGCACTGGCGGACTGATTCATAGCAATTGGGGCCGCTTCGCGGCCCATCGCTGGCAAGCCAGCTCCCACCGCGACTGCGCAAACTTCAAGTCATGCGCTATGCCCGTGGGAGCCGGCTTGCCGGCGATGGGGCGCGAAGCGGCCCCAATCGTTTTCTAGATGGTCAACGTCCAGTCATAGTCCACAATCAGCGGCGCATGCTGCGAGAAGCGCGGCTGACGCGGCAGGCGGGCGTTACGCACGAAGCGGCGCAGGCCTGGGGTGAGGATCTGGTAGTCGAACCGGTAGCCCAGGTTGAGCATCTCGGCCTGTTCGTTGTCCGGCCACCAGCTGTACTGGTCGCCTTCACGGCTGACTTCACGCAGGGCATCCACGTAGCCCATCTCGCCCGTGATTGCGTCCATCCAGGCACGCTCCGGTGCCAGGAAGCCAGGCGATTGCTGGCTGTCGCGCCAGTTTTTGATGTCGAGCTTCTGCTGCGCCACGTAGAACGAGCCGCAATAGATGTACTCGCGACGCTTGCGCCGCTGTTTGTCCAGGTACTTGGCGAAGTCGTCCATCAACTTGAATTTCTGGTTCAAGTCTTCGTCGCCGTTCATGCCCGAAGGCAGCAGCAGGCTGGCAATACTGACTTTGTCGAAATCTGCTTGCAGGTAACGCCCGTAACGGTCGGCTGTCTCGAAGCCCAGGCCGGTGATGACTGCCTTGGGCTGCATGCGCGAGTAAAGGGCTACGCCACCTTGGGCGGGCACCTCCGCGTCGCAGGCATAAAGGAAATAGCCATCGAGCTGGAAAGCTGGGTCGTCGAGTTCAAAGGCCGAGGCGCGGGTATCCTGAAGGCAGATGACGTCGGCATTCTGGGCTTGCAGCCAGCTGAGCAAACCACGCTCGGCCGCAGCCTGAATGCCATTTACGTTCACACTGATGATCCGCATAAATGGCCCCAAAAATCTCGTGCGTGTATGATACCCGAGCTCAACTCATTTAGCTAAATCCGTGGTGTCCGGGACTTTCCATGCAGCCGTATCAGCGCGACTTCATTCGTTTTGCCATCGACCGCGGCGTTCTGCGCTTCGGCGAATTCACCCTGAAATCGGGGCGTACCAGCCCGTACTTCTTCAATGCCGGCCTGTTCAACACAGGTTCTGCACTGGCGCAGTTGGGCCGTTGCTACGCGGCGGCCATCGTCGATAGCAAGATCCCGTTCGACGTGCTGTTTGGCCCGGCCTACAAGGGTATCCCCCTGGCGGCGACCACCGCCGCGGCCCTGGCCGATCAGCATCAGCTCGACGTGCCATGGTGCTTCAACCGTAAAGAAGCCAAGGATCACGGCGAAGGCGGCAGCCTGGTTGGCGCGCCTTTGGCGGGTGACGTACTGATCATCGACGACGTGATCACGGCCGGCACGGCCATCCGTGAAGTCATGCAGATCATCAATGCCCAGCAGGCCAAGGCCGCTGGCGTGCTGATCGCGCTTAACCGCGAAGAGCGCGGCAATGGCGAGCTGTCGGCGATCCAGGAGGTGGAGCGTGACTTTGGTATTCCGGTGGTCAGCATCGTTTCGCTGACCCAGGTGCTGGAGTTCCTCGCCGATGATCCGCAGCTCAAGCAGCATCTGCCTGCTGTTGAGGCGTATCGGGCGCAGTACGGGATCTGATTCCGGCTCGGTAATAAAAAAGGCGACCTTTGGATGAAGGTCGCCTTTTTTTGTGTCGCCTGTCCTGGCCTCTTCGCGGGTAAACCCGCTCCCACAGGATCTGCGCCAACTTCAAGTCTGGCGATGTACCTGTGGGAGCGGGCTTGCCCCGCGAAGAGGCCGGGACAGACTAAGCAATCACTCAGCGCGGCTTGCGGTTGGTGATCAGGGTACCCACGCCGCTGTCGGTGAAGATCTCCAGCAGCACCGCATTCGGCACGCGGCCGTCGATGATGTGCGAGCTGTTCACGCCGCCCTGCACCGCATCCAGCGCGCACTTGATCTTCGGCAGCATGCCGCCGTAGATGGTGCCGTCGGCGATCAGTTCGTTGACTTGTTCAGTGGTCAGGCCGGTCAGCACCTGGCCCTGCTTGTCCATCAGGCCGGCGATGTTGGTCAGCAGCATCAGCTTCTCGGCTTTCAGCGCCTCGGCTACCTTGCCCGCCACCAGGTCGGCGTTGATGTTGTACGACTCACCGTTGGCGCCCACGCCGATCGGCGCGATCACCGGGATGAAGTCACCCTTGACCAGCATGTTCAGCAAGTCGGTGTTCACGCTCACGACTTCGCCGACATGGCCGATGTCGATGATTTCCGGGGTGGTCATCTCTGGCGTCTGGCGGCTGACGGTCAGCTTCTTGGCGCGGATCAGCTCCGCGTCCTTGCCGGTCAGGCCGATGGCGCTGCCGCCGTGGCGGTTGATCAGGTTGACGATGTCCTTGTTGACCTGGCCGCCCAACACCATCTCGACCACGTCCATGGTGGCCGAGTCGGTCACGCGCATGCCGTCGATGAAGTGGCTTTCGATCGACAGGCGCTTGAGCAGGTCACCGATCTGTGGGCCACCACCGTGGACCACCACCGGGTTGATGCCCACAGCCTTCATCAGCACGATGTCACGGGCGAAGCCGGTTTTGAGCTCCTCGCTCTCCATCGCGTTGCCGCCGTACTTGATCACCAGTGTCTTGCCGACAAAGCGGCGGATGTAAGGCAGTGCTTCGGACAAAACTTCGGCTACATGGGAAGCGGCATCGCGATCGAGGGTCATGCAGGGCTCCTGTAAGGAACAGATAGTCGGTCAGAACGGCAGTTGCAGCTCAGGGGCAACCCGCAGCAACTGGGCGCGGAAAACATCCTTGATACGTTGCAATTCGGCGTCGTTGTCGGCCTCGAAGCGCAGCACCAGCACCGGTGTGGTGTTGGAGGCGCGTACCAGGCCCCAGCCGTGGGTGTAGTCGACCCGCACACCGTCGATGGTGGTCAGGTTGGCCGCGCCCCAGTCGGCGTCGCGTTGCAGTGCATCAATGATGCTGAATTTACCCTCGTCGGTCACATCAATATTGATTTCCGGCGTGGAAATATCGTTCGGGAACGCCGCGAACAGGCTTTCGGCGTCTTGCCCGGCCTTGCTGAGGATCTCCAGCAGGCGTGCGGCACTGTAGATGCCGTCATCGAAACCGTACCAGCGTTCCTTGATGAAAATGTGCCCGCTCATCTCGCCGGCCAGCAACGAACCGGTCTGCTTCATCTTCTTCTTGATCAGCGAGTGGCCGGTCTTCCACATCAGCGCGCGGCCGCCGTGCTGTTCGATCAGCGGGGTCAGGCGACGGGTGCATTTGACGTCGAAGATGATCTCGGCGCCTGGGTTGCGCGACAGCACGTCTTGGGCAAACAGCATCAGCAGGCGGTCGGGGTAGACGATGGTGCCAGTGTTGGTCACCACGCCTACGCGGTCGCCGTCACCGTCGAACGCCAGGCCGATGTCGGCCCCGGTTTCCTTGACCTTGGCGATCAGGTCCGCAAGGTTTTCTGGCTTGCCTGGGTCCGGGTGGTGGTTAGGGAAGTGACCGTCCACCTCGCAGAACAGCGGGATAACGTCGCAGCCCAGGGCTTCGATCAGCTGCGGGGCGATGACGCCGGCAGCGCCGTTGCCGCAGTCCACCACCACCTTGAGCTTTTTCGCCAGCTTCACGTCGCCGACGATTTGCTGGTAATAGCGCTCGAGGATTTCGACCTTTTCTACGCTGCCTTCGCCACGGCTCAGGTCGTTGGTTTTCAGGCGGGTCTGCAGGGCCTGGATCTGTTCGTTGGCCAGGGTGTCGCCTGCGATGACGATCTTGAAGCCGTTGTAGTCCGACGGGTTGTGGCTGCCGGTGAGCATCACGCCCGATGTGCCGGCCAGCACGTTGGCGGCGTAGTACAGTGCCGGGGTCGGCACCAGGCCGACATCGCTGACCTGGCAGCCAGCGTCGGCCAGGCCTTTGATCAGCTGTTCCACCAGCATTGGGCCGGACAAGCGGCCATCGCGGCCAACGGAAATCTTGGGCTCGCCTTGGGCGAGGGTCTGCGCGCCGATGGCGCGGCCGATCCAGTAGGCGGTTTCGGCATGGAGGGTCTTGCCGACCACGCCGCGAATGTCATAAGCGCGGAAAATGCTGTCCGGCAGTGCGGGGACCAGGTGGGCCATTTCGTTCATCTCTGGAAGCTCCATTAGTCAAAGGCTGTCTGGGCAGGCGCAAACTGAACGCTTGGACGGTGGTTTCGCCAGAGAGTTCGCCATCCTTGGCCTGAACGGTCAGCTGTCGGCTCAGTGGCTGCCGGAGTGGCCGAAGCCGCCAGTGCCACGCTGGCTTTCGTCGAAGGCTTCGACAATGTCGAAATGCGCCTGCACCACCGGCACCAGCACCAACTGGGCGATACGCTCGCCAATGGCGATGGTGAACGGGGTGTTGCCGCGGTTCCAGCACGACACCATCAGCTCGCCCTGGTAGTCCGAGTCGATCAGGCCGACCAGGTTGCCCAGCACGATGCCGTGCTTATGGCCCAGGCCCGAGCGCGGCAGGATCATGGCTGCCAGGCCCGGGTCGCCGATGTAGATCGACAGGCCGGTGGGGATCAGCAGGGTCTGGCCGGGCTCGAGGACGGTGTCCTCCTTGAGCAGGGCGCGCAGGTCCAGGCCGGCAGAGCCTGGGGTGGCGTACTGCGGCAGGGGGAATTCGGTGCCCAGGCGTGGGTCGAGGATCTTGGCTTGAAGAGCGTGCATGTAACTTATTGAACCTGGTTGAGCCGTTCGGCGATGAAGGCGACCAGCTGCCGGGCGATCTTGCCCTTGCTGGTCTGCGCAAAGAGGGTCTGGTGCTGCTGGCGGTCGATCACGGTCAAGGCGTTCTCTTCGCTGTTGAAGCCGATGCTGGGGTTGGCCACATCATTGGCGACGATCAGGTCGAGGTTCTTGTCCTTGAGCTTGCGTGTGGCGTAATCGAGCAGGTGTTCGGTCTCGGCGGCGAAGCCGACGCTGAACGGGCGGTCGCCACGGCCAGCGATGGTCGCAAGGATATCGGGATTACGCACCATCTGCAGCAGCATGCCGTCGCCGGTCGTAGGATCTTTCTTGAGCTTTTGCGTGGCAACCACCTCTGGCCGGTAGTCCGCGACCGCTGCCGAGGCGATGAACAGGTCGCAGGGCATGGCCGCTTCACAGGCCGCGAGCATGTCCCGCGCGCTGACCACGTCGATGCGGTTGACCCGGTCGGGGGTCGGCAGGTGCACCGGGCCGGTGACGAGGGTCACCCGAGCACCGGCTTCGGCGGCCGCCTCAGCCAGGGCGAAGCCCATCTTCCCAGAGCTATGATTGGTGATGTAGCGGACCGGGTCGATGTTTTCCTGGGTTGGGCCGGCAGTGATCAGCACGTGTTTGCCGGTCAGCGTCTGGCGCTTGAAGCTTTCGGCGGCGCACCAGGCCAGGTCGGTGGCTTCGAGCATACGGCCAAGGCCTACGTCGCCACAGGCTTGGCTGCCGGAAGCTGGGCCGAACACCTGGATGCCGCGGCTTTTGAGCAGGTCAAGGTTGGCCTGGGTGGCCGGGTCACGCCACATCGCCTGGTTCATGGCCGGGGCGACGGCAACGGTGGCGTCGGTGGCCAGGATCAGGGTGGTCAGCAGGTCGTCGGCCATGCCTTGGGCCATGCGCGCCATGAGGTCGGCCGTGGCGGGGGCGATAAGGACCAGGTCGGCCCACTTGGCCAGCTCGATATGGCCCATGGCCGCTTCGGCGGCTGGGTCGAGCAGGTCCATGTGCACCGGGTGGCCGGACAGCGCCTGCAGGGTCAGCGGGGTGATGAACTCTGCACCGCCACGGGTCATGACGACGCGCACCTGCGCGCCGTGCTCCAGGAGTCGGCGGATCAGTTCGGCGCTTTTGTAGGCGGCAATGCCGCCACCGACGCCGAGGACGATGCGCTTGTGATACAGCCGCTGCATAGGCTTTTGCCTTTTTCCAGTGAAAGCGGGCGGCGACAAGAACTGCCTGCGGCAGAACGTCGCATGTACGAGGCGAAATAGATTAACACAGGGCCCAAACGTGCCGCAGCAGGACCAAGGAGTGGGGATGAGTATCAGGGAATGGCCGGCTGAAGAACGGCCGAGGGAGAAGTTGTTGTTGCGGGGGGCTGCGGTGCTGTCGGACGCCGAGCTGGTAGCGGTGCTGCTGGGCTCGGGCGTTGCCGGGCGTAACGTGCTGGAGCTGGCACGGGGGGTGCTGGTTCGCTTTGGGGGCCTGAGGCCATTTCTGGAGGCTGATCGCCAAGCCATTTTGCGCGAGCCAGGTCTTGGGCCCGTGAAGTACGCCCAGTTGCAGGCACTTCTGGAGATTGGCCGGCGCTACCTGGATGAGACGATCGAGCGTACGCCGGCTCTGGAGAGCCCGGAGGCGGTGCGGCGCTACCTCAAGGCCATGCTGCGCCATGAGGCCAGTGAGGTGTTTGGCTGCCTGTTTCTGGATACCAAGCACCGGCCGCTGGCGTTCGAGATTCTGTTCAGGGGGACGATCGACCGGGCCAGTATCTACCCGCGGGAAGTGGTGCGCCGAGCGTTGCTGCACAACGCAGCGGCCTTGATCCTGTGCCATAACCACCCGTCGGGCAACAGCGAGCCAAGCCAGGATGATGTGCACATGACCTTGGCGCTAAAGCGCGCGTTAGGGCTGATTGATGTGCGGGTGCTCGACCACATCATCGTGGGGGATGGCGAGCCGTTGTCGATGGTGGAGGAGGGGTGGATCGTTGCTTAGCGGTGTACATGTGCCGGCCTCTTCGCGGGCAAGCCCGCTCCCACAGGTACTGCACAGCATTCAAAGGCTGTGAGGTCCTTGTGGGAGCGGGCTTGCCCCGCGAAGAGGCCGGCACAGGCTTACTTGGTCACCGAAACTTTGCTGAAATCCAACCGCCCAAACGGGCTCACCTGGTACCCCTCGACGCCCTGGCGCAGCAGGGTAGCCGCGGTCGGATGCGCCAGCGGCACCCACAGCGCCTGCTGCTGGATCAGCGTCTGCGCCTGCTGGTACAGCCGGCTGCGTACGCTCTGGTCATTGGTGGTGCGCCCCGCGTTGATCAGCTGGTCGAGGCGGCTGTCGCAGAACCGTGCAAAGTTGGTCCCCGACTTCACCGCCGCACAGGAAAACTGCGGGCTGAGGAAGTTATCCGGGTCGCCGTTGTCACCCGCCCAGCCCATGAACAGCAAGTCATGCTCGCCGGCCTTGGCGCGGCGGATCAGCTCGCCCCACTCGATCACGCGGATTTCGGCCTTGATGCCGATCTTGCCCAGGTCGGCCTGCAGCATCTGCGCGCCAAGGCTGGGGTTGGGGTTGAGCAGGCTGCCCGAAGGGCGGGTCCAGATCGTGGTACTGAAACCCTCGGGCAGGCCAGCCTTGGTCAGCAAGGCCTTGGCCTTTTTCAGGTCCAAGGGGTAGCCAGGCAGGTCCTTGGCGTAGCTCCAGGTGTTGGGCGGATAGGGGCCGTTGGCGGCTGTCGCGGTGCCTTCGAACACTGCCTTGAGGTAGGCCTGTTTGTCGAAGGCCAGGTTGATGGCCTGGCGCACCTCTGGCTTGTCCAGTGGCGGGTGTTCGCTGTTGATGGCGACGAAGGCGGTCATGAAGGCCGGCGTGCTGGCTACCTTGAGGTTGCCATCCTTGCCGGCTTCAGCGATGTCCAGCGGCTTGGGCGACAGGGCCACCTGGCACTCGTTGCGCTTGAGTTTTTGCAAGCGCACGTTGGCATCGGTGGTGATGGCGAAGATCAGCGGGTCGACCGCAGGCTTGCCGGCGAAGTAGTCGGGGTTGGCGCGGTAGCGCACCACGGCGTCCTTCTGGAAACGCTGGAAGACGAACGGCCCGGTGCCGATCGGCTGGCTGTTGAGTTTGTCCGGCGTGCCCGCCTTGAGCAGCTTGTCGGCATACTCAGCGGAATAGATCGAAGCAAAGCCCATGCTCAAGGTGGCCAGGAACGTCGCATCCGGGTGGGTCAGGGTGAAGCGCACAGTGTGCGGCTCGGGGGCATCGATCGACTTGATCAGGCTGCCCAGTTGCAGCGATTGCGCATGCGGGTAACCGCCCGGCGCAGTCTTGTGCCAGGCGTGGGCCGGGTAGAGCATGCGCTGGAAGCTGAACAGTACGTCGTCGGCGTTCAGCTCGCGGGTCGGTTTGAAGTAGGCGGTGGTGTGAAACTTCACGTCATCGCGCAGCTTGAAGTCGTAGATCAGGCCGTCTGCCGACACCGTCCAGCTCGCCGCCAGGCTGGGGACAACCTTGCCTTGGCCGGCGTCGAACTCCACCAACCGGTTCATCAGCACGTCGGCCGAGGCATTGGTGGTGGTCAGCGAGTTGTACTGGACCACGTCGAAGCCTTCGGGGCTGGCTTCGCTGCAGACACTCAGCGGGGCTGCCTGGGCGATGCCGGCGGCAAACAGGGAGGTAAACAATAAGGAAAAGGCGGCGGCACGCATCGTGACTCCTTGGCTGTCAGTGGCCCATCTGCCAGTGCAGTCTGGAAACGTCCTACCCTAGTGTGCGCATCGGCAAATGACCACCCTCTTTTTCTGTCGGCTGGCGACGAGTGGTCGACAGTGCGCCGCGCTAGTCGCTATGCTGCTCGCGCACGATTTGCCTCAGCTAGATGCTCATCATCTGTTGTTGCAATGCAGTCTTTCTGGTATAAAGCAGCGCTCTTTTCTAGGGGCTCGGCCTGTCGCATCAGCGGATCCGGTCGATAAGACCTCCAGAATCACGGCGCCTGGCGCCAAAGACTGAGAGATTAAGCGGCCAACCCATGCCGGGTTGGGCATGTGGTTTTAGAGGGCTGAGTCATGTCGAGAGTCTGTCAAGTTACTGGTAAGGGTCCAGTAACCGGGAACAACATTTCCCACGCAAACAACAAAACCCGTCGTCGTTTCCTGCCGAACCTGCAGCACCACCGTTTCTGGGTTGAGTCCGAGAAGCGTTTCGTGCGTCTGCGCGTTTCCGCCAAGGGCATGCGTATCATCGACAAGCGCGGCATCGACGCCGTTCTGGTTGACATCCGTAAAGCTGGCGCCAAGGTTTAAGGGAGAACATCATGCGTGAATTGATCCGTCTGGTTTCGAGTGCCGGTACCGGCCACTTCTACACCACCGACAAGAACAAGCGCACCACTCCGGACAAAATCGAGATCAAGAAATATGATCCGGTTGTTCGCAAGCACGTGGTGTACAAGGAAGCCAAGATCAAGTAATTGATCGGCGACCTGAAAAAAAACCCGCATCCGAAAGGACGCGGGTTTTTTTTTGCCTGCCAGGACCCTTACTTCTGCTCGAACATCACGTAGATCTTGCGGCAAGGCTCCAGCACCTCCCAGGTGCCTTTGAAGCCGGCCGGGATGACGAACCGATCACCGGCGCGCAGGGTCTTGGCGCCGCCATCCTGATCGCGCAGCACCGAAACGCCCTGCACGATCTCGCAATACTCGTGCTCGGTATAGTTCACGGTCCACTGCCCGACTTCACCCTCCCAGACGCCCGCCGCAAACTGGCCGCACGGGCTGGAGTAGTGGTTATAGACGGCCTGGTCGGGCTCGCCCTTGAGGATTTTCTCTGCCGCCGGGCGGTAGCGTTCAGCCTCGGTCAGAACCTGGGCGAAGTCGATGATGCTGGCGATGCTCATGGTGCGGCTCCTGTTGTTGTTTAATAAAATGAACATCAGTAGGCTTTTAGGCCTTTCGTGTCAAATATATTGATAGTTTACACAGGCTGGTTTAGGGTGTCGTTTGCCCGTGCGCGCGCGTCGCCCGGCCAGAATTCTGACAACGCCAGTGAGTCCTCAGTGCGGCGTTGCACCTAAACAAGAGGAGGAGTTTCGTATGACCACCCTGACTCGTGCGGACTGGGAACAACGTGCCCAGCAACTGAAGATCGAAGGCCGTGCCTTCATCAACGGCGAATACACCGACGCCGCATCCGGTGAGACCTTCGAGTGCCTGAGCCCGGTCGACGGACGCTTCCTGGCCAAGGTCGCCAGTTGCGACCTGGCTGACGCCAACCGTGCTGTCGAGAACGCCCGTGCCACCTTCGATTCCGGCGTCTGGTCGCGCCTGGCCCCGGCCAAGCGCAAGGCCAAGCTGATCCGCTTCGCCGACTTGCTGCGCAAGAACGTCGAAGAGCTGGCACTGCTCGAAACCCTGGACATGGGCAAGCCGATCGGCGACTCCTCGACCATCGACGTCCCAGGCGCGGCACAAGCCCTGCACTGGAATGCCGAAGCCATCGACAAGGTCTACGACGAAGTCGCACCGACGCCGCATGACCAACTCGGCCTGGTAACCCGTGAGCCGGTGGGCGTCGTCGGCGCCATCGTGCCGTGGAACTTCCCGCTGCTGATGGCTTGCTGGAAGCTCGGCCCGGCCCTGGCTACCGGTAACTCGGTGGTGCTCAAGCCGTCCGAAAAATCGCCACTGACCGCCATCCGCATCGCCCAGCTGGCCATCGAAGCCGGCATCCCGGCCGGTGTGCTGAACGTGTTGCCAGGCTACGGCCACACTGTCGGCAAGGCCCTGGCCCTGCACATGGACGTCGACACCCTGGTGTTCACAGGTTCGACCAAGATCGCCAAGCAACTGATGATCTACGCCGGCGAATCGAACATGAAGCGCATCTGGCTGGAAGCCGGCGGCAAGAGCCCGAACATCGTCTTCGCTGACGCACCTGACCTGCAAGCCGCTGCCGAAGCCGCTGCCAGCGCCATCGCCTTCAACCAGGGCGAAGTCTGCACCGCGGGTTCGCGTCTGCTGGTCGAGCGCTCGATCAAGGACACGTTCCTGCCCCTGGTGGTCGAGGCCCTCAAAGGCTGGAAACCGGGCAACCCACTGGACCCGCAGACCACCGTTGGCGCGCTGGTCGATACCCAGCAGATGAACACCGTACTGTCGTACATCGACGCTGGCCACAAGGATGGCGCCAAACTGCTGGCCGGTGGCAAGCGCATCCTCGAAGAGACCGGCGGCACTTATGTCGAGCCGACCATCTTCGACGGCGTGACCAATGCCATGAAGATCGCCCAGGAAGAAATCTTTGGCCCCGTGTTGTCGGTGATCACCTTCGACACGGCCGAAGAAGCCATCGCCATTGCCAACGACACGCCGTACGGCCTGGCGGCTGGTATCTGGACTTCGGACATTTCCAAGGCCCACAAGACCGCCCGTGCCGTGCGCGCTGGCAGCGTCTGGGTCAACCAGTACGACGGCGGCGACATGACCGCGCCGTTCGGTGGCTTCAAGCAGTCGGGCAACGGCCGTGACAAGTCGCTGCATGCGCTGGAGAAATACACCGAGCTGAAAGCGACCTGGATCAAGCTGTAAATCGCTGGGGCCGCGATGCGGCCCATTCGCGGGACAAGCCCGCTCCCACACGTTCACCGCTGATTTCAGAATCGCGGAGTACCTGTGGGAGCGGGCTTGTCCCGCGAATGGGCCCAAGAAAATCCAACAGGGGGAGCACATGCGCTGGGGCACCTACTTCGCCGTACTGGCATCCGTACTCAGTGTCGGCCTTGCGCTCGGCGTGAGCATGCCGTTGGTCTCCCTGCGCCTGGAGGCCTGGGGCTACGGCAGTTTCGCCATCGGCGTAATGGCAGCGATGCCCGCTTTGGGCGTACTGCTGGGTGCCAGCCTGGCCAGCCGCCTGGCCGGTTGGGTCGGTGTGCCTGCCGCCATGCGCCTGTGCCTCTGGGGCGGCGCGCTGTCGATCGGCCTGGTTGCAGTGCTGCCCAGCTACCCGCTGTGGCTGGCCCTGCGCCTGCTGATCGGCATGTCCCTGACTGTGGTGTTCATCCTCGGCGAAAGCTGGATCAACCAATTGGTGGTCGAGCAATGGCGTGGCCGCCTGGTGGCGCTGTATGGCAGCAGCTATGCCTTGAGCCAACTGGCCGGGCCGCTGGTGCTGGGCTTTCTCGGTTCGGACGACGACTTTGGGTTCTGGGCCGCGACCGGTTTGCTGTTGCTGGCACCGCTGGTGCTGTTGGGCCGCGGCGGGGCGCCGACCACTGAAGCTTACAGTGTCACCTTCCGGGACCTGGTCGCTTTCTGCCACCGCCTGCCGGTGATCGCTTGGGCAATCGCCCTGTTTGCCTCGTTCGAAGCGATGATCCTGACCTTGTTGCCGGTCTACAGCCTGCAGCAAGGGTTCACCACCGAGGTTGCCTTGTTCATGGTGAGCACGGTGGTGGTGGGCGATGCAGTGCTGCAGTTGCCCATCGGCGCGCTGGCCGACCACATGTCGCGGCGCACCCTGTTCACCGGTTGTGCGGTGACCTTGATGTGTTCCAGCCTGGCGATTCCGTTGCTGCTGCACACGCCGGTGATCTGGCCGCTGTGGGTGCTGTTCGGGGCCAGTGCCGGGGGGTTGTTCACCCTGTCGCTGGTGCTGATCGGCGAGCGTTATCGGGATGATGCGTTGGTACGTGCCAATGCCCATGTGGCGCAGCTGTGGGGCATCGGTTGCCTGCTCGGGCCGCTGTTGGCCGGGGCGGGTAGCCAGTGGATCAGCGGGCATGCGTTGCCGTTGTTGATGGCTATTGGGGCCGCTGGGCTGGTGGTTTTGACCCGTCGGCGCGGTGCCTTCGAACCTGCGCCTGCCTGATGTTCTTTGGAAGCTTTGCGGCCCTTTCGCAGCACAAGGCTGCTCCTACAGGAATACGCGGTGCTCTGTAGATACCGTCTTGACCCTCACCTCGCAAGAGCAATTTGGGGGTCAAACGGTTTGCCCGACTTCACTACCCCGTAAACCAGATGCAGCAGCTTGCGCATTGCCGCGCATACGATCTGCTTATACG